>Ga0247736_10000017_pt1 | contig 239821 bp, 217 predicted proteins | sample UWRJL193509B2_FD_180935 | JGI IMG/M metagenome (GOLD analysis project Ga0247736, IMG submission 180935) | Plant litter microbial communities from Arlington Agricultural Research Station in Wisconsin, United States - UWRJ-L193-509B-2 | ecosystem: Environmental > Terrestrial > Plant litter >...
TAAATTACGCCTTTATAGCCTTTTAAACTCATTGTTATTAGATTTTATATATGCCGAAGTTAGGAAAAATATCAAGGCGGGCAAACCCGCGACTATATTAATTTACTTAAAGTATCGTTCATCGGTGTTAAACTGTTCAATTTTTTTTTCGTTTCTTTGTAATCGCATTTTTCAACGAATAACATGGCTTGGTTTAAGAGAGAAAAAAAAGGTATCAGTACGCTGACAGAAGAAAAAAAAGAAGCGCCGGATGGCTTATGGAACAAGTGTCCTAATTGCAAAAAAGCACTGCACAGCGCAGACCTTATAGAAAATAAATATGTTTGTCATTATTGTGACTATCATTTAAGGGTAGGCTCAAAGGAATATTTCCAGGTATTGTTTGACAATAACGAGTTCACTGAACTTTTTGCAGACCTCACTTCAGGAGATCCGCTTCACTTCATAGATAGCAAACCTTATACAGAACGCTTAGTAGATACGCAGGCAAAAACCGGATTAAAAGATGCAATACGTGCAGGTGTTGGCAAGATTGAAGGCGAAGACCTGGTAATTGCTTGTATGGATTTCAATTTCATCGGTGGTTCAATGGGTTCTGTAGTAGGAGAAAAAATAGCGCGTTCTATCGATTACAGCATAAAACATAAAATCCCGTTTTTGATGATTTCAAAATCTGGAGGTGCCAGGATGATGGAAGCTGCTTTTTCATTAATGCAGATGGCCAAAACTTCCGCTAAATTAGCCCTGTTAAGTCAGGCTAAGGTCCCATACATTTCATTACTGACCGATCCGACTACTGGTGGTGTAACCGCATCCTACGCAATGCTTGGAGATATCAACATTGCAGAACCAGGGGCGCTAATTGGTTTTGCCGGACCAAGGGTAATAAAAGAAACGATTAAGAAAGACCTTCCTAAAGGCTTCCAAACTGCAGAATTCGTGCAGGAGCATGGTTTCCTTGATTTCATTGTAGACCGCAGGTCAATGAAAGCGAAACTGGCTACGTTTATAAAAATGGTAAAAAACTAGGGAGTTATTCCAGTATAGAAGAAGCGCATTGCTTAAGTGATGCGGCTTTTTCAGAAGAGTCTTTTACATGGCTGAATAGCTGTTTGTTTTGCAAACCAGTTTATTCAGCCTTTTTTCAGCAGGGTCAAAGAACCAGATAAATTATATAATTCTCCTAAAGTGCTTCAATCTGAGCAATAGAAAGATTAGTTACATTTTTTATGAATTCTGCGGAATAACCTTGCATTTTCATTTTTAAAGCAATAAGCTCAAAAGCTTCCAGCCGCCCCTCAACTTTCCCTTGTTGAAGGCCTTTCTGGAGACCCTGCTCATTGCCTTGTTCAATACCCTCTTGCAGCCCTTGCTGCAAGCCTTGTTGTAGTCCTTGTTGTAGTCCTTCTTTCATTCCCCTTTCCCTACCTTCGTTAACCTCATAGTCCAATACATTTTTATTGTCCCATTTATATTTCATGCTGCTATCGTACATAATTTTTTCTTGTTTGGTTAAGTTGCTATATTCAGCTACGGCAAAAAGCTTTTCAAAAATTGGTTTATCAAATAAATCGGGCATTTCATTAAACTGACTTAGATGTTTAATTAAATAAAGCCACTTATCGAGATCGGTTTCAAGTTCTTCCTTATTTTTAACAAAACTACTTAATTCTATAATAATATATCCTAATTCTTCATAAAATATTTCTTTAGTATTCCTGTCGATTAAACAAATATCATGTAAATATTGACCAGCCGGATAATCAGGAAGGGGATTGCCTAGCAAAGCAATCAGGTATACAGCAGTTAATGCATATCCCCATTCATTTCGTCTGCCTTTCGGCGCCTGGCTTGTGATTAGCCTGGATGCATAAAATACGGCCCTTTGTTTAAAATATTTTTGTCTGCCCCGCTGAACCTCTATCAGAAATTGAGCACCATTGTCATCGGTACAAGTCAGGTCAAGAATAGCCCCCCCTTCCAGTGCTGTCTCACCAGGATATTCATTTTTATTAAAAACAAGATCAACAATAAACCTGCGGCCCTTAAATATTTCGTTCAGGAAAGCGATCAACAGATCTTTATTGATGTCACTTCCGAAGATTCTTTAAAAGCGGCGTCGACCATTGGATCGATGTAACGTGTGTTTTCGACTAACATATAATTCAATATGCTGCCAACGTAATCCTAATAAACAGATATTAGGTGAATTAAAATACTTTAAGGGAATTAAAGATCATATAAATTAATTACAAGGTCAAAAATAAAGAATAGATAGTTTCGGGTGAAACTACAATTATAGCGTAGTTTGACTATAACCTGGATCAGGTACCTAAATAAAAAAGCGGGTGCACCATAATTTATGGTACACCCGCCTTAGTATTTATTTTTAAATATTACAGTTTCTCTGTAGACATGGAGTAAGGGAAATCTGCATCTGCAGTTCCTCTTTTTTTGTTTGGAGTAGCCGACATATCGAAGTCAAGCGTAGCCCCCTTTAACAACTCAGAATGGCTGATCCAGTTTTTCTGGTAATCTTTTAAGTTATATTTTAACGTATTGATATACCTGTGATCTTTGTCATTGGCAGGTGCATTGATCACTACCTTTTTACCATTCTCTAAATTAAGAGTTACCTTTTTGAATAATGGTGCACCTAACACATATTGGTCAACTGCCGGCGTAACCGGGTAGAACCCAAGGGAAGAAAACACATACCATGCAGAGGTCTGCCCGTTATCTTCATCACCGCAATAGCCATCTGGTGTAGCTTTATACAACCTGTCCATTGCCTCTCTCACCCAGTATTGGGTTTTCCAGGGTTGGCCTGCATAGTTATACAGGTAGATCATGTGCTGGATCGGCTGATTACCATGTGCATACTGGCCCATGTTTGCAATTTGCATTTCCCTGATCTCATGGATCACACCGCCATAATAACTATCATCAAATATTGGAGGAAGAGAAAAAACAGAATCCAGTTTATTTACAAACCCAGCTTTACCACCCATAAGCTTAGACAAACCATCGATATCCTGGAACACCGACCATGAATAGTGCCAGCTGTTACCTTCAGTAAAAGCATCACCCCATTTAAAAGGGTTAAAAGGAGACTGGAAAGAGCCGTCTTTATTTTTTCCACGCATTAATCCGGAAGCAGGATCGAAAAGGTTTTTGTAATTCATTGCCCTCTTCGCATAAATGCTGGTTTCTGATTTTGGTTTGTTTAACGCTCGTCCTAATTGATAAATCGTAAAGTCATCATAAGCATATTCTAAAGTCCTGGCCGCATTTTCGTCGATTTTCACATCGTAAGGCACGTAACCCAGATCGTTATAATATTTAACCCCTGCCCTGCCAACTGCCTGTATAGGGCCTTCGTTGTTTGCACCGTGAGTTAATGCTTCATATAGTTTTTCAATGTCATAACCACGCATACCTTTGATATAAGCATCAGCTACTACCGAAGCAGAGTTATTACCAACCATGATGTTTGCATAGCCTGGGCTCGACCATTCCGGCAGCCATCCGCCTTCTTTGTAGTCGTTGATCAGGCCTTCCTGCATCTCTTTGTTAATTGATGGGTAAACCAGGTTCAGGAAGGGATATAAAGCACGGAAAGTATCCCAGAAGCCCGTACCTGCGAACATATAACCAGACATCGTTTTCCCTGTATACGGACTCCAGTGAACTAGCTTGTTGTTGGCATCGATCTCATACATTTTGTTCGGGAAGAACAGTGTACGGTATAAACTAGAGTAAAAAGTACGGGTCTGATCTACCGTACCGCCTTCTACAGAAAGTTTACCTAAGGTCTTGTTCCATATTGCCCTTGATTTTTGTGCCGTAGCATCAAATGTATCATTCGCCAATTCTCTTTTCAGACTTAAATCAGCCTGTTCAACGCTGATAAAAGAAGAAGCTACTTTCATTCCCACTTTTTCACCTTTAACCGTTTTAAAACCGATGATGGCGCCAGAATGGTTACTTTGCAACTCTAAAGTATCTTTGGCAAGCGTTTTTCCATGCCATGTATTTGCAGAGACAAAATCTTTATCGAAGTAGATTACAAAATAGTTTTTGAAATTAGGCAATGGCCCTCTTGCGTATCTTGTGCTGTAACCGATGATTTTTCTTTCCTTAGGGATTACTTTAATGTAAGATCCTTTGTCAAAAGCATCAATTACTACATAAGAACTGTCAGACTTAGGAAAAGTAAAACGGAACTGTGCAGCTCTTTCAGTAGGTGTAATTTCAGTCGTTACGTCGGCATCTGCCAGGTAAACACTATAATAATAAGGTTTAACAGTTTCAGCTTTGTGAGAAAACCAGCTTGCGCGGTCATCCTGGGTAAATCTCATTTTGCCCGTAACAGGCATCACAGAGAACTGACCATAATCATTCATCCATGGAGAAGGCTGGTGTGTCTGTTTAAAACCCCTGATCTTGTCAGCATCATAAGTGTAAGCCCATCCATCACCCATTTTACCGGTTTGGGGCGTCCAGAAATTCATTCCCCATGGTACGGCAATTGCCGGATAGGTATTTCCGTTAGATAAATCTGGTTTACTTGCCGTCCCCATTAAAGGATTAACCCAATCTACGGGCTCGGTAACCTTATCTGTTTTTTGCGCCATGACCGGCATTGCGGCAGCGATCAATAACATTGATAAGAAATGTTTCTTCATTGTGTGTGGTTTATGTTGTAGGTAATCTATTCAATTTAAAGCGCAGGGTTAAGCATATAAGCCGCCCACTGTTCATCTAAGGTTTTTCCGGTGGTGCTTTTCCAAAGCCCGTCACTATAAGTATGCTCACGCATGTTTTTATCCAGTGTTTTTACTGTTCCGGGATTGCTTTTCTCCAGCCAGGCCAGAAACCTTGCAGTAATCCGGTAACCATTATCATATTTCTGCCCTTCTTTATAGTCAGGCAATGCCCATTTAGCACCTGCATTATCTACACCAAATTTATAACGCACATAATCTGCAATCCCCTCGGTAACCCACCAGGGGCCGCCGCCATCACCATAAGCCTGTACAATATGCATAATTTCGTGCGTTACTACATCAATATCTTCAGGATGTTTCTGGAACCATACCGGGCTGTAAGATACGCGGTCGCCGCCAGTAGCTGCAACTCCTTTATATGCTGTATCAATCACAAAAGTAACTTGCTTGTTTGTCTTTTGGTTATATTCCTTCTGCAGCAGTGGATAGACCCTAAAGAAAGTCTCGATCATCCTTGTTTTTAACGCTGGTGACAAAGTTGGATCTTCGTTGATGAAGGTCAGGGTCAACCCTTTTTTCTTGATTACTTCCTTTTCCTGACCAGAAACCAGTGCAGATGAAGATAAAAATAACAGACAGGCTACACTGATTGCCCTTAAACTTGGTTTATACATTATATTGGTTATTTAAACGATTTAGCATACAATAAAACGTCATATGCTTTCCACATATTTTTATCTTATTTAACGCTAATGTAATGGAGAAAATATTAAGAGGCAAATTAATCTGGTAATATTTATGGTAATGTTCGTCTCCGCAGCCGATGTCCATAAAATAAAAAACCCTGGAACATTTTACTGATCCAGGGTCTGCTGTTATATTTATTTGTTTAAAAATCTCTTCCAGGTGTTACGCCAGGTTCATGGCCTGCACCCAGTGGTTTGTTTTTTCTTTCCGGTGTATGCGAAAAAGCTGATTTTCCTGAACCTGTCTCTGATGATGTTTCACCACTGGTTAGTTCATCATTTTCATCAGTAGTTGTTTCTTTATATACCGTTTTTTTATTTTCTTCTTCGTTGTGTTGTTCTTCTGGAGTAATCATATTTTTTGATTTTAGTATAAGTAGATAACTGCATATATAAACAAGCAACCGGAAAGATTGTTTTTAGCAGTAACTATTTATTAGAACAGGAATAAACCCTGCTCCTCACCAGGCTGATAACTTCAGAGAATTTATCTTCCGTATTCTCTGATGAATTGCTCATTAAGCACATTGAAAATGATTCTTCAGGATGATGATATGAAGGCTGCCGATAAGGAAACGGCAGTATGCTAAACCCTAATCGTTCATAGAATCCAATGCGTCTTATAGCATTTTCTGTATAGGGAGGTTCTACCTCCAGTAGTACGCTATCATGCTTCATCAACTCCTTCATTATCCGCTCACCATATCTTTTTCCGCGCAGCGATGGCTCTATCGCAAAATGCTCCAAAAAACACCATTGTTCCAGCATCCAGAAAGTTATAAAACCGATAGCTATACCATCCTCTTCAATCACCTGCAACCACATTTCTCCCGCAGTATCAACCATATCTATCAACTGCTGCCAATCCCTTCGTTCTTCTTTTGGAAAGGCGGCATGGTATAACTTTTTCACAAAAGACAGGTAGGGATCATCAATCGCAGTTATCGTAAGGAACTTCATGATTCAGATTAGTGAAAAAAATTGAGCATAAAAAAAGCGCTGGTCTGACCAACGCTCGAATAATATTATGGACAGCATTATACGGTGATATTCTGTTCAACGATATGTTTTACTTTACCGATCACAAAATCAATTTCTTCCTTTGTATTGTACTTACTGAAAGAGAACCTTACCGATGGACGGTTAGGATCAGCCCCAATACCGGTAAGCACATGGGATCCGATATTTGACCCGGATGAGCATGCACTGCCTCCAGAGGCAGAAATCCCATTGATATCCAGATTAAACAGTAACATATCTGCCATTTCCATTTCAGGAAAAGACACATTTAATACAGTATATAAGCTTTTTTCCGGTTCAGTTTCACCATTAAATTCAATACCGGGAACTTCTGCAACCAGCTTTTCCTTCATATAAGTTTTTAAAGCCTGGATGTCCTGATGATGTTCTTCCATCTTTCCATATGCCACTTCCAGCGCTTTAGCCAAACCAACAATACCGTAAATGTTTTCTGTTCCGCCCCTCATGTTGCGCTCTTGTGCGCCTCCGAAGATCAGCGGACTGATTTTTACGGTATGGTTTACATATAAGAACCCCACACCTTTAGGCCCGTGGAACTTATGTGCAGAACAAACAATAAAATGAGCTTTTATCTTTCTTACATCATGTCCGTAATGTGCCATCGTCTGCACCGTGTCACTATGAAATATCGCATCGTACTTCTCACAAATATCACCTACACGTTCCAGATCCGTCAGCGTTCCCAATTCATTATTGGCATGCATCAATGAAACAAAAGTACGGGGGTTATCTTTTAATAATTCTTCCAGGTGGGCATAATCAACATTTCCTTTGCTGTCGATATTTACAAAACTTAATTTATCGATCACCCCATCCTTTAATAATTGCCCAAGTGTATGTTCTACTGCATGGTGTTCAATTTTCGAAGTAATTGCATGTTTAAGGCCAAATGCTGCAATACCGCAACGGATCGCCGTATTATCAGCCTCTGTACCACCAGAAGTAAAGAAGATCTCTGCAGGGGTTGCATTCAGCAATCCGGCTACAGTTTTACGGGCCTTCTCTATTAATGTGCGGACCTCACGGCCTTGTGCATGAATAGAAGACGGGTTGCCATAATAATTCTCCATTACATTAGCCATTTCAGCCATCACTTCTTTATCGAGCGGCGTTGTTGCGGCATTGTCTAAATAGATCCTGTTCATCTGTATTAATTCAATTTTAAGATTTCTTTGATATCTGATATGAGTTTATTTGCCAAACCTTCAGCAACAGTTTCATTTTCTGCCTCGCTGTAGATTCTAATGATCGGTTCTGTGTTTGATCTGCGCAAATGTACCCATTCATTATCGAACTCGATTTTTAAACCATCGATCGTACTATTAGGCTGGTTCTTGTATTTATCCTGCACTTTAACCAGTAAAGCATCGATATCCATTTCCGGGGTCAGGGTAATTTTATTTTTAGAAATATGGTAAGTAGGGTAACTGCTTTTTAAGAGGGACACGGACTTGCCAAATTTTGCCAGGTGGGTAAGAAATAAGGCAATACCCACCAATGCGTCTCTGCCATAATGTGATTCCGGGTAAATTACCCCGCCATTACCTTCACCACCTATAATTGCATTGGTAGCTTTCATCTGGTTCACTACGTTTACTTCTCCCACTGCTGCGGCATTGTACTCACCACCCGCTTTAAGGGTTACATCTCTCAATGCCCTTGTTGACGATAAGTTAGAGACTGTATTGCCGGGTGTATTTTTAAGTACGTAATCCGCTACAGCGACTAAGGTATATTCTTCGCCAAACATTGATCCGTCTTCACACACAAAACATAAACGGTCTACATCCGGATCTACAACAATACCCAGATCCGCCTGTTTGCTCTGCACAACTTTAGCAATCTCAGTCAGGTTTTCCGGTAAAGGTTCCGGATTATGCGGAAAATCACCATTGGGTTCGCAATATAATTCAACTATTTTTTCTACGCCCAGTGCTTTTAACAGCGCCGGCACAAAAATACCACCAGTAGAATTTACACAGTCTACCACCACTTTAAAATCAGCCTTTTTAATCAGCTCAACATCAACCAGCGGCAATGCAAGAACAGCATCAATATGTTTCTGTAAATAAGAATCATCGTGCCTTACTTTTCCAAGATCGTTTACCTCAGCAAAAGAGAAGTCGGCCTTCTCGGCCATCTCTAAGATCTCTTTCCCGTTATCATCACTGATAAATTCACCAAGATTGTTTAACAGCTTTAAAGCATTCCATTGTTTTGGATTATGGCTGGCCGTCAGGATAATCCCACCGCCCGCCTGCTCCAGTGGAACAGCGATTTCTACTGTGGGTGTAGTAGACAGGCCTAAGTCCACCACCTCGATACCTAACCCCTGCAGGGTACCGGTAACCAGGTTATTGACCATCTCGCCAGAGATACGCGCGTCACGCCCTATTACAACTTTTTTGATGCCTGTATGCTGAATTACCCACGAGCCATAGGCTGCAGTAAACTTCACTATATCAATAGGTGTTAAACCATTTCCGGCGATTCCGCCTATAGTTCCCCGGATTCCAGAGATAGATTTTATTAATGTCAACTGTTCTATATTTTATTTTTCAAAAATACGAAAAAATTAAGAAGGCATGTAATTAAACCGATTTGATATGAATTATCCGACGGTTGTATTACTATTCACTATATTTGCGCCTTTATCATCAATAAGGTCTTTATGCAGCGTAAGTGGTTTCAGTACTGGTTTAATTCTCCCTATTATCATATTTTATATAGTCAGAGGAACGACGAGGAAGCTGAGTTTTTAATAGATAATTTAACTGCCTATCTAAAACCTGTATTAAATTCAAGAATTCTTGATATCGCATGCGGCAGAGGCAGGCATGCCGTATACCTGAATAAAAAAGGTTTCGACGTAACTGGAATAGACCTTTCTGAACAGAGCATTAAATACGCTAAACAGTTCGAACAGAAACACCTGCACTTTTTTGTGCATGATATGCGCAAGCTCGGCTACATTAACTATTATGATGTTGCCATGAATCTTTTTACTAGTTTCGGGTATTTTGATACAGAAAAAGATCATGTGAACGCGCTGAAGTCGTTCCGCAAAAGTATTAAAGATGATGGCAGGCTGGTAATCGATTATTTCAACACGCAGAAAATATTGAAGAACCTGACTCACCGCGAAACAAAAACAGTAGAGGGGATAGATTTCGATATCCATAAGTTCATTTCCGATGGTAAGATAATTAAGAATATCAATTTCGAACACAAGAGCAAACATTTCGCATTCGAAGAAAGGGTACAGGCTTTTACACTGGAAGACTTTACACGTATGTTTGAAAAAAGCGGGCTGGCTATTGATGCTACTTTCGGAAATTATAACCTGGATGCTTTTGACCTGAATAAATCGGACAGACTAATTTTCGTCTGCAAAAAGGTATGATAGAGAGTTTACATAATTTTGATGTAGAACTGTTCCTTAAAATCAACAGGGGACTTTCAAACGGTTTTTTCGACTGGTTGCTGCCGTTGCTGCGCAACCGTTTTTTCTGGTCGCCGCTCTATTTATTTATTATCATTTTCTGTATCAGGCAATACAAAAAAAAAGGGCTTTACATTATCGGCGGAATTTTGCTCACCTTCGCATTAGGTGATTTAATCTCTTCACGGTTTATCAAGCCTTTTATTGCGAGGCTAAGACCGTGTAATGACCCTGGCTTGTCAGACCTGATGATCAGCAGGGTTCCCTGCGGCATCGGTTTCAGCTTTCCTTCTGCACATGCCACAAATCATTTTGGCATCGCTATTTTTCTGATAGTAGTATTTTATCCTAAATGGAAACCCATACTTCCTATCGGGCTTTTCTGGGCATTTATCATTTCATTTTCGCAGATCTATGTCGGCGTGCACTATCCTATTGATACAATTGCGGGTGCTGTATTAGGAACAACACTGGGTTTGCTGACAGGTAAACTTTATAAAAAATTTCAACCGGAACTTTAATGGAAATCTGGAAAATACTTATTCTCTTTTTTTGTGCCTTTTTAGGAGGTCTGTCTATATTTTTGGTAAAAAGTGATAAGTCACAATTACTAAAACTAATCCTCTCTTTCAGCGGTGCCTATTTGTTTGCGATCACGGTATTACATTTAATTCCTGACGCCTACAGCGGACCGGATCATGCTGAGATCGGTATTTACATTTTGATTGGTTTCCTTCTGCAGATTTTCCTGGAACAATTTTCTGAAGGCGTAGAACACGGGCACATACATAAACATAACGACGGACAGGTCTTTCCATACGGGATTATGATCAGTCTTTGCCTGCATGCTTTTCTGGAAGGAATGCCATTGGCCGCTGATCAGCACAATGCCCTTATTTTCGGTATAGCATTGCACCATATCCCTGCAGCATTTGCCCTGGCAAGTATCTTATTGCAAAACAACTTTAAATTTAAAGGGATTGTATTCTACCTGTTGATCTTCGCGATTATGGCGCCGCTGGGATTTTTGCTGAGTTTAGGAATCAGCAATGGCAGTATTGGAGGGATCGAACTTTATTTTAATAAAATGATGGGAATAGTAATAGGTATATTTTTACATATCTCTACTACTATTTTATTTGAATCCAGTGTAGACCATAAAGTTTCCAAACGAAAGATGATCGCTGTATTACTAGGCATTAGTATTGCACTCGTTGGATTTTACACTTCTAGCCACGGCCACGCAGGACATTAACCCCTGCCTCTTGCTTTATACAGCAACCTGGTTAGCTGTTCTGCTTCGTCCTCATTAAGGTTGGAATTTAAAATAGCGGATAGGTTTACTTCTTCGTCCATTTTTTCAAGCAGTGTCTGCCCTTTCTCGTTGATCAGTATATCTACAGCCCTTTTATCAACAGCATTTATTTTTTTTACGATCAGGTCTTTTTGCACTAGTCGGTCTACAATCCTGGACGCATCGCACATTTTGTCGAGCATCCTTGATTTGATCAGGTTGATTGTTGATGGTTTTGGATACTGACCACGTAAAATCCTCAGCACATTAAATTGCTGGGTAGTGACATCATAAGGCCCTACTGTTTGCTTGATCTTATCGTTTAACCAATTATTTGTAAATGACACGTTCACAATCGCCTCATGGAACGTGCTTTCATATCTCGGAGACTTAGTTTCTTTCAGCATATTATTAATTATCAGATTAAATTTTCACTCATCTTTCTTGAGAGGATCATTTTTTTTCTTCCTGCCATATTTCCAGGGACAGTGTTTGCATTTATTTTTACAGCAAAAACCACGTTTAAGGTGATACTGCTCGGTAAAAACCAGTAAACCGTCCTCGTTGAGATAATAATCAGGATGATCTCTCATCAGTTAAGCAATTTAACATCTAAAATGTTTTTAAAATAACTTTTTAGCAGAATTCCACTCCCATGTGTAGTCCATATTTCTTTTGGCTTAATATGAGTGACCGAAATAAGTATATCATTCCAATCAACGTGATCGGATATATACAATTGCAATTCATTTTTGTTTTGTAAATGTTTCCATCCCGTTGCAAATACCCGGATTACGTTAATGGCCCTGATATAACTGCGATAAACAAGTGGGGGAACAAGATAAATCATATCTGTCAAGTTATTTTTCATGACTTTACGATCGTAAACTTCGTATTTCCCCATATCTATCCCCATCTGCTCATATAATTTAACGAACGGAAGAATACTGTGGTGTACCAGGATCCTTTTTTGCGGGCAATGGTCACTGATCAGCCTGATCAACCGCTGGCTTTTACCAAGTGCATATGCACCAAGCATAATGTTGGTTTGTGTCGTATTAAGTTTCTGTATTTCCAGGATAGCATCAGGATGGCTTGTATCCGGATCGGCAAAAGTAGTTTCAGTAATTAGCACATCCGCTTCCACAAATTGTATCGGCTCACACGTTGGATCCGGCTGAAGCTTGTAATCTCCGGTATAGAGGTATTTCACACCTTTGTATTCCATCAGTACCATCGCAGAACCCAAAATATGTCCTGCAGCCACAAAGCTGATCTTCACCTCGTTCAAGCTAAAAACCGTATTAAAAGGTTTCACAAAAAATTCTCCTGCAGCGAATTTCTTGTAACGCTGTATCATAAACAACGAAGTTGCTTCTGTACAGTATACATTCGTATTTCCACTTATCGCATGGTCACCATGTGCATGTGAGATCACTGCATCCTTCACCATTTCTTTTGGATCCAGATAAAAATTCCCATAGGCGCAAAACAGCCCAATTTTAGTTGGCACTAAAAAATCCTCTAATATCATTTACTTCGTTAAGTTTAAAAATTGATGATGCAGTTCCAGCACCTGGTGTATAACCGATTGGCTTCCGTCATTCCGGATCAGGAAATCCGCCATTTTACTCTTTTCATCATCACTCATTTGTTTGTCCATTCTCGCCTCCACCTGCCCGGCACTTACTCCATCCCTATCCATTACTCTCTTTATTTTAACGCTGGCAGGAGCAGTAACCAATACACTTTTATCACATAGCTTGTAGGATCCGCTTTCAAATAACAACGCTGCTTCTTTGAGGATATATGGTGTGTTGGGAGGTATGGTCTCGATCCAGGCATCAAATGCCCTGAAAACCGCGGGGTGCACCAGGGCATTAAGTCTTGCTAACTGGTCCTTATCATTGAACACAATCGCGGCGATGTGTTTATTATTCAGCTTCCCTGAGTCATCGTAGCTTTCCTGTCCGAAAGTTTCCTTGAGCCCTGTAACCAGGATATGATCAGTAACCATGATAGACTTAGCTACAGCGTCTGCGTAAAATACGGGGATCCCAAAAGTTTCAAACACCCGGCAAACCGTGCTCTTTCCACTTCCAATACCGCCGGTTATGCCTACTTTAATCATTACTTATCTATAATAAAATCTATTTTCTCTGGAGCAACTTTAACCAGTTTACAGTAATCAGGAAAACGGGTAAGACGCACTGTGAGCTGATCATGTTTCTGAAACCTCCACTCATTCAAGTCAACCACCGCCTCTACAAAATCTTCATTTACCTGCTGGTAACTGGACAATGCTACCATAAAAGTGATCTTCACCTTTTTCGGATATAATCGTATCGTGTAATAATCTGTATTGTTAATGATTTTCAGGGGCACTTCTACTGTTTTTTCCGTAAACTCATCTACAGGAATTTTCACCTCCACGCTCGAAGGGAAAATACTTACGTTCTTCAGCACATTCTGTTTCATAGCAACCCTTGCAACAGACAGTCCGTGTACATTATCCAGTTTTAGGGTATCCGTTCTCCACTCGCTTATTTTACCCAGTTCTTCCTGAGGGCCAGATACAGTTACATAATCAGGATTCAGTTCAATTTCGTCAGAAATTCCAAATTGCTTAATAAAGCCCAGATTTGAGACCAGCCGAACCGGAACCTTTTTAACTGTCCGTTTAGAGAAATCAAAATAAAGTGTATCCGGACGGATAGAAATGATCTTTTGCCTGGTTTCCAACTGGTTATTTACACTGTATAACTGTTCCGAAAAAAGGATATAATTCCTGTTGTTCAATTTTTCCAGGCTGATACTAATAGAAGGTGGGCTTACCCGGAGACGTGCAAATAATAATTGCCAGCCGGTACCTTCTACCTGCAGATCTACCGTATCTGACTGTAAGGGGTGAAATGCTTTTTTTTGCGGTGCATTTGTGTATACAAGAACAGTCTTAGCCGTATAAACATACTTATTATTCAACGCCAGAAAAAGCCATCCCGCTATCGCCAGCAATAAGCAAGTGACCAGTACCAGAAAGCGTTTCTGCTCTATTTTTGTAAGCTTAATAAATGGCATGGCCGTAAAATAAACAAATTTAGCAAAACAAAAAAGCCGTGCCAAATAATGGAACGGCTTTCAATGAGTTATTACAACTTAAGCCTTAGGCACTTCTGTTGATGCTTTAGTCGCATCCAAAGAAATTGCAGACTTATCGAACCTGATTTTGGTACCGCCCTCTACTTCAATAAGGAAAGTAAGTTCGTTCATGTCAATGATTTTCCCGTGAATACCAGCAGTAGTCACGATTTTATCACCTTTTTTCAAATCTGCAACCAATTTCTTGTGATCTTTTGCCTTTTTAACCTGCGGTCTGATCATAAAGAAATAGAAAACCACCATGATTAAAACCATTGGAACCAATGTACTTAACATGCTGCTGCTTCCGCCTGTGGCTTGTAAAATTACTGTAGATATCATATTTGTATGTTTGTTATATTAATTATTAAAGATTTGCTGCCGGTTCTTTTACTTCACCAATCAGGTGCACTTCTGTTGTAGAAGGATTACCGTTAGAGGTGATTGTAACCACTTTATCCTGCATGCCTAATTTACCTGTACTGTTAAAAATAACTTTGATTACACCGCTTTCTCCCGGTTTAACGGGTTCTTTTGGTTTCTCGGGAATAGTACACCCGCAAGTTGCTGTTGCATCAGTGATGATCAGCGGGCTTTTACCAGTATTCTTAAACTTGAAATCGTAATTTATTTTGTCTCCCTGTGTGATTGTTCCAAAGTTATACATACCATGTTCAAAGCTGATCACAGGTGAATCTGCCGAAGGAACAACTGTTGTTGTTTTCTCAGTTACCGTAGTTTCTTCAGTGGTAGATTTGGCTTGCTGACAAGCCGTTAAGGCAGTTGCTGCAAGCAGGAATACAAATATTTTTTTCATTATTCTTCTATTAATCCGCGGCCAATCTTTTTGATACTGTTTGTACGTTTAAGATCGCCCAAAATTTTATCTAATATACCGTTTATAAATGAGTTACTTTTTGGCGTACTGTAGTCTTTTGAAAGATCCAGATACTCATTGATGGTTACTTTAACAGGGATAGAAGGGAAATTCATTAATTCACAAATTGCCATTTTCATCAGGATAGTATCCATCAGCGCAATACGCTCAGACTCCCAGTTTTTAGTACGGTCAGCAATCAGCGCCTGGTATTCATTGTTATTCTTTAGCGTATAAGCAAACAAATCCTCCACAAACTTACCATCCTCTTTCCAGTCTGCACTGATCGGCGTAAGTTTATTTTTAAACGGATCCTCAGACGTAAAGTTTTTAAGTGTTTTTGCTACCATTCCCTGCATTACCTCTTTATCTACAGACCAGTTGATAAATTTATCTTCAAAAGCCTGGATAATATTCTGGCTTTTCAAAATGATCTTTCTAAAGATAAATTTGATGATATCTTTTGATCCTTCCAGACTGTCGTCCTCATCTGCAAGATAAGCAGTATACTCCGGTGTAGTTTTTAACTTGTTATAAATGGTTTTGATAAATTCAGGATCAGCATGCCAGTTGATCTGGTATTTGTTTACAGCCGCCTTGAATTCCGGATTCCCCTGCAGCAATACAATAAATTTATTGTGCAATAGCTTTTTGTTGGGATTTAAATCCTCAGCAGTCGGAAAGTGCTTGTTCGATCTTTCAATCGCATCTATTTCCGTGTACTCTGTGATTTCAGAAAGTAATGCCAGCATTCTGACATACATTTCATAAACATTGTCGATACTGAGCAATAATCCTTTCTTAGCAGAAAGTAGATCCTTTTTGTCAGTCATTTGCCAAGCATATATGTTTTGCAGAGCTTTAATTCTTAAGTGCCTTCTATTTAACATGAATGTAAGAACGAGTTGGTAATTTACCGGTTATTAAAATGATGATTTTATTTTCTTTATATCTATTATTCTTTGTTCAGCGATCCTGTTAGCTGCCAGGATAGTTGGTATATTATCTGTCTTTGATAACTTGATCACATTGCGGGTAGCATCATAGATATTCTCCGTCAACTGGATGGTCCGTTTTTTACCAAATCCAGTCAGCTCAGAATAACAATTGATAAGTCCGCCAGCATTGATCAGGTAATCCGGTGCAAATAGAATATTCTTTTCCAGCAACTGCTGCCCGTGTTTCTGTTCGTCTGCAAGCTGGTTATTAGCCGACCCGGCAATAATCGCAAACTTCATCTTCGGAATTGTCCTGTCGTTCACTGTAGCACCTAACGCACATGGCGCATATATATCTACATCAAGACCGAATATTTTATCGGCCTCCACAGGTTTAGCTTTATATTTTTTCGCTACGTAATGTAAACGCTCTTCGTTAATATCGCTTACAAAAACCTCTACATTTTCTTTTCTCAATAGCTCTACCAGATGTTCTCCAACATGGCCTATCCCCTGCACAACTACAGATCTTCCCGCCAGCATATCAGTACCAAACACTTCTTTAACACAAGCTTTAATGCCCAGGTAAATGCCTTTAGCAGAAGTTGATGAAGGGTCGCCCATACCGCCTATAGATTCAGGAACCCCGGTAACATGTTTGGTCTCCATACTGATGTACTCCATATCTTTTGTAGAAGTACCCACATCTTCGGCAGTGATAAATTCACCATTCAGGTTCTGGATAAAGCGACCATAGCTGCGCATCATTGCTTCGCTTTTCCCTTTATAAGAATCGCCGATAATCACGCCCTTGCCACCTCCAAGATTTAGCCCTGTAATCGCAGCCTTATAGGTCATGCTCCGTGATAAACGAAGTACATCCTGTAATGCTTCCGCCTCTGTTGTATAATTCCACATCCGGGTTCCGCCCAATGCAGGCCCAAGTGTAGTATCATGAATAGCAATAATGGCTTTTAATCCAGAATCGGGATCATTACAAAAAACAACTTTTTTGTGTCCTAAAGCACTTAACTGATCTAATACTGAGGTTACCATTGAACTATTGCCAGACATATGATTTCGTTTACCAGAGAGTCCGCAAAACTAAGGATAAAAAACATTAATTACATTGTTTTAACCAAACAGTTTTCAAAAATCCTGTGCAATTGGCTAACTTTACAAACTCATGAAGCACCTTCGATTTTTAAATAAACATTTCTATAAATATAAATGGTGGATCATCCCGGGCGTGTTTTTTGTAATTATATCCAACATCTTCGGAGTAATTCCTGCCCAGGTTATCGGTCATGCTTTTAACCTGATCACAGAAAACATCCAAATCTATGGCTTGTTCAGCGGATTTGACCGGCAGCAGATTATTTATGATATTTTTAGCTATAGCCTGTTATATTTTGGCTCGCTTGTACTCGTACTTTACCTGGTAAGGGGTTTGTTTTTATTTTTTATGCGTCAAACGCTGATCCTGATGTCGAGACACATAGAATTTGACATGAAAAACGAAATCTATTCCCATTACCAGGAACTTAGCCTTGGTTTCTACCGCCGTAATAATACTGGGGACCTCATGAACAGGGCTACTGAAGATGTAAACCGCGTAAGAATGTATGTTGGTCCTGCTATTATGTATGCGATTAATACTGCTGTTTTGTTTCTGCTGATTATCACCTCAATGTATTCGGTTAACGCAAAACTGGCAACCTACTGCTTATTGCCTCTGCCAGTGCTGGTTGTCATTATATATTTCGTAAATACTCAGATCAATAATAAGAGTGAGCAAATTCAGGAACAGCTTTCCCGCTTATCGAGCTTTGTGCAGGAAAGGTTTTCCGGTATCCGCGTAATCAAATCTTATGTAAGAGAAGAGTATACAAGAAAAATCTTTGCAGAAGAAAGTGCAGGTTATAAGGAGAACGCAATGAGCTTGGTTCGTGTACAGGCACTCTTCTACCCTACTATGCTCCTCCTGGTAGGACTCAGTACGATCCTTACCGTTTACATCGGTGGCGAGCAGGTACTTGACGGATCAATTACTGCAGGAAATATCGCTGAGTTTATTGTATACGTTAATCAGCTTACTTTTCCCGTAACTATGCTGGGGTGGGTAACTACACTGGTACAGCGCGCTTCTGCTTCACAAAAAAGGATCAATGAATTTTTAGAACTGAAATCAGATATTCGTACAGGTGATATTGTCATTCCCTCGGTTAAGGGTAATATCCGATTTGACAAGGTTAATTTTACCTATCAGGATACTGGTATCAAAGCGCTTCAGGAAGTAAGTTTTGAAATCGAAGCCGGACAGTTCATTGCTATTATTGGAAGAACAGGTTCGGGAAAATCAACGCTTGCCAATCTGATTATGAGAATGTACGATGTAGATTCCGGCCAGATATCAATTGATGGGAAGCCCCTGCCCAATATAAATCTTAATTCTTTAAGGAGCCAGGTAGGCTTTGTACCACAGGAGGTATTTCTATTTTCAGACAACATCAGGAACAATATTGCATTCGGCCTGGATCAGCTGGATGAAGATGCTATTGTTAAAGCTGCAAAGAATGCTGCAGTGTATCATAACATTATGGATTTCGAATCAAAATTCGAAACTATGCTGGGAGAAAGGGGTATTACTTTGTCGGGCGGACAAAAACAGCGGGTATCAATTGCAAGGGCGCTGATAAAAGAGCCGAAGATCCTAATTTTTGACGACTGCCTTTCTGCGGTAGATACGAGAACTGAAGAAGAAATACTAAATAACTTGGGTAATGTCATGAAAGGAAAGACCAGCATTATAATTGCCCATAGGATCTCAACTATAAAAAAAGCCGATAAAATTATTGTATTGGACGAAGGAAGGATTGCAGAACAAGGTACTCATGATGAACTACTTAACCTACACGGTATTTATGAAGAGATGTATCAGAATCAGTTATTGGAAGAAGAAAATAAATCTCTTTGATTTCTATTTTGATCTTTACTAATTAATACTTTATATTTACCCGTACCAAAACCAACAGCAATTACCAAACATGGGAGAATTTGACAACAAAGAGAGAGAAGAGGTTTTTTCTAAGAAAGTACGGGCCGGTAAAAGGACTTATTTTTTCGACGTTAAAGCGACGCGTTCAGGCGATTATTATTTAACCTTAACGGAAAGTAAGAAAAGACTGGAAGACGGTGTATTTGTGAAACACAAGATCTTTTTATACAAAGAAGATTTCGAGAAGTTTGCTGAAGGATTAAACGAAACAGTTGACTACATAAAAAATCATCAGGAAGTAATTGAAAAACGTTATGAGTACACCGAGAACCACGATGGTGTAGTGAAACCTCAAAATGACGATTTTTCATTTTAAATCTTAAAATAATTGTTAAGAGCTCCTTTAAGGAGCTTTTTTTATGCCATGAATTTTAACAAGCTGCAGCATATCTCTCCATTGTGCCGCAACTTGTCAAAGTAATCCTATCCTGCTTTTACTGCGCATTCTTTTACTGCCGCTTCGCTGACCAATATCCAGTTTTCTTCTTCTGAGACATTTGTGCCCAGAATAATCTTTTTACTTTTCTGCAGCTGCTCTTCAATCTGAACTAAAAGTTCATGAGAGATTGCTTTATTTAAAATACGTACAGGCTCATCAAGCGCATCAGTTTTAATTTCCAGGTCATAAATTCCCGACACCAGCGTTTTACAGATCACTAGTTCTACGTTTTTGTTATGCGTTACATTCTTTAAAGCTGTAAAAGCATTAATTACCTGGTCTACATTTGTTGCTTTAAACCCAAGGATAATAGAAGGGTTCAATTCAGTGTTCCCGCTGTTATTTGATAAATATATCTCATCAACATCCGCTAATATTGATTCTATTACTAATCTGTCCATAATTTAATTCTTTAGAAATCTATGTCTTTAAAAGGAATGAAAGACTTTATTGTTTGGTTAAAGATTAAATATTAGCCTTTGTTTCGTCAATTATAATCCTACATTGACGTTTAAAGGAGTCTAACTCTTCTTTTTGAAAAATAGTATGACCTTATGAATACAATCCTTTTTATGATCAATGGCGTGAACGTGGGCCTTTCAGAGCTGATGATTATCTTGCTTGCACTTTTTGTAGTTTTCCTTGTGATCCGAAATATAATTGTCCAGCCCAAACAATAACCTGAAAATTACACAAATAACTATTAAAAATATTCATCAGAAAACTTTTTCTGAGCTCATACGTATGATAATTAGCCGCCTTAGAGTAGAGGTTAATTACATGTATCCAGCCTATGCAAACATTTGAAGAGACGAAAAAATTACTAAATAATTCTACCATATACTACCTGATAGCTGTAGGTATGGACAGCAACTATTCTTACATCAACGAGCGTTACAGAAGGATATTCGAAGAATTCTATGGAGATCTTGTTGGTCAGCATTATTCCATAACTATGCACAGAGACGATACGGAAGTCTGCAGGTCTGTTTCAGAAAAAGCATTTTCGCAGCCTGACAAAGTATTCCCCGCGATTATCAGGAAACATGATGGCAAGGGCGGTTACGTAATTACCCAATGGGAGTACAAAGCGATGTTTAGTGCACAACATGAACCAATGGGTGTATTCTGCATTGGCCACGACATTACAGAATACATGCAGAACAGTATTGAACTAAAACATACAAGAGAATCCCTTACTAAAACACAGCTTACGCTTGCACAAATCAATTACATACAATCGCATGTGGTCAGAAAACCAATTGCCAATATCATGGGCTTAAGTCTGCTGTTAAAAACAATGGAAATGACACCGGAACTGGAAAAAATATTCAGCATGATCAATGAAAGTGCAGAAGAGCTCGACGAGGTTATCAAAGATATGTCTGTAAAAAACAGTTAAAGAGCTTTTATAAAAATACGGATAGCTTTTGTCAGGCTATCCGTATTTTTATAAAACGCAGATTCCTTTAAACCAAAGTCGCTTCTAAAGTAATATCAAGATTATATGCCTTGCTTACCGGACAATTAGCTTTTGATCCGGAGGCAATTTCCTGAAATTGTTCTTCAGTAATTCCCGGAATGCTTGCTCTAAGTACAAGATTAGAGGTAGTGATTACTCCATTGTCCAAAGTAATTGTTGCTTTTGTTTCCAACGATTCAGGATTAAAACCTGCTTCAGTTAAATCAAGGCTCAATTTCATTGTAAAACAGCCTGCATGGGCAGCAGCCATAAGTTCTTCGGGATTAGTGCCAGGTCCGTCAGCAAACCTACTGTTAAATGAATACTGTGTGTGGTTAAGGACAGTACTGTCAGTAGTTAAATTACCTTTACCCTCTTTAATAGTGCCATTCCAAATGGCTGTTGCATTACGTTTCATATTGTTTTTTTTTAAAGTTTACGGCAGCAAGCTACTCCTTAATATTGAAACGAAACATCCGCAAAAATTAATCCATTCCGCGCTCTATCAGTTTAAACCCTCCTGCACATACTATCAGCAACAATATCAGGATGCACCATAACCAGTTATAACCATACTTTTCCGCGAGAAAAAAACCGGCGGATGGCCCGATCACCTGTGCTACCGACCAGCTAATGGTGTATCCGGCGGCATATTGGCCTCTTGTAGATTCATCCGCACGGCCCATGGCAAAAGCATTGATAAATGGTAAGGCAAACATTTCGCCTATAGTAAATAAGATAATGCACATTACGGCAAGCACCAGCGGCATTACTCCTGGCAGCAATAACGAAAGATAAGCACATATAATAAACAGTACCCCGCGGATAATATAGTGGACCGCAGAACGCTTATTTTGAATCTTATTAATCATTACCATTTCAAACAGCGCAATGATTAATCCATTTAGTCCAAGGATAAGCCCAATTTTAAATTCACCGATCATAAATACTTCTTTATAAAAAAGCGGAACTACCCTGAACATTAAAAAGAAACATGTACTCAGCAAGGTATTCAAAACTAAAAACTGGACAAACAAAAGATCCTTCCATGGTTTGCGTGCGGCTGTCTTAATTTTCTCCTCAACAGTTTTACTGATAGCTTTGGCCATTGGTAAAAAGTAAAAAATGAACCCGCCTGCAATAATGGTCACAATGCCATCCACAATAAACAACATCGGATAACTGAAAGATGCGATAATTCCTCCAAGGCTACTGCCTACGGCAAAGCCCAGGTTCCCCGCCAGACGGTTTAAAGAATAGGACCTTGTAGCTGTACCTTCTTTAGCATAAACTGCTATTGCCGCATAATTAGCAGGCTTGAAGGCCTCAGAAAAAAAAGCAATCACTAAAGTAAATATACAAAGCAGATGAAAATTGGTCAGCATCGAGAAAAAGATAAAAAACGCACCCCCTATCACTGAAGAAAAAATCTGAACGGCACTAAATCCGATTACATCGGTAAGCTTACCGCCAGCAACCGCACCTAAAATTGCCCCAATACCAAATAAGGCAATAATTAAACCGGCATCAGAAGGCGGTCTATGCAAATATTGCGTCATGTACAAACTCATAAATGGCACAGCCATACTGCTGCTTCTATTTACCAGTATAACTGTACTCAATATCCACGTTTCACGGCTTAATCCAGAAAATGATTCTTTATAAGTTTTAGTAATGCTTTTAATCATTGTTCATTTTCTCTGTTACGATCTCAACATTAATCCTGGCTTTAGCTCACAGGACTCCCGTGCTGAAAACCAGTTTGCGCTTGGTAAGCCTGATAAACCATCCGGACCTGGTTAATAATCAAAATTATCTATCTTCACTTTCTCTAAGAAAAATATTAATTCAAACCTAATTATTTTATTCGGGATGATCAGGCAAAAACTTCTTTATAGATCACTAAAATGGCGTCCCGAATTTCCTGGGGCAAATCACTCTCATCTTTAAATTTAATTGCTGAGGTTTCGGGGTTTAAAATGAAGTGATCATAAATACTTTCCGTTTTTTCCAGTCTTTTTTGAATAGACTTAAGACCAAAATACAGGTGATAATCTTTCTCTACCTGATTTATCAAGTTATAAAATAATTCCTGTTGCTTTTGCAGGTCAGCGACTCTCATGGTTAGGTTTGGTTATTTGGTCTGCATTACTGAAGAAAAAATCTCTTCAGAATACACTTCAGGTGCCTCTAATGATATAAATAGCATTAAAATGCACGCAACATTACATTAGGCAGACAAATATACTTAAGAGTTATGCGCTAATCAAATAATTGTATACAATGATAATATCTTAATCCTGAATAATTATCAAATGATGTTAAGTGAGGAGTATTGGGTCGGTATGAAATCATATATAATTTTAAAATCGAAGGAAATTAAATGATAAAAAATTCAACTCAACACAATATATCTATTTTTTGAGCGTCTTATATCCGAGAGCGTTAATTAGATAACGGGGATCTTCCGCCTGGAAGGTCCCCGTTTCTTTTTTAGAAGGATTCAGACAATTCTTATATTTGTCCAAACAGTTGATCTATGAAACCCTATCTTCTTTGCATTTTATCCACTTTACTTTTTTTTAGAACCAGTGCGCAGTCACCGGCCAAGGTAATCCCCGATTTCCAGTTTTATAAGGCGGATGGCACTGTATTCAACAAGGTGCAGATTAAACCTGGGCATAAATCACTGATCGTTTTTTTTGATGCCACCTGCAGCCATTGTCAGAAAACGATGCTGCAGCTTTCTAAAAGATACGCGGAACTGGAAAAGCTGAATATTTACCTCGTATCATTAGACCAGCACATTACCATGAATTACTTTATGAACCAATACGGCAAAAACCTGGTTGGAAAGAAAAATGTTTTGTTACTGGAAGACCGTGACCATGTTTTCATCCCGTTGTTTAAGCCCCTGAAATATCCTTCCTTATATTTATACTCCCCGGAGAACCGACTCAGCTTTTATACCAGCGGAGATGAAAAACTTGCAGATCTGTTTGCCGCTATTAAAAGATAGCCACTTATAAACTATTGAGGTAATCATTTAAAATCGGTAAATCAGCTTCAGCCCAATCCAGTTGCAATAATTCTTCAGGGAATAACCATTGGAATGCCTCATGTTCTGCCAACTTGATTTCTCCTTCGGTTATTTCACAAAGAAAAGGGATTAAATGGATCGCTCCTTCGCCTTCTCCAGACATATAGGAAGTTAATCTTTCTATGATTTTAACTTTAAGACTTAACTCCTCCGCAATCTCACGGACCACACAAGCCGCTGCTGTCTCCCCCGCTTCTACCTTACCGCCAGGAAATTCCCATTTTAGAGGCAAACGCATTGCAGCCCCTCGCTGGGTAACCAGTATTTGTCCGTTTTTGTCGATAATCAGTGCACAGGATACATCAGTCATTCAACAAAAATATCAAAATGAATACATATACCAGCATTGCGACAGAAATCAAACTCGCAGCAAACTGACTAACGGGCGACATATACCGGCTATTCATCGATAAATGAGGTATGCTGATAGATTATAAAAATATCTGATCATAGCTGGCATATGGTTTGGACTAAGGGTAACAACTAACACACAAACAAAATGAAAAGAATACTATTAGCTGTCATATTCGGAGTAGCTTCGTTAAGCAGCATCAGCACTAAAGCTCAAGTAAGCTTAAATATAAATATCGGTTCACAACCACAGTGGGGTCCTACAGGATATGATCATGTAGATTATTATTACCTGCCAGATGTAGATGCGTACTATTATGTACCGTCAAGCCAATATATATATCAGAACAATGGTAGCTGGGTATGGAGAAATAGTTTACCATCACAATATTCCAACTACAACTTATATAATGGTTACAAGGTAGTGGTAAACAGGAACAAACCTTATCTTTCTCATCAGAACGATGTTAAACAATATAGTAAATACAAAAACTATGGCGGTAAACAAGGAAGCATCAGAGATAGTAAAGATACCAGATATGTGAACGCGAGAAATAACAACGGGAATTCACATGCACAGCCTAGCCGTGGTCAGCAGTCGGCCAGACCCTCTACTAACAACAAAAAAGATGTTAAAGCAAGAGGAAACAATAGTAAAAACAATAACAGCAAAGGAAGAGGAAACGATTCCCGCGGAAGAGGATAAAAACAAAATAACACACCAAAAAAAACGCTGATCTCTTATGAGATTGGCGTTTTTGCGTTATATTAGACTCATGAATGTTTCTCTGGAAAATAAACATGCAGTGATTTGCGGAAGCACACAAGGTATCGGATTGGCAACAGCGATAATCCTGGCAGACCTTGGTGCCAGCTGTGTATTAATTGCCAGAAATGAGGACTCGTTGATTAACGCGCTGAAAAAGCTGCCAGCCAGTCACGGACAGCAGCATAGCTATGCTGTTGCAGATTTTTCTGATCCACTTTCTGTAGAAATAGCAATCACCGCTGTTGTTGCAGATCAGAAAATAGAAATCCTTGTAAATAACAGTGGCGGTCCGCTGCCAGGCCCAATTACGGCAGCAACATCCGGTGATTTTAAAAATGCTTTTAGTCAGCACCTCATTTGTAATCATATTTTAACCAATGCAGTTTTACCGGGCATGAAAGCTTTGGCTTACGGAAGGATCATTAATATCATTTCAACTTCTGTAAAAACCCCCTTGCCTAATCTGGGTGTATCAAATACAATCCGGGCTGCAGTAGCTTCATGGGCAAAAACATTATCAAATGAAGTAGGCCAATATAACATCACAGTAAACAATGTACTTCCCGGATTAACAGATACGATGCGGTATAAAAAGCTGGTAGAAAACACTTCATCTTCACAAAACACCACAAAGGAAGAAGTTGAAAAAAATCTCATCAACTCCATTCCAATGCGGAGAATTGGGTTAGCAGAAGAGATAGGCAATGTGATTGCTTTTCTGGCTTCGCCGGCGGCATCTTACGTAAGCGGCACAAATATCCCTGTTGATGGGGGAAGGACTGCCGCTCTATAAGTTAACCCCATTTAACTGGCCCCAGGTAAAGGCTGTTGGAGATCCGTTTACGATCATCAGCTACTACTGAAATGTAAACATGATAAGTCCCTTCTGCACCACTTAGCGGTAGTTGCAATAAATCTCTGCCAAGTTCACGTGTCGCCCCTGCATAACTTTTGTAACTGTGGTTGTTTTGTTCACAGAAAGCCATTAGCATTACTTGATCTTGCCAGTATTCACCAAATTCTGCATCAACTGTCGGATTCCAGGTAAATTCCAAACCGTCGTTTCCCACAGAAACCTTCGCGTCTTTTAGCAGTGGAAGATCACCTTTTGTTAGTAATGCTTTAGAAAAATCTAACTGGTGTGCCGGATAATCGCCTGTAACAATTTGTTGAGAGTTCGTAGCTGTGGCTTTGTTGAAGGGAAGGCTGCTAGTTCCTTTAGCTTGCAATTCAAAGCCTAAATTGACATAGGTTTTAATAGATTTCAAGAAGTTGTTTGTTAACCTCATCCGGCTGCGCTGGATTAATTGATTATGTGTTGGTGAGTTTAATGATTTTCCGATTGTACGTATTATCAATACGCCTCTAAGCTCATAAAACACATAGTTGCCGATCCTTCCTTTAAAGGAACCGAAAAATGAATTTGTTACTTTTGCCATGATTTTTTTTATTTAAATAATTTAATGTTCTCTTTATCAGGAGTTATTTAAGGGATCCCTCCCTGATATTCTAATCAAAACACCTGATATTGAGACCAATGTATGCACTAATTATTTAAGATGATGAGTTTTGACCCACGGTTGCCGCACGTTGCCGTACATTACTTGTTGTTGCCACCTGTTGTTGCCTTGAACACGGTTAAAACAATAAGCTTAGATAGCCCAGAACTGGATCGGCAGTGCCTCTTCAAAACACGAAGGCTATTATTTGGATGAGGGTTATCAGATGGTTAGTTAGCTTTTAACCTAACCAACCCCTATCCAAGCTTTAGCCAATGCCTGTGCAACACCTACTCAAAATAAACCAATTCCATGCCAATGCCCGATCACTAAATCAATGGGTCACCTTAAGATATTAACAGCTTCCAACACAAGCCAACATCTAACCAACACTTTTATTAACAATCGATTATTTTTCCTCGAAAAGCAATGAAATAATAGTTGAGCAGGATAATAAACAGCCCGTTTATTCACAATAACTCACAGAGCAAGAGCAGATACCAACACTTTATCCACACTATACGTTGATAACTATAACTACTATCTGTCTTACTCAGAGGAAAATCGTATGCCTATTTTAAAAGGACACACAGCTGAACATCCACAAATGTTATTAACACTACAAACATACTGATTGTCAAGATGATACAATACTTATCAACATACACACGTTAATAACTAAAAAGTTATATATACAAAAAAAGCCGGATAAATCCGGCTTCTCTTATTGTATAAATTGTTTGGAAATGAGGCTTATTGAACTACTACACCATCTTTGGTGATTTTAATAAATGCTACTTCAGTACCTTTCTTAACATCAATTTGGTAATATTGAGTTTTATCAGCATTAGTAACTAAAAAGGCTGTTGTTGGTGTCCATTCTTTATAAGCATCTGCTTTTAAAGTAGTTGTTACCGGAGCAGGAAGCTCCTCTAATTTCACCGGCACTTTTTGCGTGCTGTCTTGCTGTATGGTTATAGCTATAGGAGCTTTACTTTCTGATGCTTTAACTGTTGATATTCCTGCAATCGCAACTACTGCCGCTGTTAAAATGAAATTTTTCATAAATTCTGTTTTTTAAATTGAGTCTGGAACAGATTGGATCTGGAACCCGACTTGCTTGTTTAATTCAACTATTTAATCTGAACAGTATAGTATGATAATGATGCCAAAACTAGAAATAACAATAAAATATTGAATATCAAATATTTATAAATCACTGTTTTTAAAACCATGTAGAACTATTCTACACTTTGCTGAAATTTGTATCAAAAAAAAAATGCTGACATCCATCAGCATTTTTTATTAACTACCTATTATAAGCCGAGGCCTATTTCTTTCGCAGTTTATATCTCCTGCATATTTTCAACAAAATTTGGTTACAACTTCGCAACCAATATTTATAAAAAAAACCAGTATTAATTCGACATTTGGAGCGTCAATTAACCTTTAACGGCTTTTTCTATTAATTAATGACCTAATATAAAATTATTTTGTAACAATTGTATAAAAAAATTATTTTTTCATACAATAAAATCAATAATTTAACGGTAGAACCGATTAATCAGATAAAAATTGACAATAAATATATTTTTATCACGGGAAATAATAGAATTTGAGTAAGACGAACAATTACTCGATATGAAGATCAGCACTTCATACGGCATGAAAAATTTATATATTTATTGCCGATGGAAAACAATCAGCCTTTATTGATACTGAATGAAACAGAGCAACGCGTATTAGGCGTTCTTATAGAAAAAAGTAAAACTACACCGGATTATTATCCGATGACCATTGCAGCACTGACTACCGGTTGCAATCAGAAAACATCGAGAAATCCCATTGTAAATTATGATGAGGAGACCGTAACACTCACACTGAATACTTTGAAAATAAAGGGGCTGACCAGCACAGCTACAGGGGGTGGCAGCAGGAGCATCAAATACAAACATAACCTAGCTATAGTATATCCACTTCTTCCATCTGAACTCGCGGTGATTTGCCTTCTGATTTTACGAGGTCCATTAACACCAGGTGAAATCAACACCAACTCTGCCAGGCTCCATGAATTTGAGACTATCGAAGAAATACAGGAAATACTGCAAAAACTAGCAGAAGAAGAGCCTCCTTACGTAAAACAGCTGGCTAAAAAAACAGGGCAAAAGGAAGCCAGGTTCGCACACCTATTCGGTGGAGAACCAATAGAAAAAGAAACTGCAGAAATAAAACCGCAGGACGACAGCGGACTGGAAGAAAGAGTGACAAAATTAGAGAAAGAATTGGAAGATATTAAAGAAATGCTAAACCTGCTGTTAAATTGATGATTGCTAGTCCAGCGAAACAAACAGCTCCGACTGCATTAACCAGCAACCCTTAATTTTGCGCCACATGGCCGAATAATTGCCTCTGAAACTATCTGTTTTGTAGTTCCATGTTCCCGTTTCCCATGCAAGAATGCCACTGTCACCGATTGTTATGGCAGAAGGGATCCGCTCAAAAACAGGGGGATGATTGGCAAACATTTCTTTAAAGACCTTAATAAGGACATCTTTACCGATATACTGGCCTCCTTCACCGGAAATCACGACCATGTCATCCATCCAGTATTGCGCTATTCCGGCTACATCACACTTAACTATTGCAGCATTTGAGTTTAGTCGCAATTGGCGGATAAGCTGAGCCTCCTTCTCTTGTAGTTCTTTCAAAATTTCTTTGTTTTTAACAATTGGTTTGTAATATAATGACTAAATCGTTTCTTTTTAAATAGAATTTCGCTTATTTGCCACATATAACGGAACGATGCATATAGGAATAATTGGGTTGGGAGATATGGGCAAACTCTACGCGAAAAGTTTTGCCAAAGCGGGATATCAGGTTTGTGGTGCAGATTTACCTGAGTTTCAAGAAAAATTAATAGAAGAATTAGCACCGCTTGGCATTGAGGTTCTGGCTGACGGGAAAGCAGTATCCCGAAAATGTGATGTAATTTTTTATGCAGTTGAGGCAGAAAAAATAGCTGAGGTTGTTGAGCGTTTTGGCGCAGCTACTAAATATGGAGCTATAGTTGCCGGGCAAACCTCTGTGAAACATCCGGAAATCGCTGCTTTCGAAAAGTTCCTGCCTAAAGATGTCAACATTATTACTTGTCATTCGCTGCATGGGCCAGGATTTGAGCCTAAAGGACAAACATTGATCGTGATCCCTCATCGATGCAATGCAGCAGCTTATCAGCGAATGACAGACCTTCTTTCGGTACTGGAATCTGAGCTGGTAGAAATGAGCGACTTCCATGCACATGATAAAATTGTAGCAGATACACAGGCGGTTACTCACATGGGTTTTGAAAGTATGGGCACAGCCTGGAAAGAAGCAGGATTTTTCCCATGGGAAAATACAGCATACCTTGGCGGGATAGATAATGTCAAAATACTAACGATGCTCAGGATTTTCAGCTACAAAGCACACATCTATGCTGGCCTGGCAATCATGAACCCTTATGCACGCCAGCAGATCAAACGTTACGCCCAGTCAGAATCAGAGCTTTTCAAAATGATGATCATGGAGAAAGAATCAGATTTCCGCAACCGCATAAAAGAAGTAAAGAATTTCCTGTTCCCGGATTCAAAACAATTTCTGCTGCTGGATAATGAAGTAATGAAAGAATTTTCATTAGCAGGTACCGGAGCACCCCGCACACCAAATTCACACTTAAGTTTATTAAGTATGGCCGATGCCTGGTACCACCTCAGGATTAATCCATATGATAACCTGATTTGCCAGACCCCTCCTTTCCGCTTACGGTTAGGAATTGTAGAATACTTGTTTAGAAATGAAGATTTATTGGAAGAATCTATTGCCGCTGCCATCTATGATAAACAAATCCGTGCAGACGATCTGGAGTTCCATTCTGCGGTTCGTGAATGGTCGTCCATAATAGGATATGGTGATATTAATGGATATAAAGAACACTTTAACCAGGCTAAAGTCTTTTTTGAGGACAGACTCGAACAAGGGAGGATACAAAGTGCAGAAATGATCAGCAGGCTTAACAGGAACTGCTGATCAGTAAGCTGTTTTATGCCGGAATTTTAAAAGCCCTTCTGGCAATCATTTTCCAGTCACCTTTCTTTTTCTTCCACACCAATACGATCCCCAGATGCACAGTTCCAGGCTTACCGCCATCGTTAGTACTGGCGTTAAGGATATGACGCACCACCGCAACATCACCAGTGATACTGATAGTCTGCTCTGCAAGTTCAATTGATAAAAAATCAGACTTTTTTGTGGTGATAGCGTCTACAAAAGCGGCTTTATTTTCAATCTTTCCACCAGAATGCCCATAGGTAAGATCAGGCGATAATACGCTTTCCAAATCTTCTTTATTCCCGCTAACCATTGCCGATCTTAGTTTTTCTACGTTGCCAGCAACGGAAATTTCATCTTGTGACTGGGCTTTTGCCCCTAAACCTGCAGCAAAAATCAGCAGTATTACGGTTAATCTCTTCATAGTTTATAGTTGATTAATAAAGTTAAAAATAATAATCAAGCCTGCAGCTATTAAATTATTTTAGCTTACATTTTAAAGCCCATTCAGTATAAGCGACGTAACTATATGATACAGAGAAATCTTTGTTCCATATCAGGATTATTGTCGTTTAAAAATGAACAGAATAATCAAATAATGAACAAAATATTTTCAAAAAGAATCTTTTAATTTGTGGGGCACACGCGCTCAAGACCATTAAAGGCATGTTTAAGAATACACCTCCTATCCCGGCAAATGAACAAGAAAGACTGTACAGTCTAACAGAATTTGATATTGATTATTTAGATCTTCAAGCCAATTTTAAAGATCTTGCCCGATTGGCTGCTAAGATAGCCGGCACAGAAATTTCACTGATCAACCTAATCGACTCTTTGACACAATGGACCGTTTCAAACCACGGACTGGATGTTGAGCAAATGCCAAGAGCCGATTCTGTGTGCCAATATACTATTACAAAAGACAGCTATTTTGAAGTGCCCGACTTATCTGCAGATGAACGTTTTAAAGATAGATTATATGTGCAGGGTGAGGATCAGTTCAAATATTATCTCGGCGTACCCTTAACTACTACAGGAGGCCAGCATATTGGTGCCCTCTGTGTAGTTGACAGAAAAATAACATCCCTCGGCCCGGAAAAAATAGAGCTATTAAAGCTGGTGGCCAGTGAAATAATGAGCCGCCTTTACCTGCTGAAAACAATAGATCGTCTAAATAACGAGCTCACAGAATCAAGGGAAATACAGAAAAAGATTTCAAACGATATCAGGGGGCCGATTGCAGGTATTATCGGACTCACCGGTTTAATTTATGAGCAGGGGAAAGGAAATAACATAGATGAAGTTCTGGAGTGCATGCAGCTTATTCAAAAAAGCGGGAGGTCTGTTCTCCATCTTACTGATGAAATATTGAATGGCGACCGTCCCACCGATCTTAAGCCCAATACTTTTAATCTGCGGTTATTCAAAAACAAGCTTGAACGTCTCTATTTGCCACAAGCGAACAACAAAAACATCAGATTGCTGATCAGTATCAATGAAAGAAATGGACAGATCTTATTTTTAAAAAGTAAATTATTGCAGATTGCGGGAAACCTGATCACCAATGCTTTTAATTTCACCTCAGAAAATGGTACTGTTGAAGTAGATCTTGATCTTATCGTAGAAGCGACCAACAACCTGCTTAAGATCAAAATTAAAGAAACGAACATCGAGCAAGGCAAAGAAAACGAATATGAGAATGGATTATCCAAGGTAAAAAAGCTGGTGGAAAGTATCCATGGAAACTTTAATACGCACACACAAATTGGAGGAGGCCCAATAACAGAAGTTACTTTAGAGCAATATTACCTGAGTTAGCGATAGGCACTAAAATTAAGCTGCTATAAGCTTTAAACAATATGACGTTCAATAATACCCTGTAATTGTGCAGCAGGTATTACACCGGATTGCCTCCATTTAATCTCACCGTTTTGAAAAAGGATAAGCGTTGGAACACCCTGTATCTGATATTGAGTGGAAACTGCGGGGTTCTTATCTACGTCTATTTTCAATATTGTAGCCCGTTCGCCCATCATACCTTTTAACTGCTGAAGGATGGGCGCCATCATTTTGCAGGGACCGCACCATTCTGCTGAAAAATCCACGAGTACTGGTTTATCGGATTTAATGATCTCTGAGAAGTTCGACATAACTGTATAATTTATTAAATAACACTTCAGTTATTATATTGTTTTAAGGCTGTATAATAGAAACGGGGATACCACTTTCGCAATATCCCCGTCATCTAAATTAACGCTCTCAGTTATATAGACGCTGGAAAAACGTTTTTATTACTAATGATAAAAAATATTTAAGAATTCTCTGTTTTTTGATACTTAAATACAAGGCGTGCGACAGGGATCAGCATGAGCCCGCAGAATGCAAATACGATAAAGGCAATCCTTAAACCAAAAGCATGAGCCATATAGCCAATCAGCGGGGGACCTAAAAAGGTTCCTGTAATATAGTATGTGGCAATAATAGAGATTGCCATTCCTGCTGAATACTTCTTGGAGTTACCCGCCATAGAATAAGACATGGGAATGACCGAGGCTGTTCCAAACCCTGCCAGAGAAAAACCGATCATTGCAGTCCAGAAATGAGGAAAGATAATAGCCATCAATATCCCGAGAATAATAAATGATGCACTCATAATATATGTAGCGAACATCCCTATCCTGCCAATGATAATATCTGATAAGAATCTTGATAATGCCATAAACAGCATAAATATCAGGTACCCATATGTGAAAATCTTCACATTTAATACCTGTTGAAAATAAATACCGCTCCAGTCGAACATTCCCCCTTCGCAAATCGCAGAGAAGAAAGCAACTATTCCGAGGCATAGAATATATGGATCGGGTTTTCCAATAATGATCTTGTTCCCGCTCTGGGAACGGTCTCCCGTTAGTAGAAAATTATAAGCATAAACGGTGATTAGCAAAGTTACCGCAGCGACAATAATAAAATGCAATTGCATTGAAACGTTTAAGCTCAGTAAAAGTGTAGAAAAAGCTACACCCGCAATCCCGCCAGTACTCCAAAATCCGTGAAAAGATCCGTTAATTTTTTTATCAAATAATTTCTGTACGGTAATCGCCTGCGTATTCATCGAAATATTAAATATACGGGAGGTAAAAGCGAAGAAAACAACAGCGACAACCAGCCCTAAAGTACTGTTTGTAAATGCGATTAAAGCCATTGCAACGGAATTTAATCCGTATCCAACTGCTAAGGGTACGCGACTGTTATACTTTGATACCAGCCAGCCTGTTATAGGTAATCCAAGTAATGAGCCGATAGGCATAGCCAGCAGTATCGATCCCAATTCCGCGTCATTAAAGCCGAAAGCAAGTTTAATTGTTGGAATCCTTGATGCCCATGTTGCGAAACTGAAACCGGACATAAAAAAAAAGGTACTTAAGAATACCCTGTGTTTGTTTTTAGAGATAATAGCATCCATTGTGCCACAAAGATAAACATCCCTGATTAGTATGCAGGACGAACTTATCTTTTTACATAAAGCAGCAACTCTTGCCAGGCTTCCAGTTTCTGTCCGAATGTTTTTGAGGCATTTGCACGGCTTGGCGACGGAAGAGAATGATAACTTTTACCTTCACTTTTTTTCACATATTTAAGATAAAACTGCTCCGCTTTTTTACTATCAAAAAACACATGGGTGATTGCCGGGTACTGCAGATAAAAAGCAGAGAAATCGTTTACAACTTCATTTTTGATATTGCTATCCAGGCTGCCTTCACAGGTGCAGGACGCTAACACGTCCCATAATGCGATCTCATGATGGAGCAAAAAAGCTTTTCTATTTTCATAATCGGCGTCCACAGGCTCATCGAAAAGCGTATAAATCAACTTCCAGAAATGGTTACCTGCATGACCATAGTACTGCTGTAAGGTCAAGGAGCGATCCCCCGGCATAGTGCCTAATAATAACACTGTGCAGCCGGAATCTACTATCGGTGGGAATGCGGTTTTCACAGGTGTGATTAGTGATTGATCCATTGTATAATTTTCGGTTGTATAAAATGCTGATGTGTTAACATCTTTAGTGTAAAAGATGTTCTCTCTTTCTACAAAAATTTCAATATAGTATAGGGGTCTGACTATGCTGAGTAGTCTTACTTATGTTTAACAAATTAGATATATGAAAAAATTATTCTGGCTTCTTGCTGTACTATTACTTACTCAAACGTCCAACTTGACGGCGCAAACCGACAATCCCTTGAGAATTGGCTTTGGTATAAGTAACGGAATTCCGACCCAAAGGACGTTTGGATACGTGCTGGGTGGTGACATTAAATTGCAGAAAAACATTACAGAAAAAGTGGCGCTGACTGCCAGCGCTGGTTTTAATCATTATTTTGAGACTAAAGATTATAAAAATGTAGAGGATTATCCATCGGGGCCAGCTCCATGGAACGCCATCCCGGTTAAAGCAGGCGTAAAATTCTTTGCCGGAAAAAACCTGTACGTTGCAGGAGAAGCAGGGGCCGCATTTTTCCTCGAAGGCGGAAAACCTGCCTTTTTATGGTCGCCATCTGTAGGAGTCGCGCTTTCCGGCGGTTTGGATTTCAGTGTGAAATATGAAAATATTAGCGGTTATACCGCATTGAGACAAGTTGCATTACGGGTAGCTTATGGCATACCTGCCAAAAAAATCAGTTTCAAACCAAAATCAGGTCAAAAAGATGGTTGGCAATTAAATGCATCCCTAAAACCCGGCGTTACAATAGATGACACGCGTTTTGTAATCGGTGCCGATCTGCAATTGGAACGTTATGTTTCTCAAAAAATCGCTTTTACTTTAAGCGCCGGTTTTACACATTTCACTAGTAAAAATTATAACATCAGCTACGAATATCAAGGTGAGCTGCACTATAATTTATATAGTATAGACCAAAATCTCATCCCTGTTAAATTGGGTATTAAAACCTTCCTGGCTCCGCGTGTATATCTCGCAGCCGCAGGTGGAATAGCAATAGATATTAATGGAAATTCTTCTGCCGTATGGTCGGCCACCTTAGGTTATCAACTTACCAAAAGACTTGACATCGGTGTTAAGTATGAAAATTACGGTGTCTTTTCAAACAGCAACCAAATTTCTTTACGTGTAGGCTATAGGTTATTTTAGATTTCCTGTTAAAGGCGGCGATATCCATATCAGTTCATATGATGGATATTACTACCTTTGCAGATTGAATAACAGTAAATACCCAATGATACAAATAGGACAGTACAACGAACTTAGAATTATAAACAAGACAGAATCAGGCCTGATACTGTCAGATGGTGATAAAGAAGCACTATTACCATACAATCATGTCCCTAAAGACGCAGAGATTGGCCAGAATATCAATGTTTTTGTTTACATGCACAAGGACGGAAAATTGCATGCAACTACGCAAAAGCCACTGGCTTGTGTGGGTGACTTTGCTTTTCTTACTGTTGTAGAGGATGGTGAAAATGGTGTATTTATGGATATTGGCATTGATAAAGACATCTATGTTCCTGAGAAAGAACAGAAACGCCCGATGTTTAAAGGCGATAAACATGTAGTATATGTTTTTCTAGATGATAGTACTGACCGTATGGTCGCATCATCCCGCCTCACCAACTTTGTTGAAGAGGAAGAAATTGATTTTGAAGAAGGTGATGAAGTAAGTTTATTGATTGTAGACCGTAGTGATCTTGGTTACAATGCCATCATTGACAACAAATATATCGGCCTGTTATATACCAATGAACTATTTGATCAGCTTAATCCTGGTGAAGTAAGAAAAGGATGGATCAAGAAAGTACGTGTTGGAGGCAAAATAGATTTGAGTCTGCAGCCAATGGGTTATGGCCATATCCTGGATACTAAAGAGGTGTTAATCAAAATGCTGGAGCAAAACCAGGGCTTAATTGCTTTAGGAGATAAAAGTACACCCGATGATATATATGATATCCTAAAAATCAGCAAAAAAGCATTTAAAAAGACTACAGGTGCTTTATATAAGGAAAGATTAATCACTATCGGAGATCATGAAATCAGGTTGTTATCTGAATAATCAGTATTCCATTAAATAAAAAAAACCGTTTCCCTATTGATTAGAGAAACGGTTTTTAAATGTAATCATCTTTTTAAGATGGTATTTCATATATCATCCAGATCGTACAGGAAAAATGTCCTGTCGATCCAACTGGCCCGCCCAATAACTGAAAACCTAGCTTTTGATAAGCAGAAACTGCGTCTTTAAGTTCAGGCATTGATTCCAGGTAGATTTTCTTATAGCCCATCTCTTTGGCGAGGACGATACATTTCTTCATCAGCATTTTACCTAACCCTTTACCTCTTGATTGAGGAGCAAGGTACATTTTTACAAGTTCTACTGTATCTTCCGGCAATCCGTTTGTAGGAAAAATACCTACACCACCAATTACTTTTTCATTTTCCAAAGCGATGAAATAAGTGCTTCCCTCCTTTTGAAAAGATTCATATAAATGATCTGTGCTCTCATCATAGTAAGCTGTTCCCGGGATATCAAGTCCAAATTCTTTTAGGCTGCTTCTAAGAATTAACGCCATTGCAGCATTGTCTTCCTGCCTGATTTTTCTCACAACACTACTCATGTAATTAAGCCTTTACTTTCATAATCTCTTTATAAACGCCATTCCAAAGATTGATGCGCTGCTGTAATGAAGCAATCGTAATTTTTTCAGCAGCATTCCAATAATCTTCATTATCACCGCAAAGCTCAGCAGTCATATCTAAAGCAAGATGACTATGGTGATCACCGTCAACTTCAATATGGCGGTCGAGGTAATATTTGATCAACGCCAACTGGTCAGGAAACTTCCTGTTCAGATCGCCGACAATAGAAATAAACATATTCGGAATCAAATCTTCTCTGCCAAAAGTGAAAGCGGCAGATTGCAAATGCGAATGTCCGCTATTGATTACCTCAAAAGTGAAATTCACAAACTCCTGTGCCTCTTGAGGAACGTCAGCAGCAAGATATGAATCATTCAGATTACCGGTCTCTTTTAAAGCCGCAATAAAGGCATAAATAGCTGTAGTATCAGCACCACACTGATCCATTGCTTCCAAATACATCTCGTAATGGCTCTTACGCACACCCGCGCCGTCTACATCAGATTCTTCACCGGCAACGATCTCATTGATCAGATACCGTGTATTGGCATTACCAACAGGGAACCATGGAGTTGTAGTACAAGTCAGCCCAATCTGTAAAGATTTCAGTAAGGACATAAAATCCCAGACAGCATAGATATGGTACTCCATAAATATCTTTAAGTCATCCAGGTCATTGATTACTGAATATACTTTGTGATTGATAATCTCCTGTCTTAGTGGCTCTATTACTTTTTGTATCCTTTCGATGTGCTGGTTCATGCTTTCTATATTTCTGGCGCAAATGTATCAGTAATTGATTTTCTTTTGAGTGCTGAGCATTATTTTTTGAAATGCGACAGATAAATTTTACTTTTCAAAGAGGAATCGTCACAGGCACTACTCCTTTGCTGAATAATTAGTCTGCAGCACCAATTTTCAAAATGATCTTACCAATATGTGCACTGCTTTCCATTAATTGCTGGGCTGCCCCGGCTTCTGCTAAAGGAAACACCTGGTGAATCACCGGTTTGATTTTACCTGCAGCTACCAACGGCCATATCGTATGTTCAATCTCTGCCGTTAATTCCGCTTTGAAGTCATCACTCCGGTGCTTCAGCATACTTCCTGTGATTTTCAGCCTTTTACCCATGATCTTGAAAATATCAATCTCTGATTTATTGCCATTCATCGCGCTGATGAAAGTCAGCCGACCCTCAGTATTTAAAATATCAATGTTTTTCAGCGTATTTTCCCCTCCTGTCATATCCAGGATTACATCAATCCCAATCGGTTTGAGCACAGTGGCGAAGTCTTCGGTTTTATAATTTATGGCTAATGCAGCGCCAAGATCTTCACAAAACCTGCATTTTTCATCTGTTCCTGCAGTTGCAAAAGCACGGCCTCCCATCGCAACTACCATTTGAATGGCAGTTACACCGATTCCACTCGATCCTCCATGGATAAGGAAGTTTTCTCCTGATTTAAAACCCGCAGTTTTAAAGACGTTCGACCAGACAGTGAAAATTGTTTCCGGCAATCCGGCTGCTTCCTCGAAGGATAATTGGTCTGGGACTGGCAAACAAAGGCGTTCATCCACTGCACAATATGCAGCATATCCACCACCGGCTACTAAGGTGCATACTTTATCACCAACCTTCCACCGCTTAACTCCCGGGCCGGCAGATTCGACCACGCCCGAAATTTCTAATCCGGGTATTTCCAGCGTATCTGACGAACCGTAGAAGCTACTGCTTCGCATCACTACATCACTCCGGTTCACACCAGCCGCCATAATTTTAATCAGTACCTCATTATTTTTTGGCACCGGCTGTTCAACATCCTGTATTTTCAAGACTTCCGGCCCACCTTTTTCTGTGATTACTATAGCTTCCATAAACGGTAATTTTTAAATAAAATATTTCTTCTCAACCCCTGCAGAACAGAAAATATGTCTTTATATCCCGAGGGCTCATAACGATGGTCGCCCGGCAAAAGCTTTAAACTGAAATTTCTCTTGCGCACCATCTCCATTGGCTTTGATTCTTCCCTCGCACCATAAAAACAAAAAACAGGAATCTTCACAGCTTCTACTTCCGGCTTAACTTTATATAATTTATCATCGCCTGCCAGATTCAGCAAGTCCGAAGTATGCACCATAAAGTCAGAAGAAGCAAAAGGGGAGAGCAATTCCAGTGCAACTACTTTATTTTTCATAGAGGACGGTAACCGGTTATATATAAATGGTACTACATCAGCACCAAAAGAATATCCGCATAGATAAATCCGGTTGGTTTTGTAAAGCGTTGCGTACTTATTGATCAGCATAACAATATCCGCTGCCGTTTGCGCCGGGGTTTTAGCACTCCAGAAATATGTCCTGGAATTGAAGCCTATTGTTTCAAAGCCCTGTGCAGCGAACCCCGTAGAAAGCTGATCTTCAAAATCCATCCAGCCGCCGTCGCCGGAAAATAGTATTAATAATTTTCTTGAAGCGGAATCTGCACTTGGATAAGTGATCACAGGAAGATCAAAATCATTAGTAGCTACACCATGATGATTAATTTGCCTGTTCTTTAATAAGAGGCCGCAGCCGGAAAGTAGAAAAAAAGAGATCAGGCATAAGCCGAAGTAACAGCGCTTCATCAAAAAACTCAAAAATTTGAAAGTTTAGATTGTTCATCAACCATGCCAGTTTAACTAACATCATATCGATTTTACAGAACAATGAAGGAAGCTACAGAAATATAATAGTAAATCCTGCAAATTCAGGGTGTATGACTGAATTTGCAGGATCAATTGATATTATTCTACAATAATTGTAGAAATAGAGTGTGGTAAACTGGTTGTTTCCGCAGCTTTACCACCTATCCATAAGTAGTATGGCAGTTTCTCATCAGATTTATTCATCACCACTACAGCCATTTTCCCATCAGGATTCACAAAAGCAGTAGTCAGCAATTTATCACGGTTAGAAGAACTCACGATACGTTTCGCTCCCGGATGGATGAATTTAGAGAACTGGCCCATGTAATAGTAAGAATTCGTGTAGATCAGTTTTCCGGTTTTAACATCTGCATGAACAGGTGCAAAACAGAAATTACCAACATGGTTCGGTCCGCCTTTTTCATCAAGCAGCATATTCCAGTCCGTCCACGCAGCAGTACCGCTATTAAAGTCGTTGATCATGGAATAGCCATAACGTTCGCCTAAAGCCCAGCTGCCTACACTATCCAGGTTAAATTTCTCTACACAACCCTCTGTAAAGATCAGTTCTTTATCTGGAAATGCCTGTTTAACTAGTTTAAGGTTATCAAATAACATCCCGCTGCCAGTCCATGTTTCATACCAGTGGTAACCAATGCCCCAAACATATTTGGCCGCTTCGGGATCATTCAGTATCGTGCTTGCACGCTGATAAACCTGGTCACGGTTATGGTCCCATGCAATCAGTTTTTTATCTGAAAGGCCTTCTTTCTGCAACGTGGGGCCTAAATATTGTTTGATAAAATCACGTTCTTCTTCCGCGGTAAAGACACAAGATTCCCAGGTTTGCGTAGCCATTGGTTCATTCTGTACGGTTAAACCCCAGATTGGCATGCCCATTTTTTCATATGTTTTAATAAACTTAGCATAGTAATTAGCCCAGTTCTGTCTGAATTCGGGTTTCAATTTACCACCTTTTAACATACTGTTATTGGTTTTCATCCATGCTGGCGGGCTCCAGGGGCTTACAAACATGGGCAATTTACCACCTGCTGCCTGGATTGCCTGTTTGATTAGCGGGATCCTGTATTTCTCATCATGTTTTACATTAAAGGATTTGAGTTCGGCATCGTTATCTTTCACATACGTGTAACTATCACTGGAAAAATCAGTGCTGTGGATACTTGTTCTTGCCAAAGTGAAACCAATCCCTTTTTCCTTATCATAATAAGCTGATAAAAATTCCTGTTGTACATTTTTAGGAAGTTTGGCAAAAGTTTCTGCCGTAGCGTCTGTGATCGCTCCACCGATCCCTACCATGGTCTGGAAAGTCTTAGATGGATCTACGAAAATACATACCTGTGTTTCCAGGGGCTGGTTCAGGTCAGAAAAGCTTAAGTTCCCTGTTTTGGAAATACGAAGATCCGAACCTTGTGCAGTTGTGTAAACTGTAGCTGTCCGTTGCTGCTGCGCCATCAATCCCGTTCCAAATGGAAGGAACAAGGCGAATAGATAAATTTTGTTCATTTGCTGTTTAATTCAATTATTGATTCCACGGATTAACCACCAATGGAAATCTGGTTAGATTTTTTAAAGATAAATAAATATTGAGCTAAAAGAGATTAAGCTGCCCGCCTTCAGGTGGTTTTTCTTCACCGAAAATCGTTTTACCGCCATACTTCCATGATTCATTTCGCTCCTTCTCAACGAGTTCTTCGAAATTTCCGTTCGGTGTAAAATCTTTTTCGGCCTTGTAAGAAAGTTCACTTAATTTTTGGATAGCGTGCAATCTATCCGTCTGCCCGATTTTTGCTTTACTGATCGCATTGGATAAAACCCGCAGTGTTTCATCATACACGTTTACAGGTACCGGAAAAGGATGTCCGTCTTTGCCCCCATTTGCAAAAGAAAAACGGGCAGGATCGGTAAAACGGGATGGCGTACCATAAATCACCTCACTCACCAGTGCCATCGACTGCAAAGTCCGCGGGCCCATACCCTGTAACAGCAGCAACTCCTCAAAGTCAGCCGGCTGTTTATCATGCGTCAGCCATAACATTGCCCCCAAACGTTTAAGATCTACATCTTTGGCCCTTACATCATGATGGCGCGGCATCACTAAATGCTGTACTTCGGCAATCATGCGGTTAGGATGTTCTGCTGTCATTGATAAAATTGACTGGCGTGCGGGCAAGGCTTCTTTAGCCACCATGTTCAGGATCTTACCCTGATTTTGTCCGCATATCGCCGTATGCGGTTCATCCACAAATGATTTCATTGCAGAAGAATGCCAATGATATCGGCGCGCTGTAGAACTTCCGTCCTGCATTCCCTGCTGTACCACCGTCCACATCCCCTCAGTACTCACCACAAAGCTGTGCATATATAACTGAAAGCCATCCTGTACAGCAGTATTATCTACCTTGGCACTCAATTTACTGCAGCGTACAAGCGCATTTCCGTCCAGTCCGTTCCGGTCACTATATAATAAAAGTTCTTGCGGTGTGTTACGTGAAGACTTTCCCTTTCCTCCGCAGATATAAATTCCGAGTTCTTTGGAAAGCGGGTTTACCGAACTCTTCAATGCCCCCATTACAGAGGTTGTGATCCCGGACGAATGCCAGTCCATCCCCATAACCGCTCCCAGGCTTTGAAACCAGAAAGGGTCACTTAATCTCCGCAGTACTTCTGCAGTACCGTACTCAGCGATGATTGCTTCGGTAATGGCAAGGCCAAGCCGCGACATACGTTCAGCAAGCCACTTAGGAATGTGGCCATAATGCAAAGGCATATCTGCTGTCCCGGATCTTTTCATTGCAGATTATCCAAATTTAAACTGGTCGATTCTCACCCAGTGCATCCCTGCAGCTTCTGCCGCTTGTACACCGGGCACACCATCTTCAAACACCAGGCATTTTTTTGGGTCAACCCCCAATAATTCCGCAGCCTTTAAAAACGGATCTGCAAAAGGTTTCCCTTTCGGCGTTTCGCCCGCACAAACCATTGCTTCTACATATTCACTTACACCTATCATTTCCAGTGTGCGCTGCACAGCAATACGGTCGCCTCCTGAAACTACTGCAATACGTACCTTTCCGGCATTAGCTTTTAAGTGTTCTACCACATATGGTATCGGTAAGACTTTGCTGATATATTCATCCTGAAAGAGCTGTGCCTTTCTGGACCTGAATTCTTCCGGGTCCATCGTTGCGTTGTATCGCAGGTTTAACTCCTCCACAACATTCGCTATTGGCCAGCCCGCCAGCTCGTCAATAATTGCAGGGTCCATCTCTACATTATACTGCTTTGCAATGGCTACATACGTTGCTGCATGCGCAGGCATATTATCGGCCAATGTGCCATCACAGTCGTATAAAAAAGCTTCGTAATTTCCTTCTGTTAATTTACTGAGTTTTAAAAAATTCGGATCTTCCATAAAATAAGCTGAACTGGTAAACCTTCACGAGACGATCTCTTATGAAAGCAATGAAATTATAATTAGTGTTCGCTAGGTATATCTGGCTTTTTCTGAAAACTATAGATCAGGTAAAAGAGCGCAGGGAGAATAAAAACACTGCCAATCAGGAGTGCATAACCTAACGTTTCCATAGTTTTTAATTGTCCCGCATGGGTAAGCAGCGAAAGGTTCGCCCCCCCCTTAAGTAATACAATGTCCGGAAAATGACTGTAGGTTGCTGCAAACAATATCATTGACACCTGGAAACCAGCTAATACCCGCAGGATCATAGGTTTGTTCTTATTCAGCAGGTAAAACATAATACCCAATGAGATACTGGCCAGGATAATAGCAATGATCCCGGGAATATCACTTAAGATCCAATGTAAAAGCGGCACGCCTTCAGCAAAGGCGGCGATAAACACCAATGCACCCGCACCCATTACTACAAAAATCATGTGCCTCGCCTTACGGGTAAAATGCTTTTTATCTTTATCGCTATCAGCCTCTCCGATAATAAATATTACCGCAAGGTAGGCGCAGATAGTTACAGTAAAAAGACCAGTTGTGATAGAGAAACAGTTGAGCCAGCTAAAAATATAGGCCGTCAGAAAATCATGGGCATTCAAATCAATCTGTCCGGATACCGAGCTTGCAGCAATGATTCCTAAAAAGAAAGGGGTGATTACACTGGAAAGGACAAAAATCCTTGTATACACTTTCTGCATATCATCTTTTACAGCATCATAGTTTCTAAATACAAAAGCTGTACCCCTCGCGATAATACCCAGTAACATACAGACCAGCGGGATATGGAGATAGATAGAAACTGTGGTATATATTTTTGGAAAACCAACAAAAAGAATTACGATCACAATGATCAGCCACATGTGGTTAGCTTCCCATATTGGTCCGATTGCCTCATACATTTTCTTACGTGTCTTGGGCCTGTTTGCTTTAGAAGTGAACAATTCTATAATTCCTGCCCCGTAATCTGCCCCACCGAGCAAAATATACAGCAAAATGGCAGTCCAGAGAAAAACAATTACTACGTATACCATAATTATATTTTATTGTCAGCAGATGAATCATAAAGTTTGCCGACCATAGTGATCTGGCGGAAAAGCAGGAGGCTCACGATAATGGCCAGTGAAATATATACTGCCGTAAAAAGGTAAAAAGAATAAGCAATCCCGGGCATCGGCGTAACCGCATCTGCAGTTCGCATTACCCCATAGATAATCCATGGCTGTCGCCCTACCTCGGTAACCGTCCAGCCCGCCTCTAAAGCGATATATCCCATGGGTGTAGCGATAACAAATAGCAACAGCAGCCACTTGCTATCCAGCCAGTTTTTCTTTTTCCACAGGGCGACAAAATAAACAAGTGCCAGGCCCAGCATGGCCATCCCTAAACCTACCATAATCTGAAATGCAAAATGGGTAACGGCTACCGGCGGATGATCCTTTTTAGGGAAACTATCCAGTCCTTTTACTTCCGCATTAAAATCCCCTGTAGCCATAAAACTTAGGGCTTTTGGAATTTCCAATGCATATTTAACTGTTTGTGTTGCAGTATCCGGAATCCCGCCTATAATTAACCCAGCACCTTTTTCTGTATGAAAAAGTGACTCCATCGCAGCTAGTTTAGCGGGCTGTCTTCTGGCCACATCTTTTGCGGAAAGATCCCCGCTGACTGGTTGCAGACATGCGGCAATACAAGCGAATACTGCAGCAATACGAAATGCTTTATGGTGAAAATTGACGTTTTTACCTTTTAGGATCATCAGTGCGTGTACACCAGCTACCGCAAACCCGGTGGAGACAAATGCGGCAATACACATGTGCAGCGCTTCTGAAAACCATGCAGCGTTAAACATCGCTTTCATCGGATCGATATTGAGGTATTGGCCGTTGACAAAATCAAACCCGGCCGGACTGTTCATCCAGGCGTTAGCGGCAACAACCAGTATGCCTGATAATAGTCCGGTAATGCCGACTACCACTCCGGTAAACCAGTGGAACCATGGGTTAAAACGGTTCCAGCCATACAGGTAAAAACCCAATGCAATCGCTTCAATAAAAAATGCCGTTCCTTCTAAAGAGAAAGGCATTCCGAAGATCGGCCCGGCATGCTCCATAAACTTGGGCCAAAGCAATCCAAGTTCAAAAGACAATACTGTTCCGGAAACCGCACCAGTAGCAAAGAAGATAGCTACCCCTTTGCTCCACGCTTTGGTAACATCATAGTAAACTGCCTTTTTTTTCTTTAACCAAAGATAATGTGCAGTACACATAAAGAAAGGCATCACCATACCTATACAAGAAAAAACGATGTGGAAACCTAAAGAAAAGGCCATCTGGAGTCGGGCTGCTAAGAAATCATCCATAAAAGCAAAAGTAACGGTTAATCGACGAAATAGCGATTGTATCAGCTGTTAGAATTGCTTTATAAATGTAATATTAGGTGGCCCGACTGATTAAAGACGGGCTAAAACCTATTAAACTTCGCTGGTTTTTACCGCCAGCGGCTTGATCTTATTTGCCGGTCGCACGATCATACGCAATGACTGGTCTTTGGTAAAATAAGCTACTGTCCAGTTATATAATGTTTTGATCCTGTTCCTGTAATTGACCAACGATAAAAGATGGATAAACAACCACATCGCCCATGCAATAAACCCGCTAAAAAACAATTTTGGTTTTGGAAGATCCGCTACAGCTTTATTTCTTCCGATAATAGCCATAGAGCCTTTATCATGGTAAACAAAGGCCTTTAACGGCTGACCTTTCAAACCTTTGATCAGGTTTTTACCCAAGTTGTCACCCTGTTGTATAGCTACCTGCGCTACTTGCGGGTGTCCTTGAGGGAAACTGGCATCTGTTGTCTGGATGCAGGTATCTCCAATTGCATAGATATCTTCCATCCCCAGTACCTTGTTATACTGGTCAACAATCATTCGTTTTCCTCGTCCATAAACGTCTTCAGGTATTCCATTAAAAACAATAGCGGTAACTCCTGCAGCCCAGATCAGGTTTTTAGCCTGGATACTATCACCATTCGCAAAATGTACAGTATCGTCTGCAAAGTCTTTCACCATTGCATTTAACCTGATCTGAACACCCATTTTAGTCAGCGTATCATAAGTATACTGCTGCGATTTCTCACTCATTGGGGCTAAAACAGACTTTAATCCATCTACCAGATAGATTTCTCCATTTGCACCTTTAAGTTCAGGATAATCTTTGGCGATGATCGTTTTTTTCATCTCCGCAAACATTCCCGAGATCTCCACCCCGGTGGGCCCGCCTCCTGCAACCACAACTGTCAGCAGTTTTCTGCGCTCCTCCATGTCAGTCTCCCTCGACGCCTGCTCTAATCTTTCCAGCAAAGTATTTCTCAATTGCAGTGCATCAGAAACTGTTTTCATCGGGATAGCGTTTTTCTCCACGCTTTCCATTCCGAAATAATTAGTTATACAGCCTGTTGCGAAAACAAGATAGTCGTAACTAATCTCTCCGGTAGACAGCATCAGCTTTTTACGCTCAGGAAATACTTCTTCCAGTTCACCAAGTCTGAACATAAAATTCTTTTTTCCCCTGAAGAGTTTACGGAACGGATAACTGATATTTGAAGTTTCAAGGTAACCAGTAGCTACCTGATAAATTAAAGGAGGAAAGAAGTTATAGTTATTTTTATCAACGAGAACAATTTCAAAATCCTCGTGGTCGGATAGTCTTTTTGCAAGGTTAACACCTGCAAAACCACCGCCTATAATAACTATTTTTTTTGGAGTAGGGTTCATGCTATACAGCTAATGGGATTAATAATACTTGTAAAACCACAATAAATGTGCTAAGATTTAAAAAAATAGCCATTCTTTTGCAATGTTTAAGATCAGTATTTTGTATTCACAATGATTAAGATCATTATTTAGACTATTTTCACTAACAAATTCATCATGTCAGCACAGATTCCCGATATCACGGCACAGCACCCGTTATTACTTCAAAAAGGCAAATATGTTTTTATTGACAACCTTCAGGAAATTTACAAAGAAGGATCAAGCGTACCTTTCTTTTCAGCAAAAGCAATCCTGATAATCGAAAAAGATGGAAAACTAACTGGTGACATCCAGACAGTTAATATCAGCGATCTGATACTGAAGCAATCTTCCTACATCGACGAGACCGGGAAGACGATCGAAGCGCATAAATTATATACCTGGCCGCGAAACCTTGGCAGCACTAAAGAATGGAGCGCGAGTAAACAGGAATTCCTTAACCAGTTTGTACTGAACTACCCCATAGAAATATTATCTATACAGGAATCTAATGGGATAACCTGGAAATATGTAACTCCTGAAAACTTTAAAGATTTCCCAGAAGACATCCGAGGTTCTGTTAGTTTTCAGGAGTTTGCGGATCACAAAAATGAATATTTCTTTTTGCGGAGGCCTTTGAATGAGCCGAAATAGTTATTTAAGCCTGATGATCCTCAGGTAATCCAGCATAGCCTGGTTAATCTCCCCGTTCATATTTTCATTCCATTCTTCATAGATTAGATGGAGTTGATGTGTTCCCTTATCAAGAACGGCCTCATTTGTATTGCTAAAGCCCCAGTCAGACCACTCGTCTTTGCCTCGCTGCGGAAATACAAACGTTCCTGCAAATGATCCATCAATTGTAAAAGTCCTGATGGCACATTTATTCTCTGTATTAGTAGGGCCATTGCCGTTTGCATATCTGAAGTCAAGAGCGTAAGTGCCTGCTTCCGGAATATTTACAGTTAGCATAATTTTTTTATTTTTTGTTTTACTGATCTCTGCAAATCCTTTTCCGCTGTATCCCTGGTACGGGAGATTTGATTTTTCTACGGCCTCATCGATAAAGAAAATCTGTGGTTGCTCCTGTTGCATATTTAGCACAGGTTCACTGGCAAATGACGGCACCTGGTTTTTGTCCTCCGCAATCACCTGATATTCACCATCCGCTTTAACCGCATAGGTAAGTTCGCTGATCTTAGCTATTTCTTTACCATTACGCAGCAAACGATAAGTTTCTGCACCTTCAACTTCGTTCCAGTTCAATTGACCGTCCGTTAGTTTAACTACGGGTGCCGCAACAGAAAAGTAATCTTTAACCTGCCCTATCATGCCTTCTCCCAGGTCATTGTCTGCCAGTACAATCACTACCTTGTGTTGGCCAGACAAACTTGCCGGTATCTTTGCAGATGGAAGCGGACTGCCATCCAGTGTAATCGTTTTAATCTGGTTGCCATAACCGGATAAGGCAATATCCAGCAGTGCATTACGGTACTTAAAGTTGTTGAGCGAACGTTCACCCGCTAATATTTTAGGCACGAACGGTTTTAAGATTAACGCATCTTCCTCCATATCTATACCAAACAGCACTTTGTAAACCATACTTATATTGCCCGATAAGCTCCACAGCATATTGCTGGAATTAACCTGCGTGCCGGCAAAATCACCGGTTGAGGAAACAAAGTTCTCCTTGTTGGTCAGGAATAGTGCAGCAGGGCGATAGATTGCACTCATGCTTTGTACTACCGCTTCGGCATTACCCGTTTTTGCCGCTGCGAGCGTCCAGTATGATTGTACGAAAGGCCACACGCCATCATTATGATAAGGAGGAATATTGGGGATCTGCGGGTAGATGCAGGGAATACCGAAATTGGTGACCGGGGTTTGTGCGACCACAGATTTCTGTCTTTCCGGATCAGCAATATCAAATAATACAGTTAGTGCTTCTCCCAGGGCTTCTGATCGAGGAGATAAGATTTTAAACTGACGACCATATAAATACTGTCCGTAATACCCTTTTTCAGGAATCCAGAGAAGCGTGTTAATGCCCGTTTTGATCTGTACTGCAATCTTCGCATATTTTGCCGCAGCAGGTTCATCTTTCATTAGTTTTGCCATTTTTGAAAGGACCACATTGGTCTGATAATGAACTGCGTTGGTACCCAGGTTTTCTGAAGAGTAGATATCCGCAGATTGCATCCATTTCGGATAGGTCTGGTCCCTCCAGTCGAGGAATGAAGATTCTCCCTTAACCAGACCTGTCTCAGGGTCATATACATTTTTCAGATCATCTTCTATAGAATTTTTAATGATCTGATAGGCCTTGGCAAGCCAGTTCTGATCGCCCGTAGTTTTATAAACCTCCCATGCAGCAACAGCCCATATCATCCTGTCAGATGAAACAGGCCACGACCCGCCTGTACCGGTATCCTGGATCACACGGTTGTTTTTCACCTTTCTTAGCAAGCTATGTTCTGCAACTTTAGGCTGCAGCGTTGCCATGGAGAGGATTATACTGTAACTGATATCCCTTGTCCATACCCCCGCCCATTCTTTTCCTGTTCTGAAAGTACTGTCCGGTTCAATGGCATTTTCCATTTCTTCGATCGCCATATTGTAAAGCGCATCCATCATCGGGACCGTCGATTTGTATTGCGGAAAAGCAGCTATGTTTTTACTCAGCTGCCAGGACGAAGCGGTAGTCTTCTTTTCCCGTGCCTTGTTCATTTCCAATGTCAGTGTGTAAATACCATCACCATCCTGATCGGTAAGCTCCAGTTCTTTGTGGTTGCCCAGGTTATCAAAATCCCAGATTAGGGGGCTGATACTTCCGGCTACAAAAACACCTTTAAAATCCGTTTTGTAAATCTTTGTACCGTTATAAGCAGTGTAAAAGCCTTTCTCTTTAAAAGCATTCAGAATTTCATTCATATCTAACCTGATCGTAAATTTAGTATCAGGTTTTAAAAAAACATGAGCAGGCACTATAGCATGGTCAGTAAACTGATGCCCAAAGCGAATTACGGGTGTCTCTAATACATCATTATTCGAAACCAGGTTAATCAGGTGATTTTTGCCGGAAACCATCTCATTGTCTTTGCCATTTAAACTGAATTTAAAAGACAGTGCAGGACTGATTTCCATATTCACCGGACTTTGATAATTCGAACTAAGTGATGTCGCAGAAAGTGCTGTAGCTTCAAAGGCTCCCTGGGAAACCTTATTTTTTGACAAACTATAAAAATCGGACTGATAGATTTTATCCATTGGTGCTTGTGACTTACATCCTGTTAAGGACCAGAGTAAAACGGAAGGAACTATAATTATCTTATAGATTGCTTTCATGAGGTGGTAATAATAGCAAATTTATGCTTCATATCATGCCCCACAATGGATTTATGACATGATTTACTTTGTTAGCACAACCTGTATCAAACAACTATCAAAACATTTAATTTCATATTAAGATATTAAATATTTAATTATGAATTATATTAACTATATTAGCTACGAATTTAAACCAGCCATCATGAATATTAGCTCTGCACAACTCTATGCCGTTCTATCCGAAAAGATTGATAAAAAGGTAGCCGAGAGTATAACCAGTTACATTGACCAGCAAATAGATCGTACCATGACTAATAAAACAGCCCACTTAGCTTCTAAAGAAGATCTCGCGAATACTAAACATGATATCATCAAATGGTTTATTGCTATTTTTATTGGAGTAGCTCTGATGATTATCGGATTGTATTTAAGATTTAATCAAATTAATGCCTGGTCCCAGTCTTTCCACACCGGCTCATACCCTTTGCTCCGCAACATTGCGGCGATCTCTTCAGGGCTACGTTCGTCCGAGATTTCGAATTGCTCTAGTGACTGCGGTTCTACGGCATATCCACCTGGATTTGTCTTAGAACCGGCACTCATTGCTGTAACTCCGAGACTAATCACATTGTCCCTGAACACGGTAGATTCCCGGGTGGAAATAGAAAGTTCAACTTCCCCGTTAAACAATCGATAAGCACAAATCAGCTGTACTAGTTCTCTGTCTGTCATTTCCACTTTGGGTTCCAATCCTCCACTAAAAGGACGCAAGCGCGGAAAGGACAAACTGTATTTGCTTTTCCAATATTTCTTCTCCAGGTAATTCAGATGCAAGGCGGTAAAAAAAGAATCTGTGCGCCAGTCCTCTAATCCGATTAATACACCAAGCCCCATTTTGTACATGCCTGCCTCCCCTAACCGGTCGGCAGTTTCCAGTCTGTAGTCAAAATTCGACTTTTTCCCTTTTGGGTGATGTTTTTTATAATCTTCCCGGTGATACGTTTCCTGGTAAACCAGTACCGTATGAAGTCCATATGGTATCAGCGATGCATAATCATTCGTATCTAAAGGCTGTACCTCCATAGAGATATGCGCAAAATGCGGCTTGATCAAATCCAACACTTTCTTAAAATATTCGGTATGAACAGACTGGTTTGCTTCTCCCGTAACCAGGAGCACATGGTCATATCCCATAGTTTTTAAAACCGCTACCTCCTGCATAATCTCTATCGAAGATAAAGTTTTACGCCTCACCTTATTATCATAACTGAATCCGCAATAAGTACATATATTATTGCACTCATTAGAAAGGTAAAGCGGCACATATAGCTGCATTACCTTGCCAAAGCGCTTTAAAGTAAGCTGCCTGCTGAGTACAGCCATTTGTTCCAGATAAGGCACAGCAGCAGGGGAAATAAGCGCTTTAAAATCCTCTAAACTCCGTTTGTGGTTTTCCAATGCCTGCACTACATCAGCAGCTGTTTTTTCATAGATACTGTTGCTCACCTCCTCCCAGCTGTAGGTATCAAAAAGATCCTTAAATGTCTTAGTCATCCAGAAAAGAAGTTAGCGGGCTGCTTGCTACAGCATATGAATTTATTTGTCCCAGTTTCGCTTCAAAAGCCATTCTGCCAGCAGCTACTGCAATTTTAAAAGCTTCGGCCATCAATACCGGATCTCGTGAAACCGCAATTGCTGTATTAACGAGTACTGCATCTGCGCCAATTTCCATCGCTTTTGCCGCATCAGAAGGTGAACCAATTCCTGCGTCAATGATCACAGGCACATTGCTCTGACTAATAATAATTTCAAGAAAATCGATAGTTTTTAACCCCATGTTACTCCCTATCGGCGAACCCAAAGGCATCACTGCAGCGGTACCGGCATTTTCTAGGCGCTTGCATAAAACAGGATCCGCATGAATATAAGGCAATACCACAAATCCCAATTTGGCTAACTGCTCTGTAGCAAGCAGTGTTTCTATTGGATCTGGCATCAGGTATTTAGGATCAGGATGAATCTCCAGTTTTATCCAATTAGTCTCCAGTGCCTCTCTGGCTAGCTGAGCGGCAAAAACAGCTTCTTTTGCCGTTCTCACTCCAGAAGTATTCGGCAATAAATTGAGATGGGGATGATTGAGATGGGTCAGTATATCATCCTTATGATCATTGAGGTCAACTCTTTTTAAAGCTACTGTTACCAATTCCGAACCCGAAGCCAGTAACGCCTTTTCCATCAGTTCTGTAGAACTAAACTTTCCCGTCCCCGTAAACAAACGGGAATTAAACACTTTACCTGCTATGGTCAGCATATTCGTCTTTTTTAGAATGTAAATCAATTTCCTGTTTGATCAGGCTGAATTGTTGCTGCAAATCTGTCTCTTTGGTTAACAAACCAGAAACAGCAACACCGTAAATACCGGTTTCTAGAATCACTGCAATATCAGGCATATCAATCCCGCCGATGGCAATAATTGGAATTGTAATGCCGGCCTCTACAACCTGGTGCATTAGCCGTTTATACCCATCCAAACCTAAAATCGGACTTAAGTTCTTTTTGGTCGTGGTAAAACGAAAAGGTCCTAAGCCAATATAATCCACCCCTTCTGCTGCACGCAGCAGAATATCTTCAAATGTATTCGCCGTACCGCCAATGCATTTCTCCTTCCCTAGAATCTCTCTTGCCTGATGTACAGGCATATCATCAAGGCCAAGGTGTACACCGAAGGCGGCCGACCGAAACGCAATTTCCGGATAATCATTCACAATCAGCTCTGCCTGGTACTGCTTACATAAACTGTTTGCCTCCATAGCTAACCCGAGGATCACCTCTTGCGACTGCTCTTTCACGCGGAGCTGTACCCATTTGCATCCTGCATCCAGCACATTTTTTATCGCTTCCAGATGTGAGCCTTGCACAGCAGCTTGAGAAATATAATGTAGTTTATCTATGTTCATTATTGAAATTCATTTATTGATTTGATTAAACTCTTTATTGCAGTTAACGGAGAAACGGATTGATGCCACACCGTACCCAGCACCGCTGCGCCATCAAACTTCATTTGTTTTAAGACCCCCAGCTTACTTTCAGTTATACCTCCTATCGCAAATATTTTCGAGCGGTGTTCAGGTAAAACGAACCCGGATTTTAACGGACTATCATACCCCACTTTTGAAATACTGTTAAATACCGGACCGAAAAAAACGTAATCAAACCCATCTAAATCATCTGTTTCGGGCAGGCCATGAATAGAACTGCTCAGCATATACCCTTTTGCAGCCAACGCGGCAATCCTTACCGCAGCAACCTCCTTTCTGTACTTTTCAGTAAAATGAAGCCGCTGCAGAGAAAATTCTGCTGCAAGTTCATGGTGCTGGTGAATAGAAATCTTCGAATAATTCTTCGGATTTATCTCTTTAATGAGCTTTCTAAACATTACAGGATCATTTGCCGGCTTCCGGATATGAAGCAATTGTAATCCTGTTGCAAAAAACTGATTAATCAAGTCCCCTTCTCCATTAAAATAATCCGGTGGTGTAACAACAATCAATTCCATTACAAATAGATTTCATTACCCTTTTCCGCAAATTCACGGGATTTTTCCTCCATACCTTTCGCTAAAGCCGCAGCTTCGTCCACTCCTTGTTTTGCCGCATATTCCCTTACATCCTGCGTAATTTTCATCGAACAGAAATTTGGTCCGCACATCGAACAGAAATGCGCAATCTTTGCACCATCAGCAGGGAGCGTTTCATCATGAAACTCTTTAGCCGTATCCGGATCAAGAGAAAGATTAAACTGGTCTTCCCATCTAAACTCGAAACGTGCTTTACTCAGCGCATTGTCGCGATACTGCGCACCAGGATGCCCCTTTGCGAGATCCGCAGCATGAGCAGCAATCTTGTAAGTAATTACCCCGTCTTTTACATCCTTTTTATTAGGCAGGCCCAGATGTTCCTTTGGTGTTACATAACACAGCATCGCGGTGCCATACCAGCCGATCATCGCAGCACCAATAGCAGAAGTGATGTGATCATAGCCAGGGGCAATATCTGTAGTCAGCGGACCTAAAGTATAAAAAGGAGCTTCCCCGCAATGTTCCAGCTGTTTTTCCATATTGGTTTTAATCAGGTGCATTGGAACATGTCCTGGTCCCTCGATAATCGTTTGCACATCATGTTTCCAAGCAATTTTTGTTAGTTCCCCCAATGTTTCTAATTCGGCGAATTGCGCTTCATCATTCGCATCAGCCAGGCACCCCGGCCTTAAGCCATCACCTAAAGAGAACGAAACATCATATGCCTTCATAATTTCGCAAACCTCTTCAAAATGCGTATACAGAAAACTTTCCTGATGATGGGCAAGACACCATTTTGCCATGATAGATCCGCCACGCGATACAATACCAGTAATTCTTTTAGCCGTCAGCGGAATATATCTTAGCAACACACCGGCATGGATAGTAAAATAATCTACTCCTTGTTCTGCCTGTTCAATCAACGTGTCTCTGAATATTTCCCAGGTTAGGTCTTCTGCTTTTCCATTTACCTTTTCCAGTGCTTGATAAATCGGCACAGTACCAATAGGAACCGGCGAATTACGGATGATCCACTCCCTTGTTTCGTGGATATTTTTTCCGGTAGACAGATCCATGATCGTATCAGCGCCCCAACGGCAGGCCCACACGGCTTTCTCCACTTCTTCTTCTATGCTTGATGTTACTGCAGAGTTACCGATGTTCGCATTGATCTTCACGAGGAAATTTCTTCCGATAATCATGGGTTCCGCTTCAGGATGGTTGATATTTGAAGGGATCACTGCCCTTCCGCAAGCCACTTCCTGCCGCACAAACTCCGGCGTAATGGATTGCAGGGTAGTGTTCGCACCAAAGCTATTTCCTTTATGCTGGTGGTTCATGATATCCGATTGTGCCCCTAACTGATCATTGATCAGGCCTATCTGCTGATTCTCCCTGATTGCAATATATTCCATTTCGGCAGTGATAATACCTCTTTTTGCATAATGCATCTGGCTAACATTTACCCCCGCCTTTGCACGGTACGGCTGATGCGGCAACGCAAACCGCAAATGATCCAGTGTACGATCTGCAAGCCTTTCCGCACCATAAACAGACGAAATGTTATCCAATTGTTCTGCATCGCCCCTGTTGGTGATCCACCGCTCCCTGATCCTCGTCAGACCAGTTTTCACATCGATCAACGCAGCCGGATCGGTGTAAGGTCCGCTGGTATCATAAATTGTTACCGGAGGGTTTTTCTCCGTTAGGCCAAATCCGTTATGGATTTTAGTTTCACTGAGGCTAACCTCGCGCATAGCGACTTCAATGTTGTGAATTTCCCCTTTTACATAGATTTTACGTGAAGCCGGGAAGGGTGTTTTGCTGATGACCTGATCTTCCGGAGTTTTTTCTGTTTTCATAGCTATGGTTTATAATGATATGGTCCTTCTCATCTGGATTTACCCACCCTGAATTGCTTTGATGAGCATCACTTTATCATTAGGCTGAATCGTATATCCCGGCCACTCAGATTTTAAGATAATCGTCTCATTTATGGCAACAGCAACACCTCCTATAGAAATTTGTAAAACAGCAGTTAACAACTGGGTTACAGAGCAGGCGGCATCAATAATAAGGGGTTGATTATTTACAGTAATTTCCATTCTTTAAGTTTTTTCAACTTTTAGGAATGACCTGTACAAGGAATGGCAAAACAACAGGAGATGTTGCTTTCACTTTTCCCTTCGGCAGTACTAACTGCATCAGGTTCAAAGGGTATATCTCAGCACAAGGCACCCCTAAAGTTTTATGTAAACGTATACTTTTTTTTATTAAAAGAGAAATTTATTAAAAATTTAAAGAACTATGCACTCATTACAATGTCACAATCACACTACAAACATCAGATGTTTAAGCACTAAAACATACCTTTGAAACATCAGATGTTTAAACAATGCCAAGAACAATAAAATTATCAGAAAAAGTAAGTATTGCAATAAAGAACGATATTGCAGGAGGTAAACTAAAAAAAGGGGAAAAGATCCCCGCAGAGCCCGAGCTCATGAATATTTACAGTGTCGGCCGCTCTACTATTCGGGAAGCTATCAAAACACTGTCCATCTCGGGCATACTTAAAGTACAGCAGGGATCGGGTACTATCGTTGCCTCAAAAGTAAAAGATGAACCACTTACTCAGCGCTTGCGCCGGGCAGATTTAGATGAAATCAATGCAGTGCGTTCGCTGTTAGAAAAAGAGATAGTCCGGCTAGCCTGTATCAACCATACTCCCGAAGATCTCGACCAGATGCGGCACTTTCTTAGTCTGCGAAAAAAAGCGCTGATCGCAAAGCAGCATAAAAAATGTGTGGAAGCCGATATCGATTTCCATATCTGTATTGCCAAGGCTTCCGGCAACCAGGTTCTGATGGATCTATATCAAAACTTTACCGCAGTTATCCGCGAATTCTTTAAAAAACGGGACGACGAACAGATTTCTCTGTTTGAAGATAATCAAATCTTACATGAAGAACTCGCCATGGCCATAGGTTTTAAAGATCCGGACCTGGCGATAAGCCTTACAGCAAGCATATTACACAACAATTACTAATGATATCATGACTATTTTAACATTTACCATCATCCTTTTATTAGGGGCTTATCTTGCAGGACTAGCTGGTTCACTAACCGGCCTCGGGGGCGGGGTGGTGATTATTCCATTGCTTACTTTGTTTTTTCACGTTGATATCCGCTATGCGATTGGGGCAGCGCTGGTCGCGTCAATTGCAACCTCCTCCGGTTCGGCAAGTGCCTATGTTAAAGTAGGTATCACCAATATCAGATTGGGTATGTTTCTCGAAATTGCCACTACAGCAGGCGCAGTATTAGGCGCTATAATTGCAGTTTATACACCCGTTAACCTTGTGGCTATCCTATTTGGAATAATGCTGATTTTCTCGGCAGCAATGACTTTAAGAAAAAAACATGAAGGTGCATTATTGGAAGGCAGCAGGCTTTCTTACCAGCTGAAACTGAATGGCAGTTACCCGACCAAAGACGGGGTGATAGACTATAAGCTGAAGAATGTAGGTGCAGGTTTTTCTATCATGACTATAGCTGGTATGCTTTCAGGTTTACTGGGTATTGGGTCTGGTGCTTTAAAAGTACTAGCTATGGACACAGCGATGAAGGTTCCTTTCAGGGTAAGTACTACGACCAGTAATTTCATGGTTGGCGTTACAGCTGCCGCAAGTGCCGTAGTTTATCTGCAACGCGGATATATTGACCCGGGTATAGCATTTCCAGTAATCATTGGCGTGCTTGCGGGGGCTTTTACAGGATCAAAGCTTTTGATGAAAATAGATGTAAAAAAACTAAAGCTCATCTTTAGTATAGCAATTACACTGATTGCCCTCAATATGATTTATAACGGGTTTAACCATAAATTTTAAGCAGCATGGATACTAAAGAAACAAAGAAAATGACCGATTATAATGTGGAACAACTCATCGGTCAGGTTTTAAGATATGGAGTGCTGCTCTCAGGATCGGTAGCGATCATAGGAGGAATCTGCTACCTTTATCAGCAGGGATCAGAGATGCCCCATTACACAAAGTTTAGCGGAGAACCAGCGGGGTTTACCAGTTTTAGTGGGATTTATAAAGGAGTTCTCAGTGGGAGCGCATCAGAAATTATACAAGCTGGTGTCGTTATCCTGATTGCTACACCTATTATAAGAATCATATTCTCCCTGATATCTTTCATCTTTGAAAAAGATAAACTCTATATACTAATCACCTTTGTTGTGTTATCCATTATTCTTTTCAGTATGTTCGGTGGATTAGCTGTTTAGTGCTGCACAGCTTTAATTGCCGCATTCCTGCTTCTGTAGTATACGAACAGGCCTGTGGCAGTTAATCCAATTAGTCCTTCAACCAATACTGCCGGCCTTGGTCCGATCATATTCGCCATCCAGCCGATCAATAAACTACCTACAGGAATCATACCCTGGTAAGCCATAACATAATAACTGATCGCCCTTCCGCGCATCTCAGGAATAGAATGTGTTTGAATATATGTATTGATTGCCGAAGTCTGCGCCATCATCCCTACACCAGACAATGCCATAAAGAATAAAGCAATTGGTAATTGAGGAGCAAAAGATAACAACAGCAAGCTACCGCCAAAAATACCACCTGCAACAAGGATAATTTTGATCAGGTTGTTACTATTAGTAAGATAAGCAAGATAAACCGCGCTGATAATTGAACCCAGTCCCGCAGCACTTTCAAACCAGCTGAATGTTTTGGCATCTCCGTTAAAAATATCTTTTGCAAAGATCGGCATCAGGGTATTAAAAGGGATTACGAACAGACTGCTTACACCAAGCATTAATATCAGACTGCTTAATTCTTTATCGCCGGATACATATCGGAAACCTTCTTCAAGTTCAGTCCAGATCCCTTTTATCGGTTTAGCAATCACTGGTATTTTTAAACGCATCATAAACAAACATGTCAGTACAGGAATATAACTTAGAAAGTTGCCGATAAAACAGACGTCGGTGCCAAAGGTACTGAGTATAATACCTGCAACGGCCGGACCAGCGATCCGTGCAAAGTTAGTCATCGTAGAGTTGAGCGCGATGGCGTTAGGCAGGTCTTGTTTATCGTCGACCAGCTCTACCATGAGCGACTGCCTCACAGTTACGTCAAATGCATTGATTACGCCTTGCAAGAGACTAAGGCCGATTATGAAAACAATATTATTATATCCAAAGAAAATAATCCCTGCCAGCGCACCCGCCTGGATCATGGAAACCACCTGGGTAATGATCAATATTTTAAATCGATTGTGACGATCTACCAGGCTCCCCGCATAAGGTGACAATATTAAAGAGGGGATCAAACTAACAAACCCTACCACACCTAGTAAAAGTGCCGAGCCGGTGAGCTGGTAAACCAGCCAGCTAACTGCCGTTTTTTGCATCCAGGTCCCGATAAGGGAAATAGATTGTCCGTAAAAGAAGAGTTTGAAATTGCGTGATTTTAGTGACCGAAAAACATTCATGTGTGATATTGTATTGCTGGCAACAAATTTCGACATTCATGATCTATTTATAAAATTGATAGTTTTAATGATTTTGATTAGTTTTAACGATCGATTATGGAAGTTAGACAGTTAGGTTATTTTATCAAAGCAGCAGAAATGCTTCACTTCACAGAAGCCGCGGCCGCTTCTTTTGTTACCCAATCTACTTTGTCCCAGCAAATCAAACAGCTGGAAGAAGAACTGGGGATGTTATTATTCGACAGGGTAGGTAAACATGTACGCTTAACCGAGGCCGGAAATGTCTTTCTGGTCCATGCAAGACAAATTATACTGGACATCAAAAAATCTAAACAGGCAATATTTGAGCTGGCAAACATGGTGAACGGGGAACTGAAAATTGGGGTAACCTATGCTTTCAGCTCATTATTACTGCCAGCACTTACCCCCTTTTCTGAAAAATACCCGGGAATTATGATCCATGTGGAATATGGAACTGCAGGAGAACTGGAGAATAAACTAAGAACAGCCGATCTGGATATCATCCTCGCTTTTCATGAGCAGGCAGATAGCAGCGGACTAGAGATGCAACCGCTCTTTTCTTCCCGGATCATGATGGTGGTCGCAAAAAAGAATCCCCTGGCTAAACTAACTAAAATTACATTAAAGGAACTGGGTAAACTGGAACTGATCTTACCCAGTAATGGGTTCAGCTCAAGGGATCTGCTCAATGAAATCTTCCGCAAAAACAATATCATCCCGAATATTAAGATTGAAATGAACGATGTACATTCTTTGTTATCTATGGTAGAATCGGGTAACTGGGCAACGATCATCAACGAAAAAGCGATCGGTACTTGGGACACACTTCTTGCCATCCCTATTTCTGGGAAGGAACTTTACAAACAAGCTTTTATATTGTGGCAGAAAGGCGTATACCGGAAAAAATCAGCTATGCTTTTTATGGAAGAGCTTACAAAGATTGTATAACTGAATTGTATAAAAACATCGGCAGGTTTTATACAATTCAGTTCGATACCATTAATTCTGATGCATTAACCTGTACTGGAAAATATCTTCAATAGAAACAACCGTAGTATCCTGTTGCTCTGCAAAGACCGAAATCTCAGGTAAACGTGACATAGTTCCGTCTTCATTGGTTAATTCGCATAAAACGGCTACAGGTCGTAACCCAGCCAGCACCATCAGGTCGATACTCCCTTCGGTATGTCCGCGTCTCCCGAAAACACCATCCGGGTTTGCCCTTAAAGGAAAGACATGGCCGGGGTTTGCCAGATCTGAAGGCTTGGCACGGTCTGCAACAGCCGTTCTGATCGTATGTAGCCGGTCGGCCGCCGAGACACCGGTCGTTACCCCCGTTTTAGCTTCTATAGATACCGTAAAAGGAGTGTGGTATTTACTGGTGTTGACATGTGCCATGGGCAGCAGTTCCAATTGATCTACCCTTTCAGAAGTGAGGCAAAGGCAAACAATCCCGCTGCAGTTTCTGATCATCAATGCCATATCTGCTACCGTCATACTTTCAGCAGGATAAATCAGGTCTCCTTCATTCTCACGGCTTTCGTCATCTACTACAAGCACACCCTTCCCTTCTTTTAGACAAGCCAGCGCTTTTTCAACTCTTTCTATATAATCTATTCCAAAACGCGACAGTTCATTTTGATCTTCCATAGTGCTATTCATTGATTTTTATGCGCCAAAGGTGGTCAATAAATCGTTTAATTCAAATGCACCGGAAATAAATCTGCATGTGCTGCAAGCTCCAGGCTAACAAAGAAGGTTGTACCAACCCCTAAAGTACTTTCTACCCAAATTCTTCCGTTTTGTGCAGTGATAAACTCCTTGCACAACACCAGTCCAAGTCCTACACCTTTTTCCTGGTTTGTTCCATAAGTGCTTTCAGAACGCAGGGAAAAAATACTATGATAGTTAATTTGAGCGATGCCTACTCCTGTATCCTGTACCTTAATCCAGCATTCATGACCATGCACTTCTGATGATATATTAATTTCCCCTCCTGCCGGGGTAAATTTAATTGCATTGCTCACCAGGTTCCTGATTACCAGTTCCAGCATATCATTATCTGCCACTAGCTGTATATGTTCAGTTATCATGTTATTTAACAGGATACTTTTCTCTTCAGCAAGACTGGACTGCAGCAGCAGCGTCTGCTCTAGCGCTTTTTTCGGATCAAGTGTAATCAATTTTACATGCAACCCTTCCATCTGTGTTTTGCTCCAGGTAAGCAGGTTACTTAATAACTGCCCGGTGTACTTTGTTTCCCGCAGTAAACTTGAATTGATGGTCCGTTTCTCATGCTCTTCAATCTCTACCTCCAATGAAATCTCCAAAAAATTCTGAATAGAATTTAAAGGTGATCTAAGATCATGTGCAAGAATAGAGAAAAGTTTGTTCTTCGACTGGTTGGATTTCTCCAGTTGCGCAGCCCTTTCTTCTGCAAGCAGCCTTTCCCTGTTGTAATTATTGATGATGCTGGTGATAATAAAATAAATAATTATGAGTGTAAAAAGGTAAACATAACCCGCATCTAAATATCTTGCCATGTCATTTCTGTATTGCATCGGCACTGCTGAAGGATGTTGGTATTGATAAATGATCAGCATAATAGCGACACTGAGATTTACCCCCATCCATATCAGCCGCTGTTTAACCGGTACGATACTCATCACCAGGAAAAAGAAAAGCAAATAAATGAGCAGTCCCGGCCCGTTAATTCCGGAATGGTTCAAAAAGAAAAAGATAAATAAAAAATTGCCCAGCACACAGAATATCCCTACACCCAAATTTAGCCTATACCTGAACCGTGAAATATAATAAACCAGCCCGGCGGCAGCTACGGCAGGGATAAGAATCAATGCCAGCGTATACAGACCGATAAAATAATTAAAAAAGATGCTGCAGAAAAAAAGCAGCATGGTAAAGAGACAAGTAACATGAAATATTCTTGCTTCGAGGGCATGTGTTTTAGGTCTTCCAATAAGTTTCACCCAGAAAGACGCTATTTTGTTATTGTTCATTTTTAAAGGATCGTCGAAAAGGCCGTAGCGCTCAATATTAATAATTAAATATAGTCATCTCAATAATAAGTATACGTTAATAATCAACTAAAAGTTCTTCAAGAAGAAGAAAAATATTAATAAGTAATAAAAAAAGTGATCTCCATCATATTTTAAGCTTTCTGCAATCATTTTAAAATCATACCCGTCCGCGGATCTTTGAAATCATAAAATCCGGGTATGAAAGAAAACTTAAGCTTGTCTGTAGCCACCGTATGTTATCATTGCGGAGACGATCTGCCAACGGCCCCATATGTTGCAGATGATAAACATTTTTGCTGCCTCGGCTGCAAAGGGGTATACCAGATTTTGTCCAGCCACAATCTTTCCAGTTATTATGTTTTTAACACCGTCCCCGGAGCTTCTCAGAAGAAAGCTCCACAACATTTCGATTACCTGGACGAACCCGCTATTACTGCAGATCTTATAGATTATGCAGATGACAAAACTACAGTGATCACATTGTTTGTTCCCTCAGTACATTGCAGTTCCTGCATCTGGTTATTGGAACATCTGCATAAAATCAATCCTGACATTTCACAATCACGCATAGATTTCCCCAAAAAGCAGGTAAGCATTACCTTCAGGAACCAATTGATATCCCTGCGTCAAGTTGTGGAATTGTTAACGGCCGTTGGGTACGAACCGCTGATCAGCTTGCAGGATGTAGTAAAAAAACAACAATCCGACCACTCTGAACGCAATCTGGTAAGCAAAATTGCTGTAGCGGGATTTTGTGTGGGCAATGTAATGATGCTCAGTTTCCCGGAATATTTTGGCTTCAGCGATTTTGAAGAGCACTACAGGGATTTTTTTAACTGGATTAACCTTGCTTTGTCGATACCTGTATTATTATATAGTTCGAGGGATTATTTCATTTCCGCATGGATTAATCTGAAAAATGGTATCCTGAACCTCGATTTCCCTTTAGCATTAGGGATCGCTGTAATGTTTGTCCGCTCGGCGGCAGAGATTATTACTAAAACGGGCTCAGGCTTTATAGACACTTTATGCTCATTGGTATTTTTTCTGCTGATTGGCAAATGGATGCAGCAGCGTACTTACCGTTACCTTTCTTTTGAACGGGACTACCGCTCCTATTTCCCGGTAGCAGTAACAGTGATCAAGGATGGTAAAGACCAGCCAGTTCCATTAAATGAACTAAAAACAGGCGACCGTATACTGATCCGCAGCAATGAGATTATTCCGGCAGATGCAATCCTGCTTAAAGGTGAAGCAAAGCTCGATTTCAGTTTCGTGACGGGAGAGTCCATTGCCGTTGATAAGGTACTGGGCGAAATGGTATATGCCGGTGGAAGACAGATTTGCGGGGCAATTGAATTGGAAGTGGTTAAACCTGTTTCCCAAAGTTACCTCACCAAATTATGGAACAATGAAACTTTTGAGGGGCACAAAAATCCAATTAAAACGTTCAGCGATACCGCCAGTAAGTATTTTAGTATCATACTGTTATTTATCGCCATCACTGCCGGTGTATTTTGGGTCAGTTCAGACCTCAACAAAGCAGTAGCCGCATTTACGGCAGTGCTGATTATTGCCTGCCCTTGTGCCCTGGCACTAAGTTCTCCTTTTACACTCGCAGCAGTGCTCAGTATTTTCGATAAAAACAAGTTCTACTTAAAGAACACGGCAGTAATTGAAGAGCTGGCAAGGATTAACACCATTGTATTCGACAAAACCGGAACAATCACTAACCCAAGTTCAAATGGGTTTCAGTTTACTGGGAGCCTTACTGAACTGGAAAAACAGCTGGTGAGCGACCTGGCCAGGAACTCCGGCCATCCGCTAAGCCGCGAACTGGTTAAATGGCTGGATAAAACCCCATTGTATCCTGTAGACAGGTACCGCGAACAAGTAGGCCGCGGTATCAGCGGAAAGGTGAACGGCCATGAGCTTAAACTGGGTAGCGCTGCATTTCTCGGGATTACCGCACAGGAGAAAGGAAGCGTAGTGCACATCATGGTTGACAGTATGTACTGTGGTTACTTCCTATCCGAACAGCGCTGGAGACCGGGCTTTAAACAACTGGCACTAACACTTGCAAGAAAACAAGATCTGCACCTCCTGTCGGGGGATCTTGATCATGAAAGAAATTTGCTGGCGCCTTTCTTTAAGGGATCACAACAATTGCACTTTAAACAAAGTCCGCAAAACAAGCTCGACTATATCCGGCACCTGCAAAATAACGGCAGTAAAGTTATGATGTTCGGTGACGGGTTAAATGATGCCGGCGCCTTAAGAAAAAGCGATCTGGGCATTGCTGTAACCGACAACATCAATAATTTTTCACCAGGCTGTGATGCCATATTGGACGGGGCTGCTTTCGAAAAAATCCCCCAATTTATCAGCCTGGCCAAGGATGCAGTCAAAGTAATCCATATGAGTTTCGTGATCTCTGTCTCCTATAATGCCGTCGGTTTATTTTTCGCTGTTCAGGGATTACTTTCACCATTGATGGCCGCTATCCTGATGCCTGTCAGTACAGCAACCATTATCCTCTTTACTAGTATCACCGCAAGGCTTTACGCCCATAAAAACAAACTATTATGAACATGATTTATATGCTGCTTGGCTTCAGCATTATTATCGCACTGATATTTCTGATTGCTTTCTTCTGGGCTAGCAAAACGGGGCAGCACGACGATCTCTATACACCTTCAGTACGAATGCTGTTTGATGATGACCCGGAAAAAGAGGCTGAACAAAAAAGTGACGAAGATCACCCGAACGTATAATTACCATCACGGCACAGCCTGCCGGCAGCTCCTAATTTTACCACCATAAATCACAATCTGTTTTTCTCATGACCGAAAAATTTTACTACGACAACAAGACTGTCAGAAATTTCGCTATCGCCACCGTCGTATGGGGCATAGTGGGGATGACGGTCGGCCTTTTGGCTGCTATGCAGCTGTTCAAACCAATCATGAACCTCGGCAACCAGTATACGACATTCGGACGCATCAGACCACTGCATACCAATGCGGTCATCTTTGCATTTGTAGGTAACGCCATTTTTATGGGTGTTTATTATTCACTGCAGCGCCTGCTTAAAGCGAGAATGTTCAGCGATGTATTGAGCAACATTCATTTCTGGGGCTGGCAGCTGGTCATTGTTGCTACAGCGATTACACTTCCTTTGGGCTTTACCACATCGCATGAATATGCAGAAATGGAATGGCCGATAGATATTGCCATCACACTCATCTGGGTTGTATTCGGAATCAACATGTTCGGTACTATTTTTAAAAGGAGAGAAAAACACATGTATGTGGCGATCTGGTTTTACATTGCAACCTTCGTTACCGTAGCAGTATTGCACATCGTAAACTCAATTGAACTGCCTATCTCAGCTTTTAAAAGTTATTATGTCTATGCTGGTGTACAGGATGCACTGGTACAATGGTGGTACGGCCATAACGCAGTAGCGTTTTTCTTAACTACGCCTTATCTGGGGATGATGTATTACTTTCTCCCTAAAATGGCCAACCGGCCTGTTTACTCTTATAAGTTAAGTATCCTCCATTTCTGGTCACTTATTTTTATCTATATCTGGGCCGGGCCCCACCACTTATTATACACCTCTTTACCTACCTGGGTACAATCGTTAAGTACTGCCTTTTCTGTGATGCTGATTGCACCAAGCTGGGGCGGGATGATTAATGGATTACTTACCCTGCGCGGAGCCTGGGATAAAGTAAGAGAAGACCCTAAACTTAAATTTATGGTTGTAGCGCTGACCTGTTATGGCATGGCTACTTTCGAAGGGCCGATGCTGGCGTTAAAGCAAATTAATGCGATTGCACATTATACCGACTGGATAGTTGCACACGTCCATGTAGGTGCATTGGGATGGAACGGATTTTTGACCTTTGCGATGCTATACTGGCTGGTTCCAAGAATCTATAATACTACTTTGTATTCAGTAAAACTGGCTTCATTTCACTTTTGGATTGGTACGCTTGGTATCATATTTTATGCAGTTCCGCTTTATTTCGCAGGCTTTACGCAAGGATTATTATGGAAAGAGTTTACGCCCGAAGGTGTTCTAAAATATCCGAACTTCCTGGAAACAGTACTGCAGATTATTCCGATGTACATGATGAGAGCACTTGGTGGTGCATTATATCTTACTGGTGTAATCGTGATGACATTTAATTTGATCAAAACCATGAAGGCTGGTAAACTGGTGGCCGACGAAGCTGCGGAAGCCAATCCGCTGCCCCCTGTTTTTGTTGCACATGGTGCAGATAAAAAATGGCACCGTATGCTGGAACGTAAACCTTTATTGTTCCTGGGACTTTCATTGGTTGTGATCTTAATTGGCGGTATGGTAGAAATGATGCCAACATTCACAGTAAAATCAAATATCCCCACTATTGCAAGTGTAAAACCATATAGTCCGCTCGAACTGCAAGGCAGGGATGTTTATATCAGGGAAGGCTGTGTGAACTGTCACTCGCAAATGATCCGCCCCTTCCGTTCTGAAACAGAACGTTATGGTGAATACAGTAAAGCCGGAGAGTTTGTTTATGATCACCCGTTTTTATGGGGATCAAAACGTACCGGTCCGGATTTACAGCGTGAAGGCGGAAAATATGGTAATGCCTGGCATTATAACCACTTGTTTGATCCGCAGACCATGTCGCCCGGCAGTATCATGCCCCCTTATGAATGGCTGATTAATCAAAAACTGGACACTACAACTACCCGCTCAAAAATTAGTGCCATGCGCACATTGGGGGTACCATATACCGTTGGATACGAAAACAGAGCAAATGCTGTACTGGACGAGCAGGCAAAACTAATTGCAGCAGATCTGAACCAGAACAACATCAAGGTTAAAAGCGACAGGGAGATCATAGCGATCATTGCCTATCTGCAACGCCTTGGAACAGACATAAAAGCAAAATAACTTAAACCATTGAAAAAATGTTCAAGCAATTTTTACAGCATGCTGAGGGAAACCAGGGGTATCTGATCAGTTCATTTGGCATATTTCTACTGTTTTTTATACTGGTAGGGGTGTATGTGCTAACCATCAAAAAGGAAGAAATAAAGTATATGAGCGAATTGCCATTAAAAGACGACGAAGATGAAAGAGGTAGCTAATAACAACTGGACAACAGGTAATACGTCTGTAGATATCGTAATCGGCCTGATGCTGATCACCTCGGTAATGGTTCTCTGCGTGGCTATCCTCATGCTTAAAGTGGTTAAATTTTACGTAAAGGAAGCGGCCAATCCCAAACCTTTTGCTACAGCAGAGGAACGGGAACAAAGAAGGCTGGAACAAGAGGCACTGATGGAATTCAAAAGGAAACAGCCTACAATATGGACAAAAATCATGCAGCTCAAACCTATAGAGGAAGAGGGCAATTTGGTGATGGACCATAAATATGATGGTATTGCTGAGCTCGACAACCCTATACCGTTATGGTTTAAAGGGCTCTTCTATGCTACGATCATTTTCGGTATAGGTTACCTGTTAAACTACCATGTTTTTCACTATGGCCTGTCACAAACTGAAGAGTATACAGCAGAGATCCAGCAGGCTGCAGATGATAAGGTTACATTTCTTTCTAATCCTGTTAATGCTGCAAGCGCTATTAATGAGAATAATATTGTACAAAGCAAAGATGCTGCAGTAATTAAAAACGGGGAAGGCTTATTTGCCACCCGTTGCACCCCGTGCCATGGCGAACATGCACAGGGACTGGTAGGGCCTAACCTGACCGACGAATACTGGCTGCATGGCGGTACGATAAAAGATGTTTTTAAAACCATTAAGTATGGTGTACCGGAAAAAGGAATGATCTCCTGGGAAAAATCTATGAGTGCCCAGCAGATTTCTGATATCGCCGACTATGTACTGTCGCTCCAGGGATCTAAACCTGCAGGTGCAAAAGCGCCGCAGGGAACAAAATAATAAAATGGCACAAGAACCAGCACAAATCAATAACAACGTTAGTATCATATCTAACGATGGAACTAAGAGAAAATGGCTTTATCCTAAGCTGATCAAAGGTAAGTTATACCGTTACCGTAGCTGGATAAGCTACTTTTTTCTCAGCCTCCTTTTTACCGCACCCTTTCTTAAATTGAATGGGGAGCAGCTTGTATTATTGAATGTGCTGGAACGGAAGTTTGTGTTCTTCGGCGTAATATTTTTGCCGCAGGATTTCTACTTGTTTGTATTGGCGCTGCTGATTTTCATGGTGTTTATCGTACTGTTTACCGTGGTATTCGGCCGTGTATTTTGTGGATGGATTTGTCCGCAAACCATCTTTCTGGAAATGGTTTTCCGCAGAATTGAAAATTGGATAGAAGGCGATGCTAACCAGCAGAGAAAACTGGACGAAGGGCCGTTAACAACAGAAAAGGTGCTAAAAAAAACAGCTAAACATACTTTGTTTGCGATCATATCTTTCCTGATCGCAAATATTTTCCTTTCTTATGTAATCGGAACCCCGTCCTTGTTAAAAATAATCAGGGAACCTGTTTCCATGCACTTGTCTGGTTTTATTTCCATCTGCGTCTTTACAGCTTTATTTTATCTCGTCTTTTCAAAAATGAGAGAATTGGTGTGTACAGTTGCCTGCCCGTACGGACGTTTACAGGGGGTATTGCTGGATAACCAAAGTATTATCGTTGCTTATGATTATAACCGGGGCGAACCAAGGGGAAAGAAATTAAAAAACCAGGAACAAGTTAAGGGCGATTGCATCGATTGTAAGTTATGTGTGCAGGTTTGCCCTACTGGTATCGATATCAGGAATGGTACTCAAATGGAGTGTGTAAACTGTACGGCTTGTATTGATGCATGTGATATGGTGATGGAAAAGATTGACAGGCCACTCAGGCTTATTGGCTTTAAATCCGAAGACGAGATTACAAAAACACAGACTTTTAAATTGAACAGACGGGTTTATGGTTACGCGGCAGTATTACTCTTACTGATGGGAACGCTGACCTACCTATTAGCAAGCAGGTCTGACATTGAAACCTCCATTTTGCGCGCCGGCGGAACCCTGTATCAGCTGCGTGATAATGATCATACCGTAAGTAACCTGTACAATACCGAGCTGGTCAACAAAACCAGTCACCCCATCACCTTTCAAATCGTTCCGGATAACAAAAATGTAAAAATCCAATACATTCAGAAGGAAGATCAGGTTGCTGTTGGCAAAAGCGTAAAAATTACTTTTTTCGTGATCATGCCTCAAAAATCTATTAAAGAATATAAGTCATATGTAAGTTTTAAACTGATCTCAAAAGGTAAAGAGATCGACCATTTTGAGACTACATTTATTGCACCACCTAACAATTAAAAGCGATGAACTGGGGAACGAAAATAGTATTGGGGCTCGCCTCTTTTATGATATTTATTGTGGCATTGGTAGTGATCATGTTTACTAGTAAAAAAGATGCATTAGTGGATACTGATTATTATGAAAAAGGCATCAACTATAATCAAACTTACGACAGCAAGGAGCAGACTAAAAGTGATCACGCCAAACCAGAGATCGTACTCAATCAGCAAATGCTGCTGCTCACTTTTAAAGAGCATGCATCAGGAACAATTAAATTGATGCGCACGGCAGATGAGAACCTGGATAAAACAATTCCTTTTACAAGTAACGTGAACTTGCAGGTAATCGTTCCTTCAGCTCATTTGCAAAAGGGTTCGTGGCGTATAATTATCAACTGGACAAGCGGAACAAAAAACTATTTATACGAACAGGAAATTACGATCAAATGAGTTACCAGAACCTTGCTTTCATGATCGGATTGCTCGGCAGCATCCACTGCGTAGGCATGTGCGGGCCATTAGCTTTTGCAGTGCCTACTTTGCAGCAGGGCTGGGGATACCTGGTCTTAAATAAGCTGGCCTACCAGGGGGGCAGGATCATTTCGTATTGTTTATTGGGGATATTTATTGGCTTATTGGGCAGACAGATCTGGCTGTCGGGTATCCAGCAAGCCGTCAGCATTGTCAGCGGTATCCTGATACTGATTGCCGCTTGTTCCAGACTCTTCAAATTTTCTGTAGGCAACGCCGATTCCTTCCTGCTTAAACCCTTTCACAAACTCTTCGGTTATGCCTTAAAACATAAAGCCAACCACCTGATTATTGGTATCATTAATGGTTTTCTGCCCTGCGGCTTCGTTTATATGGCGATGGCCGGTGCGCTGAACACAGGTGGCATTGATACTGCAGTAAGTTATATGTTTTGGTATGGTCTGGGCACATTACCCCTGATGTTCATCGCCGGTATCAGTGTTGGCTTTACAACCGCTATCTTTAGAAGAAAGATCAACAAATTAGTACCCTATTTAATGTTATGCCTGGGGCTGTGGTTTATCCTACGGGGAGCAACATTAGAGATCCCCTATTTAAGTCCCGCCAAACCCGGCACAACAATAGATTGCAAATAAGCAGGGGTATTACCCTGCCATGCTAAATAATTGCGTTTGCGGCTGATTGGCCCATAACCTGGAATCCAAAGCCATACAGATGTTCCTCAGGAACCTCTTCCCTAATGCTGTTACTATTAACCCGGAACCGTTTATAGAAACAAGTCCATCTGCTTCAATCAGTTCCATACGTCGCAGTCCCTCCATAAAAGCGTCGTTCCGCTCCGCAGGCAATGCCCAGGAAGTCTCCCCCTTACACATCAGGTTTAAAATATGCCTTCTGATCACCAGGTCTTCTGCATCAAGGATATGTCCCTTAAATACAGGGATCCTGCCTTCATTTACCAGGCTGATATAATCTTCTACCTTTTTTACATTCTGCGCAAAGGCAGTCCAGCTATCGCTGATAGAAGATACCCCGAGACCAACCATCAATTTACTGTACTGATGTGTATAACCCATAAAATTACGGTGAAGGCGGCCCTCTTTTTCAGCTATATACAAACTGTCCGATGTTAGGGTAAAATGATCCATACCGATCTCGGTATATCCACCGGCCTTGAGCATTTCACGGCCCATTTCATAAAGCAATTGTTTTTCAGCCACAGAAGGAAGGTCCAGTTCCGTATACCTGCGCTGTCCGGGTTTTACCCAGGGTACATGCGCATAGCTATAAAAAGCAATGCGGTCTGGCCGTAACGAAAGTACCGATTCAATTGTATCTGCTAAGCCCTCCTCGGTTTGCAAAGGCAGCCCGTAAATCAGATCGTAATTCACAGAAACATATCCTGCTTCCCGTGCCTGCATGGTAATCTTCCGGACTTCTGTTACACTTTGTATCCGGTTAATGACCAACTGTACTTTAGGATCAAAATCCTGGATCCCCAAACTGATCCTTTTAAAACCCAAATGATATAAGGTAATTAAATGTGCTTCGGTGGTATTGGCGGGATGTGCTTCAAAACTAAATTCGGCATCTTCGTGGATTACCGCATATTTTAAAATACCGTTAATCAGCAGATCGAGATTCTCCGCACTAAAAAACGTTGGTGTACCCCCGCCCAGGTGCAGTTCGCGAATGATGGGTTTGGCAGAGAAGAGCTTTATATAAGTACTCCACTCTTTCAGCAACGCATTAATATAAGGCTCTTCTACTTTATGGTTTTTTGTAATCCTGGTATTGCAGCCGCAATAAGTACACAAACTCTCACAAAATGGTAAATGGATATATAAACTGATTCCATCTTCCGCATTGCTGTGGTTAAAAGATGTAGTTACGGCCTCCGCCCATCTGTTTTCATCAAAACTATCATTGTCCCAATAAGGTACTGTCGGATAACTGGTATACCTGGGCGCTGCAACATGATATTTAGCAGTCAGCGCTTCAATGGTTAAAGATTTAGTGTCCATTACCAGGTGTTTTAGGGGTAACCTGATCGCAAGATCTTGAACAGACACAAGCATTGCCCAAACAACGGTTTTCCTGCCACTTATCGAGGTTTAAAATGGTCTCTTTTGCTAAAGCCAGAGGCATTTCGTTTTCGGCAAAAGCCATCAGGGAAACAGCAGGCACATTGGCAATTTTAATATTGCGATTAGTTGCTGCCGCCTCGTTGATATGTAATGTAGAAGTAGATCTGGTTGCAATATATTTAACACCCAGATCTGCAAGCTGATTAACCACCCCTTCAGAAAGGTCATCCTCTATATAGACGATTACCGCTTCTTTTCCTGCTGCATAACTCACAGTTTCAGGACTCAGAGAGTTGGATATCAGTGTAATATCATGCTTTTTATGGTTGGCTATCGCCAATGGCTCTTTTTCAAAAGACTTTATACTATAGGCTACGACTCTCATTCGAAATTGATTTGTGAATGAACAAAATTAGCAGAGAATTGCCTGCCGCGGAATGAGATTAGTCAGCCATAAATATGATGCTGATCAGTTTTTCATTTGTAAAAGTTTTTGCTGATCCAATATGCCAATCTGACTGCCCTTTCTTTCAATAATCCCTTCATCTTTGAAGTCACTTAGAATACGGCTTACCGTTTCTGTTGCCATTCCGGCCATCGCTGCGAGATTATCCCTGGATATCCGAAGTATGATCTGCCCTTCCTGTTTTTCCTGCCTGCATAAGCGAATCAGCACTTCTGCCATTCGTTTACGAACGGAATGATAGGCCAGCTGCAGCAGCTGCTCTTCTTTTGCTATCAGGTTATTAGATAAGATATGTATAAACTGTCTTGCCACGTCAGGATACCGGTTCAGCAGTTCTTCCAGCATTTCTTTGGGCAGCTGGCATACAGTAGTATCTTCCAGTGCCTCCGCTGTTTCCATATAAGGCTCATTAAGCAATAATGCAGGAATACCGAAATATTCATCTGTACCGTACATCCCCGTCAGTAATTCCCTTCCATCCTCACTCAGTTTAATCGTTTTAACCTTTCCGCTCAGTACAAGGTAAATTCCGGAAACAGTATCTCCCTCGTAATAGATAATCTGCTTTTTCTTGATGGTGCGGACCTTTCGCTCCTGCATCATTTTATCCAGCTCTTTGATCCCGTTATTTCCTGCAACAAGGTTAGTTAGCGTATCGATTGACTTGCTATAGAACTTTTCCTGTTTTTCCCGTTTATGGAGCCTGCTTTCTATCGCATTGAGCAGTTCCACATCATCAAATGGTTTCACAAGGTAATCATCTGCTCCCATCTCCATACCCTTGCGCATATCCATCCGTTCTGCTTTAGCAGTTAAAAAAATAAACGGAGTGGCAGCGGTCTGCGGATTTTTATTCAGTAAATACAACACACCATACCCATCCAGTTCGGGCATCATGATATCACAAAGAATCAGGTCGGGCAGGTGTTTATTCGCCAGCTCTACACCGGTTTTACCATTATCTGCCTGATAGATTTCGTAATTTGCCAGCTCCAGTATTTCAGCTGTGCTTTCCCTGATATCATCATTATCTTCAATAATCAGTATCCTTTGTGTCTTCATGTTCATCTATTTTTACCAGTTTGATTTGGATCGATCTATTTAAGTTTGGTTTGTTTGGCTGGGATTGATTAGTGATGCCCTATTTTATAAAAGAAAGTATAAAAGTGGTACCCTGATTGATCTTACTTTCAAACTGTACATCACCCTTCATCAAGCCAACATAGCGGAGAACGATATTGAGGCCAAGCCCCGTACCCGGGATACTTCCAGTATTGTGCGCCCTGAAAAAAGGCTGGAACAAATGCTTCTGATCAGTATCAGGAATGCCTATCCCATTATCCTTAATCGTAACCACGCACTGCGTATCATTCACCTCGGTATTAAACTCGATAAAGGTGTTTTCTCCCGAATATTTAATGGCATTGTTAATGAGGTTGATCATGCAATTTTTTAACAGGTTCTGATCGAGCATCACCACGCTCTCCAAGCCGGTATGCTGGTAAATGATATTCTGATCTGTCTTAGCGATCATCTGCATTTCTTCAGTGATCTCTTCAGCCAGCTTCACCAGGTCAAATTCATGAAAAGCAGGTTCTACCCTTCCCGCCTCCAGACGTTCGAGCGAAAGGAAATCATTTAGGATAGTGGTCAGGTTTCCTACTGCGTTTTTTATTTTATGGACATGCTTTTCAATGTTTTTATTCTGAAAGGGCTGTGCATATTTTTCAATAAGCGAAGAAGAAAGCTGCACCGAACTTAAAGGAGTACGGAATTCGTGAGAAGCCATAGAAACAAAGCGGCTTTTCATCTGGTTGAGCTCTTTTTCTTTTTCAAGGGATAAGCTAACCTCCTCTTTAGCCTCACGCAGCGCAGTAACGGTTTTCTTTAATGATTTCGTACGCTCTTCTACTAGTTCTTCCAGCTCCGAAGCATATTCATGCAAACGCTGTTCTGCTTCTTTTTCTTTGGACAGATCATGAATAAAACCGGTATATATCTTACGGTTCTCGTACTGGACTTCACTTACTGCGAGACGGAAAGGAAAAGTAGAACCGTCTTTACGTAATCCTTTTACTTCGCGCCCGGTTCCTATAATATGTTTATTCCCGGTTTCTTTATAGTGTTCCAGATAGCCGTCATGCTGCGTTTGATCTGGCTCCGGCATCAGCATGGAGATGTTTTTATTTAAAACTTCTTCCATGGTATAACCAAAAAGTTTTAATGCTGCAGGATTAAGACTTTCTATTGTACCCCGCTGGTCAATGGTGATTATTCCGTCAATCGCGGTTTCAATAATAGCTTTTAACAACCTTGCATTTTCCATACGGTATTTTTATTCAAATATAGCTAAATACCTGCTACCGTAAAGATCAGTACCAGTGAGTGGATCAATAAACCTAATCCGAAAATGTAAAGTGGAAATCTTTTACTTACCATGAAATATGTGTTTATGGTTACAAATATCGGTTTCGGACAGCTTGTATTTTATGACCCAGATCATGCGGGCGGCCGACATACATCAAGAAAAACAGTGATTAAGATCATATTTTAGGCTGGGTTTTCTGCGGTATTTTGTGATCCTACAGTTAAATCACAAGTGCATGAACCATACTTTTCATATACCCGTTTTGGGATTAGGTTACTCTATTGACACACCTTTAAAGGTGGCTAAATATGGTATTTCTTCCGTTCTTTCTATTGTTGACGACGAGCTGACAGAACGGATGAGGAAGTTCCATTCGGAACAGAACAATATTGATTATGTACTGATCAAAAAAGACGAAGAAGATAGCAGGGCAAAAAGGATTACGGCGTATTTGAACCTGCTGGACCATTTGGTGAGCAAACAATTCGAATTGCTTAAACAGGAAAAGTTCGAAGATACGTCTGCTATAGCTATATATTTCGACTTGCTGCCGGAACAATCCATTTTAAAAAACAGTTATTTTAAAATGCAGCAAATAGAAACAGGCCCCGAAAAACTACTTTTGCAGCAAAAACTAAGGGAACAAATGAGCGCCGGGGCCATCGATGTTAACATTATGACCAAAGTAGATAAGGCAAATTATACTACTTCGGGCGAATCCCTGGGTAATGATTATACAGATGCCCTGGCCGCTATGCGCGGGTTTGGCAACAGCAGCCTTTCTTCATCAGTGGTCATTTCTGCGGGTCTGAATCCACGTCTTTATACCTATATGGAAAACTGCCCAAGCTTTTTCCCAGATGCAGAAAACGTAATAAGGAAAAAGATCACACTTAAAGTGAGTGATTTCAGATCGGCACTGATACAAGCGAAAATGCTGACAAAAAAAGGGTTGTGGGTAAGTGAGTTCAGAGTAGAATCGGGACTCAATTGCGGCGGCCATGCTTTTGCTACTGAAGGTTTGCTGATGGGCCCTATACTGGAAGAGTTTAAGCAAAAAAGAGGCGAACTATATGAAGAGCTTTTAGCCATATATACCAGTGCACTCATCGCAAAAGGGTTTTCCATCATCACAGCCCCATTGTTGAAGATCACCGCACAAGGTGGAATAGGAACTGCAGAAGAACATCATTTCCTGATCAATCATTATCAGCTTGATGCCACCGGCTGGGGAAGCCCTTTTTTGCTGGTCCCTGAAGTGACTAATGTAGATGATACTACTCTCGAAGCGCTCGCCACGGCAACAGGCGCAGACTATTATGTCAGCAATTCTTCCCCATTAGGCGTGCTTTTCAACAATTTCAAGAAAAGCAGCATAGAAGAACAACGCTTATTACGCATTGAAAAAGGAAGACCGGGTAGTCCCTGCAACAAAAAGTTTCTGTCTACAAATACAGAGTTTACTGAAAAACCAATTTGTACGGCTTCAAGGGAGTATCAAAACCTGAAGATCAAACAGCTGGAAACCCTCGCACTGGAACCCGCAGTATTTCAGGAAAAATTTAATGCTGTTACAGAAAAGATATGTTTATGTGAAGGGTTATGTGCTTCCACCTACCTGAAAAATGATATGCTCAAACCAAGGGAGAACAATGCAGTAAGCATTTGCCCTGGCCCTAACCTTTCTTATTTTTCAAAGTCATACACCTTAAAAGAAATGGTATCACATATATACGGGAGGGAACAAATTTCTTTCAAAATGAGCAGACCAAATCTATTTATCAACGAACTGAACTTGTATGTAGATTACTTAAAGAAAGATTTGAGCACACAGCTGGAAGAATTGAATGCAAAAAAGACGAAATACTTTGAGAAATTCACTGCACAACTGTTTAATGGGATAAACTATTACAGGGATTTGCTTCCGGAAATGAAACTAAATGCCGGGATCTCGGCCCAGGATATTAATCAGCAACTCATCCAGGCAGAAGAGAAATTAAGATTAATTACTAAAGTTCTTAATGTTGGTATTGCATAATAACATTAGTATTACTTCTATAGATAGCTATTGAAGATTAATGGAGCTATGCAAAAACACCTGACAGGATTATCAATTGATAGCCCTGTCAGGTGTTTTTTTATAACCAGATATATTATTTTAATTCGGCCTGGATAGCTTTAGCTTTTTCAAAATGTCCGGTAATAACCGGTAAAGTCTTTTTAACAAAATCACTTACCCCTTTGTCCTGGGAGGTCTCCGCCCCTTTAAATAAAGCGACAGTTTTATCATGGTCAGTAACCATCATAGCAATATAGTGTTTATCAAATGCTGCTCCTGTCATTGTTTTCATCATATCCATATGTGCTTTCTCTTCTTCAGGATATTCGGCAGGCAGAACAATACCAGATTTAGCAGCCAAGGCTTTTAATTCCGTATTTGCCTTTGTATGGTCATTTACCATCTGGTCTGCAAATGCTTTTACTTTAGGATTGGTAGATTTCTGCGCGATCTTTCCCAAATCTACTTCCATCATACCGCCTACAGCAGCTTTTTTCATAAATGCAGCCTCTTCCGTATCAACTTTAGATTGATTGGTTACATCTTTCGGCATTGAATCTTTACTGCCTCCGGCCATGGTCATACCGCTACTGTCTGCACCTGCAGAGTCAGTGGCAGAAGAGTCGGCACCGCTACCGCGGCTTTCCGGACTTTTACAGGATTGAAATGTACAAACGCCGATGACCAGCAGGCCAAATAAATTTAATGTTTTCATAAAATATTATTTTAATATCGTATTAATTTATTGATATTCCATTAACAGTGAATGATAAGAAAGGTTTGAGATAGATTCAAAACATAACTGTAATTTCGTATCAACAAAACCAAAAGATCAATGAAAACGATAGTAAAAACAACTCTGTTTTTAATCCTCGCATTAGGATTCAATGCAGCCCTAAAAGCACAAGGCATCAAAATGCCACAGGCAAGTTCAAGCCAGACCCTGATACAGGATTTCGGACTTGGAAAGATCACTGTTAAATATTCCCGGCCAAATACCAAAGACAGGAAAATATTTGGTGAGCTGGAACCCTATGGCGCAGTTTGGAGAACTGGCGCAAACAATGCAACGATAATTACATTTACAGAAGATGTAACCTTTGAAGGTCAGCCGGTACCGGCAGGTGAGTATGCGTTATTTACCATTCCATCAAAAGGAGACTGGACGGTAATATTAAATAAAAACACCAAACAATGGGGCGCCTATGAGTATAAGGAAGATGATGACTTCTTAAGGGTCAAAGTGAAACATGTAACGCTTAAAGATAAAGTAGAAACCTTCAAGATTGATGTGGCGGATGTATATCCAACAAAAGCAGTATTAACCCTGGCATGGGAACACACGCTGATCCCTATCAACCTTACAACAGATATTGATACCAAGGTGATGGCCAATATCAATGAGGCAATGAAAGGGGACAAAAAACCTTACTTCCAGGCTGCACAATACTATTTTGAAAATGGAAAAGACCTCAACAAAGCTTTAGAATGGATGAATGCTGCAGAAGCGGCCGATCCTAAAGGACCGTGGATAAGGTTATGGAAAGGTCGCGTTCAATTAAAAATGGGCGACAAAGCAGGTGCAGCCACTACGGCGGCAGCTGGAATCAGGTTAGCTACAGAATCAAAAAACCCAGAATATATCCGTTTAAACACTGCACTTTTGGCAGAAGCAAAAAAGTAAACCGTAAATACAAACGGGATATTTTGAATATTACCATAGAAACCGTTGCCTTAAAGAGCAGCGGTTTTTCTGTTCAACAGCGGTTGCAGGATGATTGAAATGATAACCACAAGTAAACAACCGATTACATTCAGCCAGAGATAAGCTACAACTTCTTTATAGCCCAGGATACAGATAATCGCTTCGGTCAATAATGCAGCATAAAACACAGCCTTTCCATTGACATGCCTTACATAAAAGGCAACTAAAAAAACACCCAGAATTGTTCCGTAAATGTATGAGCCCAGAATGTTAACTGCTTCTAAAAGGTTACCAATTTTACCTGCATATAAGGCCATCACAATGCAGATGCCCCCCCATATCAATGTAGACCAGCGGGAAGCCTTTAAATACTTCTTATCGTCGGCTTCTTTATTGATCAGCCGCTTATAGATATCGATTACACTGGTAGATGCAAGTGAATTTAACGCACTTGCCGTAGATCCCATAGAGGCTAAAAAGATGATGGCAATCAGCAGCCCAATCAAGCCTTTCGGCAGATATTTAGTTACAAAGCTTAAAAAAACATAATTGTTATCATCAACATTTGCCCCCTTATCATTTTTCAGCATCAGCTCAGTAACCTTAACTTTTATAGCATTTGTCTGCTGATCCGCCGCTTGTAATACAATACGCTGCTGATCAATCTGCTGCTGGTTATCCAGTTCTATAGCTTTACTCAACTTGTTTACTTCAAGCTGTTTCTCTTTAAATGCCTGCTCATATTCCTTTTTGAGCACTTTTAACTGTGGATTGTAACTGCTATTTTCGAGCTTATTGAGTTCAAAGCTGTTGAAGAATATAGGAGGACGGTTGTATTGATAAAAAGTAAAGACTAATACTCCGATCAGCAGGATCAGGAATTGCATGGGGATTTTCACCAACCCGTTCATCAGTAACCCCAGCCTGCTTTGCCCGACAGATGATCCGGTTAAATAGCGGCCCACCTGGCTCTGATCGGTCCCAAAATAAGAAAGCTGCAAGAAGAAACCGCCAACCAGTCCGCTCCATACCGTATAACGGTTATTCCAGTCGAACTTAAAATCGATTGCGTTGGTACGCCCCATTTTTCCGGCTATACTTATTGCTTTACTAAAGCCGATATCTCCCGGAAGTAAATGGACAACCATAATACCTGCGGCAAAAAGACCACAAAAAATAATACTCATTTGCAGCATCTGGGTATAGGAAACAGCTTTTGTTCCGCCATATACGGTATAGGCAACCACTATACTTCCAATACATAGAGTAGTATAGGTAGTATTAATATCCAGTATGGTGGATAAAATAATAGAAGGTGCATAAATCGTTATCCCTGTAGAAAGTCCGCGCTGAATTAAAAACAAAAAAGCTGTCAGCGCCCGCGTATTCAGATCAAAGCGTTGTTCCAGATACTCATAGGCAGTGTAGACCTTTAAGCGATGAAAAATAGGCACAAAAGTGATACAGAGCACAATCATCGCCAGCGGCAATCCGAAATAGAATTGCACAAAGCCCATTCCTGAAGAAAAAGCCTGCCCGGGAGCAGATAAAAAAGTAATTGCACTGGCTTGGGTAGCCATCACCGAAAGGCAAACCGCATACCATGGCGAAGACTGGTTTCCCAGCAGGTACCCTTCAATATTCTGGGTACCCCGGCTTTTGTATATGCCGTAGGATACAATGGCGACTAATGTAAATACTAAAACACCCCAGTCTGCACTGCTCATTTAAAATAGATCGTAAAAATATAAAACACCAGAATCAGCAAAACCAGCCAGCCAACCAGTAACCTGTAAAACTGTTTCCAGCTTTTCACAAATGGAGGGAGATCCTGATCATGTTGTTCTTTCTTCATTATTTTGATGGGTCTTTAGTAATCAGATTCACAAACAAACGATATGCGCCCGGCACACCGGCAGGCAGCTCCCTGAAAAATGAAAGCGAAGTATATACGTATTTCCCTTTGCCATAATCAGCAACAATCAGCGATCCGTTGCTGCTGCGTTCATCTGTATCGTGCATTCCTAAAACAGGTATATAATGCGCATCTATATCACTCGCAAAATATAACCCCAGTTCCTGGATCCAGCCGTCAAAATCTTTACTGGTTATTTTGTTAGGGAAATTAAGCGCCGGATGATTTGGAGCGAGGAAAGTAACCTTAGCATCTTCTTCCGTTACACGGTCGCGGGTCAATTTAAATGGGTACGGACCAAGATCAGTGATTTTTAACGGCCCGTTCACGTTGTACTGTACCAGTACCGTTCCGCCAGCTTTTACATAACTCATTAACTTAGGCTGCATTAACCCGATTTGTTCGCTGATATTGTATAACCTCACACCAGTGATAATTGCATCATAAGCAGAAAGGTCTTCATTGATCACTTGTTTTTCTGTCAGCCTCGTCACCTGGTAACCGATTTGCGTTAGTGATTCGGGGATCAGATCACCTGCACCAGCGATATACCCGATTTTTCGTCCCCCAAACTTCAGGTCTACACGCTCCACCCTTGCCTCAGCGAAAGGAAATAAAGTCTGCCTCGGAATATGGTCGTAGCCTACTACCTTTAGTCCCAGGTTATAAGTTTTGCCCGCTACCGCTACTGTCATCGACAAATCGCCTCCGGAAACCACGCCACCCGGGGTAACTGTAAATTCTAAATTCTGCTCCTCCCCTTTTTGCAGTAAGCTGAAATCCACCTTTTCAGGCGAAACCTTCCATCCCTCAGGTACCTTCGGAATAAGTTTGCCTTTTAAACCGGCTTTAAAGCTTTTTAACTGAACAGCGATTTTTTTCGGGGTATTGTTCGTAAATACAAAAGACTTCTCCGTCATTGTGGCTGTAACCGGGGGTGCAACTACCAATGGCTGGTAGATTTCGCCCTTTACGGGATCCGTATATTTATAGATCACAGGACGGACCACGTCAATAAACTGGCTGCCAAAAGACACCCTGAACACACCTGCGTGTGGTGCCGGTAATTCAGGGAACCCAAGGTGCGAGAGAGAATCTATTTCATAGTGGCCAATCGGATGTTTTTTACCCAGCCAGTAAGGTTGTGTAATACCTATTGAATTCGTTTGCAAAACCTTGGTTACTGTAAGTAACTGATCGGGCACGAGCGCAGCTATTTTAGCGGAGCCCAGTTCCTGTAAAGTGATTTTTATAGGAAAATTAGCCGGGACACGGGCTATCGCGTTAATGGTAACCGGAATCTGATCATCCAGACTGTACGCAGGCTGCGGTGACGAAGTTTCCAGCCATAATCCTGCACAAGCAAGGATCAGCTCATCCAGTTCCTGATGTTTAAAGGGCAGGTCCTTCACCATTTCTTTCAGTTCCAACAAACCTGCTACAGATTTTGAAGGATCTGCCGGGTTATAAGCGGTGTTAATTACGTTTAAGAGTTTTTGCGCCTTTTCTGATCCCTTATTTCTACTGAGCGTAAAATCTACTCCTTCAAAAATATCTTTTTTGGCAGTTTCCCCGGCAACCGGACTAAAAAATTCAATTGCGGAACCGCGTTGTTTAGCGGAACCAAAACCCTGGCTTTTGTGATTTGAACGGCTTTCAGCTGCGATCTCACCGTAGCTTTTGCCCAATAACGGGTTAAAAACCCCAACATCAATTTTCAGCTGATCGTCGGCCGTGGTATTTGTAGACCCGAAATTGAATGTATTCCAAACGATACGTTTCGCCTGCCATGTTTTCACATATTTAAGTTGTTCAGGGAAACGTTTTGGATCTGCCGCCGCGGTAAAAGCCTCACGGGCAAGGATTGCGGAAGCCTGGTGATGACCATGGCCTGCACGTGCATCTTCGGGAAAGCGGGTAATAATAATGTCCGGCTGAAATTTACGGATCACCCATACCGCATCAGAAAGGATGAGTTCCCTTCCCCATATCTTAAAAGTCTCTGCCGAAGTTTTAGAAAAACCGAAGTCGTTTGCCCTGCTAAAGAACTGTTCCGCCCCATCCATACGCCTTGCCGCTAAAAGCTCCTGCGTACGGATCAGCCCCAGCAATTCAGCCTGCTCCGTTCCAATCAGGTTTTGTCCCCCGTCACCACGTGTTAGTGACAGGTATCCTGTACGCACTTTTTTTTCTTTGGCCAGGTAAGCCAGCAAACGCGTGTTTTCGTCATCCGGATGCGCTGCCATATATAAAACGCTGCCTGCAACGTTTAAATCAGCAAGTCCCTGTTTAATCTCCGCGGCATTTAACTGCACAGAAGATTGGGCTTTCATAAAAAAAGGAAAAAGGATGAATGCAGACAGGATAGATAAACGGAACTTCATACAGTAATATTAATTGCCGAAAATAATTAAAATACCTCAGTACCTCAGCTATCCGGCAATTAATAGTTAGTAACAATCCTGTCAGTTATACCTATAAAAGGATTTTACTGCTTACTTCTTTGTCAATGCTGATAAAACCCGGGTATTTAACCAGTGTATTACCCACCATAATGCTTGGTCTGATTTTCAGTGTCACCAAACCTTTCCTTTCATTGGTGCCAGAACCGCCGCGCAGGAATTCAGAAATTTCTGACATTACCTTTGCATTAGAAATGAACTGGTATACATTTACGTTCAGGTCTACCGGTACAACTACAGAACCACCAGCAGGGACACTGACCAGCTGGTTTACAAAACCTGTAGCAAGTTCCTGTTTATTGATCAGCACTTTGTATTCGAACTCGTTGATTGCCGCCAGGCTGCCAGAAGGATTGCTCACTTCCATATTTATCGTTGCACGGAAAGGAACATCCTTCCTCAGCAAACCGAATGCAAGACCGGGTAAACTAGCCAGGTTGATATCCTTACCGGAGATAATGTTTTTAACATTCGCACCTGCCACAGATAAATTCTGCGCAGAAACAATCCTGTACTTACAGTTTTCCAGTGCCCTAATTTGCTGTGCCTGTTTATTAACCCCGCAACCCATAATCGTTATTGCCGCAAAGCAAATTAATAGTATCTTTTTCATTAGAGTGTATTTATCAGTATTGATTATTGTTTTTTATTGTCTTCCAGCTGCCTTAGGCGGTTTTAATTATATTTTTTAAACTAAATGCACATTGTACGCAACCGTACTATAACGGTTTAATCTCTGATTATTGTCTGCTTTTGCATGGAACTGAATAAGCAATCAGTAACCTCTTCTATTTTTTGTCACCTTACGGCTGATCAGGAAATCAAAACTCACCCTTCCGCTTCCGGCAAAAAGCAACACAAGATAAGTCAGCAAATAATGAATACCCGCCTCCATTTTCTCTAATCCGTCTTCCGCATGGATCACGAATACTGCAATCAGCATCGTTACCATCAATGGCACTACAGCCAGGCGTGTGGCAAGCCCGATCAGGACAAGAACAGAACAAAACACCTCTGCAAATACCGCTAACGATAAAGAAGTTACAGCACCAACGCCTATCGGATCAGGAAATTTGATCTCACCGCCTGCAAGCAATGTATTTAATTTTGGGATCCCATGCGAAAGCATCAGCAATGCGATACCCACACGCAATATAAACAGGGCTATATCCAGGCTCCTGTGATTGTAATTGGTATTAAATAATCTATTCATAAATCAATAAACTGGTTTAAAATTGTAATGTAATAATATTACTTTTTAAACTATACTGCAAGAGACTTGCCAAAACCGTCCATTGCATCTTTTAAGATCATCTTTTTGATCATATCAGGCTTACCATCTTTATCAATCATCTGTATAGACACCAAACCATGGAGAATTGACCAATAGGTATGGAATTTAAGAAAAGAATCCGCCTCCTCGTTTTTGGCTGCTGCAAGCGCTTCCCTGATGGTAGAGATCAGAATACTGGTCATTTCTTTCATCTCAGTGATTTGGTTCACCATCTCACAGGCTGGGATGCCCAGCCCGAACATCAGCTGGTAATACTCTTTATTTTCAAATGCAAAATCCCAGTAGGCGTCGGCCATTGCAGAGAGTTGTATTGAAGGTACCTTGTGTGCATCTTTTGCATTTTCAAGTACTACCGCAAGTTTCTGAAACCCTTCTTTAGAGAATTCCAGCAATATTGCTTCTTTGTTTTCGAAGTGATTATAAATAACAGGTATGCTATACTCGATCGCATCTGCAATTTTACGAATGGAGAGCGACTGCCATCCCTCGGTGATTACCATATTCCACGCAGCAGCCAGAATTCCGGAACGGACTTCCTCTTTGTGCCTAATTTTACGTTCAACTATTCCCATTTGCTTTATTAAGTTAACAGTGTTAGCAAAAATAATCACATTATAATTTAGTAACACAAAGCTTTTATCAATTTGACCTAATAGCTACAAAAACGATTCACAGAAACAAATTGGCAGTTAGATTGCTTTTAACAAGTATTGATGCCCGCATTATGGGCGCTAAAACAAACCATTATGGAAACAGCTATTAAAAAGAAGATCTCGTTTAAAGGAATATGGGAAGTAATAAAGTCTGCATTTGGCGGATTTTCAGATCATAAGGTAACTAAGCTCAGCGGATCTTTGGCTTATTATACAGTTTTCTCTATGGGGCCACTGGTGATCCTGATTATCTCGATCTGCAGTATTGTCTGGAAAAAAGAAATTATTGAAGGTCAGATTTACTACCAGCTGGTCGATTTCTTAGGAAAAGATACTGCATTACAGCTGCAGGGCATCATAAAAAGCGCAGCGGTAAGCGATCAAAGTTTTATGTCTGTAATTATTGGTGGTGTAACTTTGCTGATCGGGGCAACAACTGTGTTCGCAGAAATACAGGACTCTATCAATACTATATGGGGTTTAAAGCCAAAACCTAAAAGAGGATGGTTAAAAATGCTGCAAAACAGGTTTCTTTCTTTTTCTGTGATCGTAAGTTTAGGGTTTGTGTTGCTGGTATCGCTGGGACTGACTTCACTATTGGACGGTTTTGGTAACAGACTGGAAAAAAACTTCAGCCAGGTTTCTGTACCTGTATTATATGTGGTTAACCTGGCGATTACTTTCGGGGTAATCTCTCTCATCTTTGGTGTCATCTTTAAAGTATTACCAGACGCACAAATCAAGTGGAGAGATGTGGCTTCCGGTGCCATGGTTACTGCGGTATTGTTTATGATCGGAAAGTTTGCGATCTCCATATATATCGGAAAAAGTAATGTCGGCGGCACTTACGGAGCGGCAGGGTCACTCGTTGTGCTTTTACTGTGGACATATTATTCGTCGATTATCCTGTTCTTTGGTGCGGAGTTCACAAAAGCATATGCAATTAGTTACGGGTCGGAGATTAAACCAAATCACTATGCGGTTACAACAAGAGAAGTAGAGATTGAGACTGGTAACGATTCCATTCAAAAGAATGATGAAAAACCTACGCAGGTGAAGGAGAAATAAAGCATGAAAATTCTGCAAACGATTTGCAGAATAATAAACAAAAAAATGGGCCTGCATTTTGCAGGCCCATAAATCATTTTATCAGATTAAGCTGTTTCCAGCTTTACAATGTTTCTGTAAGGGAAAGAGCTGAAGATGTGACGGCGTGCAAATCTACCCGGAGAATCTGCGTTTACCAATTTCACATAGATTGCCTTAGGCACTTCAAAATACTCATACGCACTTCCATCCAGGAAATAAACAGTAAGCATTAATCCAGCCCATTTGTAATCAGCAATACCACAAGAAGTGATCGTAGCAGTATATTCTTCAATAGAAAGTGCAAGCGTTTCTGGCGCTATACTTACCAGGAAGTGGTAAGCTTCGATGATTTCTTTACTTTTAGTTTCCGCAGCTAATTTAGCCTCGTCACTTTCTTGAAATTTATCAGGATGATATTCCTTCATTAAATTTCTGTAAATAGTCTTCAATTCTTTAAGTTCGGCATCTTTCTGTACACCTAATAATTTTCTGTAATCTACAATCTTCTTCATAATGTGTTTAATGGCAATAATTGTTTGTGATTAACAAGCTGAATTGCAGGAGCAACCATTGGATCAGGGAAACAATTTTGCAAAGGTACAATTTAAAATACGAAACTAAGATTAAGCTTTTGTTATTGATATTTAATCGCATTTTAATGTGCTTTTAATGGGGCTTTAACTGCCCTGGGATAACTTTGTCGACAAAAAAATTTATTTATCTCATTAAATTTCAGACATGTACAATCCAACTATCCTTGCAGCTTTAGGTTTTGAAGAGATCCTGGTGATCCTTATAGTGGTGCTTCTCCTTTTTGGGGGTAAGAAAATACCAGAGCTGATGAAGGGACTGGGACAAGGGATCAGGGAATTCAAAGACGGACAAAAAGGGAATGAATAAGTATTGATTTAGATAATTACCTTTACAGTTCAACTAACCTCGTTGCCCCATGTTTAAGATCGGATTAGCAGAAGATGATGTAAAAATAGCCAGCCTGGTTAAAAGCGGGCTGGAAGAGCATAATTATAGCGTGACTACAATTGCTGATGGGTTCATGGCACTGTATACGTTTAAGGAGGAGCATTTTGACCTGATCATTCTTGATGTGATGATGCCCGGAATGAATGGTATTGAGGTTTGCCGTCTTTTACGTGAAACTAATAAAGATGTACCCATCCTAATGCTTACTGCACTGGGCTCAGTAGATGATAAAGTACTCGGATTAAGTTCCGGTGCTGATGATTACCTGGTAAAACCATTTCATTTCAAAGAATTGATAGCCAGGATCGAAGCACTGTTAAGAAGGCACCAGCCTGTTTCCACACAGCAAAAAAATACTTTAAGTTTTGAAGACATCGTACTGGATACCTATAGCAAAACAGTAAAAAGGGGAGAAAAAGATATTACACTTACAGCGAAAGAATTCACCTTGCTGGAGTTATTCCTCAAAAATCCGAACAGGTTATTGTCCCGTCAGTATATCGCAGAAAATGCATGGGACATCAGCTTTGATACCGGCACCAATGTAATTGATGTTTATGTGAATTTCCTGAGAAACAAAATTGAAAAAGGGTTCGAAAGAAAACTGATCCATACCAAAATAGGGATGGGTTATGTAATGAAGTAGTTTAGCAACGATGAAGATTAAAGACCGTCTGGCGCTATATTTCACCCTGGTTAGTACACTCACCCTGCTTTGTGTACTTACAGTGGTTTATTTCACTTTCCAGAAAGTAATGGAATCTGAATTTTTTGAACGGCTCACCGACCGTACAATGGTTACGGCGAAGCTTTATCTCAAAGCTGACGAGATTTCGAACCAGGCATTGGAAAAAGTAAGGGCCCAATACCTGGAAAAGCTAAACGGGGAAGTAATACGGATCTATAACGAGCGGAATAATGCCACCTTTATTGGGGATGACCAGCAATTCTGGACCAACGAGACAATCGACATGGTCAGGCAGCAGAAAAAGGTAAGGTTCAAAGACGGGGAAAGACAGGTAGTCGGGATCTTTTATAAAGATAACCAGGGAGATTTCGTGATCCTGGCTTCAGCAATAGACTATGCAACGGAAATAAGAGTGCAGCAGCTGCTCAAAGTAATGGTCGTAGTTTTTATTGTTATTTTTCTGGGGCTGCTCCTTTCCGGCCGCTGGATTGCCAAAAGAATCCTTGTGCCATTGAATATATTTATCGACCAGGTAAAACTCATTAAATCCAATAACCTTCATTTTCGGGTAGAAGAAGGCACTAACAAAGATGAAATCACCCTGCTCTCCCAGAATTTCAATAACCTGATGGAACATTTAGAGCATTCATTTATCTTACAAAAAACATTTGTAGCCAATGCCTCGCATGAATTGAGGACACCCGTTACGCGGATGATTATTGGTGCAGAGATAGCACTTTCAAAGGAGCGGCAGGCAGAAGATTACCAGCGTGCATTGCAGTCTGTACTGGAAGATGCGGAGAAACTGGAGAACATTATCACTGCGTTATTAAACCTGGCAAAAACCGACCTGGAATACAGTGCCTCCATGGCACAGGATATCCGCATCGATGAAATGATCTGGCAGTTACAGGCAGAATGGAGCCAGAAAAAAGGTCCGGGCAAACTACAGGTAGAAATGATCAATCTGCCCATGAATGACGAGTCTTCACTGATCATTAATGCAAACCCTACACTGCTTCAAATTGCACTCGACAATATTATAGGAAATGCGTTTAAATTCTCTGACGATCAGCAGGTAACCTGTGTACTCGAAGTAACGGCACAGGGCATTAACCTGACGATTACGGACCGGGGTGTGGGCATACCTCAAGACAAGCTCGAAAAGATCTTTCAGCCCTTCTTCAGTTCTTCCGGGAAGGCCGAACATGCGGGTAATGGAATGGGCTTATATATGGCCCATAAAATCATCACACTCTTCTGTGGAAAAATCACAGTAAAGTCAGTAATTAACTCTGGCACAACATTTTTCATTCAGTTTTATTCATTTTAACCACTTTTTAATTTGCCTTTAATTCCCCTTTAATTTCGCCAAATTAGATTTGTTTAAAAGACAAACAAATGGCACCCAACGCTTCAAAACTTTACCAGCTGCTCCTTTGCTTCGCCCTGCTAAGCTTCGCAGAAAAGGTCTCGGCACAGTCGCCCGATACCCTGCAGCTTACCCTCCCCCAGGCAGAAAAGCTTTTCTTACAGCATAATTACCAGCTCATTGCGCAGAGTTACCAGACCGATCAGGCAAGTGCAGATATCATTACAGCAAAACTGTTCGACAATCCTACTTTAAGTGTAGAAACACAATTATATAACTCCAATACAAAAAGATTCTTTGAAACCTCAAAAACAGAGGGCGAATACCAGGCTTCTGTTTCGCAACTGATCAAACTTGCCGGTAAGCGCAACAAGAATATACAGTTAGCCAGCGCAGGTGTAAAAATGGCGGAGTACCAGTACTTCGATTTAATGCGGACATTGAGATTTAACCTGAGGTCTAATTTCTACAAGACCTATTATGCTCAGCAAAGTGCAAAACTATACCAGGAACAAATCGGCTCTCTACAGAAATTACTGTCAGCTTCCGAAGCGCAGCTAAAGGCCGGGAATATTGCTGTAAAAGATATCATCAGGATCAAATCACTTGTATATAGCTTGCAAACAGAATATAACAACCTGGAAAACAGTATCGAGGATATGGAGACCGACCTTAAACTGATGACCAATGTTAAGCCGGACGCAAATCTTGCATTGGTTATGGACAGTGCAGAAGAAAAAAACTACGTGTTAGCAAAAACAGTTTATAACAATTTGTTAGACTCTGCACGCAACAACCGGGCAGACCTGAAACTAACGCAATCAGGAATCAGCTATGCAGAAAAAAGCCTGATGCTGCAAAAAGCAATGGCAGTGCCAGATGTGCAGTTCTCTTTAGTATATGATCTGCAGGGTAGTTATCCGAATAACTACGCCGGTCTGGGTTTACAGATCCCCATGCCACTATTTAACAGGAACCAGGGAGAAATCAAAAAAGCGAAGATTGTAATTGCTGCCGGAAAAAATCAATTGAACCAGCAGGAAGCTACGCTGGAAAACGAAGTTTTTAACAGTTATAAAACGGCAATAAGAACAGAAAGCCTATACAATGGCTTTGATCAGAACTTTAATAGTGATTTCGATAAGCTGATCACAGAGGTTATCAAAAACTTTAAAAGCAGGAACTTAAGTCTGATTGAGTTTATGGATTTCTATGACTCGTACAGACAAAGCACCCTGCAGATGAACGATCTGAAGTTTCAGCGGATGAATGCCAAGGAAGAGATCAACTATGTTACCGGTTCCACCATTTTCAAATAACAAAACATGCAAACCCAAATTAAAAACATCAGCAAGCTTACGCTCAGTTTGCTGACTGCCGCCCTCCTTCTGCAAAGCTGCTCTGAACATGTTAAGGAAGAACCCAAGGATGATAAATTTGTATTAACAGACTCACTGGTAAACAGGTTACTGATCGATACCGTGAGAGATCCAAATAGTGAGACAGATTTAAGCTTTTCCGCCAGGATAGCGCCAAACGAAGAAACGACAGCGAGGATATTCCCAATGGTAAGTGGAAATGTACGTTCGGTACCGGTCAAATTGGGGGACAGGGTTTCAAAAGGACAGGTATTGGCCACGATGGGCAGTCCGGAAATGGCCAATTTCGACAAAGATGCCATCAGCTCTTCTGCAGAACTTAGAAATGCAGTAAGAACGATGAAGCTGGCAGAAGATATGTATAAAAGCGGATTATCTTCCGCAAGGGATCTGGAAGAAGCTAAAAATGACTATCTCGTAAAACAGGCGGAAGATAAACGGAGCAGGGCTGTCCTCAATTTAAATGGAGGCAGTACCAATGGCAGCTACACTTTAAAATCACCCATCTCGGGCTTTGTAATTGAGAAAAACGTAAATAACAATATGCAGCTCCGTCCCGATAACAGCCAGAGTTTATTTACAGTAGCAGACTTGTCTACTGTATGGGGGATTATCAATATCTACGAATCAGATATATCAAGTATCCAGCAGGGCGACAACGTAAAGATTTCTATCCTTTCCTATCCGGATAAAGTATTTACAGGAAAAATAGATAAAATCTATAATGTTCTTGATGCGGACAGTAAAGTAATGAATGCGCGGGTAAGCGTTTTAAATCCAGGTTATTTATTGAAACCAAGCATGATGGCTACCGTACAGATCGCGGCTAAAACTAACGACGATTTACCATCGATCAACGTCAATGATATCGTGTTCGACGAAAACAAGAACTATGTCATGGTGCTGGACAAAGTGAAAAAAATCCGCATTCAGGAAGTAACGATTGAAAGAAAGTCAGGTGATAAAGCCTATATCAGTAAAGGGCTGCAGGCGGGCGACCGTATCGTGGCTTCAAAAACTGTCTTTCTTTATGAAAGCCTGAAACCATAATTTTTAAGGACAATAGATTAAACTCATTTATAATGAATAAATTCATTAAGTCGATCATAGGTTTTGCCTTAAAAAATAAATACTTCGTATTTTTTGCCACACTAGTTATGATTGTGGCAGGCTACCTGAGCTTCAAGAACACTACTATAGAAGCGTTTCCGGACGTTACCAATACCAATATTACCATTATTACCCAATGGCCGGGCAGAAGTGCCGAAGAAGTAGAAAAGTTTGTAACACGGCCACTGGAAATAGCGATGAACCCAACGGAGAAAAAGATCAGCATCCGTTCCTCTTCCCTATTCGGTTTGTCGATCGTAAAAATCACGTTTGATGACGATGTAGATTACGCCTTTGCAAGGGTGCAGGTAAATAATCATATGGACGATGCCGATTTACCCGCCGGCGTAAGTCCGGGTATCCAGCCCTCATCAGGTCCCACCGGCGAGATTTTCCGCTACACTTTAAAAAGCGACAAAAAATCTATACGTGAATTAAAAACCCTGCAGGATTGGGTAATAGAAAGGGAATTGCTGTCTGTACCCGGCGTGGCCGATGTTGTCAGTTTTGGAGGTGAAGTTAAAACCTACCAGATTACCGTAGATCCGCAGAAATCTATACAGTACGGCGTAACCGCCAAAGAGGTATTTGATGCCGTATCTAAAAGTAATATCAATGTAGGCGGTGATGTGATCACACAAGCCGGACAAGCTTATGTAGTGCGTGGTATCGGTGTACTGAACAATATCGACGAGATCAAAAATGTGATCGTAGATAATGTGAACGGTACTCCTGTTTATGTAAAAACTATTGGCGACGTAACAGAAAGTGCGCTGCCAAGACTGGGACAGGTTGGAAGGGATAACGATCCCGATGTGGTAGAGGGTATTGTAGTAATGCGCAAAGGAGAAAACCCCAGTGAAGTGCTTACGCGTTTAAAAGAGAAGATCTCTGATATCAATGATAATATCCTGCCGTCGGATGTAAAGATCAGTACCTTTTACGACAGGGAGAACCTGGTTAATTATGCGATCCATACCGTAATGCATAACATGCTCGAAGGGATTATCTTCGTTACTGTGATTGTGTTCCTGTTTATGGCCGACTGGCGAACTACGTTAATCGTGTCCATCATTATTCCATTAGCCCTGCTCTTTGCTTTTATCTGTTTGAAATTAAAGGGCATGTCGGCCAACCTGTTATCGATGGGGGCGATAGATTTCGGTATCATCATTGACGGGGCCGTTGTGATGGTAGAGGGGATTTTCGTAGCGCTTGATCACCGTGCGCATAAAGATGGCATGGATAAATTCAACAAACTAAGTAAACTGGGCATCATTAAAAGAGCCTGCATGGAGAACGGCAAGGGAATTTTCTTTGCCAAACTGATTATCGTAACCGGCCTTTTGCCTATTTTCACCTTCCAGAAGGTAGAAGGTAAGATGTTCTCCCCATTGGCATGGACATTAAGTTTTGCCTTACTGGGTGCGCTGATTTTAACCTTCACCTTAGTACCTGCCTTAGCCAGCGTATTGCTGAATAAAAATGTAAAAGAGAAAGACAACTTTTTCTTAAGGGCAGTAACCAACGGCACGATAAAAATATACGCTGCAGCTTTTAAAGCACGTAAAATAGTATTCCCGATTGCCATTGTGGTATTAGTACTTGGCTTCTTCAGTTTTCGGTTTTTAGGAACAGAATTTTTGCCGACACTTGATGAAGGATCAATCTATGTGAGAGCAAGTGCGCCCTTAAGCATTTCACTAGACGAGACAAAAAAACTCTCTAATGAGATCCGTAAAATCTTCCTGCATTTTGACGAAGTAAAACAAGTAGTCTCTCAAACAGGAAGGCCAAATGACGGTACAGACGCAACCGGTTTTTATAATATGGAGTTTTTGGTAGATATCTATCCGAAAGATGAATGGAAGCGCCATGAATCTAAAGAACAGCTTGTAGAGCGGATGCAGGAGCGGCTGAAAGGTTATCCTGGGATCAGCCTCAACTTCTCCCAACCTATATCCGACAACGTTGAAGAAGCTGTTTCTGGTGTAAAAGGTTCCATAGTGGTAAAAATGTTTGGTGAGGACTTCCACTATATCGAAGGGCAGGAAGAAAAGATCGAAGCGATCCTGAAAACAGTACCTGGCATCGAAGATTTAGGGATACTGAGAAATCTCGGTCAGCCCGAACTGCAGATCAACCTCGACCAGACAAAAATGGCCTTATATGGCGTAACTACCGAAGATGCCAATGCAGTGATCGAGATGGCGATCGGCGGTAAATCTGCCACTCAGATCTTCGAAGGGGAAAGTAAGTTCGATCTGAGGATCAGGTATCCAGACTCGTTCCGACAAGATGAGCAGTCGATCGGTAATCTCCGCATCCAGAGCCTTTCAGGCGCGAAAATACCATTGAGCGAGATTTCGACCATCAAAAAAGTAACTGGCCCGAGTATCATTTACCGTGACAAACACGAGCGGTACGGAGCCATTAAATTCTCTATTCGCGGCAGGGACATGGGCAGTACAATTGCAGAAGCGCAAAAGAAAGTGAATGCGGCGATCAAATTGCCCAAAGAATATAAACTGCAATGGGCGGGAGATTTCGAGAACCAGCAAAGGGCTACAGCCAGGTTATCACAAGCTGTGCCCATCAGTTTACTGCTGATCTTTTTTATCCTGTTTGTCCTGTTTGGAAACTTTAAAGATTCATTGCTGGTTTTAAACAACGTTCCTTTTGCGATGGTAGGCGGTATTTTAGCCCTGCTGATAGCAGGAGTTAACTTTAACATCTCCGCAGGTATCGGGTTCATTGCCTTATTCGGCATCTGTGTGCAGAACGGGGTGATCCTGCTGACTCGCTTTAAAACCAATATTGCCGAGTTAAAGTATCATCCGACCTGGACCTTTTCTGATGCACTGAAAGACGGTGTAGCTACCCGCCTGCGTCCGGTAATCATGACGGCGATGATGGCGGCTATCGGACTGATGCCAGCGGCATTATCTACCGGCATCGGTTCTGAAGCTTCAAAACCATTAGCAATTGTAGTAATAGGCGGTTTAATTACCAATACCATATTCTGTCTCTTCGTTTACCCGATTGTATTTTACTGGGCTTATGAGAAAAAAACAAAACATATTACAGATACGAGAGATCAGGCGAGAGCAGCAAATAATATTTAACATGGTTGTTCATCGGTAAATATTCGTTTTACCGGTGATAAAACCAAAAAGAAAGTTTCCAGTTGGTTAGGGTTGTGTTTGCAGAAAGCAAAAGGATTGGCAGATCCTTAAAGTTATCTGGCAAACACTTTAAAGGGGTTCCGCGCAAGCGGGTACCCCTTTTTAACTTTAAAAATCCATGAATTAAATTCAGTTATGCATTTTAACGAAACACTACGACATCTAAACTGTTAAAGTATCATAAACTTAAATGAAGGTATGGCAGATTTAGAATTAAATAACCCGGAATTCGATATAGTAGTTGATATTGACGGAACAAGCAAAACAGTAAAAGTACAACCCGATGAAACCAGTGATGGTGTACCCATTTATAAATGTTACAGCGGTGAAACACTGCTAACGCAAGTCAGGCTTGATGAGGAAGGTAACTGGGAGCAAATGTGGGGAGAGTTAGGACAAGAGGAAATCGATGCAATAGGAAAAGTGATAGCCGAAAAGGAATAGTTATGGACATACATGAAACACATCTTAAATTACGCTCAGGTAATTTTTCGATAGAAAAAGGTGAACTGGAAAACATAGGTCTGACAGAGCGTTTTGTGTCCGTATTTGCAGGAGCGATATTGCTAAGTAAGGGACTGAAAAATCCGCTTAAACCTAAGTTTTTATATGGCGCCTACCTTACCTACCGTGGTTTTACGGGACATTGTATGTTTTATGAACATTTAGGTATAGACAGTAAAAAAGCTCAGGCAGTAAATATCCGAGGCGAGTTTGTAATCGACAAGCCTTCACAAGAAGTTTATAATTACTGGCGAAACCTTAATAATCTTTCCAGCAGTCTTAAACACCTGATGGATGTAAAGATGATAGACGAGCATTTATCCCATTGGAAAAGTAAAATCTTAGGCAACCTGTTAACAGTAGACTGGAAAGCAGAGATTGTGAAAGATGAGCCCGGAAAGATGATAGGATGGAGTTCAACAGCAGATTCTGTGCTGCAGCATGTAGGTAAAGTGGAGTTTGACGAAACCCCGGACGGAGCAGGCACTGTCCTTAAAATTGTACTTTCTTATCATCCGCCGGTTGGCGGATTAGGAATCGGCGTTGCAAGGCTTTTAAATCCATATTTTGAGAAATTGCTTAAAAAGGAAATCAAAACCTTTAAGCACCATATAGAAAAACCAAGCCCGGTACTGCAATAGCGCACCGGGCTTTATTTGTTGAAATATTTTTAAACTCCTGCCATGCCCGCAGCTCCCATAACAGCCGCTACAATTGCAAGGATATAAAAAACCAAAAAGACTATCGTTAATATTCCCCAGAATTTAAAAAATGATTTTAGCTTGCCCATGGCAATGCTTAACCCTTCCTGATCTGCGAATAAAACGGCTTGCATCGCTGCCGTAGAAAATTTATACAGTAAAAAGCTCGGGTAAAATTGCAGCAAGCCAACCAGCAAATAAATAACGGTTAGGCCTGTAGCTCCCAGGGCCAGCAATGGATTCCCCGGACTCGATGCGGCAAGACCTGTCATAAATGCCCCGGTACTAAAAGCAGAGAGCACGATCATCGCCGAAAACACAAATCCTACAACTGATAAAAACCTTGCCCATTTAGCCATATCATAGATATAACTGCGCACATCCTCAGAAATCCATAATGCATCCACCTCTTCTTCCGACTGGAATTCCGGTTTTGTTTCTTCAAAGTCGCCCATGATTTATTTTGTCTTGAAAATATTTTTAAGTTTTTAAACATAAAGAATATTTGAATGCTCCGCAAGTTTATTGTATTAAGGATTTAAAATTTTGATACCTTTGCCGCAAATAAAGAAACTAATCATACATGGCATTACAATGTGGTATAGTAGGTTTACCAAATGTTGGAAAATCTACCTTATTTAACTGTTTATCAAACGCAAAAGCACAGGCAGCTAATTTTCCTTTTTGCACAATTGAACCTAACATCGGTGTAATTACCGTACCTGACGAAAGACTGACCAAACTCGCTGAACTAGTGAACCCAAACCGTGTTGTTCCAAACACTATTGAGATCGTAGATATCGCCGGATTGGTTAAGGGCGCTTCTAAGGGTGAAGGACTGGGCAACCAGTTTCTTGGAAACATCAGGGCTACGAATGCGATCATCCACGTATTGCGTTGTTTTGATGATGGAAACGTAATCCATGTTGATGGTTCTGTAGATCCGATCCGCGATAAGGAGATTATTGATACAGAATTGCAGTTAAAAGATTTAGATACTGTTGAAAAACGTATTCAGAAAGTTGAAAAACTAGCTAAGACAGATAAAGACGCAAAAAGGACTTTCGAGATCCTGAGCGTAGTAAAAACCCATTTAGAAAGTGGTAAATCTGTACGTTCTGCAGCTTTAAATGAAGATGATTTTGAGTTTATCATCGACCTGGGGCTGTTAACACAAAAACCAGTAATGTATGTATGTAACGTAGATGAAAATTCTGTCATCAACGGTAATGCTTATGTAGACCTGGTAAAAGAGAACGTTAAAAACGATAATGCGGAAGTATTAATTATTTCTGCTAAAATAGAATCAGAAATCGCAGAAATGGAAAGCTATGAAGACCGTCAGGAATTCTTATCTGACCTTGGTTTACAGGAATCCGGCGTTAATAAGTTAATTGTTGCCGCTTACCGCCTGCTTAACTTATATACTTATTTCACTTCCGGTGTTCAGGAAGTAAGAGCATGGACTATCACTAAAGGTTTTACTGCTCCGCAGGCAGCAGGTGTGATCCACACAGACTTCGAGAAAGGGTTTATCCGTGCAGAAGTGATCAAGTATACCGATTTCATTACATTAGGCTCTGAGAACGCCTGTAAAGATGCAGGAAAACTATCTGTAGAAGGAAAAACATATGTAGTTGAGGATGGTGATATTATGCACTTCCGTTTCAACGTATAACTAGCTGGAAAATCAGCCGGGCTTAATGCTCAGATAACGATGTAAAAAAGGGAATGTCTTGGCATTCCCTTTTTTACATCCTCATTTTTTCAGCGAAAAAAAGATAGTGGTGCCACTGTTCAGGACAGACTGTACCTCAATCGTGCCGCCCAGCGCATCAATTAAACTTTGTACAGTAGAAAGCCCGATGCCTGTTCCTAATTGGTTATAGCGGTCGGTCACATTTAAAGTGAAATTGCTGTTAAATATCTTTTGATGGTATTCTTCGGCAATGCCGATACCATTATCCTGCACCTCGAACAGGTAAAAATCGTTGCTTTCTTTAAACCTGATCTCCACGCAACCGCTCTCTTTATCATTATACCGGAATGCATTGGTCAGCAGGTTAATCATAATCTGTTCAAAAGCCACGATAGAAAGCTTTAAAACGTATGTTTCAGACGGCAACCGCAGCTCAAACCCATCAGGCACTTTCACAAGTGTGATGATTCTTTCCAGTACTTCATTTAGCTCCACCTGATGCTTTTTCGTGATCAATAGCGAAGGTGATTCAGAGTAAGCCAGCATTTCCTCTACTAACACAATCAGCTTTTTATTGGACATGATATTCAGATCGATCAGCTTTTCACAGCCGCTGTCTTCAATTTTGTCTATCCTTGTCTTTAGTACCTGAGACGCTAACAGCATATTACCCAAAGGATTTTTGATGTCATGCGCCGCCATAGAGGCGAACTTCTGGATCAGTACATTAGATTCCAGCAATTCTTTATTACGCTTTTCTAATGCAGCCACCTTCCTCCTGATCTCCAGTTTGTCCATTACCTGCCTGCCAAGAACCTTTAAGGCCATAAGCTGTTCAGCCGTCAGGTCTCTTTTGAAATGATCAATCACACATAATGTCCCTAAAGAAAAACCATCCTCATTCACCAACGGTACACCTGCATAAAAAACGACATTTGCAGGCCCCGTAACGAAAGGGTTATCTGCAAATCTTACATCCTCTTTCGCATCACTAACAATCATGATCTCATTTCCATCCGTGATCGCATGTTTGCAAAATGATTGCTCTATCGGCGTTTCGTCAATGTCAATACCATTCCTGGATTTGAACCACTGTCTTTTCTCCTCTACCAGGCTGATCAGCGAGATCGGTGCCTGGCAAATTGCCGAAGCAAGCAATGTTAATTCATCAAAGTCTTTTTCCTCTGCCGTATCTAATACAGCATAAGACCGAAGCGCGGCAATTCTGTCTGCTTCATACATGTTGAGAGCGTTTGAGAGCATATAATTTTAGTTTATTTTCTGTTCAGTAATATCAAATACAACTCCCGAAAAATAGGATGGCTGACCGTCGCTGTTCCTGGTTAACCGTCCGTAAGCATGTAACCAGCGGGTTTTTTGATCATGAAAACCGATTACAGGATATTCTACATGATAAGGATCTCCGGTAGTCATTGTAGCCTGCATTGCACCTGCTATTTTATCGCGGTAATCCTCATGCATTTGCTGTACTGCATCCTGAAAACTCATCTCCTCATCGGGGTAAAAACCAAATAATTTTTTAAGCCCGGCAGTCGCAGTAAACTGTAGGGTTGCCACATCGATAAACCATGTACCCAGATTGGCCCTGTCGATAGCATTGAGCAAATTATCTTCCACTTGCTGCAGATCTGCCCTTACTTCCTGTAAATGTTCACCACCCATCTCCGGGATTTTTCCATTTACCAAAACCAGACTATCCAGTGTCTGCATCAGAATCTGGGTAGAACGCTGATAGAAACCTTCAATTTGATCTAAGAATTTACGTGTACTAACAATCTCAGTAACATCACTGGTGGTAATGATAACCTGCTTTACTTCGCCATCCTGGTCAAGTAATGGTACATATTTTAAATTGATAAACATTTTTTTATTCCCTATCGGTGTTTCAAATTCCACCTCCGCTTCGGGAAAAAACAAAGTTTCGCGGGTATCAAAAATATCAAGCAACGACCCGGGAAAAGCCTGGTTCCTGAGTTTTGGAAAAAGCGCGAATAATGATTTCCCCTTTACCTCTTCAATACTGCGTTCCCAGATGTCACACATCGACTGGTTCACTAACTCCACAATCAAGTCCCTTCCGGTAAAGATGCCCATACCTTCAGTAGAATTCATAACCATCCCTTCCATTTGCTGCTCCACACTTTCCAGCAGTCTCCTGGCTTTTATTTCGTTTGTTACTTCTGTAGCTACGATCATTATATTTACCGTATTCCCGTCAGTATCCTGAAGCGGCTGATAAACAAAATTAAAGAAGACCTCTTCGAGTATATTTTCCCTTAACAGAAAAACTGATAACTCCTTCCCATAAAAAGGGACCCCGGTCGTATATACATCATCCAGTATTTTTAAAAATGGCTGCGTTTTAAGTTCCGGTAATGCGATTTCCAGCGGCCGGCCAATCACACTGTCCGTTTTGCCCCAAACCTCGAGAATTTTAACATTTGCCAGTTCAATAATCAATTCCCGTCCGCTTAAAACGCCAATAGCAAAGGGGGCGTTGGCAAGAAGGGCTTTATTATTAAAATTACTCTGTGCCTGTTCAACAGCATCAAGCAGACTTTTTTCAGCTTCCTTTACACCCTTTATCCTTAATTCAATCTCATCCATAACGATGTTGGCCATACTTTGAAGCAGTAGTATATCCTTGTCAGAAAATGTCCGTCTTTCTGTACCGATTACCGTCACTGTGCCAATTCGAAATCCATCCTGGGTAATGATCGGGGCCGCGGCATAGAATTTATAACCTAATTCTGCAACGAATACGGGATCTGCTCCCAAACAGGGATCAACTTTGTTAAAATCATCAATAACAGTTACTTCATTATTAAGTATAGCATAGGTGCAAAGAGACTGGCTCCTTGGTGCACTTTCAACTTCTCCAATACCAATAGAGGCCTTTACAAACACATTGTCGGTATCAACAAATGAGATAAATGCCACGGGAAGATCAAAAAATTGAGCTGATAATTTTGCAATGTTATTAAACGACTTTTCCGGGGGTGTATTTAAAATATTATACTTTTTTAACGCCTGTACCCTTTTAAAGTCATCTGCAGGAATAGTATTGATTCCTAAAGTATTTTCCATTTATCAGATTTATTTTTAAGCTATATTACCATTTACAATTACTAGATACATACGTAAAATATAAGCATGATATTTTAGGTTTTTTTGTTAATCCCGTAAATAATACCTGCAATTAACTTATAGTCTTAGATTATACTTCATTTCTAATTTTATTTCGATATAGCAAACAATGACAGATTCATTAATTAATGATCCATCAGGAATTTACATAAAAAAACCAAAATAAAAATTTGCTAACCAGCCATTTGTATCAATATTTAGATCTTACAGTCAAACATCCGGTTTTCAATTAGCGATTATTTTAAATTGCTTAATTTTACATCGGGATCAATACCGGATATGAAGAAAATAAGGTCATTCATTTTTATAACAATGACAGGTTTTGTACTTAGTCTTTCTGCTTTTCAACAACCCGGAGCGTTTTCGTCAAAATCTGCGACTGATACACTAAAGATTACCTTACCCTCTAATTTCCCACAACCAGTTTATAGCTTTAAACAAAACCCGGTAACTACAGCTGGGTTTGCATTGGGCAAAACATTATTTTATGCACCGGTGCTCTCGTCAGACCAATCGGTTTCCTGTAGCAGCTGCCACCGTCCATCCGGTGCTTTTTCTAATTACGATGTACCACTGAGCAGCGGAGTGAAGGGCTGTAAGGGAGAACGGAACGCACCTCCTTTATTTAATCTTGCCTGGCAAAAAGAGCTGATGTGGGACGGCCGTATCGGGAGCCTGACAGATGTGCCGACCAATGCGCTCACCAATCCATGTGAAATGAATAACAATATGGATAGTATATTAAATGTTCTTCGCCGCGACCCTATCTATCCAGACTTGTTCCAAAAAGCATTCGGCAAAGATGGTATCACACAAAAAACATTGCTCAATGCATTAACACAGTTCACCTCCATGATGATTTCTGCTAATTCCAGGTATGATAAATTCGTGAGGAAAGAAAAAGGCGGAAATTTTACGGCCGAAGAGGAAGCGGGTTATATTCTTTTTAAAAAGGAATGCAGTAATTGCCATACGGAACCATTTTTTACGGATGGATCTTACCGCAATAATGGTTTAGACCTGGTATCTAAAGACAGGGGCAGAGACAGCCTGACAAACTTGATTGCAGACAAAGGGAAGTTCAGGGTACCTTCACTGCGCAATACAGAGATTACCAAACCATATATGCACGATGGCAGGTTCTCTTCTTTAAAACAAGTACTGGCGCATTATGCAAACGATGTACAGAATCACTCCAATTTAGACCCGCTATTGAAAAAAGATAATAAAATGGGTATCAGGCTAACTGTTATAGAGCAAGGCCAGCTGATCACCTTTCTGAAAACGCTGACCGATGTAGATTTCATTAACGACCGCAGATTTAATAATCATTAATAGACAGTTGGTCAGTAAACCGTAAGAACAACATACTATTGAACTGCAGCGGTTTAGTATAACATTATGCTTAACATTAAGGTTTTCTCGCGTCCTGCACTTCGATAGACGTAACCCGCATCACACTTCTTGCCTGCTTTTTATCTTTTGGCACAACCAGTCGAAACGGGCCTAAATTAGCGGGAAGCTTCTCTCCATCTTCCTGATCAGCCAGGATAATGATTTGATCAGTAAATGCCGGATCAAATTCTGGTATGGCAAATACCACCTGGTAATTATCTGCAGCAGTAACCACTACATATTTGGCCATTTGCTTACCCTTTAGCTGGTTAGCAGGCACCGCTTCTGCTTTAGTCAGTATTTCATACAAAGAAACGCCGCTGTAATGATGTGTTTTACCATCATGTCCGCCTGTAGTCACTTCTATTCTTTTCATTGTTGCAAAACTTCCTGCATCAATCTTAAATGGCTTTATGACGGTCCCGCCAACAGTAACTTCCTGGGCTGGCAAACTTGTGTTTAAAAAGCTGGTAAACAGTAATACTAATACAACCTTAAATAAATTAACCCTATTCATAAAATGTGTTATGCTGTTTATTGAAAAATTAAAAACGAAAATAGCAATTAATTGCTATTTCAGTTGATTTATAAATGCTATAAATTCATTTAAAAACCCTAAAAAACACCCTTATGGCAACTAAAATAATCCTGACTAGTAAAGTGAATTTGATGGTAAAATACGGCACTCAATTCAATGGGCTTGAAAAATTATTTACCCAGCTTATCCAGAGCGATCAAAAAAAAGGGATAGATACGCAAATCATTTACCTTGATGATAAAATCAATTCCAGGTCTGAAAAGGATTATAAAGATGCCATAGATGAATTGTATGCAGCACATACGCCCGATTATCTGGTGATATTCGGTGCCCAGGACGTTGTACCTTTTCAGAACCTGATCAATCCGTTATATTCACCAGAAACGGATAATGACGAATTTATTCCATCTGATCTGCCATATGCAAGTGAATCTGCATATAGCACAGATTGTAATTCATTTACCAACCCAACCAGGGTGATGGGAAGAATACCAGACCTTCCGGGCAAAGGCGATCTGGGCTACGTAAAAATAGTAATCAATAACATTATCAAGTCAAAACCGGCAAGCTCCAAATATCCTGTTGATTACTTTGCAATCACCGCAAGTGTATGGGAGAAATCAACCGAGCAGAGCATAAACAATATATTCGGTAATATAAAAATGCTGTTATCATCACCTCCTGCAAAAGGAAAACATAGCACTGAGCAGCTACGTCCTATCTTTCACTTTTTCAATTGTCATGGAGCGCTAAACGACACCAATTACTATGGACAAAAGGCTTCATCCTACCCTGTTGCATTAAGTGCCGATGATCTGAACCATAAAATTACCTTTGGAACAGTGATCGCCGCAGAATGCTGTTTTGGAGCGCAGTTATTAGACAAAGAAGAATTCGGCATCAGCATAGCCAGCAATTATTTATTAAACAATGCACTGTCTTTTATGGGCAGCAGTACCATTGCTTACGGACCTGCCGATGGTCAGGGTCTTGCCGACCTCATTTGCCAATACTACCTGATCAATGTGAACCAGGGTAGCTCCGCAGGCAGAGCTTTATTGGAAGCGAGACAAAGGTTTCTAACTGAAAGTGCTCCCGATCTTGATCCTTATGAACTCAAAACCATCGCACAGTTTTATATTTTAGGCGACCCTTCCATCCAGATTATTAAATCAATACCGACAAAAAGTACTTTTAATACTATTGAAAACCGCAGGTTTAATTTAGCCAGTAAAGGGTTAAATTTGGGGGCGGGTATTTCAAATACAAAACGAGTAGAAATGCGCCCTGCGTCCAGCAACTATAACGAGATCCTGGCCATCCTGCAAAAAGAAGATTTTAAAAACCAGGAAGAAGAGCTGGTTTTTGAAGTTGAAGGTCTTAAAGCCGATCTTTTTCCAAAGAAGCTAAATTTTATGGGGATTGCCCCCGCAGAAAGCAAAGTAAGGTTTCGTGTTTATCAAAAAGAAGTTTATATTAAAGCACCTGTAAGAAATATCAAAACGTTAGTCATAAAAGAAATTAATAACCAGGTATTAGGTTGGAAAACCTATGTTAGCCGCTGATCATATGAAACTTAAAGGAAAAATATCCGTTAGAAATTTTGGTGAGGGGTCGAAAAGTGAGCACACGGCAGTTTACCTGGATACCGAAGAGGGCAGTTATATGCTCCGGAAAAAAAATACCAACCCATTCGAAAACCCCGATCTTAAGCGATTAGAAGGGAAAGAGGTAACAGTAGAAGGTACATTAGATAAATATATATTTTTCGCACATACTATAGAAGAAAATTAACCCCGTATACGTTAACAATAGGTGAATGTAACCTTTGTCCCATTTTGCAAATTCAGCGACTTGAAATTTGTAAAAACGCAGTCCTTTCTTTACTATTGCTATCCTATATAAAAACATATGAGCTATCAATTTGAAATCCTGGTTGGCGGAAATCCTACGATGATCAACGTTCAATCTTTAGAAAGCGGAACTTATGAAGTATGGCACGGACAGGATAAACTAGGTGTAATTTACCCTGATCCTGAGAGCAGTTTTTCTGAATGGAAAACCAGGGATGTAATTGCTATGGACGTTTTACAACAAATAGGTAAAAAGATTGAGAGTCTGGATAGGTAATACAAGATATTTCAATTATCATTATCAAATTATCTGATCATACCAAGGAGCAAATTTCCCGGATCGCTAAAAAAAGAAAGCGGGAATGATCAGGCGACCATTCCCGCTAATCTAAATTAACGCTCTCACATACTAATACGCTTACTTTAGCTGAATATTGTATAACGTTTAAAAAAATGTAAAATAATTCCGCTAAATTATATCCCAGCTATTTTAAAAACCAATTAAACTCCCCTCAGAGGAATCTGAAACCAAAAGTCAGACCCCTCGTTCTCTACACTATTTACCCCGATTGTCCCTCCATGCCGGCTCACAATCTCAGAAGAGATATATAAGCCCAGTCCGAGACCAGAAATCATTGAAGAAGTATCATGTACCCGTACAAAACGGTCAAACACTTCGTCAACCTTATCTGCGGGAATCCCAATACCGAAATCTTTCACTGTCACCCTCAACTGTTCTCCTATTATTTCTGTATAAAGAATAGTTCTTTTATCGTTCGGAGAGTATTTAATCGCATTAGATAAGAAGTTATTGATCACCTGTTCAATTCTATGCTTGTCTGCATGTACCTGTACATCATCCACATGCTGTATTTCAATCTGGTGATCTTCAGTCTGCTGCAGGTCGCCCACACATTCGTTAATCACCTCTTTCAAATTAAAATCACTAAAATTAAACTGCATCTTTCCCGCCTGTACTTTAGTGACATCCAGCAGGTCGTTGACTAGCGAAGTCAGGTTACCTAACTGCCTGTTTGCTTTTTCAATAAAAGTATGCAGCTGTTTTCCTGACTGCTGGGTTTCAGCGATCCTCAACGCCAGCTGTAAAAATCCCTGAATACTTGTGATCGGAGTTTTTAATTCGTGGCTCGCAATGCTCATAAACTCATCCTTACGCGTCATTAATTCCTTAGTTGCCTCTTGCGCCTTCAGCAGGTCGGTAACCTCAAAACCAAAAAATGCAATTCCATCCACATCACCATCTTCCGTATATACAGGCGTAAAAATAAAGTCGAACCAGAAATCTGCAAGTTCATTTGTAACCGGATCAATATGGTGTAAAAGGAACGTTTTTGCCACATACGTTTCTCCGGTATCCAATACATGCTGTTCAATTACAGAAAGCCTGGTATTGACTGTCTCCGGATGTACCTCTGCGCTCGGCTTTCCAATATAATCCAGGTCGCCATTAAACTTAACAAATGAATTGTTTACAAATTCATAAACCAGATCCCTTCCCCTCCGGATAGTAATCAGCGCGGGAGCATTCTTAAAAATACTATAAAACTCATCCTGCTGTTTTTTGATCAGCTTCTGGAAATGGTTACGCCGCTCTTCAGCACGTTTTTGTTCGGTAATATTGATAACATAAGTAACTACTTCCTGGTGGTTATTTTCATCAAGTATAGCAGATCCTATCATCACATCCACCCGTGTTCCATCTTTACGTATATATTGCTTTTGAAAAGGTGCACACATACCTGTTTCCTTAATTTGTGCGGCAGCAGCTACAGACACATCCATGTACTCCGGAGCTGTAATATTAGACCAATTGAATAAATTTTGCTCTAACTCTGTTTTGCTGTAGCCAATCATATCTAAAAATGCGGTATTGGCATCTTCAATTAAACCGGTTTCCAGGTTGGAGAACATCATCCCAATTACATTGGAATCAAAAACCTTTCTGAATTTTCTCTCACTCGAAGTAAGCTTAGACTCTGCATCACTTAATTTAGTGATATCAACCATAGACCCTACCATGCGGTAAGGCATTTGGTTATCATCCTGCATGATACTTCCTCGATCCAGTATGATCGCATATTCCCCATCAAGTTTTTGGATCCTGTACTCGGCCGACCAGTGTTTTTGATGTGTATTAATTGCCTCAAAAACACTTTCACGCACAGTTTCCCGATCATCGGGATGGATTTTTTCAAACCAAAAACTGATACTGGCCGTTTCTTCGGTCTGTTCAAAACCGAACATAGAAGTGAAATTATCACTCCTCCACATGGTGTTGCTCACCAGGCTCCAATCCCAGATGGTATCATTTGTAGCCCGCGAAACCTGGCTGAACCGCTCCTCACTCTCGGTAAGTTCTTGTGTGCGTTCCTGAACTTTAATCTCCAGTTCTTTATTTAACTTTTTAAGGCTCTCTCTTACTCCTACCAGCTCATTATAATTCTTCTTCAGTTTCTGCTCAGCAGCTTTCTGCTCAGTAATATCAGTTAACGTAGCAGCGAACCCATCTGCCATTTTCACCGCAATCAACTGGTACCATTCGTCATTAGCAGTCTTAAACTCCGTTTCCAGGTTACTGCCTTTTTCTACCGTATGCACATATTTCTGAAAGAGGCTCCCATCCGTTAATTCCGGCAGTTGCTTTACTAAAAGGGCATTGGTGAGTTCTTCTTTACTTTTATGCAATAAATCCTGGGCAGCAGTATTAAAAGAGATACATTTAAAATCAACTATGAAATGATCGTTATTTCGGACAGCAGTAAAGGCTAGAATACCGCTTAAACTTGCATTGAACACACCCGTAATCATATTATTCAATTCCGTAATCCTTGAGATATCAACGAAAGTGATCACTACTCCATCCTTTTTCTTATCCTTGCGGAGATACGGCATAATCCGCATTAAACTGCGGTTACTGTTCTTTAAGATAACCTCTTTTTCTATCACATGGCCAGTTAACAGTACCGAACGGATATCGTCTGATAATTGATCTAACTTGATATTATTTGATATATGTTCAATCGAACGGCCTATATCAGCATCGATCATATTCACCATACTGATAGCCGCAGGATTAAATTTACGGATAAACAGGCTGGCATCCAGAAAAACCTGCCCAATATCAGTACTCCGGAAATAGTTATCGAGGTCATCGTTCAGTTCTACCAGTTCCTTGATTTTTAACTGATGCTCCGTGTTCAGCGTATGTAACTCTTCGTTTAAAGATTGCAGTTCTTCATTACTGGATTGCAACTCTTCATTCGCAGATAACAGTTCTTCATTGGTAGACTGCAATTCTTCGTTGGTAGTCTCCATTTCTTCTACCGACAGCTGAAGATTATTTCGCGTTTCGTTTAATTCAGCCTCCAGTTCATAAATATATTCATTGTGCTGTTCGCCGGTTAAAGCTGATAAATTAAGGTCTTCCTTATCAGGGATAATTTCGGACTTGCTCTCGGCAAACACGATCATCGTAAGCGGCCCATCCTCGCCCGGAGGCTGGATAGAAATGTTCAGATAAACATCTTCATTATCCCGATGTACCCGCAGGCGGTTCAAGTATATTTTCTCCTGTTCCTTCCAAACTTTTCTCAGCGCTGTATTGAGTACAATAGAAATTTCCTTAGGTACCATTTTAAGAATATTCAGTTCTATCTTTTGATCGGGCAGCGACAAAAAATGCCGGTAGTTACCTACAGTTTCCCTGATGATATATCCCTGATCTATAAAAACACCTACATACCCCAGATCTGTGCTGATAAATTTATTAAATCGCTTTTCAATCTGGGTCAGCGGTACATCGGAAATATTTTCTTTAGTCTTCTTTTGATCAAGTAACCTGCCGCCGGTACTATAGGTGTTAAAAGAAGAATAATTAACCGGCCCATCCTTCTGATAAACCTTCCATTTACCAGATATTTCCTTAATTCCCTCCTTTAATACATTAGCGGTTTCACTAGAACCAAGGAACAGGTAGCCACCTTTATTCAATGAAAAATGAAATGTGGAAAGGATCTTTTGCTGTAATATACTGTTCATATAAATCAGCATATTACGACAGCTTACCATATCATTTTTGATAAAGGGCGGTGATTTAATCACATCATGCTTTGCAAAAACTACCTGTTTGCGAATCTCTGGCAGCACACTATAATGCTTGCCTTCCAGCACAAAGTATTTCTTTAGAATAGCCGGGGAGATCTCGTTTTTGATCGTCAGCGGATACTGGTTACCCGCAGCAATCTCAATACTTTTCTCATCAATGTCGGTAGCAAAAATCTTCACTTCGATTTTTCTATTTGCTCTTAGCAGGCACTCATTGATCGTAATCGCTATTGAATAAGCTTCCTGACCAGTACTGCAAGCACAAACCCAAACCTTTATTGCCTCCCTGTCGGTCTTATTTTTAATAATATCGGGAATGATTTCTTTCTCCAGGATCTCAAATCCTTGTTTGTCCCTAAAAAATTTAGTTACCCCGATCAGGAAATCCTGACCAAGAATTTTAACCTCTTTTACATTGCTATTTAGAAAACGGACATAATCTTCCAGTTGCTTGAAGCCATTCTCATTCATCCTGCGGCCTATACGCCTGATGATCGTTGGTGTCTTATATAAATTAAAATCATTACCACTCTGGGCATGAACCATTTTAAAAATCTCATCCAGCAACTCTTCGTCAATCCGGCCATTTTGCAGCACCTTTACCGGCTGCTCATGCACGTAATTGAATAACTCCTCATAAATTTTATCCGGCGGAAGGATAAAATCCACATTACCCGAAGCTATTGCGCTATTGGGCATCCCATCAAACTTTGCAGTGCCTGGTTCCTGAACAATTACCATTCCCCCATATTCTTTAATACTGTGGATGCCCTTTGTTCCGTCAGTACCCGTTCCCGACAGGATAATTGCGATCGCCTTATCTTTTTTATCTTCCGCAAGCGTATGCAAGAAAGTATCAATCGCGGTATTGGGTGCTTTGATAAGCGATTTATCCGCGAGCTTTAAACGGCCATTGCTCACCGTCATCAGTTTGTTATTAGGAATGATATAAACACAATCCTGTTGAATAGCTAGATTATGCGCTGCCTCAAACACTTTCATATGCGTATGCTTGGCAACCAGTTCTACCAGAAGGCTCTTATAATCGGATGATAAATGCTGGATCACAATAAAAGAGAAACTAGAGCTCTCCGGCATATGGTCAAAAAACTCATGAATAGCTTCCAGTCCTCCCGCTGATGCGCCAATAGCAACAATATATTTATCATAGCGTCTGGTAGACACAGATCCTTCTTTCTCTTCTTCTTTTATCATTTCGAGCTAGTTCTGTAATTGTTTGGTTCTAAATTCAAAAAGGAAACTGCGCAAAGATTCCGCGACTTCCAATTCGTATTTACTCCATGGTAAAGCCTGTTCACGCACGGTTTGTTTCCATAACTTAAATGAGTTACGGGGATGATAGTTTTTACCATCTTTATCAAAATTAACTGCATGGTTCGGGTCTCCTCCCCAATTGATATCCTCAATTACTTCCGGGCGAAAGCAAACTACAAAATCACCCTTACTACTATCAACCGGGATAACCAATAATCCGCTTACCACAGCGGCGAACTCGGCACCATCATCGTAAAGATCTGCGACGTGGTGTGTAGAGAAAATCTGATCATGTCCCTTTCCTTCCAGCCACAGCATTAAATTATCCAGGGCATCTTTGGGTGGCACCTGCCCTTTGGTTTCCATCCTGCCATTCAGGCTCACTACAGCGCCCGTAGCTTTAAAAAGATCCAGGATATCCTGTTCATCATCCTTTAGCAGCCCCGAAATAATGTTATCCTCACCATAAATCCTGTCCGTTATCGCGAGACGTTTTAACTGCAGCTGTTTGGTCAGCTGGTAATCCTGTTTATTTAAAATCATGGTAATCCTTGCGGATATCACATCAGATAACCATTCAAAAATGGAACAAAGCTCATAATTGAGATATTTTGTATCCAAATGGTGACAAGAGATCAGACCCCAGAGTTTTTCATTATGGATTACCCGGATAGACATCGATGCCATCACATCCATGTTTTTCATATATTCTAAATGCACACCGGCAACAGCCCTCAGGTTACAATCAGAAAGGTCGATAAAAGCATTGGTTAAAGGATTGATTACCGGATATAAACGTACAGGCTGATATTCACGGCTGGGAATTAACCGGTATGGATTTTTCAAATAAAGCGCTCTTGCCTGCTTCGGGACATCCGAAGCAGGGAAAGTTTGTGAAATATAACGTTCCAGTCTTTCATCCTTTTCTTCGGCAATCACGGTTCCGTTCCAATGCTCATCAAAATGGTACATTAGCACGCCATCAAATCCGGATAGCTTTTTCAGTTCATGGATAGCGATCGTACAAACCTCCTGCACTGTTTCTGCTTGATCGATCGCAGCACTAATATATTTTACCTCCTGGAACACTTCTGTAAAGCTCCTTACTCCCATTTTGTGTACTTTTTCAACTTCTATAATAACATAACCGGGTTTGATATGTATCAATGCATGAAACCTATCCGCTGTAGCAGACACATTAAAAGTCAGCATCATCGGCACCTTAACATTCACCCCCCGGTTAATCAGTTGCTGCAACTGATCAACTTCTTCAGCGGGGAGATAGGAAGAGATAGCAGACCCGATTAGTTCCTGCATGGTTTCAGTAAACACTCCCGCCAGGTTTTCACTGCCTTGTATGATACTTAAATTCCTTTTATCCAGCACTAAAAGCCAACCGTAATCCTGTATGGAATTGATATGATGTAATGGTAAACTTCCGCAAAATTCAGAATCAAAGTTTTTTTCCCCGGCCATTGTTTTTTTCTTTTGAAGTATTTAAAGCAGCTTTCCTGATATGACGGACAATTCCACTTATAAAAATATTTTTTTTGGCAAATCAGACACCAAATTGCATACCAATTATTATTTATTGAAACCACAAATATGTGTAGTTGCTATCCAGAAATAAAAGATTACCAGAAAAAAATAAGATCTGTCAGAGATTTACAGCGTAAATATTTCAGTCAGGATTCTAAAAAACCAGAGTCAAACAGAATTATGCAAAAGAATTATGCTATTTATCCATAAAATTTACGGTTTTCCTGTCAATGATTGCTATAATCAGCAGGTTTATTGATTTTTACCAACTCAAACCTAACCAATCCCTCTAAAGGGTATAATTAACAAAATGATTACAGACTTAAAAATAGTTCAGATAAACCTAAAGCTTTTTATCCCGGGCGTGTTGATGCTCTTCCTTTTTCAAACCCCTGTTTTTGCCCAATCACCAGACACTACATCTATAGATGGTGTTGAGTTTACAGTTATCAAAGAAGAAGCTGCTGTTACCCCAGCTGAAACAGTTGTAAGAAAAGATAGTGCGTTACTGCAAAAAGCTGATATAAAAGCTGATCGGCAGGACGACCAAAAATCTTTATGGGGTATCTTTATAGCTGGATTTGTTGGTGGACTTGCCGCTTTATTGATGCCCTGTATTTTCCCAATGCTTCCTTTAACCGTCAGTTTTTTCACAAAGGGCAGCGAAAAAGGAAAAGCTTTTAGTCGGGCAGCCTTATATGGCTTCTTTATTATCCTGATATATGTTGTACTGGGCTTACTGGTTACCATAATCTTCGGGGCAGACGCACTGAACGGATTATCAACAGACGGAATTTTCAACTTCCTGTTTTTCTTATTGCTGGTTGTATTTGCAAGTTCCTTTTTTGGTGCGTTTGAAATTACCCTTCCTTCTTCATGGGTAAATAAAATGGACGCCAATTCCGATAAAGGAGGTATTGCCGGTTTGTTCTTTATGGCAGGCACCCTCGCATTGGTATCCTTCTCCTGCACTGGCCCGATCATCGGAACGCTGCTCGTTCAGGCTGCAACAAATGGCGCATTACTTGGTCCTGCAGTAGGCATGTTCGCCTTCTCATTAGCATTAGCCATTCCATTTGCCTTGTTCGCCCTATTCCCTTCCGCGTTGAATTCCCTGCCGAAATCCGGAGGATGGCTAAACAGCGTAAAGATCGTATTGGGATTTCTGGAACTTGCTTTTGCGCTGAAGTTCTTAAGCAATGTAGATCTTGCGTATCACTGGGAATGGTTTGACAGGGAGATCTTTCTTGTTTTATGGATCGTTATTTTTGCAATGATGGGCTTTTACCTGCTTGGGAAGTTAAAATTTGCGCATGACAGCACATTGAATTATATTTCTGTACCGCGGTTAATGTTATCCATCGTTATTTTAGGCTTTACAGTTTACATGATCCCCGGACTTTGGGGTGCGCCATTAAAGTCGATTTCGGCATTTCTGCCCCCACAGCAAACTCAAGACTTCGATCTGTATACGCCTACCCTGATTCCTGGCGGTGGAAACAAGCAATCGGTTTCGAAAACCTCTTCCGGTCCGCATAAATATGCAGAAATTTTCCATTCCCCATTAAACCTGGATGCTTTCTTTGACTACGAAGAAGGATTAGCCTATGCTAAAAAAGTAAACAAGCCGATCCTGATAGATTTTACGGGACATGCCTGTGTAAACTGTCGTAAAATGGAAGCCAATGTATGGCCAGCCCCTGAAGTTTATAAAATGATCAGTCAGGATTACATATTGATCCAGCTCTATGTAGACGATAAAACTGAAGTAGATCAGAAAGATATGATAACTACACCCGAAGGGAAAGTATTAAATACAATTGGCAAAAAATGGAGTCACCTTCAGGCTTCGAAGTTCCAGGCCAATTCGCAGCCTTTTTATGTATTATTAAATCCGGAAACTCAGGAACCTATGGTAAAACCACAAGGTGCGGATTATGAAATTGCCAATTACAGCAAGTTTTTAAAAGAGGGGCTATCGGTGTATCACCAATAAATACAAAAAGCAGTAAAAAAAGATAGCGGGAATAATCTGGCGACTATTCCCGCTAATCTAAATTAACGCTCTCGTATATTAATACGCTTATCCAATTGAATTATTGTACAGGCGGCAAATTAAATTGCAATACTGTCGATTGCTTTTTCCAATGCAGTTTCCTGAACACCCGGAATCGCGAAACCTTCAGCTCTGACAACAGTAACATCAGTGATGCCGATAAAGCCTAAAAATGTTTTGATGTAAGGAGTTACAAAATCTGCTGCCATAGCATCACCTGAACTATAAATACCACCTGTAGCAACCGCGATATAAGCTTTTTTACCAGTAACTAAACCTTCTGGTCCGTTAGCAGTATACTTAAAAGTGATACCTGCACGGCCAACATGATCAAACCATGCTTTTAATACAGAAGGAATACCAAAGTTGTACATCGGTGCACCGATTACAAGGATATCTGCATTCATAATTTCTTTGATCGCTTCATCAGAGTGACGGATAGCTTCTTTGTTTGCTTCAGTATGGTGTTCAATCGGAGTAAAAAAAGCATTTAAATGTGCTTCTTCTAAGTGGGGGAAAGGGCTGCTTGTCAAATCTTTAGTTTCAACTGCTGCTGCAGGATCTTTTTCCCTTAATTTATCTACAATTGCATTAGCCAGTTTAATACTGTTCGAAGCTTCGCCTCTTGGGCTTGATATAATGTTCAGAATCTTTGCCATTTTCTTTTTATTGAATTTTCTTATTTAATAATGGTAAATGTAGGGTGTTTATCCTCCCGGCAAATTGATCTGTGATAAGAAATGATTTTTTTTTTAATTTCTTTACGCAAGCAAAAGGGGCTGATTTGCACCAGCCCCTTTATTAACTTGCTATTATCCTATAATCCGAAACCACCATCAACAGCGATAGCTTGTCCGGTTACATGAGGAGCTGAAGCTAAATAAACAACAAGCTGTCCCATATCTTCAGGCGTTTGCGCCTCTCCCTGCGGCAGAAGGCTCTCCTGGTTTCTTTCCCATGATTGTTCTTCTGATTCTCCTTCTTTTGCAAAAGCCTGGGCTAATCCTTTATCACCTCTCCACATACCCGTACCAACGATACCGGGACATAATGCATTAACGGTAATCCCTTCTTTTGCCACTTCTTTTGCTAACGAATTGGTAAACCCTATAACAGCAAATTTTGAAGCGCTGTATGCCGAAACATCAGACATCCCTGTTTTTCCTAAAATAGAAGAAACATTGATAATTCTTCCTGATTTATTCGGCAGCATCACTTCTAGTTCTGCCTTACTGCATAAAAATACACCTTTAGCATTTACATTCATAACCTGATCCCATTGATCTGGTGTCATATCAATTACTTTGTGGATACCTAAAACACCCGCATTGTTAACTGCGATATCTAAAGTTCCAAAATCAGCCGCTACCGCTTGAACTACTGTTCTAACTGTATCAAACTGGGTAACATCAACCTGATAGGTCTTTACTTTTACTCCTTCTTTTTCAACTAAAGATCTTGTTTCTTCCAATACATCAATACTGATATCAGCCAATGCAACATCAGCTCCAGCCTTTGCTAAGCTTACTGCAATACCTTGTCCAATTCCTCTTGATGCTCCTGTAACTAACGCAATTTTACCTTGTAACGAACTCATAATATAAAAGTTTAATGTTTAAACGTAATGCTATAAGAACTTGGAAAGAAGAGTCTTTGTTTCTTAAAGAAGCATTTATGACGCAAGTATGTTATTTAGATTAAAAAGGAATTAGAAGCAAGATAGCTGACATGCTAGTGTTCTAAATTGCTCTATATAAACAGTAATTTGAAATAAAATTGCTGTTTATATAAAGTTAAAATCAGCGGAATTGCTGTTTGTAAACAGCAATTTTAACTTATCTAGTTTGAAAACATTTTAAAAAATGATATCAATTAAATAGCCAATTGATTCTGATCGACTATCCTATGGATTAGTTAAATGAATTCCTATAAGACATTTATCCTTAGCTTCATCATATCAAACCATTTGCGCTCGTCATTGCCTGCATATTCTCCAGGAACATAGTATGCAGCGCAAATTGATCCCGGGCTGAAATTTTTATGGTTCAGTACAGATAGAAAATTATCCGTAATCGAATAATAAAACATATTTATTGCAACGATACACAGGCAACCGTCCGGAATAGAAAAATTAAACTCATGAGTGCTGACTGTATTTTCATCACGTTTCAGCTTCAAACGCTGGTATTCTGCACCAGATATTTTTAATCCTTCATTTAGCCGGAACAGCGCCATGCTTACAACTATTTCACAGCTCTTACCGCGCATCGGATAATGTATGTTTTTCGGATTATCCAGATCATTCAATTTAATCCGCAATAAGCCATTGTTAAAACTAACCACAGGTGCTGTGTTCAAACTTAGTTTTAAAGGTGATTTGATATTAAAATCTAAATCATCCAGAGGCCAAAAACTATCATCAGTAAACCTGTACCCATCTGTAGGGAGATCCCTGGCGTTGTAAATAATATGGTTAAGTCTACCAGTTAGCCTTTTAAACATTAGGTTATCCTGAAAGCCGCTTAAAGGCTTTTTAAAAGCCTCCATGATCTCACTGCCCAACAGATTTGCAATACCAAATGTGGCGGCAACCTTGATTGTAGCTTTAGTTTGTTTCATTGTCCCAGGTACTATTTTGGCAGAAATAATATTTTTTCCTTTTACTACCCTGCAATTGACAGGCCCTACAGGCCCAACAATAAATTTTCCTTTTAAAATTCCCATAATAATATTTTTTTAAGTTTACACTAAGTTAAATGTTTAATTTAAAAAATATTAACGATTTACATAAAAGCACATTTATTGTCGTATACTGTCGTATTATTTCGTGTTTTGTCGTATCAGATACAGAGAAATATTAATATGGAACTGTAAATTATAGTGCAATTGGTGTAAAGGAAATAGGGATTCTAATCGGGGACGATCCGGAGACGATTCGGGATGAGTGCGTCATGACAGCGATGTGACAGCGTTATGACTCCGTGGTTCTACTAGGAAAATCACGGAGTCATAACGCTGTCACATCGTACTCACAACGCTGTCACTCCGAGCAGTCCCCGAATAGTCTCTAACTCTACTACAGTACTAGGCCTTAGATTCCTATAGCTTTACTCGGGGAAATTACAACCTAGGTAATATTAAACTTACCCAAAGCAAGGGTACTGCATAGCCTCTTCACAACTCACATCAAAGTCTCCAGCTCTACGCTGTCAATAGGTAACATCTCCTCTTTCATTTTCTCCTATCGCCCTCATCAATGTCTTTAATCCACTGAATAGCAGCATTAAATGGCTCGGGCGATTTAGAGAAACCTGTGTCATGCCCCAATTCTGGAAACAACCGATAGTCATAGGTCTTACCTTCACCCTTAAGCACATTAAGGTGCTCTATTGATAAGCCTACCGGAATTTGCACATCCTTCCCTCCAAAAAGCCACAAACCTCGAATTGAAAGCTTAGCGAGAGCATCACGCGGATCAGTGTCTGCAAATTGATACCGATCAGGATCACTGCTTACATGCTTGCGGGCCTCAACTTCAGTATGCGTCTCCCAGAAGTTATTTTTACTTTCCGTATAAAACTGGAAGCGCAATTGTTCCAGCGTTGTAACAACTGGTCCGCTAAACAATATCATAAAGCTCAGCTTGCTATTTTTTGTAGCTGCCAGAGGAATTACCCAGCCAGCCTGACTAAAACCTATTAAGCCCAATGGTCCATTATTGGTCGGCAGATGCGTCAACAATGCGTTAGAGGCAGCACTCGCATCTAAAGCCAATAGGTTGAGATTTGCAGGATCAATGTTATTGGTACCAACTTCCGGCCCTGCGTAAACCCCACCTGATTCTCCCACCCCACGTTTGTCGTAGGTTAGTACAGCGATGCCCTGTTTCGCCAAAAGTGAAGCCATCGAAGTCATTTTTTTTTCCTGACCGGAACCATGTACGAGGACTACCGCCGCATATGGATGCTTTGGTTTAAAAATAGTGCCTGCCAGAGTGACGCCTACGCTTTTAAACTGAATATTTTCCATGCTGAAATCTGGTGGAGAACCTGGAACTGATGGAGTTTGACCAAATAAGTTAAAACTGAGGCTGCAGAGAAGAAGTAAATACGGTTTCATCATTGTTGATTTAGTGATTTAATTTCGTGGTTATAAATTATCATCTAAATATGAAACAATATTAACGTGGCCAGAATCCTGATGCGGACAAATGTGACGAAGCGGGGAAAAATGTGACGGAATAGCTAAAGATCAGTTTGCAGTGCACAAACGATAACCTCCAATTCAACAATCAAAAGTATAACAAATGAATTATGATAATTTTAGATTATTGTTTTAAAGCAGCACCCCCTCCAAAAACATTACCGCTACCGAGAAATAAATAATCAGCCCCGTTACATCCACTAAGGTTGCTACAAAAGGAGCAGATGAAGTTGCCGGGTCGGCCCCTAACTTTTTCAATAACAAAGGTAACATAGAACCTGCGAGAGAACCCCATAATACCACACCAACCAATGCAACACCAACGGTTACACCCAGCAGTGCCCAATGTGGTCCGTAGAGATCCGAAAATAGTGTCCAGGTAAATATCCTGAGGAAACCAATAGTCCCAAGCACCACACCCAGCATCAATCCGGAGATCAGTTCCCTGCGCATTACACGCCACCAGTCGCCAATTGTAATCTCACCCAATGCCATTGCCTGGATAATTAAAGTTGAAGCCTGTGAACCGCTATTACCACCACTGGAGATGATGAGAGGAACAAACATGGCAAGTACAACAGCTTTAGCAATATCTGCCTCGAAATGTGCCATTGCAGTTGCCGTAAGCATTTCTCCAAGAAAAAGTACAACAAGCCAGCCTATGCGTCTTTTGAATAAACCAAAAATGGGCATATCAAGATAAGGTTCGTCCAACGCCTGGGTACCCCCTATTTTGTGCATATCTTCCGTATACTCTTCATTTGCTATCCAAAGGATATCATCGACAGTTACAATTCCTAAAAGCACATCATTATCGTCGGTAACTGGTAAAGCTACCCTATTGTTCATTCTGAAAATATTGATGGCTTCTTCCTGCGGATCATTAGCATGGAGTGCAATCGACCGGTTATCGGTCAGCTCCAGAATTGGGACTTCGGGGTTAGCCAATAAAATCTCGCGGATCCGGATATCATCAAGCAATACCCCATTATCATCGATAACGTAAATAACATCGATCGTTTCAGAGTCTTTGCCATACTTGCGGATATGTTCTAAAACACGTTTAACGGTCCAGTCTTTTTTTACAGCGATGTAATCGGGCGTCATTAAACGGCCAACACTATCTTCTTTATAACCAAGAAGCGATAACGCCTCTACTCTATCCTTTGCAGGCAATAAGATGATCAGCGCTTTTACAGCATCCCCTTTCAGCTCTGAAAACAAGGATGTTCTGTCATCAGGGGGTAACAGGTTGATGAGTTGAGCGAGCTTTGTACCAGGAAGTTTTTTAATGATCTTTTCCTGAGTAGGAAAGTCAAGGATCCTGAAAACATTTACCGCCCGCTTAACTGACAGTGTATCAATAAATTTTACGGCATATTGTGGAAGTTCGTCTATGAGATGTTCTACATCAGATATGTTGAGTTCATCTAAATAATCACCTAATTCCCCTTCAACATTACTCTCAATCAGTTCGATTACCTCTTCTACAACATTTTCTTCCATAAACAGCGCTTATTTTTACATGTACCTATTGCTTTACAAGACTGCAAAAGTGATGTTTTATTTTTAGAAACGCATTACATAAAAGAACAAATTAATAGAAATTTAACCCTGTCAGCCCACTATCCGAATGTCCATTGTACAATTTGCGCAATAGAATGAAGAAGTTCTGATTTAGGTTCTGCAGCTAATACTTGATGATCAGTTCCGTCTTCTGCTTGTTTTTGCAGAAACAGCTGATGTGTTCCGGCAACCAGCAGCGTAGATATGATGTTAAAATAAGTGGCATGATCGCTTAAGTTTTCTCCTTTGGCAGGTAACAACTCTCTGCTATGCAAAACACTGTTATTTGAAATATCTTTCGGAAGAGTGTTGTCTTTAGTAATTTCTTTTAACAATGCGGCTTCTATTTCACAATGATTATAAAAATGGTTGAATTCATCTTTTAAAAGTTGAGTGATGTGTTCTAATACGGAAAGTTCACAATCGTCGTCATCCTGATGACCCGATGAATAGTTTACCCAGAAATCTTTTTCCCTTACATAAGCTATGATAAGTTTATTAAAAGTTCCAAAATATCGGTAAATAAGAATTTTGGATACACCTGCTGATTTAGCAACTTTGTTTACACCCAGCGCACCAAAACCATTGGTTTTGATGATATAACCTACCGCATCTAATAATTTTCTTTTTGTGGCTTCCCTGTTTTTCATACAATTTATTCCTTTCAAATTTTCCATAATACAATCAGTTCCTTTCTGCGTTATCTTATACAGAGGGCAGTTAACTGATCAATTTTAGTCTGCTTTAATATTTTACATTTGGTTAATTTCAAGATAGAAATGGGGCGTTCACGCTAAAAAAAAGTTATATTAAGTGGGTAAAATATTATATGAAAAAGTATAATTTCAGATAATATAAACTCTTTACTCTTTAGCGTTGTATATTTATCAGCGATTACTTAAAGTATTGACAACTAAATATTTTGCCTTATGACAATGAGTTGTATAGTCATCGATGATGAGCCACACGCAATTGAAGAGGTGCGTGATTTAATCTCTCAAGTTCCTCATTTGAATCTTCTTCAAACTTTTCCTGATGCCAAGCAAGCAATTGCCTACTTGCAGGAAATAGGGCATGTTGATATTATCTTCTCTGATATCAGCATGGCGGTATTAAATGGTATCGAAGCAGCTGAAATCCTAAATAACTATTGCCATTTTTTGGTTTATGTTACGGCTTACAGAGAGTTTGCTCCCGAAGCATTTGGCGCCAAAGCAGACGGCTATTTGCTTAAGCCAGTGAGCTATGTCGCTTTTAGACAAAAGGTAGAAGATCTGAACAGCAAATTTCAGGATATTATTAAGCTGCAGAAAGAGGAGCATCAGTTCTTATTTATAAAGGGTGGCCAAAAAAGCAGTTACATTAAGATCAAGTACAGCGATATTGTTTATATCGAAGCAATGCTGAATTATATAATGATACATACCACTACTGGTCATGAAATAACTTACATCGGTCTTAAAGCAATGGAAGATAAGTTGCAAAGTATGGATCTGTTTTTCAGGATCAACAAGTCGATAATCATTTCACTGCACTATCTTGATCGTGTGGACGGAAACATCGCAAGGTTATCTAAAGGGCAGAGCTACCAGATCGGTGAAAAGTATAAGAGTGTGTTTCTTGATTTTTTGAAGAAACACACTTTAAAATCATAAGTAGATGATTTGTAAGACCTTGAGCTCTTTTTATGCTTTATTAATGAGTAGTAGTAAACACTGTTGTGACCATTGTACCTATTGGATCCCCAGTAAGATCATGAGATGTCCCATTATTTCTTTTTTTGAAAGAAAACAATGTTTTTTTTGTGATTTTAAGGTTTTTTCTAGTTAATTTCATAACAATAAGCTTTAATGATGAGCTCAATGTTACCCTTGTCAAAAGAGGTGTGCACCTTTATTATATTACATGGTTCAATTTTTATATGAAACCCGAAAAAACTGCTTAAAAACCATCAGAATCCACATTATCTGTTGGTTTGTATTCATTATTTATGAAGTAATAGTAGCTGGAACTGTACTAGGTTATTTCCCTTTTACCCGATATATATCATTTTATCTTTTGAATATTGGCGTGTTTTATTTTCACGCCTCATTCATGTTACGCTATGTCTCTAAAAAAGCTTTATTAAACCTGGTGAGGTTACCCCTTTTTATTATTTTTGAACTTTTCATCTACTTTGTTTTTACAGTATTATTTACTGTTCTCATAAACAGATTCATTTATCATCAACCATTTTCTTTCAAATTTTTAAATTCACAATACCTATCCACATCTACCTTTCGCGCCATTCAATTCATCCTCTACGGAACCGGATACTATTTCCTGGTCAACTACATCCGCAAACGCGAAAAAAGCTTAATTCAGGACGTAGAAAATGAGAAGCTTAAAAACGATGTACTTCGTGCTGAGCAAGACTTTTTAAGGGCCCAGATCAACCCTCACCTCCTCTTTAATACTTTAAGTTTTATCAAATACGCCGCAAAGAAAAAACCAGAAGAGGCCGACGAAGCGGTGATCAGATTATCCGGTATTATGAGTTTTGCATTAGAGAATAATAGCGAAACTATACTTGTAGCTACCGAGCTGGAACAGGTAGAAAATATAATTGGTCTGAACCAGCTAAGATATAACCATACCCTGAATATCAATTACATCAAAAATCTTAAAAACAATCAGGCTACAATTATTCCTATTGTACTGCTAACGTTAATAGAGAATATTTTTAAGCATGGAAATCTATTGGATGAAGTGCATCCCGCGCAAATCTATATTGAATCTGACGAGTCCCACTTATTAGTACAAACCAGCAATCTGCCAAATCGAAACAGCCATATCAAAAGTACCAATAAAGGCCTCGCAAACATCCGTTCCCGGATGGATCAGTACTATGCAGAAAACTATCATTTCAGCCATGAAATGAACGATAATTTATTCAAAGTAGAGTTAAGGATAAATTATAAAAACAATTAAAACCAAAAACTTAAATAGTATCTTTATTGTCAACTGAATAAGATTAAACTTTAGAACTGGCATAAATGAAATTGACGCTCTCGAACGTTAGTCTCTGCCGTACTCCAATATTCCCTATCAACGAAGAACTGGAAAATGTATGGCATGAACTAAAAGAATATATACACGAATCATCCCCTTCATTTTTTGAGATTATCAAAGATTACGAATATGAAGCCCTGGCATCTTCAGCACCAAAAACGAGGTTTACGGTTTGGAAATATTTTAACAGGGCAAGATATCGCGCAACGCCTTATGGCAATTTCGCCGCATTTTCTATTGTTCCTATTGTTATGAACAAAGAGCACGGACAGCCTATAATTTCGAGGCAGCCTTTAACACATCATTTTGCAAATTGGCAGGAAAAAGAAAACATCAGTTTTGATGCCAAATGGCTAACATATAATGCAAATAGCCTCAGAACAAATACAACTGTCTATGCCTGCGGCGAAGAGTTACGGTATATCAATGTAGAGAATGGCGGATTTGAGCTTTCGTCGGTAATGAATGAAAAAGTCACTAAAGCTATCCTTGATTTCTGCCATTCCAAAAGAACCCTGACTGAATTACATGGATTAGTAAAGCAATATGGTTTAACAAAGGCAATGACAGACTACCTGGTTGAACAGCTGATTATATTCCAGCTACTAATAACCGACTTCCAGCCTAATATCATTGGCACTGATTATTTTAACCGCATAGCCTACCCGCAGCTGACAAAGAAAAACGATTATATTATTGCAGAGAGGAAATTATCGGAGGGACAGCTCTCTGGAAAAGACTTAGAGATCCTGATAGAATTAACAGGTTTTTTAAACAGAAATATTGGTGTAAACAGGAATCCGGCACTTGAAGATTTTAAAGCCAAATTCTTAAAACGTTTTGAAAACGAGGAAATACCGCTGCTGATTGCTATGGATCCTGAAATCGGCGTGGGTTATAAATCTCTGGCACAGGATAATGAGGAAGACCAGCTGGTTCAGGAACTGAAAGCATTTAAAAAAGAAGAAAAAAGGTTTGCTCCGACTATACAATATTCCGCACTGCACCAGTTTATTCTGAATCAGTTTATGCAGCAAAAAGTAGTGCAGCTGGAGGAGTTTAAGCAGGAAGAAGCAACTTATAACCCGCCTGTGGCAAATACAATCAGCATTTTGCTGCAGCAGGCAGACAACAATCTGGTTATTGAACAAATTGGTGGCTGCACAGCAAACGCACTTTTAGGGCGGTTTACAATGGCAAATGAACAAGTAACTGCTTTAGGGAAAAAGTTTGCCGCAATAGAGCAGGAGTCAAATCCGGGAGTGATATTTTTTGACATTGCCTATCAGATTGAGAAAAATGCAGATAATATCAACCGCCGCAAATCAATATATGAATACGAGTTACCTATTTTAAGCTGGACTGAAACTGATGGTGCGCTGGATATTGATGATCTGGTAGTCAGCGTACAAGGAGAAGAAATCATTCTCCGCTCTATTAAACATGGAAAAAGAGCAGTACCAAAATTAGCTTCCGCATATAACTACAGCCGCTCTGATTTAGCTATTTATCGCTTTCTTTCCGATCTGCAGCACCAGAATATTCATTCGCGATTGGGATTAAATATTGTGCACGCTTTTCCCGGACTATCGCATTATCATAGGATACAATACAAAAATGTTATCCTATCGCCTGAAAAATGGCTGGTTCCAAATCAGATCTGCAATGAAAATGACCCTGCGACATCCCTCGCAATGGTGAAGGAATGGTTGCTGGATATTAAGCTCGATAAACATTTTAAGTGCGGGATGGCAGATCAGACTTTACTATTTGACCTTTCTATCGCAGACGATCTTATTGCTTTCCTCCTCTTCTGCAGGAACAAAAAGGATCTTTATATTGAGGAAGCATTTATTCCGGTTTCCCCGGTAATTATGGATGAATACGGGAATTCCTACCTCTCAGAGTTGATTGTTAATCTGGAACATACAGGACAGATATATCAACCTGTGAAGGTTAAAAACGATGGGTTTGTACACCAGCAGATCAATAATGTCTTTATTCCCGGAGAAGATTGGCTTTATTTAGAAATTTATTGCCACCCCACAAGATCTAATGCCATCCTGCTGGATATTTACAGTTCTCTAATACCCGATTTCAGGAAGAAGATAAAGAGCTGGTTTTTTATACGTTATACAGATCCGTCTTACCATATCAGGTTAAGACTGCAGTTAAAAGATACTACAGATGGAAGCACAATTTTAACAGGGGTTTCCAAATTATTAAAACATCATATTACTACCGGCATCATCTCAGATTTGCAGATTAAAACATACAGACCGGAAACCGGACGATATGGTGCCGGCAGAATGCACCTTGCAGAACGCTGTTTTAATATTGACAGCGATTTTGTAATGGAACTGGTTGGAAAATCTGCTGCGGTCAACGATCTCTACTTTTTCTCTATCAGAATGATAGAATCCATATGGGCAGGCGCAGACTTTACCCTCGGGCAGCAGCTGCTGTTTGCAGAAGATATGGCCAACCGGTTTGCGACCGAAATGAATATTGCAACTGATGGGTTTAAAAAGCTGAATCTCGGGTTCAAAGAATTTGAGAGTGATCATTCATCCCTAACGCTGAACAAGTTACAGCACAAGAAGATGATTAGAACCGAACAATCTTTTCTTGAAGTACTGCAGACCTGCAATCCGTCAGAGCAAAACAGGTTACTGGCCGATCTATTCCACATGCATACAAACAGGCTTTTTAACAATGATCAGCGCATGCACGAGTTGATTATTTACTATTACCTTACCAAAAGATTAAAAACAAAAATAGGTCGTCTAAAGAAAGAATCCGCCAATATAATTTAATCATAATAAAATAAATTTGCAAAATAATAGTTGCATTCAACAAAATTACTATTTTTACATAAGTGGTAACATTGCAGCACCAATTGATTAACCTTCAAAGCCTGCAAATACATACTAATTTATGCAAGTAAAGAACGATTTATGAAATCTGCCGGCAAAAATTATTATAACGCTCCATCAGTATTGATGAGTAGTTTAGAAGCGATCGAAAGGTTCCAGGTTGCACATAAGACCTACCTCAAAAATGAAAGTGAAGACGCCCGAAAGGCCATGGCACGTGCACTGCAAACGGTAAAACTCTTACAAGACGAATTAGCTAAGCCTGATGAAAAGGCCGATAACATCAGGATCGGTTTCCTTAAACAGGTAATAGCTCTGGAAAGAAGTATACAGGAGATCCATAATCAGGATTTGTACCCCGATCTGTACCGGGATAGTGAATCCCCATTCCGCTTGTTAAATGATATTTTGAATATTTTCAGAATGACACTCTTAACACAGGGGGATTCCCAGCCCTTTATTGAACTTTCTACAAGTGACAACGAGTGGAAAGATTATGGGGTAATCGCATTTTGCAAAGATGTGAAAAACAACCTCGAATCGAGCAGGTTTACAAGCCTTTGGGATGCGCTTCAGTGTTATGAAAAAAATAAAACCCAGCTAACCTACACCTTTGAAATTCTGTCTCTTACAGGAAATTTAGGGAAGGAATAGTTACTCATAACTGGTTATCAGCGCTTTTAACGGTAAATTCTTTTTAACAATGAAATATGGAATTAAACAATTGAATTCCTATCTTCGCGGTCTTGCTTCCGTAGTTCAATGGATAGAATTTTGGTTTCCGGTACCAACGATGGGGGTTCGAATCCCTTCGGGAGCACTCGTACAAACAAAAACAGCCTTTAGATAATCTAAAGGCTGTTTTTGTTTCAAAAAATTCAAAAATAAGTTAACTCATCGTATTGCCCAATAAATAAGCCAGCACTTTCCTCAAGTTTTATTAGCTTAGTGCTACATGAAACCGCAATTTCTAATCTCAGCACCTCATAGTGGCGCAGGTAAAACAACGGTCACTTTAGGGATATTACGTGCATTAAGCAACCAGGGATTATCAGTGCAGCCATTCAAATGTGGCCCGGATTACCTTGATCCCAAGCTCCATGCTATCGCATCAGGGAAACAAAGTATCAATCTCGACAGCTTTATGATGGATGAAAAGCATATCAGGGAATTGTACTTCAATTATGGGAGTAAAGCTGACGTATTGGTTACAGAAGGGGTAATGGGACTTTTTGATGGAGCCGTGAAGATGGAAGGCAGCAGTGCAGCTATCGCAGGGTTACTTAACACGCCTATAATAATGGTTATCAATGCCAAGGCGATGGCCTACTCAGCAGCAGCAGTATTACTGGGTTTTAAAATGCTGCGGCCTGATTTGCAGATAGCAGGTGTAATATTCAATTTCGTGGAGCACGAATCGCACTATAATCTTTTAAAAGAGGCCGCTGAAGATATCGGGATTACCCCATTGGGATTTTTGCCTGCAAATGCAGATATCCAAATCCCATCAAGGCATTTAGGATTAAAAACGGGTAATGAAATCGATCATGACACTATTATTGAAGCGGCAGCAAGACATATAGAAAAACACATTGACCTGGATGAATTAATGCGGATTACTTTGAGACCCGAGAGCAGATGCGAACTGACAGAACCGGAAGAAGATCTGGAAGGATTAGCGAGCCCGGCAAATTTCTTAGGCAGGAAGATACTGGTGGCACATGATGAAGCTTTTAATTTTACGTATGCCGCAAATATCTCCGCATTAGCTGCTCTTGGCGAAATCACCTATTTTAGTCCGCTGAAAGACACGTTCCTTCCTGAGGCCGACCTTGTTTATTTACCTGGAGGTTATCCGGAATTACACCTTGAAGCTTTATCGGCCAATAAAACACTTAGAGATCAATTGTATGAGTTTTATAAAAACGGCGGCAAAATACTGGCAGAGTGCGGCGGCATGATGTACCTTGGAAAATATATTGTTGATGAGGATGGCAAAAAATACCCCATGACTGGCATTTTAAACAGCACTACCGGCATGCAGCATAAAAAACTATCAATTGGGTATAAACGGATAAGTATTGATGGAATGGAGTTAAGAGGCCATGAATTTCATTATTCCCGGTTTATTGAAGGATCGCTTGTTGATCTGCCCCAGCCAGATACGCAGATTTCCATTTGGAATGCCCGGAATGAATTAATGCAACTCCCCATTTTTCAAAATCAAAACCTATTTGCCAGTTACTTTCATTTTTACTTTGGAAATAACATTGATGTGATTAAACATCTGTTATTTCGGGACCAGTAACCGGTTGCTTACTTCAGCTGCTTGTAATAAACCAGCTGATGTTTTGGCAATAGTTCCGGATGTAAAATCTTAATCAGATCGGACAAAACTACTTGTGGATTAACAGCACCCGATTCCCAGTAATCATTTGCTCCGGCATCATTTGTTCTTTTATTATAGTTGTAAACATTACCATTTTTAAAGGGACGGAAATCTGCAAAACGTGTATCTCTTGCTGTCATCTCCTGTTTACTGTTCACATAGCCGATATTTAACCAGAAATCTGCCTTTAATGCCTCCGGAGCAACAACTTCAAAAGAAAGCGGCAAAGTACCAATCCCTTTTACATCCGACCATTTTGAGGTTCCGCCGGCATCTTTTAAAAAGTGGGTCAGGTAACTATTTCCTTCGGGCACATACCACACTCCCTTAACAGGCATAGTTGTAATTACATGGGGTTTATCCGCTGCCTTTGATGCAAGTAGTGACAACCTGTTGTATTCTATATCAATTGCATTAAATTTTTTGTTGACCAATGCTTCTTTTTCTACCAGTGCCCCCATTAGTTTTACCCATTCTGCACGTCCGAGTGGCGTGCTTTCCAAATATTCCGCATTTTGAATAACGGGGATACCCGCATCTGTTAAGATCTTAAACCTGTTAATTTTTGCGGTTGCATTACCTACCGCCATAATCACAGACGGGTGCATCGTTAATACCAATTCGTTATTGATATTACTCTCCTGCCCTACTTCCTTTATTTTTCCTTGTTTGATATAACTTCTAACCTTAGGGGAGCTCACATATTTCAGATTGCCCAGCCCCGTTAAAATGCCATCGGCCTCCGCGAAATCGATTAGAGCCACATGCATGGAAGACATCCCAATAATTGATTTGATCGGTGTTTCAATTACTTGTGCCTTAGGAACCCCCCCGGGAATTGCCCCTCCTCTTTTAATTAATAGATATTGCAGGGTATCTATTTGACCATTGCTATAATTATAGACATTGACTAATTTAAACTTCTTGTAATAAAAGATGTTAAATCCCCGCGCATATTTTATATCAGCTTTACCTATCGGAACTTCTCCGTTTGTTCCATTTTGGGCTGTTTCCCCCTTGTAGAGATCTTGCTGACAAGAACTGACAGCAATCAGCAAAAGGAACAGGTACAAAAGAGACCTTAAAATATTAAGATTATTTTTATTGGACAGCAGGTTGGTTTTAGCTAGTATCATCAAATGCATAAAGTTGTAACAGTTGTAAAACTACGAAGAAATATAGCATTACAGTACGTAACATATTGTTCTTTCGCCTAGCTGGATTTGAAGGATAATTGATTGATTATTGGAGTTAACTGCTCTTCAGAAACATCAGTTAGCGATAGATATTGTCCCCCTAAAACAGAGGCCAGTTCTTCGGCTTTATCCAGGTTAAAATAGTTTGATTCACTATTGAGTACTAAAGATTGAATATCCAGCGCTTTGAGCTGATTGGCAGCCTGGATAGTCTGGTTCCATGGATCACCCGCAATTCCGGATAAAGGAACATTTGCTTTACCATCAGTAAGGATAACCAGAATTGGATGATAGCCTTTTTTAATATCAAAATCAGCCAATAAGTTAACAGCTGTTTGCAGTGCGTCCGGCAAAGGCGTCCTTCCACCTGTTGGTAAACTAATCATTGCCTCTTCCGCTAATTCTATACTCTGCGTAGGATAAAGCAGCACCTCAGCCGCTATACCACGAAAAGCAATTACACCAACTGTATCCCTTTTTTCATAGGCTTCTGTCAAAAGACTAAGCACCGTTCCCTTTACCGCCTCCATTCTTTTGCGGGCAGCCATAGAGCCAGAAGCATCTACAACAAACAGGATCAGGTTACTCATTTTACCATCACGTTTTTTTCGGTGCAAGTCATCAATAGTGATGTTAAATTGATCGGGATCACGTAAAATGGCATGAACTACCGTGGCCTGTATATCAATATCAGAGGTAGTTTTGCTGGGTTCGGAACGCGTATGAGCACCTCTTTTCACATTGGTAGCGGCACTTCGTTTCCCTGCTTGAGGATCTGACACGGATTGCGGCGTAAAGCTTTCAATTTTCGGGAGGTTATTTGGTGCAATAGCTTTAAAGATTTGCTCTTTTGTATTTTCATCTTTGCCATGATCCCCCCCTTCGCCCTGCTCATCATTTATATGCTTACCCTGCTTATCATCCTTATCCTGCTCAGTTTTGCGATTCTTGCCCTGGTTTTCATCCTTGCCATCGTCACTTTTTGTATTCTTGCCCTGATCATTAGGAGAGTTTTTTCCTTTGCGATGCCCCAAGGCCAATTCTGCCGCTTCTATGATATCATCAGCAGTAACTTTCGTACGATGTGCCAATGCAGCTATAGTAACAGCTGTTTTATAAATAACAATATCAGCCCGCAAGCTTTTTACATTTAAATCTGTGGTAAGCTGACTGATCAAATTTAACAAATCATCATCCATAGAGATAGACGGCAGCAGTTCTTTTGCAGTAACTAATTGTTCTTTTAACCTTTGCTGCTGAAGCTCCCATCGCTGGCCGAAAGAAGCAGGATCATCCTCAAAAGCAATCCGGCGCCGTACTACTTCTGCCCGCTCTGCAACCTCTGCAGGGGCGGTTACACTGACCATCAGACCAAACCTGTCCAGGAACTGCGGACGAAGCTTTCCTTCTTCAGGATTCATTGTTCCAATCAGGGTGAATCGTGAAGGATGGCTAAATGATAAACCTTCACGTTCAATTCTGTTTTCGCCCATTGCAGAAACATCCAGCAACACGTCAACCAGGTGGTCTGGTAATAAATTCACCTCATCAATATACAGGATTCCCTGATGTACAGCGGAAAGTAAGCCGGGTTGAAATTTCTTTATCTTTTCTGCAAGCACAGCTTGCAGATCGAGGCTCCCTATTATTCTTTCTTCTGTAGCTCCTATTGGAAGATTGACAAATGGAACCTGCAGCCATTCCCCGTTCTCTTTCCTGATGAGCGGTACCACTTCAGCTAATGCACGGGCAGCGGTACTCTTTGCTGTTCCTTTATCACCCTGTATCAGTAAACCACCAATCGCAGGGTTAATAGCGCATAACATCAGGGCTTTTTTAAGTTTTTCCTGACCGGCAATTGCGGTAAACGGGTAATTAATCGTTTGGCTGTTATGCTTCATTACGTTCTTCTAATAAGGTTTCTGTTTCCAGATAAAGCTGTTTCAATTCATCAAGTATATGTGCAGGTGCAGACCACATTTCACGTTTCGACGCTTCCAGCAGTCTTTCTGTTATGGCATGTAAAGCCCAGGGATTGTTCTCTGAGAAAAACTCCTGCATCTCTTTATCCAATGCGTAGGTTTCTGCTATTTTATCATACATCCAATCGTCCACAACCTTAGCTGTAGCATCGTAACCAAATATATAATCAACGGTTGTTGTTAATTCCAATCCGCCTTTATAGCCATGTTTTTTTATACTGTCGAGCCATTTTGGGTTAACTACCCTTGACCGGAAAACGCGCGAAACTTCTTCTTTAAGGTCTCTGACAGTAGCCCGGTCAGGATTCTGTGTGTCGCCGAAATAACTTCTCGGCTGTTTGCCTGTCAGGCTCCGGATAGAGGCGATCATACCCCCGTGAAATTGAAGGTAATCATCACTGTCAAAAATATCATGCTCCCTGTTGTCCTGATTGTGGAGCGCAACTTCTACGCCAGACAAGCGCTTTTTAAATTCGTTTCTCGCATCAGCACCGCTCACACTTTTACCATAAGCATAACCGCCCCAATTGATATAAGCCGAGGCAAAGTCGGCATCAGCGTTCCAGTTTCTCTCCTGGATCAACTCTAAAATACCGGCTCCGTAACCACCCGGAGGCGAACCAAAAATCCGGTAAGCGGCTTTTTGTTCGGCCTCCTCAATTGACAGATCACCTTCACTGAACTCCGCCAGATCTTTCAAATAATGTTGCCTGATAAAATTTTCTTCTACGGGCTCTTCAGCACTGAGTGACATTTGTACCGCATCGTCGATCAGATCAATCAAATGAGGGAAAGCATCGCGGAAAAACCCGCTGATACGGGTAGTGACATCTATTCTTGGCCGCCCCAATTCTCCTAATGAAATCAGTTCTAACCCCACTACCCTCCTGCTTTCGGGTTGCCATACCGGTCTAACGCCTAACAAAGCAAGTATCTCCGCTACGTCATCTCCCTGCGTCCGCATCGCACTGGTTCCCCAGATACTGATTGCCACGCTTTTGGGATAAAACCCTTTCTCTTTTAAATGGCGCGCCAATACTTCTTTAGCTAACTGCTGGCCAACCTGCCAAGCTGCCTGTGAGGGTAATGCACGCGGGTCTACACTGTAAAAATTTCTTCCGGTTGGCAAAATATGCGCCATCCCACGGGTAGGTGCGCCACTTGGGCCCGCAGCAATATAACCGCCAGACAATCCATGTAAAAGGTTGCTTATTTCATCGTAAGTATGTCCCAGGTTTGGCAGTAATGATTCACAGATATATAGGAGCACCTTAATGATTTCTTCGCTCTCACTTGCCAACCCGAAAGTTTCCTGAAACACCCGGTATACAGTTTCTTTTTTAAAATGTTGCTGATGCAGTAATTGTAATAAATGGTTGCCCAATTCATCGATAACCTCTAACGCGTCTGCCGCAGTGATTATCGGGCGGCCCGCCAGGTTAGTAAATTCTGCAGCTACTCTGTTTAGACGCTGTCCTTTCTGGTCTAACAGTTCGTTGATATCAAAATGGAAAAGCCGGGCGATCTCCGCGGAAAGACTTGGTACGCCAATATTAGACAACCGGGTAAGCGACTGCAGCATATCAATAAGTGCTGTTCCCTCTGGTGCGTGACCTAAAGTGTGCAACCCGTTTCTGATCTGTGCAGCGCCAAGTTCGCACAGGTAGCCATCAATGTCTTCAATTAAATGTGCAATATCTTTTCCATCCATCTCTGTGATACTTACAGGCACACCTTCAGGGGTCATTTCATCATCCCATTCATGCACATGATCGCCATGATCACGCTTTAGCATGGCAGAAAGATCTTTATCCAGATTAGTTTGTTTGATCAGCGCCCAGATCTGCTGTTGCAATAGAGGTAATTTTGAGGGATCTAATGTTTCTACCTGATAATACTCATCTACCAACTGGGTCAGCAATGCTAATTCACCATAACTATCGGCGGAGGTCATTGCCGGGGTAAGATGGTCCACCACTACTGCATGCGCACGGCGCTTTGCCTGGGCACCCTCGCCCGGATCATTAATTATAAATGGATAAAAAAGTGGCAGGTCTGCGAGGAAAGCATCCGGGAAACAATTTTCAGATAACCCTATGCTTTTTCCAGGGAGCCATTCCAGTGTACCATGTTTACCTACATGCACAATTGCATCCGCTCCCCAATCACTGCGCAGCCAACGGTAAAAAGCATGGTAATGATGGGTAGGTGCCAGATCTGGCTGATGATAAATCGCATCAGGATCCATTCCATAACCACGCGGAGGCTGGAGTGCGATAAAGGCATTTCCTAAATCAAGCCCTGCAAAAGAAATATGTCCATCATGAACATATGATTTACCTGGAGCTTCACCCCACTGTTTCTCCATTTTTTGCTGAAGTGCAATGGGCAGTTCTTTGAACCAGCCGTTATATTTTTCGAAAGATACCCTGCCCGCAGCCTCTTCCAGCTGTTGTGCAGTAAGGTAACTTTCATCATAAGAACATCTGTTGATCAGGTCATGGATTAATTGTGTGCTCGAAGCCGGCAGGTTATTAATCTGGTAGCCTTCCCCCTGCATCGCCTGTAAAACGGCCATTAAAGATTCCGGTGCATCCAAACCAACAGCATTCCCTATTTGTGAAGCCTTACTGCTCGAGTTGGTAAACACGAAAGCAACCTTTTTAGCCCGGTTGGGGAGATGGCGAAGACGTGAAAACCGAATAGCAAGTCCTGCTACACGTTCTACACGATCTTCCAGTGGTTCATACCCTTTAGCCTCTCTGCCTTTTTCTTTAAAAGACACGGGCACGGTAATGATACGTCCGTCAAATTCAGGAATGGCAACATTCATTGCCGTATCTAAGGGATTTAATCCCCGCGGGGAAGATTCCCATGCGCCACGGCCCATCCCGCTTGCAATTGCTTGCAAAATGGGTACATCTAACTTTTTAAGAATATCTTCACTTGAATTTACAGCATTGCCATCCTGCATAGCAAATGAAACGGTGTTAACCAATACATCTATGCTAATCCCCTGTATATTTTTGAAAAACTGAAATGCAGCAGGCCAGCCCGAATGATCTACGGCTTTTAATGATGCTGTAAACACAGGAAGTACATTCACATCCCTGTCTTCGAGCACCCTGATTAAAGTGTCTATAAAAGCAGTATTGCCGCTGATATAATGTGCCCGGTAAAACGTGATGCCTATCGTAGGAAATGATGGATTTTGACGTAACAACCAATCTTCCATTGTTGCATTCTCTGGCAGCTCAGGGTGATATATGCCGTGTTGCGGCAAAATCACCGGAGCGTCGAAACCAAAGCCCGTCATCAGTAAATGATCTGATAAAAAATGAAGCAGCGACACCACATTGGTATGCCCGCCTGCGTCAAGATAATTCAGTGTTTCCTGTAATATCGCAGGTGTAACAGTAGAAGCAGCTGCATATTCAGGATTAAAATCACTGGTTCCGCTTACAATAATCAAATGCTGACCTTGCTTTTGTACACGCTGTACAAGCTCACTGAAGCCGGGGATCGTACTTGGCCGCCCTAATATCCTCAGTATAATGATCTTCGCGCCTGCTATTTCCCTATCCAGTAATTGCGACATATGTGCTTCAGTTTTTACTGCGAGCAAATTGATACCCAATGTTCGCGGAAAATCTTCCGGAAGGGACTGGATGGCACGATGTAGGGTAAGCAGATCGGTATCGGCATGGCTCAGGAAGACAATACCTTCTTTTGCCTGATCTGCAGGGCCCGATATTGAAGGTGCTTCCGATCCTTTCCAGGTGTAAAATTGAAAAACGTATTCGTTAAGCTCAGCTGGCGGCACTTGAAAATTATCAGCCACCACCATACTTTCTATGTAATCAAAAATCGCGGTAACCTGCCAGTCGCTATTAATGGAATGAAACCAGACCGAATGTCCGTCAAACAACAGCGTAACTACATTAGCCAGTGTGCAGGGACCTAAGCAGCCCCCTTTTGTCATATGCACCACATTCCTTAGTTTACGGCGCAGCCATTCACTTTTATATAAATCGACCGGTACCGCACTGTACCCCCTATCTGTTCTTCCACAGCAGCAAGCATTATAGCAATAGGATAAATGCCCTCTCCTTTGAACCAGGTTAATTGCTTTCCCATCTGCTCTTGTTACGCGTTGCCGTTTAATCTCAGCCATTCTGAATTTTATCTTGATTTTACCGGGTGATACCAGTCAAAAGTAAATTTATTTTCGCTGATCGCGGTATTGAAAATCTATAAAAGATCAGAAACCTTTACAGAAACACTATTGAGAAAATTCAATTCATGTGGATAATGTCGTATCAAAATCAACGTCTCAAGATTGTCATTACGAGAATGATTTCATAAATATATTTTGACGAATGATAGGAGAACATGTCTATAACTTATACTGTATTCTTACAAGGAGCTAAATAAGGAAAGGAGTGATACTATGCAGTAAATCAACCTCATAAAAAAAAATGAACACACCAAACAACCAGGTAAGAGTATTAAAGAAAGTTAAGCTGCCGTCTACAGCCATCTTTCTCCTAGCCAGCTTACTCTACTTAAATTACCTACTGCAAGACTTCAACTTTATAAAACAACAAAACTAATAAGACATGAAAAAAATTCTATACAGCGTACTCTCAGTTCTCTTACTGTTTTTAGGATCAGCTTGTGAAAAAGATGAGACTACCTATAGGGCAACAGCCAATATTACAGTGATCAACACTGCAGCAGGACTTGGAGCCATAAGAGTAAACCCTGGTGCTGGAAGTGGCTTCGCGTATGCAAAAGCTACTGATCTTGCTTATAGTGCAAGTGCAGTATTTGGTGCTTATACTGGCAGTAACACAATTACCGTAGTTAAATCAACCGATACTACAACAAAAGTATTTCAGCGGACAATAGATTTAAAACCGATCAGTACGTTATATATCGCAGGTACTGCAGCCGCGGTAGACACGATGTTCCGTGTAGAGAGCAATTTCCCATACATCAACTCAAGTGATATCAATGCAGAAAGTGCGATGTATATCCGTTTTGTAAATTTATCACCAAATAGTGGGACAGTGAACGTAAGGATTTCTGGAGCTACAGCACTTGAGGCGACAGCCTTGTCTTATAAAGGAATTTCTGAATTCAAAAAATATCCTGCGCCAATAGTGGTTCCACCCGCTCCTGCATTTGTTACTTTTGAGATTAGGAATGCGGCTAATACTCACACATTAGCATCCATTCCAGTTACGTACAGCGCTAGCCGTTATAAAACTGCTTCTATAATTTTCAGAGGATTGGTAAATACAGCTGGTACCGGTTCAGACCCAACATTTCCTCTTGCAGCATTCCAGGTTACTTACAACTAGTCAAACATACACACACCAATGCTATAGCATGGGCTTCAAAACAAGCCCATGCCTATATCTGATCGCCAAAACAGTATTATATTACAGTATTAGGATTTAAAAACACTCCTTACAGACTATATTAAGCACATTGTATAAAAGCATATCTATTTATAAATTTTCAAGAATTTCAACCGATTGCTCACTTGCTTAATCCACTCTCTTGCCATCAGTTCATGACCAAATATTGTAGGATGCACCCCATCCCACACCCAGTAATCCGGAGTTGCTTTCTTCATTGCCTTCTCAAACATTGTTGGATAATCCACAATAACAGCATTAAACTCCATAGCAAGCTGACGTACTTTTACTGCACGCTGTGCAGTTTCGCTTTGCCATAAAGCCCAGTTCTCTTTGCGCTTACCTACAGGATATACAAATGGGATTCCCAATACCATTAAAACATTAGGATTAGCCGTTTTAACCTGCTGTAATAGTTTGCGTAGCACAGCTTCGAACTGTGTCGCATCCATAATTTCAGGTTTACTCTCCACCACTGCCGCTACATCATTAATACCAATCAGCACGCTAAGTACATCAGGCTTGATATCCATCGTATCCGTCTGCCAACGCTTGTCAAGATCAGACAATTTATTACCGCTGATCCCTCTGTTATAAAACTTAAATCCTGATTCCGGAAAATCCGCACCAATCCTGCTTGCGGCAGCAAATACATACCCATGCCCCATGATATGGTTCAGATCTTCGGTTCGCCCGCGTTTACCATCTGTGATAGAATCCCCTTGAAAGAGGAAAACCAGGTCTTTCTCTTCAGGAATTATAGTTTCAGGTGATGGTTCGCCCGCTAATCCAATCGCTGGTGCAATCGCTGTAGCAAGACCGGTAAGTACGGCCGATTTAATAAAGGTTCTTCTTGGTGATGCTTCTCTCATTTGATCAATAGTATAATCTTCGATCCATTATGGTCTTCGACTAAAGATATTGTTATTAATTCATTCTGCTTCTGATCTCGTCAGCATTTATTTTCCTGCTTTTATTGCTTTTCACACTGGAACTCCCAAACTTATAAGAGAACGATAAATTAAAAAACCGGCTTTCGCTCTTTTGATTATAATATGCATTTACACCTTGATAATCTACATTATAACGCTGTGCATAGGTATTGAAAACATCATCGACAGAGAACCGGACATTGGCTTTTTTATGGAGGATAGATTTGCTGATACCCAAGTCTACCTCAAACAGGTTTTTCGTTTTATAGATCCCTTGAGAAAATGGAGAGAGGTACATCACAAAAACTTCCGAGCTCCAGCCCTTTCCCATATTAAAACTATTTGATAGCGTTGCCTGGTAAACCCAATTACTATTATTTAATCTGTTTTTGCCATCTATAAACTGATTAAACTTGATAAAACCAACCATATTAGAAAGAGAAATATCCCAGAAACCTTTAATCGACGTATAAAAGTCGTTGGAAAAATAAAAGGTGCTGCTATTACTGAGGTTATCCTGAGAAGAGATCAACACATTATTTGCTCCATTAAAGTAAACCGGTGCCAGTGCATCATTTGCCTTTGTATAATTCATTTTGAAGGATAAAAAACTTTTATAAGTATAACTGATATCAAAATTATGGCTGATCTCTGGTTTAATGTTTGGATTTCCCTGATAATAGGCATATTGATTTTTATACAGGATGAAAGGATTAACCACATCAAGTCCAAAACGCTGAATACTCTTACGATAGCTTATACCGAACACGTTGTTTTCATTGCGATTATAGCTGATGGCGACTGCGGGGAACAGGTTTGAATAATTACGGTTGGTCGTAGTGTCACCGGTTTTGAGTTCGCCTCTTGTATTTGTCAGCTCATACCTCAGCCCGCCTGTAACGCTGATCTTCTTAAAAGTTCCGTTATAATTTACATAAGCAGCATTGATCAGCTCTTTATAAATAAAATTGTTGCTGCGGGTTACATCATAAATCCAGGCTTGATCAGTGTTGATTTCCCACAATGTATTGTTATCTGTTTTTGTGAAATAGGTTTTTATACCCACTTCCAGGCTCCCATTTTTAAGCGGGTTCACATAATCTGCTGCAAACGCATAAACCTGGTTTACCGTAGGTGAATTATCTCGTAATAGAAGCGCTTGCCCATATTCAGTTTGCTGTGCATCAAAGAAGGTGGTTCTATAATTGTTCTGAGATGATTTATCATATTTAAAGTAATCCAGGTTAAAAGTTAAGGTCCTTTTGGAAGTATCCAACATAGATTTATAGAAAACATTAAAAGATGGAATGGTATATCTGCTGTTTCCTTTCGTATTTACATATGATGTTGAATCAGCTCTATCGCCACTATAATCTAACAAAGTCGAGCTCTTCCATTCCCGTTTCAAATTCATCAAACTTCCTTTTACTAAAAACCCTATGGTATTGCTTTTATTGATATCCCAATCTACACCCGCTTTTAATGAATGACCATAAGTACTTTGATCTCTTCTCTCGTCGCTAATAATATTTAAATCTGGTCCCTGTATCCTATCCGAAAATGTGTTAGTATACTTTTTAGTGTAAGAATGGTTATAGCTTCCATATACATTAACGCCTTTGGTACGGTAATTCAGGTTAAGTCCTTCGTTATTTTGCAAGTGTTTCCCCAAACCTGGACCTAAGATCACGCTTCCATTAGTTCCGTAGCTCTTATTCACAATTGATTTAATATTCAATACACTCCCCCCCCGTGCATCATATTTTGCAGAAGGATTGGCAAGGATTTCCAACTGATCTACTGTACTTGCAGGTTGGCTCTGCAAATAAGTTTTGAGTTCATCACCACTCAAATAATTTTGTCGCCCGTCAATATAAATAGCAATCTTTTTTCCCTGGTATGCAAGTGCATTATTTTGCTCGAATACTCCAGGAATTTGTTTGATCGCATCATATAGTGATTTTCCTGAAGCGATCGGACTTTGTGCCACATTAAATAGTACCTTATCACCTCTTATTTCTATCATTTTCTTTTTGGCGGCGATCGTGACCGTGTTCATTTGATTGGTTTTGAGATCGAGATATATTGGTTTGAGCTGTATTACGCTACTGGTATCGGGATAGGAGATGATAATCACTGTATCTAATGTGGTATAACTCAAATGGGAAATCTTTAAAGAATATACTGCTTCCTTTTTTAAAGGAGGAAATTCAAATTTACCAGCTTCATTGGTTACTGTTTGCAATTGCTTACCCGCGGTTCCTTTCAGCTCCACCGTGGCATTTTTCATTGATTCTTGTGATGATGAATAGATAGCGCCCTTAATTTTAATATTTTGCGCACGAGCGGTTAAGGAAGTTAAAAGGAGCAACAAGGCTGCAAATTGAGTAAGTTTCTTCATGAGTTATTTATTTGATGCCACAAATCAATTGAAAAAAACAAAGTCAATTCTGTTATATTCGACTAATAGACTAACCTGAACCACGAAAACAACCATTGAATTTTCATCGTGCAAAACACAGGTTTAGTCGTGCGCAATACCCGGTCTTAAATAATTTTATACGACTTTAGCTTTGTGATTAAAAAACCTGTATTTACCTTTCCTCTGGTGTTTGAAGCCTTGATATGGCTGCTCTATGTAGCCCTCTATAAATATTCCTTCTATCTGCAAAAAGCAGCTTTGCCAAGAATATTAAATAATGATTTCCCTTATTTGCAAGTCTGTATTTACGGCATTTGCTCTACCCTTATTCTTATCCCTTATTACCGCTGGGCTATTCCTGCGTTGATGCAGCGCAAAAGATATTTGCTAGTGGTGGTCGTTACTTTGGTCTGCTTTATTTTGGTAATCCCCTATAATAATTATGCAATCAGCTGGTTAGGCGCAAAGCTAACAGAAGGGCAAACAGTACATCAGTTTTTTAAACATTCAACGCAATACTGGGAGCTTGATTTATTGCTAACTGACTTTATTGCCTTTTTCTGTATTGCTCTGGCTAGGTTTTCTTACCAGAATGAGGTGCAACGACACAAAGTAGAGACCGACCATTTACAGTTGCAGCTAACTATGCTGAAGACGCAGCTTCAACCTCATTTTTTGTTTAATACGCTAAACAGTCTTTATGGAATGAGCCTGACAGGTTCAAAAGAGACACCAAGGTTTATCTTGCTGCTCTCCCAAATGATGCAATACATACTATATGATTGTGACCAGGAGGAAGTAACACTCGAAGATGAAACTAATTTTTTAAAGGGCTACTTTGAGCTGGAACAGAAAAAATTCCCAAAAGCGGCAATCTCGCTGGAAACGGAGACAATAAACGGTGCAATAAAAATACCGCCCTTACTTTTTTTACCGCTTGTAGAAAACAGTTTTAAGCATGGGCGACATAAACTGGAAGATAAAGCAGGAGTAGAAGCGACATTGATTTTATCGGGCAACAAATTAACGTTCACAATTATAAATGATAAGCTTGATCCGGCACCTCCAGGATTGAAAAAGAAACCGGGAGGGATCGGTTTAGTGAATATCCGTAAAAGACTTGATCTCTATTATCCTGAAAAATATCAGCTGACTATCAATGAAATCAATAATCAATATATTGCAGAAGTGATAATTAACCTATAATGAAGTGTATAATAATAGATGATGAACCTTTCGCACACCAGGTACTGGAACATTATATTAATGAAACTCCGGGATTATCCCTGCTGGCCGCTTTCCGAAATGCCGTAGAGGCTTTTGAGTATTTAGGGAAACACCATGCAGACCTTCTGTTTCTGGACATTGAAATGCCACTGGTTAATGGGATCCAATTTTTAAAGGCACTTGAAAATGCACCGCAGACTATCTTCACTACAGCGTATAAACAATATGCTTTTGAAGGATATGAACTGGATGCTATTGATTATTTATTAAAACCATTTTCGTACGAGCGCTTTATAAAAGCCGTTCAAAAAGCAGAACGTAAATCACAACCTCAACAGGACACTGCTAATTATTTGCTGATTAAAGATAAACAAGGAATGCTGAACCTGAAACAGCAGGATATTATTTATATTGAAGGTTCTAAAGATTATGTAAAGATCAACACGGCAGAGCAATCCTATTTAGTTTATCAAACCATGAAGGGTATCCTGGAACAATTGAACACGGACCTTTTCTTACAAGCGCACCGCTCATACATTATTAATAAAACCTATGTGGAACGGATTGTTCAGAATAACCTGATCTTAAGTAATCAATCTTTTGTTCCTATCGGACCAATGTATAAAAAAGACCTGATCCAATATATTAACCGTTAAACGGATCCATTTGCCATATATACATGCTCTATTTACCAGATACAGCGATTGCACACAAATTAGCTGGGACGGGGCAAAAGAAAGCGGGAATAATCAATTGACTATTCCCGCTCATCTAATTAACGCTCTCGTATATAAAGACGCTTGATTTAAGAGATTATTGTATAAGACACAAAATATTTTTAAAATTTAAATTTCAGAGCACGGTGCTAATTTTGATAATTTAATTTCTATCACATCTTTAGGCAATCATTTCGTATGTTTATTGAGTACGTTTGCTAATAACAAATAGCACAACCAAACGATAAACCGGTATAATCATATGGCCATCAACCAAATTCAATGGATTAAACAAATATTGCTTACCAGCTTAATCTGCATTTCCTGCTGCACTGCCTTCGCGCAACAATCTAATTCATCTCTTCAGCTCAGTAATGATGAAATCACCCTTCCCGGAAGAAAGATCAGCTTAAATACAAGCGGTTTCCCTGAAAAGATCCAGACCTTCTTTACACCAGAAATGACAGGTCTTTCTACAATACCTAATAATATCATTACCGAAGCAATCCACTTCCATGTGATCAGCTCCGCTACACACAAGGATATCAAATTCAAAAATAAAGGTATAATCTACAAAGTGATAAAACCCGGGGCGATAAAATGGACTGCTTTAAATATCGCCGACCCCTTAAAAATGGAGGTTGGAGCGACAATAAAAAATACTGGTCTGCTATCCTATACCGTGAAGATAACGGCATTGGAAGATGTAAAATTGGATGATATTAAACTGCACCTTCCTTTTACGAAAGAAGTTTCTAAATATCTGAGAGGGCTTGGAAATAAGGGTGGCAATCGCCCCGATTCTGTTAAATGGAAATGGGACAGCGCTGCAAAAAACGAGAACGGCGCGTGGATTGGTGAGGCAAATGCCGGACTACAGTACTCTTTACTTCGCCCTTCTTCATGGGGAAATGATGGTAAAGGGGGTATCTTGATTACTGAAAAAGGAACATCAATGCTTTCAGAAAATTATAGCGGAGACAGAGTTATGAAAAAAGGTAAAGTTTTATATTACAATTTTACACTCTTGATTACGCCGTCTTCTACTAATGATGCCTGGAATCGATAATACCAACCGCTAAACAAAATAGTGCTGCCGAAACAATGATCTATAAGAAAAAGGGTATACTAATTTGAAGACATAGCATTTTTACCCCAGTCAGGGCAATCATGCAGTCTAAACATAGCATACCCTTTTTCGGGCGAAGCTTAGAACTCCCTCAAAAACCGGTAAACTATAAAAGCCTTACCAGCAAAACATTATGTAATACTGTTATCCATTTTAAACACACGTGAAACCTGTTCATTTGAAGATGCAGATACGCTTAAATCTTTAATCAATCCTGTTTCTAAACTATAAACCCATCCGTGAATACCCAACTTTTTACCATTGGCCCATCTGTTCTGCACAATCGAAGTTTTAGTCAGATTAGACACACCTTCAATCACATTCAGTTCAACCAGCCTGTCAAAACGTTGTTTTTCTTCAGTTAAACCACTCAACTCATCCTCGTGTAAACGGTAAACATCCCTGATATTGGTCAGCCAGTTATCAATTATGCCAAATTGTTTACTTCCCATGGCTGCGTTTACGCCACCACAACCATAATGACCGACAATCAGTACATGTTCCACTTCCAATACGTTTACTGCATAATCGAGTACGCTTAGCATATTCATATCCGTATGCACAATTACATTGGCAATATTACGGTGTACAAAAATATCACCCGGAACAGTATTCGTGATCTGGTTTGCAGGCACCCTGCTATCAGAACAACCGATCCATAAAATTGGTGGTTTTTGTCCGGCCGACAAGCGGTCGAAGAAAGTCGGGTCTTCAGCCAGTGTAGCCGCAACCCAGTCTTTATTACCTTGTAATAATCCTTCGTAAGTAATGTTTTGTGTATGGTGTTCTAATTTTGCACACATATTATTATTATTTAATGTTTATGAAGTGATCAGGTCACATATTGCTAATTTATAGGTTCCTGACCAATTATTACAATTTAAACATAAATGTTATGACATGTGTTTGTATTATTACACAATAAACGCTTAAACCCGTATTTAATAAGGGCATTATGCTTCAGTTGATGAAAGATTAAAACAGAAAAATAATTTCCGGAACATTTTAAAAGTTAATGTGTTATCTAAGCACATCAAAAACTTAATACTATGGGATTATTGAAAACAGCTTTAATTGGTGCCGCGATCTATGGTGCTATTAAATACGTAACGAAGAAAGATATCAATGGTAAATCCATTGTAGACGACATAAAAGAAAAAGCTCCGGAATGGGCAGATAAAGCAAAAAAGTTTAAAGAAGACTTTACTGCTGACCCTAACTTTAGAAATGAACCTTACGTTTAGGAATTCTAATCATTAAGGATAATAAAAAAGCGATTGCCGGCCCGGCAATCGCTTTTTTATTTAGAAATATGTTTAAACTGCATCTGATAAAGATGTAAAAGTAAAGTCCCTGATTTTCATCGGCGGCACCAGCATATCACCAGATCTTACCGATTTACCGAAAGCTTCTACATTATTCAGCATAATAACCGGACTTTCATTAAAGCGGAAGTTTTTAAGCGGGAATTTGATTTCCCCGTTTTCGATGTAAAAAGTACCATCACGTGTCAGCCCCGTCAGCAGTAATGTTTGAGGATCTACAGATCTGATATACCAGAAACGGGTTACCAAAATTCCTTTCTCCGTACTTTTGATCAGTTCTTCGAGTGATTGTGTACCCCCTTCAATGATCATGCTTCTGCTGAAAGGAAGCGGTGCAACTCCTTTTTCTTTTGCCCAGTACCTGGAGTAACTCAGGTTTTTAACTACGCCTTTATCTACCCATACCGTTTTTTTGATGGGCAAACCATCACTGTTCCAGGTAGCGGAAGGCAATTCCGTATTCATCGGATCAGAATAGATAGTCACGTTATCACTAAAAAGCTGTTCCCCTAAACGGGTGCCCCCGCCTTTTTTGCTCATGAAACTTCTTCCTTCATCAGCACTTCTCGCATCAAAGCCGCGAAACATGTTACTGATCATATCACTTGCCGCCAGGGGCTCAAGTATCACCGTGTATTTACCCGGTTCGATAGCTTTAGCACCAGCAGAACCATTTGCTTTCATCGCAGCGATCTTGCTTTGCGCAAGCGTATCCATTTTACTCAGGTCATTGAACGACTGGCTTACATAACCTGATCCGGTACCTGCCTGGTTTCTTACAGTAACAGAAAATGAAACATCGGTGCTTTTGTTATAAGCAAAGAGGCCCTTTGAATTCATGACCGCCCTAAAGCCATTAGAGTTCTCCAGAAAACCTGCTGCCTCTAGTTTCGCATCTTTCGCTACAGTAAGACTTTTCAAGACCATTTCGGCTCTTGTATCAGGGGTCATCGCTGCCGTAGCAGCATTATAAGTAATGGAGTCTTCGAACTCCTGACCGCCCAATAGTGTCATATATTCAGGATTTTCGGGAGAAAGCTGTGCGAGTTCTTCTGAACGGCGAACAACCTTTTCTAACGAAGCATCGTCAAATTCATTAATCGATGCCGTTCCTGTTTTTTTACCGTAAGTAGAGTTTACAGAAAGGCTCATATTACTGATCTCTCCCGCAGTAGATACGGCATTCCGGGCATAACGGATATTTCCGCCTGTAGTTCCGCCCAGATTCACCTCGCATTCATCGGCTTTTGAAAAACCGAGTACCTTTTTCAATATAGCTTGCGCTTCTTCTTTAGTTAGTATTGACATGATTAGATCTTTCTTGCTGTGTTAATAACATTTACCCCATTAAAACGTGTAGTGGAGCTTCCATGAGAAACAGCACTACTTTGAGAAGGCTGCCCTTTTCCATCATTAAATGAGCCACCCAAACGGTAATCACTCTCATCGCAGATGGCACTGCATGAATTCCAGAACTCCTGTGTGTTCGACTGGTAAGCTACATCGTTCAGCATACCCACAATTTTTCCTTCTTTGATCTCATAGAACAATTGTCCGCCGAACTGGAAGTTATAACGCTGCTGATCAATAGAGAAACTGCCGTTACCAAGGATGTAAATCCCCTTTTCGACATTCTTAATCATATTATCCACACTTAATTTGTCTTTTCCAGGCTGTAAGGATACATTCGGCATCCGCTGGAACTGTACATCATCCCAGCCTTGTGCATAACAGCATCCCTGCGAAGCATCCAATCCAATGATATGTGCCTGATCGCGGATAGCCTGGTAATTCACCAAAGTACCTTCTTTGATCAGATCCCATTTCCCGCACTTCACACCTTCGTCGTCATATCCCACGGCACCTAATGAACCCACCTGCGTTTTATCAGCAACAATGTTAACCAGCTTACTGCCAAAGTTGAATTTTTTAGATTTCCATTTATCCAGTGTAAGGAAACTTGTACCCGCATAGTTTGCTTCATAGCCAAGTACCCTATCCAGTTCTGTAGGGTGGCCAACCGACTCGTGGATGGTTAACCATAAATGCGAAGGATCAAGTACAAGATCGTACTTACCAGGTTCAACAGATTTCGCTTTTATTTTTTCATCGGCAGCTTTGGAAGCCATTTTCACATCTTCCAGGATATCATATCTATCCTTATAGCGTGTATATACTCCTGCGATTTTGTCTTGCGGCCTTGCACTCAGGTACTCATATCCCATACCAGAAGGGGCACTCAATGAATTTACCGTCTGGAATTTACCAGAAGTACGGTCGATTTTTGTTACGGTAAACGATGGATAAATCCGGTGGATATCCTGATCGATATAAGAGCCATCTGTGGATGCAAAATACTTCTGTTCATTTACGGCAAAAAGCACCGAATTCACAAAACTAGCACCATTCTGAAGGGCAATATCATTCACATTCAACAGCAGGTCTACTTTTTCTTTTACAGGAACACCAAAAGTGTTGATCTCAATAGGTGCTTTCCAGCTTACTTCACCAAATCCTTTTTGCGGTGCAAGCTGTACGTTCTCTCCTGATATTTTCGAATTTGCTTTAGCTACTGCAACAGCTTGTTCTGCAGCTTTGGCTACTGCTTCTTTCGTAACTGTATTGGTAGCGGCAAAACCCCAGCACCCATTGGCAATTACACGAACCCCAACACCGTAAGATTCTGTGTTTACTACGCCCTGTACTCTTTTTTCACGGGTGGCCACAAATTGGTTCAGGTATCTTCCGATACGGATATCCGTGTAGGTTGCCCCTTTTGCTTTGGCAGCATTTAAAGCTACATCTGCTAACTCTTTTTTTATCTTTACATCAACACCATCAAGCGCCTGTAAAGGATCAATGGGATTGCCTAGTGCAGCAAGGTCCTGCAGCATCAACGCTCCCATTCCCATCCCTGATAAGTAAATAAAATCTCTTCTTTTCAATGTTAATTCGGTTTAGTTTAGGTTTTTCAATTTAGTAAAATTCAAAGATTATTTCTATAACAATTTAGTTTCAAACCACATATAGCCAATAGAAATAAGAAACAGGGCAAAAAACCACCATTTTGACACTTCTTTTTCGACTTCGTCTGATTTGATACTGTTATTTTCACTTTTGGAGGCGTATTTTTTTGCAAAAGCAGTGTTTTCCATTAATATCTTATATTGCTTTATAGTTTTCCAGTCAGTTTTATCATAGACAAATAGATATTCAGTTGGATTTGAACTTATTTTGAGCTCGTTCCAACCAGAATGCTGCGGCCAAAACTTGCTTTCCCAGCTGTATGGAATGAGGGTATTTTGCAGGGGGTTAAGCTGAGCGCCGTCCAAACCGATCTGTGGCGCAGCTATCTCGGCAGATTGATAAATAAGTTGCGTCTGCTTCCGTTTTACAGGCAGTGCAGGTAGGGTTCGCCAGCTGGTGCTTTTTTCTGTTTTACGAACGGTAGCACCGATAACAGCCGACCAGTACGTGGCATAATCTGCGGTGTTGCCTGCGAGTATCCAATGATAAGTAGAGGTAATTACGGCACCTGTTATTTTACCATTTCCGGCTAATCTGGTACTAAGCAATACTTTTCCATCCTGATCTTTTACCAGCTGCTGTTCCGCTGCCTGTGGCTGGATATACAAATCGTGGTTTACCGGTAGCTTTTTCAGTTTATTGATTTCTCCGGTAAGTATTGGTGTAAAAAATTTAGCGGTGCTATCAGCATTTGTATATAGTTTAAAGTATTGTGCGGGTTGAGACAGGGCTTTAAGGTCATGCATTCTAATGAGTAACCCTAAGCCCTGCGTAATGGCCGATCTTAAACTGGCTGTTACCATGGGATCTGATTTCGCAAGTTCTTCGTCATCCGCAATTACCCCATCAAATTTGGAAAGTACAGTTGTATTGATCGTTTCTGCGTTTAAAGCTTTGGTGTTCAGCTGGTCAATACTAAACTTATCTTTACTGATCCTTGTCCGGAAAACCACCTGGTAGTTGTTTTCAAACAGCCAGTTCTTCAGAAATTTATATTCAAAATCTGGAAATGAAGATAAAACTAACAGTTTGATTTTAGGTGATTCGATGACTTGGAATGGTATTTTTTCTTGTTGCAGCGTATCAGACCCCTTTAAAACTGTCAAAGTATACAATGCCTTGCCTATCTGGCGGGGAGGAGCTTTTAAAAAATAGGGTTTGGCAGCATGCGCCGGAATAACAACAGAATCAAGTCCTGAACCCAATCCTTCCAAAATTAACTTTACCGCCTGCTCATTTGTATTGTTATATACCCCCTGTACATTCAGTAATTCCGCTTGTTTTAATATTCCCGGCCAGGAGCAGGAGAGTATACCCCCAGGTAAGACAGCGGGGTGAAATTCGTAATTATAGTTTTTGATTAATTTCAATTCGGCCGGTTCTAAACCGTTCCCATAAAGGCTGACAGTGTTAATGTCGGGATGCTGCTGCAGATAATACGCGAGGTCTGGAATATATTTTAAGCTATTGGGTCCACTGTTTAATAATACACTGCTGTCTGTTGTATAATAGACCTGCCCTTTCAGGGTATTGAAATCTGCTCCATCCGTCACCAGATTAAGCTTTCCGCCTTCTTTATTTTTAAAAGCTGTATATTTTAATGGAAAAAAAAGAAAAGTTAGTCCCGCAATGGCCAAAAACACTGCCATGAGCCTGAGAAGCAACCTTGCACGATTGGCTCTCCTGACCTCCTTGTAGATCAGGAAAACAAACAAGGCAAATACAGCAATCATTATCAGGTAGTTATTTTCCATCTTAAGGGATCAGGTTTTTTAAATGGTTAAAATAAGAACGGCTAAGCGCAGAAGATGATGTATTCGTTTTCGGATAGGGTGAAGCCTCCTGCTGTCCCAGTAAATGATTTAAGCCTTTTTCCGCTACAGCTATGTCGTTAACAGCGATGGTCTTATTTTTCCCGGAGGTAATAATCTTTTTGAGCGACTTTAATGCAGGCAGATAAATGCCCGCGGAAACAGCTGCATGGGTAATCAATTCGGCCTGCGCTTTAAGCAAAATAGTTAAATCTTGCGGAGCCGTATCCTTGCCGGCTTTTTTATTCTCCAATACCCCGATTGCTTGTTTTAATACAGTATTTGCCTTATCAATGGCTTCAACCTTACTTTTATTGGTACCCGCCTTTATGTCCGTTAATTCTCCGGTAAGCCTTTTCTCTGGTTTTAGTTTACTGGTTTTAAAAGTAGTTTTGGCAACATAAGCCCTCGACTTTTGCTGTAAGTCTTTTAGCAACCGTAATGCTTTATATTCATATGGCAAGGCTTCCTGCGGACGGTAAGTGCGCAGTCGGAGTTCGGCATTCCACATTTCAGTCAACGTTGCTTTAAGCTGTGCCTTTAACTGCGGCTCGAAAAAAGTGGCATCTTCTGCGTTATCGTGTTTATGTGCGTATTGCTCCATGATTCCAGAAACATCCCCTACCGCAGCAGGTTCTTCATGATGGTCATGATCATCACCACCATGTTCCCCGCCCTCATGCTCACCACCAATACTGGCTTCAGATTCTTCACCAAGAAATTTACCATAACGGAGCCTCAGCATTTTCTGGTCAACCCCCAGATCATTACTCCTCCGCTTAAAGTCGGCATCACTTAGACTTTCTTTTTCTTTCAGCAGTTTTTCGGTATCTATGATGATCTGGCGCTCACTTCTAAAGTATTCGGGCACCAGGTTCACCCCGTTGTCTATACCGGTCATGCTCATCAGTTCTGTAGTGTCCTGGATAGAAACAAAATACATGTCCGACCGGCTAAGCTGACCGAGATTATCTGTTGCGCTGATATAAAAATACAGTTCGTCACCCGGTTTCATACCCATTTCACGTAATGAGATCAGTTTCTCTATACTAACTTGTTTTTTGCCTTTGAACGATAAATTGAATGATATCTTTTTCTCCTTAAAACTTACAGCCTCGCCCTTACCACTGGCCATTGTTGCAGAGATATAGGCATCAGTAATACCATAATCATCCTGCATCACCACATTTAAATTTACTTGCTGCGCCTGCCCGATGTCAATCGTACTATGCTGGGCAGGCTTTTTGATTTTAATATTTACAGGCTGATCGGCAATGAGCCCAATCTGATAAAAATCAGAACGCTTACCATCAATAACCATCTGGTAAAATCCCGGCTTAACTAACTGCCTGTTTAAAGACCACAAGGTACCTTCTGCATTCGCCTGTTTAAGTGCTGCAGTCTCGTGGTCATTAAAGATAAAACTTAACTTTTTTAAGCCTTGTGTAGTAGAAACCTTCCAGTTTACTTTGGCGCCATTTTCTGCCAGAATAGTGAATTGTTCCTGTACCCTGGCAGGCTTCCCGGTATAGACTGGTGGTGTAACTGTAACTTTAAAAGAAGAAACAGATGCGGGAATATTTTCTTTAAGCTTAGGTTCAGGGCTGGTTAAACTAGCTGGCTGCACAGCAGAAAAAGTATTGAACGGTACTTTTACAATTGCGTAGCTGATAAAAGCTGCTACAAGTAAAAACAGCAGGGGTACCTTTAATTGCTGCAGTGGAGCAGTTGGCTGCTTTTGTGCCAGCAGGGTTGCATTTACCTTCTCTGCTTGCAATGTTTCCAGAAAGGACAACTCCGTTAGCGGTTTTAAGAGTAGTCCGCTGCTTTCTTCAGCTTCTTTTATTGTAGAATCTATAAACCTGGATATATCCTTTTCAGCGATTTTCCAGAACCTTGTTTTCAGGGCCAAAAAAGAAAAAACGATAAAAAATAAAAACAGGAACACTGGCAAACCCAATTGAAAAAAACGAAATGCCAGTACCGAAAGCAGTAAAGCAGCGGAGAAGGATAATAATATTATTTTTCCAAGAGAAAAGATAATCCATCTTTTCCTTAATGCTTCAATCCATTGTTTTCCATTAGTCACGCTCATATTTTACGCTCTGTTTTTCTATAAGTGATCCATCTTTCTATAAAAAAAACAATGATGATCAGCCACCATACAAAGCTGGATAAAGGTTGGCTTTGATAAAGAATTGCTGCTGTATTTGTTTTTACAGTGCCGCGGGCAGGAAGAGGTACCGTATAAATCGCCCTTGTTTTGTCTGCATTGTTATTAAAGCCAGGCTCAGGTTCCAGATGCGGGATAACCAATGGCAGTAATGCTTCAACTAATCCATTGCTCCAAACAAGGTCGGTCCAGCTTTGGTTAAACCTGCTGTAAAATTGGTAATGCTTAATGGCAGAAGAATCTAGCGTGAGCAGCGGGGTGCCAAATCCATCGGTCCATACCGACTGGTAAGCCTGCCCGTTAAATTGCTTACGCCGGTACAAAGCAATATCTTTTGTGGATGTTCCTGGCTGATATTGTATAACAGATTGCAGTTGCTCCGTTTTTAATCCTGCGTAATTAAAAAATGATACCCCGTCAGGCAGCTGTTTGAGCTCTGCGCTGCTCAGCGTTTTTTCAGATAACCAGAAAACCAATGTTGCCTCTTTGGTAACCTGTCCCAAAGACCGGATAGCTTTAATGGTAATGTCCCTTTTTGTAAAATCAGCAATGGCGTTTACAGCAGCCCTTAGATAAGCTGCATCTGTTTGCAAACCATTAGCATTGATAAGGACCAGCAATTTGCTAGTGTCGGGTTCACTAATTCTTTTATCCATACCCGAGGTATCAGCCTCAAAAAACCTCCATTTTAAGTCTAGAGTCGTAGATGGCTGTGTCCCATCAAACCTGCTCAGCTGTTTGTCAGTGTATAAATACACTTTTGCACCAGGCTGCTTTTCTGCATTAAGCTGCCTGATAAACGAAAAATAAGAAAGCGGGGTGGCCGCCGGCCTGGAAAACACCGTCCCTGTATCTTTCAATTGCAGTTTACCGAAACCCGGATGAAGGTCCCTGATTTCATATCCTTTTTTAATCAGGGAATCAATCTCTGTTCTATTTTTTTTCCATAAGATACCCAAATTCTGTTTTTCAAGCAGGATCCATCCCGGCTGCTCTGCAGATTTAATACTTGCCCGGTAAAGCGGGCCTGCCAATACTAAAGCGAGTAAGAGCAAAAGCAGGCACCTTAACAGTAATAAAGGCCAGTCAGCAATCTTAAGGTGGCTGGATCTTTGGTTCGACGCTGTACCCAATAAAGCTATACTGCCTATTTTGAGCGTTTTGCCACTTTTGATATTCCACAAGTGGATTACTACCGGAACGATAATTCCGATAGCAGCCAATAAACCTATAGGATATAAAAACTGCAGCATCTATACTTTTAATTTCTTTCTCTGGTTTAAAAAATCACGGATGGCCAGTTCCAATGGCTCATCAATACATAACATCCTGTAAGCTATACGTTTGTCTAATGCTTTAATTTTAACATCTTCCAGATACCTTTTTAAATTCTCCAGATAAGCACTTCTTGCCAGGTACTGGTTTATTTCAATTGTAGCACCAGTCTCCAGGTCTTCAAAAGTAGAATAACCTTTAAAGTCCAGTTCCAGCTCATTTCTACCCATTAAATGAAATAAGATCACTTCATGTTTGGAGGTACTGATCGTATCAAGCAACGTAAAAATTTCATCTGAATGCTGATACAGGTCTGTGATGACGACAATCAGTTCCTTTTGTTTAGCGTTACCATAAAATGGCTCATAGCGGTTTGGATCCGTAAATTTCCCACCCGGTTCAATCTGTTCTAGCTGGTAGAAAACCCTGGAAAGGTGATCAAAATTTTGCCTCGCAGGCAAAGAAAGGATCTCATTTTCGGTCAGGATATTTAAACCAATTGCATCACCTTGCAAATTCCCCAGGTATGCTAATGAGGCGGCAAGATAACGTGCATATTGTATCTTTTTGAAATCACCATCCTGGTGGTTCATTGAGGCACTTGCGTCTACAACTAAACGGATGGCAATATTGGTTTCGATTTCAGATTCGCGGATATAGTAACGGTCGGACCGGGCAAACATTTTCCAATCGAGCGACCGCAGGTCGTCTCCTGGCTGATAACTCCGGTACTGGCTAAATTCCATTCCCTGCCCTTTCACCGTACTTTTATTAATACCATTCATTAACCCTTCTATGGTAGTTTTTGCTGCCAGTGAGAGTTCTTTGATTGCCATTAATATTTTCGGGTCTAACAGGTTGCTCATTTCCAGTTCGGTCTTTGTACCTGGTTAATCAGCTCCTGCGTTACTTTGTCTGAACTTACCTGTTCTGCTTCAGCTTTAAAATTCATTAGTATCCGGTGTCTTAAAACAGGGAAAGCCATGGTATGGATATCTTCTGCAATTACCGCATAGCGGCCATGGAACAATGCCCGGGCTTTTGCCGTAAGGATCAGCGCCTGTCCAGCCCGTGGCCCTGCACCCCAGCGTACCCATTCCTTTATATAAGGGATATCGGTAGTTTCCGGGCGGGTAGCGCGGATCATTGTACTTACATAGGCAATAATATCATCACTGATACTTACTTCGCGCACTAATGCCTGGAGCTGCTGTATTTCTTCGGCACCAATGATTGCTTCTATTTTAGCCTTTTTAGTTCCGGTAGTACTGCTCAGTACCCGAACTTCTTCCTCAGCTGTAGGATAGCCGATCTTTACAAATAAAAGAAAACGGTCTAACTGTGCCTCGGGAAGCGGGTAAGTACCTGCCTGCTCAATAGGGTTTTGCGTGGCAAGAATAAAAAAAGGTTTATCAAGCGGATAAGTTTGTCCGCCATAAGTTACTTCAAACTCCTGCATGGCTTCCAGTAAGGCCGACTGTGTTTTGGGCGGCGTCCTGTTAATCTCATCTGCCAGCAGGATATTAGCGAAAATAGGCCCTTTATTAAATTTAAAAAAGCGCTTTCCTGTTACATGGTCCTCTTCCAGTATCTCTGTACCGAGAATATCTGTCGGCATTAAATCCGGCGTAAACTGTATCCTGCGAAATGACAGGTCAAGTGCCTGTGACATGGTACGTACCATCAGGGTTTTGGCCAGTCCGGGCACACCTTCCAGTAAACAATGGCCGCCTGCCAATAGCGCGATCAGCATTTCTTCAATCACTACATCCTGACCAACAATTATTTTTTGTATCTCTTTTTTAAGCGATGAAAGCTTAGCAACAAGTATTTCTACATTATTTTTCGAAATTTCCAAGATATATTATTTATGAATTAACAGAACCGTTCTAAATCTTTTTCAAGATAAGAGGATTTACAGACAGAAAACTATGAATTATCAGAATATCAAAAAAATTACAAGGGTAGCTGACATATTTTAAGCGATAATCTTGAATTTAGGTTTAAATTAGAGAAATGTTAGGGTCAAAATTCACTTTTGCGCGTTTAAAATATATTTCAGGTGATTGGGATACGGATCAGCGTATGCCGGCAAACCTATTAAATTCGCTATTGGAATATACGACTATCCCTTTTGACCCGGTAGAAAAAGTAGTTGACCTGGGAAGTCCCGAAATTTTCAACTATCCATTTTGTTATTTGAGCGGGCATAAATTGGTGCAGTTCAGCAAAATAGAAGGTACTAATTTCAAAAAATACGTGGAAAATGGTGGTTTTGTGTTTGTGGACGACTGCAACCATGATATTGACGGATTGTTCTCCAAATCCTTTGAAGCGCAGATGACATTGCTTTTTGGGCGAAAAGCTTTAAAGAAGATCGCAAACAACCACCCGATCTACAGTTCATTTTTCAGTTTTGAGAAAGGGCCGCCCACAACCTCTTTTGAATTAAACGGATGGGGCGACGACCTCGTTCACGATTATCTTAAAGCAATAGAAATCAATAACCGCATCGGGGTATTATTCAGCAATAAAGATTACGGCTGTGAATGGGATTATGATTTCCGTAACAAACGCTTTCTGGCAGTAGACAATACCAGGTTCGGGGTTAACATCATTTTATATGCCATGGGCATCAAAAACTATATTTAAAGCTGTACCTCGCAACGCTCAAGTTTGAATGACTGCATATAGTTATCCCCTTCATAAGCCGTTTTGATCATCGCTACTTCTTTTTTATAAGTATTCTTCAATTCCTTACGGTGCATCGCTTCAGAGAACCTCCGGATGTCGTCCTGACTTTTTAAGATCAGCCCCGGTACTTCCGCTGGTTTACCATCATCCCCTATCGCCACCATGGTAAAATAGCTGGTATTGGTATGTTTGATCACCTGTGATTTGAGGTTCTCCGAGATCACCCTGATACCGATAATCATCGAAGTCTTTCCAACATAATTTACAGATGCCATCAGCGAAACCAGCTCGCCCACTTCTACTGGTGCCAGAAAGTTGACCACATCAATAGAGGCAGTAATACAATAGCCGCCAGCATGCTTGGCCGCACATACGTAAGCCACTTTATCCATCAGGCTTAAAATAATACCACCATGTATCTTCCCGCCAAAGTTCGAATAAGAAGGGATCATCAGTTCAGTTAGTGTAGTTTGGGAATTTTCTACAGGCTTATAATCTTGCATTGGCTTGGGTTTAAAGGGCAATTTAGTTTTTTTTGCGTCACACACAAAACTGAACTTGTGCGATTACCGCCGCTGACAGGGCATGATTATTGAGCAAAGACAAAAAATACCTGTCCATGTATCCTAAAAATACCTTTCAATTCCTTCCCTTTGTTATCAACCTGCTGATCCCATTGTTTTTTGGCGTTTTAGGTGGGATAATTACCATAAATTCTGTCAGGACATGGTACCCTGGCATCCAAAAACCATCATTTAATCCGCCAAACTGGCTGTTCGGGCCTGTATGGTCTACCTTATTTATTATTATCAGCATTTCTGCTTACCTGGTATGGATACGTAGGGACAGCATTGTGCATTTTCCGAGAACAGTAGCTGTATATTTCATCCAGCTCATCCTCAATCTTGCCTGGTCATTTTTATTCTTCTATAATCACCTGATTGGTGCAGCGCTAATCGAGATCATTGCCCTGCTGGTTGTGATTGCAATTAACGGTATTATGTTTTATAAAATTAACAGAATTGCAGGATTACTCTTTATTCCTTACTTTTTATGGGTAAGCTTCGCTACTTTTCTGACTTATAATATTTTTATTTTGAATCAGGTCTAAAAGAAAACCTGTAATTTAGGGGTGTGGCCTCTATTAGAAATATACTCTTCTTTATACTCTGTTTAGGGACTTTTGATGGTAATGCACAAAAGGTAGGTTTGGTGCTTAGCGGAGGAGGCGCAAAAGGGCTATCGCATATCGGCACTTTGAAAGCCCTTGAAGAAAACCATATTCCTGTTGATTATATTACAGGGACGTCTATGGGCGGAATTGTAGGTGCGTTGTATGCCGCGGGTTATTCTGCAGAACAAATTGAAAAAATTGCGCTGACCAGTGACTTTCAGGATTGGGTTAGCGGCAGGTTTAAAAGTGACTATAGCTTTTATTTTCAGAAAACTGCCGTGAATGCCTCATTGATTACCGCCAAACTTTCCATTGACACTGCATTGAGAATGAGTTTCAGAAATAACCTGGTCAATGATATCCCATTGAATTTTGCGCTGATTGAACTTTTATCACAGGCTTCCGCCATCTCTAAGGATAATTTTGACAATCTTTTTATTCCCTACCGATGCATGGTGTCCGACGTTTTTTCTCAAACTAGTATCACTGTGAAAAATGGGAGCCTCGCCGAAGCAGTGCGCGCGACGATGACTGTCCCGTTAATTTACAGGCCGATTAAACTGGACAACAAATATGTTTTTGATGGCGGCCTGTATAACAACTTTCCGGCCGACGTGATGCAGAAGGAATTTAAGCCAGATTATATGATCGGTGTAAATGTATCGGCCAAGAATTTTAAAGAATATCCAAAAACCGGTGATGAGCGTTTAATGAACCGGCTGATGTTATTTATGTTCCTCGCCAAGTCAGACTCTACACTGATCGGTAAAAACGGAACTTATATACAGCCAGATCTTCGGGATTTTACGGCCAGCAACTTTTACCCCGTTGCGGCATTGATTAAACAAGGATACGATGCAACAATGGCAGAGATGCCCAAAATTTTAAAGGAGGTGCAACGCCGGGTTTCTACCGAAGAGCTAGCGATCAAAAGGAATAACTTTAATAACAAAAAGCCCAGGCTGATCTTTAATGAAGTTACTGTTAGCGGAGTTAATAGTCAGCAAAGCCGCTACATCCAGCGACTCTTCAAAAGGAACAAACCAACATTTGATCTTTCTGACATCAAACAGGGCTATTATAAACTGGTGGCCGACGAAACCTTTGAGACTATTTATCCAAAAATAGCCTATAATCCAAAATCAGACAGTTATACCTTCGAAATCATTGCGCAACCGAAAAGAAGCTTTAAACTGGAACTTGGAGGTGTGATTTCCAGTCGCCCCATCAGCGATGTCTTTCTGGGGATCCAATACAACTATCTTGACCGTAAAGCGTATACCTTTGGAGCTGGATTCTATTCCGGCCGTTTCTACGAATCGGCGCAGCTGAACGGACGTATCGACTACCCTTCACGATTACCCTTTTTCTTAAGCGGGGAGCTAACCTACAATCACTTCAATTACTATAATACCAGCCAGATCTTCATCGAAAACCCCCATCCTACTTACATTGATCAGGCCGACCGGAAAATTGAGATCAAAGGGGGTATTCCTCTGAACCGCAATACAAAAATCACCTTAAGTACTTCGTTTATTAACAACAGTGACCGTTACAGTCCCACGAACACCTTCGATATCGGAGATGTACTTGATAAAACAGTCTTTAACGGATTACGCTCCACCCTCGCATTCGAACAAAACACATTTAACCGGAAACAGTATGCAAACCGGGGAAGGAATTTTCTGGCCAGCCTGAACTTCTTCACCGGAAAAGAGAACTACACACCTGGAAATATTTCCAGAAATATAGTAATGGCAGATCAGATACAGGAAATCAGAACACTGAGACAGTGGCTTAATTTTAAAGTCAGTGATGAGAACTTCTTTTTTCATAAGGGTAAATACACATTAGGTTATCTCGCAGAAGCGGTGATTTCTAACCAGCCGTTGTTTTTCAATTATTACGCTACCCTCCTTGCCTCCCCTGCATTTTATCCATTACAAGACAGCCGGTCGCTCTTCCTCGAAAAATTCAGGGCCAGCAGTTACCTCGCCGGCGGATTAAAGAACATTTACAGTCTGCGGAGGAACATTGACCTTCGGGTAGAGGGCTTTTTATTCTTGCCTTATCAGGAAATTACGCAAATAGGTTTCCAGGAAGTTAAAAATTCACCTACATTTAACCACGTTCATTATGCAGGAACAGTTGGGTTTGTTTATCATACTCCTGTTGGCCCGATAAGTTTTAGCTATAATTTGTACGATGATCCAATAAAAAGGAATGGCGTTTTACTACATTTGGGGTACTTGATTTATAATAAACGTTCTATAGAATAATGTGTTAAAGGTGAAGTACCTTCATTACAATTAAAAACAATATACAATCCAATGAAACCTGCATCAGATTATAGCTTACCAAATTATACTGGCAATCTGATGCAAGCTTCATTACAATTAAAAAACAATATATAATCTAATGAAAACAATTTACATCGCTCTGTTACTCCTATTGATTTCTGGTTATGGTTTCGCTCAGAAGGCTGATATCAATAATTTCATTGTTAAAGAAAGTCTGTTAAAAAACAGTAAGCTGGCCATTATTGCAGCAGATTCTCTGGACCAGCCAATGGAAAGTATCAATGGGTTATATACCTTTTCGATCAGTGGTTTTACGCAGCCTTTAAAATTTAATGATGGCGTGGGCATCCTGCCTATGCAGCTGGATAAATCTGCATTTGTGTATATCAGACACCAGAATGATAAAGGTACACACAGCAAGCTGGTCTATGTTTACAAAAAAGATGGCAGTCTGAACCCATTTACAGTGAATAGCTTGTGGCTGATCATATTTCCGTTAATACTGATATTCATCGCCTTTGCATTCAGAAAACTGATCATTTTTGTAGTGATCATTCTATTGGTTTACATCTACTTTAACCACAGCAATGGACTGAACCTTTCCACATTTTTTGAGACCATATTTGATAGTCTTAAAAAAGTATTTTAAAAAGGCAATCCTATACCAAAGTTATACTGGAAAAAGTGATAGCTATCCGGGCTGTTAGCAGCATCATAGCTGGCCCGGAATTCTTTACCGCCGCTAAACAGCTTAGAGATCACCCATTGTTCAGAAGGATCAAACTGGGGATCTCTTAACTTAACCCCGATATCAAAGCGGAATATAAAATACTGAAGATCATAACGGAATCCCATTCCGGTACCTACACCAAGCTGATTGGCCAGGTTCTTAAACTTAAAATAGGTTTCGGGCTGTGAATTTCCCGAAGAAATATTCCACACGTTACCCGCATCAAGGAACACCGCACCATTAAGCCTCGAGCCAAAAAAGTTATCGATCAGTTTATAGCGGTACTCCAGATTGGCCTCAATATGCATCTGGCCGAGCTGATCTATACCATATAAAGTTTTTCTTGCATCTTCTGTAGGGATGCGCTCTGCCCGGTTATAATTACCCGGTCCGAGTGTTCTGGCCTGCCATGCCCTCACTCCGCTGGAACCACCAGCAAAAAACAGCTTTTCAAAAGGTACAGCTAAGGAATTTCCATAAGCATAACCTACACCCGCATTGATCCTCGCAATAAACTGACGCTCGGGGGCAACACTCTTGTACCACCTGATATCTACTTCCGGCCTGATGTACTGGTTAAAAGGAAGACCGAGAATAGTAGCGTAATCTCCGGCTTCCGGATCACTTTTGCCGCCGGTAACTTTAGATATTGCACTGAGTGCATTACCCGCTAAATCAATATTTCCCCTGAAATAGATGAAACTTTTATTTAACAGCAGCTTATTGGCGTTCAATGTATAGGCGTATTTCATCCCTACAGTCACATCACGCCTGTTCAGCAACCTGATATTGTATGAATTGGTATTGATAATATTTTTACCATCAACCGTGGTAGTATCAAGTAGTAATGTACCTACCCTGTATTCAAAATTTAATGGGGTAAACGAGTGTAATTTCGATTTCGTTTCCACCCAGTTATAAGTTACTGAATTCAGGAATACACGCCTGATAAAAAAGTCTTTCTGCAGCGAGTAAACATAACTTGTAGAGAAGGTAGTAGAAGGGATACCGTTTTTCCCCATCATCGGAATATCAAAAGGAACCATCAGTCTTGGCACCGCCAGGCTGGCACTTAGTGAAAAGTCCCGCTGATATATATCGCCAAACAGGCTTCCCTCACCTATTCTTGATTGCAGTCCCCCTTTTACCTGGAACTCGAAACGTTCTGCCCCCCTGAATATATTATTATTGGTATAAGTATTACTTAGCGTAAACCCAATTGTTCCCGCATTGAAGGGTATCTCCCCCTCAATCCTGTTGCTCATCCGTTTTTGCGGTGTAAGCTGGATAATCGGCTCCAGTTTATTGGAACTGTCTTTCGCTTTTACATATTCAATCTTTACATTTTTAAACACATTCAGCTCGTATAGCCTGTCGTATGTAAGGTTTTCTTTAGAAATATCATACATCTCACCCTGCTTTAAGAAATCGTATCTTACGATAGGATTTCTTCTGAACCGCTTAGATAAATCGGTGAACCGTATACCTCTGAAAGTTCGTGGATTGAGTTTAATGGAATCCGGAAAACCTTCTGTATTTGGTGCAATCAGGATATTACTTTCTCCTATAGTGTACTGATTGTGTTTGCCTTTTGCAGGTGTATCGATATACATCACCACATCAGTTTTACTATTTTGAAATGCCGAGTCTACCGTAAACCTCACATAAGGTCTTGAAAAATCATAATACCCGTTTTCTTTGAGCACCTGGTAGGTCTGCTCCCGTTCGTAAGAAAGGGAATCATCATCATACTGCATTCCGTCATGTAAATGCGTGAAAAGCGCCTTTTTATCCATGTAGACCTTTTTCACTGCAGAATCAGGAATATTGTAAGATACCTTCTGAATAAAAAATGCAGGTCCGGGTGTCGCGATAAAGTCGACTTCGGCACGCTGTTTTTTTACTTTAATCTCCGACTTTACCTTGGCCATAAAGTAACCTTTACTGACCAGGTATTTCTCAATCTGGTTACGCGAGATCTCTACCAGCGTACTGTCAAGTACTGGCGCAGGTTTACCTACTGATTTTGTTTTAAAGACAGTATAAAATATATTATACAGTCCTACATTGATCCCAAGCTTTGAAGCGGGACGGATATCTTTCTGAATATAATTCAGCGCCTCTTCTTTATACTTTTCAGGAATGCTGTCTATGTCTACTTTTTTGACGATCGACTGGTTATCTTCAATATATTTTGTAGAAGAGCAGGCGGTAACAAAAAGAATAAATAGTAATATTGCGGGAAAACGTAATTTCTCCTTATAAATAGAATATGCTTTCAAAGTCTCAGATAAGTTTTATAAAATCGTTACATCAAAAAAAGTACCGTAAAGAGCAGGGGATATTTATTATTGAAGGAATCAAATCAATTGTTGAATTTATTCCTTCCGCTTACCAGATCCAAAGTATCTATTTCCTGGCCGAATATCAGTCTTTACTACCCAAATTACCACCAAATATAAAGTTATTTGAAGTAACCACCGCCGAATTAGAGAAGATTAGTACTTTACAGGCGCCACAAGGTATTCTTGCATTGGTAAATATCCCTAAGCAGGCTGCATTTGATAAAAGACTGTTAGCTAATGAATTTTCCCTGGTATTGGATAATATCCAGGATCCGGGTAATCTGGGGACGATTATCAGAACGGCCGACTGGTTCGGGTTTAAAAATGTGATCTGCTCCTTGAATACGGTAGAAGTTTACAATCCAAAAACCGTGCAGGCCACTATGGGTTCCCTGTGCAGGGTGAATGTAGTTTACCAGGATTTAGAAGAACTGCTAAAAGGCATCAGCATTCCTGTTTTTGGTGCAATGTTAAACGGAAATAGTCTGTATGAGACACATTGGGGTAGCGAAGGAATTGTTATTTTAGGGAATGAAGGGCAGGGAGTAAGTCCCGAAATCATAAAATTAATCAATCACCCGGTAACCATTCCAAGGGTTGGAGAGGCTGAATCATTGAACGTTGCGGTATCCGCAGCAATCTTTTGTGCAGATATTAGAAGAAATTTCAATAAATAAATTGCATCTAAACTATTAATTGCTATTTTTGCAACCTGAATTTCAAGGTCGAGTGGCCGAGTGGCTAGGCAGAGGTCTGCAAAACCTCGTACAGCGGTTCGAATCCGCTCTCGACCTCCAGATTTTATATAAATTAAAAAAATAAAGGTTAAGACCATGGCAGTAACTAGATTAAAAAGAAAAGACAGAAAAAATAAGACTACTTCACGTTTAGAAGTTAAAACGTTGAAACTAGCTACTAACATTGAGTTGGGAAGTCGTTCACAACAATCTAAAAAAGATCAGTTGTTCAAAAACAACCTTCTTTTAGACCAACTTAGCGCTGCTTTAAAAGCATAAGTTTTTCTGTTAAAAACACAAAAAACCGTTCAGGATATCCTGAACGGTTTTTTTATGTCCTATATATTTCCCGGCTAAACCAGGGCTTTACAAATTCTTTTAACAATGCCCGGGCCTTCATAAATAAATCCGGTATACAGCTGTACTAACGAAGCACCCGCTTCCAGTTTATCCTTTGCATCTTGCGGAGAGTGGATACCGCCGACGCCTATAATAGGAAAGGCTTGATTTGATTTTTGCGATAAATAACGGATTACCTCTGTAGAGCGCTGCGTCAATGGCTTACCACTCAGTCCTCCTGTCTCCTTTGCAGACGGAGAATATAATCCCTCTCTGTCAATCGTCGTATTTGTTGCAATTACTCCGGCAATACCCGTCACTTTAACAATGTCAACAATATCATCCAGCTGCTCATTGGTAAGATCTGGTGCAATCTTTAATAAGATAGGTCTTGAAATCCCTCCCTTATCATTACGTTCCTGTAAAGTTTTCAGTAATAAAGTTAAAGGCTCCTTTTCCTGTAGAGCCCTTAGGCCCGGAGTATTCGGAGAACTTACATTTACCACAAAATAATCAACCACATCAAATAACCGGTCAAAACACTTTACATAATCATCCACCGCATTTTCATTGGGCGTATTTTTATTCTTACCAATATTGCCTCCGATTACGATGCTTTTGTCTTTTGCCTTTAGCACCCTTAATCTTTCTGCAAGCGTATCAACCCCTTTGTTATTAAAACCCATACGGTTGATCAGCGCACTATCTTCCTCTAAACGGAACATTCTTGGCTTATCGTTACCCGGCTGTGGCAAAGGCGTAACCGTACCCACCTCAATAAAACCAAATCCAAGGTCGCTCAGCGCTTCGATATACTCACCATTTTTATCAAACCCGGCAGCTAAACCTACAGGGTTCCTGAACTTTATACCAAATACTTCCCGCTCCAGCCCTTTGATATGGATATCAAAACTACTGCGGATAATAGTCTTGCCTAATGGAAAATAGTCATGAAACCATTTCAGCCTTTGCACGACAAAATAATGAACTTTCTCCGGGTCAAACTGAAAAAACAGGGGTTTGATTAAACGATACATGGCACGAAGATAAAAAGTATGCTCCAAATACCTGTCAAAAATATTTAGTCTCTGATCCTTTTTGCCTGAATTTTACCAGTTCATGTAATAAAAAAGTAGAAAATTGCTACAGATGTCCTTATCAGTCAAACAATATGCGCCTAAAAATTGTATTTTTGCACTCAAATGATTTCAATAAACGACTTAACATTCCTCATTGGTTCGAGGGCCTTATACGACGAAGCGAACTGGCACATTAAACCAGGAGAAAGAATTGGCCTTATTGGTGCCAATGGAACAGGAAAATCTACTCTCCTGAAAATAATCGTAGGTGAGTATGCCCCTTCATCGGGGTCGGTTTCCATGTCTAAAGATTTAAAAATAGGCTATTTGAACCAGGATTTGCTTTCTTATGAATCACACCATACGATTTTACATGTTGCGATGGAAGCTTTTGAGCGCCAGAACAAAATACATGATGAAATTGAAGCATTATTAGAAAAGATCGAAACAGACTATTCAGAAGAAGTATTAAATAAACTGAGCGATAAGCAACAGGAGTTTGAGGCTTTGGATGGGTATAGTATAGAATATAAAGCAAATGAAATCCTTGCGGGTCTTGGATTTAGTACCGCAGATCAGCACCGCCCGCTGAATACTTTTTCCGGAGGATGGAGAATGCGTGTAATGTTAGCGAAGATCCTGCTGCAAACCCCGGACATCCTGTTACTGGATGAGCCGACCAACCACATGGACTTACCCTCTATTAAATGGCTGGAAACTTATCTTGCAGGTTTTGAAGGTGCAATCGTTATCGTTTCCCATGACAGGTACTTCCTGGATAAGATCGTTAACCGTACAGTAGAATCCCGTAAAGGAAAGCTGACAACCTATGCTGGTAACTATACTTTCTATCTCGAAGAAAAATCACTTCGCGGAGAGATCCAAAAAGGAGAGTTTAAAAATCAGCAAGCTAAGATCAAGCAGGAAGAAAAACTGATTGAGCGCTTTAAAGCAAAAGCGAGTAAGGCTAAAATGGCCCAGTCACGCATGAAAGCTTTAGATAAAATGGAGCGTGTAGAAGATGTGGATGATGATAACCCTACAGTAAATTTCAGCTTCAAGTTCACTAAACCTTCTGGCAGACACGTAATCCGCATTGAAAATGCAACAAAAAAATATCCGAATATCGATATTTTAGAAAATGCAGAAGCGGTAATTGAAAAAGGTGACAAGATCGCTCTAATCGGTGCCAACGGTAAGGGTAAATCAACTTTACTGAGAATGGTTGCGGGTGTAGAAAAATTTGATGGTACCTGCGAAACAGGCCATAATGTAACCACTACATTTTTTGCACAGCATCAGCTGGAATCTCTGCACCTTGGAAATACTATCCTCGAAGAATTACAAGCATTTGCGCCAAAACATACAGATACAGAGCTGCGCGGTATTTTAGGTTGTTTCCTGTTTACCGGAGATGATGTATTTAAAAAGATCAAAGTACTTTCAGGAGGAGAAAAATCAAGAGTTGCCTTAGCAAAATCGCTGACCACAGACTCTAACTTCCTGATTCTGGATGAGCCTACGAATCACCTGGACATACAATCAGTAAACATCCTGATCCAGGCACTGGCACAGTTCGAAGGAACTTTTATTGCAGTATCCCATGACAGGTATTTCCTTGACAATGTAGCCAACAAAATCTGGTTCATTGAAGAAGAGAAAATCAAAGTTTATCCTGGTACCTATGCAGAATACGAAGAATGGAATAGCAAAAGAATAATTCCCGTTCCAAAAAGTATCCCTGTAAAAGCAGAAAAAGAAGTAAAGCCTAAGGCGGAAGACAAACCTGTAACGGTAAACAGCCAGCAATTACTGAAAAAACTGAACGATCAGTTACAAAAAATCGAACTGGAAACAGAAGAACTAAACAAGAATGTGAAAGCAATCGAAGTTGAACTTGCTGAAGAAAGTGTATATAGCGACAAGGTTAAACTTGCCGATGCCAATAAAAAGTATTTAGCTGCCAAAGACTTGCTGGATACTGCTCAGAACAAGTGGGAAACCCTGGCTTCTGAAATTATGGAACTGGAAGAAAAATAGATGATTAAATCCGGTGTATTGCTCTTTTTATGGTTGTGGAGTGTACAAACTGCACAGGCACAGTTTGTGTATGATAACAAAGTATATCAAACACAGATCAAAACTGTACAATGCTACAACACACAAAAAGAGCAATCCCTACCGGTTATTGCACTCAAATCAACGGAACAGCTTTTATTCTCATTTGACGATCTGAGAGGAGCAAGCAGAAATTACTGGTATACGATAGAACACTGTACACACGACTGGCAGCCTTCCGGCATTTCTGTACTGGATTATGTAGAGGGCGCCAGCGAAGACAGGATCATCGATTATGCCTACTCTTCTAAAACATTGCAAAAGTTTACACACTATTCCCTGACACTGCCAAACGAGCAGATTAAACCAAAAATTTCTGGTAATTACTTGTTAAAAGTATATGAAGATGGCGATATCAATAAACCAGTATGTTCGCAGCGCTTCTATATCACCGACAAACAAGTAAACGTCAGTGCAGAAGTAACGCCAAGTACCGATGTAGCACTCAGGTTTACCAATCAGAAGGTCAATTTTACACTTAGCCATCAGATCACGATCCAGAACCCTTACCGGGACCTTAAAATTGTATTGATGCAGAACGGCGATCCATTAACCGCCAAACTAAATACAAAACCAACGTATGTTAAGCCCGGTGCATTGGTTTACAACGAGATCAGCAGTAACGACTTTAGTGGTGGCAATGAGTTTCGCAAATTTGATTTCCGCAGCTTTCGGTATAAGGCTGCACATGTTCAGGATGTATCTAATGACAGTATTAACCATGTTATTTTATTCCCTGACCAAAACAGAAATGCGGCGAAATACACTTTGGAGAGTGATGACAATGGTTCGTTTTTTATCCGCAACCAGGATAACAGGGACAATGATACAGATTCAGACTATTCAATGGTACAATTCACTCTGAATGCGGGCGCAGGCGGCAATACTGATGGCGATGTGTATGTCATTGGGCGTTTCAATAATTTTACGCTGACAGAAGAGAATAAGTTGGTTTATGATGCTGGTAAAAAGAAATTTCAGCTCAGCCTGTATTTAAAACAAGGCGTATATGATTATCAGTATGCCTGGAAGGACAGGTCTACAGGAAAAGCTGATATTAGTCTATTTGAGGGTTCCTTCTTTGAAACAGAAAACAACTACCAGGCCTTTGTTTATTACAGAAAGCCCGGTAGTCGCTGGGATGAACTGATTGGTTATCAAACGCTCAGCACTATTCAAAAATAAGGTTAAGCAGTTTTTAATACCCAGACAGACACACTGCCTGCAGCACAGAAAAATTGCGCCCATCCATTTTCATCTATCGTTACTTCTTCTTCTCTATTTCCCAGGGCGTCAGTAAATACTTTACCGGCATGACCTATCCCGATTTCCATATGCTTCTCTCCCTCTTCGCCGTTACTTAACACTACAGCTACTCCCGAATTTTCATGTTCAGGATCTCCTTCCCTTGTCCACCCAATACAATTTGCATGATCAAAATAATCACGCTGAAAACCATGTGCCGCATCTCTTCTGATCTGTATCATTAATGGCAGGTTCTCTACTCCAACCAATTCTACATCTCTTTCAGTCCCTTCATTGTCCTTATCCACGTATTCAGTTCCATATAAGTCGGGATAGAAAACACAAGGTATGCCCTGCTCTCTTAAAAGAATCAAGGCATAGGAAATCTGGCGAAACCAGAAATCTACATAAGCTTCCAACGATTGCAGCGGTTGCGAGTCATGATTATCCACGAAAGTAACAGAAAGTTGAGGATGCGATTCTACCAACGTATCTTGAAATATCTTACTCATGTCGTAAGCACTGCCCTGCAAGCCTGCCTGGTAAAAGTTATGGTGGAGCATCGAATCAAACAATTGCATGCGCCCTTCAGTGATATCGACATAACTTCTTAAGTTGGCCACATCATCTAACACCCAGTTCTCCCCTACGATAAAAAACTCTTTGTTAAACTTGGCATTCATATGGTCCAGCCATTCATTTAGAAAATCTGGTGCAATATGTTTGACAGCGTCCAGTCTGAATCCGTCCATTTTACAAGTCTCATAATACCATTCCCCCCATCTTTTGAGCTCCTCACGTACTGCTTTATTGCGAAATTCAATATCATTGAACATCAGGTAATCATAGTTACCCAGCTCATCAGAAGGAACGTCTTCAAAACCCTGTCCATATTCATTTTGGATAGTAAAAATGGCGGTTTCCTGCAGGTCTTCGGCCCAATCAATTCCGCTGAAGCAGCTTTTATCCCAGATAAACTCAGAATACTTCCCCTTTCTGCCGGGAAAAGTAAATTTTGTCCAGGCTTCTATCTCAAAAACATCCGAAGTATATTCTGTTCTGTTGTCCGGATTCACCCTTCTAACAGGGACTTTTTCCAATTCATCCGCACCGGCTTTATGATTGAAAACCACATCGGCCAAAACCATAATTTGCTGATCATGCAGTGCATCTATAGCCTTGATGTATTCTTCTTTAGTCCCATATTTAGTAGGAACACTATTTTTTTGATCAAACTCACCCAAATCAAACAGGTCATAACAATCATATCCGGTAGAATTATCACCTTCAGTGGATTTGTATGCGGGAGGAAACCAAACCCCGGTAATACCTGTTTCTTTTAAATTCGCGGCTTCAGCAGCTGCTTTTTGCCATAGCTTTTGTTCGTCATTGTAGTACCAGTGAAAATACTGGATCAGAGTCTGGTTGGTCATAAAGTGTATATGCGCTTGTTTATAGGGAAGCAATACATAAACATGAAGTGTTACTTTTTGTTTACTTTTGCAATTAATATGACTACAAAAGCCAAAAATTCTAAGAATTCATTCACAGTAATGAATGAATTAGTCCTTCCCAATGATACTAACACACTAAATAATTTAATGGGCGGAAGGTTACTGCACTGGATGGATATTGCGGCGGCGATTTCTGCGCAAAAGCATTGTAACCGCATTGTGGTAACTGCATCGGTGGATAATGTTTCTTTCCAGCAGCCTATTAAATTGGGAGATGTGATCACAATTGAAGCTAAAGTTACCCGTGCATTTCACACTTCAGTAGAAGTAAGACTTGATGTATGGGCAGAAAATATCCCTTCAGGAACACGCGTAAAATCTAATGAGGCTTTTTATACTTTTGTGGCGGTAGACCAGAGCGGGCGGACAATTCCTGTTCCTGAACTGGTGCCCGAAACGGAAGAAGAGTTTGAATTATTTGCTGGTGCTTTGAGAAGACGGCAACTTCGCCTGGTATTAGCCGGCAAAATGCATCCTGATGATGCTGTTGAATTAAAGGCGCTCTTCTTTAAAGATTAACTACCGGTTATTCTTTAAAGGGTAAATATAAAATAGGCTGGTCGGACGGACCAGCCTGTTCTTTTAGCTTCCCATTTCGAGGATCTTATCGAATTCTGTTGCTTTCAACTGCATAACAGATAATCTGCCCTGCTTTACCAAAGAAATATCTTTCAGGCTTTCTTCTGCTTTCACCTGCTCCAGAGTTACAGGATTTTTTAGTGTCTCTACCGGCGATAAATCTACTACCACCCAATTCGCATCATCAGTGGTTGGATCCTGGTAAAACTCCCTGACTACCTTTGCTACACCCACAACATGTTTACCTTCATTGCTATGGTAAAAAAGTACAAGGTCGCCTTCTTTCATCAGCTTCATATTGTTACGTGCCTGGTAATTGCGCACGCCGTCCCAAAAAGTTCGTCCGTCTTTGTTAAACTGTTCCCAGCTATATTTAAAAGGTTCTGATTTGACTAAGAAATAGTTCATGTTGTCTGTCTAAAATTATGTCTGGTCGTTATTTGGCCCGCTTTTACTAACAAAAGCGCGGCTTTTTTCCCGACCTCAAAATTAATAAAAGGATAATGATTAGTGGTTAAAAAAAAATTGAAGCCTGCTTCGATCAGTGAATCACTTTGAAAAGCAATTCTTTCAATAGCTCTCCGTCAGTAACGTTTCCGGTACTGTCTACGCCTTTACTTTTAAGGTCGTATTCTCTGAGCAGGCTGATGATATCAAAGACTTTAGGGAGGCTGTAATTGCGCGCGGCCGCTTCATAGTCTTTCACAAAGTACGGATTTACACCCAGTTCCTTCGCTGCATCATTTTTGTTCTGCAGATAGTGATATTTCAATATTTTTGAGAAATAGGAATTCAGGTTTGCCATCACCATTACCATCGGATTAGCTTTGGGGTTATCAGCAAAATAATTAATGATCTGATTTGATTTTAAGACATTACGGGCAGCGAGCGCTTTTTGAAGCTCAAACACATTATATTCTTTACTAATCCCTATATTCCGCTGGATATGGTCTGTATCAATGGTCGTTTCTTTACTGACATTCAGCATCAGTTTTTCGAGTTCATTGGAAATCTTAGACAAATCTGCTCCAAGATATTCAGCCATTAACGCTGCTGCCTGAGGAGCGATTTTAGCGCCCTTCTCCTTTACCAGTTCTTCAATCCACTGTGCCAGCTTATAATCCCTTACCGGGTCTGACTGAAACACCAGTCCGCTTTTAGTAATCGATTTAAAGATCTTTTTACGTTTATCAAAATTTGCATACTTAAAACCAAGCACCAGTATTGTGCTGGCAAGCGGTTTCTCAAAATAATTCTGTACAAACTCCGCTTCCTTGCTACTGCCCTCAGTTTCTTTGGTCCATTTAAGGTCCTGAGCCTCTTTTACAACAATCAGCTGATAATCCGACATCATAGGATAACGTTTAGCCGCATTTAAGATCGTGGCCATATCAGTATCCTTTCCGTACAATACAGTCTGGTTAAAGCCCTTCTCCATATCTGTCAGAACATGTGCTTCCATGTAATGGATGATCTGGTCTATATAGTAAGGTTCCTCGCCATGCAGCAGGTAAACAGGCTTAAACTTTTTAGCTTTAATGTCTTTTATAATATCGGAAGCTGTCATATAATTATCCAAATGTAACCGCTAAAAACTAAATATTAAAGGTTATTTTTGCACAAATGGCATTTATACCCACACCGCTGAATCTACCGCCCTATCCTTTCAGGATCACATTGAAAGCTGAACAGCATTTTATTTTTGATGAATTAAGAAAGAAGCACCTGGTATTAACGCCGGAAGAGTGGGTAAGACAGCATTTTATTCAATACCTGATTTTAGACAAGAAATTTCCCAGGAGCCTTATCCAGATTGAGGGCGGGTTAAATTTAAATGACCGGCAGAAGCGAACGGACATTGTAATTTTTAATACAGCGGGAGAAAGAATAATGGTGATTGAATGTAAGGCTCCGGGCATTAAAATTTCACAAGGGGTATTTGATCAGGCGGCACGATATAATTCGGTACACAAGGCCAAATGGCTTGTGGTAACCAACGGACTGAAGCATTGTTATGCTCAGATCGATCATATCGGTTCAAGCTTCAGGTTTTGCGAGGAACTACCTCAGTACATTAATTTGTAATCGTAACAAGGCTAAGTTTTTTTACACAGAAAACTATCACAAAAAAGGGTCGCTACATTCTCCACGGAACATAGCAACCCCTTTAAATATAAAAGCAGCTTATAAAGAACTTAAACTCTCTTCGATAATTTTAATCTTCGCATCAGCATCAGCTTTTTTATTGCGTTCATTCTGAATAATTTCCGGCTTCGCATTCTGCACAAACCGCTCATTACCCAGTTTCGCGTCAACAGATTTTAAGAAACCATGCAGGTAAACCAATTCTGCGTTTAACCGCTCACGCTCTGCTTCAACATCAATAGTTTCATTTAACTGGATAAAAAACTCATCGTTCCCGACCATAAACGAAGCTGCACCAGCAACCTTATCAGTTACAAAATCAACTTCAGAAATATTGGCCAGTTTAGAGATAATCGTAAGCCATTTATCGTAAACAAGACCAGAATTCACTTTTAAACTTAAAGGCAATGCCTCTTTAGGTGAAAGCTGTTTTGTATTACGGATATTCCTTACTTCAGCAACGATACCTTTTACAACTTCAACATCTTTTAATAAAGCAGTATCAAAAGCACCGACAACAGGATATGGAGCTACAATAATACAGTCCATCTCCCCTTTTTCACCGAAGATCTCATCATGCCATAATTCTTCTGTTAAGAAAGGCATAAATGGGTGTAAAAGGCTCAGTATTTTTTCAAAGAAACCAATAGTCGCTTTAAGGGTAGCGGGATCTACAGGGTGCTGATAAACAGGTTTAACCATTTCCAGGTACCATGCGCAGAAATCATCCCATACCAGTTTATAGGTAATCATCAGGGCTTCAGATAAACGGTATTGTTTAAAGTTATCTTCAATTTCAGCGAATGCCTCGTTAAAGCGGTTTTCAAACCATAATATCGATTGCTCGTTAGGATTAGGAAGACTTTCATCTACTTCCCATCCTTTAATCAGGCGGAAAGCATTCCATATTTTATTAGCGAAATTCCGTCCTTGTTCGCAGTAACTCTCATCAAACATCAGGTCATTACCCGCTGGTGAGCAAAGCAGCATCCCAACCCTCACTCCATCCGCACCGTACTTCTCTATCAATCCAATCGGATCCGGAGAGTTACCGAGCGATTTAGACATTTTGCGTCCCAGTTTATCACGAACAATACCTGTCAGGTAAACATTGGTAAATGGCTTTTTACCCATAAACTCATGTCCTGCCATAATCATACGGGCAACCCAGAAAAATAAGATTTCCGGAGCCGTTACCAGGTCATTTGTAGGGTAGTAATAATTGATATCCTTGTTACCAGGATTTTTCAAACCGTCAAATACCGAAATAGGCCATAACCATGAGGAGAACCAGGTATCCATTACATCATCATCCTGTCTAATGAAAGGTGCTAACTGATGTTTAAACCCATTGGCCTCTTCGTCCGAGAATTTGTCATCAATATCTTTAACTTTAAGAAACTCATCTAAAGCTTCCTCTTTAGTTTTTGCAACAACCCAATTTCCTTTGTCATCATACCATGCAGGAATCTGCTGTCCCCACCATAACTGGCGGCTAATATTCCAGTCGCGCACGTTTTCCATCCAGTGACGATAGGTATTCACAAATTTCTCAGGAATCAGTTTCACTTCACCGTTAAGCACATCATCCAAAGCAGGCTTAGCCATTTCGTCCATTTTACAGAACCACTGCATAGACAACTTAGGCTCAATAGCTGCATCAGTACGCTCAGAGAAACCAACCTGGGATTTATAATCTTCAACCTTGTCTAAATGACCAGCTTCATCTAATAAAACAGCGATCTTTTTACGTGCTGCGAAACGATCTTCACCAACAAGGATTACCGCCAGTTCATTTAGAGTGCCATCATCATTCAGGATATCGATCACCGGCAGTTTATGTTTCACACCCAATTCATAATCATTCAGATCATGTGCAGGTGTAACTTTTAAACAGCCTGTACCAAAGTCCATGGTTACATACTCGTCTTCAATAACAGGTATTTCCCGGTTAATTAAAGGAACAAAAACGGTTTTACCTTTCAGATGCGTATAACGTTCATCATTAGGGTTGATACAGATCGCCGCATCTGCCATAATTGTTTCCGGGCGTGTTGTGGCGATGGTTAAATAGTCAACCGCACCATCAGCATTAGCCGGAGCGATAGAATATTTAATATAGTATAATTTCTGGTTAACTTCCTTACGGATTACCTCTTCATCAGAAACCGCTGTTTTACCGGCAGGATCCCAGTTCACCATACGGATACCGCGGTAAATTCTTCCTTTTTTATATAAATGGATAAAACTATCAATCACAGAGTCAGAAAGATCTTCTTCCATTGTAAAACGCGTACGTTCCCAATCGCAGCTAGCCCCCAATTTCTTCAGCTGATCAAGAATGATCCCGCCGTATTTTTCTTTCCACTCCCAGGCATAAGCCATAAACTCTTCACGGGTAAGATCTTTTTTGCTGATTCCCCGTTCCTTTAACATCGCAACAACCTTTGCTTCAGTAGCGATAGAAGCATGGTCTGTACCAGGTACCCAGCATGCATTTTTTCCCTGCATACGTGCACGGCGGATCATTACATCCTGAATCGTATTGTTAAGCATGTGGCCCATGTGTAATACACCAGTCACGTTTGGCGGTGGAATTACAATGGTATAAGGCTCGCGTTCATCAGGTTCAGAATGGAAAAAATTCTTAGACATCCAGTAGCTGTACCACTTATCTTCGGTTTCGGCTGGATCGTATTTAGTAGAAATGCTCATTTATCAGTGCTGGTTAAATTACAAAAATAGGGTTTTTGGACGAAAATATTTTTAAGCTTTCCACTCTTCGTCAAGAATAGCATAATGAAAGCTATCCATCCAGCCTGTGACTAAAGGTAAAAGTTGTCTGATTCTACCTTCCTGCGCCATCCCTGCTTTTTCCAGCACACGGATAGAGGCCTGATTTTCTACTGCGCATCCCGCATTAATACGGTGTAACTTTAGTTTACTAAAACCAAAACGGATCACCGCTTTAATGGCTTCGGTCGCGTACCCCTTGTTCCAATGCTCCACATTAATCTTATACCAAACTTCTGCACTATTGTATTTCGAAGAGGAAAGCTTCAAAGCAATCAGTCCGATAAACCCTCCTTTTTCCAATTCTATAGCAAATGTGTAGTTTTTGATTGTCCTTTTCTGATGGTCATTAATCCAGCCATCCACAATCATATTGGTCTCCTCCAGGTCTTTGGGAATACCTAATGTATTGTATTGATCTGTTTCTGCAAGTAGGTGCAGCACATGAACGGCTTCAAGATCTGCCATTTCTACTAATCTTAATTTTAACCGTTCCGTAAAAAATTTCAATTCAGCCATTATATCATTCAGTGTTTAGGATTTAAAATCCAGGTCGACAATATCGTTATTGCCCGGGATTAAATTTGCCAAATATAGCAATTACGGACAGTTGGCCTAAAACACGCTTTCATAATATAATTTTTAACACCTGCACAATATTAAATGTTAAAATATGTTAATACTGTATATTATCAAGAGTACTATATAATCTATTAGCTATGCGATCTATCAAAGTGTTCATGCTTCCGGGATTAATTATCAAAAAACTAGGTTTAACAAAGATCTATTATTGGTTTAATAGGTAATATTTTCATTAGACAAGCTTTTGTGTGTGAGGATTTGTTAATTTCAACTTATTCAATGCCTCCCGATAAACTATAATTTAATACCTCTATGTATTAAATGAACAGGATTCATTTGAGGGCACACCTATTAAAGAAAAATAATGAATACAAAACACCTGAAAAGCTATTTTGCTGTTTTAGGAATTGTAGCGGCAAGCTACTCTTCTTTTGCACAGGAAGCTCCTAAAAAATTAATCGATCCTGCAAATATGGATCTTACAGTAAAACCCGGAGACAATTTTTATGAATATGCGAATGGGATATGGATGAAAAACAATCCTGTTCCTGCTAAAGAAACACGATGGGGAAGTTTTAACGAACTGAGAGATTTCAATATTAATGCGGTAAAAAGTATAGTTGAGGATGCGGCAGCTGATAAATCTGCTCCCGCTGGCTCGGTTAAAAAACGTGTAGGCGATTTTTATACCGCAGCAATGGATAGCCTTACTATCGAAAAGTTGGGATATACTCCAATCAAAGCCGATCTGGCAAAGATTAACAAGATCAAAGATGTTCAGGGGGTAATCGATCAGGTAGTTTACATGCGCACGTCTGGTATTGGCGCTCCGATGTTCGGATTCGGTGTAGGACAGGATAGAAAAAATGTAACGAAATATCTTGCTTCACTGGGTCAGGGCGGTACAACATTGCCCGACCGTGATTATTATTTGAAGGATGATAGCAGGACGTTAAAGATCCGTGAGGCATACCTGGCTTACATGACTACTTTATTTACTTTAACGGGTAGTTCTGCGGCGGAAGCACAGCAAAAGGCAAATACAGTTCTGACGATTGAGAAATCATTTGCGGAAGCGCAAATGTCAAGGTTAGAAATGCGCGACCCTTATAAAACTTATAACAAGTTCACTGTAGAAGCATTCAGTAAAACGACACCAAACCTAAACTGGACGGCTATCATGCCTAAACTTCTGGTAAAGGGTCAGGATACCATATTAGTCAGCTCTCCGAAATTCTTTGTGAGTTTAGACAGTATGTTAAAAACCGTTTCTGTGAACGACTGGAAAACTTACCTGGAATGGAACTTACTTAAAAGTTCTGCATCAAATTTAAGCTCAGCTTTTGTTAAGGCTAATTTTGCTTTTACCCAGGTTCAAACAGGACAGAAAGTGCAGACACCAAGATGGCAGCGTATGTCTTCTTTAACTGATGGCGCAATCGGCGAATTACTCGGTCAGCTATATGTTGCCAAATACTTCAAACCTGAAGCAAAGGCGCGTATGATAGAGTTAATTAAAAACCTGCGTACGGCATTTGAAATCAGGATCAATGGTTTGGATTGGATGAGCGCCGAAACGAAAGAAAAGGCACTAGCAAAACTACATACGTTCATGCCTAAGATCGGCTATCCGGATAAGTGGAAAACTTATGACGGTCTGACGATCAGCAGCACGACATATTTCCAGAACCTGAGAAATGTAGGTGCCTGGGGATATAAAGAAATGATCGATCAGCTGGGAAAACCAGTAGACCGTACCCGTTTCGGAATGACACCTCCAACAGTAAATGCTTATTACAGCCCTACAATGAACGAGATTGTTTTCCCTGCCGGAATTTTACAGTTCCCTTTCTTTGCTCCAAATGCAGATGATGCAATCAATTATGGTGGTATTGGTGCGGTAATCGGGCACGAAATGTCACATGGATTTGATGATAGCGGAAGCCAATACGACAAAGATGGTAATTTACATAACTGGTGGACTAAAGAAGACCGTACTAAGTTTGAAGAAAAAACAAAGGCTCTTGGTGAACAGTTTGATGCTTATACAGTATTGGATACTATCCATGTAAATGGTAAACTGACTATGGGAGAGAACATCGGTGATCTGGGCGGATTAAATGCCGCTTATACCGCCTTTAAATTAACTAAACAAGGTCAGTCAAATGAGAAAATTGATGGGTTCACACCTGATCAGCGTTTCTTCCTTTCATGGGCACAGGTATGGAGAGGTAATATCTTACCAGAAAGTGCTGCGCAGTTAATTAAAACAGATTCTCACTCACCGGGTGAGTTCAGAACAATCGGTGCTCCTGTAAATATGGATGCCTGGTACAAAGCATTTGATGTTAAACCGGGTGATAAATTATATAAAAAACCAGAAGACAGAATAAGACTTTGGTAGTAAGATACACCATTAAACAAAACGGGCGCTTCAATTAAATTTGAAGCGCCCGTTTTGTTTTGAGCTTATAGGAATGAAATTATTTAAAAGTAGCGTGTATTAAAACTTATACCCTATACCCACACCAAGTAACCATGGTTTAATTTTAACATCTGCTTCTATATTTTGTAATACAGGGGCAAGTTGCGGACTTGCTGATGGAGTTAAGTTCGAAGCGTCTACAGTGGCAGTGGTGGATAAGAAAATCTTTTTCAGATCTGCATTCACAAACACTTTTTTGGAAATATCAATATCAAACCCTGCTTGCGCAGCAAAGGCAAACTTGTTTTTATATTCAATGTCCTTTACTACCGGTCCCTGGTCTGCACTGTAAAATATCGTATAATTGATACCCGCACCTACATAAGGATTGAATTTGCCTGCGGGGTAGTGATATTGGAGAGTTAATGTCGGGGGCAATAACCATACTTTACCAAGATCTACATTTGCGGTACCCGCACCTATAGCGGAAAGATCAGAAGAAACAGTACTTACTTTATGTCTGGTTGTGCCCAGGATAAGCTCCGCAGCAAAATGACGATTAAAAAAATAAGTAAAGTCAAGTTCCGGAATAAATGAATTAGAGATATCTGCATCACCTCCAATCACACCAATAGCAGCACTTTCCTGCGGGATTACAGCTACGCCGCGTAGTCTGACTCTCCATTTCCCTGTAGTATCGGCCGACTGGCCGAAGACGCTTAAACCAACAAACATCATTGTTGCAAATACAAATAGCCTTTTCATAATATATGATTTTATTTAAGGCCAAATCTAGGAGAGCAACATGTTTAAAATAATGTGTCAGCGCATATCAGCAGGTGATATTGGTCATAAATCCGCATACTTCTCCTGTATTTTTTTTGGCAGTTTCCGTATCACAAACGCTCTTGATTCGGCGATCCGCCTTTTCAGTTCTGCAACTGGCATTACTTCCAGACCGGCAAGCCCAATCCACTGTCTTTTAGCCAGATGAAAAGCCTGCGTAATCCCATCCCTTGCTGTAAGTTCGTCAAATTCTTCAGGATTACATTTTAAAGCAAGTGTACCTGCATCAAGTGAATTGATCACGTAAATCTTCTTCTCAACCATAAAACAAAGATTGTCCCCCCATTTTACTTCTTCTGTAGTTCCGGGCAAACTAAGACAGTATTCTCTGAACATTTCAATATCCATATGTTTATATTTAAAGCGAATCTAAGTAATTCAGATAAATTTGCATCAATGAACATCATCACCCCAACAGCAGACGGCTCTAATACGCTCTATAACGATACCATCGGTGAACACTATCACTCTAAACATGGTGCCCTGCAAGAAAGCAAACATGTATTTATTGATGCAGGATTAAAACAGGCTGTTCTTAGCTTTCCTGAAAAACCAATTTCAATTCTGGAAATCGGGTTTGGTACAGGACTGAATTTCCTGATGACTTCCGCTTATGCGAAAGAGCAGCAGCTAGCTATTCATTATACTGGTATTGAAGCCTATCCGCTAACAAAAGAAGAACTCATTTCTACACAATACAGCCAATACGTCCCATCAGTAATCTGGGAAGGGCTGATCAGCAATTACGACACCGTTTTAACCGCTCCTTTTAACGTCCAGGCCAACCAGCAACTACGAATAGACCATACTACACTGCAGGATTTCAGCAGCAGCACATTATTTGATCTTGTTTATTTCGATGCTTTCTCTGTACAGCATCAACCCGAAATGTGGTCTGATGAAATCATCGGACATGTGTGCTCCTTCCTTAAAACAGGAGGTCTATTTGTCACCTATGCTATTACGGGAAAATTAAAACGCGCATTAAAAAGCTTCGGTATGAAAATCGAAAAACTTCCGGGCGCACCAGGCAAAAGAGAAATGCTGCGCGCAACTAAAGTCGATTTATAATTCTTCTCATCCGGGCGTTGGTGCTGATATACACCTGTCGTTTTTACAAAAGAGAGACTAATCTGCGCAAACCTCTGCCAGCCTATTTTTGTTGTCCTATCAAGAAAACAGTAACGAAATGGATAAAAGGAAATTAGGAAATACAGACTTATTGGTTTCTCCCATTACATTTGGGGGAAACGTTTTTGGATGGACGTTAGATGAGAAAAATTCTTTTGAGATTCTTGATGGATTTATAGACGCAGGTTTTAATTTAATAGATACAGCAGATGTTTATTCTAGATGGAAGCCGGGAAATTCTGGTGGTGAATCAGAGAAAATTATAGGTAACTGGATAAAGGCACGAAATAACAGGAATAAGATTATCCTGACCACTAAAGTGGGCAGTGATATGGGAGATGGGAAAAAAGGACTTTCAAAAAAATACATTCTGGAAGCAATAGATGCGTCGCTGCAACGGTTGCAAACCGACTACCTTGATCTTTACCAATCACATTTCGATGATCTGGAAACTCCTGTCCAGGAAACACTGGAGGCCTATGACCAACTGATCCGTGCAGGAAAAATCAGATGGATAGGCGCATCAAACTTTACTCCCGAACGTTTAAAAGAATCATTGGAGACCAGTCAGCGCTTAAGCTTGCCAAAATATCAGACCTTCCAACCTGAATATAATTTATACAAAAGGGAAGGTTTTGAAAAAGAAATGGAAAAAGTATGCCTGGATAACCAATTGGGAGTAATCAGCTATTATGCCCTGGCAAGCGGATTCCTGACAGGGAAGTACCGTTCAGAAGCAGATCTTGGAAAAAGCCCGAGAGGTGGTGGTGCAAAAGATTTCATGAATGACAGGGGTTTCAGGATTTTAAAAGCGCTGGATGAAGTTTCGGAGTTATATAATTCTACACCAGCAAGTGTGGCCCTGGCGTGGCTGATCGCGAGACCGTCTGTTACAGCGCCAATTGCCAGCGTAACCAGTTTGAATCAATTACAGGACCTGACCAAAGCTGCCGCTTTAAAACTGGACAATGAAGCGTTGTCTATTCTTGATGAAGCAAGTGCCTGGTAAATCGGCCGAACAATAAACATGAATGCCCTGTCAGAAAATTTTGGCAGGGCATTTGTCTGAATCAGGGCCAACGCTTACTGATTTAAGAATGAAAAGTATCTCTCTCCCTTTTTACACCAAACTTGCTCTCGTATTATTTTCTGTTATCTGCCTTGGCTACCTCGCAATTCTGGGCCAAAGTATCCTTGCCCCGCTGCTCTCCTCTTTTTTGCTCGCCTTATTATTATTACCCTTAGCAAATTTCCTGGAAAACAAATGGAAATTTAAGCGAGGCCTGGCCTCTATCGTTGCTGTACTGATTATGATCAGCGTTATCGCAGGTATCATGTACTTTCTGGCAAATCAGCTCAGCGATTTAGGAGAAGACTGGCCCTTATTGAAACAACAGGCACTCACCTCTTTTACTGATCTGCAGCATTGGGTTTCTACAACTTTTAAAGTAAACGCACACAAACAAATAGATTATTTAAAAAATAGCGCGACAAGTGCTGTAGCGACGAGTGCGACCTTGCTTGGAGCAACGCTGATTACCTTATCGTCCACTTTATTATTCCTGGCCTTTCTCTTATTATTTACCTTTTTTATACTGAACTACAGGCGCATTCTCTTTAGCTTCCTGACCGCTGTATTCAAAGAAGAACACGCACAAAGGGTTAGTGATATCGTTGGCCAGATTCAATATATTATTAAACGTTATATTTTAGGATTGTTTCTTCAAATGCTGATCGTAACAGCATTAATGATGATTGTATTAAGCTTGCTGGGGGTTAAGTATGCCATACTCCTGGGCTTAATCACAGGAATATTTAACCTCGTACCGTATGTAGGAATATTCTCCGCCTTGCTGATCAGTATACTCATCACATTTGCCACTGCGGGGGCTGCGAAGGCACTACTCGTAATTATTGCCTTTGTTGCTGTGCATGCATTAGATGGTAATATTTTAATGCCGCTTGTTGTGGGTTCAAAAGTAAAAATTAACGCGCTATTCGCTTTTATTGGAATTGTTGTTGGCGAAATGCTGTGGGGAATCTCAGGAATGTTCTTGTGTATCCCTTACCTGGCTATGCTGAAAATTATCTTTGACCGGGTAGACGAATTAAAACCCTGGGGTATTTTACTTGGAGAACAAGCAAATCCAAAGAAGAAAAGAAAAGTCTACCGGATTACTAAAAAGATCAAATTCGAAGAACCCGAGTAAGCCAACCTTAACTGTTCCAAATTACCTGCTGTTATGCACTGCTTTAATTCTTTTTAGTAAAAGGTGTTTGGTATTTTAGCGCTTTCTATTTAAATCATCGTTATGCCCAATAATATCCCTCCGGTAACCGCAGCAGATCCTTCTACGGCCTTTTTAAGGCTACTGACAGTACTTGACACTTTAAGAGAGCAATGTCCGTGGGACAAGAAACAGACGATGGAAACACTCCGTCACCTGACTATCGAAGAAACGTATGAATTGTCTGACGCTATTTTGGATGGTGACCTTACGGAAGTAAAAAAAGAATTAGGTGACGTAATGATGCATCTGGTATTCTATGCGAAGATTGCTTCTGAGACTAACGACTTCACTATTGTAGATGTTTTAAACAGTGTGTGTGACAAGCTTATTAACCGTCATCCCCATATTTATGGTGATGTGGAAGTACAGGACGAGAACGATGTAAAACGCAACTGGGAACAGATTAAATTGAAAGAAGGCAACAAATCTGTACTTGGAGGTGTTCCGGCTTCCTTGCCTGCACTGGTAAAGGCCGGAAGGATCCAGGAGAAGGCACGCGGAATCGGATTTGACTGGGAAAACAAAACACAGGTTTGGGAAAAGGTAGAGGAAGAACTTCAGGAATTCAAAAACGAATATAATACGATAGATAATGCTGCCATTGATATTGACAAAGCCGAAAGTGAATTCGGTGACTTAATTTTCTCGCTGGTCAATTATGCCAGATTTATTGGCATTAATCCCGAAAATGCATTGGAAAAAACAAACAAAAAATTCATTAAGCGCTTCCAGTATATAGAAACTAAAGCTGCGGAAAGCGGGAAAGCGTTGCAGGATATGACCCTTGGTGAAATGGATGTTTACTGGAACGAGGCCAAAAAGTTATAATTAAAACCGGCCTCTCCCATTTAAGGACAGGCCGGTCAATTAATTTAAGAGTGTTTTTTCTTCATGGTCATTTTAGCCTTCTGGCCAATACCATAATTATAATTTTTGGAGTTACTTTCTTTTTTATCATGGTAAGCACCGCCACCACCTGGTTCATCAAACTTCTCTTTAACCACTCGGTTTTTATCTAAACCTTTTGGCTTGGTTGTTTTTTCAATAAGGATCTCTTCCGGTAACTCCGCTATTTCTAATTTCTGACCGATCGATTGCTCGATTTTTTTGATCATTGCCAGTTCCATATCCGTAGAGAAAGTAATCGCAACTACTTCTTCTTCGTTCTCTTTATTTTTAATGATACGGCTTAAAAAAGTCTCTTTTTCTTCAGGTACATCAAAATGGAAAATGAAAGGAATTCCACTCAAATCCAATGCACCTTCGCCTTCATTCGCAACAACTAATACACGTGCTTCAGCACCTTGTTTAAAGTCTTCAAAATTATCAAATCCGTCTTCATCAAAATGTAATGGTTTAAACATGGAGTATTCCATCTCTTTACCACTAGCAATGCTTTTAGTCAATTTTTGCGCTGTAAGACGGGAGTTCACAAATACTACAACCTTTTCAAAAACCTCATCATCACGCAAGAGATGGTGTAAAAGGTTAACTTTAGTTTTATAGTTAGGTACCAGGTACAGCATTTGATCTACTGTTTCTGTTTTGGTATCTCCAAAATCTTCCACCTCTAATACAGTAGGCAGATTCATGAACTGATCCGTCATTTTGGTCATTTTTTCATGTATTACCTCTGTAAAAACAAGGTGCTGGCATTTACCGGCACTTCTCGCAAGCTCACAAACCGGCAACTGCATACCCTGTTTGATAATCAGCTCCGCGTCATCTACAATAAAAGTCTGCAATTTACTCAGGTTTAATCCGAGTTTCAGATAGATAGCCCTTGCACGTGTTGGCGTAGCCACAACGATATCAATACCTAAAACCAGCTCACCGATCTCCGCGTCTACCCCGCCTGTTCCATACAGACCTACAATGTTCAGGTCCCGGTTTTTACTCAATGAAACAAACTGATCAATTACAGCTATAGCACGGTCTGCATCAGCCACCAGGATTAAAACCTTTGGCGCATCATCTTTCGTATATTTCAAACGCATTAAAACGCCAAGAATGTAAGTTGTGGTTTTACCGGATCCTTCAGGACCAACAGCGATTACATCCTGTCCTCCGAGAATTCTGGACATTGTTTTCGCCTGGATTTCTTTGGGGGTTAAGTAACCGGCATCAGTCATTGCTGTTACCAGGGCTTTACTTAGTTTTAATTTATCTAACGACACAGTATTTGAATTAAAATTGATATTCCTGCAAATTTACGCAAATAAGCATAACATCCAGTATGATATAGATGATACAGCCTTTTTTAATATTAAGATTACTGAAGTATCAGCTTAACAGCGCCACCTATTTAAAGCGTATTGCTTTAAGCGGAGAAATCCTGCTAACCAGCATTGAAGGCACTACCAGCACAATTAAACAGATCACCAGTGTAGCCAGATTTAAGATCACCACATCTATAAAATGGAACTCTATAGGCACGTAAGACAAGTAGTAAGAAGATTGTGTGAGTTTGAATATATGCGTGTATTGCTGTAAAAACCCAAGTCCTAAACCCAACACATTGCCCAGCAATAAGCCCAGGCCTACCAAATAGGCTGCGTTGTAAAGAAAGATTTTCATCACACCGCCATCGGTCATCCCGAATGCCTTTAACATACCGATCATATTGGTACGTTCCAGGATCATAATCAGCAAAGCGGTGATCATATTAATTACACCAACAATCATCATTAAAATTAAAAGCACCCGGGTGTTTACATCCAGTAAAGACAACCAGGTAAATATATTGGGGAAATATTCTTCCACAGACTGTGATTTAAGGTCTACCTCTAAGTTCGCATAAATAGATTCTGATACAGCCTGCAAACGGGAGAAGTCTTTAAGTTTAATTTCTATTCCGCCAATTTGATTTGGCTCCCAGTTATTCAATCTTCTGATGATATTGATATCACCGAGCACAAAGCTTTTATCAATTTCGTCAACGCCGATATTATAGATTCCCACAATTTTAAAAGGTCGTTTGCGCGGTTGCGGATTTTGCACGAAATACATGATAAAAGTATCTCCTGTTTTCAACTTCAGGCGGTCGGCCGTAAACTGTGAAACCAGAATCTCCTTTGTAGCCTTTGCACTATCAGCAAAGTTGATCACAGTACCACTTACGAGGTGCTTACGGATATAATCCCAATTAAAATTACGGTCTACCCCTTTAAAATTTATTCCCTCAACTTCCTGGTTTGCGGAGATAATACCAGGTTTAGTGGCATAGTATTGAAAATAGTCGACTTCTTTATTATTTTTAAGATCTGTAATGGTCTGCCCTTTTGGTAAAAAAGGTGTGAGTTCAAAGGAATTGTTCAGATCAAGCTTAAAAATCCTTACATCACCAACATATCCTCGTACTTTTCCTTGTATCTCTGTTTTAAACCCTTTTATAATAGCAATGGACAGCATCATTACAGCCAGGCTAAGCATAACACCGGATATAGCAATACGGACAATCAGTTTAGAGAAAGTGCGTTCAGATTTAATGGCAATTCGCCGGGCTATGAAATATTCTGTATTCAAACTTTTTTAATAAACAGTAACTTAGCAAAAGTGGTCAAATTTGATTTGAATTCAACTATAATTATAAAAAAAGGTACCGAATGAAACTATTTATAAAACTATCACCAGTTATTTGCCTGGCAATCGCGTGTATACAAGCTTGTGCCGGTCCTAAACCTGCAGAAATAAAAGCTGTACAGCAAAAAACTATTCAGCCGGTTAAGAACGATACAGCAAAAATTGCTGATCATATCAGGACCGGAGCCGAACAGACCGAAAAATATTTGCCGTTATTAAAAGGCAAAAGAGTAGGAATGGTTGTTAACCCAACTTCAGTTATCGGACAGCTTACTGTGGTAGACAGCCTGATAAAAGTAGGCGTTAACATTGTAAAAATCTTTGGTCCCGAACATGGGTTTAGAGGAGATGCCAGCGCAGGTACTGCTGTAAATGATGCGGTAGACCAGAAAACCGGGATCAAAGCAATCTCTTTATACGGGAAACATGAGGTTCCGACAGTGGCAGATTTAACTGGTGTGGATGTTATGGTTTTTGATATACAGGATGTCGGTGTTCGTTTTTATACCTATATCAATACCCTGCAGCATGTGATGGAAGCTTGTGCGCAAAATAACAAAGAAGTACTTATCCTGGATAGACCAAATCCAAACGGATTTTATGTAGACGGTCCGATTCTGGATCCTAAGTTTATCTCCGGGATCGGCTTACAGCCTATCCCGATTGTACATGGATTAACTGTAGGAGAATACGCTCAGATGTTAAATGGCGAAGGCTGGCTCAAAAACAAAGTAAAGTGTAAGATTACGATCATCAAAGTCGACAATTATAACCACGAAATGCTGTATACCCTTCCCGTTAAGCCCTCTCCAAACCTAAACTCACAGCAATCTATACTGCTTTATCCAACGCTATGTTTATTTGAAGGCACATATATTAGTCAGGGTCGTGGTACGCTGATGCCTTTTACGGTATTAGGTGCTCCGAAATTAAAAGGTAAATACAGCTTCTCTTTTATACCAAAAAGTATCAAAGGGATGGCAGAAACACCTTTGCATCAGAATGAAGAATGTTATGGGCTTGACCTCCGTAATTATGATTTTTCAAACATTCAAGAGAATAAAACGTTAAATCTTAAATGGCTGATCGAACTTTACCAGGCATATCCTGATAAAGAAGATTTCTTTAATCAGAAACTAAGCAAGCAGATGGGGAATTTAGACAGGCTTGCTGGTGTATCTGCTTTAAAAGAACAGATCATCGCAGGCAAATCTGAACAGGAAATCAGAGCAAGCTGGGAGCCAGGATTAAGTAAGTACAAACAGATGCGTAAAAAATACCTGCTGTACCCTTAGCACCTAAAATATTGAGATATGAACAACGAACCTACAAAAAAGAACGAAAAACCGAGCAGCAATTTTAAGGAGCCTACTCCTGAGGGAAAAGTTGATGAAGGAAACAAGGCTGTAAAACATCCTGAAGACAAAGATTACCAGCAGGAAAACCCCGACTTTAAAGATCCTGCTAAACAAAGGGAAAGAGAAGAACAGCCAGTCGACCCGATTAAACAGGCACCTAAAAAAGATCAGTAATTTTCAGTATAAAAACAACAGCTGGTTATCTGTTAATACCTAGCTGTTGTTTTGTTCTTCTTTCCTTTTGTTTACTTCACGCACCATCCTGGATGTAAGAAGTATGAGTAATGCAATTGCTATAGCAACAGAAACCCCAAGAATCCATTCATTCCACTTACTCCTTTTTATCTTTGCGGGCTCTCCCTTTATTTTATACAAATCATTTTTGCGGACCGCAGCATGGTTTACAACAGTCAGATGATGGCCTACACTATCACCAAAAAACTTCAGATCATAGTCTGGTGTAATTGCTTTTTCATCACCAGATAAAAGATAATATTGCCGTCCTTTTTCCAGGTAACTGATTAATGATTGGTCTAACTGGTAGCCATCTACCTTATCAATTGCCAAAGGTGGATTATCACCATTTGTAATTTCTAGCAGGATTTTATCTGTTTTTACGGAAAGATATAAATCAGCAAGCTCCGAAGAATTAATTACCGCCCCGCTGATCAGGTTTTTTGCTTTACCAGTAACCGCATATATATTGATATTCCTTTTATAGAATTTTTGTCCGCTTACAGTTAAATGGAGCTTGTTGATCTGGTAACGATCATTGAGCTTTATAAATACATAGCTAACGTTCCCGCTGTCTTTCTGTTTAACTATAGCATCTGGAATTTTAATATAAACGGGGCTGACAAATTGTTCCTGGTATATTCCCGCTTGCAAAATTGCTACCGGTTCCTTGCTTTTGTTAAAGACCTGTATTTTGAGATAGCGGTAGGTACTCGACGGAAAGTTTAAAGACTGCATAAAGGTTCCCTGACCATGCTGCGCTGTTTCTGCATCTGTTAAAGAAATATTCTCTTTAATCGCATACCAATGTTCAAGATCATCACTTCCAGTTAAGTTTACCGTACGCTGAACAGCTGTATTGCGGAGCTGCACATATAATTGGCTTATGGCAATATTCCGGGTATTTTCTGCGATAAAAGTAGTAACGGAATCTGTGCCCTGCCCGATCTTTAACTGTGGAAAAGCTATAAAATCAGCCTTGCTTTTAAATATAAACTGGCTCCCGAAGATATATGGCATGAAATGCTTCCGATCATCAAGAATCCGGATATCTGACAGGTCAGCTTTACTCCTGGCAATTAATCCGGGATCCAGGCTAATCCTGTAAAAACCATCGCTATCCACCTTTTGCAGTTCAGCCTGGTATTTAAAAGTCTGCTGTGCAGATAAACTTAGGCTACCTAAAATAAAATACAGTGCTAAACCAATACTTTTAATCTTCTTTCGGGATCTCATCTGCAATAATTATTTTTTTAACTTTCTGGTACATAAAAGAAATGATTAACAGTAAAACACCAAGGCAAAAGAATGCTGCGATTTTACCAGCCGGCGGAATATTCCTGATATCAAATATAAAGAGCTTTAATAAAGTGATGGAAAAAAGCGTTAAAGAAACTATTCTTAAAGTAACTTCTTTATAACGCATGCCTAACCACATAAATGCGAAGGAGATCAGTCCCCAAAGCACAGGCAAAGCCGTTTGAATATATATAGTTTCAACGTAATTGATATCATGCGCCTTCGAATAAAACAGGAGGTTACTGAGCAAGCTGACCTCCAAACTCAAAAACAAGACAACAGTTCCCGAAATTACCCATGCAGCAGCCTTTTTTGAGCCCTGCTCTAAATGAGTGCTGACAAACCTTATCATTTGATAGATCAACATACCAGTAAAAAGTGCTCCTAACCAGTGTGCTGCAAAATGATACCCTGTAATCTTTTGTTCTACGAGAATAGTATGCTGCAGGTAAAAAGCATCCTGCAAACAAATAAGATAAATGAAAATAGAGACCCCGATCAGTGTAGCCATAATCTTCGGGCCTATATTCAGCGTGGTTATCCTTTTTGATAAGGAATTAAAGAGAAATACAAATGCAGGTACATACAGCATCAGATACACCGTATTCAGCGAGGTTTGCGGATAACGGTTTGAAAATTGATTATTAATTTCCAGGAAGCCACTCAGGAACAGCAGGGTAAATGAAATGTATTTAAACACTTCATTTAACCTGAATTTATCCTCCGCATCACCGGGAGCTCTTTTCGTCAGGATAAATAGCAGATAAGAACTGATAGCGGCAATTATAGTGGTGATAAACCCTTTATTTGCGATCACTGGCAGTATTTGAACATTTGTACCGTAGATACTGAACCAATCCATCAATAAACTGATCAGCATCACAGCATAGATCATACGGGACGCAAGCTGCATCAGGAAGATTGACGATTTTTTATATAACCAGTACAGCAATACTGTTTCAGCCGCCCAGAACAACGTAATATAGTGCCCATTTAACTGAATCGGGCCGGCAAGGGATATAAATGTGAGTGTAATCCCGATAAGAAGATACAGAATATTGTTATCGACCTTTTTATTCCTGAACAATGTATAGGATAAGAGCAGGTTTACCACACCTAATATAACAGCAAAAAGACCTCTCAGCTCTTCATGGCCCATAACAGCCAAAAGATACAGTCCGGCTCCAAAGTACAAAGCCGTACTGGTAAGTAGAATAGTAAAATCTGATCCTATAAATGCTTTATTCTCCTTCACATTGTGGGCAACATTGATAGCGAAAAACAAGAGGTATAAAATAGAAGCATATAAAAATGCGATCCCGGCATCTTTATCCGGCATTTGAAAAAGTACCGCAGAAAACATGATAACCGTCAGGCCAAAGGCCGATGCATTTAATATGCGCCAGGATTTATAATAAGCGATAACAAGCAGGCCGGTGTTAAGAATAATCAGATAGATAAACAAACCGTGGTAGTTTGCATGGTCATTGCTTACCATCAACGGACTAACCAAACCACCAATAAGTGCAATTACCGCAAGTTCCTGCTTATCATAAAGTATAGAGAGTACTACAGCAAAACAGGTAATTATTATGAGGATGATAAATGAAGTGAGCTGGTTAAATAGATGGAACTGGTGATAAGCCAGCGTAATGGTAAAGTATAAAATTGCCAGTCCCCCCCCAACCAGAACGGAACTGAACGCATGATAAGCATTACGCATACGATGTGCAATACCAATTAAAATAGCACCGCATAACACACCTATACCTACACGTCCTACAGGGCCAATCCAGTTGTTATCAATCGCGAATTTGACAAAATATCCGATAGCAAGTACCAGGATTGCGATACCGATTTTATTGATCAGGTTCTCACCTATAAATTTCTCCAGATCGGGATGCCGCTCAGAAAATGAAAGTTGAGGTTCTGCAGGTTGTTTAGGCGGAACAGATGAAGTGGGGGAATCAAATGGTTTTCCATATGGCGAGGCCACACGATCAGAATTCTGTTTGATTGGGCGTTCAATGATCGATCGGGGAACAGGAGTTTCAGGAACTGCAACTTCCTCCTCTTCAACAATTGGAGGAATGATAACTACCGGATCTGGGGCGACTTCTTTTACGGGTTCTGTAATGATTATTTCAGGAGCAGCTTCCTGTACAGTATCAGGTGAAACTGGTTTTACCACATCCCCTGGTCGGGCCAAAACAGCCTTCATCAGTGTATCCTGAAGGTCAAGAATCCGTGTTTCGAGTCGCCCGATTTTATCATTAATATTGTTTTTGATAATTAAAACCAATACAATAATGACGACAAGAAGTATATAAGTAATTTCCATTTCACACAAGTTTGCTTATAAATATATAGTTTATTTACAAACATTGTTGTTTAATTATAATCTGCACTTCAGCCGCAACTTTTTTGAAACTCCTGTATAGTCGGGAATAGAGCAGAAGATTTACACCGACAAACAGAAAACTCGTGATGTTATCACTTCTTTACCTGCTTCTGCGCCGCTCTGAGAAATTTCATCAGTATCTTTTCATCATTTTCCATTGCCTCAATCGTATCCGGCTTCTCGGTATGGATCTTTTGCAGGTATTTAGCTAATTCATCTTTTTCAAATGCCTCAAGTAATAAAGGGTAAACATAAGAACTTTTACAAACCGCCCGGGTGTTACCTAATTTACTCGCAACGCAATCCAGTACCTGTACAATAACCTTCTTTTTTGGCTGTTCCTCTATGGCATTACCCGTACAAATGGCCAGCTGGCGCAGCGCCTCTAAAGTACCGCCCCAGGTACGGAAATCCTTCGCTGTAAAGTCACTTCCGGTGATCTCCCTGATATAGTTATTAATTTTACCAGAATCTACGCCACGGTGTTCTTTACCCTCAGTATAATACTGAAAAAGGTCTTGTCCCGGTATTTCCATACATTTTTTAACCATTTTGGCTAAACTTTTATCATTGAGTGCAATTTCCTGCTTTACACCCTTTTTACCGACAAATTTTAATTTAAGCGCATTACCCTCCACTTTAACGTGTTTATTTTTGAGGGTAGATAATCCATAACTGCCATATAACTGGGCATAAGACTCGTTACCCACCCTGATCAGGGTTTTTTGCATGACCTGAACACAAATAGCCAGTACTTTCTGCTCATCGAAAGCAGTACGCCTTAAATCTTTTGCTAACCTTTTCCTTGCCTGAGGCAGCGCTTTCCCAAATTCCAACAGGCGGAAGTACTTGTGTTCCGACCTTCTGGATGTCCATTTAGGATGATAGCGATACTGTTTACGTCCCGCCGCATCCAGTCCGGTAGCCTGCAGGTACGCATTCTTTTTAGCCGCAATCCAAACTTCGGTCCACGCCGGGGGAAGTACTAATCCTTTGATCCGTCCCAACTGCAGCTCATCTGAAATGCGTTGCCCGTTTTTATCCTCATAATGAAAATTACCAGCTTTTCCTTTTCTGTAAATACCGGGCATACTGTCCGTTACATACACTAATCCACTTTCTTTAATCTCTTCAGGAGTCTGAACCATATAGATTGAGCAAAATATGCGTTAAATTTTTAGTTATTTTGCCTTACAAAACACAGGATGATGAAACCATCATGGGCTTGAGCTGGCAAACAGTTATGGTGGCTCATGACAGCCTCACAATCGTTAAAACCAAACACAAACAAATGAAAATAGTTTTCATGGGGACACCCGATTTTGCCGTTGCTTCTTTAAATGCCTTAGTAGAAGCAGGTTTCGAAATAGCGGGCGTAGTTACCGCAGCAGATAAACCAGCAGGAAGAGGCCAGAAATTACAGGAAAGTGCCGTTAAAAAATATGCAGTCGAAAAAGGGCTTACAGTTTTACAACCTTTAAAGCTTAAAGATCCGGAATTTATTGAAGAACTCAAATCACTGAATGCCGACCTGCAAGTGGTAGTAGCGTTCAGGATGTTACCAGAAATTGTATGGAATATGCCAGAGAAGGGTACGATCAATTTACATGCTTCCCTCCTGCCGCAATACCGCGGGGCCGCACCAATTAACCATGCGATTATAAATGGAGAAACCGAAAGCGGTGTAACTACCTTTTTCCTTAAACATGAAATAGATACCGGGGATGTGATTTTTTCTGAGCATGTTGCTATTGCTGCGGATGACTCTGCAGGAGATCTGCACGATCACCTGATGCTTGCCGGAGCAGGATTGTTAGTGAAAACAGTTAAAGCAATTGAAGCCAATAATTATCAGGAACAGCCGCAGATCTTTTCTGAAGAACTGAAACATGCTCCGAAGATCTTTAAAGAGTTCTGCAAAATAGACTGGAACCAGCCTGTAAAAACTGTTTACAATTTAATCCGCGGATTAAGTCCATACCCTACGGCGTTTACGACATTAAATGATAAAACGATTAAAATTTTTAAAGCTGGGTATGAAGAAACAGAAACAGGAATCATCCCCGGCGAATTTAAGACTGATGGAAAAACCTTTTTGAAATTTGCAGCTTTAGATGGATTTATTGAGCTGATAGATGTGCAATATGAAGGCAAGAAGAGAATGATGGCGGATGAATTTTTAAGAGGAATGCGGTTATAGCTTCTGGCTATAACGCATTTAATAGCGTACTTAATGATTTTGTAACCTCATTAAAGTACCGTTTTTTACCATATCCCATCACCCAGCGAATACCTGTAGTGGCGTTGGTAATAAATACCTCATCAGCTTCTTTTAAAACTTCCGGGTTGATCTGTGCCTCAATGATGGAAATGTTATTATTCTTAGCTGTTTGCATTACTATATTACGCATTACACCTGCAATACAGCCTTCGGACAGTGCGGGAGTATAAATTTGCTTATCGTAAACTACAAATACATTGGAGCTGATACTTTCGCATAAAAAGCCATGCTGGTTCAGGATAAAAGCTTCATCCAGCCGGTGCTGTTTTTTATAGAGGCCCGCCATTACATAAAGCAGAGAGTTGCTCGTTTTATAATTGGACAGTTTATTAACAGGCTTGGTAATTTCATCATAAACGTTGATAATCAGCCCTTTTTTATTGAGTTCATACCCATGGTCAGTCATTGCCGACCCCTCTAAGATATAACCTGATTTATTGCTATCAGGCGTGTAAAGTCCGTCACCATCACGGTAAACGGACAAACGAAACCTTACATTATCTTTTAATCTGTTCTTTTTACACAGCTCTGAAGTCTTTTGCTTTAGAAAATATTCGTCAAACAAAATCCCTCCATCCATCTTCAGCGCGCCCATTCCTGCCTGTAAACGATCAGCGTGCAGCTCCGCAAAATTAAGCTTGGAAGCCGACATCCGCATCGACTCGAAAATTCCGTCGCCATACCGGAAGCCCCGGTTCCTGGCAGTCAGGATATTTTGATCCGCAGCAACGAACTGATCATTATGTAAAATATATTCTTGTTGCATTAATTCCCTATGACTGTACGATGTAGTTTCTCCATTTATTTAGTACAGAATCAAAATCCGGTGGCAGCGGTGCTTCAAATTCCATATACTCTTTTGTAGTTGGGTGTATAAAACCTAAAGTCTGCGCATGTAAAGCCTGTCTCGGCAACATCTCAAAACAATTGGCTACATACTGTTTATACTTCGTAAACGTAGTTCCTTTTAATATCTTATCTCCGCCATAGTTTGCATCGTTAAATAAAGGGTGACCAATATGCTGCATGTGCGCACGGATCTGGTGTGTACGTCCCGTTTCCAGCTGGCAACTGATTAAAGTTACATAGTTTAACCGTTCTAAAACAGAATAATGCGTTACCGACCATTTTCCTTTTTCTTCATCATCATAAACGTCCATCACAATCCTGTTTTTTGCGCTGCGCCCGATATATCCTGAAACAGTACCATCTTCCTTGATATCACCCCAGGCCAGTGCGATATATTTACGTGTGATACTATGATCGAAAAATTGCTTCGCAAGCTTGGTCATTGTTACTTCGTTTTTACTGATAATCAGTAATCCTGAAGTATCCTTGTCGATACGGTGCACTAATCCGGGACGGCCTTCGTTACCTGGCAATTGAGGCAATTTCTCAAAGTGAAACGCAAGTGCATTGACCAATGTACCAGTATAATTGTTAAATCCGGGGTGTACAACCATTCCCGCTGCTTTATTTACAATCAGCAGGTCGTCATCTTCATAAACGATATCCAGCGGAAGATCTTCCGGATAAACTTCTGTATCCCTTGGAGGATGAGGAAATACAATTGAGATCTCATCAGAAGGCTTTACTTTATAACTTGCTTTTATTGTTGCTTTGTTAACCAGGACATTGCCGGCATCAATCGCATTTTGAATACGGTTTCTTGATGCGTTCTCCATACGGCCCATCAGAAATTTATCTATCCGTAACGGGGATTGTCCTTTGTCTACAACCAGATTAAAATGCTCAAATAAATCCTGCTCTTCTAATTCCAGCTCACTGTTGGTGTTTTCCATTGTTATTTTGTATGCTTGGGCATAAAAGGCCCGGTGTATAAGGAATGACGGTTCAGTGATGCAGAAATAGCAAAGCCTGTTATCATTCCAGTTTACAAAACTAATCTTTAACAATTACATTTCTTAAAAGAAAATAGCTACGGACAGCAGTATTAGTACAGATATATTAAAAATGACTTCACAAAAGGATTTATATTTGCCGAATGTTCGAAGATCTGTATAGCCCTTTGCAAAAATTAAACCATCCGCGGTTATCGAATTTATGGATCAAAAGGGATGATTTGATTGATCCCTACATTTCCGGGAACAAATGGCGGAAGCTGAAATACATTTTAAAGGATGCGGCTGCAAAAGGAAAGAATCACCTGGTTACCTTCGGCGGGGCTTATTCTAACCACCTGGTTGCTACAGCGGCGGCAGCTGCCAGATCAGGATTAAAATCTACAGCTTTTGTTAGAGGTGAGGAGGTAGTTAACGAAATGCTGGTACTGTGTAAATTATATGGTATGCAGCTGATTTTCACTGACCGTGAGACCTATAAGGATAAAGAATCCTGCTATCGCACATATTTCAACGGAATCGAGAACACCTATTTTATCAATGAGGGGGGCGCATCTGCAGAAGCTGTTACAGGTTGTGCAGAAATTATAAAGGAACTCCCTGCAAACGTAGATCATCTGTTTTGTGCTGCCGGAACAGGGACCACCGCAGCAGGTCTCCTTAGCGGTATACAGCATGCTGGTTTAAATACAAAGCTGCATGTTATACCAGTTTTAAAAGGCGGGGAGTTTATCTTAGAAGAGATCTTGAAATATGTGCCAGTGACCAAACAACTTGTACCCCATACGGAATATCATTTTGGAGGTTATGCTAAAACAAATCCGGAACTATTAACTTTTATGCAGCAATTCATAAAAGAACACGGCATACTGATCGATCCGGTTTATACTGCAAAAATGTGTTATGCTATTTATGACCTGGCCAATCAGAATTATTTTCAAGATAATGCGAAGATCGTGGCCCTACATACCGGTGGATTATTAGGTATTATGGGAATGAAAGAAAAGCTATTTAAGCATGACCTGCTTAAATAAATTCATATATAAGGAGTAAATTATTTCATCGCATCTTCAAAAACTAGCTTCAAACAGTTTAAACCTTGTTTTTATCTTTTCCACCCAAAATATGCCCTTAATTTGTTATTCAGGCGGTTTTCATTACATTTGATACATAACAAATTATAGAATTATGTATCAACTTACCGTAACTCCAGAGCAAGTTAACGAGACATTAAGCCAGCATATTTTAGCAGATGGTTTCGACCTGACCTACGACATGGGCCAAAGCCACGGAGCATATATTTATGATTCAAAATACAAGCGCGAACTGCTTGATTTTTTTACTTGTTTTGCATCAGTACCTCTTGGATACAACCATCCAAAAATGGTAAATGATGAGGGCTTTAAACAGAACCTGCTTCTGGCAGCAATGGCAAATCCCTCAAACTCCGATGTATACACCCAGCAATATGCCGAGTTTGTAAAAACATTTGGCGCAATTGGCATCCCTTCCTATTTACCACATGCTTTTTTTATCGCTGGCGGTGCATTAGCCGTTGAGAATGCCATTAAAGTAGCAATGGACTGGAAAGTGCAAAAGAACTTTGCCAAAGGATATAAGGAAGAAAAAGGTTTTAAAGTTCTTCATTTTGAAAAGGCTTTTCATGGAAGGACAGGTTATACATTGAGCTTGACTAATACCTCAGCAGATAAAACGAAATGGTTTGCAAAGTTCGACTGGCCAAGAGTAACTATTCCTACAGTAAAATATCCTTTAGAAAATGAGAACCTTGCACATGCGATCCATACGGAAGAAGTATCCATTGCGCAGATTAAACAAGCTTTTGCAGAACATAAGGATGATATCTGTGCAATCATTATTGAACCTATTCAATCTGAAGGTGGTGATAATCATTTACGGGAAGAGTTTTTAATACAGCTCCGCACTATTGCAGATGAGAATGAAGCCTTCCTGATTTATGATGAGATACAAACCGGTGTGGGACTGACCGGGAAATTCTGGTGCCATCAGCACTATAGTGAAAAAGCAAGACCCGACATCCTTGCCTTCGGTAAGAAGATGCAGGTTTGCGGCATCCTTGCCGGCAGTAAAGTAGATGAAATAGAAACTAACGTATTTAATGTCCCTTCAAGGATCAACTCTACCTGGGGCGGCAACCTGGTTGATATGGTAAGGTCAACGCAGATCCTGCAAATTGTTGCAGATGATCAACTCTGTAATAATGCTGCAGAAGTAGGACTTTACCTGAAAGAAAACCTGCAAACTTTTGCAGCAGAATACAGTCAGATCACTAATGTACGTGGTAAAGGCTTACTTTGCGCATTTGACTTTCCCACGACCGAAATGCGCAATAGCTTTATTAAAAAAGGTTTGGAACAGAATGTAATGTTCCTTGGCTGCGGCGCTAATACCATCAGGTTCAGACCTGCACTGATTATAGAAAAAAGCCATATTGATCAGGGCCTGGACGTAATGGCAAAGATTTTAAAAAGTTTATAAACCATATATCCACTAATGAGAAACAAGAAAATAAATACCTTTTTAATCATCCTTGTACTGGTGCTAGTAGGCTGGATGATCAAAGGCACCTTCTTCCAGCCAACAGCTGGCGATCTGAAAGCGGGTTTTAAGGAAATTGCACAATATAGAAATGAAAACAACACCGGTCCTGTACAGTACGTTTTCAGCGCAACAGTAAAAGACACCATCTGGTCGGAAATGGAAACGTATGGTAATTATAAACCCCATCATAAAGGGGGTACCACTAAAGTCTATTTTTTCTTGGAAGGAACACCAGTGCCAACAGACCTTCAGCCGGGAAGTATAAACTTTGACAGCTCATTTAATTCATCCTGCGTAGCAGAATATGAAAAAACAGCAGTAGGCAATGTAATCTTAACCAGACACCCCTTCAAATAGAAAAAGCCATTGCCGTAAGATTATACGGCAATGGCTTTTTTATACAGATAAAAATAATAGCTATTTAAGGATCTCAGCCAGTTTAGCCTGTAATTCTTCACCTCTTAAGTTAGCTGCAACGATTTTACCTGTTGGATCGATCAGGTAATTCTGCGGAATACTTCTGATGCCATATAATTGAGCGACTTCATTGTTCCAGAATTTCAGGTCAGACACCTGAGTCCATGCCAGTCCGTCTTTAGCAATCGCTGCCAACCATGCATCTTTTTTACCCGGCTGGTCTAACGACACACCTAAAACAGTAAAGCCTTTATCCTTGAACTTGTTGAAAGCAACAACAACATTAGGATTTTCTGCACGGCAAGGTCCGCACCATGATGCCCAAAAATCAATCAATACATACTTACCACGGAAACTCGAAAGTTTAACTGGCTTATCGTTTACATCATTTTGGGTAAAATCCGGGGCCATTGCACCAACAGAAGTTTTTCTCGCCGATTCAATCGCTTTCGCAAATTCTATACCTGCAGCAGTTGCACGCACCTTTTCAGAAAGGCCTTTAAAAACGGGTTCTACTTTAGCAACGTCAAGACCATTTCCGGTAGATTCACGTAAAGCTAAAAGGCTGAAATAAGAATCAGGGTTAGCTTTAATGAAAGCAGCTTGAAGAACCTCAAGTTCTCCTGCAGCTTTCTCATATCTTGCGCCCATCGCATTTCTGAATGTGGTATCTTTTTGCTTTTCTTCCGGTGCAGCACCAAATTCGGTATTTACAGCTTTTATCTCAGCTATCGGAGCAGCAAGCGTTTTCATATATGCTGCATTTTCATCATTCAGTCGCGAACCGGTAATGGATGCATTTTTAACAGAATCTTTCGCTGAAACAGTAATTGCAGCAGGCTCCAGGTAAACTACAATGTTATCCGCAGCTCTTCCCAGTTTTTTTAATCCCTCTCCCTTGTGGTCTAAGATCACCCTAGCCATAGTGGGTCCGTTTACCGCCCCTTTAAAAGCAAAAGTTCCTTTACTGATTACTGTAGAATCCATTACCTGTTTCCCATCAGCCATATAATTCAAATACGCTTTAGCGGGAGCATTAAGTGTACCGATCTTTCCGTTAAGTGTGTATTCTCCATTTTGTGCAAATAATAATGCCGGAGAAGCCACTAGTAATGTTAAAAGTAATTTCTTCATTGTGGTTTTAAATTTTGCGTAAAATAGAAAAATAATGCTGATTTCTAAAGAGGTAACAAAAATATAACCTGTTCAAATCCCCGTTTAAACCGATTTATACGAATGCAGAAAACCCCGTAATCGCTCTTCCGACAATCAGGGAGTTAATTTCTTTAGTCCCCTCGTAAGAATAAATTGCTTCGGCATCCGCCACAAATCTCGCAACATCATATTCCAGTAAAATACCATTTCCACCCATCACTTCCCTCGCCCTGCTCACTACATCACGTGTCCGTAAAGAACAAAATACCTTTGCCAGTGAAGCATGTTCATCGGTAAGCATTCCCTGGTCCTGCAATTGTGATAAACGGAAACAAAGGGTCTGCATCGCAGTGAGGTTAGACAGCATTTCTACCAGGTGATTCTGTACCAATTGAAAAGAAGCGATAGGCTTACCAAACTGTTTCCTTGTCCTTGTATAAGCTAAAGCACTTTCATAAGCCCCTCTTGCGCATCCTACGGCCTGCCATGCTACTCCTGCCCTGGTCATACGTAATACCTTCGCTGTATCTTTAAAAGAATTTGCATGCTGCAGGCGGTCTTCTTCATCAACTTCACAATCTGTAAGTGTGATCAGTCCGTTTTGAACAATGCGGAGGGCCATCTTATCGCGCATTTTCTCCACAGCAATTCCCTTTGTTCCTTTTCTTACCAGAAAGCCCTTTACCTCATTGTCATCCACATCTCGTGCCCAGATAATAGTAACATCAGAAAATGTAGCATTACCGATCCATTTCTTCTGACCGTTGAGTACCCATTTGTTCCCCTTTCTTTTCGCCGTAGTGGTTAACCCTCCGGCTGCTGCAGATCCTACTTCTGGTTCGGTTAAACCAAATGCACCAATGATTTTCATTTGCTGCATGGCTGGCAGCCATTCCTGTTTTTGTGCTTCCGAGCCCAGCAAATAGATGGAACCCATTGCCAGCCCGCTCTGTACGCCAAAAAATGTGGAAATAGAAGTATCTATCCTGGCCATTTCCATAGCCAGCATACCTTCCATCAGGTTTGATTTACCCGGGCAGCCATAGCCCTGATAAGTAAATCCGCAAATATTTAATTCTGCAATTTTTGGAATCAGCTCAAAAGGAAATTCTGCTTTGAGCCAATAGTCATTCACGATAGGTTTAACTTCTTTTTCAAGGAAGGCCCGTACTTTAAGTTGCAGCGCGCGGTCTTCTTCACTTAAAGCGTCATCACCCAAATGGTAAAAATCACCATTAATCGGCGGGAGCTCCTTTTTCTGATGCGGCTTGCCCAGCATTTTCATCAGACCACTGAGCTGATGCTCATCCAGGCTGGATACGGTATCCACCACCTGGATCAGATCGACTTTTTTAGATAAAGCATCCAGTTTCTCAAAGTCCATGTGCTGGAACAACGAGTAGGCATTTTTTATTTTAGAGAATATACCGGCCATAATAAAGCTTGTTTATTCTAAAACACCTGAAGGCCTGATTTTGTTAGCGAAGATCAAAAAGACTGTTAACGCCTAAAAGCTTGCGGGAAGTAAAACCTTCACCATATGTTGCACCGATAGACTTACCAAACTCCCTGGCACGGCCAATCATACTTTCAAAAAATTCCGGAGAAGAAATATAGGTGGAGGGCTCGTCCAGTTCCGGATTAAAAAACTGGGTTTTAAATGCCTGTATAGATTTTATTTTAGTTTCTATATATGGAGTGATATCAATAATCACATCAGGCTGGATATAATGGTCCTGAATATACTGCAGGTTTAACCTTGGTCTCCATGCTTCCTGTTCAACACCATCTTCCTGTGTGCTGATCTTAGGTAAGCCTGATAAAAAACAAGCGTCATTTGCCAGGTCACTCGCCCTTCCATGATCGGGGTGCCTGTCTTGTAAAGCATTGCTCAATACTATTTCCGGTTGATATTTACGGATCATCCTGATTACTTCACGCTGATGTGCTTCATCATTCCTGAAAAAAGCATCCTTAAAACACAGGTTTTCCCTGGCATGCAAACCCAGTATTTCGGCCGAATCAGCGGCTTCCAGATCACGGGTCTCTGCGGTTCCCCTGGTACCCAGTTCTCCCCTGGTAAAATCAACTATCCCTACTTTTTTACCTTCTGCAATGTGTTTTAATATTGTTCCTGAACAACCAAGTTCAGCATCGTCCGGATGCACGGCTAGTACTAATATATCTAATTTCATTTTTAGTCTTATGGTATAATAGCGCCTATAAAAGACGCCGGATTTTCTTTTTTAGTTTGGCGGACAAAGGTTTGGTAAATGGATAAAAATAGTCTGTTACCTCCCCGTTTTTATTGACCAGGTATTTATGAAAGTTCCACCTTGGTATAGATTTAATACGTCCGTTCAGTTCTTTACTGCCTAAAAATTTATAGATTGGATTGGCATGCTCTCCCCTGACCATTATTTTATTGAATACCGGGAACTTAACCCCAAAGTTAAGTTCACAAAAGTCCATAATAGCGGCGCCTTCGAGCGGTTCCTGGAAACCAAAGTCATTCGAAGGGAAACCCAATACTTCGAACTCCTCGTTATCGAGTTCATCTTTTAATGCCTGAAGTTCTTTAAGCTGAGGGGCAAAACCGCATGCCGAGGCAATATTAACGATAAGCAGTACTTTACCCTTGTAGTCTAATAATTTTTTGTCTTTCCCATTGATCAGTTTTGCATTAAACTGGTAAATGGTTTTAGGATTTTCTTCCATCTCTTATTGCTGGTAAAATCCTGATGCCTGAATAATAGATTCAATATCTCTTTCTTCTGCTGGATTATATGTGCTTTTTAAGTTGTGGCCTACCACTCTGGCGACCGATTGATACAGGAATGCTTTTACACCTCCCTGGGTTTCTTTAACAATTTCATACGTAGTACGCCCTACTTCCCGGTCAATCAGCTTAGTCAGGATTTGGCCCTGCGTGATCGTGAGCTCCTTGATCTCAGTTTTAAACATCTTTTTGATCTCAGCATCACATTGTTTCACCAATTTTTTATGCTCTTTTTTGTCGGTAGTCAATGCCAGGTCGCGCTCCAGCTGCTCATATCTTCTTTTCGCAAAAAGTGCATATGGCATTACTTTTAAAACATTATATCGGAGCCTGTTGAATGCGGCGGCATCGGCGGGAGTTCTGAAAATACGGACACCATAGATAACAACCTCATTTAGAGGTATCCATGGAATCATCTCCCCATCTTCATTTGTGGAGGCTACTTTTATTGTATCATTTTTACCTCTTGGCGGAAACTTGTAGGGTAATGGCTTTTCCTGCGCATTTAGCTTCCCCGCGGTAATAATGACAAATAACAGAATAAAAAACCTGCAAAATTTCATAAATTTATACTCCCACAAAGTTAAAGTAAATTTAATACATTAGGTTTATAACTAAATGTAATATACCCTTAAACGTTTGACTACCTATAATTATTACGAAAATAATACAAATGAAGAATACCTTAGTCATTGATTTAGAAGCAGAAAAGCAAGAGATCCTCAAAAGATATCGCGCCCTCTTGCGTGCATGCAAGCCGACACTACAAAAAGGGGATAAAAAGGAGATCAGGAAGGCATTTGATATGGCACTGGAAAGCCATAAAGATATGCGGAGAAAATCCGGAGAACCATATATTTATCACCCCATCGCTGTAGCACAAATTGCTGCAGAAGAAATAGGACTGGGCACAACTTCCATCGTTTGTGCTTTATTGCACGATGTTGTAGAAGATACAGATATCACACTAGAGGATATTGAGCGTGAGTTCGGTAAGAAAACTGCGAAAATCATTGACGGGCTGACAAAAATCGCGGGCGTTTTCGATTACAATAGTTCTCTGCAGGCAGAAAATTTCAGAAAAATGCTGCTTACTCTGGCCGATGACGTCCGGGTAATTCTAATCAAACTGGCAGACAGGCTGCATAATATGCGTACCATGGATTTTATGCCAAGGCACAAGCAGCTGAAGATCGCGTCAGAAACTATTTATTTGTATGCCCCCCTCGCCCATCGCCTTGGTTTATATGCAATAAAGTCAGAATTGGAAGATCTTTCCATGAAATACCTGGAACCGGACACCTATAAATTTATCGCGACCAAGCTCAATGAGAAAAAGGCAGAACGAACTTTATTTGTGAAACAATTCGTAGATCCTATCAATGAAATATTAGCGGAACAAGGCTTTGTGGCCAGTATATACGGAAGGCCGAAATCTATCCATTCGATCTGGAACAAGATGAAAAAGAAAAATATTCCTTTTGAAGAGGTATATGATCTTTTTGCTATCAGGATTGTTCTGGACAGCGCCCCGGAAAATGAAAAAGCAGATTGCTGGAAAGCTTATTCCATAGTAACAGATTTATACCGTCCAAATCCGGACAGGTTGAGGGACTGGGTATCTTCTCCCAAAGGGAATGGCTATGAATCCCTTCACACTACAGTAATGGGTCCGAAAGGACAATGGGTGGAGGTGCAGATCAGAACACTGCGGATGAACGAAATCGCAGAAAAAGGTTTTGCTGCACACTGGAAATATAAGGAATCTAGTAACGATAACGGGCTTGATCAGTGGATCATGAAAGTCAGGGAAATGCTGAATAATCCTGAAGCCAATGCACTCGACTTCTTGGATGATTTTAAGATGAACCTCTTCTCTGACGAGATTTTCATTTTCACACCTAAAGGTGCCTTAATACAATTGCCATTAGGGGCAACTGCTTTGGATTTCGCATTCGAAATCCATACTGATGTCGGTGCCAAATGTATTGGCGCAAAGGTTAACCATAAATTGGTGCCGCTTTCTTACAAACTGCAGAATGGCGACCAGGTAGAGATCATTACTTCCGGCAAACAGGTGCCAAAAGAAGACTGGCTGAACATTGTTGTAACCGCAAAGGCAAAATCCAAAATCAAATCTTCCCTGAAAGAAGAAAAGAGGAAAATCGCGGAAGAAGGTAAAGAGATTTTAGAACGTAAACTGAAATCTTTAAAAATCACTTACAATACCGATAACCTGAATAAGCTTTACTACTATTTCAAGCTGACATCTACGCAGGAGCTTTTCATTGCGGTGGCAAATGGTAAGATCGAACTTAAAGATCTTAAGGAATACGTGGCAAGTGAAAAAGAAATTGAAAACCGGGGCGCGGATAAAAACGACGGACAGCAAATTGAAGCCCTTTTAAATAAAGTTAAAGGGCCTGAGTCTGATATCCTCCTCATTGGCGAAGATCTGCAAAAAATCGATTATACCCTTGCAGCATGCTGTAACCCGATTCCCGGGGATGATGTTTTTGGCTTTGTAACGGTTAGCGAAGGAATAAAGATCCACCGTACCAATTGCCCCAATGCCGCACAGCTGATGGCAAACTATGGCTATCGCATTGTAAAAGCTAAATGGAACAAACAACAGGAACTTACTTTCCTCACAGGTCTGCACATTATCGGGATCGATGATGTAGGATTGATCAATAACATCACTAAAGTTATCTCCGGTGATTTTAAGGTGAACATGCGTTCTATAACCGTAGATACTGATAATGGTATTTTTGACGGGTCAATTATGATCTTTGTAAATGATAAAGAACACCTGGACAACCTGATCAAAAATCTTTTAGAGGTAAAGGGTGTGACGGGCGTTACACGTTTTGATGCCTAAAAAATTGAATAAATCGTAGAGTTATATATAAAAATTGATACCTTTGAAAGGAGTTTTAAAACTATGTCTACAAACCATAACAGCGAGTTAGTTAGAAAAATATTTGAAGCCTATCTCGAAAATAAAAGTCTTAGAAAAACGCCTGAGCGTTTTGCGATCTTAGAGGAAATCTATTCCAGAGATGATCACTTCGATGTAGAGACACTCTACATCCATATGAAAAACCAGAAATACAGGGTTAGCAGGGCTACGGTGTACAACACACTGGAGCTGCTTGTTTCTTGTGATCTGGTTACCAAACATCAGTTTGGTAAGAATATGGCACAATTTGAAAAGTCTTATGGCTATCATCAGCATGACCACATCATTTGTATTGATTGCGGAAAAGTTGTTGAATTTTGTGATCCCAGGATCCACCAGATCCAGACTATGGTCGGTGACCTGCTGAAATTTGATATTAAACACCACTCTTTAAACCTGTATGGCAGCTGCTTTGACTGTTCGGCTAAAGCAACGATCAAACAAAAAGAGGATATTAAACACGCAAGTTAAATCGAAATGAGCTTTTGCTGTAAGACAGTAAGTAAGCTCATTTCGATTTATCAATAAGCGGACAAAAGATATTACAACTGAAAAAACACAATTATAATCTTTTCTTAAATTAAAATAATGACGCAAGTAGACGTGCTTCTTGGCCTGCAATGGGGCGATGAGGGCAAGGGAAAAATTGTTGACGTATTATGTCCTCAATATGATTTGATAGCTCGTTTTCAAGGCGGACCGAATGCCGGCCACACCTTAGAGTTTGATGGCAAAAAGTTTGTTTTAAATACTATTCCTTCCGGTATTTTTAACGAAAAAACCATGAATTTGATTGGTAATGGTGTGGTAATAGATCCCATCATTTTAAAGAGAGAATTAGATAACCTTAAAACAGCCGGTCATGATCCGATTGCCAATGGCAAATTGGTTATTGCACGCAAGGCCCATCTGATCTTACCTACTCACCAGCTGTTAGATGCTGCGAATGAGCAGAAAATGGGTAAAGATAAAATCGGTTCTACACTTAAAGGTATAGGCCCGACTTATATGGATAAAACCGGACGTAATGGTTTACGTGTTGGTGATACCACTTTACCGGATTTCAAAGAGCGTTACAATAAACTGGTTACCAAACACAAAGAATTACTTTCGCACTACAACTTTGAGTATGATCTTGGAGAAAAAGAAGCTGCTTTCTTCGAAGCAGTAGAATTCCTTAAAACGATCCCTCATGTTGACAGTGAGCATTTTGTGAACGGTTACCTTCAGGAAGGTAAAAAAGTTCTTGCAGAAGGTGCCCAGGGTACTTTATTGGATATTGATTTCGGTTCTTATCCGTTTGTAACCTCATCTAATACAACAACTGCAGGTGCATGTACTGGTTTAGGGATCGCGCCAAACAAAATCGGCAGTGTAGTCGGAATTTTTAAAGCTTACTGTACACGTGTAGGCAGCGGACCATTCCCTACTGAACTGGAAGATGAAGTTGGTGAAAACCTTCGCCAGGTAGGCCATGAATTTGGTGCAACTACCGGCAGACCCCGCCGTTGCGGATGGATTGATCTTCCTGCACTTAAATATGCAATCATGTTAAATGGTGTTACTGAAATGGTAATGACCAAAGCAGATGTGTTAAGTGGTTTTGATACGATCTATGCTTGTACACATTACGAACATAATGGTGAAACTATCGACTATATGCCGTATGACATCATTACTATTAAACCTACTCCTGTTTTAAAAGCAATTGAAGGATGGAAAACTGATATCACAAAAATTACTGAGATCAGCGAAATCCCAACTCAATTGTCGGATTACATCGCCTTTTTAGAAAAAGAATTAGGTGTACCGGTAAAATACCTTTCTGTAGGACCAGACAGAGTACAAACATTGATCCTTAACTAAGTGATCATTTGATTATATAAAAAGGCGGCCTGGTGCCGCCTTTTTCATTTCAAACAATTCTACGTTTCAAAATGAACGCACAGGAGTTAATTTCATTTAAACAAAAAGCATTACAATGGGCAAATCAATTTGAGGTTTGCTGTTGCTTCGACTCTAATGAATATACTGATCCCTATTCCAAATACGATTTCCTGCTGGCAGCTGGTAATAAAAAACAACTCAGTGCTGCGACCGGAAATGCCTTTCCAGCCTTAAAAGATTTCTACGATCACAACCAGGGATGGCTCTTCGGACTCTTAAGCTATGACCTTAAAAATGAACTGGAAGAGTTAACATCTGCCCATCAAAACAACCTTGGATTTCCTGATCTGTATTTCTTTGTTCCAGTATACCTGATCGCTGTAAAAAATGGAGATATCCAAATACTGATCGGCCCGCAGAACTTAACAGACACTATTGATCAACTCAAACTGGTAAAACCAGATAAATTTAAAGTACCTGAAATTAACGCGAGAATAGATAAAACTACCTACCTCAGCAAAGTGGAAGAACTAAGAGATCATATCGCAAAAGGAGACATTTATGAAGTAAATTTCTGCCAGGAATTCTTTGCTGAAAATGCGTTTATCGATCCGTACGAAGTTTACCTGGTTTTAAATAGGCTATCCCCTACCCCATTTTCAGGTTATTTTAAAATAGCTGACAAATACATCCTATCTGCCAGCCCCGAAAGATACCTCTGCAAACGAAACAGTAAATTATATTCACAACCTATCAAGGGCACCGCCAAACGAAGTGCAGACAGTAAAGAAGATGAACTGATTAGATCCAACCTCCAGCTTAACAGTAAAGAACAAGCAGAAAACGTAATGATTGTAGATCTGGTAAGAAATGACCTGACCAGGTGTGCTGTTCCCGGATCAGTCAAAGTGGAAGAACTGTTCGGTATCTATAGCTTTCCGCAAGTACACCAAATGATATCGACTATCAGCTGTACTATAAATCCTGATCTTCATCCTGTAAACGCTATCCGCAACACCTTTCCAATGGGATCAATGACGGGCGCACCAAAAGTAAGTGCCATGCAGCTTATAGAAGAGACCGAACTTAGCAGAAGAGGTGTTTATTCAGGCGCATTTGGATACTTTGACCCGGACGGAGATTTCGACTTTAATGTGGTTATTCGAAGCATCCTCTATAACAGTACAAAAAACTATCTTTCCTTTCAGGTAGGGGGAGCAATTACTTATGCCTCAGACGCAGCATCAGAATATGAAGAGTGCATGCTAAAAGCATCAGCTATCGTAAAAACTTTAACAAATCCTGTAAAATAGGCCACTACAAGCCACCATAACCTTCCGCCAAACATGGAGGCAATCTTTAAACAAAAACAGTAACCCCTGTTTTCCGGCCTTCTATGTTTTGCGTAGCAAAAGATAGGCAGTCGAAAACAGGAGTTACTGTTTTTGTAAATTACGAAATCTCTTATTTTACCGGTTTTCCCGACGTAGAGTTATAATACCTTAATGCTTCCGGTAAATCCTTTTGGATCTGTGCAATCCGTGTTGCATCAGCCGGGTGGGTACTCATAAACTCAGCAGGCTTCTGTGAACTTGCACTCACCGCTGCCATACGCTGCCAGAAAGTAACCGCATTAGAAGGATTGTATCCCGCCATAGACATAAAAATCAATCCCAAATGATCGGCTTCCAGTTCCTGAGTTCTTGAATTCGGCAGCAAGTAAAACCCTTGTGCACTAAGTCCATAAACCTGGTTAATCACATTTTGTGTAGTTGCTGACTTATTACCTGTAGCAGCACCCAATAATCCACCTAATCCTTCCGCAACAGCAGCTTTTGATGCTCTTTCCGAAGAATGCTGCGCTACCGCATGCGCAATCTCATGCCCCATAACAGTCGCTAATCCGGCATCATCTTTTGCAACGGGCAAAATACCTGAATAAACAGCTACCTTACCGCCTGGCATACACCATGCATTTACCTCTTTGCTATCAATCAAATTAAACTCCCAATTGAAACCCTGGATTTGTGCAGAGTAACCATTGGCATTCATATATTGCGTAACCGCAGCAGCGATCTTCTGACCGATTCTCTTTACACGCTGCGCATCAGCATTGTTCAATATTTTTGTTTGCGGGTCTTTTAAAAGCGTAGTATAACTCTGTGCAGCGGCAGTCTGCATTTCGCTTTCATTTACAAAACTGATCCTGTTTCTACCAGATATTGGCACTGTAGAACAAGAATAGGTAATCAATATCGCAGCAGCGATACCAGAAAGGGTCAATTTTTTCATCGGTCTTTATTTAGTTAGTTTTTCTCTTAAACAGATAAACTTTAGATTCTTTGCCTTTGAGTAAACGCTCCAGATTCTTCTGGTGGGTAACCAGTATCAGTATGCACACTACCATTCCATATAACACCTCAGACTTAATCGTCGAGTGCAGCACGAAAACTATTCCAAGAGGAAAAGTAAATCCCGCACATATAGAACTCAGAGAAACATACTTTGTAATCAGAAGCACAACCACAAACACAAGAACACAAAGCATAGCTGCCGGAAAGTTGACTGCTAAAATCATTCCAAAAAGTGTAGCCACTCCTTTTCCTCCTCTGAAACCAGCAAAAACAGGAAACAAATGTCCCATCACTGCAGTAACCCCCAAAGCAAGTTCATAATTAACAAACTGGGCAGAATTATGCGGACCAGTTACAGAAAGGCCTATGAAATAAGCGAGTTTAGTGGCGGTGTAACCTTTGGCAATATCGATTGTCATTACCGCCATACCTGCTTTTTTACCAAGCACGCGGAAAGTATTGGTAGCACCTGCATTTCCACTGCCGTATTCCCTCACATCAATACCATAAAACGCCTGTCCAATCCAAACCGCAGTGGGGATAGATCCGCACAGATAGGCTAAAATAACAGCAGAAATAGAATAGATAGATATCATTCCTTAATAGGCTTTTAAACTCATGTCTAAACTTTTAACCGAGTGGGTCAATGCGCCCATTGAGATATAATCAACACCGCAATCTGCATATTCAGTAATATTATCTTCCGTAATCCCACCGGATGCTTCAGTCGTAAAGCGGTGGTTAATCAGTTTAACAGCTGCCGCAAGGTCAGAAAAACTAAAGTTATCCAACATGATCCTGCTCACATTTCCCTGCGCAAGAACCTGCTCAAGCTCCTGTATGTTCCTTACTTCGATTTCGATCTCCAATTTTTTGCCCTTTTCAGCAAGATAATTATTTGCGGCTGTAATTGCGTTAGCAATCCCCCCTGCATAATCAACATGGTTATCTTTAATCAGGATCATATCATATAGTCCGATCCTGTGGTTCACTCCGCCGCCAATTCTTACTGCCCATTTCTCCAGGTATCTTAAACCTGGCGTAGTTTTCCGTGTATCCAGTAATTTGGTTTCATAAGATTGGAGCAACTTAACGATACGGTTGGTTTTTGTAGCAATGCCGCTCATACGCTGCATACAATTAAGAACCAATCTTTCCGCAAGTAAAATTGCATGAGAACTGCCTTCTACCGTAAAAGCCAGGTCACCATATTTAACTGCATCACCATCTTTAAGGAAAATTTCCGTTTTTAATTCAGGATCTACCTGATGAAAGATTTCTATCGCCAATTCTACCCCGGCAAGGATACCATCTTCTTTAATCAGGAGTTTAGCCCTGCCTAAGGCACCTGAAGGAATGGTAGATAGAGAGGTATGATCGCCATCGCCAAGGTCTTCAGCAATCGCATTTTTAATAAATATGTCTATTAATTTCTTATCCAAAACAAGTATTTTAGATCAAAAATAGCATTTTTACAGAAATTAGCATTATTATTTCTCGGGCTCGATCCGTAATTCAGTGATAAAAAATGTATTGTTGACTTTTTTAAGTGTGATTGCTACCCTGAATTTGCCGGTTTTAGTAGTTAGCGAAAGAATGCCGAAACGGTAGTTTGGGTTCGTATTAATCAGGTGTACAACAGTCGAATTAACAGGCGCGGATTTATTGAAAAATTCTCTCAGAATTTGTTCAGCTTGTGCCTTAGAGTAGACATCTTCTTCCTCATTGACCTTCAATTCTACAGATGAAGAGAAATTTTTACCGATTTCTTTAGAATTCGCAGACTTGAATAACGCCGACATGTTATCAACAATATCGCCTTGAAAGGCCATAGGATTGAATATTTGCGTCAGTAAAACCAGTACCGGAAATAGTGATCTAATCATATTCTAAAGATAACAATTATTACGCACACAAATGATGCCATTCTGAGATCATAAAATTCATTTATATTATTGATCCAAGTTCAATAGGCTTATATTTGCAGGGGTCTATACAACCTTGAAATATCAATTATATTCAAATGAACAATAAAAAAGTGATGCTACTCATCCTTGACGGATGGGGCTACGGAAAACAAGATAGTTCAGATGCAGCATATGCCGCAAACACCCCATTTTTTGATTCTTTATTAGCGAATTACCCAAACTCAAAATTAGAAGCTTCCGGAGAAGCAGTTGGTTTACCGGTTGGTCAGATGGGGAATTCTGAAGTTGGGCACATGAACCTCGGCGCTGGAAGAGTAGTTTACCAGGAACTGGGACGCATTAATAAGGCAATCAGTGATGGTTCGATTAAAACAAATAAAACATTAGTTGATGCCTTTGATTATGCAAAAACTAATAATAAGGCCGTTCACTTTATCGGATTAGTGTCTGACGGTGGTGTTCACGCCCATATCAATCACCTTAAAGGATTATGCGACGCTGCTAATGAGCAGGGACTGAAAGATGTATTTATCCACGGATTTTTAGACGGCAGGGATACCGATCCTAATTCTGGTTTAGGTTTCATTAAAGAACTTGATGCGCACCTTAAACACTCCACTGGCAAGATTGCCAGCTTAATTGGACGTTATTATGCAATGGACAGGGACTCAAGATGGGAACGTGTTAAACAGGCTTATGATGTAATGACCAAAGGCATTGGTGAGCATACTCAGGATGCTGTTGCAGCGATTGAGAAATCGTATGCTGATGGTGTTACCGATGAATTTATCAAACCGATTGTCCTTACACAGGATAATGGCGCACCTGTTGCAACAATCCAGCCTGGTGATGTCGTGATCTGTTTCAATTACAGAACAGACAGGGGCAGAGAGATTACTGCAGCACTGACTCAAAATGACTATCCTGATTTTGATATGCACCCGCTGCCGTTATATTATGTAACGATGACTACCTATGATGAAAACTTCAAAAATGTCAATGTAATTTTCACTAAAGACGACCTTACCGAAACACTGGGAGAAATCTTAGAGAAAAACCATAAGAACCAGATCCGTATTGCGGAAACGGAAAAATACCCCCACGTAACATTCTTCTTTTCAGGAGGCAGGGAACAAGTCTTTGAAAATGAAAAGAGGATTATGGTACCTTCTCCTAAAGTAGCTACCTACGATTTGCAGCCAGAAATGAGTGCACAGGGAATTACTGATGCTATCGTAAAGGAAATGGAAAGCGGATGGGCAGATTTTATCACCCTGAATTTTGCTAACCCAGATATGGTGGGACATACAGGTGTTTTTGATGCTGTAATCAAAGCAGTTGAAACAGCCGACCGTTGCGCAGAAACTGTAGTTACGAAAGGATTGGAAAACGGTTACGCTTTTATCATCCTTGCCGATCATGGAAATTCAGAGTTCATGGTTAACAATGACGGATCTGCAAACACCGCACATACAACCAATCTAGTACCTTGTATTTTAGTAGGTACAGCATATACTTCGATTGCTGATGGAAAACTAGGTGACGTAGCCCCTACTATTCTTAAATTGATGGGAATAGAAAAACCCGCAATCATGACAGGAAATTATCTGGTATAATGAGGAAGCTGTCGTTCCTTTTATTGATCTTTTTTTTGGGTGCCTGTAATTCAGGCACCCAAAAAAAACAGTCAGGGGCATTGGAATACTTTGATCTAAAAGACTACATCGCAAAAGAAGCCAAACGCCTCAACTTGTTAAATCCAGAGATAGATAAATATGTGGAGGTAAATAGGTCAGGTGAGCACAAAAAGTTAAAGATTACCGACTGGCAAAAAGAACTGGCTATATTTTCTGATGCTGATATCAATAAATCTGCATGGCAGGGCCTGTTTAAACTGAATGAGGCCGGGGATACTAAAACTTATGTTTCGGATAATGACAAGGTACCTGTCAAATCCTTAAGCATTCAGTATAGAAACGGAAAAATATCGAGCCTTCAAATATTGATTAGTACCGTTAATTCACTTTACACTTCCAATGACACGCTTTCTTATTTTCCGGATAGCCTGTATGAAGTAAAAAAAACGCAGCACATCAAACTGCTTAACGAGAAGAATTATCATATCACCGGAAGGTTCAAATAACAAAAAAAATAATGTACCAAAGAAAAGTCATTAAACAGAAAAGCCGGAAGTGATGCTTCCGGCTTTTCTGTTTAATGACTTTTACTGCTTATTTCAAACTCGTAATCTGTGCTTTCACATAATCGATCAGTGAGATAATATCCTTTCTCAAAGGCTGTACAACCAGGACCTTTTGGAAGTCTGCAATCGAACTATTGAAAAGCGCGATACACGCCTCTTTTTCAGCACGTTTTTTAATCTTATAAGATTTATAGATCGCATAATCTTTGTAAGCAAGTCCCCTGTTCTGTAACAACTGAGTATCTTCTTCTCCGTTGATCTCTATAGCCTTCGTGAAATCCTTAATTGCTGAAAGATAAAAGTTATCCCTCATCTGGTTTAAAGATTCTTTAGGATCATTGGCTACATTTTGCCTCGCTTTACCTCTATAGTAATAAGCAGAATAGTCTGATGGTTTAATAACAATTAAGCGGCTGTAAGTTTCAATAGAATTCTCAAAATTCCCGCATTGGAAGTAGGAGTAACCCAGCATCTTCAATACGCTCGGATTATTAGGACTTTTAGCATCGGCTTTTTCTAATTGGGCAACGGCTCCTTTATAGTCACCTTTCATCAAGGCCTGCATCCCTAGTTTATCATAATTTCCTGTTTGTGCAAAACTGGAATGCATAGAAACAACTAGCAATAGGACAAGCGCGTTTTTAATATAATTCATCAAATTTTATTTATAAAGGAATAAAGATATAAAATCATAGGTATAGAAGCTATAATTTAAATATCATTTCTAAGTAAATGTAAACGGATTAAATTGGAAAATATGATAAGGGCGACAATATAAATTTTATATTCTGACTTTTTAACAGACAAAACACGATATTCGTCATTTGGCACAGGAGTTGAAAACATACTCTGTTATATATAATTAATATTTTCATAAACGGCATACTGTCAGATTGTCGTTTTTTTATTTAGAAAGGCCTATTTAATGAGTATAAAAGATCAGTTTGATTTTGGCAATGCACTACCCATCATAAATGAAGATACGGAATTTTTCCCTTTAATGTCGCAACAGGATGAGGATGAAATGAATAACGAAGAAACACCTGAGATATTAGCTATTCTTCCGCTTAGAAATACCGTATTGTTCCCTGGCGTTGTTATTCCAATCACCGTAGGTAGAGATAAATCTATAAAGTTGATAAAAGAAGCCTATAAAGGCGACAAAATTATCGGTGTGGTTTCCCAGTTAGATGTATCTATAGAAGATCCGACTTTTGATCAGCTAAATAAAGTAGGTACTGTAGCCCATATTATTAAAATGCTGCAGATGCCTGATGGTAACACTACTGTGATTATCCAGGGAAAACAGCGCTTCCGCCTGATTGAAGAAGTACAATCAGAACCTTATATCAAGGTAACGATCAGTAAATTCAACGAGGTTAAGCTTAAAAAAACAGATAAAGAATTTAAGGCATTGGTGGCTTCCATCAGAGAAATGTCTTCACAGATCATCCAGCTATCGCCCAATATTCCAAGTGAAGCGGCAATGGCGCTTAAAAATATCGAAAGCACTTCTTTCCTGATCAATTTCATCTCTTCAAATATGAATGCAGATGTGAAAGACAAGCAGAAAATGCTGGAAATGGATAACCTGAGGGAGAGGGCGATGATGGTAATGGAACTACTTACCTTAGAATTGCAGATGCTGGAACTAAAAAACCAGATCCAGTCTAAAGTACGCACCGATCTTGATAAACAGCAAAGGGATTATTTCCTAAACCAGCAGCTAAAGACTATCCAGGAAGAGTTAGGTGGAAATTCGTCCGACCAGGAATATGAAGCTTTGGAATCCCGTGCTAAAAAGAAAAAATGGTCTGTACAGGTTAAGGAACATTTTAACAAAGAACTGGAAAAATTAGGCAGGATGAACCCTGCTGCACCAGATTACTCTGTGCAGATCAATTACCTTGAATTGTTGTTAGACCTGCCATGGAACGACTTCACAAAGGATAATTTTGATTTAAAACGTGCGCAAAGAGTATTGGATAAAGATCACTTCGGTCTGGAAAAAGTAAAACAGCGTATTATTGAATACCTGGCCGTACTTAAATTAAAGCGCGATATGAAAGCGCCGATTATCTGTTTGGTAGGCCCTCCGGGAGTTGGTAAAACTTCTTTGGGTAAATCAATAGCCAAAGCGCTTAACCGTAAATATGTACGTATGGCACTTGGCGGTATCAGAGATGAAGCTGAAATCAGGGGACACAGAAAAACTTACATCGGGGCTATGCCCGGACGTATTATCCAGTCTATTAAAAAGGCCGGAGCGGCTAATCCTGTATTTGTACTGGACGAGATAGATAAAGTAGGCTCTGACTACAGGGGAGACCCTTCTTCTGCCCTGCTTGAGGTATTAGACCCTGAGCAGAACAGCGCATTCAACGACCATTATGTAGAAGCAGATTACGACCTTTCTAATGTATTGTTCATTGCGACTGCAAATTCATTAAGCACCATCCAGCCGGCATTACTGGACAGGATGGAAATTATTGAGGTGAACGGTTATACGATTGAAGAGAAAATAGAAATCGCTAAAAAATATCTCCTGCCTAAACAAAAGGAACAGCATGGTATCAAAACTAAAGACATTGTGCTTAAATCGAGCCTGGTTGAAAAAGTTATTGAAGACTATACCCGTGAATCCGGTGTACGTGGACTGGAGAAAAAGATAGGCTCACTGGTACGCGGGGTGGCGACAAAGATCGCGATGGAAGAGGCCTACGAACCGGTGCTGACCAATGATGATGTGGAACGTATTTTAGGCGCGCCTATTTATGACAAGGATTTGTACGAAGGAAATGAAGTTGCTGGTGTGGTAACGGGCTTGGCCTGGACGCAGGTAGGTGGTGATATTTTGTTTATTGAATCCAGCTTGAGTCCGGGTAAAGGAAAGTTAACCTTAACTGGTAACCTGGGCGACGTAATGAAAGAATCAGCAGTAATTGCCCTTGCTTACCTGAGAGCACATGCAGCTTCTTTTAATATAGATCACCAGTTATTTGATTTATGGGATATCCATGTGCATGTTCCTGCCGGAGCAACACCAAAGGATGGTCCTTCAGCAGGTGTTACGATGCTAACGGCCTTAACTTCTGCTTTTACGCAGCGTAAAGTAAAATCAAACCTGGCGATGACAGGAGAAATTACCCTGCGCGGAAAGGTATTGCCTGTTGGCGGAATTAAAGAAAAAATACTAGCGGCAAAAAGAGCCAATATCAAGGATATCATCTTATGTAAATCTAATAGAAAAGACATTCTTGAAATTAAAGAGAGCTATATCAAAGACCTTAATTTTCATTACGTAACTGAAATGAAAGAGGTAATTGAACTGGCACTGATGAAAGACAAAGTGAAAGATCCGCAGGATCTGAGCATAAAAGTTAAACCTGCGCTAAACTAATTGCGCAGTAAAATATTAACTCATACCTTTAAAGCTCCGGATCAACCGGGGCTTTTTTTTTAAACTTACATGAACCATAACAAGCTTTCGATACTTCTTTTTTTACTCTTATCTACAGCGATTGCATCTGCACAAACTTATAAAAATGAGTTTGGCTTTAAAAGTGATAATGACTCTTACCTCGGACAGGGTTCTGACCGCTATTATACGAATGGATTGTTTATTAATTTCCGCCGTGCTTTAGATCAGCAAAAGCTTCCCGAAGGCCTGGAAAAGAAAACTTACGAGATTACAGTAGGGCAAAAGATGTATAACCCCTATTCTGGCTATGCACCCGATCCGGCAAAACAAGATCGTCCTTTTGCAGGATATCTTTATGCTGAAGGTGCAATGAGCTGGTTTTATAGTAATGAGAGCATCTTAAAAACAAGTGTGCAGATTGGTACAACCGGTAAGAACTCCCTCGCCGAAGCAGGACAAAAACTGTTACACCGCACTTTCGGCTTTTATGATACCGGAGGCTGGGATTATCAGATTAAAAATGAACTTACGCTGAATCTTTCGGCACAATACAGCAAACTACTGGCCCGTGTTGCTGATCATGCAGTTGAATTCTCTTTTGAAGGATATGCCAACCTGGGAACTACATTTGACGGTGCAGGTGCGGGTATTTTATTTCGTACAGGCAGCCTGAATCAATTATTTAATTCAGCCTATACCAATGCGGCTATCGGTAACAATGCTAAAACCAAATCATTGGTAAAAAGAGAAATCTTCTTTTATGCGAAGCCCCAATTGAATGTAGTGGCTTATGATGCGACTATCCAGGGAAGTTTATTTAACAGCGACAGTCCCGTAACTTTCGATCAGAAATCCGTAGTATTTGCACAGCAACTGGGAATCAACTATAGCTCTGACCGTTTCACTATAGATTATGGAGTACTATTTAAAACAAAAGAGATAAAAAGTAATGCCCGGGCCCACCAGTGGGGAACGATAAGTGCATTCTACCGCTTTAACTAAAGTTAATGATCTAAAGAAGGCCGCCTGCGGCTTTCTTTTTTTACAGAAATAGACTGCTTGTCACTTTTCCTTTTCATGATCACGCTTCTGGGTGTGCGGCTTGGCTTCCTGACCTTGTTTACATGCAGGGAAGAGATCAGCAAGGCGATCAATTTATCAATAGCACGCTCTTTATTGATCAGCTGACTACGGTCTTCCTGTGATACAACATGCAGGTTCCCTTCCTGGTCCATTCGATTGTCCAGCCTCTCATAAAGTAAAGCCTTTTCTTCGGCTGTAAAAAAACCGGCAGAACCAACATTAAAAATAACTTCCACCTTACTGGAAACCTTATTCACATTTTGCCCGCCCTTTCCTCCGCTTCTGGAAGTTTTGAAGGAAAGTGATTTTAAGAATTCGGATCTTTCAGGTATCATGCGGCAAAAATAATTCTTTTTTAGAATAAATGGCATCCTGTCAATAGCTATCACTTATAATTATTGTAATGCTATTTCAAAAATGGCCTAAAACACTAACTTTGCACCATATGAGAAAGAATCTGGTTGTGGCAATTGATGGTTATTCTTCCTGCGGAAAAAGCACATTGGCAAAAGCACTGGCTAAAAAGCTGGGCTTTATTTATATTGACAGTGGTGCGATGTACAGGGCGGTAACCCTTTATTTCTTACGCAACCATATTGATATGAACGACCATGCAGCGGCAATTGACGCATTGCAGCACATCGAATTAAATTTCCATTCCAGGGATTACGAATCTCATATTACCCTGAATGGCGAAGAGGTTTCCGACGAAATCAGGCAAATGCCTGTTTCTGAGAATGTAAGCGAAGTCTCAGCGATCAAAGAAGTACGTACCGAGATGGTAAAGCAGCAGCAGCGTATGGGAGAATCGAAAAATATTGTAATGGACGGACGGGATATCGGAACGACAGTATTTAAAGATGCACAGGTTAAGCTGTTTATGACCGCAGATCCAAAAATCAGGGCAGAAAGAAGATATAAAGAATTACAGGCCAAGGGCGATGACCATACTTCTCTCGAAGATGTTTTTGAAAACCTCGCACACAGGGACTATGCCGATACCACACGTAAAGAAAGTCCGCTGGTCCGCGCCGATGATGCGATTATATTGGATAATACAAATATCACACCCCAGGAACAATTGGAATTTGCATTAAATAAGGTTACCCCCTTCCTTCCGCAGATCGCCTAAGCGGAAATAGCTTATAATCGGATCATTTGTCATCTGCATTCAACATAAATTAAGACAATCTGTTCAAAATCAACAACATTTATTAAAATATTCTTTCATTAAAAATATTAATTTCTATCTTTGCAGTCCCTAAAGGGAAAAGGAGATTAAATGATTAATGGCAAAAAAACAAGTAGCAGAAAAAGAATTAGAGGCTAAAAAAGCCGAATTACAAGGTGCAGACGCCCGTCTGACTGAAAAAGAAACTATTGAATCTGAAGCAGATTCATTATCGATCGAGCAGATCAAATCATCACTGGCAACACCAGATCAAGACTTTGACTGGGATGCTGACGATAAAGCTTTCGGAAAATACTCTGACGAAGACCGTAAAAAGTTTGAAGACATGTATACCGATACTTTCAATCAAATCAACCAAGGTGAAATTATCAGCGGTATTGTTGTATCAATCAACAATAAAGACGTTGTATTAAACGTAGGATTTAAATCTGACGGATTAGTATCAACTTCTGAATTCCGTGATACTCCTGATTTGAAAATCGGTGACACAGTTGATGTATTTGTTGAAGCTCCGGAAGATGCAAATGGTCAATTGATCTTATCTCGTAAAAGAGCTAAAACTCAAAGATCATGGGAATCTATCAACGAAGCCCTTGACAATGACAGAATCATCAACGGATTTGTTAAAAGCCGTACTAAAGGTGGTCTTATCGTTGACATCATGGGTGTTGAAGCTTTCTTACCTGGTTCTCAGATCGACATCAAACCGATCCGTGATTACGATGTTTACGTAGGTAAAACAATGGAATTCAAAGTTGTGAAAATCAACCACGAATTTAAAAACGTTGTAGTATCGCACAAAATCTTAATTGAAGACGATTTAGAAAGTCAGAAAGTTGAGATCGTATCGAAACTTGAAAAAGGTCAGGTATTAGAAGGAACTGTTAAAAACATTACAGATTTCGGTGTATTCATCGATTTAGGTGGTGTTGATGGTTTACTTCACATTACTGATATTTCTTGGGGCCGCATAGAGCATCCAAAAGAAGTATTGAGCTTAGACGAGAAAATCAATGTAGTTGTTCTTGACTTTGATGACGAGAAAAAACGTATTGCATTAGGCTTAAAACAATTAACTCCACACCCTTGGGAAAGTTTAGATACTAACCTTGTAGTTGGATCTAAAGTTAAAGGTAAAATCGTTACTGTAGCTGATTACGGCGCATTCTTAGAAATCATTCCTGGTGTTGAAGGTTTAATCCACGTATCAGAAATGTCTTGGTCACAAAACCTACGCAGTCCACAGGAATTCTTGAAAGTTAGCGACGAAATCGAAGCTGAAGTATTAACTTTAGACAGAGACGAACGCAAAATGAGCTTAGGTATTAAGCAATTAACTCAGGATCCTTGGCAAAATGTTGCTGAAAGATATCCTATCGGAAGCAAACACACTGCTGTAGTTAAAAACATGACTAACTTCGGAGTATTCGTTGAAATTGAAGAAGGTATTGATGGATTAATCCATATCTCTGATCTTTCATGGTCTAAAAAAGTTAACCACCCTAACGAGTTCACTAAAGTTGGTGATACATTAGACGTAGTTGTTTTAGAATTAGACGTTGATAGCCGTAAATTAAGCTTAGGTCATAAACAATTAGAAGAAAACCCTTGGGATACTTTTGAAACTATCTTCACGTTAGATTCAATCCACCAGGGAACTGTTGTTAAAGTAACTGATAAAGGTGCTGTTATTGCTTTACCATATGGTGTAGAAGGATTCGTTCCAACTAAACACATGGCTAAAGAAGATGGTACTACTATCAAAGCTGAAGAAACTAATGATTTCAAAATCATTGAGTTTAACAAAGATGCTAAACGTATCGTTGTTTCTCACGCCCGTATCTGGGAAGAGGCTAAAGCTGAAGTTGCTGCTGAAGAAAGAGCATCTAAGAAAAAAGAAGCTAAAGCATCCAGCAATGCAGTTAAAAAAGTTAAAGATTCAGTTGAGAAATCAACTCTTGGTGATCTAGGCGTTCTTGCTCAATTGAAAGAACAAATGGAAGGCGAAGAAAGCAAAAACAAAGCTAAATAATCTTCAAGCTTATATATTTAAAAGGCATCCCAATCGGGATGCCTTTTTTTTTGAAATGATTTCGGGTTTGTAAAATATTATTGACACCTCCCCTCCTCAATGCTAGCACATTAGCGCAAATTTCAACATAGAATTGGACTGAGCGCTGAAATTAATTAGTTTTACCCCACGTAATTCAATCCGATTTTTTATATTTGCCTAATCAATTTGTCAATGCAAAAACGAACCCTGCTAGACGGTAAAAAGTTCCAGATCACAATTAAGAGACTTTGTCATCAATTAATTGAGAATCATAACGATTTTTCTAATACTGTACTCATTGGCATCCAGCCACGCGGTAGTTACTTCGCAGATAGGGTAAAACAAGAACTTTCTGAAATCCTGAATACAAAGAGCCTGAGGAAGGGTAATCTCGATATTACTTTTTTCCGTGACGACTTTAGGAGGAAAGATGGTTTTGTATCCGCAAACAGCAATAGCATAGATTTTATTATTGAAGGATGTAATGTGATCCTGATCGACGATGTACTGTGGACCGGAAGGACCATCAGGGCAGCACTGGATGCATTACTTGCTTTCGGCAGGCCCGCAAAGGTCGAATTGATGGTTTTAATAGACAGAAGGTTCTCAAGGCAAGTGCCGATTGAACCAGATTATATCGGACAACAGGTGGATAGCTTAGACTATCAGCTGGTAAAAGTAAGCTGGAAAGAAACTGAAGGCGAAGACAAAGTGATTTTATTATCAGAACGAAATAAATAAGAAATGGCAGCAGAAAAACTATCAACCCGACATCTTTTAGGCATCAAAGATATTAACCTGAATGATATTGAATTGATTTTCGAAACTGCGGATAATTTCAAAGGCGTAATTAACCGTCCGATCAAAAAAATCAACGCCCTCCGCGATATCACGATAGCCAATATCTTCTTTGAAAATTCTACACGTACCAAGCTCTCCTTCGAGCTGGCACAGAAAAGGCTTTCTGCAGATGTAATCAACTTCGCAGCATCTTCATCTTCTGTAAGTAAAGGAGAAACACTGATTGATACAGTGAATAATATCCTCGCCATGAAAGTGGACATGGTTGTAATGAGGCATCCTTACGCGGGCGCAGGTGTATTCCTGAGCAAACATATTAACGCACAGATTGTAAACGCAGGAGACGGCGCGCACGAGCATCCTACGCAGGCATTGCTTGATGCATATTCCATCCGCGAAAAATTAGGAGAAGTAAGAGGTAAAAAAGTAGTGATCGTTGGAGATATCATGCACTCCAGGGTAGCGATATCTAATATCTTGTGTTTGCAGAAATTAGGTGCCGAAGTAATGGTATGCGGCCCCACAACCCTGATCCCGAAACATATTGCCAGTCTTGGTGTAAAGGTAGAGCATGATCTGATCAAGGCGCTGAACTGGTGCGATGTGGCAAATATGCTGCGCATCCAAATGGAACGCCAGGATATAAAATACTTCCCTTCTTTAAGAGAATATGCGATGATGTACGGTCTGAACAAACAAATACTGGACAACCTGGATAAAGAGATCATCGTCATGCACCCGGGCCCAATTAACAGGGGTGTGGAGATCACCAGTGATGTGGCCGACAGTAAACAGTCGATCATCCTGGATCAGGTAGAAAATGGTGTAGCTATCCGGATGGCAGTAATCTATTTGCTTGCTTCTCAGAGAGATTAGCAGCTATCGTTAGTTTCAATATAACATTTCTGTTATCTTACCGTTATTCAGTGTTATCAACACTTGTTAACTTCTTGTGTTAATAAGACCTTTTACAATTTTTATATTAGCACCAAATATATTGAAGCTACATGCTAATGGGGGCTTCATTACCAATAAAAGACAAACTACTACTAATGAAACCTGCAGGAGCTTCAGCGAATGCAAGCTTCATCACCAATAAAAGACAATATAAGACTGATGAAAAAAAAATACCTTTTTATTCCGCTTTTATTAGCCGGTAACTTCACTGCAGGTTATGCGCAGGTAAGCGAGTTAGTAAACCTCAATAAAAATTATCAGACAGGACTTGAATTACTGGATAATGAAAAGTATGTCGCTGCCGCCCAGCAATTCAGGCTCGTAGAGCAAATGAGGCAAAAGCCAGGCACGCAGCAGGAAAGTAATTCGGAACTTTCTTTGTTAAAAGAAAATGCAAAATTTTATGCCGCTGTATGTGCATTGGAATTAGGCAATGACGATGCGGAAGGTCTGTTTCAGAGTTTTATTAAAGACTATCCTTTAAACCCAAATACAAAACTGGCGTTCTTCCATGTTGGTAAATCTTACTTTGCACAAAAGAACTATCAGAAAGCATTAGAATGGTTCGAAAAAACCAATCCCTCTACCCTATCCAAAAAACAACGTACAGAATACCAGTTCAAACAAGGCTATTCTTACTTTGAATTAAAAAACATCGAGAAAGCAGAACCTTTATTTGAAGAGGTAAAAAAAGTTGATGGCCCATTTCAGGAAAGCGCGACTTATTACTTCGCTTATATCAATTACCTGAACAAGGAATACAAAACTGCCTTAGCCAACTTTGAGAAATTAAAGGGGTCTAAAACATATGAAGCGAGTTATCCATATTACATCACTTCCATGTATTACCTGGATGAAAGATATGATGACGTAATCAGCTATGCTATTCCTATCTTAAAATCTACCAAACAACAGTTTGAACCAGAAATGCTGAGCCTGATTGCTGCTTCTTATTTTGCAAAGTCAGACTACAAAAATGCGGAATTGTATTTCCGTGATTTTTATGCGAAAGATAAATCAGGTACAAAGAACAACTTGTTCATCTATCAATATGGTTATTCATTATTCCAACTCACCAAATACAAAGAGTCGGTAACAGTATTGGAGAAATTAAATACGGATGATGTCTACCTGCAAAGTGGGATGTATACACTGGGCCGTTCATTTCTTAAACTATCCAATAAAGAGAAAGCAAGAAGTGCTTTTTTCAGGGCATCACGTTTAGAGTTTGATAAAGTAATCCAGGAAGAAGCATGGATCAATTATGCACGCCTGAGCTACGAACTTGATTTTAATCAGCAGGCGCTTGATGCCACACAAAACTTCCTTAAGCAGTTCCCGACATCACGTAAATTAAACGAAGCGAAAACATTGCTCGGAGAGATCTTGCTGACCAGCAAAAACTACCAGGCGGCAATAGACATTTTAGAGCCTATTACGAGCAAATCCCCGGAAGCTGAAGAGGCTTACCAGAAAGTAACTTATTTCCGCGGACTTGAATTTTATAATGAGCGTGCATTTCCAAATGCATTATCAATGTTTCTTCGTTCAAATACTTTCCCGAACGATAAAGAAATCCATGCTTTAAGTACCTACTGGATGGCAGAATCGATGTACGAACTGCGCAAATTCGGAGAAGCGGTTAAAACTTTCGAAAAATTCCTGTCAATGCCTGATGCGGATAAAACTAAAGTTTACAATTTCGCTAACTATGCATTGGCCTATGCGGCTTTTGAGGATGAAAAGTATCCGAAAGCAGCTACCTATTTTGAGCGCTTCCTGGCGGGGAACGACAACGATAAAAACACTGTGGTAGATGCAACCATCCGTTTAGCAGATTCGTATTTTGTAAGTAAAAGTTATGGCAACGCACTGACTTACTACAACAGGATTATCAGTAATAAGTCTACCGGCGAAGACTACGCCCTCTTCCAGCGAGGAATGATACAAGGCTTACAAGGCCAGGACGACACCAAGATTACCACAATGCAGGGCCTTCTTTCCCAGTTCCCATCTTCAAATTATGCTGATGATGCAGGCTTCGAGATCGCTTATACTTATTTCAACAAAGGTGAACTGGACAAATCACGTACCGACCTTACTGCATTGATCAGCAAGTACCCGCATAGCAGTTATGTTCCGCGCGCACTCGTTACGATCGGACTCGTTCAGTATAACCAGGACCAGGATGATGCCGCATTGGAATCGTTCAAAAAAGTAATCACTGAATACGCAAGCACAGAAGAAGCCAAACAAGCGCTGGAATCGATCAAAAATATCTATGTTGACCGTGGCGATGCGAATGGTTTTATCGCCTATGCGAATACTACTCCAATCGGAAACTATACCGTTGCAGAGCAGGACAACATTGTTTTCCAGGCAGCCAATACAAGGTACCTTAAAGGTGATGCACAAGGAACAGTAGAAAGCGTCAATGCTTATTTTGATAAATATCCAAAAGCAATACACGCAAAAGAAGCTAAGTTTATCAGAGCAGAATCACTGGTTAAGTTAAACCGTCCTGATGAGGCTGTACCTGATTATGAATTTATCCTGAACGACTGGACAAGCGATTATACAGAACGCTCATTGATGAGTATTTCAAAACTGTTCCTGGACCAGAAAAAATATAACGAAGCGATTGTTTACCTGAAGAGGTTAGAAACTACGGCCGACTACAAATCGCACTACTCTTATGCGATCAACAACCTGCTTAAAGCTTACAGTGCATTAAATATGCCAGACGATGTCTTAAAGTATGTAGCGCTAACCAAAGAGTCTGATAAAGCCTCTGAAGAAGAAGTTAACAGTTCTGATCTGTTTGCTGGCCGCGCTTATCTGTTAAAAGCAGATACAACAGCTGCAATTAAGGCCTACACCAATGTAGTAGGCAAAACGAAAACATTGGCGGCGGCAGAAGCCAAATACACGCTTGCCGAAATCCAGTATGCTAAACGTGATTATAAAACATCACAAAAAACTTGTTTTGATTTGATTAACAACATGCCTTCGTATGATTACTGGGTAGCTAAATCATTCATTCTGCTGGCAGATAATTATGTGGCACTTAAGGACAACCTGCAGGCGAAAAGTACCCTGTTAAGTATCATTGATAACTATGATGGTAAAGACGAAATCGTTGCTACTGCCAAAGAAAAACTAGAAAAAATTAAATAAGACCAAGCATCATGAGATTAAGCAAATTAATATATACAACTGTATTCTTACTTACTGCAGGTACGCTGACGCTACAGGCACAGGATAAAAAAACAACAGAAAAGAAGGCGGCTGACAAGAAAACTGAGAAAAAAGCAGATGAAAAAACCGACGATAAAGCGGTAACTGAAGAGATTGAAGTGGTGAGACCGTACAAACCAATTTTAGCGGAAGCGGTTAAATTGAGAAGAAGTCCCGATTTAAATGATATAAAAACTTATAAAGCCCGTTTTAACTATAGCCTTACCGATAGAAAGCTGGAACTGAACTCTGACATCAACAAGCTTTATGCGCAGCAGGTAGCAGATGAAAAACAATCAGAAATCATTAACAATTACGTTAAAGGCGGACTAGGATCAGCTGGAACACTTTTAGGTGAAGCTTATATCAATATGGGCCGCGATGAAGCATTGCAGGCAGGGGGTTTTTTCAGGCACTTCAGCCAGTCGGGCAGCCTCGAAAAACAAAAGTTCAACCAGCAGCAATTAAGTGTTTTCGGTCGCAGTATAGGAGAGACATTTACCTTAAGCGGACGCGTCAACTATGAAAGAAAGGGACTTTATTTTTATGGATACGACGAGAGCAACCCTTTAAGAAATCCTGATCCGGCAAGACAATCTTTCAATTTCATTGAAGCTGAAGGCGAGATCGTAAACCGATACAGTGAAGATGAAGATGCTTTAAGTTATGCTGCTAAAATTAACGGATATATCTGGGGAGACCAGTTATCCGCAAAAGAAAACGCCGTAACGATTAACGGATACTTAAACAAACGTATCAGCAGTTTTAACCTGGGTTTGGCGAGTTCGGTAGAGTTTGGCAAAACAAAAGATGTTTTAACTAGTGTTTCGAACAACATATTCCGCTTAAACCCATATATCCGGTTACAGGCTAACGGAATAAAAATCACAGCAGGAATTAACTATGTACAGGAATTCGGAACAGTATCCGCAGGAAGGATCTTCCCTGCTGTAACGGCCGACTTTACCCTGATCCCGGATTATCTGCAGATTTTTGCTGAGGTAAAAGGAGATGTAAACAGGAATTCTATGAAAGACCTTACTGATGAAAACCCGTTCCTCAACAGCAATATTCTGATTAAAAACTCTATTGAGAAATTGAGTTTCAGCGCAGGTATCAAAGGTACCGGCGGACCAGGTTTTGGTTATAAAGCCCGAGTTTACCGTAAGGAAATTACCGATATGCCACTGTTCGTAAACAACTATACAGACTTTAATAAATTTGACGTGATCTACGATTTCGGTAACATGAAATTACTGGGATTAGAGGGTGAATTGTCTGTACAAGTTAGCGACCAGTTAAAATGGACAGGAAAAATCAACATTGAAGATTACAAGCCTTCTTCAGAACAATACAGCTGGTTTAAACCACAATTAAGGATCAGCTCAAACTTGTTATATAATGTAACTGATAAAATAGGATTCAATGCAGCTGTAGCTATTCAGGATGCCAGCGATGCTAAAGTGTATACTTCCGCACCTGCAAGTCCTTATGTAATTCCTAACCAGGCAATAGAAACTGTAGTTAATGTAAAAGGTTATGTTGATCTTGGTATCGGAGCTACATATAAAATCAATAACAAGTTCTCCGCATTTGCAAAGGCGAATAATCTACTGAACACTAAATACAGCAGATACCTGTACTATCAAGCTATTGGTGTAAATGTATTTGGCGGAATCAGCTATTCCTTCTAAGCAATTAAAATTATAATTGGTTGATACCGAATTAAAATTTATTTTTACCAGAATGGATATCTTATCTTACCTCTCAGAACTTCTTCAAACCCGTAAATTTGTAGGGATTGCCGGATTGGGGACACTTCATAAAAAGAAGGTGCCAGGACGTTACGATGCGGCAACGCATTCTTTCGTCCCTCCCAGTTATACCCTTCAATTTACAACTGAAATTAAGGAAGATATTATATTAGCTGATTACATCAGTAAAAAGAGAAATGTCTCTGCTGATACGGCAAATTATTTTATCAATGAATTCAGTGAGGGATTAGTTAAAGAACTTGATGATCATCAAAAGGTGAACCTTGGAGATCTTGGTAACCTGGTAAAAAAGGATGGAGAATTCATTTTTGAACCAGCAGAAAAGCTGAGTTATGGTTTTGATTTTTATGGACTGCCAAGTATTACAGCTGATAAGGAAAGCCCGCAACCAGTAGTTCCTGAACAGGATCAGAATGAAATTCCAGCAGATGAGATTATCATTGAAACACCGGTAGTTGATGAACCTATTCCGGAAGAGCCTTTCATAGAAAAAACAGCTGATGAACCCATAACGGCAGAACCCTTGGTTGAAGAGATTGCTGATGAACCTGTTCCGGAAGAGCCTTTCATAGAAAAAACAGCTGATGAACCCATAACGGCAGAACCCTTTATTGAGGAAATAGCGCGTGAAGGAGAAGTGGAAGAAGAGATACTACCTGAACCTGCAGAGCAGCCTACGCTGGAATCTGTAATTGCTGAAAATGAAATTACTGAAGCAAACCCGGGCGATCAGGAAAATAAGATTGAAACTCCGGAAGCGACAATTGTAAAAGATGAACAGCAGCTCAGGGCAGAAATTGATGCGCTGAATTTCTACAGGTCCAAAACTCCTTTAGATAAACCTACCACTGAAGAGCATGAAGAGGTAATCTGGCATTTAAATATAAATAATCCTAAGACAAGCCCGGAAGCAGAAATAACAGACGAAATTCATGAGCCGGTTTATCCAATAGCTGAAGCAGAAGAACACAAAACAACTCCCCTGTACTTAAAAGTTATATTGGGATTACTGATTTTGGTGATCTTACTTGCCGCGGCCTATTTTGTTAAACCGGAATGGTTTAATGGAATAACAGGAAAAACAGCTACACCGGTGCAACAAAAAAGTAATCCCGCACCTGTTGTGCCTACTAAAGATGCTACTGATTATGCCACTGCCAATGGCCCTGTAAACGATACCTTGTCTGCAGTAAAACCTGTTACAGACACCACGGCAAACAAAGCGGCGCTAATAAAAGCACCTGCAGATTCTCTGGTCACTTATGAGGTTATCGGCGCTTCTATGCATGATCAGAAAGAAGCGGATGGTTTTATCGCACAAATGAAAAAGAGCGGGATAAATGCCAAAGTTGTAACCAATATGTCTGGAAAAAGACTAAAAATGAGTATTGCAACGTTAAAAGATGAAGAATCTGCCAGGAAAGAACTGGAGAGGCTTTCGAAAAAATTGAAAATTGAAGGAATATACATTTACAGAAACAAACAATAACAAATATGATCACATTGCTACAGGTTGCTACGGATACAGTACAACAACTCACTGATACCGCTAACGTTGTAAAACAGGCTGTAACTGCTGCACCTCAGGAATTACATTTCTTTGATCTTTTAATAAAAGGCGGATGGGTAATGATCCCGCTTGCTATCCTGGCTTTTGCCGGACTGGTAATTTTCGTAGAGCGTTACCTGACTATCAGAAAATCTTCCAAAACCGAATCAAATCTGATGCTTCAGATTAAACAATATATCCACGAAGGACGACTGGAAAATGCGATTGCACTTTGCAGAAATTCGAACTCTCCTTTAGGAAGGATGCTGGAAAAAGGTTTAAAGCGTATCGGACGCCCGATTAAGGATATTGAAGCTGCTATTGAAAATGTTGGTAAACTTGAAGTATCAAAACTAGAGAAGAATATCAGTATTTTAGGAATTATAGCAGGTATTGCACCAATGCTTGGTTTCGTTGGAACGATCATAGGGGTAATTACTATTTTCCATGATGTATCCGTTAAAGGAGCTATTGAGATCGGAACGATCTCAGGCGGACTATATACAAAAATGATCACTTCCGCTTCAGGTTTGATCGTTGGTATTATCGCTTATGTATTATACCATATCCTTAATGCAATGGTAGAAAGGATTATCCTGAGAATGGAAACAGACGCATTAGAGTTTATTGATCTATTAGAAGAGCCGGGTAAATAATGAATCTAAGAAAAAGAAATAAGGCAACTGTCGAAGTACATACTTCTGCACTGAATGATATCATGTTTTTCCTGATGTTGTTCTTCCTGCTTGCTTCGGCTGCAGTGAACCCGCAGGTAGTGAAGTTACTGCTGCCACGTTCAGATTCTGGACAGCAATCCTCTTCACAAAAAACAGTGACGGTATCCATAGATGATAAGCTGAACTATTTTGTAGAAAAACAACCGGTTACCCTGGAAACGATGAAAGCGAATATTGAAACTTTTCAGCGTGATTCTCCGGATCTAACCATAGTTTTGTATGTAGCCAGGGGAGTTTCAATTGAAAATACAATGGCCGTATTTGATGTAGCCAATCAGCTGAAGCTGAAAGTTGTGTTAGCTGTAGAACCAAAAAAATAATGACTTATAAAGAAGAAAATAATTACCCCAAGGCAATAGCAATATCTACAGCTATCATGGCTGCTTTATTGGTATTGAGCTTCTTTATTGCCATTGGTACATTCAAACCTGCGGAAGAAGCCGGGATGGGTGGAATGGTAGTTAATTATGGTACTTCTGTAGAAGGAATGGGAACTGATTACACGAGTATGGAAGAGCCATCGGCCGATCCAAATGCGAATAACCAACCACCTGATAAAGTTGTACCGGAAAAACAGGTCACACCTGTTAAATCGTCTGAGAGCACAGATAAAGATATTACCACCCAGAATACCGAAGAAGCTGTAAGTATCAGTACAAAAAAAACAAGTGCGACTTCAACGCCAACAGCAGCTACTAAGGAAACTCCTGCCAAACCTGCTGTAAACCAAAATGCACTTTATAAAGGAAAAGCAAACAAAGGCACAGGTCAGGGTGACGGTACGGGTACTACCCCGGGAAACCAGGGATCTGTTAATGGTGATCCGTTAGCAAATAATTACGGTGAGGGCGGCTCCGGTTTCGGCTCCACACCTATTGCTTTAAGGCGTTTCACCAATTTAGTAACACCACAAGACGACGGCCAGAAAACTGGTAAAATCGCAGTAAGGATTACGATCAATAAACAAGGTATTGTAGTTGATGCTGTTCCGGGAGTTAAAGGAACTACATTGCAGGACCTTAGTCTTTGGGCCAAATGTAAAACAGCAGTAATGGGTGCAAGGCTCAACCAGTCGGATTCTGCACCCGATTTACAGGTCGGCGTAGTAGTTTTCAATTTTAAAGTGAAATAATCAATCTGCACTGATACCTTTGTAAGGATTAGAACTTTTCAATGACTTATTTAGAAACCCTGGATTACCTGTATAGCAGGCTTCCGATGTTTACCCGGATTGGCGCAGCTGCGATGAAAAAGGATTTGCACAACACGATAGTGATGTGTGAAAACCTTGGAAATCCGCAAGACAAATTTAAAACCATTCACGTTGGTGGTACAAATGGCAAAGGATCTACCTCACATATGCTCGCTGCTGTTCTACAGCAGGCAGGCTACAAAACGGGTCTTTATACCTCACCTCATTTAAAAGATTTCAGGGAACGCATCAGGATCAACGGCGAAATGATTTCAGAATCATTCGTTACCAGTTTTACTGCAGCTCAGCAAGACCTGATCGAAAGCATCAGTCCTTCCTTTTTTGAAGTTACCGTTGCCATGGCATTTGAATACTTTGCGGTAGAAAAGGTAGATGTAGCCATCATTGAAGTGGGCCTTGGCGGAAGACTCGATTCCACTAACATCATCAATCCCGAACTTTCCGTAATTACCAACATCAGTTTAGACCATACCAATTTGTTGGGCAATACACTTGCAGAAATTGCCAGTGAAAAAGCAGGGATCATTAAACATGGTGTTCCTGTAGTAATTGGTGAAAGGCAGGAGGAAGTCGCCGATATATTTACGGATAAAGCACACCAGAATTTAAGCGAACTGGTTTTTGCGAATACCACATTAAGAGTAGCTGATGTTCATCGTCAGGATGCTTTTTTGGTGGCCTCGGTTGACGAAGGGCAGAACAGGCTTTTTAAAAACCTGAAGCTGGACCTTACAGGTACTTACCAGCTCAAGAATATGTTAACCGTAATCGAATCCGTAAAAGTCTTAAATCAGAGAGGATTCCATATCCCGGACGCTGCAGTTTTCAGCGCACTCGAAAATACCGTACAGCTAACAGGACTTCAGGGCCGCTGGCAGGTTTTGAGTGAGCATCCCTTGGTGATTTGCGACACTGGCCACAACATTGCCGGTATCCAGGAAGTGCTCGAAAACATTAGCGCTACCGAATACAATCAGCTGCATATTGTGATTGGTATGCTTAAGGATAAAGATGTGACCAGTGTGCTCAAACTGCTGCCCACCACTGCAAAATACTATTTTTGCCAGCCAGACCTGGAGAGAGCAATGCCAGCTAATGAGCTCGCAGAGAAAGCTTCAGAATTTCATTTGTACGGACAAGTTTACGAAAATGTAAACTCTGCGTTAACTGCTGCCAAAAACAAGGCAAATACCGATGATTTGATCTTTATTGGAGGAAGTACCTTTATTGTTGCAGAGGTTCTTTAGATCTTTCTTTTATATTTACCAGCGTTTAACACACAATAATGAAATATTTGGTGATGGTGTCGCCTGTTTTAAGACTACTCCCATCATCAATGAAATGAGAACAAACTGATGAAACCTGCATAAGATTACATCTTATAAAATTATCAAGAATCTTATGCAAGCTTCATTACCGATAAAGCAATATGTATCAAATGAAAAAAAGGAGCTATTTATTATTTGCAGCGCTCTGCTGCATGTGCAGTATCACCGTTGCACAAAAAAAATCTAAGAATTCTAAAACCCCGGCTGTTTATCCTGCAACAATCGACCGCCCTAAGCTGGTTGTTGGGTTAGTGGTGGATCAGATGAGGTGGGATTATTTATACCGTTATTACAACAGATATTCTAATGGCGGATTTAAACGTATGATCAATGACGGATTTTCGGCTGAGAACACATTGATTCCTTATACACCTACTTACACTGCTGTAGGCCATAGCAGTATCTATTCAGGATCAGTGCCGGCTATTAGTGGTATTGTCGGTAATGACTGGTACGATCCGCAATTAAAAAGAGGGGTTTACTGTACAGAAGACTCTACCGAAACTACTGTTGGCGCGAGTACAACAGCCGGTAAAATGTCGCCAAGAAATCTATTGAGCAGTACGATTACAGATGAACTGCGCCTGGCCACAAATTTTAAAGGTAAAGTTATCGGGATTTCCCTGAAAGACCGTGGTTCTATCCTGCCTGCCGGGCACACACCCACTGGTGCTTACTGGTACGACGGACAAAGTGGCAACTGGATTACCAGTACTTATTACATGAACCAGTTACCAGCATGGGTTCAGGATTACAATAAGTTAAAAATGGCAGACCAGTATTATGCACAAAACTGGAATACCCTGTATCCTATTGAAACTTATACACAAAGCACTGCAGACAATAAAGATTATGAAGGTAAAACAAGAGGCGAGCAAACACCAACCTTCCCCCACCCTTTAAAACTTTACGCAGGAAAAAACTATGACATGATCAGGAGTGTTCCTTTCGGGAATACAATCACATTAGACCTGGCTAAAAAAGCTGTAGCAGCGGAAGAGCTAGGTAAAGATGAGATTACAGATTTTCTTGCGGTAAGCTGCTCATCAACCGACTACGTTGGTCACCAATACGGTCCGAACTCAATTGAAGCAGAAGATACTTACCTGAGACTGGATAAAGACATTGAAGATTTCTTCAATTACCTGGACAAAACCGTTGGAAAAGGCAATTATCTGGTATTCCTTTCTGCAGATCATGGTGCAGCACATGTGCCTGGTTTTATGAAAGAAAATAAAATGCCTGGTGGAGTTATTGATGACAGAGCAATTGTTAACTCATTAAACACCTACCTGGAAAGCAAATTCAAAATCAAAAAACCTGTGGTAACGATAGTTAATAATGAAATTATCTATGCCAAAAGCAATCCTGATTTTGACCAGATTAACTTCACTGCGATGAAATCTGCAACAGTAGATTTCTTAAGGTTGCAGGATGGTTTTGCCGATGCCGTAGATCTTGCCAGAATTTCTGAAAGCACATTGCAGGAAGTACAAAAGAAAATGATCACAAACGGCTATAATGTAAGGCGCAGCGGTGATGTATATTTCATTTTACAGCCCAACTGGTTCGATGGTGGTAAAACGGGTACAACTCATGGTGCATGGAACCCTTATGATGCACACATTCCTTTGGTATTTATGGGATGGAATGTCAAGCCGGGCAAAACCAATAAAACGCATTACATGACAGATATCGCAGCTACACTTGCCGCTATGCTGCACATACAAATGCCTAGTGGCTGTGTTGGAGAACCGATTACAGAAATTACACACAACAAATAACAATCCGCATATCGTCTGCCAGTTACCAGGCAAATTATATTTTCATCAGCCGCCTGTCATTGGCCGTTATATAACGGCTAAGACAGGCGGCTTTTCTTTTGGTACATTCGTCATTCTATCCTGACACAAGCTATTGATTTACTTTTATATTGTGTGCTGCCAGATACACAGCAGTATTTAGATTTTATTAACTTTACGTACCAAATATAATTTCAAGAATGGAACAGATTAAAAGTTATGTCCCCAAACATAAAATCCGCTTTGTTACAGCCGCTGCATTATTTGACGGACATGACGCAACAATAAATATTATCAGACGCATACTACAGTCTTCCGGTGCCGAAGTAGTCCATCTCGGACACAACAGATCTGTCGAAGAAGTAGTGAACTGCGCTATCCAGGAAGATGTTCAGGGAATTGCTATGACTTCTTATCAGGGCGGCCATATTGAGTACTTTAAATACATGCACGACCTGCTGCAGGAACGCGGGGCAAAACATATTAAAATATTCGCTGGCGGCGGCGGCGTAATTTTACCTGATGAAATTGCTGAACTGCAGCAATACGGTATTACAAAGATCTATTCCCCTGACGACGGGCGTAAAATGGGGCTGCAGGGCATGATCAACAATATGCTGGAGCTTACAGACTATATCACTACCGAAAGGATCACTGATGAACTGAAAATGATCCCTTTAAAAAATATTAAAAGTATTGCTTCTGCAATCACTGTGGCAGAGAATGATCCCGAAGGCGCGAGAAGTTTTGTAAATGAGTTAAAAAAACTGACGCTCAAAAGCCAGGCCCCCGTACTGGGGATTACCGGCACCGGCGGATCAGGAAAATCCTCTCTCGTTGATGAATTGGTAAGACGTTTCCTGATAGAAGTCTCTGATCAAACCCTGGCTATTATCTCTGTTGACCCCTCTAAAAGAAAAACAGGCGGAGCATTACTAGGTGACAGGATCAGGATGAATGCTATAGATAACCCAAGGGTGTACATGCGTTCACTAGCTACCCGGCAAGCTAACCTTGCCCTCTCCGTTAATGTGCAGGAAAGCATCGATATATGTAAAGCAGCAGGTTATGACCTGATTATAGTAGAGACTTCGGGTATTGGGCAATCCGATACAGAGATTACCGAACATTGCGATGTTTCGCTGTATGTAATGACACCAGAATTTGGTGCTGCTACACAACTGGAAAAAATAGATATGCTTGATTTTGCAGACCTGGTTGCCATCAATAAGTTTGATAAACGGGGAGCCTTGGATGCATTGCGCGATGTACGTAAACAGTACAAAAGAAACCACCAGCTTTTTGATGCCAAAGACGATGACATCCCTGTTTTTGGGACGATGGCCTCGCAATTTAATGATCCGGGAATGAATAACCTGTTTGCTTCTTTAATGAGTAAAATAAAAGAAAGAACAGGAACTGATTTCAACGCATCAATGCTGATCACTGACGGAAAATCAGAGAAAACGTATATTATTCCCCCCGACCGTACAAGATACTTATCCGAAATCGCCGAGGCGAGTCAGCAGTATTCGGCATGGGTCGACCAGCAAACGATGATCGCCAGAAAACTCTACCAGCTAAACGGGGTGCTCGAAATCTGCAAGACCGAAAAACAACTGGATCAGGTTGCTCTTAGCACAGTCTACCAGCAAATTGAAGAGCAACTGGACGGCCAGTGCCGGAGATTACTGAGAGAGTGGCCGGAAACGCTGAAAAAATATAAAGAAGAATATTTCATTTATCTGGTTAGAGACAAAGAAATCAAACAGCCTCTATTTTACCAATCGTTATCACAGTTAAACATACCGAAGATATCGTTGCCGAGATACAAAGACTGGGGGGATATCCTGAACTGGTTGCTTACGGAAAATGTACCTGGCGAATTCCCCTATGCAGCAGGCGTCTTTCCACTAAAACGTGATGGAGAAGATCCGACCAGGATGTTTGCCGGCGAGGGCGGTCCGGAAAGGACAAACAAGAGATTCCATTACGTCTCACTGGGTCAGCCAGCACACCGCTTATCCACCGCATTCGACTCTGTTACACTTTATGGTGAAGATCCGCATATCAGACCGGATATCTACGGCAAAATTGGTAACTCCGGCGTAAGCATTGCTACATTGGATGATGCCAAGAAACTGTATTCGGGGTTTGACCTTTGCGCTCCATCCACATCTGTATCTATGACAATTAACGGTCCTGCGCCCATGTTATTAGGCTTTTTTATGAACGTGGCCATAGATCAGCAATGCGAAAAATATATTCATGAGCATCAGCTTGAACCAGAAATTGCAGAAAAGATAAAAAGTATATACAAAGATAAAAAAGCACAGCGCCCAGCTTATAACGGAGATTTACCAGAAGGGAATAACGGCCTGGGTTTACTGCTGCTCGGTGTAACAGGCGATCAGGTTTTACCTGCAAAAGTCTACCAAAAAATTAAGGCTGATGCAATCAGTAAAGTACGGGGAACTGTACAGGCAGATATTCTGAAAGAAGATCAGGCTCAAAACACCTGCATCTTCTCCACCGAATTTGCCTTAAGAATGATGGGTGATATCCAGCATTACTTTATAAAAGAGAAAGTACGGAATTTTTATTCTGTCTCCATATCAGGCTATCACATTGCAGAAGCCGGCGCCAATCCTATATCCCAGTTAGCATTTACTTTAAGCAATGGTTTTACTTTTGTGGAATATTACCTCAGCAGGGGCATGCATATTGATGATTTTGCCCCTAACCTCTCCTTCTTCTTCTCTAATGGAATTGACCCGGAATATGCGGTAATAGGCCGCGTAGCGAGACGCATCTGGGCAAAAGCAATCAAGTATAAATACAAAGGGAATGATCGCTCACAGAAGCTCAAATATCATATTCAGACTTCCGGAAGATCATTGCATGCCCAGGAAATAGATTTTAATGACATCCGTACTACTCTGCAGGCACTATATGCCATCTACGACAACTGCAACTCGCTGCATACCAATGCATACGATGAAGCCATCACCACGCCAACGGAAGAATCAGTGAGACGTGCTATGGCGATCCAATTAATCATAAACCGGGAACTTGGTTTAGCCAAAAATGAAAATCCGTTGCAGGGGGCATTTATCATAGAAGACCTTACAGACTTAGTAGAAGAAGCTGTTTTGCTGGAATTTAAAAGAATCAATGACCGCGGGGGCGTACTTGGAGCGATGGAAACAATGTACCAGCGCGGGAAAATACAGGAAGAAAGTCTTTACTACGAAACACTTAAACATAGCGGTGAATACCCAATAGTCGGTGTAAACACATTTCTGAACAAAAATGGTTCACCAACAATTGTTCCTACAGAAGTAATCCGTGCCACTGAAGAAGAGAAGGTATATCAGATATCAGCACTAACCCATTTTCAGGAACGCAATGCAGAAGATGCCGGTAAATCATTGGAAAAGCTACAGCTCCTGGCCATTAAGGGAGAAAATATATTTGAGGCATTAATGGAAGCCTGTAAAATATGTTCACTTGGGCAGATTTCAAAAGCTTTATATGAAGTTGGGGGGCAATACAGAAGAAATATGTAAAGTTTTTAAATAAGAAAGGCCAGATAAAATCATCCGGCCTTTCTTATTTAAGAATATACCTTAAGCATGGATCCAGCTGAACTTGTAATCCATAGTAGGAGTTTTCATTCTTTCTGCCACACGTAATAACCTGTTGGGTAAAGCCATGATATAATCGCGGGCCTTTTCACCAGCCTCATTCAGATCAACCATGTTTTCAATTTTCCACTCCACAATCAGTTGCTGCATGATCTCTACATAATCAACCGCAGTATACACACCTAAACGCTGTGCTGCATCTGTAAAGTGACCGAAAGTCTGTCCCATTTTAAGTCCCATTTCCCTTAAGAAATGTGCAGGCATTACAATCTTTTGGCGCATCATATCTTCGAAAGCAATCATAGCTTCGCTAGGATCAACTTCAAATATCTTTGACATAAAATCCTTGTATGCTTTTGCGTGTCTTGCTTCATCAGAAGCAATCACACCACAGATCCTGGAAAGTAAGGTATCGCCGTCTTTTTTAGCTAATGAAGCTACACGACGGTGAGAAATATTAGTAGCTAATTCCTGGAAACTTGTATAAATGAAATTGCGGTAAGGGTCATGTCCGGTACCGATATCAAATCCGTCTGCGATCAGATATTGAGTAGATATTTCCATCTGTCTCATATCAACGCGACCAGATAAATAAAGGTATTTATTTAATAAATCTCCATGTCTGTTTTCCTCTGCAGTCCAATGACGGTTCCATCTCATCCAACCGCCTTCTTCACTGCGGCTCACTCCTTCTACCATGCTTAACCATGACTCATATGTAGGTAAAGCTTCTTCAGTTATTGTATCACCTATTAATACTGCAACCAAATCATAAGAAAGATCATTTGCATTTTCACGGAGTGATTTTATATCCTGAAAAAACGTATCACTAGTTGAAACGGGCAAAAAATCAGTGGGCTGCCAATTCGTATCAATTGGTTTAAGATAAGTATCCATCATCTCAAGCATATAGTGCTCAATATGAAGCATCACCTCTCTTCTTTTTTCAGCAAAAAAACTCATCTGTGTTGTGTTTTAGTTTAGCTCCAAAGATAACCAAAAATATTTCATAATAGCTTTCTGAGTAGGGCTTAATAACGTTTTTTATGACTAAATCATATATTAAAAAACAAATATAGATAGATTTAAAATCAATAATAGAAGAACAGAATGAAAGCCAATTTGTTTGGTTAAACATCTACTGGTTACGCACATTTTGAATATGATTATAGGTATGGAATCATAACTGCAATTTGATAGCCGGATCACTACTGCAAAGACAAGTTCATATGTCACTTGTTCCAAACATACAACTCGGATGCTGTGCATTCAGGATCAAGCGGAATTCTTGGGGGGAGATAATTTTTAAGCATAAATTTTTGATAGTCTAAATAGAAAGAACTTGATGTCACGGACACCTCTTGAGGTAGCTCTGAAT
>Ga0247736_10000018_pt1 | contig 222125 bp, 181 predicted proteins | sample UWRJL193509B2_FD_180935 | JGI IMG/M metagenome (GOLD analysis project Ga0247736, IMG submission 180935) | Plant litter microbial communities from Arlington Agricultural Research Station in Wisconsin, United States - UWRJ-L193-509B-2 | ecosystem: Environmental > Terrestrial > Plant litter >...
TATCTGCACTCTGAAACTCTCCGAATGGGGTGATGTTATGCCACCTTTTCCTTTACTTGGGCGTTCATTTTCTTTACTCATTTTTCTGTGATGAAAAACTTTCTTATGTAAACTCATTTCAGGAACGTACAAAGAGAAACACTACCAAACCAGAAGTTTGTGAAGAAAAAACGTAACACCGCTTATTATGTAACCAACCTGATACACTAATTGGATCAATTGTTCGTTTTAGAGACATAATTAGTAAAGCTTTGTTCAAAATAGAATGAATCTTTTTTTATGTTTACGGAAATAATTAAATAAAGCTTATAAAAGCTTTACGTACAAAAAAACACAATATGAAAATTTTAAATCCCCGTTTAGTATTAGCTGCGATCGCAATGTTGACTATCTCGCTGCAAGCATGTAAGACCAAAAAAATTGTTGCTAAGCCCGCTCCGGTAGCAGAAGCACCAAAACCAGCTCCTGTAGCTCCACCTGTACAAAAACCAGTTGAAACCGCTCCGCCAGCACCTGTTGAGCCAGCAGCTTTCAACTTCAGCAACGTTCAGTTTGAATTCAATTCAGGCGTTTTAAAAACCGCTTCTTTCAGTATTTTAGACAAAGCTGCTACAGAAATTAAAAAAGACCCATCTGCGAAATTCACTATAAACGGACATTCATCTGCCGAAGGTACTGTAGAACATAACATGTCGTTATCAGTCGACAGAGCGAATTCTGTAAAATCATATTTAGTAAACGCTGGAATAAATGCAGCTAACCTTTCTATTAAAGGACATGGTGCATCAGATCCGATGACTTCTAATGATACTGAAGCTGGTAAAGTTTTAAACCGTCGTGTTGAAATTAAAAAAGACTAGTATAATCTGACGGGAAAACTGTTTCTTGAATAAGTTATCCTGATCAATGATAGTACAAGATAAGATGAAAAGCGCCTGGCACTATGCCGGGCGTTTTTGGTATATGGCATATTTTATTTGCTAGTGACGATATCCATGTTTATAACTGGTATCCCATTTATGTCTGGCTATTAAAAAATAAAATACTGGCTTTTGTAATTCAGAGAATTTACTAATTTCAAATTATGGAAAACAATGCTCTTCATCACACGATAAAAGAATATATCAATGCATATAACAATTTTGATGTAGCAGGAATGCTCGCTGTTTTGCATCCTGAGATTCAATTTAAAAATAGGACCGCTGGTGAAGTGACGATGACTATTGACGGTCTGGCAGCTTTTAAAAGTCAGGCTGAATCAGTTTTAGCCTTTTTTACTGAACGCAAACAGACAGTTACCGGGGTGGATGATAGTAACGGGCAAACCGAAATATCAATTGACTATAAAGCTATACTCGCTGCCGACCTGCCCAACGGACTCAAAGCAGGGGAGCAGCTCGAGCTGCAAGGGAAATCTATTTTCAGGCTTAAAGATGGACTCATTGTGTTTATAGAAGATATCAGTTAACATCATACACTCCATATAAAGTAGACGGCATCCCTACTAAGTTTGTCATAGACGGTAAAGGCAATATCAGGTTTACAACTGTAGGTTTTTCCGGCAGTGCAGATGGTGTGGTGAAAGAACTGTATATGATGATCGGACTGGTTGCCAGTACCAATAAGGTTGCTAAAGCAAAATAGACCCCCCACTAGCTCCAAAAGAATGAACTAGAATAACTGCAGGGTGACCGACTGTTGCCCAGCTGCTGATGACCCTGGTTTCATATTTTTCTGTAACCTGTGTTTGCTGATCCAGGCCAGATAATCTTGCTGTTGAATCGGTTCCTTTAACAATTCGGACGCAAACCTTAACAACGCAATCCTGTTTTCGATTACCTGCCTGTATTTCTGCAGCAGGTGCTGTATTTCCTGCTGTACTTTATTCTTTGGTTTTATCCGGATGTATTTGTTCAGGGGATTGAGCAGTAACTGGATAATTTCTTTAGTAAAATAAGTCTGCGCCGATTCTATTCTGGATTGCAGGGCCTGCTGGTCTCCAAAGCCACTTTGTTTATACAGGTTTTTTACCTGTACCTGGAACCTGTCGCCCAGCCCCAGTAATTCTGTCGCCGATTTGGTGAGTTGAAAAAGCAGAGACTTTATTTCGGGAAGATTGGATTTAACTATTTCAGGATGGGCATTGATGTTTTCCAATCCTGTTAAGATTGCAGTAAGGGAGAAATGGTCCAATACCAATTGAAGAATGAACCTTTCTTGTTCTTCAAGCAGGATCTTACCTAATTCTTCTTCATTAGCCGGTTGCATATAATTGATTACTTCGAGGTTGGACCTCAAACTTTCGGTAGTGATTTTTGATTTTAAGATCAGCCCGTTCAGTGTCCTTACACGACTTAAGGCCACGTAAACCTGTCCGGATATAAATGATTTACCAGCGTCAATAATTGCGGTATCAAAGGTCAAACCCTGACTTTTATGAATGGTAACCGCCCAGGCTAATTTAATAGGGTACTGGGAAAACTCGCCAACCTGCTGCTGCACGATGGCTTCTTCTGCATCGGTCTTATATTCAAAAGATTGCCAGGATGTTTTTTCTAACAGCAAATCTTCTTCATTAGGAAAGGAAATATAGATTTCACCGGCTTTAATGGACTTGATTTTTCCAATCTTTCCATTGTAGAATTTGCGGTCTTCGCCGGTGTCGTTTTTAATGAACATAATCTGTGCGCCTTCTTTCAGCTTCAAGATTTGCTCCGCCTGGATGCCTGCATCTCTGAACTCTCCGCTTACTTCCCCGTTAAAAGTATACTCTTCACCGCTGATCAGGTCGAGTTTCTCTTTATTGATCGTATTGGCTTCCGCATTATGAGAGGTGATGATGATCGGGTTAATCTCGTCCGTTGACATAAAAAGCGGATCATATCTCTTGTTCAGCAGCTGCAGGTCAGTTTCGCTGATCTGATTGTTCCTGATTGAGTTCAGGATATTGATGAATTCCGGTTCAGTCTGCCGGAATACTGTTGTCAGTTCTATCTGTAAAACAGGATTTCTGCGTACGACGTAACTTTCAAAGAAGTAAGGAGAGGCATACGCCTGTCGCATAAAAGCCCAATCTTCCCTTTTTGCCACGGGTGGCAACTGGTACAGATCTCCGATCAGTAAAACCTGTACGCCACCGAATGGTGCATTGTTTTTCCTGACAGACCGAAGAATGGCATCGATCACATCCATCAAATCACAGCGCACCATCGACACCTCATCGATCACCAGCAGTTCGATCTCATTGAGCAGGTTTTTCTTTTCGCGGCTATAGCTTAGCTCGCCCACAACCGACTGTATAGAAAGGATGCCGGATTGAAGATTTTGCAGGACGATGTCTCCTGGGAAAAAAGAACCTGTAGGCAGCTGGAAAAAAGAGTTGATAGTAGTGCCTTTAGCATTCATCGCAGCAACACCGGTAGGGGCTACGATCACCATCTTTTTCAGGCTTTCTTCCTTGATCCTTTTTAAGAGGGTGGTTTTTCCTGTTCCCGCTTTTCCTGTCAGAAAAATGTTCTGATTGGTGTAATCTATAAAAGATAAGATTTTGTCGAAAATTGAATTAGCAGGCACCTCATTAGTCATAAACGCAAATTTAAGCGAATTTTCCTTTTGTCGGCCTATTGTTGAAATCTATACAGCATTAACCTGGAGATCAGGTTTATTAAATCATTAGTGCTGTATAATGAAAAAGCCTCAGGATTTCTCCTAAAGCTTTTTGTAGTATTGTATTTGTTCTTGTTATCAATCCTTTATTGATCAAAATTAAAACAAATGAATCTTATAAAAATTCTTTGGTGATAGCGACAGTTTTCTCAATAGCTTTTAAAATAGTTTCTTTATAAGCGATGAACAGGCTTTGGCGTGCTTCATCAGTTTCACTTTCTTTAATCGCTTTTCTGCCTTCTTTGATTTCCTGTAATTCGACTTTATACAGATCAGTAAATGCATCTGGTTCTTTATTTTTTAATATCCTGATTGTATGTGAATATTTGTCCTGGCAATCAACAAGAAAAGCTAAGTTTTTCTCATTGTAACTATCTATACCAACAATTTTTGCCGACAGCTGTTCAAGCTTTCCTCTTTCTTTTGCGTAACCCATAATTGGGCCAAATATACCAGTTCTTCTGAAGAATTATACTATAATAGGTTTGTTTAGCGATTTTATAGTACAATTAATCAATTTACAGGATAGTTGGCAGGTTGTCGTAATTTATCTAGCTTGTCTAATCAGTGCATATACTTGTTCAATCCAGTCACTTTTTTGATCCAAAAAAAAGTCTGGCGCAATACCCATTTCCTCATATGGCAGATAATTACCGCTATCACTCATATCGGTCGGGTAAAATTTGTATTTGCCACTGGGCAAAGTTGCTGTATTGCCATAATTGCTCCCATAAGTGATCATGCCCAGGGTGGTTTCTCCGTAAGTTTTCACATGATCATAAGTTTTCAATTTTACGGTAAACTGCTCTGCATTACTAACTGTCCGGTTATTAATGAGTACATGGATTTTTCCTTTATGACTATACTGTCTTAAAAGTGATAAAAACTTGCCAGACGACTTAAATCCTCCTCCGGGATTGTTTCTTAAGTCCACAATTAAGTTTTCCGCAGTTAGGGAATCTTTAATCTTGTTATAGAATTGTTGACTTAAAGCCAGGGCATCATTAGATGTCCTAAAGTTGCCTAGCCGAAGATATTGGGTATTGGTACTAATGCTGTGTAATGCCAATAATGGTTTTGTGGAATTGATGTAGCCCAAAATATGGGAGCTTTCTCTTTTGCTGCCAAAATAATACAGTCTGCCATTATTAAAAAGCTCATTCTTGATAAAGTACAAATCTTTAGTATACAGGTTCGCATATACGCCTCTGAAACGGTCCGCTGAAATCCTATTAAGCAGTAATACCATTTCACCTCTGGCCCAGATCGGTGAGTCCCGAGATAACATTACTCCTGTAAAGTTACCAGATCCCATGGTGGAGTAAATACCGATTTTCATTCCTCCCTGCTCGTATATTCCTTCCACACTATTCAGCGGTTTCCGCCTTAATTCACGCTCTAAAGAGTCGACACTCATTTTAGTCACCAGGTAACTTTTAAAATTGACTGACTGACGGAACTTTTTCACCAGAGCGGTATCGGTCAACATATTTGCTTTAAATTCCTGATTTGCTGTTTCATAAAAGCCGAGGTGATTATCCTTAATGGGCCACAGCAAAGATGAAAGTTTAAAAAGGGAGTCAAATCCCGAGGGGTTAATCTTTGCCGTTTTTAATTGTTGATACAGTAAGTCATATTCTTGCTTTTTATTACCTGTTATCTGATCCTTATATGAGGGTGTTTTTATTAAAGCCTCATATAAGAACTGTAAATCATTTTGATAAGCTGAATTTTGCTGTCCAAAACCAGCAATGGAGAGGAAAGTCAATACTAAAGAGAAGATAAATTTATTCATATTGATTAATTTGATCATTTTTTGTCTTATAAGCGTTATATCCCCATTAAAATGTGATTAAAATATACACTTTTACTTACTTTTTTTCTTTCGGGCCATTAATCTACCATTTCTTTCCTTACTTTTATCGCATAAATGAGAGCGGTTGTATTTCACATATACTTGAGTCTGCTTCTGCTTTGCGGAGGTTATGCCCTTTATGCAACTACGCATTACAGTCATACTGGTTATTCTTCAGCACGAAAAGCTGTGAAAAGACAACACAGTAAACTGGCTCATGGAAATCAGAACAATACAATAATTGATGATGCAGAGATTGATTTTGATGAGGATAATCTCAACGGTCCTGATGCTGATGATGCCGGCACCAATAAACTGCTTGCCGGAAAATACAGCATAACATCCAGGTGGTACCTGTCATTTTCCCGCCCGGTCATTTCACATTATTACCAAAAGTCTTTTATAGTTTCGCCTGCTGTCCACGGTGATTCTTCTCCGATTTACATTACACAAAGAGTATTAAGAATTTGAGCGATAATAACTATCAGTTATCAGAAGCCTGACCAATTTTCGGTTTAGGCGCCGGTACTGATGTTTATTTATTTTAATGGAATTCCACATTCCAAGTACTAAATCGCCATATTTCCCTTATTGATACTATGAAGAGAGTTCTCGTGTACAGAGGCATGATTGCCCTGTTATGCCTTACAAGCTGTACAGCTAAAAAAGAAGAAAAAGAAGAAGCCAGCAAATTTATTGTAACCAGTCCGATCAGGATTGATACGTCATTTACCAAAGAATATGTTTCACAGATCAAGTCTGTACGGAACATTGAAATCCGTGCTCAGGAAAAAGGATACCTCCAGAACATCTATGTAGATGAAGGTCAGTCCGTAAAAGCCGGTCAGTTGTTATTTAAAATTATGCCTAAAATTTATGAGGCAGAACTACTGAAAGCACAAGCTGAAGAAAAAGCCGCAGTGATAGAACTGCAGAATGCAAAAACCCTTGCCGATAAAAATGTGGTCTCAAAAAATGAGCAGCTGATGGCTCAGGCTAAGTTAGAACAGGCAAAAGCAGAAGTTTCGTTAGCGAGACTCCACCTGTCATTTACCGAAATCAGAGCTCCTTTTGATGGGACGATAGACCGTATTCCGTTGAAGCTGGGAAGCCTTGTAGATGAAGGGGAACTGATGACCAGCCTTTCTGATAATACACAGATGTTCGCTTACTTTAATGTTTCGGAACCAGAATACCTTTCTTATCAAACCAATATCAAAGACAGGGCAGATAAAAAGGTGAGCCTGCTTTTAGCTAATAATGAGGTTTATCAGAGTAAAGGAAATGTAGAAATTATTGAAAGTGAATTTAATAATGAAACCGGGAATATCGCCTTCAGGGCCAGGTTTCCGAATCCTGATAAATTGCTGAAGAATGGTGAAACGGGTGAAGTTCAGATGATCGTGCCTTTACACCAGGCAATGGTGATCCCACAGAAATCTACTTACGAGATCCAGGATAAAGTATACGTGTTTGTGGTCGACAAAAACGGGGTGGTACGTTCCAAAAACGTAGTTATTGCCAGTGAAATGCCCGACCTGTACGTGGTTTCGAGCGGCATCTCTGACGGTGACAAAATCCTTCTCGAAGGCGTTCAGAAAGTGAAGGATGATGAAAAGATCAAATTCGAATACCGGGCACCTAAGGATATCATCTCTAATCTGAGATTAAGAGCGGAATAGTTGCAGCAATCAGCTCGCAATAAAACGCTAATCCTTTTTGGTTAAATCATATAAAAAAGCAAATCAATGTTTAATAAGTTTATACAGCGGCCCGTCCTCTCTATAGTAATATCGCTGATCATTGTGTTTCTCGGAGTATTGGCCATGAGCCATTTACCCGTTACACAATTCCCGTCCATTTCGCCCCCAAAGGTGAATATCACGGCAGAATATCCCGGAGCCAACGGCGAGCTCATGATCAAATCGGTAATTATACCGCTTGAAAGAGCAATTAATGGGGTTCCCGGAATGAAGTATATGGCATCTGATGCCGGTAACGACGGTGAAGCCACGATCCAGGTGATCTTTAATTTGGGTACCGATCCCAATCAGGCATCAGTCAACATCCAGAACCGTGTAGCTTCGGTAGTAAACAAGCTGCCGCCATTAGTTGTGCGTGAAGGGGTAAAAATCACCCGTGAAGAATCAAACATGCTGATGTACATCAACTTGTACAGTAAGGATCCGAAGACCGACCAAAAGTTCCTGTACAACTTTGCTGATATCAACCTGCTTTCTGAACTGAGACGGGTAGATGGTGTAGGAGTTGCGGATATTTTAGGTAGCCGTGAATACGCGATGCGGATCTGGCTAAAACCTGACCGTATGCTGGCCTATAAAATATCAGCGGATGAGGTTTTAGAAGCACTGAACCAGCAAAGTCTGGAGGCTTCGCCAGGTAAAACAGGTGAAAGTTCCGGTAAACGTTCACAGTCGTTCGAATATGTATTAAAATATCCGGGCCGGTATACCACAAAAGAGCAATACGCAAACATCATCTTACGGTCTACCGACAAAGGGGAAATCCTCCGTCTGAAAGATGTGGCGACGATAGAGTTTGGCAGTGCGATGTACGATATCTACTCTAACCTGAACGGGCATGCTTCGGCAGCAATTACGGTAAAACAATCCTATGGAAGTAATGCTAGCCAGGTAATTAAGGATATCAAGGCTAAAATGGAAGAGATCAAAAAGAGTTCCTTCCCTAAAGGAGTGGACTATGAGATCAGTTATGATGTTTCTAAATTCCTGGATGCTTCGATTGATAAAGTAATCCATACGCTTGTAGAGGCATTTATACTTGTTGGATTGGTGGTGTTCCTGTTTCTGGGCGATTGGCGTTCTACTTTGATTCCGGCTATTGCAGTGCCAGTTTCACTGATTGGAACTTTTGTGTTTATGCAGTTCTTTGGGATCACACTGAACCTGATCACCCTGTTCGCACTGGTGCTCGCCATTGGTGTCGTCGTCGATGATGCGATTGTAGTGATTGAGGCGGTCCATGCCAAAATGGAAGAAGAGCATTTATCAGCTTTAGCCGCTACAAAAAAGGCGATGCATGAAATTGGCGGGGCGATTATCGCGATTACCTTTTTAATGGCCGCAGTATTTGTTCCGGTAGCATTTATGTCGGGCCCCGTAGGTATATTTTACAGGCAGTTCTCCATTACGATGGCCACTGCGATTATTCTTTCTGGTATCGTGGCACTGACACTCACACCTGCGCTTTGTGCCATGATGCTGAAAAATAACCATGGTAAACCAAAAAAGAAAAAAGGGCTTGATAAATTTCTGGATGGTTTTAATAATGGTTTTAATAAACTTACAGGAAGATACCAGAAAATCCTGGGGTTAATTATCAACCGCAGGATGGTCACATTCGGTATCCTGATCGCTTTCTGCGTAGGTACTTATTTCCTGAACAGCAGTCTGCCTTCCGGATTTATCCCGAATGAAGATCAGGGGATGTTTTATGCGATTATACAAACCCCTCCGGGTTCATCACTGGAGCGGACTAACCAGGTTGCTGAAAGAGTACAAAAGATTGCCGAAGGTATTGACGGTGTGCAATCTGTTTCTTCACTGGCAGGATACGAAATCCTTACAGAAGGAACAGGATCAAACTCTGGTACCTGTCTGATCAACCTGAAAAGCTGGGAAGACCGTTCACACTCGGTGGACGAGATCATGAAAGAACTGGAAGAGAAAACCAATGAAATCAATGGTGCCACTATCGAATTTTTCCAGCCTCCTGCTGTGCCAGGTTATGGTGCTGCGGGTGGTTTCGAGTTACGTCTACTGGATAAACTGGGTTCGGGTGACTTCAAAAAAATGGAGACAGTCAGTAAAGACTTTGTCCGCGAACTGAGTAAACGTCCCGAGTTATCATCTGTATTTACCTTTTACAGTGCAAGTTTCCCTCAATACATGCTGCGTGTGAATAATGATATCGCCAAGCAAAAAGGGGTGACCATTGAAAATGCGATGAATACGCTGTCGACCCTGGTGGGTAGTAATTACGAGACCAATTTTATCAAATATGACCGTCAGTATAAGGTGATGGTACAGGCTTCACCAGAATACAGGGCATTGCCAGAAGATATCCTGAAATTATACGTGAAGAATGACCATGACGAGATGGTACCTTTTTCTGCCTTTATGAAAATGGAAAAGGTATACGGACTGTCGGAGATCACCCGTCATAATATGTACAATGCTTCGGAGATCAGCGGTGCGGCTGCTCCGGGGTATAGTAGTGGTGCGGCTATCAATGCCATTAACGAAGTAGCGGAAAAAACTTTGCCGAGGGGATTTGGGATTGACTGGGCAGGTATTTCAAAGGACGAAGTGGGCAGGGGAAATGAAGCGATTTACATCTTCCTGATCTGTCTGGGCTTCGTATACCTGGTGCTTGCTGCGCAGTATGAAAGTTTTATCCTGCCATTTGCAGTATTGCTTTCGTTGCCATGCGGTATTTTCGGTGCGTTCCTGTTACTTAAAATATGCGGACTCGAAAACAATATCTATGCGCAGGTAGCCCTCGTGATGCTGATTGGTCTGCTAGGGAAAAATGCCGTGCTGATTGTAGAGTTTGCCGTCCAGAAACACAAGGATGGTGCAACCATAGTGGAGGCAGCGATGGAAGGGGCCGCAGTGAGGTTCCGTCCGATCCTGATGACATCATTTGCATTTATTGCAGGATTAATCCCTCTGGTATTTGCACATGGTCCGGGTAAAATCGGTAACCGAACCATTGGTTCTGCCGCTGCAGGGGGGATGTTAATGGGAACGCTGTTTGGTGTGCTGGTCATCCCCGGATTGTACTACATATTTGGCAAAATTTCAGAGAAACACGTCTTAGTAAAAGATGAAGAAGAGAATCCGTTAACCGAAGAAATCGATCACAATGTATAAATTTAAGTTAAACCGGTACCATATCGCATTGGGAATTTGCTTTGCAGCTGCAGGCTGCAAAGCCCCTGCAATAGTTGCTTTACCGGCTGGCAAAACTGTTCCCGCATCATTTGGCGACAGCAGCGATACTACCAATATAACTGCAACTCCATACCGTACCTTTTTTAAAGATAAAAACCTGGTAGATCTGATTGACACGGCACTGAAAAACAATCAGGAGCTGATGATGACTTTACAGGATATAGAAATCGCGAAGAATGATATCCGTGTAAGAAAAGGCGCGCTGTTACCTACAGTTGCCCTCGGCGCAGGAGTAGGGGTAGAGAAAGTAGGAAGATACACCAGTCAGGGTGCCGGTGATGCCACCACAGATATTGCTGATGGCAAAGAAACCCCTGATCCGTTACTGGATTATAGATTGGCAGCAACCGCTAACTGGGAAGTTGATATCTGGAAAAAACTGCGTAATGCTAAAAAAGCAGCGATAACCCGGTATCTGTCGACCGTAGAAGGTAAAAACTTTGTGCTGACCAACCTCATTTCTGAAGTTGCTACTTCTTATTATGAACTGCAATCTTACGATAGCCAGCTGGAAATTGTAAAACAGAACATCAAGTTGCAGAAAAATGCATTGGGGATTGTTAAAGTGCAAAAGGAAGCGATGCGGACAACTGAACTGGCTGTTCAAAAGTTCCAGGCTGAAGTATTGGCTTCACAAAGCCGCGAGTTTGACATTCTTCAGAACATCAAAGAGACCGAGAATAAAATCAATTTTTTGCTTGGCCGTTATCCGCAGGAGATCATCAGGGATAAAACTATTATCCTGAGTGTAGAGCCTTCCGTAATTAATTCCGGGATTCCCGCGCAATTGATGGCTAATCGTCCGGATATTAAACAGGCAGAACTGGACCTGACTGCTGCAAAGCTGGATGTGAAAGTGGCTCGTGCAGAGTTTTATCCTTCACTGGATATTTCGGCAGCGATAGGTATACAGGCATTTAAACCATCGTATTTCTTTAAATTCCCGGAATCTGTACTTTATTCCCTGGCCGGTGACCTGGCGGGACCGCTGATCAATCGTAATGCGATCAAAGCGGAGTTTAGCAGTGCCAACGCACGCCAGGTACAGGCAATGTATAATTATCAGCGTGTGATTTTGAATGCATATATGGAAGTATCCAACCAGCTTTCTAAAATCGGCAACCTGGAGAAAAGCTATGATTTAAAATCGCAGCAGGTAGCCGCATTGAACAGATCCATTGAAGTTTCTAACGACCTGTTTAAGTCGGCCAGAGCGGATTACTTCGAGGTGTTAATGACACAGCGTGATGCACTGGAATCGAAACTGGAACTTATAGACACGAGAAAAGAGCAGTTAAATGCTGTTGTTAGTGTGTACAGGAACCTTGGTGGCGGCTGGAAATAAGAACAGCGCAGCAGGAATACTGGTTTACCCCAATAATTACCTTCAATAAATTTTTAAGAATCCTCCAATAAGTTAATCTGACTTTTAGGGGGATTTCTTTTGTAATAAATAGTCGGGTTGAGTTCTCCGGTTTACCAATGCTGAAGTGGATTGCTATCAGCAGGACACTTAGTTTAGTTTCGGACATTCTGTAGAGCTATTTCTGGAATAGACATCAGGCTGGCAGGATCTAAGCTTACCAAAGGACTGTGTTACCTTTGCTTTGGGTGACTGCGCTGCTACAGCGCATTGGCTGTCTGCTGCATGCCCATATTTCTAACAAAAATGGGCACTCAGGATGGACTTTAAGGGCAGGCATAGGGCAGGCACCCAAACTAAAGTACAGGCAAACTTCTGGAAAAACAGGGAATTGTCGGTAGTCTGGTTACCGCCGGCTTATTAAATACTCATTTGAATAAGCGACATTACCTGACATCTGCTGACATGGGGTGACATCTTGTGACACCAATTGTGATATGCTGTAATTCAATAAATTAATGCTATATATTTATAGAAATTAAAATAGAAACCATGGCAAGGATGAAAAAAAATCTACTTAGAGGTATACTGGGGAATCTGGTATTCAGAGTAGTAAACGGAGAAACAATCATTTCTCAAAAAAAGGCAAAAGGCACAACGAAACAGACCCAAGAAACGAAAAGGGCGGGGAACACTTTCGGCATGGGTGGTGCATTAGCAAGTAATATTATGGGCTGTTTTGACCGGCAGATGTATGACCTGCAGGATACAGGAATGTACAACCGGTTAAGTAAAGCTGCGGCAGGCTGTTTGCATGATAGCAGGGATAAGGACAGCCTGCTGTTTAATTTTAATGAAGAGAGCTTTACGATGCTGGATAATTTCGAATATAATATCCACTCACCGTTAAAAATGTACTTAAGATCGACGCCGCATTTGAGTTATGCCGATGGGGTATTAAAAGTTTTATTGACAGGATTAGCTAATTGCAGGAATCTTAAATATCCAAAACATTCCTATAACTGTGAGATCACAGTCGGGCTGGGATTATTCCGTTTACAGGATGGAAAAAGAACCCGGAATGCCGAAACACAGCGGATTTCCCTGAATAGTGAAAGGGGCGGGATCAGCAGCCATGAATTTGTATTCGATGTTCCTGATGGCTGCTTTTGCGTAATAGCATTGTCAATAGCATACTTCTCGATGAAGTACCACTTTACTGAATTGATCAATCATAAAAAGTTCAGTCCGGCTATGCTATGTAAATCGTTTATCACCCCAGGCACTTATCAGGAGAACACGGATTATTACTGGGAATCCATGGATGGATTAATACTCTCAACGCAATAAGGTCCGGAGGCACCAATTTTTATCATTTGATATACAGTAATACTAAAATAATAATGGATATTTTTGCGACGAAATCCCGTTCCATTTTGAAGACAGACCTATTAGTTGTTACGCCTCCCTTTACCCAGCTGAATACTCCGTATCCGGCAAGTGCCTATATTAAAGGTTTTTTGAATACGAAGAATATTTCATCAACCCAGGCAGACTTAGGTATTGAGGTGATTATAGCATTGTTTTCAAGAAAAGGATTGGAACAGCTCTTTGCGCATGCGGAGCAACATCCGGGCCAAGTGAAAAGTGCCAATGCCCGTCGTATTTTAGCCTTACAAAACGAGTATATCAAAACTATTGACGCTGTAATCGCTTTTCTGCAAGGCAAAAATCCAACGCTTGCCTTGCAGATTTGCCAGGAAGATTTCCTGCCCGAAGCATCCAGATTTTCGCAGCTGGAAGAATTGGACTGGGCGTTCGGCACAATGGGGACGCAGGACAAGGGCAAACATTTAGCTACGCTATACCTGGAAGATATTTCCGATTTTATTATTGAGTGTATAGATCAGAACTTTGGCTTTAGCCGCTATGCAGAAAGATTGGGCAGGAGCGCAAATTCATTCGATGAACTGTATGAATTTTTAAACCGGGATTATACCTATATGGATAAAATCCTGATTGAAATTTTAGAAGAGAAACTTGCGGATGTGCAGCCCAGGCTTTTCCTGATTTCTGTTCCTTTTCCGGGAAATTTGTATGCGGCGTTCCGCTGTGCGCAATATGTGAAACGCAATTATCCGGAAATTAAAATATCCATGGGCGGTGGTTTTGCCAATACAGAATTACGTTCTGTTTCTGATAAAAGGGTATTTGAATTTTTTGATTACATCTCCCTGGATGATGGGGAGCTGCCTATAGAGCTGATTTACAACTCAATTGTAAATGGCGGAGAGTTTAACCTGTTTAAAAGAACGTTTTTACTGGAGAATGGCGAGGTAGTTTATAAAAATGATGCGTTAAGAAGTGATTATAAACAGTTTGATGTCGGCACCCCGGATTATAGTGACCTAAAACTGGATCAATATATTTCAGTTATAGAAATCGTAAACCCGATGCACCGTATGTGGAGTGACGGCCGCTGGAACAAACTGACCATGGCACATGGATGTTACTGGGGAAAATGTACTTTTTGTGATATCTCTCTGGATTACATCAAAGTTTACGAGCCTATTGCGGCTAAATTATTGGTAGACCGGATTGAGGAGCTGAGTGAAAAAACTGGTCAGAATGGTTTTCACTTTGTAGATGAGGCCGCACCGCCTGCTCTGATGCGGGAAGTGGCACTGGAGATTTTACGAAGAAAGATTTCTGTAACCTGGTGGACTAATATCCGGTTTGAAAAAAGCTTTAGCAGGGATCTGTGTATTTTACTTAAGGCGTCAGGCTGCATTGCTGTATCAGGTGGTTTAGAAGTGGCATCAGACAGGTTATTAAAGCTGATTGACAAAGGGGTATCTGTAGAACAGGTGGCTCAGGTTACCCGTAACCTAACCGAAGCGGGGATATTGGTACATGCTTATTTGATGTATGGGTATCCAACGCAGACGGTTCAGGAGACCGTAGACAGTTTAGAAATGGTGAGGCAATTATTTGAAGCAGGAGTTTTGCAATCCGGCTTCTGGCACCAGTTTGCAATGACCGCACATAGTCCTGTAGGGATGTATCCTGAAAGGTTTGGGGTAGTTAAAGAGACTGAAGAAATCGGAACTTTTGCGAATAACGATATCAATTATATAGATAAAACGGGAATAGACCATAATAAATTTAGTTTCGGCTTAAAGAAGTCGCTCTTTAATTTCATGCATGGCATTTGCTTCGATTACAAACTGCAGGACTGGTTTGACTTTAAAATCCCTAAAGTGATGGTTGAACCGCATTTTATAGAGAAGGCTTTAAAGGAAGATAGTAAACTCAACACTAAACCAACAGCTAAAGTAGTTTGGCTGGGAGGGAAGCCGCAGATAGAAACGTTTGCGAAATATAAAAAAGGCAAACCTATTGAAATGCTGGTTTTAACTTTTCATGATAAAAAGGAAAGTTTTACTATTCAAGTTAGTAAAGCCGAAGGAGAATGGTTAGCTGCAATCCTGGAGAAAATATCTGTTTCCAATACCAGGGTTTATACCTTCCAGGAAATTAAAGCTGATTATGAATCTACCATGGAGCTTTTTGAACTTTTCTGGTACTCAGAGACAATTTATAACTTGAGAGATTTTGGGATGTTGGTTCTGTAGAAATCAAAGATTTTGCGAAATAAAATTTAGGAGTATATTGTGACTTCAGCAAGATTTGCTGATCTTGTTTTTATATTTCTATAATGATTAGTCACTCAAAAGATAATTATACGCTGCGCCGCTTTGTCCCGGCAGACTGGGAAAGCTATAAATTAATCAGGTTACAAGCTTTAAAAACTAATCCCGAAATGTTTGGGAGCAGCTATGCGAAAGAAGCTTTGTATAGCCAAAATGACTGGGTATCACTATTGGAAATTGATACGCGTGCTATGTTTGGTTTATATCACCTCGATTCGTTAATAGGCTTAAGTGGAGCAACGATAAAAAAGGAAAATCCCTTTACAGCGATTTTGTTTGCCTCCTTCATTAAAAAAACTTACCGTTGTTTAGGGCTTTCGAAACTATTTTATCAGGTACGGATGGATTGGGCACGAAGCAAAAAATGTGAATCAGTTACGGTGTCCCATAGATTGGGTAATGAAATCTCCAAAGCCGCAAATCAAAGTTTTGGCTTTACCTATAGTCATACAAATAATGTAGTTTGGCCAGATGGGGTTTATGACGATGAGTTAGTGTATGTTTTAACATTGTGAGGCTAGCCGGATCCCGCTAAGGTATATTGTAATTTCACATTTTTTTAGCCAGCCATATACCATAGAATCCAAGAACGGATCCGAGAAAAAACATAACCCTATAGAAAGATTTAATACCTGATTTATTATTTAGAGCCAGCTTAATGGGGTTTTTGTCAATATTTTCCGCGTTGTGTTTTTCATGGAAATTGAGTAGCCCGTTTACCATCACATCTGCCAGTAAAAGGAATAGATTTAAAAAAATTATGATCATAAGTGTAAAGAAGGCGTCGATAAATAGTTGCTGAGATTGTTTATTCATCACAACTCTAAGGATCTTCAGTAAGTATGCAGATGACAGCATAAGTATCGGTACAACTATAAAACTGATACCGTATGATATCGCATTGACTTTGGGTTTGAAACGCGGATTAACTTTAAAAATAAGAAGAAAGTTCGTGATAGTGAAGAGGATAAAAAAAATGATTCTCATTTATATTTTTTTGCGTTTATGAAGATGTGAGGATAGAATCAATAATGCTGCCGGGATTTTAATATTGAAGAAATAGTAAAATATGATTAGCTAATAACTGTTGCTTAAGGCTATTGATTGGTGCAAAAGTTTCACGGGTGTAAAATTAGTTAGTAGATGTGCAGATTATGATACACAAATGGTAAACTGCCTTTATCAGATATAAACCGATTGAGGTATTTGGAGCTTTACCAGTGTTAACTTTGGTAATCAAGTTTATGGCGAACGAAAAATGTAACAAATCTCAGCTATTATATTCTAAATTATAATGTATTAATATGGAAATCGATCAGAATCTATATTATTCTACAGCAGCTTTAATTTGCAAAAAAAATCTAATTTATGATACGGAAAACTTACGCTATAGCTCTTCTTTGCTTGCTATCATTATATGCATTTCAGTCCTATGCACAACGGCTGAATTTTTACGATTTCAGGCCTGTCAGAGATAGTATTCAGACTTCTCGTGTGATCTCTTCCTATAATGTAGGTTCAGATAAAGATCTGTATTTGCTGCTGTCACCTGAAACTTCCCTTCAGACTGAACTTGGGAAATTAGCCCCGACATTAAAAACGGAAGAGCTATTGTCTAACGGCAACTATAGCTTTGATTTTTACGTAGATGGTAAAAGGGCCTATACTGAGAATCTTGGACCGGGAGCCATACTTTCAGAAGATAAGACTACCACCCGCCCTCTGGACATAGTTCTGATTAGTTCGAACAGGTCTGGCTTATGGAGTATTAATCTTTGGGACCGCTTTATGGCAAAGTCGGGGACTTCTCTTTTAAATGCTCAGAAAAAGATCCTGGAATTAAAGATCAGCGCTTATGTTGATCAAAACGGTATAAAATATAGTCCGGTGTTGGCGCAGGCTCAACTCAATATGACCAGAATCCTAAAAGTAATCGATCCGTTGACAATGGGTCCACAGCATATAGCCGCAGGAAGTGGTTTTAAGCTTTCAAATTCAAGGCTGAAGAAAGAACTGATTGTTGCGCTAAATACAAAAATTGCCAATCAGACATACAAGAAGATCAACGGTATCGTAGTATTGAAAAAGGGTGAATTGCTACTGGAACAGTACTACAATGGAGAAAAAAGGGATTCACTGCACGATTCGCGGTCGGTGGGAAAATCCATTACGGCGACACTGACGGGATTGGCGATCAAAGACGGGTTTATATCTTCTGAAAATGAACTGCTTAAGGAATTTTATAATCTTCATAATTATGCCAATTACAGCGTCAAAAAGGATAGTGTAAAAATTGTAGATCTGCTAACAATGAGCGCGGCATTCGAGGGAAATGATGATGTGGAAAGTTCTGCTGGAAATGAAGAGAACATGTATCCTACAGCCGATTATACAAAATTTGCGCTTGATCTTCCGATGGTTCCCGGGAGGGAAAATGGTAAGAGCTGGTCGTACTTTACTGCGGGGACAAATTTGGTTATGGATATTCTCGACAAAAGTGTACCAGATGGGGTAGAGGCATTTGCTGCTAAAAGGCTGTTTGAACCTTTGGGCATCAATCATGTTGAATGGTTTAGAACGCCGCAGGGAAAGCCATTTGGCGGAGGCGGGCTTAGATTGCGTGCGCTTGATTTTGCAAAATATGGTCAGCTCTATTCAAATGGCGGTATATACAATGGCAAACGCTTACTGGAAAATTCCTGGATAGATAAAAGCTTTTCAAGATTACAGGTTCTTCCGGCCGATCAACAGGGTTTCTACGGCCTTCTTTTCTGGAACAAGGCTTTTGTTGTAGCAGGTAAATCTTATGAAGTTTACTATAGTAGTGGAAATGGTGGGAACAAGATCTATATGTTTAAAGATCTGCCTATTGTGATCGTTATCACTGCTTCCGCATATAATAAAGCGTTTGCACACATGCAGGCTGATGAAATCGTAGAAAAGTACCTGCTGCCGGCGGTTTTATAAGTTGATTGCTACTGTTTTGAAGAAATAGTTATATATTCTGTACAGGTACTTTTCCTAGTTGTTTTGTGGATCAAAATCAATCATCCATTGAATGCCATATTTATCTGTAAACATGCCGAAGTAGATAGCTAAAGGACCGTCAGAAATTGGCATTTCAATTTCTCCCCCTGCAGAAAGACCGTAGAATAATTTGTCTGCTTCTTCAATACTTTCTGCATTGATTGAAATCGTATGCCTATTGTCGTTTTCCGTTACTTGCCCCATAGCTTCTATAACGTCGCTAGCGATTAACAGACTGTTTTTTCCAATAGGTAAGGTGATGTGCATCAGTCTATTTGCGTCATTTTCAGCTATTGGATATTCTGGACTTGAGATCTCTTTGTAACGCATAATTTTTGCGAACTCTCCGCCAAATACTGATTTGTAAAATGTAAATGCTTCTTCGGCATTTCCGTTGAAATGAATGTAAGGGTTGATACGTGCCATAATTTTTATTGTTTAAGTGGTTAAGTTTTGTTGTTCAGGTTGCCAATAGATTTTTCAGGTTATTCATTGTCAATACTTATTTGAAGCCCCTTTCATAATCATCTTTAAGACGGTAAGCGTTGCTTACTTAATCGTTCTCTATATATTTAAGAAACTGATCGGTTGCAAATATATATGCAACTTTTCGGTTTCGCAATTATTTTTGAAAATATTTTTGCTTTTGTGTAAGAAGGTCAGTTTGTTACGTAGTTAAGATACGCTTGTAGACTGTAATGTTTTGCTTGGATTAGTAGAACTTTTATACTCAAATGATCTATAAGGTATCTGGTTTAAAACCAATTCGGGTTCTTCGGGGGCTCGGATTGTCCGGTTTCTTCAATAATTCATCGAGGTATTGAAAAACAACTTCCATATTTTTACCGTGGCTACTCAAATCTCCTTTAATCTTTTCGATTTCCAATCGGATTTCCGTGTTATCCATTAGCATTTGGCGCATACGTGTAAAAATCCTGATGATTTGTATATTCACTTTAATGGCTCTGCTACTGTTCAAAACACTGGATAACATAGAGACTCCTTGTTCGGTAAAAGCCATTGATAAGTATTTACTATGTGCTCCTTTCTCTAAGGTGCCAATTTGGCACCTTAGAGAATTATACTCTTCTATTGTTAACTCAAACATGAAATCCTGAGGGAAACGATCTGAATTTCGTCTTACTTGTCTTTTAAGTTGTTTGGTTTCTACTTCATAAAGAGTAGCCAAATCTGTATCTAACATCACTTTCTGCCCACGTACAAAATAGATCTGATTCATAATAACCTCGTCCAAGATTTGGAGGTCTTGTTTTTGTTCGTCCATAACATTAACTTTTCAGGCTCATATGATTGATGAGCGATTCGGATCTAACTTATTTCTAAATATGAGTTGTATGTTCATTTATTTTTCAACAAGGTTAAATACCTGCTTCGTCGTAATATCAAGATGCCTGTGGATAGAATAAAAAACAAAACCATGTTTCCTTTATAAATGATAATTCTAGAACTATGATTGTGCTGAAGACTTCTATTGCCGTAATAATGTTTGCATTGTTTTTTTCTTTAATTGGCTATGAAATCACGTTATTTTAGATGATAATAAACGCGGGGGTTACTGTCCTCTGGTTGCAAAATTTGTTCTCAAATAAGCAGAGGTGCCAAGGATTGGCAGAAATATAATGATAGCGATCCAGACAATTTTATGTAAAAGTGTTAGGTTTTTATTTTTTACAGTTTTAACAATGCCATAAATAAGATAGCTAAGTAAAATAATATATAAAACAAGTTGTCCGCTTATCATTCATGCTAATATAATAGATTGTATGTTAATTATAAAGTACTACTTTACTAAGAAAATAGACTTCATAAACATGAGAAGAGAAACTGTAAGAATCAAAGTAACCTCGCAAAAGACTATTACTTTAAGATTTCTTCCAGCACCTTCTTTCCGTTTTCGTTATCTGGGTTAAGTTCCATAGACTTCTGGTACATTTTGATAGCGTCCTGCTTTTTCCCGTGTTTTAGCAACACCTCTCCGTAACTATCGTAAACATTCCAGCTCATTGGAAACAGTTGAATATTTTTACCAAATGCAATTTCAGCTTGTCCGTCCATATTATTCATCAGGAAAGCATAACCCAAAGTATTCATTTCATCTTCGCTAACATAATATTTAAGGGAGTCTTTCTTTATTTTTTCCATAATCCGGTCGGCGCTATTCGAACCATTGGTGGCAAGGGTAATCCCATAAGCTTTGGCGGCACTTCGTTTAGGTGCATCCACAGTTTCCCCATTAAGGATTTTCAGGGCGCTGTCCGCAATCGGAACAACATTGTCAGCAGTATTGTCAAATATGATTATAGTCTGATGTTTGGTAATGTTTCTGAGCAACATCGACCGACCACCAGGCAACCCACCATCGTGCTTAACAATTTCTCCTATTGAGGTGTCTTCGTTAGTTATCCATCCTAATCCGTAATGCTGTACGTTGTGGTTTCCATTATTGAGCCTAACTTCAGTATACGCATCTTTTAAACTTTGAGGGTTGAGCAGTTTGCCACTGGAAAGGGCTAAGTCATATTTCAACAAGTCTTGGGTGGAACTGATAAGGTCGCCATGTCCCTGAAAATTAAAATGGGCCGCAACCTTAAACTCAGCTATTGTATCGGCCAGTTCCATCTTTTCGGAATAGGGTAATCTGAACATATACCTTTTAGATAGGTTCTTGTCCTCTCTCTTAAAAAAATTGGACAACGAAGTTTCTGTCATTCCAGCCGGAGCAAAAATGTTTGCTGATAGATATGCTCCGTATGAAAGTTTTGAAATTTTCTCGATGATCAGTGCAAGTATATTGTAATTTACATTGTTGTATGAAAAATCATCACCAGAGCTAAATATCAGTGGTAGATTCTGTGAAATACACGCCGGAATGATATCCCTATTGGTAAACACTGTATCGGCATGCCCCGGTATGAGTGGAAAAAAAAGCATATCATAGTTGGGAAGCCCGGATGTATGTGACAATAACTGCTTGATGGTCACTTTTGGATATGGGAAATGTGGTAGAAATTTCGATACCTGATCTTCCAATTGCAACTTTCCTTTTTCCCTTAGCTGTAAGATTGCAGTAGAGGTAATAGTTTTGGTGATTGAGGCAATAGGAAATGAAGATTGAGCGGAATTTTTTCTTTTACTTGTGAAATCAGCATATCCAAACGACTTATCATATACAGGCTTTCCATTTTCTGCAATCAGAACATTGCCATTAAACTGTCCGTTTTGATAAAGTGCAGAAAAGTACGAGTCTAATTTGTCGGCCTTGTTTTGAGCAACAACGTTTACAGCTCCCATAGCTAGTATTAGAATGAGTATTGCTTTTGATCTCATTATATTTAATATAGTAAAGGTTAATATAGGTCGATTTACGCGATTAAACTATTTTATTTTTCGGAATTCTTTAATTTTTTGTTTGGTTTGCCTTTGGTGCTATTGATGTTCTTTTAGCCATTCAAGGCGTCTTCGGTCGGGAAGGTGTTTTACAGAGAAGTTTTCAAAACGCGCCTCAAATCCGTTACCGTCAGGACAGGCAGCCATCATTCCAATCATAACAGGGCTATTGTCTTGTAGTGGGGCATTTCTGGTCATGATATACTTCTTATCATCCAGCGAATAGTAGATCTCTACCGCATCCAGCCTGCGAATCGCTTTGATCCAGATGAAGGGAGGCGCCTTGTCGAGAGGGTTCACGCTCCAGTCGCTCTTTTGATTGGTTACTACCGTACTGATATTAAATTTGCCGTCCACAAACTCAACACCGGTTTTAATGTAATTCTTTTGGTCAATGCGGATCATCAATCCCATTTGATCGAAACGCACTTTATAATCGCCAATGAGTTTTACTTTAGCTTCAAACTCCCCTCCGTAGGTACTATAGTAGAAGGGGGCATCGTCTACGGTGAAACCATAGTGTGAGATTCGCCAGTAATCGCTTTTCGGTGTAACCTGCATGATCAGCTTGTTATCTTTCACTTGCCATTTTTCTGGCTCATTGTACCATTGCATCTTTTCAAGGCTCTGCGCATTGATTTCATTCAGGCAAAGCAGCAACGCGGCAGCTAATAATATTTTTTTCATGTACTGTTCTATATTTTTAAGTTTACCTTGGGTGCTCCAAATTTAAAGATTGATAACCTAACCAAAATGGCTATAAATAACCATCGGTCCTCTCCACATGTGCGCGAATTGCTAGATATAAAATTATTTTCGCAGCCCTTTTCGGGGCTTTCCCAGACCGATCTTCAGCTTGATGACTGTAAACAGATTGCTCTGCTATACGCCAAACTTGAGAATACAATCAGTGTGCTCAGTGATCTGGAGTCGAGAAAGAGTTATATTTATACAGGCGGGCTTGCTGATCAACTGGGATTTGAACCAAAGCAGACTGAAATCAATTCGATCTGGGAAGATGAACTCCTGAGCAGGGTGCATCCTGATGATCTTCAGCGCAAGTACCGTTTGGAGTTTACTTTTTTTCAATTGGTGAAGTCTATTGGTCTAGAAGAGCGTTTGAATTACAGCTTGATCACAAAACTGAGGATAAGTGATGTTGACGGCAAATACCATTTGGTCAGGCATCGGCTGTTGTATCTGAACGGTACGCAACAAGGAGATGTCTGGCTGGCGCTTTGTCTGTATAATAAAGTGTATGACCATCCGGGTTTTGATGTTCCGGACGGGGTGATCCTTAATACGAGAACTGGGGAAATCATTGAAAGCGAGCAGGGGAGGTTCGAAGATTTGCTTTCCGCCAGGGAAATTGAGGTTCTTCAGCTGATTAATCATGGACTAAGAAGTAAAGAGATTGGTAGTAGATTATCTTTAAGTATCCACACTGTGAATAGGCACAGGCAGAATATATTTCAGAAACTTAATGTGAACAATGCGATGGAGGCCTGCAGGCTGGGAATGGCTACCGGATTATTAATGTAAAATCCTCGGGGAATAGGATATTAAAGCTACATCATGTTTCTATCTTGCACAAATACATAAGCAAATGGTAATCCGGAAAACAAGTGGCCCGTCTCCACTAGCTTAAGGAGATTTGGGGCTAATATTATCATTATAGAGACTATAAAAAAAGCGAAACATGCTTTGGAATAACAGGGAATGAGTGTTTTCGAATATACCCAGATACTGCTTGTATTTTAATTATTTGGTTTTGATTAGTCTACGACCCAATTTAGCGATTTCTGACTGGACAATCTTCTAAAACGCTCTATCATTACATTAGATTCAATAGTTGTTCGTGGCGGTGGAGATGCGTTTTTGGCGGCAATACCATCCCAGAATGGGCAGATATTTCTAATCTAAAGATGATTAACACTTCAGGAAATACGGCTTATGGTAACATGCTCGCGACAGCAAAAAACATTGTCTACTTTTTCTTGTTCTCCAATAAATTTTAATATGCCTGAAGGACCATCCATTGTTATCCTAAAAGAGAAAATTTCCTATCTGAAACACAAGGTCGTTTCTGAGGCTTCGGGTTACGCAAAAATTGATATGGATTCCTTCTCAAACAAGAAGATTCTGGATTTTAAATCCTGGGGCAAACACTTTTTCATTTGTTTCAGTGATTTCACCATCAGGATTCATTTTGGATTGTTCGGTAGTTATCAGTTCCACGAACCTAAAAAGGTAAATCCGAAGTTGGCTTTGCATTTTAATAATGACGATGTGTATTTTTATGTTTGCACAATTGAATGTCTGGATGGGCCGCTGGATGAGAAGTATGATTTTACAGCCGATGTAATGAGTGATCACTGGGACGCTGCTAAAGCTCTCAAAAAAATGAATGAGTTACCCGAAAAGCAGATCGCTGATGTATTGCTCGACCAGCATATTTTTAGCGGAGTAGGAAACATAATCAAAAATGAAGCATTGTATAGGGCCGGAGTGCACCCAGAAAGCCGTATAGGTAAAATTCCTATTGCAAAGCTAAAAACTGTAGTAAAAGAAGTCCGGGATTATAGTTTCGATTTTTTGAAATGGAAGAAAGTTGACCAACTGACTAAAAACTTTGAGATTTACCGAAGAAAAGAGACAAGGTCTACCGGGAAACCGGTTCTGAAAAAGGATACCGGCCATAGCAAGCGCAGCAGCTACTTTTCTGCTGATGAACAGATGTTGTACAAATAGGATCGGTAGCGAATTGTAACGTAACTGTTTGTGTAATTATCGTTATTTGAATGTTCTCATAATGATAACAACCCAATTGAATCAAGTACAGACCTGTAAGTTCCCGGATATTATTGTTAGCATGTTTAACAAAAACAAGGAATTTCAATATTTGTCAACTCATAAATATCAACAAAAAAATAATTGTGATTTTTGATCAATAATTATCTTCAGATTTATATCTAATTACACGCTTCATATATGATCAGATTTTATTTAAAGACATACCTGCTGACTGCAGTGTTATCACTAATCACTATTATTCCTGTGATGGCCCAGTTTTCAAAAACCAAAGCAATTTTTACAATGAACATCACCAACAGGGCCATTCAGCAGGACTCAGTGTTCATGAAAAAAATGCTCGGCGCTGTCACTAATCGGCTGGCAAAGGTTTATCCGGAGGGGATACAGGCCAGAGACCTTGTCCTAAAAAGTGACCTGCTAGAGCTGCAACTTAGCGGGAAAGTAGATACAACACTGGTAAAAAAGATGCTGAACCGCACCGTTAACCTTAATTTTTACAGCGGTTATAATGATGCACTAAAGGTTATTGCCGCACTAAAGACAAAGGATAGCGGGAAACTGCTTTTTTTTCCACCAGCAGAAATAACAACAAGTTTAACGTATCTGGCTACTTTTCAGGCTAAGGATACTGTAGCTGTACGAAAACTTACACGCTCGGAGGTTTTAAAGCCAGGTTTGAAATGGTATTTCGTTTCCCGGCCGGAAAATATCACAGAATTGTACCTGCTGAATACCGGGCAGCCTATTATTATCGGTGATCAGGTAATACATGCGGCACCTTACTTTCAAAAGCAGGGGCAACCAGTTGATACTGCCAACACGTATGATAATGTAACACAGGTGATGATCCTTCTCAATGAACCCGGAAGAATTAAGTTTAGTAATTACACAAGGGAGCATTTATGGGAAATGGTGGCCATTGTTAGTGGTGATGAACTGATCATGGCAGCGCTGGTCACTTCAGAGATCAATGAAGGCAGTATGCTGATCAATAGCGGCAATAATGCGAAAGCTTCCGGTGATCTGCTAGATAAGATAGGATATCCTTTTCCAGCCACTGTGAAAGTGATCAAGTGTATGGTGGATTAGCATTTTATCCACCAAAATTCTGGAGGAACCTTGCATCTGGTGGAAATCTACGCATTTACATACCCTTCAATTGTGATCCCCGCAGAAATATGAACTTTGCCATCCTTTCCTTGTTTAGCCCTGGCATTGCAAATACAACGCAAAATGTCCCAATTGCATTGAGGCATTTCGTGATCCCGCTGGGATTTGCACCTAGTGGTAAAATCAGCGTTTAAATAGCATTTTATGGGGTTTTAGATTTATACTCACCTAATCTCTCACGATTTTTTCCGATACGTTTGAGCTGCAATTGCTATGATTTAAATATAGCAAAATATTACATAGAGAGAGATAAGGACTAAAATATTAACTCCATAAAAACAATTAGATGTAAATTTGGAATATTTCCCGAAAGCAAGAATTATTAACTACGTTATGTCCCTGCTTTAAGAAGCTAAATCTTTTACCACAGCAAGTTAATGGAAGACTCAAGCATAATTATATACCAAACTGAAGATGGTACTACAAAAATAGAGACACGTTTAGAAGATGAAAGCGTGTGGCTTACGATTGATCAGATGGCTGAACTTTTTAGTAAGTCGCGTTCAACAATAAATGAGCATATTTTGAATATCTATAAAGAAGGTGAGCTTACTAAAGAGGCTTAGTAGAAAAATCGGAAATTCCGATTTTTCTACTAAGCCTACAAATTACTACAACTTAGATGTTATTATATCTGTAGGTTATCGGGTTAAAAGTCTGCAGGGTACAAAATTTCGTCGATGGGCAACTGCCAGACTTAAGGAATACATTGTGAAGGGATTTGCAATGAACGATGAATTATTAAAACAAGCAGTTGGAGGTAATTATTTTGAAGAATTGCTTACCCGTATTCGTGATATACGTTCCTCTGAAAAAGTCTTTTGGCGTAAGGTACTCGATGTCTATGCCACAAGTATTGACTACGATCCAAAAACAGAAGTGTCGATGTTATTTTTTCAGACAGTACAGAATAAAATGCACTGGGCAGCTCATGGACATACAGCAGCCGAAATTATTTATCAGCACATTGATGCTAACAAAGCTAATTTAGGCTTAACAAATATTAAGGGAACCAGGCCAACTAAACAAGAAATTGATACTGCTAAGAACTATCTTGATGAAAACGAATTAAGTCTACTTAATAGAATGGTATCCGCGTATTTAGAATTAGCGGAATTACAGGCGCTTAACCGTAAGCCTATGTATATGAATGATTGGATAGCTCGCTTGGATGATTTTATTACAATGACAGGCAATGAATTGTTGCAAAATGCAAGTACAGTAAGTCATCAACAAGCTTTAACAAAGGCAAAGGAAGAATATAACAAATTTAAAGAACAAAATAGAAACCAGATTACTGAAGTAGAGAAGCATTTTCTTAAGCAAATTGAAGAGGCATCTAAAAACATTCAGAAAAAATAAGGTAATAAGCTGTTTGGAAATGTTCCTAATGTAAAAAGCCCCACATTTCTGTGAGGCTTTTCGTGATCCCGCTGGGACATGAACTTCGTTCAATTTTCAGCGTTTAAAGTCTATCTCGAAGGGTTTTTAAAAGCGACTCACCGAATCACTCACCTTTTTGTCTGTATTTTTTAGTTGCAATTGCTATGACTTAAAGGTATCCAAATTTTCCTAAATCAATTAAAATAATAAAAATTATATATCATAAGAATAGGGGTTCGAGCTGGATCAGTCAATTGGCTGACCATAAAAAGTTGGCCGCAGTTTTGGCAATTGAAGGATGGTGGGCCGCCCGGTGATTACGATGATTGGTCAAGACAGTCAAAAACAAAAGTTGCGCGTGGAAGCCATGCGGCATTTTAACAATATGAATTCATTTGAAAAAAATACGGAACTAATTGCAGCTACCGAGGCAGATTCGAATGCTTTTTATGTGAAAGTAAACAGGACAACCGGAACACGATTGCGCAAGGCCTATCTGGAGATAAAGACTGCTGCTGGTGCAGGAAGAAACGAGGTTTCATAATTGAAGAACAAGGACAGCAAATAACGGTTAACCTCTTTTTTGAAGGGCTGCCGGTAACCCGGTGCCCTTTTATTTTATTACTTCTGCGTAAATTCGCACAAATGATTAAAGATCCCATCGTTCATCTCCGTAAATCAATACGTTCCAATATATCCACGATAATGCATTTTGTGGATGACAACTACATATTGAGAAGAGATGATAAGGCGGTTGTGCCTGGTCAGCCGATATGTATGTTTTGTGGGGCTAAAAATTCGATAACAAAGGAACATATTATTCCAAGGTGGGTATTCGCAAACGACCCGAAAAGATTTTTCAATATTACTCTGAACGGTCATGGCCAAACTTACAGCAAGTCTACCATCCCAGCCTGCGGCAGGTGCAATTCAAAATTACTCAACCATCTTGAAAAAAGGATGCAGTTTATCTTTAATGACATAGATCCGGGTAACAAACCTTTTATATATGAAGAACTGGAGGATATCATCAGGTGGCTGGAAATCATCGACTATAAATTTCATATCATGAACATTTCCAAGCGCTTTCTAAGTCCCAAAGAAGGAGATCATATCCCATATCTAAAAGATTTCCCCATTTATATGCTTTTGCCTGAAAAAGATTTTTCTCCTGCTAAGGCACTCAGTGAGATCCGCAAAACCTTACATCGGATTAGTGTGAAAAATAAGGAGCATCGCCTCAATTCACTGTTGATCTTTAAGACCAGTAAGCCGTCAGATCACTTCTTTCATACACTAAATGAGTTCATATTTTTCGAAATGCCCAAATATGGCATTGCCATCTTCTATTTTCTAAAAAAGGATTTTTCCACCGATAAGGATGCCCATGATGCGGCAATGGAGATTATCAAAAAAGTCTACTAATAATATTGAATGATACAACTAAAAAAGGCCGAGATTATGTTGCTGATTAACTAGCATCATTTTATCGATTTCTTTCGAAGAGAGGTATTTAGGACTAAGGATTAGAATTTTTAGAATCTGGCGCAGGTAATCATTAGCAAGCATAACTACAGGTATGGTTTTTTGATCTTCTGTCTTGATTTCACGTTTCTGATCCGCTTTGTGACTTCCGTGTACAACCGCAGACCGGTAGTCATAAATTTTTTTTACGTTATTGAAAATTACCATTGGATCTATTATTTCCTTGGATTCGCAGGTAATCAGTGTGGTAATTCTCAGTGCAAGTTTATGGGTAAGTTCGCTTTTTTCATTATCTCCCAAAAGCATTTCAAGAGCGATGATTATGTCAATGATTATGTCCTCTTCTGCCTGTCTCATCATGGATTTATAAAATCTTTTCAAGGCAATTTCGAGCTTGTTCTCAGGATTAGAAGCTACTGAATTCAGAAGTAGTCTAAGCAAGTTCAAGTCTTCCTCTGTTACCACCGGAAAGTTTTCCTTCTTCCAATAAAAATCATCAAAATTGTTTGGGTATTGCCTGACTGAAGTCCCCTTAAGATGCTTGAGGTCATATCTAACTTGATTTGCCCATTGGAATGGGTGAACGATGACTTGGGAATAGCCTGAAGTAATATCTGTGGCCAGTTTTAGGACAGAGAAAAACCTTTCTATTTTGTCGTGTGGATAAATTTGTGGATGACCAAAAGCATCATACTGATAGAAAGTAGGTTGCTTTGGAGAAGTATAGTTCTTGAGGACCAGTTCGTGGGTAGCCGAATAGATAAGAGGATCAGCTATTGCGGGAGAAAAGGACTTAATGCTAAATTTTGCCTTATGCGTGTCTTCGTCAATTCTCCTAATCAACATGTTTTCCGTCAGGGCAAAATGGTCACATTCAAATACGGTAAACAGAATGGGGACGGCAAGGTCGAAATTCAGTGTTTCTGCATAGATGAAGTTCTCCAGTGGCCAATAGATCGCTTCAAGTCTATCAATCCTGAAATCGTATTCGTGTAGATAATAATAACCTATGATAATGTCCTTTATGAAATTCTCGGAATGAATATACAAGATAGTGTCATTCTCAGAAACCGTGTCTTTGTAGTATTTATAGAACTCAGGTATCGATATTAGAATTTTGACAAGCTCTTGAAAAAGTTCGTCAACTTCCAGATCGATTTTAGGGGTAAAGTTTGCATTCTTTCGACGAAAGAATTCCGAAATGTCCGGTTTCATGGAATGATAGGTTAGCCTGGGAAACTGTCCATTTTCATAAGATATCTCCGGATAGGTTTTGAATGGTGCTATGTAATATGCATCTGAAATCTCTTTTTCAAGTAGAAGGAGCGTTTTTTTAACTAAATCTACAAGTTTAGAGAACAGTTCTTTTTTTCTGATCATCATTCACGAAAATAGCAATTTGTAACAGATTCCTTTGTGGTCAAACTTTGGGCTAGTTATTTATTTTTCTCATTTTTACACTGCGCAGATAGGCTGCACACTTCGATTATATTTTTGCATCCATAAATAAGTTTAGATATGCAAGTAAACACGGCCGAATACCAAGATCATGCACTATTCGAGGATATTTTACAATATGCTAAATTTTATAAGGATCTCTCCTTTTTGAACATGCATTGGTTGAACCAGGGTACAAGTGGGGCGATAAATATGGATACCTATATTTTTACCTCGATCCAGGGGACTTTAGAATCGATATTTGATATTGTGAAAAAGGGACGGATAAATGATGGTTATGCGTTGCTTAGGAAATATTATGATTCTTCGATTATCAATCTATATACCAATCTATATATAAGTGATCATTTTTCAATTGAGAATTTTGTAGTGGAAAAGATTGAGAATTGGCGTCGGGGCACTGATACCATCCCCAGCTTTGGCAAAATGTCGGAATACATCCTTGCCTCAGATAAGGTTAAGGAAATAAGTGCTTTGCTTTATGCAAATGGTGGATTCAAGAGCAGTGTTTTTGAAAGTATCAGGCAGCGCTGCAATGACCATACACATTATCTTTACTATCACACGGTATTGCTCAATGACAACAAGGTCTATCTCAAAGAGCGGTCCGCGGTTTTGGAGCGATTTAGAACTGACCTGCGTGAAATTTTTGTTCTTCACCTGGGGTATCTCTTTTATTTAAATGATCATTATATGATGTCTTCGGATTACCTGGATTTACTTGAATGCGGGGAGAGACCATCAGAAGAACTTCAGTATGAAGTGGCTCCATTTGTCCAGCGAATTTTTGATGAAGTGATCAAGCCACTTAGACTCGATATTGCCGATGCAATCAAGGGACATACCAAAATGAGACTCTCTTAACAAATAAATAGAAATGACCAAAGAAGAACTGAATAGCATGAAGTCGGACGATCTTCCATTTATCCCTGCACTGAATGAACTTTTTGTCAAAATTTATGCAGTCAAAAAAGCTGATGAACAGGCCAAAATACGCAAGACCACAAGTGGCAATTATCTTTGGCGTGTTCAAAGCCGTATTTGGGACATCAAGCAAAATATTGAAGATATAGCATTAACCGAGCAATTGATTGCCGGACATGACCCGGGGTTTTCAAAACTTGATAAAACGGTCAATGCCGCAAAGCTCATACGTTACGATTATGAAAACTTCTTCCTTAAGATGGGCAAGATGAGAGATCTTTTCCTACAGCTTATTAATGAGGTAATGTTACTCAACCTCAAAAAAGCTCCGAACATGGAGAACAAGTTATTAAAGGTGCTAAGTTCTACTGATCCCAATTTTGTAAAGGCATGGGCTGACATTACAAAAGATCTGGATGAATTGAAACCGTACAGGAACCATATTGCCCACAATGGATTTATTGAGATACCAGATCTGGCACTGGTAAATGCTTTTTACACTTTCGATATGAAATTTGAGAACCGATTGGAAGAATATAGACATGAATTTGTAATCAGTGACACACAAAGGGAATTGGTTGATAAATTTTCGGCTGTGATCAGATCACATCTGGCAAACATTGACCAGTATCTGAAATTGATATATCTCTTCTTATATGCACCGTTTATCAAAAATCTAGATTCGATGATTGAAAAAAAGTAGCATGCATAATCAATGCACCTTTAACGGAGCTACCTAATTTTTGTGAATTCAACTTTTATCTCATGATCCTTTATCATGTGAAATGTCACATTATCGAAGCCTATCCGTTTGGCCCATTTTCCGGTGGGTGTACAAAATGCGGCTTCAGCATCTGTAAACCCTTTTTCTTTGAGTTGCTGAAAAACACTGAGATTTGTAGATTGACCGTTTTCACAATAACTAAATTCGGCGTGCTTTGACCACGAACCTATAACCGAATGGATGACGTCCCGGTCTGTGATATATTGAAATACCTCTGTAAATAACCGATAGCCGTATCCCTTGGAAATAAACTCTTCTGAGACCTTGATTACAGTAACCAGCTCATTGTTGGCACCCAGATAACCCTCTGCCGTTCCAATCAATGTTTGCATGTCTGAATGGGTAAAAGCATGAAAGGCCACACTGTGTTCATTTTCTAATGTGTATTCTAGGTGCATAAAGGTTGATGGTTGGATGTGCTATTCAATTTATACTTGCCTTTTATTCAGTCAATAAAGAGTTAAAATATGTAAATTTGATAACTAATCAGATTTTATGGGCACTAAAAAAAATATATTAATCATCAGGGCGTGCGGAGTGAGTGGGGAAACAGAGGAATGCGATAATATAAAATGCCAAGCAAAGTTGTATGGCATTGATGTGGAGGAGTATTGTCCAAAAGACACCGCTGAATTACATGTATATCTCTTGAACCATGGTGTTAATTATGATTATATTTACCTCAGTTCACATGGTAATGCAGAAGGGTTTGGAAGCGAAAATGGCCTTATCGATCTATCCTGGATAGATTTTGGTAGCCTGCTCTGTGAATCCATGGTCATGAAAGAGGATTGCATTGTGTTTTTGTCTTGTTGCAGGGGTGGTTTGAACCAGGTTGCTTACGATCTTTTCTATTGTTGTAATAAAGTTGCCTATATCGTTGGTCCCCGACAGAGCTTGTATCCGAGGGATATGCTGATCGGCTTCAATATTTTATTGTATAATCTAGAACACAGGGGAATTGATCCGATTGTCGCATGCGAAAAGATAAAGCTGGGAACCGATATCAGGTTTGTATGCTTTGATAGATTAGAGACTGAAACCGATGCAGGATATAAAATGCATGTGCAGGAAAATAACAGAGAATGGCTTGATCAGGTGAATCAGGCGAGGGAAAGGGCTAATGAACCTATGATTGAAGCACCAGGTGAGATTAGGATACTCCGATAACAGAATTTGAAATGGAAGAACATTATAAACACAGGCGTGCACGCTATGAAGCTTATATAGGATCTTATCCTGATTTTTGGAGCTATCTAAGAAATTACCACAATGCATTCAAGGCATTGGTAGAGAGCCTTGATGCCCATCGCAGAAACGTTGATGCGGTGGCTTACCCATTACTTTTTATTGCACGCCATTGTATGGAGCTGGGTTTCAAAGCGAACATAAGATATTTCGAGAAGTATTCTGAGAAGATTGACCATGTGAACTCCAAAAGCCATAATCTTGAGGCACTTTTCAAAGCCTTTAAACTTCATGTTCATGCGATGGTCAAAAATCTAGAAGATAAATTTACATCCAAATTTAACCCAGAAGACATCGAGGCATTTGACGAGTATTGCCAAGAGGTAGATAAACTAAATGCTCAGTTCCATTTGTTGGACAAGGGTTCCTATAGCTTTCGTTATCCAGTTGACAATGACAATAACGCGGTTTTTGCACCAGGACAGAAGATCAACGTGCTGGATGTTATTGAACTGTTTGAAAAAACAATGACCCTGCTGTACTATTCTGCTAGCGTTTTTGCAAAGTATACGGATTATGCCGATAACATCGAGCAAATGTATCAGGATGAAATGCGGAGTGCATATGAGGATGAGATGAGGAGCTATTACAGCGATAATTAAACCGGTTTTTCGGAGCCCAGATTTTGTTTCAAGGTTTGCAGTAAAAAGCTGCACACTGAACCAGATAGGTTTACGGCAAGTTCAGAATGCCTTGCAGACGGTTTGACTTTACGACTTGTCCCGCCATGAGCATCACTGAGTTTATTTCTCAATCCTCCTAAACCTTCTATCACTGTCTGGCACCCGCCAAGTATCTGTTTGAATAATGGCTGGGTATGCTGATCTGGCGAAAGCTTCAAGGCATTTGATACTAGTTTATAGAGCTTATTTAATTCCAAACTATCATCAAAGTCCGTATTTGTCTCATAAAGGATGTGCTTAAAAACCGTTTCCATCAATGTGCGTGCAGAAGTTATTGCACCTTCAGGGTCTTCCTTCATACGTCTCAATGCTTTGTTCCAAGCTTCGCTTACATAATGTTCATCTACTTCTTTGGTAATTGCTGTAATCAAATTATGATGAGATTGAGGAGCGGAGGAAACCGAAGCATTCAGCAATGGTTCAAACTCTTCGTTCAGGAATACCTTTCGCTCATAGTAGCTTGGCAAGTGTGCTTTGATAAATTGCCAAAAGCTAAAAATTGAAGTATTCTCAATAATAAATTTTGGAAGATGTGTTTTTAGATATTCGTTTTGTAAGAGCGCTTTCCTCGTAAGATCATAATTCTCTTCTTCAGGTGAACCACCTATTGCACGTGAAACACAGGCGTTTTTAAGGACATTTGCCTTCTTAAAGTAATTCTTCTCCTCCTTGCTCCAGACATCTATAATTCGCTCCACATGACTTTCAAGGGCAGAAATGGATCTTAAATCCCGGACAATGGGATCAATCTTGCCCACATAGTTAGATTCTGGTATGTATCCCTCTAATATTATGGTGATGCTTTCGAAGAAATAATCTGTACCTTTTTCGAACATGTGGTTTAAAAAGTTGGCAAGAACATCCTCATAAGGTGTAAAATCTCCCAAAAAGGAATAAAAATCCTGTTCTCTTTTTTGTACTTCGTTAAATGCTGTCGTGTATATATCAGTAAGATTGGACTTGTTGCAAAGTATGAGAAACTCGTTTCTTTTAATATATTCATGAAGCCCAATGATTTTAAGGTCATCATAAAGTGGCTTAAGTTTGGCAATTAGATGTTGCATAAGCTTAAAGGTACGAGATTTTGGGAATCTTCGATAACAGCGAGATTTATTATCTTTATTCCCAGAGCTGTACAAATAGGGATGACTCTATACTTTCTAATTTCTCACACGGTGGTAAGGACATTCCCATAGAAACGGCACGTAACTACTTTGTCGACAAAAAAGGAGATGTTGCTATAAAAGGTACTGCTATCCAACCAGAACATCGGCTTTTCAAGATTGTGCCTGTAAACCCTGCCAAAAAATAACAGTCAATTCATCCACTGTATATGACCAGACCAATCGGATGGTCATTGTTTCAACCATTTTCCGCTACAATTTTGCTTCCGTAAACTTAAAAACGGAGGTATTATGCAGATCGAGATCCTAACCAAAGAAGAGCTCCACAGGTTCAAGTCTGAACTTATTGAGGAGATCAAACAGACCATCAAAACAAGTGAAACGGTAACCAACAAGCAATTCCTCCGCAGTTCGGAGGTAAGGAAGCTATTGAAGATTTCATCTGGCACCTTGCAGAACCTTCGCATAAAGGGAATACTTCCCTATGAAAAGATCGGTGGCATATTCTACTATGCACATGCGGACATCGAACAGTTGTTGGGCGAAATCAGAAATGCACTGGCACAAACGGAGCAGGCGGTAAAGATTATGGAACTCCGAACGGTAGGCGATATTAACCTGCACCAGACAGATACAAGTCTGTTCTACAGCCTGATGGAGCATAAAGGCACAAATCCCAAACTGTTCCTTCTCCAGACATTCGGATGCGCACATCAGAAATCCGTCAGCTAGCGGTATACGATGTTCATAATGTCTTATTGCCTTTATTGCGCCCTTTGTGGGGATAAACGCAGATATTGGATTATTGTTTAATAGTCCATCCTTACTATAGAGCAGGTTTCCATCGGTAAAGCACCCCGATAAAAAAGCGGCTATTTTGCTGTACTGCGTCAATAACCGATTGCTTGCCATGGCAGATAATGGTAATCGTTCCATGTTGATAATAGCTGTTGGCGAAATCCTGCATTTCATAATCTATTCGTGTTGCAGTTCGGTAATTACCAATAGGCAATAGTCGCATTTAGAATAGCCTTGATTGTCGTTAAAGCAGCCTTGGGAATTATGAGTGTAACTGTTCTGCGAAAAACTGAAGATCTGTAGCGGTTCGAACTTCTGGGCGAGCCGATGGATAAACTCCCTGAAATGGACAGCGTGTTCGGCTTCTGGTGATAATTTTGATGGTTCCATATTGATCTCATTTAATTTTAAAATTAAATAAGCCTCAACAAGTGGATGCCATAATTACAATAGGGTTGGCAACCCACTTAGTCTAATGTAACTTGGCTCTGACAAAGTCACCCTTCCTTTCAGAGGTGCTCCCACAAAAGACCTAAGCGAGCACCAGCCCTATAGCAAATATAGGGTTTTGGTTGCTCAACTTACTCTCGCGGGAATAAACTGTCAGATTTAGTTGCGTGGCTTGTTAGCAATTCCTTTACCTATGATAGAACTGCAATATCATTTTTTGTTCCTTTATTTTTTCATAAAGCTAATTTAAGAAAGATTACTTTTAATAGCAAATTTGCTATTAATTATTTTGTTTTATAGCTGTCTATTTGTTTTGTGAAGTATCTAAAAGACGAAGATTTTATTAAGAAATTCGGCCAAAAGCTGAAGCAGGTACGCGAAAGCCGTGGACTATCTCAAGAACAGCTATCATTACTAACTGAAGTATCACAAAGCCAGATAGCAAGAACTGAACTAGGACAGGTTAACACCAGCATTAGCCATGTTTCGATTTATGCGAAGTTCTTAAAGGTTGACCCGAGAGATTTGTTTGATTTTTCTGAATTAAATTCGGGAAAATGAAGAGACTCGTATCCCTTTAAAATTGAAGTAGCATAGTTAGGTTGAAATTTGAAATACAGCCAAAGATGTTTTTTTTAATTGGCAAATTGATTTGGAGAAAATAGAGTAAAAGTCTTGAATTCAATTCTGGTAAAATTTCACTTAGCAGAAGGCTTTTAATTTTTTAAGGTTTTACCAATATTATCTCGTTCGAGTTCATTCCATATTTTATAAATAATTCTGGTGTGTTTTCTTCTTTTATGCCTTCCATCATTAATAATGCTTTAGCCTGTTGGAAAGCTTTGCCAACAGAATGACCAAAACCAATTGAAGAATAGAATTGTGAAGAAAAAACTCTTGCTGCTTCATCTCCAATTGATGTATTCATTCCTATTGTTGCATCTACAAATTGAGATACTGCTTCAGCTTGATTTCTAGAATAGCAAGTATTAAAAAATACAAGTCTAATATTTTCTGATGACGCCATCATCGTTTGAACGATAGCTTCTTTGCTAACCAATTTCGCAGTACCATCTTGAGCTTGAAAAACTATTTCATCTTCGTTTGAACCATGACCGCTGAAATGCACTATTGTAGGATTAAAATCATTCAAAGCTTGAAGCAAATCCATTGGTTGTAACGCCCAGCAAGATTCAAGTTTTACAGAATCTCTGAGTTTCGCTTTTCTTATCATATCCGAAATAGATCGAGCTTCTTCGTCGAGACGCAATTGCACCTGATCTATTGGATTGGATGCCAAAAATAAAACTGTGATTTTCTCGGGAATATTTTTTAATTCCTTGATTTCATTTAAAGTATTTCGATGCAATTTATCATGAAGATATAACGTTGAATTTATATTTCTTAAGCTTCTTTCCTGATCTTTAGTGATTTTTTCAGCTTCAGCATTTCTTTTTTTATCGAGATTGCTTTGTTCTTTCTCAATTTTGGTTTGGTAATCAAAAATTTCCTTTTCTTTCTTAGCAATCTTAGTTTCTATATCTGCTATTTTCTTATTTGTATCAGCTATGTTTTTATTATATCGCTCAATCTCTTTCATTTTTGAGTTGACTGTACTTACAATCTTTGTACGTTTAATCGACTCAGATGCTGAATTTATTTTTTTATTCAAATCAGATAGTTTTACAAATTCCTTTGCCTTGTCTGAATTTAAACTAGCAAGTTCCCTTTGCTTACTAATTTTTGAATTTCGATAAGAATCTATTAAAGCCATATTAAAATTTTCTAAAATATTTTACTAAATAGGTTTACTTGCAAATTCATCAATTTCCGATGACATAGAAACAGTTTTGGCTTTTCCTTTGACCAGTGTTTACAAAGTTGTTAAATCGAGTCGGAAATATTTACCCCTACAAAAGTCCATTAGAAGCCAAGAACCAAATGTTTACACTTCAGCCCATTTGACGCAAAACCCTTGCAAGTGTTAATTTTGGGATTAGTTTATCTTTCTCCCATAAACTGTAATTTTTATAGTTGGTATAATTTGTATTTGAATACCTTTTCCTAATCCAATACTAAAGCTCTTATTGTCAACTTTTCTTCCATTTTCATCGTAAAAGGTACCTAAAGAATATGCAGTCCTTCCATTTGAATGATAGGCAGTTCCTAGCGAAAATGCGGTTCTTCCATTACTATGGTAAACAGTCCCTAACGAATATGCGGTTCTTCCATTTTCATGATAGGCAGTTCCTAATGAATACGCAGTTCTTCCGTTTTCGTGATAGGCAGTTCCTAACGAATATGCGGTTCTTCCGTTTTCATGATAAGCACTTCCTAAAGACCATTTTGCTCTCCCGTTTGAATGATGTGTTGTTGACATAATTAGTTTATTGTTTTTTTTAGTTTTTTTAGCTCATTTGACTCAGCCTAAAGTTACCGTATTACTGTTGAATCTATATTACTCGGCCATCCAAAGTCCAGCCAAATTCGTTAGCATCAAATGACAATTTCGTCTTGTTGATCATTTGTCTTTAAAACATCAAGCTTTCAAAACTAAATCTAAAATATTGGCGCACCTTATGGGAAACCGTAAACAATTAAAATATGGGAATGGATTGTATAAAAAGAGAGATAGAGTTAAAGAACTTTAAACTAAAATAAGGTAATCAGCTGACAATTAAAAACAGCAATTTAAACGGTAATAGTTGACTGCAATTCTACAGAATATGGTGCCGATTGGTTAAGCGAATCAGGAATGATCTCCAATCATTTCCGCTAAATCTAAATTAATGCTCACCATCAACCGCAACTCAGGTTGTCTTTTGAACCAATTAAAATACTTCATATCTTAAGGTGCCAATTTGGTACCTTAAGATAAGATAGGTTATCACGAATTGTGATAACCTATCTTATTGTGAAAATCTAGCGACTCATCCCTCTGCCACGGTCATTTTTCTGGCTATTTTTTTGCTTCCTGAAGCTTACGGTATAATTCCCTGCTTTCTAATACACTGGTATATTCCCGTACCGCCTTTGAAATACTTCCCTGCACATCCTGCCATTTTAGCTTTCCATCCATCAGTTTTACGGGAACATTAAAGTCGATATCGTTATAGTACATTAGGGATGACTTAGCGGTGTTGGGATCGACATTTGGGTATTCTGGCAGTAGTAATCCAATATTTCATTCAAAGGCATTTCCAGTAACAGGTAATGCATATCGATAAAATCCTTGATCCGTTGTCCACTATTCACAATTGCATTAATCTTCATGGCCGATATATCCTGATTGGACATCATCCTTATGCCTTCGATTGTTTCTATTGGCCTGATAGATGGATACTTGTGCGAGATAAAATCAAAATCAACTTCGCCAATGCTACCACTTACATAGTTGCTCTTGTGGCGTTTTACATCTGCGCCATAGCTGTTCCTTAAGTATACAGCGAGTTCATCACCATCAAAGTCCGAAGAGCTAAACAGGTCGATATCTATGGATTCCCTGTGGCCGATCCTCAGGGATAATGCGGTACCGCCTACAAGGTAAAAGGAGTTGAGCTGATGGTCTTGCATCAATGTCTGGATTAGATCCAGTGTCCCTGGTGTAACTGTTTCTTTGTGTAACATCTGAGTTTTTCTTTGCTCAACTGAAAATATATGCAAACGGCCTCCATGGTCATATCAGAAAGATAGGTGATGTCTTCTTTGAGGGCTCGGATTACGTTTTCTCTACCATAAAACCTGATCATCTCTTCCCAATCCATTGTATTGCCTTTATCAAGCACGCGTTCGATAACAGTTTTGTAACTCCTGCTCCAATCCAGTTTTTCGAAATCAAAGTCCCAGAACAGTACCTTTGGAAGGTCTGGTCTTCTGACCTTTTGTATCAGTGGATGTCTTTCAATTTTGATTTCATCGTTTTCGAATGGAACCTTTTTTTTCGAAAGATAGTTGTTCAATGTATGATAGTTATAGGTTGGGTAGCTGTCGCAAAATCCTTTCAGACTTGAAAACACATCGATATCTGTACTGGCAAATCTTTTCCAGTGCACAACGATTACTCTTTTGTTCAATTCCTTTAACATCCTACAAATCTAATCAAAACAGGAATTAATGCCTAATATTTTTAAATATTTGTCAGTTGGCTGTGGTTATTAAATTTATTGATTTATATCATAGCTAACTTTTTCTTAAGCATTGCCATATCCTCGCTTACCTTGATATCCAAAATCTTCGCGTAACGCTGGGTAGTCCTGATGTTCGTATGTCCGAGCATCTTCGATACGCTTTCAATCGGAACGCCGTTCAACAGCGTAACCGTTGTGGCGAATGTGTGGCGAGCAATATGTGAGGTCAACTTTTTCTCAATTCCGCACAGGTTAGCAATTTCCTTTAGGTACTCATTCATCTTTTGGTTGCTGGGAACAGGAAGAAGCAAGCCTTTATTAAGGCAAACTTTGTTGGTTGCGTACCTGTCGACAATCTCTACAGCTGTTGACAGTAGCGGAACCGACGATCTTGTTTTGGTTTTCTGCCTATTGGTAAAGATCCATCGGTCGCCATCAATTCCATTTCTGATATTCTCCTGTTTCAGTTTGAAGACATCGACATAAGCCAAACCAGTAAAACAGCAGAAAATAAAAACGTCTCTTACCTGCTTCAATCTCTCCGATAAAAACTCTTTGCCCGCGATATGAGCCAATTCCTCTTTGTTCAGATAAAAGCGATCAACATTCTTCGTTTTGCCTTTATAAGCTGTAAATGACGATTTGTCTATCCATTCATTCTCCATACAGATACGAAGGATTTTCCCGATGTTCTTGATGTTCTTTACCACATAGTTGTTCGCACAGTTCTTATCAGACCTTAGATAATGGTCAAATCCGTTCAGAAATGCCTGGTCGATAGTTCTAATGTCCATATCGGCTACACCATATTTCAAAGGAATAAAAACCTTAAGGTGTCTTTCCAGAACTTTATAATGGTTCAATGTGCCACGGACATAATCTTTACCTACAAGCTGTTCCATCTTTAAATTATGGTCGGCAACCGCTTCCAATAGGGTATGTGAATTTTTAAGCGTACCTTGATAACTTGATTTGATGGCATAGGCAGTAATCGGCAACCCCATATCGAAAACACATTGATGGGCATAATAAACTGCATTCTGCAATTGGTCAAGATGTGTATTTAATATCTTGATTTATTCTTTGGTACCTATGGCTCGGCCGCGCTTAGCGTTCCATCGCTTAGGATCGCAATCACGATTGGTGGCCATCTCCGCACGGTTTCCCTCTACGGTAATCCTCATGTAGATCGGCACATTTCCACTTACATAGTTCTTTTGCTTTTTCAGATAGAAAAGCAGGTTAAAATTGGTCTTCATAATCTCTCGATTTTAGTTAAACAAACATAGCTTTGCTTCTTAAAATACACAAGATGTTTAGTTTGTAACAACCTGTACAATAAATGATTATGTGCAATTCGGTGAGTCAATTTTAACCGTTTTGCCTTACTCACCGAATCACTCACCAAAGTTTTGTGAATTCGTGCGATTTTTGGCAATTCCCTAAAAGTAAAAACCCTGCTAATCGTGCGATTGCAGGGTTTTATACATTTTGATAGTCTTTGATGTGATCCCGCTGGGATTCGAACCCAGGACCACTACATTAAAAGTGTAATGCTCTACCAGCTGAGCTACGGAATCAATTCCTCTTGTTTAAGGAGGTGCAAAGATAGAAATTAAATATTAAGTTGCAACTTAATCCGAAAATAAATTTAAATAATTTTAAGAGATATTTTTTTGTGCGCTCATAACAAGCAAACTTAGCTTTAAAGCCACAATTGATAAATGACTGACCTTTTGATTATTGGTTCATTTTCCTATGTGTCCTTAGCATAAATACTTTCATTTTATATGTCATACGCTTAAAAGTAATTAGTATCACATTTAAAATAGGAACATTCAGAATATATTATTTCAAATACATATTAAAACTATATACATAACATTCCTATGTATAAATATGTATATTGCCCTCGCCAATTAATTTCAATTACATGTTTAGGAATTCCGGAATAGCTAACTACAGGTCTGTTAAATTTTATATGCTTATCGTTTTCTCAATTTTCTCAACGTATGGATATAGTCAGGTAAAATATTCGATCAGAGGCAAGTCAACCAACACCAATGGAGTGGTGTTGAATTCCGGTGATGTACAATTGTTAACAGCTAAAGATTCTGCTCTTGTAAAATATGCAGCACTCATCCAGGGCCACTTCTCATTTGAAGGAATAAACCCAGGAGTATATCTGATTAAGGTTTCCTCATCTGGTTATTATAACGAAACAACTGGTTTAGACTTACGCCAGAATGCAACGGTACTAATTAAATTAAGGGAAGATCCGCAGGCATTAAAAGAGGTACAAATTACTGCTAGGAAAAAAGTGTTCTCCAATCACCTTGGAAACCTAAAGGTCGAGATAGAGAATTCGCTATTGTCAAAAATAGCTGATCCGATCACCCTTTTAACAAAATTACCATCTGTACAGTTAAGTCCTGATGGAGAGAGGCTAAGCATCATCGGCCGGGGTGAGCCATTGATCTACCTTGATCATCAAAAGATCACATTAAATGAGCTGAACTCATTATCCACTAATGATATTAAAAGCATAGAGATTATTAATAACCCATCGGTGAAATATGAAGCAGAAGGACGTACGGTTCTTTTGATCACAAGGGCAAAGAATAAAAGAGAAGCGTTTAATGCTGTTGTTTCAGAAACTGCATCTTTCAAAAGATACTTTCATAATAGGAGCGGATTGAATTTGAATTATAAAAAAGATAAGTTGGAGATCAGAGGAAATATACAATATAACCACCTGAATCTTTGGGAGAGCAACAGCAATGATTTTCGCATACCTGATAAAGATATAGCTTCTGATTATAACGTCCTTTCCATTGGACTGCGGAGACAATTGACAATTGGCGGCGGGCTCTACTATCAGATCAATGAAGAAGATTATCTCTCTTTTAATGTAAGTAACCGATGGCAGAATAGTGATTTTATAAATACAGCTGATAGTTATATCAAACAGCCTGCTTCGGAGAATAATGTATTGACAGACAATACAAATACGAATACCCGTCCGTTGTTCAATTCCAGTATCAATTATAATAAAAAGCTGAAAGGTACAACCGGGCTGATATTTATTGGTGGACAATATTCAAGGGCTACCCAGGATCTGGATAGCAAAATTTTCAATAATTATAATGATACAGAAATTTTGCCCACCCAGGACAGGATGCAGGGATATACTACTGATGTGTTTTCCGGACGGGGGGATTACGAACAGACGTTTTCTAAAACTATCAAGTGGGAGTCGGGTCTCGCAATTTCGTCTGCGCAGTCCAATTCATTTTTAGTGATGCAAAATTATGACCCTTCTTACGGTACGAATGCTAAATTTAAATATGCAGAGCAGATTTATAGTGCTTATACGCAGTTATCTGGTAAATCTGAAAAGCTAACTTATGCTGCGGGATTACGGGCGGAGGATACGAGGGTAAGGGGAGCGGGTGATGAAAATACCTTAAAAATCAAAAAGGATTATATATCAACTTCTTCCCGAAGGCAGAACTGAGTTGGGCGTTGAATGAAAATACCAGTATCGGTTTAAATTATGCCAAAAGTATTAGTCGTCCTAACTACGCTTCCGCAAGCCAGATTACTACCTATATCAATCCATTTTTCGAGTGGGCCAATAATATCAATATAGATCCGACTATCACTGACGAAGTGGGGGCAACATATCAGTTTAAACAAAGCTCTTTGGCTGTATCCTATTATCGTGTTAAAAATCCGGTTTATTACGCCATAGACTATGATGATCAGCTAAACAGATTGAGGATGGTGAATACAAATTATGAGATGGAAACCGGGGTAAACCTGAGTCTAACTGTTCCTTTTACTTTTAAGATCCTGACCAGTACTAATGTGCTGACCGGAGTACTGAATAAAGTGAAAGACCCATTAGCGGTTTTAAATAAATCGACGCCTTACCTGTATTATTATTCCAATAATCAATTGGCGTTACCTGGAGATTATGTGCTGATGATTTCGGGATGGGGCTATACAAAAAGGGTAGAGGGCGTATTTAAGCGAAACGCGATGAGCGCGGTAGATTTTAGTCTATCCAAAACGTTTATGAAAAAACTAAGTTGTATGGTAAGCTACAACAGCCTTTTAAGTACCAAAAATGCTAAAGAAGATTTTACTATCAATAACATTTCCTCCAGAGGAGTATATTATCTGGATGTTAGAGAGTTTTCACTGGGTTTAAAGTATTCGATAGGAGGCATAAAGGATTCGAAGTATAAGAACAAAGCGGTCGATGATAATATCAATAGATTATAAATTCAACGGCTTCATTGCAGAATATTCCAGCCTCATTTATTGACTTTGTGATTGTATGTAGTCGCCAATCTTTTTGACAACGGGTTTCAGTAAATTGTATTCAGATTTCCACGTGCTCGAACTGTCTTCTGTTACCATGGTGATGGTGCCCAGGAAACTGGCTTCACAAAATACCCGGTAATCTGTTCCTTCCTGGGGTTTAAGAATTAATAACTTCCGAGGTTTTCCTTTATAAATATCTTCGTACTCATATTGCTGCATGGTTCAAATATATGGGTAATGAAACGTGTTTTTAAGGTATTTATATAACTTCGCTGGTATGCAGTTTATTGTAGGAAATTATTTGAGCAGCCTCGTCAGAAAAGGCCCCCAAGCTATCCCATAACCTGTTCTTTGTTTCTTCTGTCAGCAGGAACAGGTCTAACAGCAAGATCAAAAAAAAAGAGATAATGCTAATCGTACTTATTAAGCCGCGTTAATCCATTTAAGCCTTTTTGCTAAAATTCCTCGTCCAGATAGATCTCGTGCACCAGGAATTTTACTTTAGGCAATATCTCCAATAATTCGGTAACATCATCAGAATCAATATGGTAGATCGTCTCGTCAGAATCCATGATCTCTGAATCGGGAATAAGTTCGAAAAACTTTATGGGCATGTCTGTTTCCAGCTCTACTGCCTTAACGTATTTTACACCATTATTTTTCCAGCTTTCTAAAATGTCGGTACTGAACTGGTGATAAGGGTTACTTTTCTCATTTTCCATGAGGTAAAGCTAATCTATTCTATGATTAATTTTCAGTACGTAGCCATATTAAATCAGCGACCAGAACAGATACTAATCTTAGGCTCCTTGATTTGTGATGGTTATCCGTATACTATTAATTGTATTTATTCCTGAAAATTGTCGTAGTAGGTGAAGTCTTTTGTGATCAGACCATTCTCAATGGTGAAAATTGTACAGATCGGCAGTTCAAATTTAGAATTGTCGGGCGCCGTTCCTGTAGACACAAACTCTACTATAATATTGTTCTCGCCGGAAGGATAGGTCTTAATCACCTGATCGTGCAAATCAGGAAAAGTTTGATGGAGCTCGCTGTATTTTTTGATCACCTGGGCGCGTGTTTGTTTTACGATTGCCAGTCCTAAAGAAGGATCTTTAAAATCAGCTGTTTCTGTGTACATATTTGCCATTTTAGTCCAGTCATGATGGTTAAAATGATCAAAATATTGTTTTACTAGTTGTTCCTGTTCAGTTGATTCCATTTTGTTTCCGGTTTTGGTTGTGCACGACAATAGTGTAAAGACAGATAAGGTGATGAGGAGCGATAGTTTCATATAAAGGTTTATATGTGTGTAGGTTAGCCCTGATAAACATACGCAATGTGCCGGAAATAAAGAATAGTTTGTTGAAAATACTTTTCTATTACACTGCACAGGAGATAACCTGTGCAGTGTAATAGAAAAGATTAATAGCCTCCCAGACGGGTGGCCTTAACCTGTACAGGCCATTGAACGCCTTCAGTTTTTTTGGTAGATGTTTTTGCCGGGTCTTCGCTGGCCATATAAGCAAGTATAGCTGCTAATAATGCATTGTTGCGTAAGTCGTCAAATACGATTTTATCGTAAGTATCACGATTGGTATGCCAGGTGTATGAACCATAAGACCAATTTAGTGAGCCCAAAGAAAAACCTGGAGCACCGACAGCTACAAATGAAGCGAAATCAGATCCGCCACCGCCCGGCTGCCCAGGGAAGGTTGTTTTGATCCTGTTCTTGATGGTATCAGGAACTGCGTTGAGCCATCTTCCCAGGTAATCTTTTGCGTCTGCGAATCCCTGGCCGGATAGGTTAACTATTCTTCCGGTACCATTGTCCTGGTTAAAAAGTACCTGTAAATTCTTGACAATTTCCGGATGGTCTTCTACAAATGCACGGGAACCGTTCAGGCCTTGTTCTTCACTGCCCCAGTGTCCCACTAATATCGTACGTTTCGGTTTAGGATAAAATTTCTTTAAAAGCCTCATTGCTTCCATCATGGTCAGTGTGCCTGTACCATTATCGGTTGCGCCGGTACCCCCATCCCAGGAGTCAAAATGTGCCGAAAGCATCACATATTCTTCTGGTTTTTCAGTGCCTTTAATTTCGGCAATGGTATTAAAGGTAGTTACTTTACCCAGCTCTTTCGATTCTGTATGTATACTGATCTTTGGCGTAGTACCGGATTCTGCCAGTCTATACAGTAGCCCGTAGTCTTCCAAAGCAATATCAACTGTAGGGATCGTTTTTGTGTAGGCGCCAAATATTTTATCTACGCCAAAACCGGCCGACCAGTTATTGGTGATTATTCCTGCTGCCCCGGCTTTCTCCAGTGCTAAAGGAAGTGTTTTTGCGGTAAAGCCCGTTTTAGTGATGCGCGATTTCCAGGCATTGGTCAGTACCGTACGGTCGGCTTTCATTTTTTCGAACGATTCTTTTGTGGCAAATTCAAGCCAGTTGTAATCCGGCCTTCCGGTTGGCTGCGCCATGGAAATTAAAATCAATTTACCTTTTGCTTTCGGTAACCACTGCTCAAAAGCGATTGAATCTGCTACATCGGGCAATATGATCACCTCAGCGGTTACTGTTTTTTTACCCATACCCGGGCTCCATGCAAGCTGCATACCTTCCAGCGATTTTACACGTGGGTAAACCATGTCGATATGGGAAACGCCTCTTTCCCATCCGCGCCACTCGCCCCATTTTTCATTTCGGGCAGGGATGTCCCAGCTTTTATATTTTGCTACCGCCCAGTCATTGGCCTGTTTCATCTGCGGGGTGCCGACCAAACGCGGACCAATACCATCCAGTAATTCATGTGCCATTTTTTCTAACTGCGAATTGGTGGTCTCTTCGTTTGTCATCGCGTCAATTACAGATTTGCTTTGCTGTGCGAAAGTCATGGAGCTGCAAAACAACAGACCTAATAAAAAAGGTGTGGATTTTTGCAGGAAACTGGTTGGTGTGTAGGGGTAAGTGATTTTCATAGGAAAATTGGATTGGTTTTTATTCCCGAATTTATAAAAAATCAATAAAAAACGACTGCAAATATTAAAATGTAGTCGTTTTTATAGCTTAAAGCTGAAATTCTACTATAATTAACTTTGTCTTCTTACATATTTAGTTAAAATTACGATCATCTGTCCCTCAACTCTTCCCTCTATCTGGTCGGTATTATCTTCTACTAAACGAATGTTTTTTACTACAGTTCCCAATTTTGCACTGATCGAGGAGCCTTTAACGTCTAAAGTTTTAGTAATCACAACCGAATCGCCAGTATGCAGTAAACTGCCGTTTGCGTCTTTGTGAAATTCTGCGACAGTCTCTTCTTCATCTTCTGCACCAGCTTTGGCCAAGGCAAGGGTTTCTTCGTCCAGGTACATCATATCCAGGTTATCTGCCGCCCAGCCTTCATTACTTAAGCGGTTCAGCATCCGCCAGGAAACTACCTGCACTCCGGGCACTTCGCTCCACATGCTTGTGCTTAAACAGCGCCAGTGGTTCACGTTGATTTCTTCCTTTTTTTCAAGCTGCGACGAACAGGTTTCACAAATCATAAAGCAGTTGCTCTCGTCATTCGCCGATTGAGGAAGTACTTCATACATTGTTAAATCATCTGCTGATTGACATAATTCACACTTATTTTCGCTCCTTTGAAGCAGTTGTTCTTCCAGTTTCATCTATTTGTTGATTGTTTATACGGTGAGTAGTACCCTGATAGTTTAAATAATTATTGACTTTTCTGTTTAATAATTATTTAAATCGTAGCACGCTTATTTATTTTGTTAAAATTAAGAGCGCGAAGATAATTATTTTTGTCTTGCCAATATCCATAATGTGACAGCTTACTTGAAAAACTATCCTTTGGTGGTCTTCTATTTTTCGTTAAATTGGGATACTTAACCAATTTTATGAAACGTATCCTTTCCGCCTTACTTATTTTCTCAGCCCCATTTTCGCCATTATATGCGCAGCAGACTCAAAAGCCTGTGTTGCATGGTAAAAACTGGATGGCCATTACCGGCAAACCTTTAGCCGCAACCGCCGGGGCTATCACTTTTCAAAAAGGAGGAAACGCAGTTGATGCGGCTTGTGCGATGCTTGCCGCTACCTGTACGATGTGGGATACGTTGAGCTGGGGAGGGGAAACGCAAGTTCTGATTTACAATCCCAAAACAAAAAAGGTAGTCGCCATTAATGCGATGGGCGTTGCGCCGACAGGTGCCACACCGGCATTCTTTAAAGGTAAGGGATATAACTTTCCGCCTGAATACGGACCATTGGCGGCAACAACTCCGGGTACTCCCGGCGGATTGATTTTTATGCTGATCCATTACGGGACGCTAAGTCTCAAAGAAGTATTGGCGCCTGCGATGGAAATGGCTGCGGGATATCCCATAGAATCACAATCTGCGAATACGATGGAACGTGGCAAGGCGATGCTCAAACAATGGCCATACAGTAAAAAGGTGTTTTTGCCTCATGCAGGAGAGAAAAGAGAAGCGCCTGAAGGAGGAGAGATTTTTGTGCAGAAAGACTTGCTGGAAACGCTGACTAAATTAGTGAGCGCAGAACAGACTGCGTTAAAACAGGGTAAAACACGTAAACAGGCATTGATGGCTGCGTATGACCGCTTCTATAAGGGCGATATTGCACAGGAGTTTGTCCGCGGCAGCAAGGAGCAGGGCGGATTGATTACTATGGACGACCTGGCTAATTGGAAGCCTGTAGAAGAGGAGCCGCTGATGGTAAATTATAAAGGTATCGATGTATACAAAATGCAGCAATGGACACAGGGACCTGTGATGCTGCAGGCGCTGAACATCCTGGAAAACTTTGATTTGAAAAGCATGGGTTACAATAGCCCCAAATATATCCATACGTTATACCAGGCGATGAACCTCGCTTTTGCGGATCGTGATTTCTATTATGGTGATCCCGCTTTTGCGCCACAGGAACCGATGAAAGGGTTATTAAATAAGGATTATGCAAAACAGCGAGCCGGACTGATCAGATTTGATAAAAACGATCCTAACATTGGCCCTGGTAATCCATATCCTTTCGAAGGCAAGGTAAATCCATATCTGGATATCCTGAAAGGCAGGGGATATGAGATGGATACGACCAATAGAAATTTCGCGCCTAAACATGATATCGGCATGAATACGATGCCAGATGCCCAATACCTGGAGAAACTCTGGATGGGCACCACCTCTGTAGAGGCGGCTGATAAGGAGGGATGGATTGTATCGATTACACCAAGCGGCGGCTGGTTGCCGGCATGCATTGCAGGTAATACAGGAATTGGGATGAGCCAGCGGATGCAAAGTTTTGTGCTGGATTCTGCAATAAACCCATTTAATGTGGTTGCGCCGGGTAAAAGGCCAAGGGTAACCTTATCGCCTTCCATGGCTTTGAAAGATGGAAAGCCTTTCCTTGCTTCGGCGGTACAGGGTGGCGATACACAGGACCAGAATTTGTTGCAGTTCTTTCTGAATGTTGCTGAATTCGGGATGAATGTGCAGCAGGCAAGTGAAGCACCAAACATCAATACCAACCAGTTATGGTTGTCGTTAGGCGGTACCAAAACAGAAGACAGGATGCCTAAGCCCGGTCAGCTTTTATTAAATAGCAATACCACTGAGGCTTCGCGCGAAGAGTTAAAGAAAATGGGGTACATACTGAGTTTTGGCGACCGTACCAGCGGGCCAATAAACGGAATTTATTTTGACTGGAAACATGGCAGTTTATGGGGCGGATCGAGTAACCACGGAGAAGATTACGGGATTGGCTGGTAAAAACTGACTTTCATATGAAAAGCCTTTAGGCCGACTTTAAGTACCTTGTGAAAAAAGGGAACCATGAAATTTTTTATAAACGAGACCGATCAGATTGTAAACGAAGCGATAGAGGGATTATTAACTAATCCCAAATTAACCAAATTAGATAGCTTCCCTGAAATACGCGTGGTGATACGTAAAGACTGGGATCGGTCTAACGTAGCCATAATTTCCGGCGGTGGTTCTGGACATGAACCCGCACATGCGGGTTTTGTGGGTAAAGGAATGCTTACGGCAGCGATATGCGGTGATATTTTTGCTTCGCCAACAGTTGATGCTGTTTTGTCGGCTATCCTGGCGGCAACAGGGCCTAAAGGTTGTTTGTTGATTATTAAAAATTATACAGGCGACCGTCTTAATTTCGGTTTAGCGGCAGAACAAGCCCGGGCTTTAGGGCTTGATGTGCGGACTGTGACTGTAAATGATGATATCGCCTTGGGTGAGGATGTACAGAAACGCGGATTGGCAGGTACGCTGTTTGTACATAAAATTGCTGGTCAGCTTGCAGAAGAAGGACGATCGTTAGATGAAATTGAAACCGCTGCAAGAAAGGTGATTGAAAATACTGCTTCGATCGGACTTTCTTTAACTGAGGTGCATCATCTTGGACAGGTTTTTACGCCACGGCTGACTGATAATGAGGTTGAGCTGGGATTGGGGATTCATGGTGAACCGGGGATCGAGGTAGTTCCATACGATAAAGCAGATAAATTAATGGCATTAGCGATTGATAAATTATCCGCAAACCTGAAAGACACTGACGGGCGTTATGCCATGATATTTAACAATATGGGCAGTGTAAGCCCGATTGAGATGGGCGTATTGGTTAACGCTTTCAGTAAAACAAAACTTGCCGAAAGTATAGATTACATGATTGGGCCTGCTGCTCTGATGTCATCGATTAATATGAGCGGTTTTTCCGTTTCGGTACTCTTGCTGACGGATGAGTTTCAAAAAGCACTTTTAGCAACAGCCGAGCCTGATGCATGGCGATTGCAGGCCTTTAAAAAAACAGCCAGTATCAGCAGTCCCGTACTTCCGAAAACGATGCAGTATGAAACTTCCGCTAATCCCGGAGTGCGAAGCTTAATTGAAGGCGTTGGTGAGCTGCTTGTTGCTATAGAGCAGGAAATAAATGGTTTAGATGTGAAAGTTGGTGATGGCGACGCCGGATCGACATTTGCTTTGGTAGGTAAACGTTTGTTGAATGTGGTAACTCAGCTTCCTTTAAATGATACCGGGGCACTTTTATTGACTGTGGGCCGTCTGCTCGCAAGAGAAGCCGGTGGATCAAGCGGTGTTTTATTATCCATTTTGTTTACTGCAGCAGGAAATACGTATACGAAAGCACCCGATCTGGGCAAGGCGTTATTGGACGGACTGCAAAAAGTGAAAGACTATGGCGGTGCGCAGGTGGGGGACAGGACAATGATCGACGCGCTGCAGCCGGCATTTGAAGCTATTGCGGCGGGTGAAACGCTATTGTCTGTTGCACAGCATGCGCGTAAAGGTGCAGATCATACAAAAGATATTATCAATACGAAGTTCGGCCGTTCTTCTTATTTATCGGAAGCCGTGCTGAGGGATGTTCCGGATCCCGGCGCAGAAGTGATCGCAAGGGTTTTTGAAAAGATAGCAACACTGTAATTTTTTAAATGAATACAGGAACAAAAGTATTCCTGAGATAAAGCATAGTAAAAAAGCACTATACAACTACGTAAAGTGCTTTTTTATGAATCAAATTTTAATCGATAACTGAATACGCTATAATCATCAGTCATCGCAACTTTTGGATGTTTGATGAGCATGTTGTGTTTTGAAATCCGCTGTTATCAGCTGCCCGGAGTTCCGTCTGGCATAGGTTTGGGTAGAGAGATCTGAATAAAATATAACTCGTTGCTTTTGGAAAAATTAAGATTTGCCTTGAGCAGGTTAATTCTGTTTTGTATATTTTTTAATCCCATTCCATCACTGGTATACCTGATCTCCTCAAATAATTCCTGGCTGAGTCCGATACCATTGTGAATGATCGTAAATGTCAGGCTTTCATTTTCATATTTTGAGGTAATGTGGATTTCATTGGCATGTGCATGTTTCAGGATATTATTCAGCAGTTCCTGAATGATCCTGTATATGCTCGTATCACTCTGCGGTGGCTCAGTTGTAGTATAATTATAATCAAGTGCAGTAGTTGCCGTGATCAATGACCCGTTCGTAAGCTTTTCCATAAAGTGTTTGATCGCTTCATTGAGCCCGAATGATTGCAGGATATGGGAATGTAAACTATGAGATATTCCCCTGATCTTTTGTATGGATTCGTCTATCAGTTCATTTCCTTTCTGGTATAGCTGCTGATTGTAGCTGTCGTCGTCTGGCAGTTTAATCGTCAGCAGATGTAGTTTAGCTGATGATAGTAAAGCGCCAACCTCATTGTGCAGCTCCTCTGCAATTCGGTGCCTTTCTGTTTCTTCACTTCGGACCGATGCTTCGACAAGCTGGAGCTGCTGGCTTTCCTTTAGCGAGTGAAGGGATTGCTGATACTGCAATTTCTTCCGCTGAGTGAAAATAAAAATCAATAAGATAGTAGCAAACAGCAAAAACATCGCTGCAATCCCTACGACGAGTAAAAGCCGGATATCATTGTTTGCTTGATTCATGTAAGGATTTGGCTATAAATAAGTTGAAGATGATGTACGAGATATTGTGTACGTTCCACAGGCTGATCGCAAAGGTCTGCAGCCTTGTGGATAATTCATTGTAAAGCAGAAATATGAAAAAGTTAATCACCATATAGATACCAAGGCCGGTAGTGATCCAGAAGTCGGGCGTAAATATATTCACCTCTACATTTTCATTGATTTTGAACAGGTAGTATTGCAAAACGTAGAACAGGAGGAAAAATGCTTCCACGGCTAACAGGCGGCTGCTGAACACGGAGTAATTAAAAAATTGCTCATACCATCCGAAATTGATCACGAAGAATATCAAAAATAGTATGGGTACTATCTTTTTTATCCATACGAGAAACGGCTGGTTGAGTTGTATGAAAAACAAGGTGAACAGGCTAAATCTTATGATAGAGTGAACATTGTACAGATAATTATTAGAATTGTAAACTGAGGGAATGACCATTCTGAACTTCCATACGAAATCTATAGTGAGATTAATGAACAGCGCACACCATAAATAAGAAACAACTGGCTGGTATAACACCGGTTGTTTCTTGTAGATAATTATCGGGATTAATAAAGCCCATACTTCAGACCAGTCTAATACTAGTTGTACCCATTGCTGCATATTTCGCGAATAAAAACGAATTAAAGGGGCATAGTAGCGGGAGGGGAAGGGTTGGTTATAATGTGCTCATCAGCCTCAGTAGCTTTATCTCCTTCTTCGGTTGATATATACGCAGTTACGCTGTAGTAGAGATGGTCCGTTGCATCTACTGCTGGTGTAAACACAAGGTAATCCGGTTTTTTCGATTCGTCATTTTCTGCTGCGGCAATCAATAATTTCATGGCTTCAATGGTGATATAATTATTGCTCAAAATCACCGGCCCTTTGATTTCAAGTGCTTGTCCGCGAAATGGTTTTAAAGTTTCTGTAAAGCTGCTGTAGTGGTTCCTGCTTGTAGCTGTACCCATTCTTCCGTATACAATAAGCTGCATATAACCTGAAGGTTTTCCCGAATAAAATGAAAATACAAAGTTGTTGATGTCCGGGCAGTTATCTATCATTTTTTCGATATCGGCTACCAGGTACTTGGAGTAATAGAATTTTAGAGAGAGATTTTTCATTTTGTTAATTTGTTTTATGGTTTTATAGATTTTTGGTTTGTTTACAGGTCCGCGTACACAGATTACAACTTATATTTTACCAGGTGTAATTTTTATTCTGTATTCTATTGAGATAAAATTAACAATATTATTTATTAGAAATAATTATATTTTAATATTTATCGTTTGATTAGTGTTAAATATTCTTTGTTGTAACATTAATACATTTTCTATGATTTTTTATAGATAAATAACCCTTGTGGTAGTTTTAGCAGCTAATACCCTGCAAAATTAATGTGCGTTAGCTTGGTGTGCAGATTGATGATTATGTATAGTAAAAATTAATAATTGTATTATTATTTAATTTTGCTGAATTTTAGTCATCCTCTCCTGATGTTACAGACTAATTCTCCAGCACTAATTAATATCCCGATGAATAAACTAAATATTAAACTCGCAGTTCCATTCCTGATTCTCTGCAGCTGTATCAGCAGTTATCAAACAGCCTCTGGTCAGGATTTAAAAAAGAAATTCCATGTGGTTAACCGTACACTCAGCGTTGACAAATACTCCGGAGCCTTACATCTGGATGAAGTGGATAGTGTTGGCATTGCCTGGATCAATGGTAAGGAATTTACAGAAGGGATCATTGAATTTGATAGTAAAGGGAAGGACATGTTTCAGGGGAGTTTTTTAGGAATCGCGTTTCATGGTTTAAATGATACTACATATGAGTCTGTTTATTTCCGGCCCTTTAATTTCCGTGCCGCCGATCCGATAAGGAAGGCGCATGCGGTACAATACATTGCAAACCCAAAATATGACTGGCCTCAGCTGCGTGCTGATTTCCCGAATCAATACGAAAAACCGGTTTTACCTGAACTTGATCCTGACCAGTGGTTTCATGTGAAAATTGTGGTTATTGCAGACAGGGTAAGGGTCTTTGTGAATGGAGACAATGATCCGGTTCTCGATATCCAATCATTGGGGAATAGCAAGGGAAAAATGGTCGGTTACTGGGCAGGAAATGGTTCAGGTGGAGATTGGAACAACTTGAAAATCACCCATAAACAATGATGAAATATAGGATATCTAATATTTTTAAAAAATTGAAACATTTAAAAATTCACATTGTTCATGACCTGATTCTGTAGCTCAGTTGGTAGAGCAATACACTCTTAATGTATGGGTCCTGGGTTCGAGCCCCAGCGGGATCACAAACCCTCTTTACAGCCTGTAAAGAGGGTTTTGTTTTTCTGTCGGAATATTTATACTCTTTAAGAGTAGTGTAAAGGCTGTTTTGATTCGAGCCCACTTGGGTTTTCTCTTTTAATAGGTTAGTGATTAAACCATTTTTTAAGTATTGGCAATCAGGTCAAAGTATTCATCATCTTCGTTTTTACCACAGAATCCTTTTTGTTTGCTCTGATGACTTTCAACATACTCACTACGTTCGATCCACTTGACCATCTTATATCCCAGCTGGTTTCCAAACGTAACCTCAGGGGGGCACTATATATCTCAGGAAGATCTTCATAGTTCATTTCCCAGGCAAGTCTAGATTCGGGTTTGAGGCAATTATCCAAAGTGTGGGTATCATCATGCACCGCCATATAAACCCTGGCCAAAGGTGTAAATATACACATGGACTTTACCACAAGATAAGACTATTTCTGTTGCAAATTTATACCTGAGTCACTATCTTGTAAGAATTATGCAATAGGCCTTGCAAATCCAATGCAAAATTTAAGACACCTGATATAAAAAAACAACTGAACATGAAAATATTGACCATCTTTGGCATCCTTATCAGCTTTCCCTGGCCGTCTGGAGCCGGCCTGCGGAGGAATTTTTTACTGTCTGCGTTCATCGCAATGATTGTTTTGAGCTCCTGCAAAGAGGGCGGTTCTACAGTTGAAAATAGTATTGATGATGGTGCCGACAGCGTAGAGATTTCAAAAGAGGATATCCTGACCTCTGATATTTTAACAAAGGATCAGCAGGCAAAGTTAAAGCCTGCTGATGTGCTTGCACGAATGAAGCAGGGCAATATCGATTTTACAAAAGATAACCTGACCGTACGCAATACTACTTCGAGGGTGAGAAAAGCATCCCTTGGACAATATCCTAAAGCAGTTGTACTGTCCTGTCTGGATTCAAGAGTACCCGTGGAAGATATATTTCATAGCGGAATAGGAAACCTCTTTGTAGTAAGGGTTGCCGGCAATATCATCAATGAAGATATTCTTGGCAGTATGGAATACGCCTGCAAAGTTTCAGGTGCAAAACTTGTATTGGTGCTTGGGCATGAATACTGCGGTGCAATTAAGTCTGCCATTGATGGTTATCAGCTCGGGAATATCACTGCACTGCTCCAAAAAATTCAGCCTGCAGTGGTAAGCACTAAAGCATCGTTCACTGGTAAAATAGAATCATCAAATACGGCATTTGTTGACGCTGTGTGCGATGAAAATGTTAAATTGTCTATCCAGGGGATCCGCAGTAGGAGTTCTGTTTTAAAGGAAATGGAATCAAAGGGAGAAATCATGATCGTTGGTGGCGTTTATGATATGAATTCTGGTAAAGTAGAGATTCGTGAATTAAGACTGTGATGATCTTGTATTGCTGGAATGTATGCTTAAAGATATGCGAAGTTTTATCATCACTATAGTTTATATTATCCTGGTAAATACTGGTAGTAATGCCCATGCCTATACCCATACGGACACGCTTAGTACGATTTTAAAAAATAAATCAGACGATTTTATTAAACAGAGGCAATTGACAACACTATTTTCTAACCGTTTTCTGCTTTCATCGCTTAACGACTACCAAATCAAAGAAATAGATGATTCCTTAAATAAATATAAAGTTTCTGGTAGTAAGGAGCTTGGCTGGCTTGCTAAAATATTCATTTTAAGGCGAACGAATGGACTTGCTGCAGCCGAAAAGATGCTTATTGATGCTATTGGAGTTGCTCAAAACCACCAGGAAACATATCTCCTCTATTATTTTTACATCAATTTAGCTTATGTTCAAACTGATCAGAACAATGTGGTAGGTGCGATACACAATTACAGGCAGGCAAGAAAAGTAGCACATGAATTAAGTGATTTGGAACTTGTTTTCTCCACTGATATTGGGATCTCAGATATTTTTACAACTATCAGACTGTACCAGCAGGGATTGATTTATCTGAATAGCTCTCAGCAACAGGTAGAAGATCCTGTCAATAGCACGAGTCCATCAAGGGCAACTATTTATCTCAATAAAGCAGAAATATTTTTCAGGATCGATAAGCTAGATTCCTTGGTCCGCTATCAAAAGTTATACAGTAAGTATGGGAAAAAGAGTTATGATGTTGTCAGAAATCTAAAAAGATTAGACTATTATAAACTGATCCTTTCAAATCAACCTCAAAAGGCGATTGTGCTGATTAGAGATTTACTAAATACAGGTAATTTATATTATAAAAATGTTGATCGCTGGTTTCTTGCTCAAAGTCTTTACGCCGTAAAGAATCTCGATAGTTCAGTATTGGAAGCCCATCAGATTCTTCGTGATGATAAATATGGGCCTTCACCAATACGATTGAATGCCTATAGGCTAATTGCCACCGTTGCAGAAAACAAAAATCAACATCCTCTGGCAGAACATTATTTCAAGTTGGCCCTCACAGAATCAGAGGGTTTCACAGTTAAGATGAGGAGTGTAGATCTGCTTTCCACAGAACTTCGTCAGGACCGGTTAGATGCTGCATATCAAGCTCAATATCTGGTATATCAAAAAGAACGTACTGTACTATTTGCCTCCATCGCAGTAACTATCCTGATTATTATGATCATTTACTTGTTTTACCGCAATGTAATACAAAAAAGTAACTACCAGAAGTTGCTGCATGACACACGTTCTCGGGAACTGGCATTCATCAACTCCCACGAAGTGCGAAAGCCGCTTGCGAACATACTGGCTATTAGCGTGCTGCTAAAAGAGAAGGGAAACACCTTAGAAGAAAATAATAGCTATTATGAAATTCTCGATCAGCAGGTGAAAGAAATGGATCAGAAACTGAGAGAGGTGGAGATGAAGCTCCGTGAATACAATTAGCAGATGTCTTGAATAACATCACCAACCTTCTCAGCTTTTAAGACATTGCATTTTGGATTATACATCTCCTGTATGCCTACCCATAAATTTACTTTCTATATAAAGGACACCTTTTTAAAAGATATTCTAAAGGGCTGCCGTAAGAACCGTCAGTATTTGTCAGGAAGGCTTTATGTGTCTGGTTGAAGATGCTGGCATTGTTATCCATGTAAATATTTAAAGAAACACTGACATCGTAACGCTGTACAGAATTACTGTTGCTATAATCGGAAGTATTTACCTTCACCTTGTCATCACTTTTACGTTTAATATCGGTATTCGTGTTGCCATATGAGCTACTGGTTGCGTAGCCTTTATTTTGTGTTATTGTACCATCTATAATATATTCTGCTCCGAGAATGTCACTGATTTCTTTCATTGTGAAACCCATCATTTTTTCGCGTGTTACACCCGCTTTAACCAGCGCAGCATTTGTTGATCGGACATCAAGTATTGTATAACCTGCAGCATGCTTAGAAAGAAATGCATAAGTGTCTTCCTGCGCTTTAATACCAATCTCTGCTGCTCCGGCCTGTCTGTCCAGTAGGAAAGCAAATGGAAGAATTGCAATTTTATTATGGTGATCTGCCGGGCTTGCTGTCATGGCTACAGGATCATTTTTGCGTGTCTCAGCAGGTTGCGCCGATTGACCGAAGGTCTCTATTCGCCCACTGGCATGTGTGATTTTTAATACGTCAGACTTCTTTATGATGTACTCTGCAGTTTCCCCGCTATAAACAAAATGGATATCAGTGTCACTGATCTGAGTGACTTTCCCTCTCATTTCATCTCCATTTGATTTTAATACTACATCCTGGTTGGCAGATGTTTTGGGCTGAGCGTAAGCGTTGAGTATACACATCACTCCGACTAACAAAAGTAGGTACTTTTTCATGGTTGATTGGTTTAGTATCAAATATAATTACATAATTAAAATTTAACAAACCTTTGACAAATTTGTTGCAAGTGTTGTTTTGAATAATTATTTCCCTTAATTTTATTTCATTACCTGGTTGAGGACGGAGACATGCCTATAAAATCTTTATTTATCTTTACAATTTATTTTAATCTCATACTATGTAATGGCCAGACGCTATTAGCCCAAAGCGCTGTCGATTCGATCCAGGTCCGGAATTCCACAGACAGTTCGTCGGCATTTATTAGAAAAATAAACGCTTTCGCACAGCGGATGAAAGATGAAAGTGCCGGGGATTTTGAAACTGACAGGACCGAGATTGCTCAGGACAGGGCACTGGATATCATCAGGAAATCTTTGCAAAAAGCTACCCTTTATCTAAAAGGAGGGATAGATACACTCGGCACCGCCAAACAACTTTCGGAACTGGAGAAAGATTTTGTGATCGCCAGTGATGGCGTACTCACCCAAAAGGGAACTGCGCAAACCAACCGGAATCTCTTTGCTACTGCCAATATCATTAACGAGCTTCTGAATAAAACGCTTACAATAAGAAATAACCTCGCTACACACCATGAAAACCTGAGCGTTTTTCGTTTTCAATTGGATTCGCTGAGTAATAATCCGGTGCTGTTTAAGTTCCCTAAAGACTCTGCCAGCACGGTAAAGTACCTGCAACACCTGGTAGTGATGGCTTATCAGGTTAGCCCGATAGATAGTTCTATCAAAATTGCAGCTGCTAATTTAAGAACCTTGTTAAACAGGACTGATATGATTACCCTTAAATTGCAGTCAGGCCTGGAAGAAGTGCACCTGTATCAGAGGAGAATGGCATTAGGTGTTTTTAATCGTGAGTTTGGAAATATATGGGAGCCAGTTGGATATGCCCGGCCGTTCTCAGAAATTTTGGCGCAGGCTAAAGCTAAAGGTGAACTCAATTTATTGTTTTTCGCAGGGAATAACGGTGGTAAACTCATTGCTGTTCTTCTATTGATAATTATTTCATATATCTACCTGCGATCATTAAAAGCGATGTATATTGAAAAGCAACTGCTCAATAACAAGTTTGATGGTCAGCTGGTACTCAGGTATCCGCAGCTTTCGGCAATGATCATTGTGATCAACATCTTTCAGTTTATCTTCCTGTCACCGCCCTTTATTCTCAATATTCTTTTCTGGACTATCGCTGCCCTTAGTTTAAGTTTTATTTTCCGCAATTACATCAACCGTTACTGGTATCGCGTATGGCTGATCATGCTTGGGTTATTTTTGATATCAGCCTGTGATAACCTGATCTTGCAGGCCTCACGTACTGAACGCTGGGTGATGTTATTTATTTCTTTATCAGGTTTTTTTGTCGGGGCAATGGTGCTGTGGAAAGGGCGTATAAATACACTGCGCGAAAAATGGATGATATATACTATTGCTTTGATGACCCTGATTGAATTTGGATCTGTATGGGCGAATATTTTTGGCCGTTATAACCTGTCTAAAACCCTGATGGTAAGTGGCTATCTGAATGTAGTGATTGCTATGCTCTTTCTGTGGTCCGTAAGACTGATTAATGAAGGATTGTACCTAGCCTTTAATGTCTATACTAAACAGGAAAAGAACCTATTTTATCTTAATTTCGAACGGGTAGGTAACCGGGCACCGTCTTTTTTTTATGTTGCTCTGGTAATCGGATGGTTCATCCTCTTTGGGCGCAATTTTGCAGGGTTTAGTTATATCGCAAGCCCTCTGCAGGATTTTTTTACCAGCGAGCATTCCGTAGGAGACTATACTTTCACTATCAATAAACTATTATTGTTCGCGCTTATTATCGCTATAGCGGTTATGGTTTCTAAAATAGTATCCTTCTTCGCCTCAGACGGGCACATCACAATGGATAAAAACAATGTCAACAGCAAACGTGGTGTGGGCAGCTGGTTATTGCTAATCAGAATATGCATCCTTGGACTTGGATTGTTTTTGGCAATTGCTGCGGCAGGCATACCTATGGATCGCCTCACCATTATACTGGGGGCATTAGGTGTTGGTATTGGCTTTGGCCTGCAAACCCTGGTCAATAACCTGGTAAGCGGGCTCATCATCGCTTTTGAAAAACCGGTTAATGTTGGTGATGTGGTTGAAATTGGCGGGCAGGGCGGAACGATGAAGTCCATAGGATTTCGCAGCAGCGTGATCTCTACCTTTGATGGTGCCGACCTTATCATGCCAAACGGTGATTTGCTGAGTTCACATTTAACGAACTGGACGCTGGGCGGAAGCCACAAACGGTTGTCTATTTTAATCGGGGTTGCGTATAATTCTGATTTGAATAAGGTGAGGCAGATCCTTACAGAGATCCTGGATAAGGAGGAAAGAATTAACCACCACCCTGCGCCAGTGGTGCAATATGAGCAGTTTAGTAATAGTTCCATAGATGTTAATATCTATTTTTGGGCACGCCAGATGAAGGATGCTGCCGCTACGCGCAGCGACCTCATTGTAGCTATACAAACTGCCTTTGCCTCGCAGGGGATCAGTATTCCTTTTCCGCAGCAGGAGGTTTATTTACACCGTGCTAACGACGAAATTTGACTTCTTCATCAAAAATAACCTCTTATGAAAAAGCTATATTTATTATCAGTCATTCTCTTAGTCACTTTAGTAGACGGATGTCTGCCAGCAAATCATCAGGTAAATGAAAACAGAGCCACAGAGGGGTCTGCTGATACTGCTGTCAGGAAAAATTCGAAATACACCAATGATCAACATCTAAAACAAGATGACGATGATGATGGCCAGCGTCCTGAAGATATCATGATGGTTCAAAAGTTTTTACGCCACTCGTTTAGTAATGATCTTAAAAGGGGTCTGATAAATCCCATGAGTCGTCAGTTTCAACTGCAGCGTGCTGATTTGAATGGTGATGGAACGAATGAAATCTTTGTTGCTTTAACCGGGCCTTATTTCTGTGGTTCAGGGGGCTGTACGTTTTTACTGCTCGATCAGACAGGAAAACTAAATACCAGATTTACAGTATCCAGTTATCCTGTGATTGTAGATTCTACTTCAACACATGGCTGGCGTGATCTGATTGTACAAAGCCGTGGCAAGTTTCACAGGTTAAAGTTTACTGGCATTCATTATCCCTCTAATCCAAGTATAGCACCAATTATAGCTTTTCTGCCTTCAAAACATCTGTTATCTATTTTTGATAGCTGGGAAGAGAAAAAAGAATGGCACGTATTCTAAACTAAATGTTCCCGCAGTAGACTAGGTTTTATGCATTATTTTCTCAAACGAAGTTTTGGTTGTTCGCTTTCATCACTGCTATTTTCGATCCTTTTCCTTTCTAATACTTTTGCACAAAACAAAGAAAAGGTAAAGTACCATCCTGATAGTACTTATATCGAAACCTTTGACGATTGGTTTGTGATCAAACCATCTATCACCAATACTGCCGAAGCGCTGGTGGCAAAGACAGGTAATTACAATATTGTACTTGAGCCAAATACTAATGAAATAGTAAGAACCTACTTCAGTTATCAATTCATATCCTTTTATTTTGATTACCTGCCGCATTCTGCGATAAGCAACAATGACGATAATGAAAAGGGACGAACCAAGCTTTTTACGCTGGGAACAACTTTAAATCACCGGCAATGGTTTGGTGACCTGGCGTATACAAAAACCAAAGGGTATTTTGTGGAAAACACCAGCACCTTTCGCCCGGACTGGAAGGATGGTGATGCTTATATCCAGATACCAGAACTGCACGTAACCAGTTACAATGCATCTGTGGGCTACAATACAAATAAGAGGTTATCACTGGCTGCAGCTGTATCACAAACTGAAAGACAGCTGAAAAGTGCCGGTGCCTTTCTGCCAAAAATATCCCTAAGATATTATATTATTGATGACCGTAGCCCCCAGGCCAGCGTCAACGAAAAATCTAATAATCTTCAGGCCTTGCTTGGTGCCGGATACCAGTATACTGCGGTGTTTAACCGGTCTTTATATTTAGTTGGTGCTTTCAGCCCTGCTTTTGGTTATATCCACACCAGGGTACAGCAACGTAGCGATGAAGATGTATTGAAGTTTAGCCAGCGGGGTCCTATTTATCAATGGGATGGAAAGCTGGGATTTGGTTACAATAGTCACCGGTTTTTTGCAGGAACCTATTTAACTGCGACATCTGCAAAGTACTCACAGGGATTAACTTCTGCAGAGAATCAGAATGGAGATGTGTTTCTTCAGCTTTTTGTTGGTTTCAGGCTAAAGGCGCCAAAATTTATCAGTAATAATTACCAAAAAATATTTAAGTAATGGGCAGACAAATCACACTCACGCTTACCTTACTCATGCTAAGTCTGGGATGCCTGTCACAAGGTATACGCGATACAGTAGTTGTTCCCAAAAAGAATTTTATCCGTGCTGCAACAGAGCTTTTTGTAGTACAGCTATTACCCTGGAGTTATGATAAATATATCGCTAAGGGTGAGTGGGCAAAATTAGATATCAACAGTATTCAGAGAAACCTGAAACCCAAAAATTGGGAATGGGACGATAATAGTTTCAAAACCAATCAGTTTGGTCATCCCTATCACGGCAACTTATATTTTAATACATTCAGAAGTAACGGCTATAGTTTTTGGCAATCCGTTCCTGCTGCATTTGCCGGTAGTTTTGTCTGGGAGGTAGCTGCCGAGACCAACAAATTTGCACCCAATGATTTTATCAATACAAGTCTCGGCGGTATTGCCTTAGGTGAAATGACTCACCGTATTGCCGGCAAAATTGTGAACAACAGGGCAAGGGGTGCCAAACGTCAGATGCAAGAAGTGTTTGGCTTCCTGGTGAATCCAGTAAATGGTGCGAATCGCCTGATTAACGGTGAGTGGGGCAGGGTTCATGGAAAGGCAGATACAATGAATCAATTAAGGGCTGATTTAAATGTGGGCTCCAGGCATTTTAACGTCAAAACCTATCAGACAAAACTACGGGGCAAAGAAGAACTCTATGTGCGCCTGGGCCTCCTATACGGAGATAAATTTGAGGAATCAAATGTTCCCTTTGACTATTTTTCTGCGGTAATTGAAATGGGCGGCGGAGACTCCACCTACGTAAACAACGTGCAGGTGAGTGGTGCACTAAAAACATGGCCAATGGAAAATGATGGACCTGCGAAACACTTGTATACTATTACTATGAACTATGATTTTATTAAAAACAATGCCTTTCAGTATGGGGGGCAAAGTTTCGCGTTTAAATTAATGTCTAACTGGAATCCTGAAAGCAAAGTGCAGTTTACCAGCGAAATTGGGAGTGGTGTTATTGCCCTGGGGGCAGTGCCCGATAAATACCTATTCTATGGTGAAGGACGAAACTATGATTATTGCGCAGGGATACAGGTCGTTGCCTCGGGCAAGATCAACTTCAATAAGCGGTTCGAAGCAGCGTTCAACTACCGGGGGAGCAGGTTCCAGACGATCAATGGTAATCCTTCTTCGTACATTCTCAATACGCTGTCTGCAGAACTGAGAGGGTATCTCAATCAAAAATTTTCACTGGCTGCTGGGGTAGGGCAATATTCATTAAATGGCTTTTTCAGGGGGTTTGAGAACGTTGCCGAGATTTATCCTTTCGCCCGTTTCTCCCTTGGCTGCAATTTTTAAAACAATTTATTTCATTTTTAATTATTTATTTCAAATCCATAACTAAATCCAAAAAAACATGAAAACACTTAAATTAATTGCATTGTTAGCGTTTCTATTTACAGGATCATTTAGTGCTCATTCACAAGGGAAGACTGGAAAGGTATACTTGATCAGGTCAACAGGTTACAATGGGTTAGCTGTTAATTACCATTTTTTTGTTGATGGCAAACTGGTTTGCAAACAAAAGAATAGAAGCTATTCTATACAAGACCTGAGCGTTGGAGATCATATGGTAAATGTGACTACCGGCGGATTACCAACTGCAAAAAAAACACCCGCAGTAAAGATTACGGTTGTTGAAGGGAAAACAAATTATGTGAGTGTTGTTAGTACAGAGGTTCAGTATGTGACCAAAATCGCCTGTCAGGAAATTACAGAAAATTCTGCCCAGCCACTACTGGCAAAAGCCAAGGAAAAAACAAACTGCCTGGCTAAAGAGTAATTTAATTTTGCTATGAAGCCCAATTCTCAGTACATTCTCCACTTAATGGGTGCATTGAGGACTGGGCTCATTGAACGATATTTATCACTTAAAATATAAATTCAACGATCTAATTATTGGTCAAGCTTTTTATACTCTAACGTACCAAATGGATCCTGTGTGATTATCCGTTTCCTGGCATCGAAATAATCTATCTTAAAGTTTACGACTGTACTCATCCCTACTTTTATGTTCAAATACTGATTATCACTTGATAATTTCCATTTCCCTTTATTCACCTTGCTGCCGTTAATACTGACAAACTGATTTTTATCTTTAAATATTTGAAAGATCTGATCAGTTTTGAATTCATCCATTATACTTTTTTCTTCTACAATTATGCACATGCATATTCATGCCTCATTATAGTTCTACAAGATTCTGAAATGATGATAAAATATCGTCTTGTAACTATTCTATCGCCTATTTAAAATACTATAATTTTTTTTTTCATCGAACTAGTTTTGGGATATAATCTCATTCAATTTTTTTTGCCAAATCATCGATTACAACTAGATAAGATAGGAAATGGTTCGAGCCCCAGCGCAATCACGAAATGCCTTAATGTAAATTGAGGCATTTACGTTAAAAGGTATTTCTATAGGCGAACCAGTTTTGTGAAGTCAGAGATATGAATACCGCTGCATCTTAATAACTAATGGTGCCTGATAGAAAAATCAGTCATCCCGATGATCTATTTGATCTCTTGCAACTCTTCCAATTGAATTTTTCGTTCCGGAGTGTAACCTATCAGTGCAAGGTTGATTTCATCCTGTTTATTGGGATTGATCAGTTTGGAACAGTAATTATTTCCGTCTTCATGGCAAAAACTAATCACAACCCTTTCAATGGGAAAATCAATCTCAGGAAGTGTATTTAATACTGGATAAAGCTCTTCGAATATGTTTTTAATATCTTCCTCTGCAGGTAAGATAAACAAGATTTCTTCTCTTTTTGTACTAAAATAAGTAAGCGTACGCCAGTTCCGATCGTTATAATGAGCTTTGAGATTGAAGAGGAGCTGAGATTTGTACGGGTGCTGCATCGTTAATTTTAATGTTGAGGCTAATATAACTATTTTTTTTAGTCGGAGTTGAGAATGTACCTCTGAAAACTTTAATACGTAAAATAGATTGATCTCTAATTACAGGGTCAAAGGCTGTAATATCGCCACCTATAATAGTTATATGATTTTGCTGTTTACAGCATAGGAAAGTGCTTCTACCATATTATTGACGTTCAAACGCTCAAAAATCTTACGCCTGTAATACTTCACAGTATCAGGTGCGACAAAAATTTTATCTGCGATCTGATTAATGGTTAAGCCCTGGGCGTGCAGGTGTAATATTTCAATTTCCCTTTTCGTCAGTTTTGGTTTCAATGTTTTACGCCAGACTGCGGTATTTAAATCGAGTTCCCATAGTTCATCAGTCCCTTGTTTGATGATCAGGACATTGCCTGCCTGCTGATAAGGGGAGATAGAAACGATGCAGATCGATTTCCACAACTTTCCGCTGTTCGTCAGCAACAGTGGTGTGAGTTTATGATTAATCAATACTTTTCGCCCATCTTTATTAATCAGATGAAAGTCGTAAGTGATACTATAACACTTTTTATCACTATCGGGTACCCTTTCAAAAAAATCGAATCCTGCATGATTAATACTGTTCAATAGTGCCAGGTCAGCCTCAGGCACATTCCTGAAATAGAACTCGTAACCCAGATTTAATACTTCTTCAGGGGTATGGCCACATAAAAACAACGGGTTATCTGACACATATTCAAAAGACATCTTTTCATAATCAATTACGTAGATGCTTTCATAGGTTAAACGGGCAAATGCTTTAACAGCTTCTAAATATTGCTGGTCTTGCAGAAAGTCTTCTGGTGAAAGGTTTGAAATCCTGTTCCTGGTTAAAAGGCCCGAAGTGTGTTCATTGTTCATTGAAAAGCGATAAATAACAAATTTACACTAAAGTGTAGCCTTTATGAGCACGAGTTTTTAAATTTTTGTAAATAATCATTTGATACCATGGAACCATTATCGTCTCTCCGTTTGGAAGATCTGAACAAACGCAAATCAATGCTGAAAGATTGTTTAATCGCACTGCTCATCTTAGGTGTGATCGTATTGCTGATCAATTTATATATCCTTACTTTTAAATCCAATCCGGTATCACTGCCTGCAATCATCCCATTGTTTGTTGTGCCCATTACATCCTTTCGCCTGTATAGTTTACTAAAGGCTGTAAACGAAGAACTTAAGTCGCGTCAGCCGAATGATATTCTAAGTATTTAACACCCGATAATCCCTCCTGATGTTAAATTGTATACACTTTATGGCTTTGGGGAATCAGGATTACTGTTGGGAATGCAGGATATCCTGCGCTATGAAAGAACCGACGGACATGATATCAAACAGGGAAATTATCCATATCCTTCATTTTGATAAAGGTATTTGATATACGATTAAGGATCTGCTGCTTAGACCGGGCGAAAATATCCCAACATTAGTTTCTACCAACAGCAGGTTTGTAAAGCCAATCGTATTGATCAACTATGAGCTGTATTACGCACCAATTTTTAACGAAATTATTGCTTAGCAGTGCAAATGGTAAGATTATACAGTAATTTGGGGACATGTTACAGGAATGAAAAATGCGGTATCCTTATATTTGGCTATTGAGTTAACCAAATATTTATCCAAGCCGCCGTTGGCCCGATACCCGGACTATTGAATGAGAAAGTTGCTGATTTTACTTCTGTTTACCCTTATCACACCTATTGCTGAAGCCAGAAACACCAGTTTCGCATCTGTAGTTGATATAGTAATTTCCAAAGAAAACCATACGCGTGTCCGGTTTGGGGCGACTAAAATTCAGGATGTGCTACACAAACTGAATAGTGCAAGTCAGATCAACACGGCTGAAAAAATTAAATCCGGGAACCAGCAGGTCATTATTGGTGTTTATACCGATGTTATTTTTAAGGGCCAGCTCCCCGATGTGATCCGGCAGAAAGTTATGGCACTGGGTAAGGAGGGCTTTTATATTTATTCTGATAAAAAAAGCATTTACGTGGTCGGTACAGATGCTTCGGGCGCTCTGTACGGCTGTTTAGAACTGGCAGAACAAATCAACAAGGCTGGTAAACTACCGGAAGCAATAGCTCTTTCTGACCATCCGGAGATGATTTTAAGAGGTACCTGTATTGGTTTGCAAAAACCTGATTACCTGCCGGGGCATGATGTTTATGAGTATCCTTATACGCCAGAAACATTCCCGTGGTTTTATGATAAGGAGCTTTGGATCAAGTACCTGGATATGATGGTGGAAAATCGCTACAACTCTTTGTACTTATGGAACGGGCATCCTTTTTCTTCGCTGGTCAGGCTCAAAGATTACCCTTATGCTGTTGAAGTAGATGACGAAACATTCAAAAAGAATGAGCAAATATTCAAATTCCTGACTACAGAAGCAGATAGACGCGGTATATGGGTGATCCAGATGTTTTACAACATTATTATCCCAAAGCCCTTCGCAGAAAAACATGGTTTGAAAACACAGGACAGAAACAGGCCGATTGTTCCGCTCATCGCAGATTATACGCGGAAATCTATTGCTGCATTTGTGGAGAAATATCCGAACGTGGGCCTGATGGTTGCTTTAGGTGAAGCGATGGAAGGTGTTGGTCAGGATGATATTGACTGGTTTACCAAAACCATAATCCCGGGGGTAAAAGACGGACTGAAAGCGGCAAATATAAAAGATGAACCTCCGCTCGTTTTAAGGGCACATGATACCGATGCACCAGCTGTAATGAAAGCAGCTTTACCATTATATAAAAACCTCTACACAGAAAATAAATTCAATGGAGAAGCATTAACGACCTATGAGCCGAGGGGTGCCTGGGCCGAGCTCAACCGAAAGCTGGCAAACATTGGAACGATCAATATATCAAACGTACATATCCTGGCAAATCTGGAGCCTTTCAGATATGGCTCTGCAGATTTTATTCAGAAATCTGTGCAGGCCATGAGCGAAAATTACGGTGCTAAAGGGCTGCACTTATATCCGCAGGCCAGCTATTGGGATTGGCCGTATACGGCAGATAAATCAAAGGAAAGAATCCTTGAAGTGGACCGGGATTGGATCTGGTATAAGGAATGGGCCCGCTATGCTTGGAATTCTAAAAGGGACCGTGCTGCCGAAGTAAAGTATTGGAGTGGTCTGCTCGCGGAGAAATACGGCACCGGTTTGAAGAGTGGTAAAGCTATTTTAGACGCTTACGAGGCATCTGGTGAAATCTCTCCAAAGTTGCTGCGCAGATATGGGATTACCGATGGAAACAGGCAAACGCTGACATTGGGGATGCTGATGACGCAGCTCGTCAATCCTTTCCGCTACGGCCTTTTTACTTTGTTATATGAATCTGAAGCACCGGAAGGAGAGATGATTATAGATTATGCGGAGAAAGAATGGAAGAAACAGGGGCATATTGGTGAAACGCCGATGAAGGTTGCCCGGGAGGTAGTTGTGCATGGCCGGGACGCAATCAACGCAATTGACCAGGTGAAGCTGGTCGGCCAAAACCAGGAAGAATTCAGACGGTTAAAAAACGATATCTACTGTTACGATGCCATGGCTAATTTTTATGCCGATAAAGTTAAATCGGCGTTATGGATTTTAAGATACAAGTATTCAAACGACGTAGCTGATTTAGAGAAAGCGCTGCCATTTTTAAAAAGCAGTTTACAGCATTACACAACATTGGTTAAACTCACTGAAGAGGAATACCTGTATGCGAATAGTATGCAGACTAAACAGCGTAAAATCCCCATGCGGGGCGTAGATAAAACCTTTATCCACTGGAAGGAAATGCTGCCGGTTTATACCAAAGAGCTCAACCATTTTGAACATAGTATTGATTCGCTGAAAAACACCAAACCTGGTGCAGTTGCAACTGTTATACCTTATGAAAATGCAACTGTTCAGCTACTTACATCTGGAATAGAAACTGTTTCTTTAGCACAAAATGTTGCCGTTTACGCTGACACTGTGGTTTTGATAAAAGAAATCACGCCTGTATTAGCAGGTCTTAAAGGAGTAAAAGCAGACATGCAAAAGCAGATTAAATCCGGAACACAAATCAGGTTTGCGAACAATAAACCGGTAAAGGTTTTAGTTGCCTACTTTAATCAGAAAGATCCGAAATACCTGCTGCCCCCACAGCTGGAGATTGATGCCAGCGCCAACAATTACGGACAGGCAGAAATTAAAATCAGTAACGCATTGGTATTAAACGGATTTCCTCCTGCCAATGTACATGCATACAGCTTTCCTGCAGGAACAAATACACTCACGTTAGCTAAAGGCGCTTGCCTGGTAATCGGTTTTATACCCGATCAGCAGGAATTGAGGGTTTTTAATGCAGGTTTAGATGGAAGAGGAAAAGATATTGACTGGCTATTTGAATAATGATTAACAGCATAAAATATAAAATGATCTTGTTACTGCTGGCGGTAACATCATCAGCCTTTGCGCAGCAACAGGCAAAGCCCGGTATCAACGCATTAAAGAAATATGTAACTTACTTTAATTCTATTGATACAGAGGCCGTAAAAAACTATGTGCCAAATGCACAGGCATTGGATTGGCTCTCCTCTAATATCCCTTTATTTGAGTGCCCGGATACAGTTCTGGAACAAAATTACTATTACCGCTGGTGGTCGTACCGCAAACACCTGGTTAAAACGCCGGAGGGCTTTATTTTCACTGAATTCATTGAGCCTGTTAAACATGCCGGGAAATATAATTCTATTAGCTGCGCTTTAGGCCACCATCTATATGAAGGCCGCTGGTTAAAAGATAACAGTTACCTGCAGGATTATATCAAGTTCTGGCTTTATCACGCAGATGCTGGGCAGACCAAACAGCGCTTCCATCAATTTAGCAGTTGGATTGATGATGCGGTATATGCCAATAACCTGGTTAAACCTGATCTCAAATTCATCAAAAGTATAGTTCCCGCCCTGGATGCGGATTACAGCAAATGGGAAACGGAACGACAAGTAAAGAGCGGTCTCTTCTGGCAGTTTGATGTAAAAGACGGCATGGAAGAATCTATCAGCGGTTCCAGGAAGGACCAGAACCGCAGGCCCAGCATCAATAGCTACATGTACGGAAATGCAAAGGCCCTGGTTCTGGTAGGTAATTTGATCGGCGATCAACAGCTCCACAGTAAGTATGCTGCGAAAGCTGCCGTCCTTAAAAAAATGGTTCAGGATAGCCTATGGAATAGCACAAGCTCTTTTTTTGAGACCAAATCGTCAAAAACAGGGACGCTGGTAAACGTGAGGGAAGCCATCGGTTTTATTCCATGGGAATTTAACCTGCCCGATGATCAGGCGATATATGCAAAAGCCTGGGATGCACTGTTGGATACGGCTGGATTTAACGCACCCTGGGGGATCACGACTGCAGAACGCAGGAACCCTACTTTCAGAACAAGGGGAACCGGGCACAGCTGTGAATGGGATGGCGCCCTGTGGCCTTTTGCTTCTTCACAAACTTTAAAAGGACTTGCTAATTTGCTCAATAATTACAAGAATACCGGTAAAATGACGGCCACTGTATTTTATGATCAACTCCATCAATATGCTGCATCCCATGTAAAAAATGGTAAACCCTATATCGGGGAATACCAGGATGAGCGAACCGGAGAATGGCTGAAAGGGGATAACCCGAGAAGCAGTTTCTATAACCACTCTACTTTTTGTGATTTGATCATCAATGATTTACTAGGTATTAAACCTCGTGCCGATGAAGTTTTAGAGATCCGTCCGCTGATCCCTGCAAATAAATGGGACTGGTTTGCACTCCGTAATGTAAGTTATCACGGTAAAAATATTTCTTTGATCTGGGATAAAACGGGTAAGAAATACGCGTTGGGTAAAGGCTTCCATATTTACGTAGACGGAAAAAAAATAAAGACTTTTAAAGAACTGAAGCCTGTTAAAGTACAATTGAACAACCTGAAATGAAATTTTTGAAGCACGCTAAAAAACTGTATTTAACCGGCTTATTTTTGACAATCTGCGGTTATTCTTCCGCCCTGTATGCCCAGGGGTATTATAATGTAACCAAGTATGGTGCTAAAAATGACAGCAGCAAGCTGGCTACATTGGCTATAGAACGGGCAATTACCGTTGCTTCAAAAGCAGGCGGGGGTACTGTTTATTTTCCTGCGGGAAAATACCTGACAGGGGCGGTACATCTTAAAAGCAATATCACGATTCTGATTGATGCAGGTGCTGAACTTCATTTTAGTGACAATTTTGATGATTATCTGCCAATGGTTAAAAGCAGGTATGAAGGTGTGGATGTAACCAGTTTCTCTCCGCTTTTTTATGCGTATAAAGCAGAAAATATTACGATCACGGGACGCGGACTGATCAATGGCCATGGTAAGAAGTGGTGGGATTTTGTAGAGGGTTACAAACAGGATCAGCCACGCTCCAAATGGCAGCTGGAATTTGACAAGCTGAATAAGGATATATTGCTTCCTGATGATCCTAAACAAATGAAAAGAGGTTTTTTGCGCCCGCCTTTTATTCAGCCTATGTTCTGCAAGAATGTATTAATTGAAGGCATTACGATCATCAACTCTCCGTTCTGGACCGTAAACCCGGAATTCTGTGAGAATGTAAAAGTGCATGCGGTAACCATTATCAATCCGCATTCGCCAAATACAGACGGGATCAATCCTGAATCTTGTAAAAATGTATATATTTCTGATTGCCATATCAGCGTTGGTGATGACTGTATTACGATCAAGTCTGGTAAGGATGGGCCGGGCAGAAAAATGGCTGTTCCGGCAGAAAATTATACTATCACCAATTGCACTATGCTTTCAGGGCATGGCGGTGTTGTGATTGGCAGTGAAATGTCTGGTGACGTAAGAAAAATAACTATTTCAAATTGTGTGTTTGATGGAACTGATCGCGGCATCAGGATTAAAACTGCACGTGGAAGGGGTGGGATTGTGGAAGAGATCAGGGTAAACAATATTATCATGAAGAATATCCGTGAGCAGGCGATTGTACTGGATATGCAGTATGCAAAAACGGTGCTGGAGCCGGTGTCTGAACGAACGCCCCGCTTTAGAAATATACATTTCAGCAATATTACGGGTCAGGTTAAACAGGCGGGATATTTAAACGGGCTGGAAGAAATGCCGATAGAAAATATCAGTTTTAATGCGATCAACCTGGATGCACAAACAGGTTTTTCTTTGCAGCACACGAATAAAATAGAGTTTCATCAGGTACAGGTAAATACACAAACCGGTCCGTCGCTTTCTGCCAGTTCGGTGGAGAACCTTACTGTAGATGGTTTTAAAAGTTATACACCGCATGATAATGCGGCAGTTATTGAGCTTAAAAATGTGAAAGAGCTGTTTCTTTATAATGCGTCTCCGGTAAAAGGAACAACCAGGTATCTGAAGCTGAGCGGTGAAAAAACAGCAGATATCGCTTTAGGGAATAATAATTTTAGCAACGTGAAGGTGGCCATTGAAAAGAGTAAAGAGGTTCCGGGGAAGATCAGGGTTATTTCCGGAGATAGCGGACAATAAATAATGAGCATGATGAAGGCTGTCTACAGGTTTAATTTTTTACTGCTTACTTTTCATCTTTTGTCTGTTGCATCCGTTTTTGCGCAGGGCGATAACCATCAGCTTTGGTATACAAAACCAGCGCAGAAATGGACTGATGCCCTTCCCCTCGGGAACGGACGGATCGGAGCAATGGTCTATGGCGGGGTAACCAATGATCATATACAGTTTAATGAAGAGACACTGTGGACCGGCAAACCCAGGGAATATAACCGTAAAGGCGCTTTTAAGTATCTGGCCCGGATCAGGCAATTGCTTTTTGCGGGTAAACAAAAGGAGGCGGAAGAACTGGCGCAGCAGCAATTTATGGGGCTGCAGAGTGAGGGGGGCGACCGTAATGCCTGGCTGAAGGAGGTCAAATCCGGCAAAGGTATTTCAGGTAATCCTGCTTTACCGGCCTTTGATGATACAGAATGGGCAAAGATTAAAGTTCCTGATTATGAGGGATGGGAAAATGCAGGTTTAGCGAATATTGATGGTGCCGTATGGTTCAGGACACAGGTGGAAATTCCGGATTCATGGCAGGGCAAAGATGTAGTACTGGATTTAAACCGTATTTATAACCAGGACTTAACTTACGTGAATGGCCATCTGGCAGGAAATACTGATAATAACGAACCAAGGAAATACACGATTCCGGCCAAGCTGATCCGGAAAGGAATCAATACCATTGCAATCCAGGTGCTGAATTATTCTGGTAAAGGGGGCATTTTAGGATATAAAGACAGCAGTAAGCCTATCAGCATTTATCCTGCGGGACAAAGTAAGGCTCAGTCGATCTCATTAAATAGAGAGTGGAAGTATAAAATACAAAACGTCAATACCCCGGAAGTAGCGGAATATCAGGCCAGCTATCAGCCATTCGGAGATCTGAACCTGCATTTTGACCATGATCAGGCAGGTGTCTCTGACTACAAAAGATCGCTGGACATTACTACGGCAATTGCAAAAACAGTTTATAAATATGACGGTATTGCTTATGAGAGAGAATATTTGATCAGCCAGCCGAATAATGCCCTTGTTGTGCATTTAACAGCCAGCAAATTGAAGTCGATCAGTTTTGCAGCAGATTTATCGAGCCTGCACACTCAGTCTGCCGTTAAACCTTCTGGTAAAAATAGTTTGATCTTAACTTTACAGGTAAAGGGTGGCGCTTTAAAAGGCGAAAGCCGGCTGACCATCCGGATTAAAAATGGTTCTGTCGCTATACGCAATAATAAATTACAGGTGAGCGATGCGGATGAAGTTACCCTGTATCTTACGGCAGGAACAAACTTTATCAATGCACAAAATGTCTCTGGCAATGCTGGGGAGAAAAATGAAAAAGCTTTGTTTAGTTTAAAAGGCAAATCTTATCCGGCTATCAGAGAAGCACATATCAGGGAATACCAAAAATATTATAATCGTTTCCAGGTTAGCTTTGGTCCTGTTGCCAATGAAAACCTGCCAACCGATCAGCGTTTAGAGAATTTTGCCTCAGGCAATGATGCTGATTTTGCTGCTTTATACATGCAGTACGGCCGGTATTTATTGATCTCCAGTTCCAGGCCTGGTACGCAGCCGGCTAATCTGCAAGGGATCTGGAATGATTTGCTGAGTCCGCCCTGGGGCAGTAAGTACACCACCAATATCAATTTGGAGATGAATTACTGGCCTGCTGAAATGCTGAACCTGCGGGAGTTAAATGAACCGCTGTTCAGTAAAATTAAAGGATTGTCGCGCAGTGGTGCTGAGACCGCAAAGGAATATTACAATGCAAAGGGCTGGGTACTGCATCATAATACCGATATCTGGAACGGTACAGCGCCGATAAACGCTTCGAACCACGGTATTTGGGTTACTGGCGGAGCATGGTTAAGTCAGCATCTCTGGGAGCATTATCTTTATACCGGTGATAAATCTTTTTTATCGAGGGAAGCTTATCCTTTGATGAAAGGGGCCGCATTGTTTTTTGAAGATTTCCTGGTTAAAGATCCTCAAACGGGGTGGCTGATCAGTACACCATCAAATTCTCCGGAAAACGGGGGACTGGTAGCGGGGCCGACTATGGACCATCAGATTATCCGCACACTTTTCCGCAACTGTATTGCGGCGGCAAAAGTTTTGAATATCAATGATGACTTTACCCGATCTCTCGCAGAAAAAGCAGTTCAGATAGCCCCTAATCAAATTGGCAAATACGGACAGTTACAGGAATGGCTGACAGATCTTGATGACACGACAAATAAACACCGCCACGTATCTCACCTTTGGGGGGTATATCCCGGTGATGATATTACCTGGGATAAAAATAAAACGATGATGGAAGCTGCGAAACAATCGTTGCTGTATCGTGGTGATGATGCTACGGGATGGAGTTTAGCCTGGAAGATAAACTTTTGGGCAAGATTTAAAGATGGCGACCATGCGATGAAACTGCTGAAACTACTGCTCAAACCAGCCGGGAATGGCGCCGGCTCTTATGTTAACTTATTTGATGCCCATCCTCCGTTTCAGATAGATGGTAATTTTGGCGGATCAGCGGGGATAGCAGAGATGATTGTGCAGAGCCACCAGGGATATATTGATTTGTTGCCTGCTTTACCGGCTGCGATTCCCATGGGCGAGATCAAAGGTTTGCTGGTCAGGGGCGGTTATGAGCTGGATTTGCAATGGAGCGAGGGAAAATTGACTGCGCTAACGATCAAACCTGCAGTAAGCGGAACTTGTGAACTGCGTTATGCCGGTAAAAGTAAAACGATCACGGTTAAGGCTGGTGAACTCTATAAACTTAATGGGGAACTGCAATGAGGGTGAAATATACAGGTTTAGTGGCATTACTTCTTTTATATAGTTTAAGCCAGGCTTTTGCCCAGCAATCATTCAGGAAGGAGCTTTTATTGAATGCGGGCTGGTCGACCATTACAGATGAAAACAATATCAGGGCCTACGACGGTTTCGAACAGGATAATTTTATTACAAAACAATGGATAAAAGTCAATGTTCCCCATAACTGGGACCAATATGAGGGTTATCAGCGCAAGCTGCATGGCAATAAACATGGGTATGCCTGGTACAGGAAAACCTTTAAAATTAGGGACCAGAAACAAGGCAGGCAATTCTTTTTATATTTTGAAGGTGTCGGATCGTATGCTACCGTATGGTTAAATGGCAAAAAGATAGGTTACCATGCTGGCGGGAGGACAACCTTTACTTTAAACGTCAGCAAAGCTATCAAAGTAAATAATCAGGACAATGTACTTGCCGTCCGGGCAGATCATCCTGCAAATATCCGGGATTTGCCCTGGGTTGATGGCGGCTGCTCTACGGAACGGGGTTTTTCGGAAGGTTCTCAGCCTATGGGAATTTTCAGGCCAGTGCATCTGGTGATCACCAACGATACACGGGTGCAGCCTTTTGGGGTGCATATCTGGAATGACAACAAAATTTCCTCAAAATCAGCTGTGCTGAACCTGGAAACTACGCTTAAAAATTACAGTAACCAGGCTAAAAGCATAACCGTAATAAACAGACTGGTTGACAGTGCCGGTAAAATAGTTCAGGAACTGAAGAAAATCGTTACTGTACCCGCTCAACGTGAACTCGTGATCGCACAGCAAACCAGCGAAATAGCTGACCCAAAACTTTGGTCAGTCGCCAACCCATATCTTTACCAATTGAAAACCCTGCTTCTGGAAAAGGGGAATATTGCTGATGAAGTGGTTACGCCTTATGGAATCAGGTGGATCAGCTGGCCTGTACCTGGACATGGCAATCAAAAACAATTTCTGTTAAATGGCAAACCTGTATTTATCAATGGTATCGCAGAGTATGAACATATGATCGGACAGAGCCACGCTTTTAGTAATGAGCAGATCAGCACCCGGGTACGACTGATTAAAGCAGCGGGTTTTAATGCTTTCAGAGATGCGCATCAACCTCATAATCTTTTATATAACAACTACTGGGATACAAATGGTGTGTTAAACTGGACTCAGCTGGCGGCGCATATCTGGTATGATACCCCTGAATTCAGAAAGAATTTCAAAGAGCTGCTTACAGAATGGGTTAAAGAAAGGAGAAATAGTCCTGCCGTAGTATTGTGGGGCCTGGAGAACGAAAGTACTTTACCGGAGGATTTTGCCCGGGAGTGTACGGAACTGATCAGAAAATTAGATCCTACCGCTTCTTCTCAACGAAAAGTGACAACTTGTAATGGCGGGAAGGGAACAGACTGGGATGTGCCCCAAAACTGGACGGGAACTTATGGCGGTAATCCATTAACTTATGGAGAGGACTTAAAAAGACAGGTTTTGGTTGGGGAATATGGTGCATGGCGAACAATTGATTTACATGAAAAAGATGCGCTGAGTAAAACTGATTATTCCGAAAACTACATGACTACGCTGATGGAGACTAAAATACGTCTGGCAGATTCGGTTAAGGATGAGGTTGCGGGGCATTTCTTCTGGCTTTACAGCTCTCATGATAATCCGGGCAGGGTGCAGGGCGGGGAAGGTCTGCGGGATTTAGACCGGGTAGGGCCGGTAAATTATAAAGGTATGTTTACACCCTGGGAAGAACCAACAGATGCCTATTATCTATTCAGAGCGAACTTTGCACCGAAACGGACTGATCCAATGGTTTATATCGTATCCCATACCTGGCCGAACCGCTGGAACAAACCCGGAATAAAAGACAGTATCATGGTGTATGCTAACTGTGATGAGGTGGAACTATTTAATGATGTTAACGGCATGTCGCTAGGCAGACAAAAGCGTAAAGGCGTAGGCAGTCATTTTCAATGGAACAACGCTGATATTAAATATAATGTGCTGTATGCTGTCGGTTATGTAAATGGGAAAGTTGTTGCCAAAGATTGTGTAGTGCTCAATAGCTTGCCAAAATCACCTCATTTTGAACAGCTATATACTGGTAAGGGGTCTCTTATTAAAGGACAGGACGAGTACAATTACCTGTATAGGCTAAATTGCGGCGGACCGGATTATACTGATGAGTATGGGCAGTTATGGCAGGCAGACCAGCCTTTAAAAGCGGGTGTAAAACATTACGGTTCTGTTTCCTGGACAAATGCTTCTGCAGGGGTACCAGCGTTTTTTGCGAGTCAGAGGCGGACCTTTGATCCTATACAGGGTACGCGCGACTGGAAGCTTTTCCAGACTTTCAGGTACGGAAGGGATCAGTTAAAGTTTAGTTTTCCGATCACAACCGCTGGTGAGTATTTAGTTGAATTATATTTTGCAGAACCATGGCTGGGCGTAGGCGGCGGACTGGATGCAGCAAACATGCGTTTATTTGATGTTGCGGTAAATGATCAGTTGGTGTTAAAAGACCTGGATATATGGAAGGCTGCCGGCACTAACACTGCTTTGAAAAAAACGATTAAAGTATTCGCGAAAGCCGGAGACCTGGTGATTTCCTTTCCGAATATCAAATCTGGTCAGGCGCTGATTGCTGCAATCGCTGTGGCCAGTTCAGACCAGCGTTTGAAGGCAGGTACACAAAGCCATTCAATTGTGGAGCTTCCAGGTGATACTCAGCTGAACGAAAGAACATGGCTGGATATTGGCGACCAGCAATTTAAGGAAAGTGAAATACAATTTAGTTCCATACCATCCAATTTATATGGTGCAACATGGCTTCAGCCTTTGAAAGTGAGCAAAGAAAGCCTGCAGTTTAAAGTGAGAGATGAAGCCGACGTTTTTGTTGGTACCGTTAATGCAACTGATCAGCCTGAAGGTTTTGAAAACACGAACACTACGATTGTCAATACCAGAGACCAGCGGTTTGCCGTGTACAGGAAAAGACTAAAGGCAGGAGCGGAGCTGAGCATGAGTTTTACTCCTGAGTTTATCGCTATTGTTCCGCCCAGTAATCTGGCACCTGCCTATGATTTAAAAACCGTTACCAGTTACAAAGCTGTTGACGCAAAACTGATCGGTCAGCATATCGGAAAAAAGGTGATGATGGACAAAGAGCGGGTTGTTTTTAAACAGCCTTCTGGAGATGCGCTCCAATTTGAAATCAAGGTTGGCGTAGCTGATACCTATTCACTGACTTTAAAGTACCACAATCCCAATTCATCAGTGCAAAAGCTCAAAATGGAGTTCTATTCAATTGATGGAACATTAATGAGAACTGAAATGCAGGAATTGACACCAACGAAAGAAGGAAAATGGAATTACCTGAATGCCAGTACCGGAAGTATGGTTAATGCCGGAAAATACCTCGTTAAATTTACTGCTGTAGATGCGAAAGGATTAGCTATAGATGCCCTGGATGTTCAGTAGACATTCCATATCTGATATTTGTGCGGCTCCTGATTCATACGGGTCCCATGTATAGCTATTGCCATTTACTGTACATACTGGTGATCTAACGCTCAGTTTGCTGAATGTCAGCGCCTCAGAAGTCTGACCCGGTTAACTCAGGTATTTTCGTTTGTAATCTAAAGGAGTCAGGCCCGTAACGTTCTTGAAATGTCTGTAAAAGTTAGAGACATTGTTAAATCCGCATTCAAAACAGATGACCTCGGTAGGCAGTTTATTTTCAATTAAAAAGCGGCAGGCATGGCTTACCCTGATCTCAATCAGGAAATCGTAATACGTTTTTTTTGTGACCAGTTTAAAATATCTGCAGAAGGAGGTCACACTCAGATTGCTCAGAGAGGCTACTTCCTGTAAGGTAATATCATTTTTAAAGTGGGTCAGGGTATAGTTACAGATTTTGTTAATCCTTAAAATTTCTGACTCATTGGATTGGTAAAAGGTGTTGCTGCTGTTGATAATCTGATCGTACTCGTCTGTTTCCGCTAATGTTTTTAATATATTGAGCAGGACTATAATCCGGTCAATATTAGTCGCATTCAGTGCCAGACGCATCAGTTCAACCAGTTTGCCTTTGGTTTCGCCATGAATAATCATTCCGCTTTTGGCTTTTTCAAACAACTTAGGAATAAGATAGGCCTCGGGCAGGGTGAGCATATGTTTTCCCAGGCAATCCGGCAAAAAGTGGATCACCATTACTTCGGTGTTCAGGTCGGGATTGTTTTGTAAATAATCATCTTTACATCGCCAGGTATGGGGGAGGTTTTCGCCCAGTAATACCATTTCATCAGGAACAAAATTACTGATATTATCACCTACAAAACGCAGCCCTTCACCCTTGATCACGTAATGTAATTCCAGCTCCGGATGGTAGTGCCAAAGGTCTCCAAAATCGGGCTTTATATCATGAGTTATGCTAAATGAATTTTGTAGCGTATTTGGAATTTTATGAAAATGTGCTTTCATGGTTTTCGTGAAAATATTTGGTTAGCAGAGGTATTAATGTTTGGCAATTCCTGGTATGATATGGCTAAAGTAATGGGTTTTAAGATAATATCCTACATAAATTTGATAAAAATTACTAGTAATTAGTCTTTTTGTTTGTTCAGTTTTGTATATGGCCCTTATGGCTTTAACCAAATTATAAACCGACAATTTATTTTTATATAAATATATTGTTCAGTAATGAATTATGCAACGGAAAAAACTAAGACAAAATCTGTTAGTTTCTTATGGGTATTTTACGGAATATTCTCGCCCATTATTTACATTAATATTTACCTTTTTATTGCTGCTTGCGGCATCGGAAACTTTTGCGCAAGATGATGCAGCAGCAGAACGTGCGGCTTACGTAAAAGTGATAACCGGGCGTGCTGATAAAATAGCTGGCGGACTAGCACTCAGCGATGCAGCGAAGGTAGAAAAGGTGCGTAACATTATCCGAGATCAGTACAGCGACCTGAATGATATCTATACTAAAAGGGATAACGCAATCAAATCAATCAAAGTTTTATACAAGGAAGATCAGGCACTAAGAGATACCGCTCTGGCAGCCGAAGCAAAAACTGTTGAAAAATCTTTAGCCAGACTGCATCCCCGATATATCCGGAGCCTGAGCCGCCATCTAACTGAGCAGCAGGTGGAGCAGGTTAAAAACGGTATGACTTATAATGTACTGCCCATTACTTACAAAGCTTATCAGGAGCAAATCCTCACGCTAACCGCGGCCCAGAAGAAACAAATCCTGATCTGGTTAACCGAAGCGCGGGAGCATGCGATAGATGCAGAATCATCTGATAAAAAACATGCCTGGTTCGGAAAATATAAAGGCAGGATCAATAATTATTTGTCAGCCGCCGGTTACGACCTTAAAAAAGAAGGTGAAGAATGGCAAAAGAGAATAAAAGCGCAAGCTAACACAGGAGAGTAAAAGCAAAACCAAATAAACAATATGAACATAAATTTTACACGTAAAATTTCATTGTCACTGCTGCTCACGATGCTGGCATGTACAATGTTGTTTGCTCAGGACCGTAAGGTTACAGGTAAGGTGGTCGACCAAAGCGATGGCAAAGGCATACCTGGGGTAAACGTAAGCTTAAAAGGCATTCCCAGTAATGTGAGCACCAACTCCGACGGGATTTTTACCATACAGGTAAGATCAAACACAGACGTGCTGGTATTCTCTTACATCGGATATGTAAGACAGCAAATCCCGGTAGGAACACAGACGAACCTCAGCGTGAGACTTGCTTCAGATAACAAGGCCCTGGACGAGGTAGTTGTAGTAGGCTATGGTACGCAGAAGAGGGTAACTTTAACAGGAGCTGTTTCTACTGTTGATTTAAAACAGGTAGAAGATGTTCCCGCGCTTTCTTTAAGTGCTGCATTGAGGGGAACAGTGCCTGGTTTTTCTGTTTCCGGCGGTACGCAGCGTGCTGGTCAGGGTACAACGGTTACAGTCAGGAATCCTATAGTATACTCTAAAGACAGTCAGCAAGGCACAAATCCAATCTTTGTTATTGATGACGTGATCAGGACGCAGTCGGATTTTGACTTGTTGGATCAGAATGTTGTAGAAAGCGTTTCGGTGTTAAAAGATGCTGAAGCGGCTATTTACGGTGTTTCAGGCGCAAATGGGGTGGTAATTGTAAGAACAAAACGCGGACGTGCCGGTGCTCCGAGGATCAACTTCAGCAGTTCTGTAGGATTCTCAGACGCAACTATGCTACCTAAAATGATGTCGGGCGGACAGCTGGGTACTTTTGTGAACGATTACCTGAATGCACAGGTATATCAGCAAACCGTTGCAGGCACGCCTGTCAATAAATTTGTAAACCCGGATGGATATATCGTCACCAATGGGGTTGCCGAACCAACGAGAACATTAACGCAATGGTATACACCGGATGAGCTGGATTATTTTTCAAAGAACAACCACAATTGGCTGGACGATGCCTTTAATACTTCCAACCTTTATCGCCAGGCCTTAAATATCAGCGGCGGTAGTGATAAGGTTACTTATTTCTTAGGTGCCGATTATGTTTCTCAGAACTCCAATTTTAAGGGTGTTAGCTCCAGTAAATATGGTGTACGCGCCAGTATCGACGCCAAGTTGTCAAAGCGCTTAACGGTTTCTGCATCGGTTAGTACTGATGTTTCGTCCAGCCGCAGTTACTATTACAAGTTGAACAGTACCACAGAAAGTTTAGATAATGACGTGGCCTCGCTGCAAAACGTTAACCCCTGGTCTGAATACTTTATCAATGGTAACCCTGTGATTCTTGGATCCAGCAATACAGGGGGACTGGATAATGTAAACTTTTTCCTGATCCAGAATTCGGACAACTTTACCAGCTCTAAATCTTATGTGATGAATATGCTGGGTAAAATCAATTATGAAATCCCGGGCGTAAAGGGTTTAACCGCAACAGCAACGATTAATAATAACATCAATAGCACTAACGGCAAGCAGTACGGTACTACTTTTAACTATTATAAGTATAATGGTACAGGTGCCAATAACCATATCCCAGGAGGAACACTTCAGGGTGTTTTTCCAATAAAAAATGGCGACAGGATCAGGATCAACCCGGTATTTTCAGATAATTATCAGTTAAATGCAGGTTTAAATTACAACAGGTCTTTTGGAAAACATAACGTTTCGGCACTGGCCTTATTTGAACAAAGGGAACTTTCAAATGAAGGTGTAGCGGCAATGGTAGAAGGACTGGTTGCGGGGGGCTTGCCTTATCAAACTTTTGCGGTCGGCACCCAAACTTCTACACAATCGGGCCAGGTGAGTGAATCTGCTTTCCAATCGCTGATTACGCGTGTAAATTACGACTATGACAATAAATACCTGCTGCAGCTGGTCTATCGCCGGGACGGAAGTTCGAGGTTTAGTCCGGGAAGAAACTGGGGAGGTTTTCCGGCAGCTTCCGCAGGATGGGTAGTTTCACAGGAGAAATTTTTCAAAGACAGATTTAAGTTTATTGACCTCTTTAAAATACGCGCGTCGGTTGGTTTAACCGGAACGGATGCTACTAAAGCCTATCAGTACCTGGCTTCTTATAATTTAGGTACAGGAAGCAGTGGTGGTGCTGTGTTTAATGAGATCGACAGAAGTATCGCTATTAAAGCCAATATCGCTATTCCCAATGAATTTGTAGTTTGGGATAAGTACCTGAAAACCAATTATGGTTTTGACCTGGGAATCTTAAAAAATAAAGTAACTGTTTCAGGAGAATATTTCTGGACGCATGGCTACGATCTCTTATCTACATTAACCTCTTCGGTTCCGGCCACAATTGGTGCTGCTGTTCCAACTGAAAATTTTGCGAAAGCCAATATGTTTGGTTATGAATTCAGCGTAGCGTACCGTGATCAGATCGGAAAAGTCAATTTTAGTTTCACTCCATTTTATACCTGGAGCGATAACAAAAACATTAAATATGACGTGTCTTCCGGTATCAGAGGTACGCTGGAGGATTTAACGGGTCTTTCAAGTGATTTGGGTGTGTTTGGCTATAAATCTTTAGGTATTATCAGGAATCAGGACGAAGCGAATGCGATTATTGCGCAGAGATTGAACGGATCTGCTGTTGGCGGAGCGGCCAGTAAAGTTAAAATACTGGATAACCCTTTACAGCCTGGTATGATCAATTATGAAGATACCAATGGTGATGGGGTGATCGATGTTAAAGACAGGAAATATGTGAGTGACAGACAAAGCAATCACAACAATTTAGGATTGAACTTTAGTGTTGGTTATAGCGGTTTAAGTTTGAATGTGGTTATGGGAATGTCCTGGGGAGGTAAAACCAATATCGGCGGTTTAAAACCGGCCGGAAATAGCCCGGGTACATACAGCAACAGGGCAGCCTATTGGGCAGATCACTGGACGCCGGCAAATACAGGTGCCGCCTATCCAAACCCATATTTCACGAGTGTATACGAAACGAGTGATTTCTGGCTGGTATCGGCAACCCAGTTTAGCGTAACTAATGCGAACCTCAGTTATTCCGTTCCGGTAAAATGGACGGAGAAAATTGGTATCGCCAGTTTGAGACTGTTTGCACAGGCGACTAACCCTGTTCAGTTTATCAATCCTTTCCCTGGAAAATACAGGGATTTTCAAACTCAGATTGGAAGTTATCCAACACTCAGAACGTACTCTCTTGGTTTAAACGTTGGACTTTAATCATCGGCTATTATGAAAAAATTAACTATACTATCGTTAACAGCCTGTTTACTATCACTAATGGTGAGCAGTTGTAAAAAAGTTTTAGAAAAACAAGACCTCGGCAGTTTTACCGGAGCACAGGTTTACAATGATTCTATCACCACAAAATTGAGCGTCGACTATATCTATAGCCAGAATCAGCCAGCCTGGTTTGGCAATACCGGTGGTTTGAGCGGCTCCGTTAATACTTTATCTGAAGAGGTATATGGCGACAATGTTTTTGTCAAAGGAACTGCTACCAGCGAATCTGTGACCGACATCGGAGCTATCAACACCAGCGGGAACTATTTTAAAATACGTACCATTAATATGTTTATCCGCGATGTTAACGCGGGCACAATGGATCCGGCTACAAAAAACAGGTATATTGCGCAGGCCTATTTTTGGAGAGCCTTCAGATATTTTGAACTGGCCAAGCTTTACGGGGGCGTGCCAATAGTACTGGTCCCGCTTGATGCAGTGGGAGAGGATGCTAAAAAAGCAGCCTTAATTCCAAGAAGTACAACCTCAGAAACTTTCGCGCAAATTGCACGTGACCTGGATTCATGTATTAAGTATATTCCCGTAAAATGGCCAAAAAATGATGACTACGGCCGTGTAACAAAAGGTGCCGCCCAGGCTTACAAAGGCAGGGTATTATTATATTTTGCCTCGCCGGAATTTAACCCGACGAATAATATCACCAGATGGCAGGATGCTTATAAGGCTAACACTGAAGCCATCGCAACTTTATCCGCGAATGGTTTTGGCTTGTATGCTAAATTTGACGCCAGTTTATGGACTACAGAAGGAAGCAACGGCGGAAGCACACCAAGAAACCCGGAAGCCGTTTTCGCAACACTTTATAATACAGGAACAACCGATATAGGACTCAACAACAACAGTTACCCGAATTCTACTGTTCCGAAATATATCGGGAGTACAGGTGGTTCTAATTTGCCGACATGGGATATGGCTTTAACTTTTCCAATGAAGGATGGCAAGGATATAGGTGCGTCTTCGAAATACACCTACAACCTGGCTACCTTTTATAAAGACCGTGACCCTAGATTTGACCAGACGATAGCTTATAATGGTGCCAGCTGGCCTTTGGCGGGTAACCCGAATTATCGGTTATGGACGTATTATTTTACGCGAAATAATGCATTGGTATCAACTGAAAGTGCCGTAACCTCGAGCGGATTATACCTGCGCAAAGGAATAGATCCGGCATTAACGCTGGCGAATTTCCAAAATGCGGGTACAGACTGGCTGGAGATCCGTTATGCAGAAGTATTACTGAACCAGGCAGAATGTGCCGCAGAAATCGGTAATATCGGTCAGGGACAGGAAGCCTATGCAAACATCATAGCCATTAGAAAACGCGCGGGAATCGAAGCCGGCACTGACGGACTGTATGGGTTGCCGGTTGGTCTGAGTTCGCCGCAGCTGGTTAACGCGGTAATGCGTGAAAGAGGGATCGAACTTGCCTTTGAAGGTAAACGCTTCTGGGACCTTCGCCGAAGGAAATTACTGGAATCTACTCTGAATGGTAAAAGAAGAATGGGTGTAACCATTGCGTTAAAAAATACGGGTACCAATACAGATTACCTGCTGGCTACGCGTGATGCTGCTGCAAATACGAATCTTGATGCTTTGTATACCGCCAGCTTTACCATTACCACTAAAGAACTGGATACTTATAATATCAGTTACCAGCCTGGGGTCTACTTTTTTGGAATACCAACCACGTCTATGCAAAACAACATCAACATCCTTCAGAACAATACCTGGGGAGGACCGTTTGATCCAACAAAATAGTCTGCAGGGATTGCCATTCCCAACAGCTTTTAATATAGTATATTTGGTTTGAAAGAGGGGACACTAAGTTGTCTCCTTTTTTATTAAAGAAAATGTTATTTATATATGAATTCTTTATTAATTTGTAACGCCGATGTGATAATGCGTTTAGATTGTTACTATTATTTATATTGATTGATAATATCGTACAATACCTAGTCAAAATTATGCAGTAAATTGTGGCTTTTTGATTGCAAATTTGAAATATAGTATAATTCTAACCAAGAAATATAAACCAGGAATACAAAGAAAATGAACGAAAATCTTCTTATTTCAAGAGATTTTATTCTGGGCTTAATTGAGCATTCTCTGTTTTCCTTACAACAGAACACACATGAACAAGAACTTTTTCAATCTGCTCTTTTCCGCAGTATTAACGCTCTCTACCACTTATTCATTTGCGCAGTATCCTAAAATTCCGGAAGACGTGAAAAAAGCATCTGATGACATGATGAAAAACACTTTAATCCAGTCGGACATAGCCTGGGAAAAAGCTAAACTTATTATTGCACAGGAAGCAAAGCAGGGTAAGCCATTTATTCCATGGGCAGGGCGGCCAACTGATCTGCCACAGGCGGAGATTGCCGCTTTTCCCGGAGCAGAAGGTGGTGGTGCATATAGCTTTGGCGGTCGCGGCGGCAGGGTTATCGTAGTAAAGAATTTAAACGATAGCGGACCGGGTTCATTACGTGATGCCTGTGAGCAGGGAGGGGCAAGGGTAGTTGTTTTTAATGTTTCAGGAATTATCCGGTTAAAAACTCCATTGATCATCCGCGCACCTTATATTACTATTTCGGGTCAAACGGCTCCCGGTGACGGGGTCTGTGTAGCCGGCGAATCTGTCTGGCTGAATACCCATGATGTAGTGGTGCGCTTTATGCGTTTCCGTCGCGGAGAAACTTACGTTGGAAGAAGAGATGATTCTATTGGCGGTAACCCTGTAGGAAATATTATGATCGACCATGTTTCGGCAAGCTGGGGCCTGGATGAAAACATGTCGATGTACCGCCATATGTATAATGACAGTACGGGCAAAACTGAAGAGAAACTGGCTACGGTGAACATCACCATACAGAACTCTATTTTTTCTGAAGCATTAGATACCTGGAATCATGCCTTCGGCAGCACCCTTGGCGGAGAGAACTGTACGTTTATGCGAAACCTCTGGGCCGATAACGGGGCAAGAAACCCTTCAATTGGCTGGAACGGTATTTTCAATTTTGCCAACAACGTAGTTTTTAACTGGAACAACAGATCTACAGATGGCGGTGATTATACAGCGTTATACAATATTGTCAATAATTATTATAAACCTGGTCCTGTGACCGACCTGAAGGAGCCCATCAGTTACAGGATTCTGAAACCGGAATCCGGCCGCAGTAAACTCCCTTATGTAGTGTTCGGACGGGCTTATGTGGAAGGAAATATTATCGAAGGAAATGAAAAGATCACTAAAGATAACTGGGATGGCGGTGTGCAGCTGGAGAATAAAAAAGGTGAACTGCTGACATTGGCGCAGGCTTCATCATATTTTGCAGCGATGCGGGTTAAAAAACCTTTCCTGATGGCGAAGATTACGATATTACCGACACTGGCGGCCAGAGATTATGTTTTAGCCAATGCCGGCGCCATGCTGCCTAAAAGAGATCCGGTAGATACCAGGATCTTAAAGCAGGTTAAAACTGGCAAAATTGAATATATTGAAGGTGTAAAATTGCCGGAAAAAGATTTTGAACACCGCCGTTTGCCTAAGGATTCTTATAAACTGGGTATTATCACTGATATCAGCCAGGTTGGCGGTTATCCTGAATACAAAGGTACTCCCTATAAAGATTCGGATGATGATGGTATGCCGGATGCTTATGAGTTAAAAAACGGACTGAACCCTAAAGATGCCAGTGATGCGGCAAAAATTGGCAAAAGCGGTTATTCTAATATAGAAGTTTATTTAAATAGTGTTGTTCCTGCCGCTATCGTAAAACCTAATTAATATGAAGAAGTCGCTTTTCACAATCACAGCTGTTTTTGCAATCGCTAATCTAGCCCGGGCACAGTATCCGGTGATACCGGCAGCGATGGAGAAAAAGGCGGATTCTATCATGGAGAGTATTACCAGGCAGTCGGAGCAGCAGTTTTTAAAGGTAAAATCTGTTGTAGATGAAGAGGCTAAAAATGGGAAACCCTATATTCCCTGGGCAGCAAAACCTGCTGACCTTCCTCAGGCTAAACTAGTTGCCTTTCCGGGTGCGGAAGGCGGCGGGGCCTTTTCATTTGGTGGCAGGGGCGGTAAAGTTTACGTAGTAAACAGTCTGGCAGATGCAGGTAAAGGCACACTTCGTGCCGCCTGCGAACAAGGGGGAGCCAGGATTATTGTATTTAATGTTTCGGGTATAATCAGGTTAAAAACCCCGCTGATTATCCGTGCTCCGTATGTGACTATCGCGGGACAAAGCGCTCCGGGTGATGGCGTTTGCATTGCTGGTGAATCCGTATGGATAAATACCCACGATGTTGTGATCAGGTATATGCGTTTCCGCAGGGGAGCAACAGATGTAACCCGCAGGGACGACGCCATTGGGGGTAACCCGGTAGGAAATATCATAATTGATCACGTTTCAGCGAGCTGGGGGCTGGATGAAAACATGTCGATTTACCGACATGTTTATGATCCGCAGGATGGTTCCAAACCAGTTAAGCTGCCAACGGTTAACGTAACGATACAGAATTCGATTTTTTCGGAAGCTTTAGATACCTATAACCATGCTTTTGGAAGTACTATAGGTGGTTTAAACAGTACGTTTATGCGGAACCTCTGGGCATCCAATATCAGCAGAAACCCTTCTGTAGGTATGTACGGTGATTTTGGTTTTGCCAATAACGTGATTTTTAACTGGTGGAACCGCAGTGCTGATGGCGGGGATAATGCTTCTTTTTACAGTTTCATTAATAACTATTATAAACCCGGACCAATAACTCCTGCGGATGCGCCGATTTCTTATCGTATCCTGAAGCCAGAATCTGGCAGGGATAAAAGGTTTACTAACGAATTTGGAAAGGCATACGTGACGGGAAACATTGTTGAAGGGAATGAAAAGGTTACTAGAAACAACTGGGATGGCGGTGTGCAGCCCGAAAGTAAAAGAGACAGGCAAAAACTGCTTGATTCTATACGTACAGATAAGCCTTTACCGATGGCTAAAATCTCCATCATAGCTACCAAAAAAGCTTATGAATATGTATTGGCGAACGCCGGTGCAAGTCTGCCGGTGCGTGATGCGGTTGATACAAGAATTGTAAAACAGGTAAGAACAGGCAAAATTGAGCATGTGGCTGATGGGGTACTGCCGGCAAAACAAGGTTATGTGAAACGCCGTTTACCTGCGGATTCTTATAAGCAGGGAATCATTTCTGATATCGCGCAGGTTGGGGGTTATCCTGAATATAACGGGAAGCCTTATGCAGATACAGATAACGACGGGATCCCGGATGCCTGGGAACTTAAAAAAGGGTTAAACCCTAAAGATGCGGCCGATGCCGCCAAAATCACAAAGAGCGGTTATGCGAATATTGAAGTCTATCTAAATAGTTTGGTGGATTTAGATAAAGTGAGACCATAACAGTGTTGGAATAGAGATAAAGGAGTTAAATATAAATGTCAGATCAAACCTCAAATATAATCCGGGTATGTTAAAGCTGAAGCTGCAATTGGTTTTACTTTTTATTACCGGCTCACTATCAGTTGTTGCACAAAAGCAAAAAACTGCGGAGCCGCCAAAGCCTGTTTTTATCGGTAAAAACGGAAGAATGGCGTATACTGCGGATGCGCGGGGCAACAGGGTGCCGGATTTTTCTTTCGCCGGATATATGGCTGCTGAAACGCCTATCCCTATGGCAACCGTTAAGGTAGTGGTACCGGCTAAGCCTGGTGATGCCACATTGAGGATCCAATCTGCCATTAACTATGTAAGTAAATTACCTGTAGGAAAAGATGGGTTGCGCGGGGCTGTTTTGCTTGCGAAGGGTATTCATGAAGTAACTGGGACAATTACGATAGTGGCTTCCGGCGTAGTGCTGCGGGGAGCAGGAATGACAGATCAGGGGACGGTTATTCATGCGACCGGCCTGGACCGTATCGGGGTAATCAGGATTCTTGGAAAAAACAACCGTGCAGACGAAGCGGCTGTTGCCATTACTGATAACTATGTTCCGGTGAATTCGAATAAAATTACGCTGGCCAGCAGCGAAGGTTTTAAAGCTGGCGACAATGTAAATATCCACCGTCCGTCCACAAAAGAGTGGATTGATGATATTCATACCGCACATTTTGGAGGGGGCATTACTTCCTTAGGCTGGAAAGCGGGACAGAGGGATATTTATTGGGATAGAAAGATTACTGAGGTAAATGGCAATGTCATTACGCTGGATGCACCTGTAACCACAGCCTTAGACGCTAAATATGGGGCAGCAACAATATCCAGATATACCTGGGAAGGCAGAATTTCACAATCGGCCGTAGAGAATTTAAAATTAGTATCTGATTATCATCAGGATAATCCAAAGGATGAATATCATCGCTGGACGGCTATCTGTATGGAAAACGTACAGGATGCCTGGGTGCGTCAGGTAGTGTTTGAACATTTTGCGGGTTCGGCAGTAAATGTACTGGAAACAGCGAAGAGGATCACGGTTGAAGATTGTAAATCTTTAACGCCTGTTTCTGAAATTGGCGGCGAAAGACGAAATACCTTTTTTACTACGGGTCAGCAGACATTGTTTCAAAGACTATATGCCGAATACGGCTACCATGATTTTGCGGTGGGCTTTTGTGCCGGCGGACCGAATGTATTTGTGCAATGCCAGTCTTATTTACCTTTCAGCTTTAGCGGTACTATTGATAGCTGGGCATCGGGTGTATTGTTTGATATTGTAAATGTGGATGGGCAGGCACTCAGTTTCATGAACAGGGGGCAGGATGGTCAGGGAGCAGGGTGGACAGCTGCCAACAGTATGTTCTGGCAATGTTCAGCTGCAAGAATTGATTGTTATCAACCGCCAACAGCACAAAACTGGGCCTTTGGAAACTGGGCGCAATTTGCAGGAGATGGTTTCTGGGATCAGTCTAACGAACAAATCCAGCCAAGGAGTTTGTACTACGCACAATTGAAGGACCGGCTGGGTGATGCCATTGAGAGCAAGAAATTTCTATTGCCGGTAGAAACCGAAGCGTCGAGCAGTCCACCGGTTGATGTAGCTCAAAAACTAACCGAATTATCAGTTAATCCTGCTTTAACATTAGCCGGATACATAGATCAGGCGGCTGTAAGAAATCCTATACCCGGAACAATTACGGCGCTAAAAACCCCGGCAGGAATTAAATCATCAGCAAATGCTGCACAGATAAAAAGCATCGATCAAATCGGTATAGATAAGGTTAAACCAGTTTCAACAGCCGGAATGATGGCCGTTAAAAACGGGAAGCTTGTTCGTGGAACGGAACTTGTAACGGGCGGCCGTCAGGATGTGCCCTGGTGGAACGGCAGTGCCCGTCCCTACGGACTTAAAAACACTAAATTTCACATTACCCGTTTTGTACCCGGCCGTGCAGGAAATGGTTTAACAGATGATCTGGATCAGATCACGGATACGATGCAGAGTGGCGGGATGAAGGTTTTAGACCATAACTACGGTCTTTGGTACGACAGGAGAAGAGACGATCACGAACGTATCCGCAGAATGGACGGGGAAGTGTGGGCACCTTTTTATGAGTTGCCTTTCGCACGGAGCGGGCAGGATAAAGCCTGGGATGGTTTGAGTAAATATGATATCACAAAGTATAACCTGTGGTACTGGGACCGTTTAAAACAATTCGCGGATCTTGCTGATCAAAAAGGGCTGGTGCTGATCCATCAAAACTACTTCCAGCATAATATCATTGAAGCCGGCGCGCACTATGCAGATTTTCCATGGCGGACGGCAAATAATATCAATAGTACAGGATTTCCTGAACCTGTTCCCTATGCAGGAGATAAAAGGATTTTTATGGCTGAGCAGTTCTACGATATCAGCAACCTGCAGCGCAGGGCGATCCATAAAGCTTATATCCGAAAATGCCTGGAGAATTTTAACGGAAATACCGGGGTGATTCAGTTAATTGGCGCTGAATTTACCGGGCCCCTTCATTTTGTACAATTCTGGATTGATACCATCAAAGAATGGGAAAAGGAGACAGGCAAACATCCGATTATAGGCTTAAGTGTAACCAAAGATGTTCAGGATGCCATTTTAGCCGATGCTGAAAGGGCTGCTGTAGTGGACCTGGTTGATATCCGGTATTGGCACTACCAGGCCGATGGTACCGCTTATGCACCGCAAGGGGGACAAAATCTGGCGCCAAGACAGCACGCCAGGTTGCTTAAGCCAAAGAAAACTTCTTTTGAACAAGTATACCGTGCGGTAGCTGAATACCGAACCAGGTATGCAGATAAAGCTGTTATTTATTCCGGGGATAATGCTGATAGTTTTGGCTGGGCAATTTTTATGGCTGGTGGGTCATTGTCTGATATCCGGGGACTTAGTCCTTCGATGTTAAGCCTTGCCGCAAACATGACACCATTTATCCCTGCCGGAAAAGTTGCCGGGCAGTACGGGTTATCTGCCCTGGGGAAAGCTTATATCCTGTATAATGCTGCTGATAATCCTATCGATCTTGATTTATCCCGTTTCCCGGGCAAATATAGCCTGACAGTCATCAATGCTAAAAACGGGCTGGTATTGAGGACAGAAAAGATCAATGCTAATGGTATAGTGAAAATTAAGAAAGCTGGATCAGCTGAGGAAGTAATATTAATTCAAAAACTTTAATTATGCGTTTTTATAGAAATTATCTCTGTTTGTTACTTACGGTGCTGGCCTGCACTTTCGGTTGCAACAACGGGAAGCCGGCTGAGGACGAAAAATCTGCTAAGGGTGCGGCGGACACCAATTCTGTTCAGGATAAAATGCTGGCCGTATCCCCGGATAAAAGGTTTTTAACTACGGCGGACGGGAAACCCTTCTTTTGGCTGGGCGATACCGCATGGCTGCTTTTCAGCAAACTTGGCAGGGAAGAGGCTGATAAATACCTGGAAGACCGCAAGCAAAAAGGCTTTAACGTAATCCAGGTAATGCTGCTGCACAGTGTTTCTTCTGCAAATATTTATCAGGATTCATCTTTAATCCAAGCCAATGTGGCTAAACCAGCTATTACAGCCGGAAATGATTTTAAAAAAGACGGAGAATACGATTATTGGGACCATGTAGATAATATCATTGATAAAGCTGCGGAGAAAGGGCTTTATATGGCACTTGTTCCGGTTTGGGGAAGCAATGTGAAGGATAAAAAAGTTACAGCACCAGCAGCAAAAGTTTATGCTGAGTTTTTGGCAAAAAGATACCGCAACCGCTGGAATATTATCTGGTTAGATGGAGGTGATATCAAAGGCAGTGATGGAATGGAGGTGTGGACAACGATCGGTGAAACGCTGAGAGCAAATGATCCGAATCATTTAATTACGTTTCATCCCAGAGGAAGAACGGCCTCTTCACAGTGGTTTCATCAGGCTGCATGGAGCGATTTTAATATGATCCAGTCCGGTCACAGGCGTTATGATCAGGATACTTCTAAAAATGAAAAGCTGCATTATGGCGAGGATAACTGGCGATATATTGAAGCCGATTACAAATTAAAACCTGTTAAGCCTACTATTGACGGGGAACCTTCATATGAGGGAATCCCCCAGGGCCTACATGATACATTGCAGCCAAGATGGACAGCAGCCGATGTAAGAAGATATGGTTACTGGTCGGTTTTTGCCGGTGCATTTGGTTATACCTATGGCCATAATTCCGTAATGCAGTTTTATAAAAAAACAGATAAAAAGTTTTCTTACGGTCCAAAGGAGGAATGGGTTACTGCAATAAATGCAGCCGGGGCAACCCAGATGAAATATCTGAAAGATTTAATGCTTTCGCGTTCCTACTTTGACCGTGTGCCCGACCAATCTATTATCGCGGGGCCGAATGCGGATCGATATGCGCGATTAGTGGCTACCCGCGGAAAGGATTATGTAATGGTTTATACATATACCGGAAAAAGTATGAAACTGAATATGGGTAAAATTGCAGGAGATAAGATAAAAGCATCCTGGTTTAATCCAAGAGATGGAAAAACAACTTTTATTGCTGAGCTGCGTAATACGGGAACATATCTTTTTGACCCCCCGGGAGAAATAGCCAACGGTAATGACTGGGTTTTAATTATGGATAAAATATAATGGTTCAGCCCCTCGGGAAAATAATATTAATCAGAATAGTATCACTTGTGGTACTAGGCACTGTTTTTTGCTCTTGCAACCGACAGGCTTATATTTTTACATCATTTCATGAACCGGCAACTGAAGGATTGAGGCTGCTGTACAGCGACGACGCTTATCACTGGACAGATTTAAACACCATCCTTTTAAAACCAGAAACTGGAACGCAAAAGGTAATGCGCGACCCTTCAATTGTTCAGGGGCCAGATGGTACGTTCCATTTGGTGTGGACCTGCAGCTGGAAGGGCGACAAAGGATTTGGTTACGCCAGTTCGGCAGATCTGATTCATTGGTCGCCTCAGAAGTTCATACCTGTGATGGAAATTGAGCCATCAACGGTTAACGTATGGGCACCGGAAATCTTTTATGACGATGAAAGACAAGCATATATTATCATCTGGGCTTCAACCATTCCTTTCCGTTTTGCGAAAGGTGTTGAAGATGAGGATAATAATCACCGGATGTATTACGTGACTACAAAAGACTTTAACAGTTTTTCTAAAGCGCAACTATTTCTTGACCCGGGATTTAGTGTAATCGACGCTGTTATTGTTAAGCGTGACAAAAAGGATTACGTACTGGTTTTAAAAGATAATACGCGTCCGAACAGGAATTTAAAAATAGCTTTTAGTGAAAGTGCTACCGGGCCTTACCATAAAGCTTCCGGAACATTTAGCCCTGATTTGACCGAAGGGCCAACGGTAGTGAAGACCGGCAAAGACTGGCTGATCTATTTTGATGCTTACGGGAAAAAGACCTATTCGGCGATGAAAACCAGGGATTTCAAATCTTTTACCGATGTGACCACTGAGGTTTCTGTTCCTGAAGGGCATAAACACGGAACAATCATTAAGGTAAAGAAAAGTGTGATCACACGGCTGAAAAAGAATAAGAGTATACGGCAAGACCGATAATACGAAGAGCGGAAATAACGATAAGAATAGCAGGTTTGAAAGCTGCGGCAAGATTGAAAATATGAATAGCCGGCTTGGAAATCAATCACATGTCATTCAAATAAAGAGAAAATGAAATTGAAAATATTATATATACCATTATTCGCTTCGGTCGCTTTTTCGTCAGTTAAAGCACAGGACACTGTTCGTTATACTGGTAAAACTTTGGTGAATGCAGATTATCATCATGGGCAGCTTAAACCTGTAATCGGGGTTCACAGCATCCAGACTTTCAGAGCGAACAGGGAACATCCGGAGCTGGCCGAAAACTTTGGCTGGACCTACAACCATGCGCCAATGCTGGCTTACTGGAATAACAAGTTTTATGTAGAATACCTGAGCGATAAAATAGGGGAAAGCATCCCGCCGGGGCAAACCTTAGTACAATCATCTCCCGATGGATACAGCTGGACCAGGCCGGAGGTGGTTTTCCCGGTTTACAGAATTCCGGATGGCACTACAAAAAAAGGAAGGACAGATGTAGCAAAAGACCTTGATGCAGTAATGCACCAGAGAATGGGTTTTTATGTTTCTTCCAAAAATGTTTTCCTGGTACTGGGGTTCTATGCAATCAGTTTTGATGCCAAAGATGATCCCAATGATGGCAATGGAATTGGCCGGGCGGTCAGGGAAATTAAATCAGATGGTACTTTCGGGCCAATCTATTTTATACATTATAATCCTGGGTATGCTGAGAGAAACACTAAATATCCAGTCTACACAAAAAGTAAAAGTAAAACTTTTATTGAAGCCTGTAAAGAGTTGTTATCCAATAAACTGATGACACAACAGTGGAATGAAGAATCGGATAGGAAAGATCCTTTAATTACTCTCCAAAAGCAATATAAAGCCTTTAGTTATTATCATTTAGCTGATGGCCGGGTGGTAGGTTTATGGAAAAACGCGCTGACTGCAATCAGTAATGACAATGGTAAAAGCTGGCCTGAGAATGCCAGTCGTGCTCCTGGGTTTGTAAATAGCAATGCCAAGATCTGGGGACAAAAAACAAGTGATGGAAATTATGCTACTGTTTATAATCCATCAGAATACCGATGGCCATTGGCAATTTCAACAAGTAAAAACGGACTGGACTATACCAATCTCCTGCTGGTTAATGGTGAGGTGGCGCCGATGCGTTATGGCGGAAACTATAAGTCTTACGGTCCGCAGTATGTTCGTGGGATTGAGGAAGGCAACGGAAAACCTGCCGATGAGAAATTATGGGTAACCTACAGCATGAACAAAGAAGATATCTGGGTTTCTTCGATCCCGGTTCCTCTTAGCGAAATTGCTGCACAGCATGTAAATGATGACTTTGGAAAAAGTCCGGCAAATACAGCGCTGGAACTTTGGAATACCTACAGTCCGCTTTGGGCCCCTGTCAAAGTTGAAGCGGGCAGCCTTATATTAAAAGATAAAGATCCATTTGATTACGCAAAGGCAGAGCGTTTGTTTCCATCTTCAGGAAAAGTGACCGCATCATTTTCTGTTACGCCCAAACAAAATGATTTCGGGTTACTGGAAATAGAATTGCAGGATGCAAAAGGTTTGGCTACAGTACGGTTAACTTTTGATACTGCCGGAACGATCAGCGCAAAAGCGGGGGCACGCTACAAGAATTTCATGAAGTATAACGCAGGAGAATCTTACGACATTAAACTGAAGTTAGATGCCCATACCCGTTTCTACACTATTACGGTAAATGGTAAGGATGTGCTGACAAGCCTCGCTTTTCAACCTGTTGCAGAAGTGTCCAGAATTGTTTTCAGAACAGGCGATATCCGTCAGTTCCCGAATATAGACACGCCCGCCGATCAGACTTATGATTTGCAGCATGCCGGTGAATCCACCAAAGAAGCAGTTTATGCGATAAAGTATTTAAAAACGGAGGGATTTTAGATGAGACGAATGGTCTGTTATTTATGTTTCGTTATACTGCTTTGTACGGCGGTTTCGGCTGATGCCAAAATTCTGCTGCCACGGATATTATCCAGTAATATGGTATTGCAGCGAGATCAGGCAATCAATATCTGGGGTTTTGCAGCAGCTGGCGAGCAGATAACGGTAAGTTTTGCCGGTCAGAACCGCAACGTCACCACGGATCAGTCAGGAAACTGGAGCGTGATATTAGCTCCATTAAAAACCAGCTGGAAACCGCAATCGATGACGATCTCCGGAGCAGATACAATCACCCTTAACAATATCCTGGTAGGCGAAGTCTGGTTATGCTCCGGACAGTCAAATATGGAATATGCGATGCGCAAACTAGCCAAAATTCCGAAGCCAAAAAATGAAAAACTTGGTTTTCCATCTGACGAAGTCGCAAAGGCCGGTAACGACCAGATCAGGATCTTTTTAGTAAACCGTAAAACCCTGAATAAACCAGATTCTATACATCAAAGCTGGAGTGTAGCCCGGGATTCTGCATTACGGGCATTTTCGGCAGCAGGCTATTTCTTTGCTAAAGAACTGCAGCTAAAGTTAGGTGTTCCGGTAGGTGTAATTTCTTCAGCCATACCCGGAAGCGCGATAGAACCCTGGATTTCTGAGGAGGCCTTCAGGTTATCAGATGAGTTCAGCAATCAAAAGGCAGGGAATGATCCCGGTAAGTTTTATCCAACGATGATTGGACCGCTCACCAGGTTTAAAATCCGTGGTTTCCTGTGGTACCAGGGTGAAACTAACTGTTTCCTGAATGAAAGTCTCAGTTATGCGAATAAAATGAAAACGCTGATTAAAAGCTGGCGCAAAGCATGGAATAATGATGATCTTCCATTTTATTATGTTCAGATCGCCCCATTCAATTATTCTAAAACGACTGGCAAAGTGATGTTGACTGAAGATACGGAGCCTCAGTTTTGGGAAGCGCAAACGCAGATTCTACGTATGGCTCATACCGGAATGATTTCTACGAACGATTTAACAGATACAAACGAAGATCTTCATCCAACCTACAAATGGGAGATAGGCAGACGCTTAGCGCTTCTGGCATTGGCAAAAACCTATGGTCAAAAAATACCTTATTCGGGCCCGGTTTATAGATCGGTTAGTTTTAAAGCAAACCGGGCGATCCTGGCCTTTGATCATTTACCTGCACAGTCGGGCCGAAGGCTACTGTCATCCCCGCATCTGATATCAGGATTTACTATAGCCGGTAAGGACGGGGAGTTTGTACCCGCATCTGCTTACCATCATAATGATCGCGTAATCGTATGGGCTTCCGGGATTAAAGATCCGGTAGCTGTGCGCTATAACTGGACAGAAAACCCATCGGGCACTTTATACAGCGAAGGTTTACCCGCTTTGCCATTCAGAACAGATAATCTATTGACTAACCAATTTAAGCCTTAGTAATGAAACGCAGTTTTTTACTTTTCTTCTGTTTATTGCCTGTGTTCTGCACTGTTAAAGCGCAGCAGACAGAGAAATTTTACCTTAGTGGAACCGGTAACGATCATACCGTGAACTGGGACTTCTTCTGTACCGCGGGCGCGAATTCCGGTAAATGGACAACCATTCCTGTTCCATCAAACTGGGAGCTGCAGGGTTTTGGAAAGTACGATTATGGTTTTGTTAAAGAAGCAAATAAAGGTAAGGAACTGGGATTGTATAAGTATCATTTCAGGGTGCCAGCGGAGTGGAAAAGCCGTAAAATCAACCTGGTTTTTGAAGGGTCAATGACCGACACAGAGGTTAAAGTTAACGGCAGGCTGGCCGGAGAAATCCATCAGGGATCCTTCTATGTATTCAGCTATGATATTTCTAAGTTGTTGAAAAGCGGATCTGATAATCTTCTTGAGGTAACTGTATCTAAACATTCATCCAATCAGTCGGTTAATGAAGCAGAACGTAAAGCAGATTTCTGGATATTCGGCGGTATTTTCAGACCCGTTTACTTAGAAGCCTTACCGCAGACACATATAGGCCGGCTTCAAATTGATGCCAAAGCTGATGGAGTTTTTTCAGCCAAACTTTCTTTTACCGGTGATGCCGACAAGGTTGAAGTTGAACTTGTTGCAAAAGATGGTAAACGATTAGGGAGAAAGTTCAGTACTGATATAGGGAAAGCTGCACGCAAATCAACAGCCAGCGATCAGAAAGTATCTGACCGTCAGGTCGGTCATCATATCCTGTTGAATCATCAATTTGAAAATCCCGCGTTATGGTCTTCAGAGTTTCCAAACCTGTATGCCGCTACATTTACTTTGCTTAAAAACGGGAAGGTTTTACACCGGCTTTCAAAAAATATCGGCTTTCGTACCGTCGAAGTGAAAGAGCGGGACGGCGTATACGTAAACGGCGTAAAGATAAAATTTAAAGGCGTGAACCGTCATTCCTTCTATCCATCGTCTGGCAGAACTACAAGCAAAAAAATCAGTATTGCAGATGTGCTGCTAATGAAAGAAATGAATATGAATGCTGTAAGGATGTCGCATTATCCGCCGGACGGACACTTTTTAGATGTATGTGATTCCCTGGGTTTGTTTGTGATGGATGAACTTGCCGGCTGGCATGGCCACTATGATACACCTACAGGAGCTAAACTGTTAAAAGAGATGATGCTGAATGATGAAAATCATCCATCTATAGTATTCTGGGCGAATGGTAACGAAGGGGGACATAACCGCGAACTGGATCATTTATTCCCCGAAGAAGATATCCAGAAACGCCCTGTTATTCATCCCTGGGAGGTTTTCGGTGCATTTGAAACTACCCATTACCGTGAATTTAACTACGGGATCGGAAACTACGACCACGGACATCATATCCTGATGCCTACAGAATTTTTACATGGTATGTTTGATGGCGGGCATGGTGCCGGTATTGAAGACTATTGGAATGCGATGTGGAACAATCCGCTGTCTGCTGGTGGTTTTCTATGGGATTTTGCGGATCAGGGCGTGGTACGCACCGATAAAAACGGCGAACTGGATACCGATGGTAACCATGGCCCCGATGGTATTGTAGGGCCTTACCATGAGAAAGAAGGTAGTTTTTATACGATTAAAGAGGTGTGGAGCCCGGTTTATATAGTGCGCCCAGAAATGACCGCAGGATTTGACGGATCTTTCCTGCTGGAAAACAGATATGCGTTTACCAATCTCAATCAATGCAGTTTTGAATGGAAGCTAAAACAGCTGAAATCAATGCAGCAAGAGGTGACGTTCAAAGCCGGCAAAATTGACGCGCCGGACATCAAACCTCTTGAAAAAGGCAGGCTTCATATTGACCTGCCATCAGATTGGCGAAGCTTTGATGCCCTGTATCTGACAGTCAAAGGTCCGGATGGAAAAGAATTGTTTACCTGGAGTTATCCAATCACTTTGCCGGAAGATGAAAAGAAACGGATCGTGATCGAACAAGGTCCTGCAGCAGTAGTGATAAAAGAAACAGCGGCGACTTATGAAGCTATTGCGAATGGGGTCTCCGTGTCTTTCAACAAAACTACCGGTTTACTGACAGCGGTTAAAAATGAAAAAGGGATTATCCCCTTTACCAATGGTCCGGTTTTGCAGGAAGGCGAAAATAATTTCAAAGGCTTCAGTTACAAGATGGACGGAGATAACCTGGTCATCTCATCCAAATTTGATAAAAAGACAAGTTTTAATACCCTGGAATGGACGGTTTATCCTTCTGGCTGGATCAAAATGCAGGTTAAATATTTTCCATCTGCCTATTTCACAACTTTTGCGGGATTAAACTTTTCGTATCCGGAATCGGAAATTAAAAGCGTAAATTATAAAGGAAACGGTCCTTACCGGGTTTGGAAAAACAGGATGAAAGGGAACCAGTTCGGCATCTGGAAAAAGGATTATAATAATTCGGCTACTGGAGAAGCTCCATGGGAGTATCCGGAATTTATGGGGTATTACGCTAACTTATACTGGTGTGAATTTGTGGGTAAGGAACAGCACTTTAAGGTGGTGACAGACCGTGAAGATGTATTCTTAAGATTATTTACACCAAAAAAGTCTAAGGATACGGAGTATGACAACCTGAGCCCTACGTTTCCCAATGGCGATATTTCATTTATGAACGGGATATCTGCGATTGGTACCAAGACCCAGAAACCGGAAACTACCGGGCCGATGGGTATGAAACATGTGTTTTATGATTTTGATAAAGATCCGTCGAGGACACTGGATATGACACTATACTTTGATTTTAGCGGAAGATGAACTTTATAAACTACATAGCGATAATTTGTATCTGCCTGCTGCCCCTTCAAAAACTGGCGGCACAGGTTACTGTGCAAAATACGACCTGTGAAATGCTGGTCAATCCCCTGGGAATTGACGTGGTACGGCCCGGACTGAGCTGGGAGATCATTTCTAAACAACATGATGTTCAGCAAAAGTATTATCAGGTGCTTGTTGCCTCAACGCTGGAAAAGCTCAATGCAAATGAGGGCGATTTATGGAACCCCGGAAAGCTGGAAATGCAGCAATCGGTTCATGTAGCATATGCCGGTTTAAAACTGCTGAGCCGCATGCGTGCCTTTTGGAAAGTTAAAGTGTGGACAAGCGCCGGAGAAAGCGAATGGTCTGCCGCCAATAGTTTTACTATGGGTTTGTTATACTACAAGGACTGGCCTAAGGGCTGGATAGGTTTCGACCGCGCTTTTCCATGGGACAACATCAATACCGACTCCCGATTGTCGGCCAGGTATTTCAGAAAAGAATTTCAGACTCCAAAAAAAGTACAGTATGCCACAGCATCTATCATCGGCCTGGGATTGTATGAATTATACATCAATGGAAAAAAAGTAGGTGAGGATGTATTATCACCGACTGCGACAGACTATACTAAAAATGTAAAATATAACACGCTTGACGTGACGCGCTACCTCCGGGATGGCACAAATACAGTCGGGGCAATTTTGGGTAACGGCCGCTTTTTTGCGATGAGACAGCACAACAAGCCTTACAAAATTAAAACCTTCGGCTTCCCTAAAATGCTGCTGAACATTCATATCGTGTATACAGATGGCAGTGCTGCTAATGTTGATACGGATAACAGCTGGAAGGGGACTGCTGATGGTCCGATCCGCACCAATAATGAATATGACGGAGAAGAGTACAATGCTACCAAAGAAATGCCAGGATGGAATGCAAATGGTTTTGATGATTCCAGGTGGCTGAAGGCAGAATTTGTACAGGAACCTAGCGGTGCTTATGAGGCGCAGATGAACGAAAATATAAAGGTAATGAACACCTTAAAACCCGTTACCATCAGTAAGCTGCCTGGCGGACGGTATGTCGCAGATATGGGCCAGAACATGGTTGGCTGGCTGCAGATCAGGGTGAAGGGGCAGAAAGGGCAGCAGCTGAAGCTGAGGTTTGCAGAATCATTACAGGATAACGGGGAGCTTTTTACCGCGAATCTGCGCGATGCAAAATGTACCGATTTATATACTTTAAAAGGTTCAGGACTTGAAACCTGGGAACCAACATTCGTTTACCGGGGTTTCAGGTATGTAGAAATCAGCGGTTACAGTTATGCGCCGACGGTAAATGATTTTACAGGAAAAATGGTCTACGACAATATGAAAACTGCCGGCACTTTTGAAAGTTCCAACCCTTTACTGAACCGGATTTTTAAAAACGCCTGGTGGGGAATAGCAGGTAATTATAAAGGTATCCCGCTAGACTGTCCACAGCGTAACGAACGCCAGCCCTGGCTGGGTGATCGCGGTACCGTAGCGCATGGAGAGAACTTCCTGTTTGACAATGGCCGGTTTTATGCGAAGTGGCTGCAGGATATCAGGTATGCGCAAAAAGAAGATGGCGCTATTCCTGATGTGGCCCCGGCATTCTGGCGTTACTACAGCGATAACATGACCTGGCCGGGTACCATGTTATTAGTTTCAGAAATGCTTTACAATCAGACAGGAGATGTATCAATTATCCGCGATAATTACCCGGCAATGAAAAAGTGGCTTGCGTATATGAAAGACAGGTATATGCAAGACTATATCCTGACTAAAGACAGTTATGGCGACTGGTGTTTGCCACCGCTAACTATCGAGGCCGGAAAAGGAAAAAGCGCAGACAAGAAATACCCTTCAGAACTGATCTCCACAGCTTATTATTATCATTTTATGCAATTGATGATGGCTTTTAGCAAGGTCTCCGGTAATGATAATGATTACAAAGAATTTGAGGAACTAGCAGCGCAGATCAAAGGTGCTTTTCATCAAAAGTTTTATAATGAAAAAGGATATTATGCTTCAAACGCATTAACGGATAATATTATCCCGCTATACTTTGGTATGGTGCCAAAAGATAAGGCAGAAGAGGTTTTTAAGCATATTGTTTACACGGTAGAGGTAACCAATAAAGGGCATTTAAGTAATGGTCTGGTTGGCGTGCAATGGTTGATGCGCTGTTTAAACGATTATGGAAGGCCGGATCTTGCTTATACTATCGCCACACAGAAATCTTATCCCGGCTGGGGTTATATGATCGAGAACGGCGCTACTACCATTTGGGAATTATGGAATGGGAATACTGCAGATCCAAAAATGAATTCGCAAAATCATGTGATGATGCTGGGTGATTTATTGATCTGGTATTATGAAAACCTCGCGGGAATTAAGGCAGCCAGCCCTGCTTTTGAGCGCATCAAAATGAAACCTGAACTGATCAGCGGATTAAATAGTATCAATGCGTGTTATCATTCAGTATACGGCGATATCAAAAGCAGTTATACCAGAACACCGGGACAGTTTAAATGGAATATTACTATTCCTGTAAATACAACGGCTGTGGTTTATGTACCAGCTGATCACAAGGAACAGATCAGGGAACTGCTGGTTGGGCAAAAGCAGCTGAAATTTATTAAAATGGAAAATAACCGCGCGCTCTATGAATTAGGTTCCGGTGATTATTCTTTTGAAGTGACGAGTAAATAGTTGATATAAAATTCATTGCATAGGGCAATGACGAAATTTTTTAAGTAACCAATATAAATCTACATGATGATGAAGTTTTTAAAGCCAGTTTTATTGGGTCTGCTGCTGATACACACGGCAAATGCTTTCAGCCAAAAGGTGCCCGCCTCTGCTATTCCGGCTTCGGTTAAGGCATCTGCTCCGGCGGATGTGACGGACAGATCACAGCTGGAAATATGGCAGGCCGGTGTGGTAAAACAAGAGTACTTATATGATAAAGCTCCATTTCCGTCCTGTCATTCTGCTACTCTAGCCGAAACACCATTTGGCTTGGTGGCTTCCTTTTTTGGGGGTACCAAAGAACGTAACCCCGATGTAGAAATTTACATCAGCAGATTGATTGATGGAAAATGGCTGGCACCGGTTTCGGTGGCTAATGGTATTCAGCCTGATGGCAAAAGGTTACCGACATGGAACCCTGTATTGTATCAGGTGCCTGGGGGGGATTTGTTATTGTTCTATAAGATCGGCCCTAAACCATCGGAATGGTGGGGTATGATGAAGACTTCTAAGGATGGTGGTCTGACCTGGTCTGAGGCTGCTAAACTTCCGGAAGGGAATATCGGCCCGGTAAAAAACAAACCAGTCTTACTGAGCAATGGGAACCTCTTTGCACCTTCGAGCAAGGAGGGTGATGGCTGGAAGATCCATTTTGAAGTAACTAAAGATAATGGGAAAACATGGAGGGTAGTTGGCCCGCTTCCGGAAAATGGAATTAAAGCTATACAGCCTAGCATTTTACAATATGGCAACGGTAAACTGCAGCTGCTGGCGAGAACGGCCAACAGGGCAATCGCGGAGTCATGGTCGGCCGATAACGGAGAAACCTGGTCGGCTTTAACCAAAACTTCCTTACCAAACAATAATTCGGGAACAGATGCGGTAACAACTAAAAGTGGCTTGCAGGTATTGGTTTATAACCATGTATTACCTCCGGGCGACTTAGCGAAAGGTCCCCGTACGCCATTAAATGTTGCTGTCTCTAAAGACGGAAAGAACTGGTCGGCCGCCCTCATTCTGGAAGATTCCCCGATCAGCCAGTATTCTTATCCGGCGGTAATGGAGACTGCTGACGGGATGTTGCATTTCATTTACACCTGGAGAAGACAAAAGATCAAACATGTAGTGGTAGATCCTTCTCAGCTTAAACTCAAAAAGATTAAAGATGGCGTTTGGCCAGCTAAAAAAGGTTATGCGGCTCCGGTAATTAAAGAAAGTAAAAATGAAGAACCTATTTAGTATCACGGAAATGAAGAACAGGCTTCCATTAGCTTACAAATTGCTTTTCCATACAGGAATCGTTTTATTCCTGACAGGGATGTCTGCCGCTTCAAATCTCCATGCACAAAGCCAAAACTCGGACAGCCAGTATAAAAAACCGCTTGCGGAGGTGCTGAAAGCTGTAGAAACCCGTTTTCAATTAAAAATCAAATACACGGATGCGCAGGTCAGGGACAGATGGGTAAATTATGCAGACTGGAGGTTCCGTGCCAATGCAGATGAAACCCTGGCCAATATCCTGACACCTTTGGACCTGAAAGTAAATAAAGAGAAACCGGGACTTTACAAACTTAAGGAATACGAATACTATCGCTGGGAGGTAGCGGATGGATGGGCCTATCTGGATACTCTGGCATTACAATACCACGATCAGGCAAGCTGGGAAAAGCGGAAAGCGCAGATCAGGCCTGAGTTGTATAAAGCTTTATTGCTCGATCCATTGCCGGCAAAGCCTTTATCGGTTCCTGTTGTTACTGCAAAAAGGGTGATGGATGGTTATACTGTTGAGAATATCGCTATAGAGATTTTACCCGGCGTCTGGATTAACGGATCATTGTATAAGCCGCTGAACATTAAGGGGAAAGTACCTGTTGTGTTAAGTCCTGACGGACATTGGGACAAGCAGCGATACCGCGCGGATTGCCAGATCAGATGTGCGATGATTGCAAAAATGGGCGGAATGGCTTTTAGTTATGATTTATTTGGCTGGGGTGAATCTCAGCTGCAATTTAAATACGAAGACCACCGCAGGAGTTTAGCGCAGACCATCCAGACTTTGGGTGGGATACGGATACTAGACTACGTTTCGAGCTTAAAAGAAACAGATAAAACCCGCATCGGTATCAGTGGCGGTTCCGGCGGCGGAAGCCATACCGTGCTGATGGCCGCTATGGACGACCGGATTAAGTTAAGTGCACCGGTGGTGTCTATGTCATCCTATTTTTATGGGGGTTGTCCCTGTGAAAGCGGAATGCCGATCCATCAATGTGGGGGCGGAACAAATAATGTGGAATTAGCCGCTATGGCCGCTCCATATCCGCAATTGATTGTATCTGACGGAAGCGACTGGACTGCGCAGACCCCGCAGCACGATTTCCCTTATCTGCAAAAGCTATATGGTTATTATGGCGTTGAAAGTAAGGTCGAAAATGTTCACCTGCCCGATGAAAAGCATGACTTTGGCATTAATAAACGTATCGCACTTTATGATTTCCTGATCAAATATTTCCATTTAAACGCAGCAGGATTAAGAGATAAAACAGGTAGTTATGACGAGCGTAAAGTGACCATTGAAAAAGAAAACGCACTTTATGTTTTTGGCGATAAAGGCGAAAGTCTGCCAAAAAATGCAGTAATGGGTTTTGATCAATTGGAGAAGTTATTCAATTCAAAAACAGGTAATTAATATGACTGATATAAATAAAAGCAGAAGACAGTTTATTGGGCAGTTTACCTTGCTTACAGGCAGCTTACTGTTCTCAGGACCTTTACTGTTCGCAGCTGGAAAGCAGCAGCGTTACAAGGTGGCCGTTATTGATCTGATGATCCTGAAGCGCCAAAAAATCAGTGCTATCCCCTTAGCTAAAGAGATCGGAGCAGACGGTTTAGAATTGGATATGGGTGGTCTGGGTAACAGGGAAACTTTTGAAAGTAAACTGGCAGATCCGGCTGTACGAGATCAGTTTCTACAGCAGGCGAAAGTATTGAATATTGAAATCTGTTCGCTGGCTATGACGGGCTTTTACGCCCAGTCTTTTGCTACCCGCCCAACTTATCAAAAGATGATACAGGATTGCCTCGATACAGCAAAAGCGATGAAAGTTAAGGTGGTCTTTCTTCCGCTGGGTGTCCGGGGTGATCTGGTTAAATATCCTGAACTACGGGCCCCGATTGTAGAGCGATTAAAAATCGCAGGCAACATGGCAGCTCAGGCTGGCGTAGTAATAGGCATTGAAACTGCATTAGATGCCGGGGCAGAATTGGTTTTGCTGCAAGACATAGATTCTAAGGCGGTGAAGAGCTATTTTAATTTCAGTAATGCCCTGAAGAATGGGAGAGACCTGCATCAGGAACTCAGAATATTAGGAAAGAAGCATATCATCCAGATCCACTGCACTAATGAAGACGGGGTGTGGCTACAGAACGATCCTAAAATCAATTTAAAAGAGGTTAAACATACACTGGATGACATGGGCTGGAAAGGATGGCTGGTAGTAGAGCGATCCCGAGATGCAACTATGCCAACAGCAGTAAAACAAAACTTTAGTGCGAATACGGCTTATTTGAAATCTATTTTTCAAGATATTAACCCTTAAGGATGTCCAGAATCAGCTTTGCTTTATTATTGATGATGTTATTGGTGCAGCTAAAGGCCAGCGCTGAAGTGAGGGATTGTGTTTTGCGCACAGGTGTGTCTGCAGCTGGGGCCGACGATGATTCTGCCAATAGAGGTAATTCTAAGCCTAAAGTAAAATCAGTAACTGATATCTACGTTTCTACCACCGGCAGCGATCGAAATAGCGGGGTAAAGGATAAACCGCTGGCTTCTTTACACGGGGCTTTGCGTAAAGCCAGGGAATTACGGCGTTTAAATGATCCCGCAATAAATGACGGTATACGCATCCTGATCAGTAAGGGACTTTACCGGTTGGACGAACCGGTGCTGATCCGTCCCGAAGATTCTGGCACTGCTGATAGCCCGACCCAGATCATTGCTAATGGAAAAGTAGTTTTTAGCGGCGGGGCGACAATCGGTGGCTGGAGGAAAGCGACAGGCATTATACCCGGTTTGCCATCAAACGCAAAAGGAAAGGTTTGGGTAGCCAGTATTCCCGATTTCGCCGGCGTTGACCTGCAATTCAGACAGCTCTGGGTAAATGGCCACAAAGCAGTGAACGCTAAATATTATAATGGTGATGAAATGGGGAGGATTTTATCCTGGAATGCGTCTCAAGAAACCTGCAAAATCCCTTTGCCTGGTCACATCAGCCTAAACTATACAAAGGGGATGGAAATGCTCATTCACCAATGGTGGGCAACAGCAAATCTGCGTGTAAAATCATTTAAAACCGAAGGAAATGGCATCGAACTGTCTTTTATGCAGCCAGAAAGCCGCATCCAGTCGGAACATCCATGGCCTGCACCCTGGATTTCTGAAAAGACAGGTAACTCGGCCTTTAACCTGTATAATTCTATTCAATTTTTGGATCAGCCAGGAGAGTGGTTTGAAGACTTTGTGACTCACAAAGTCTATTACTGGCCAAGGGCCAATGAAGATCTGGGCACAGCAGAGGTAATTGTTCCGGTTTTAGAGAACCTGCTGGTGGTAAATGGTGATGTTGACCATCCTGTTTCATACCTGTCCTTTAAAGATATTTCTTTCCAGCATAGTACCTGGCTCAGGCCGTCCAGTCATGGCCATGTACCGCATCAAACCGGTATGTATATGCTGGATGCCTACAAACTCAAAACTCCGGGCACTGCCGATAAAAAGAGTTTGGAAAACCAGGCCTGGGTGGGCAGACCTGCAGCAGCGCTCCAGGTTAATTATGCGCATCATATCAACTTTGCTGCATGCAGCTTTGAGCATCTAGCGTCAACAGGTTTGGATTATGGTAAAGGCACGGTTGACAATGTGGTTAAGGGCAGCTTATTTAAAGATATTGGAGGTTCAGCTATCGTAATGGGCACATTCTCTGACGAAGGTACAGAAGTACATATACCTTACCAGCCGAAAGATTTACGCGTAGTTTCTGCCAATAATACTATTGAAAACAACCTGATTACAGATGTTACCACCGAGGATTGGGGAACCGTAGGCATTGCCGCGGGTTATGTAAGGGGGCTGAAAATCCTTCATAATGAAATCTCAGATGTGTCTTATTCCGGGATCAGTATGGGATGGGGATGGACCAAAACCATCAGCGTGATGAGCAATAACGTGATCCGCGGCAATAAAATCCATCACTATGGCAAACATCTGTATGATGTTGCCGGAATCTACACGCTGTCGGCGCAGCCCGGATCATTGATTGCTGAAAATGAAATCGACAGCATTTACAAAGCACCTTATGCGCATTTGCCTAACCATTGGTTTTATCTCTATACGGATGAAGGTTCTTCGGGTTTTACTGTAAAGGATAACTGGACACCCAATGAAAAGTATCTGCAAAACGCGAATGGGCCGGATAATGTATGGAAAGATAATGGCCCTGCCGTTTCGCAGGCAATCCGGGCAAATGCGGGTTTATCGCCCGAATTTACCTATTTACTAAAAGAGAAGGCTGTCCATCCGGCAACAGGAACTAATACAGCACAAGAAAAAGCAGTAGTATATGAGCTGGTTTTTAAAAAGGACAGTATCCCTGGTGAGGCTCCGCTGAAAACATTTGCCGACCAGAATAACCTTAAACTTTCATCGATTTACAACTGGGGCAACCGGCTGGTCATTTATACTTCTGCATTAAAAGTTGAAAGTCTCCAGCAGAGCTTAAAACGGCTAAACCCCATCAGTATTCAATTGTATGAGGACGAGATTTATCGTTTCAGCAGAAAAGACAACTGCGGACTGGAACCTGCTGCCGCATGGGAAAATATCATCTTATCAGCCAATCTGGTAAATGATAAAAAATTGCAGGCAGAATACCTTGAATATCACAAAACGCAATTTGAAAAATGGCCTGAGTTATCTAAGGGGTTCTGTAACGCAGAGTTTCAGCAATTGCTCATTTTTAAAAACGACCGGCAACTGATGCTCATCATCAGCATCCCTAAGGGCAAAAAACTTGATGAGCTCAATCCAAAAACTACAGAAAATAACCCCAGGGCAGATGAATGGAATGCCATGATGAAAAAATACCAGGAAGGCATAGAAGGAACAAAGCCTAATGAAGTCTGGGTAGAGTTTAAACCACTAAATCAATAATGTTTCCATATTATAACGCTTAAAACAGATGACGAGATTAAGATTAGGGATACTTGGACTAGGTGAGGGCAGAAGCACCATGTCTGCCGCATTAACAAGTGAAAAGTTCACACTCCTGCAGGTTTGCGATGCGAATCAACAGCTTTGTGAAGACCGTGCACTGGAGTTTGGTTTCGACACCTGGACAACCAGTTACGCAGACATGCTGATGAATGATGAAATTGACGTCATTGCGATCTACACGCCAGACCACCTCCATTTCGAGCATGTGAAACAAGCCCTTTTGCATGGAAAACACGTGGTTTGTACCAAACCTTTTATTGATGATTTATCCCATACAAATGAATTGATTGCCCTGGCAGAACAATCCGGCAGGAAAGTTTTTGTTGGTCAGAGTTCCCGCTTTTTTGAGCCTGCAAAGCGGCAGAGGAAAGATTTTGAAGAAGGATTGATCGGTGATTTGATAACTATTGAAAGTCATTATCATGCAGACCATCGCTGGTTCCTCGAAAAAGGCTGGTCGCTGAAGCAATCATTTAAATGGCTGTACGGTGGTTTAAGTCACCCCGCAGATTTTATCCGCTGGTACCTCCCGGATATCGAAGAAGTAATGGGCTATGGCATGCTGAGTGTTAACGGACAAAAAGCCGGGTTAAAAAACCAGGACACGATGCATTTCATTTTTAAAGCTAAAGATGGCAGGATAGCCAGGGTTAGCGGTGCCTATACCGGGCCTACACAGCCCGCTGCGCGCGATAGCGGGATGTCCTGCATTTTAAGGGGCACTGAAGGTGCCAGCCAGGCTGACTATCATGAGCTTCGCTATGCAGTGACCACAAACACAGGAGAAGAAAAGGTGATCAGCTGGGGCGACGCAACGCTGAAACATTATTTTCGTTTTGAGGGGCAGAGCCATCATGCTGGCGAATACCAAAACTACCTCGATTATTTTGCTGACAGCATCATTAACAACTATACCGCTTACCCGGATTTAAAAGAGGGGATTGGAACAGTGGCATTGCTGCAGGCGATGGATGAATCATTAGAAACCGGTATGCCGGTTAAAATTGATGGCATATTGAAAGATTATAACATCAGCAGGGAATCAATAGGGCTATAAGCAACTACACGCGTAACAACAGAATTATTTAATACCACAGACCAATCCGCAACCGACCACAAACCAAATATAAATGGGAAACATACTTGAACGTTTAACCACTTTAGACTACATCATTGTTGCAGTTTATATAATCATTCTGATATATATCGGCTATAAAGCGAGTTTTTCAAAAAACGGGCAGAAGGATGAAAACCTGTTTCTCGCCAATAAATCTTTAGGCTGGGCCAGTATCGGCTTTAATATGTGGGGGACAAATGTAGGGCCTTCCATGTTACTGGCTTTTGCCAGCATCGGATATACAACCGGTATTGTGGCTGTGAACTTTGACTGGTATGCGTTTATCTTTTTATTTCTCCTGGCCATCGTATTTGCGCCGAAATATTTAGCGGCAAAAGTTAGCACCATGCCCGAGTTTATGGGGAACCGGTATGGCGACTCTACCCAGAATATCCTTGCCTGGTATGCTTTGGTGAAGATTCTGATTTCCTGGCTTTCTCTGGGTTTGTTTGCCGGCGGGTTTCTGGTGAGGCAGATCCTGGGTATTCCCATGTGGCAATCGGTTACTGTATTGGTTGCTTTTGCTGGTCTGTTCACCTTTCTTGGCGGACTAAAAGCTGTGGCAAAAGTCAATGTCTTCCAGATGATCCTTTTGATCGGCGTCTCACTATCCTTAACGCTATTAGGACTGTATAAAGTGGGCGGTATATCATCCTTATACCATCAGACACCTTCGCATTTCTGGAATTTGATACAGCCAGCCAGTGATCCCAAATATCCATGGTACGCGATTTTATTGGGTTACCCTGTAGCTGCGGTGGCTTTTTTCTGTACGGACCAAAGTATGGTGCAATCAGTTTTAGGAGCTAAAAATTTAAAACAGGGACAGCTGGGCGTCAGTTTTATTGGCTGGTTAAAAATACTGTCTCTGCCTCTATTTATTCTGACAGGTATATTGTGTTCAGTACTTTTCCCGGACTTAAAAGATCCTAATGAAGCCTACATGACTATGGTCACCAACCTGTTCCCTCCGGGGATGAATGGATTAGTGATCGTTGTTTTGATTGCCGTGTTGGTTGGTACTATTGGTTCTTCCCTCAATTCCTTAAGCACGGTATTTACCATGGATGTTTACCTGAAGAAAATCAACCCCGCAGCTACAAACAAGCAGATTATCAAAGTGGGAAGAATGGCTGTAGTAGCGGGCTGTATCTTTGCCGTGATTGTAGTGCTTGCCATAGATAATATCAAAGGCCTGAACTTATTTGACGTCTTTCAATCCGTTTTAGGTTTTATTGCCCCGCCGCTCTCTGTAGTGTTTTTACTTACTGTTTTCTGGAAGAGAACCACTAAGCGGGCTGTTAATTTTACGCTTTCTGTCGGATCTGTATGCAGCCTTGGTGTCGGGATAACGTATCTGTGGATTTTACCACCGGACAAATATATCTTCTGGCCCCATTATCTGATCATTTCCTTTTTGATCTTTATAGTTTTACTGATACTGGCAATGCTGATCTCTATCATCGAACGGTCGCCAAAAGTTTACGAGATTAATCAGGAACACCAGTCCAGCATCGAGCAACCCGAGCGGGCAGTATGGGTTTCCTGGATCGCTTTAGCCATTGTAATGGTTTCACTCTATCTTTTTTTTAACGGACATTAATTTTTGATGATGAACAATAGAATTTGCCTTTTTATGGCGCTCGCATTCAGTTTATTTGCGGATCAGGCCTATGCCAAGAAAGCTTCCTGGATCTGGTATCCTGGTGATTTTGATATTTACATGAGCAATGTGATGCAAAACAGGAGAACCGAAAGAGGTTCGTTTTTTCCGGTATTCTGGAAAATGGATAGCCACTATGTATTGGTCGACTTCCACAAAGAGTTTAATTTGGCGGAGCCGGAACAGGTTAAGTTATACGTAGAAGGAACCTATAACGTAAAAATTGACGGACAGGCGATTTCAGGCTTTCCGAAAACTGTCAGCATTCCAGCCGGTAAGCATAAACTGAGTTTAAAAGTTTATAACCAGGCCCATGTTCCTGCAATTTTTGTGCAGGGGAAAACTGTGGTTTCTGACCATACCTGGCTCAGTACTTTTGAGGACAAAGAATGGATTGATGCCAGCGGAAAGACCTCTGCGCAATCGGGCACAACCTTTGTCTCTGCCGGATCATGGAATTTCACAGATCCGTTAACTGTTCCTTCCGCCTATAAACTTCCTGTAACACCACGCTCAGCAGCTAAAACTGAAATTGTGAATAAAGGTGTACTTGCTGATTTTGGAAAAGAAACCTTTGGCTTTATTAAAGTTCACGGGCTAAGAGGCAAAGGGAAAATGGGCATTTATTATGGTGAGTCGAGAGAAGAGGCTTTATCAACTACTAAGTGTGAAACACTGGATGAGCTTGAACTGGACCTGCCGGGCAAAAAAGACAGTATTATGCCCCTTTCAAAAGCTTTTAGATATGTAAACGCACAATATGAAGGTTCTGTTAAGGCAGATTCTATCTCCATGTTGTATGAATATGCCCCGGTAAATGAAAGAGGGAGCTTTAAATCTTCGGACCAGGAGCTGAATAAGATTTACGATGTAGCTAAATATACTTTTCATTTAAATACCCGTGAATTTTTCATAGACGGGATTAAACGGGACAGATGGGTCTGGTCCGGTGATGCGTATCAAAGTTATCTGATGAACTATTACTCGTTTTTTGATGCGGAAACCGTGAAAAGGACGCTCTGGGCACAGCGGGGAAAAGATCCGGTAACCGCGCATATCAATACCATCATGGATTACTCTTTTTATTGGTTTTTGGGGATTTACGATTACTATAAATTTACAGGTGATAAAAAGTTTGTACAGGATATTTATCCGCGGATGCAGTCATTGATGACTTACATCAATGGAAGGAAGAACAAAAATGGTTTATTGGAATGGATGCCGGGCGACTGGATCTTTATCGATTGGGCGGATAAACTGAGTAAAGAAGGGGAAGTGAGTTTCGAGCAGCTATTATATGCAAGAAGTTTAGAAACGATGGCCCTCTGTGCGAAACTGGCAGATGATCAGACAGGAGCGGAGCAGTACGGTCGTGAAGCGGGGGAACTTAAGAAAAAGCTGTTTGACTTGTATTGGAATGATCAGAAACAAGCGCTTGCGCATAGCCGGATTGATGGTAAACCAACAGAGAATGTAACGCGTTATGCCAATATGTTTGGAATCTTTTTCGATTATTTTAATGCTGACCAGAAACTGGGTGTAAAAAAGAATGTATTATTAAATGATAGTATCGCAAAGATCACTACGCCTTATATGCGTTTTTATGAGTTAGAAGCATTATGCGCAATGGGTGAGCAATCGTATGTACTCAAAGAAATGAAAGATTACTGGGGTGGAATGTTAAAGCTTGGCGCAACTTCGTTCTGGGAAGAATACAATCCTGATAAAAAAGGTGCGGAGCATTTGGCGATGTATGGCAGGCCATTTGGCAAAAGCCTTTGCCACGCCTGGGGGGCGAGTCCGATTTACCTGCTTGGAAAGTACTATTTAGGCATACAACCGATCACAGCAGGTTATGAAACTTATCTGATTGAACCTAATCTGGGTGGCTTAGCATGGATGGAAGGTAAGGTGCCCACGCAAAATGGTGATATTGAACTCTATTCCAGCAGGAAAGAAATCAGGGTAAAATCCGCAGCAGGTACAGGAACACTGAGGCTGAAAAGCAAGTCTAAACCAATAGTTTCGGGCGCTGATGTAGCAGAGATCAGTAAAGGCACCTATGAGATAACGATCCAGAAAGGCAGGGAATACCTGGTTAAATATACAGCCATAGTGCAACGACAGTGATAGCTGAAAACCGTTAATGAACTGTTGTGCTGATCAAAAAAGGCAAATTAAAGCAGAACTGCAAAATTTTACGCTGTGCTTCAGATTAAATAGCAGGCGCAGCGTACTTAAATGCTGAACAGGCCAATCCTTTTCTCAATTTTTTTAACACATTTATTTGCTTCTTCAAGGATCTCTTCATTAGTAATGCGCTTATCATTGTTCAGCGCGTTTAACATCGAAATGGTTAAACAGGCGATGATGCCATTATCGCTGTGTATACCTACGGGAACAGAGATATCTGTTACACCGGCAGCTAAATCACTGTTTTTAAGATAAGCCCCATTTAACCTGATTTCTTCCAGAGATCCTAAAAAATCTTCCTGCCACTCTTTGGGTTGTTTCTTAAAAATGATGTTTGTTTTTAAAGTCCTTTTACGCTCCGCATCATTCATGTAAGCCAATAGTACTTTACCGGATGCTGTTAAGGGTAAAGGGAAGAGGTTTCCTTCTTCAATGGAAAGTGCAATAGGGCCGGGACTTTTTGCGTGGATGATGACCATTACCTGGTTCATATATAATATACTCAAATGGCAGGACTGGCGCACAGAGTTAGCCAGCTCTTCCAACGGGTATTGCGCGGCCTTCCTTAATTCGTCGACCGGGGAGTGACGGTGGGAAAGGTAAAATAGTTTTAAAGACAATCTGTACTTTCCAGAAACTTCATCCCTCAAAATGTAACCACGGCTTTCCAGGCTCATCAGCATCCTATAAATCTCATTAGGGGTTTTCTCAATTCCTAACGCAATTTCGGTCTGTGAAAGGGGGATAGATTGAGCAGATAAATACTCCAATATATCAAGTCCTTTATCCAGAGCCGGGGCCTGATACTTTGATTCTTTCTCGTCCATATTATATGATTTGGTTATATTTAATTGTTGGTATTTCAAACATACAAAATGCTTTCTTATTTATTTGTGACCCGCATTTAATAAATAATACAATAATATAGATTTTCATATTTAAAAAAAATATTTATATTTGAATTAAGCGACGGTATGAAATATACCCGCCGGGCAAATTGATTGAGGAGAAAAAGCGGAATTGTGCTTCCTGGATCGGCAAAAACGAAAAACCAATTATAAACCAAATACTTATATCGCTATGCGGTATAATGACTAGCTAAACGCCAAGTTTTGTATGAGCAAATTTATTATCTTTTTTGGATTTTGGCTAATCAGCTTTTCGCTTAATGCACAAATCAGGATTACAGATCTTACCTGCGACTATAGAACCAATCCTGTCGGCATCGATCATCTCCGGCCTGTTTTAAATTGGAAAATCAATTCTTCGCAGCACAATATCATTCAAACAGCTTATCAAATCCTCGTGTCCGATAATCTTCAGGATTTAAAACAGGATACGGGAAATATCTGGGACTCAAAAAAAGTTAACTCTTCAGCTTCTATTCAGCTTGTTTATTCAGGACAAAACCTATTATCAGGAAAAATTTATTATTGGAAAGTCAGGGTTTGGGATAACCAGCAAAACGTAGCCTGGAGCGGTATTTACAGCTGGCGTACCGGCCTGCTTTATAGTGCAGACTGGAAAGGAGCAAAATGGATTGCCTATGAAAAATTAGCCGACTCTACTATCAATATCCTTCCAACAGATGGCAAAAAAGATAAATTTAATGCCAATAATATCCTGCCCGTTTTTCGCAAAAGTTTTACTGTAGCGAAGCAAATAAAAAGTGCTGTCGCGTATATCTCTGGATTAGGACAGTTTGAAATGCATTTAAATGGCCGGAAAGTTGGCGATCATTTTTTATCTCCCGGCTGGACTAAATATGATAAAGAAGCTTTATATGTCACATTTGATGTAACCAGTCAGCTCAAAAAAGGTGAAAATGTGATCGGCGTTTTACTGGGAAATGGATTTTACTATGTACCCCCGGTAAAAGGAAGATACCGAAAACTTAAATCTGCCTTTGGCTATCCAAAAATGATCTGCCGGTTGCACATCACTTACACAGATGGAAGCAGCAGAGATATTATAAGTGATCCTTCGTGGAAGACTGCTCCTTCAGCGATTACTTTTTCAAGTATCTATGGTGGTGAAGATTATAATGCCAGCCTGGAACAAAAGGGCTGGGATGAACCAGGTTTTAAAGAAAACGGCTGGAGAGCATCACTGGTAGTTAACGGACCGTTATTGAAAGCCCAAAATGAGGAGCCTGTAAAAGTATTTGAACATTTTTCTCCAAAGCAAATGAATGTATTGGCTGGCGGTGAATGGGTATATGATCTTGGGCAGAATGCTTCTGGTATTATCGAACTTAAGGTATCCGGAAAAAAAGGAGATACGGTACGCATTACACCAGCAGAGTTATTAAAAGCAGATGGTAGTGTTACGCAGAAAAATATTGGCGGGCCTTCATACTTTACTTATATCCTGAAGGGTGAGGGGTTGGAAACCTGGTCGCCGCGATTTACCTATACCGGCTTTCGTTATTTACAGGTAAAAGGTGCAGTTCCACGGGGGAAGGATAATTCATCAGGTCTGCCGGTGATCAGTAAATTAACCGGTTTGCACATCCGCAATGCCGCAGAAAAGGTGGGGAGCTTTTCCAGTTCTGATACACTATTTAACAAAACATTCGACTTAATCAACTGGGCCATTAAAAGTAATATGGTCAGTGTTTTTACTGACTGTCCGCACCGTGAGAAACTGGGCTGGCTGGAGGAACTTCATTTAATGGGGAGTTCAGTTAGATATAATTATAACGCAGCACCATTGTTCAAAAAAGCATTGCGGGATATGAAAAACTCACAGCTTGAAAATGGACTGATTCCGGAGATTGCTCCCGAATATGTGAAATTTGAATGGGGTGGTGATATGTTCCGTGATTCTCCTGAATGGGGAAGCAGCGGGATCTTAATGCCCTGGTATTTGTATCAGTGGTATGGCGATCAACAAGCGATCACAGAAAACTACCCGATGATGCAGCGGTACATAGACTACCTGGGAACCAAGGCTCAGCGTCATATCCTCTCGCAAGGATTAGGGGACTGGTATGACCTCGGACCAAAACCGCCGGGTGTGTCGCAGCTTACCCCAATGGGCGTTACTGCAACGGCCATTTATTATTATGATTTGACTATCCTGAATCAAATGGCAGTGCTGTTAGGTAAAAAAGCAGATGCGCTGAAATACGGGTTGCTTGCTAAAGAAGTCAGGAAAGCATTTAATCAAATGTTTTTTAACGCGGAAACAAAGCAGTATGCCAGTGGAAGTCAGGCTGCCAATGCCATGGCGGTATATATGGGCCTTGTAGCAGACAATGATAAGGCTGCGGTAACCGATAACCTGGTAAAGGATATCAGAGAGCATAAAAATGGGCTTACTGCCGGCGATATCGGCTATCGGTATGTGCTGCGGGTTTTGGAGGAGGCAGGCAGATCTGATGTGATTTTTGACATGAACAGCAGATCGGATGTTCCGGGATATGGTATGCAGATCGCAAAAGGGGCTACAGCACTCACCGAATCATGGGCTGCTTTGCCAACAGTTTCCAACAATCATTTTATGTTAGGGCACCTGATGGAATGGTTTTACAGTGGTATTGGTGGTATCACACAGCAGGATGATGCAGTAGCATTTAGTAAAATCCGGATCTATCCTCAGGTTCCGGGAGATCTGACTGCAGCAAAAACAAGTTACAATTCACCTTATGGTTTAATCTCTACAGACTGGAAAATAACCGGACAGGGTTTTGAAATAGAAATTGATATTCCAGCGAACACAACGGCATTGATTTACCTGCCAGCTACAGCCAGCCAAACTCTTAAAGAAGAATCAGGAGTGAAATTTGAAAACAAAGGTTATGAATCAGACAGGGCTAAAATTGCCATAGGTTCCGGACATTATAAATTTAAGGTTAGCTGAATATGAAAGGGATCGCTTTAGTTTTAATCAGTGTTTTTACAGCGCTTTCCGCGATTGGGCAGGGAGTACCAAAACCTGTATCTGCGAAGGTAATGGAAGAGATTTACCAGGAAGTAAAAACACCTTTCAAATACGGACTGGTGATGGTTCCGGAAGACAACGCGCACAAAATGGATTGTCCTACAATCTTTAAAGAAGGGGATTATTGGTACATGACCTATTTAATTTATAGCGGCAGAGGGTATGAGACCTGGCTTTCAAGAAGCAAAGATTTATTAAAATGGGAGAACCAGGGCAAACTGTTATCCTTTGCTGATGAGGGCAAATGGGATGATAACCAAAAAGCGGGTTATAATGCATTACAGGATACAGATTGGGGCGGAAAGTATCAATTAGGGAGGTATGCAGGGAAATATTGGATGTCTTATTTCGGCGGTAAAGAGAAAGGTTATGAAACGGAACCTCTGTCAATTGGTATCGCTTACAGCACCGACAAACCTTCGGCTGTTCGGGAATGGACGAGGCTTCCAAGGCCTGTCCTGACTTCAGCTGATGCAGATGTAAGCTGGTGGGACAACCGCAATAAACTATTTAAGAGTACCATCATTGAAGATAAACAAAAGCTTAGCGGGCACCGTTTTGTGATGTATTATAACGCAGTTGGCGACTCGCTGGTCAATAATAAAAAGACAAGGTGGTATGAACGGATAGGGATGGCGGTATCTGACGATATGCAAAACTGGAAACGTTTTGGCAGAAACCCGGTAGTACACCATCCTGTTGGGATAACCGGTGATGGGGTGATTCAAAAGATAAACGGAACCTGGGTAATGTTCTATTTTGGTGCGTTCTGGAAAGATAAACAAGGTGCCTTTAACCGTTTTGCGGCATCTGACGACCTGGTGAACTGGACGGACTGGCAAGGGGAAGACCTGATCCACTCGTCAGAAAAGTATGATGAATTGTATGCGCATAAATCCTCTGTGGTCAAACACAAAGGCATCGTCTATCATTTTTATTGTGCAGTGAATAAAAAAGACCAGCGTGGAATTGCGGTGGCCACTTCGAAAGATCTGGGAAAAAGTGCTGTTGATTTTATAGGTACTGACAAATGAGGAAGATAACCAATATACACAGGCGGTCAGCAATCTGCCTCTTATTCCTTCTGATGAGTTTAGCTGCTGTGGGGCAATCCAGGATAAGGGAAAGTTTTAACAAGGACTGGAAGTTTTTCCCTGGTGATATAACCGAAGGCTATGCTGTTGGTTTTAACGATCAGAACTGGCGGAAGCTGACTTTACCGCATGATTGGAGTATTGAAGGTAAGTTTGATCAGAAGAACCCGGCAAAGCCGGAAGGAGGTGGTTTGCCAACAGGCATAGGCTGGTATAGAAAAACATTTACCGCTCCTGTCAATTATAAAAACAGGCTGGTTACCATAGCTTTTGATGGTGTCTACAAAAATTCTGAGGTATGGATTAATGGACATTTTTTAGGTAAAAGGCCTTATGGGTACAGTTCATTTTCTTATGAAATCGGTGCTTACCTGCGAGCGGGAAAGAATGTGATTGCGGTAAAAGTGGATAATTCCGCCCAGCCAGATTCACGGTGGTATTCGGGTTCCGGTATATATAGAAATGTATGGTTAACATCTGCCGCTAAACTTTCTGTAGCCCATTGGGGTACATTTGTAAGGGCCTCTGTTAAAATGGCCGGAAATATTTCATCTGAGCATGATGGCGCTTTGGTTAAGGTTACAACGAATATTCAAAATCAAACCGGTAAGGCAAAACGTATTACCGTTCTCCATTCCATTTATGATGCTTCAAATCAACTGGTGGAGCAAACCAAACCGCGTTCTATACAAATAGACAAAGCTGGTAAAGTAATTGATGACAGCATCAGGTTTAAAAAACCTAGGTTATGGTCTACCGCAGATCCCTATCAATACAAATTGATTACCCGAATCCTGCAGGACAATAAAACTATCGACCAGTCCGAAACTTTGTTTGGCGTCCGCAATTTTCATTTTGACGCAAAAGCCGGCTTTTACCTGAACGGGATCTACACCAAAATTTTAGGGGTTTGTCTGCACCATGATTTAGGTGCTCTTGGTGCTGCGGTGAATACACGGGCAATGGAACGCCAGCTGGAGATTCTGAAAGCTATGGGCTGCAATGCCATCCGTACTGCCCACAATCCGCCAGCACCAGAGTTTCTCGACCTATGTGATAAAATGGGCTTCCTGGTTATGGATGAGGCTTTTGATATGTGGAACAAGAAGAAAAACTCAAAAGATTACCACCTGGATTTTCCTGTATGGCATAAAAGAGATTTGGAAGATATGCTGAAACGTGATCGTAACCACCCGTCAATCATACTCTGGAGCATTGGCAACGAAATCCGTGAGCAGTTTGACAGTACCGGGGTGGCCATCACCAAAGAACTGGTGGGCATTGTTAAAAGTTTGGATGATACCCGCCCGGTAATTTCTGCTTTAACAGAGACTGATGCTAAAAAGAACTTTATGTATCAGGCCAATGCCCTGGATATTTATGGCTTAAATTATAACCATAAGCGTTATAAAGATTTTCCGCTGAACTATCCAGGCGTTAAGTTTTTGGCTACAGAAACCACCTCGGCATTAGAAACAAGGGGTTTTTACGATACTGCAGATACGATCCGGCGCTGGCCAAAAGATGGTAAAACGAAGTTTACGGAAGGAAATGCGGCATGGTCGGCCTCATCGTATGATAACGTTTCTGCCTATTGGGGATCTACCCATGAAGAAACCTGGAAAGAAGCTAAGAAATACGGACATGTATCCGGGCTTTTTGTGTGGACGGGCTTCGATTATCTGGGCGAACCCTTACCTTATCCATGGCCTGCCAGGAGTTCTTATTTCGGTATTGTGGATTTAGCTGGTTTCCCAAAAGATTCTTATTATATGTATCAAAGTGAGTGGACAGAGAAACCTGTACTGCATTTGCTTCCGCATTGGAACTGGCAAAAGGGCAAATCTGTTGAAGTCTGGGCCTATTATAACCATGCAGATGAGGTGGAGTTATACCTGAATGGAAAATCTTTAGGGAAGCAATCAAAAAAGGGCGATGACTTACATGTATTATGGAAGGTGGATTTTGAGCCTGGCACACTGCGCGCTGTATCGAGGAAAGATGGTAAAGAAGTTTTGGTTGAGACCGTTAAAACAGCTGCTGCGGCTTCAAAAATTGAACTCGTTGCCGATAGGAAAACGATTAAAGCAAATGCTAAAGATTTATCTTTTGTTACGGTAAGAATTGTAGATAAAGACGGAAATATAGTTCCCGATGCAGATAACATGGTTCAGTTTACCCTCACAGGGCCTGCTGAAATTGCGGGTGTAGATAATGGGTTTCAGGCGAGTCTGGAACCTTTTAAAGCTAATTACCGCAAAGCATTTCATGGTTTATGCCTGGCGATCATACAGGCACAGGAAAAAAGCGGAACAATTAAACTGACTGCCAGCTCCAGTGGCCTGACAGCAGCAACAATTATAATTAATACAGTTAAATAAAGCGCAGCATTTTGGAAAAACAGATGAGTTTAAAAGGAATAACCTGGAACCACAGTCGTGGCTTTTTACCGATGGTAGCTACAGCGCAGCGGTTTTCGGAACTGCATCCGGATGTTCAGATTACCTGGGAGAAAAGGAGTTTACAGCAATTCGCCGATTTTTCTATCCAGGAACTGGCAGAAAGGTTTGATTTACTGGTAATTGATCATCCGTGGGCGGGCTTTGCGGCTAAAACAAAATCAATCATTCCCCTTGATAATTATCTGCCTGAAGCCTATTTGATAGATCAGCAGAAAAACTCTGTAGGCACGTCTTATGAAAGTTATCATTATGACGGGCACTTATGGGCGCTGCCAATTGATGCAGCTACTCCTGTGGCCGCATCGCGACCGGATCTGCTGGCAAAGAAAGGATTACGACTACCTGAATCTTTTGAGGATTTGATGGCTTTGGCCAACTTAGGCCTGGTTGCCTTTGCTGGTATCCCGATTGATGTGCTGATGAATTTTTATACGCTGTGCTGCTCTTTAGGGGAGGATCCATGCCAGAACAATGACCAGGTGGTTTCCAACGAGACAGGAATACAAGCTTTGCAGTTATACCGCAGGCTTGCCAGTAAAATGGATCCGGCAAACTTTAACCGAAACCCGATACAGGTGTATGAGGCTATGACACAAACTGATGATATTGCTTATTGTCCTTTTGCATATGGTTATGCGAATTACTCCAGAGAGGGATATGCACGTAAAACGCTGCATTTTCATGACATGATCTCCCTGGATGGTAAAACTAACCTCCGAAGCACGTTAGGAGGAACGGGTCTGGCAATTTCTTCGAAATGTAAAGAGATCGCAATTGCGGCAGCTTACGCTGAATATGTTGGTTCGGGCGACTGCCAGCAGACTTTGTTTTTTGAAAGCGGCGGTCAGCCCGGGCACTTATCAGCCTGGAAAAATGAAGAAGTAAACAGACGGAGCCACAATTATTTCAGCAATACCTTGCCTGCATTACAACGCGCATTTCTTCGCCCGCGGTACCATGGTTCTATGTATTTTCAGGAGCATGCCGGCGATGTGGTCAGAGATTATTTACTGAACGGAAGTTCAGAATTGCAGGTCATGGCGGCTCTGAACGAATTATATATACAGTCTAAAACTTTAACTATATCATGAACAGACCGTTAGAAGGACTTTTAGTTTTAGAGTTCTGCCAGTTTCTGGCCGGACCATCTGCGGGTTTAAAATTAGCGGATTTAGGGGCAAGGGTGATCAAGATTGAACGCCCCGGAAGCGGAGATGCCTGCCGGCAGCTGTCAATAAAAAATATCTTTATAGAAGATGACAGCTTATTATTTCATACCATCAACCGAAACAAAGAATCTTATGCAGCGGATCTGAAAAACCCGGAAGATCTGGCCAAATTAAAGCAGCTGATCACAAAGGCGGATATTATGACGCATAATTTCAGGCCGGGTGTAATGGAGAAAATAGGATTAGACTATCTGTCGGTGCAGTTGATTAACCCTAAGCTCATCTATGGTGTTGTTACAGGATATGGCACTGAAGGCCCCTGGGCCGGCAAACCGGGACAGGATTTATTGGTGCAGTCGGTATCGGGCCTTACCTATTTATCAGGCTCTGCACTTGATGGTCCTGTACCTTTTGGTTTATCAGTTTCTGATATCATGTGCGGTAACCATCTTGCACAGGGAGTAATGGCCGCCTTAATCAAGCGCGCCAAAACCAATAAAGGGGTACTGGTAGAAGTGAGTTTGCTGGAATCTGTTTTAGATGTCCAGTTTGAGGTAATTACCACTTATTTGAATGACGGAGGAAAATTGCCCAGCCGAAGCCTCACTAAAGGAAGTGCACATGCTTATTTGAGTGCCCCTTATGGGATGTATGAAACGGCCGACGGTTACCTTGCTTTAGCAATGGGGAGTTTACCTGACATCTGCCAGGTGATCGAATGTGATATATCAGATCTGTACACCGATATCCATTCCGCTTTTGAAAACCGTGATCTGCTGATTGAGCGGCTGGCAGAGACTTTTAAAAAACAGCATTCCCGGCAATGGCTGGAGTTGCTGGAGGGACACGGGATCTGGTGCGCAGAGGTTTTGGATTACCAGTCGGCCACAGCATTAAGTAATTATGAATACCTGCAGATCGAACAGCAGCTGGATTTGGGTAATGGTAAACAGATCAGCACTACGGTGAGCCCCATTCGTTTAAATAACGAAAAACTGTTTGCAGTAAAAGCGGCGCCAAAGTTAGGCTTTGATACAGCAACAATTAACCAAGAATTTGATATAAATTAGACTATGGCTCCTCTTGAAGATTATTTAGTTATAGATTTTAGCCAGTTCCTGTCCGGCCCGTCTGCAAGTTTGCGCCTAGCTGATTTTGGTGCGCGTGTCATCAAGATTGAACGTTCGGGCATAGGAGATATTTGCCGGACATTGTACACGTCAGATTTAATTATGAATGGCGAATCATCAGTTTTTCATGCCATTAACAGGAATAAGGAAAGCCTGGAAGTGGATTTGAAAAATGATAATGACAAAAAAATAGTATTGGAGTTACTAAAAAAAGCCGATGTAATGATCCATAATTTTCGCCCCGGTGTAATGGAACGGTTAGGTTTTGATTATGATTCGGTGTCGGCCATCAACCCCGCTATCATTTATGGCGAGATTTCCGGATATGGTACTGATGGGGACTGGAAAGGTAAACCAGGCCAGGATTTGCTATTGCAATCGGTTACCGGGTTGACATCCCTAACAGGAAATGAAGACAGCGGTCCGGTAGCGATGGGCTTATCCGTTGTAGATATGCTATCCGGCGCACATTTAGCACAGGGAATATTAGCTTGTTTATACCGTAAGGCAGTAAAAAATGAAGGAGGTTTTGTCCAGGTGAGTATGATGGAATCTGCTTATGATTTCCAGTTCGAAACGATCACTACCTTTATGAATGATGGCGGATGTTTGCCTCAGCGATCTAAGAAGAACAATGCAAATGCCTATCTGGGCGCTCCATATGGGATTTATCAGACAGAAAACGGATATCTATCATTGGCGATGGGTTCCATTCCCGTACTTGGAAGATTACTGGGCTGTGCAAAATTACTGGACTATACCGATGTAATGGAAGCCTATTCGAAGCGTGATGAGATCAAAGCTGTTTTAGCAGCACACCTGCTTACATGCAGTACAGCACATTGGCTCTCGGTTTTAGAACCTGCAGATATCTGGTGCGCAGACGTATTGGACTGGGATACACTGATGGCTCATGAAGGCTTTAAATCGTTAAACATGATTCAGGAAGTAGAAATGGCCGACGGTTATCAGTATAAAACCACCCGCTGCCCGATAAGAATAGATGGAGAACTGTTAACCTTCAGAAAAGGATCGCCCAAATTAGGGCAGGATAATGATCAGATTAAAGAATTTATTACACAAAATATAAATGCAGATGCCTAACTCAACAGGAACATTCAGGATAGCTGTAAGAAAATTCGCTCCCTTCGAGGTTGCCATGCAGCAGTTTTGGGAACAGTATTGTGCGCTTTCCGGCTGTAAACTCCAGCTGGAAATGGTGGTGATGGATCTGCACGAGCTGTATGAGAGTACGATAACGAAAGGGGGACTGGCACAGGGTCATTTTGATATTGCACATATCAATACGGATTGGGTGTATGAGGGTTATTTAGCTCATGCCTTTGAAGTTTTAAATCCATACCTGGAAAAACAAGAGCCGGATAATTTCCCTGAGGGATGGAGCAGTTCGTTGCTGGGTTTACAGCAATTTGGGTCAGACATCGTAGGCCTGCCATTTCATGATGGCCCTGAATGTTTTATTTACAGGAAAGATCTGTTTGAGGATCCGGCGGAGCAGGCCAACTATCTTGCCCTGCATGGAAAAGCTTTAGCAATCCCTAAAACCTGGGAAGATTTTCATCAGGTGGCACAGTTCTTCCATCGTCCCCAGCACAATTTGTACGGAAGCATATTTGCTTGTTTCCCGGACGGACATAACACAGTTTTTGATTTCTGTTTGCAATTGTGGACGAGGGGCGGGGTACTGGAAGATCAGAACGGCGATATCAATATTAATACGCAGGCTGCTGTGGACGGACTGAATTTTTACCGGACCATGGTTAACGATAAAAGTGCTGTACATCCGCAATCAGGAATTTTTGATTCCGTAGCCGCTGGTATAGCCTTTTCTCAGGCTGAGGCTGCAATGATGATCAACTGGTTTGGTTTTGCCGCGATGTGCGAAGTAAACGCAGATTCTAAAGTAAAAGGAAATGTAGGGGTAGACCTTCTGCCTGCGGCAGCTGGCCAGTCGTCGGCCTCTCTGAATGTCTATTGGCTGTATACTATAGCTAAAGGCAGCTTGAATCAAGCTGTGGCCTATGATTTTTTGCTATTTCTTACCCAGGCGGTTCAGGACAGGGCGCTGACCCTGGGCGGGGGCATAGGTTGCAGGCTTTCCACCTGGAATGACCTGCAAATCAATGAGACCATCCCTTTTTATCATAAACTAAAGTTATTACATGAGGTGGCCTATAGTCTCCCTCAAAATAGAAACTGGGTGGCAATAGCCAGCCTGATCGACCAGGTAGTTTTATCAGCAATAAATTCTGATGAAAGTTCTGCGGCACTATTGGAGAAGGCTCAACAACAAATTAATGCGCTAAAACAATGAGTATAGACATCAAATATAAACCGGAAATGCCAAAGACGAGGCAGCCGATTATTATCATTGGAGCTGGAGGCATAGTCGCCGATGCACATCTTCCCGCTTATAAAATTGCAGGTTTTGAGGTTTACGGAATTGTTAACCGTACTCAGGAACGTGCCCAAAAGTTAGCCAGTCAATTTGGTATTCCTCATGTTTTCAGTTCCCTGACAGAAGCGATAGAACGGGCCCCGGCTAACGTGGTTTATGATCTTACGATTATGCCCGAACAGTATATTGAAACGCTTCGGCAGTTACCTGACGGAAGCGCTGTTTTGATTCAGAAGCCTATGGGAGATGATTTTAAACAGGCAAAAGAGATTTTAGCGCTATGTCAGTCTAAGAAATTAAATGCTGCTATCAACTTCCAGTTACGTTTTGCCCCTTTTACCGCCGCCGCAAAAGATCTGATTGATCAGGGATTGATCGGTGAATTGTATGATATGGAAGTACGCGTCACGATAAAAACGCCATGGGAGATATTTCCGCATGTGATTGTGCACCCGAGGCTGGAGATCCAGTACCACAGTATCCACTATGTAGATTTGATCCGCTCATTTTTGGGTAATCCGCAACGTGTTTTAGCGAAAACCTTAAAACACCCCGCAAAAAGTTTGTCGTCATCACGTTCTACGATTTTGTTCGATTATGGCGATACCATGCATGCCGTAATCAATACAAACCACGACCATGATTTTGGTCCGGACCATCAGGAAAGCTATATTAAATGGGAAGGCACAAAAGGGGCCATAAAAGCTAAAATGGGCTTGCTGATGGATTATCCGCATGGGGTTGCCGATGTTTTTGAGTATTGTATTCTGCAGGAAGGCAAGGCGCCGGAATGGAAAATGGTTGAGCTAGAGGGCTCGTGGTTTCCGGAAGCATTTATTGGAACCATGGCAAATCTGATGCGATTTAACGAGGGCACTGATCAGCAATTGCATACCAGTGTTGAAGATATAATCAATACGATGGCAGTAGTGGAAAGTGCATATCACTCTAGTGATGGTGCAGAAGTTAAGATAGATTATCCCGATAAGGGCGCAATAAAAACAAATTAAATATGTATTTCAAATCAACATTTTTTGAGGAATATCAGCTAGAAGAGAAAAGGATAACGCTGGGACGTACAATTACAGAAACAGATTTTGTAGTCCATGCAGGTCATACCGGGGACTTCTTCCCGCACCATATGGATGCCGCCTGGTGTGCAACGCAGCCATTTAAACAGCGAATAGCCCATGGAACCATGATTTTTAGTATTGGAATCGGGCTCACTGCGTCAGAGATTAATCCAGAGGCGATGTCTAAAGGGTATGACAAACTGCGTTTTGTAAAACCTGTTTTTATAGGAGATACAATCCATTCGGAAGTTACTATTTCTGATAAAGCACCATCAAAGCGCCCGGAATATGGGACTGTAAATGAACATGTTGAAATTATTAACCAGCATGGTGAAGTAGTTCTTGTATGCGACCATCTACTGGTAGTGAAAAAGAAAACGGTTACTTATTCTCCCTGAAACAAAAAGCAAAACCTATCGGATAATGAACATGTATACTATTCATCTTAAAAAAGTATTCGTATTATGCAAACTTCATGACCGATCAAAACAATCTTTTCTCATGAACAACCAAATATAATGAACCACAACACACAACCAGCTATCCTTGTTGAAGGGAGTAATTTATCAGGAAGAAAGAATTTGTTGCCCTTTATCCTTGTTGTCAGCTTATTTTTTCTATGGGGCATGGCGCATAACCTGGATTCTATCTTGATTCCGCATTTAAAAAAAGCCTGTAATCTGAATAACAGACAGTCTACCTTAATTGATACCTCGGTGTTTTTCGCCTATTTCCTGATGGCGATTCCTGCAGGTATAATCTTAAAAAAATGGGGTTATAAAATAACTATGATCTGTGGATTGCTGGCCTTTGCCTTTGGCGCTTTCCTGTTTGTTCCGGCAGCCAATAACCTGTCGTATATTACCTTTTTAGTTGCCTTATTTATCATTGGCTGTGGCTTAACGCTGCTGGAAACTTCTGCAAATCCTTATGCCGCGGTCTTGGGAGATCCGGCGAAAGCAACAAGCAGGTTAAACCTGGCAGCCTCCTTTAATGGTTTGGCAGCCATGGTGGCACCGCTGATCGGCGGGTTGTTTATATTATCTGGCAAATCCCATACCCAGGAAGAATTAACTTCGATGACGGAAGTAAGCCGCAATACTTATTTCCTGCACGAAGCAGCTTCTGTTAAAACTCCTTATATCATACTGGGAATTGTGCTGGTCGTTATTGCTATCATATTCTACTTTGTGCATTTACCCGAAATCAAGACTAAAAGCATTGACGGCGAAGCGAAAGGCAGTTTCTTTGGTGCCCTGCGCCATAAACATTTACGCTGGGCCGTGGTTGCGCAATTTTTTTATGTGGGTACACAAGTGTGTGTAACAAGCTTTTTTATCAGAATGGCACAGCAGGGCGGAGGATTTGATGAGAAAACCGCGGCATCTTATTTAGTGCTTTATGGTTTTCTGTTTACTGCCGGACGATTTGCCGGTACCGCGTTGCTGCAATTTATTTCATCTCATTAATTATTGGCTATATATGCGATTATTTGTGTTTTGTTATGCCTGGTAGCAATTTTGGGACAAGGTTCTTATGTAGTTTATGCCTTAGGGGCAATAGGCTTTTTTATGTCGATCATGTTCCCAACAATTTTTGCTTTGGGTATTGAGGGAATTGGAGAGGATACCAAACCAGGATCTTCCTGGCTGATTATGTCTATTGCAGGAGGCGCGATCTTACCATTTGGGATGGGCAGTTTAATTGATGCCTATGGCGATGATATTCAGATCGGGTATAGTATTCCATTGGTATGTTTTTTAATCATTCTTTATTTCGGGTTAAAAGGGTACCAGATTGCTGGAATAAGGGATTATGAAATTGCCGGGGTACAGGGCGATCAACCAGGTAACAAATGAAAAAGATAACAAGCCTCCGGTTTTTATTCCTGGTCTTCTCGCTAAGCGTTTGCATGCCCTTAATTTCTGTGGCCCGGCAAAATGAAGATGCGAAGCCATGGGTTTTATGGTACTGGGTTAAAGCCGGGGTTTCAAAAGCAGGGATCACCGCTGATCTGGAAGCGATGAAGGCAAATGGCATCGGTGGTGCGTACCTCGTAACAATACAGGGTGCCGATCCAACACCATTATATCATCCGACTGCTGTACAGCTGACTCCGGAATGGTGGCAAATGGTCGAGTTTGCCATGAGCGAGGCTAAAAGGCTGAACCTTAAAATGGGGATGCATATCAGTGATGGTTTTGCGCTGGCCGGCGGCCCGTGGATCACTCCGGAACTGTCGATGCAAAAGGTGGTTTGGTCTCGTATAAATATCAATAAACCAACTGGTAAAATTGTTTTACCTCAACCAGAATCCAAAGAGAATTATTACAGGGATATTGGGGTTTATGCTTATCCGTCACCAGCCGGAAGCGGAGTGTCAACACGAACAATAAAGCCGAAAATTACAGCAAGCAATGGAACTGATGCAACGGAATTAGTCAAAGCTGGCAATAAACAAAGTTTTGGTTCCAATGAACCTTGTTATATCCAATACGAATTTGAAGCGCCCTTTACCTGCAGGTCGGTCACTATAAAAACTGGTGGCAATAATTATCAGGCACAGCGTCTGGCTGTAGAGGTGAGCAATGATGGTAAAACGTTTCGTTCCATCGGTCGGCTGGAACCACCGAGACATGGATGGCAGGATACCGATGAAGATATAACACATAGTATTAAAGCCACAACTGCCAGATTCTACAGGTTTGTGTATGATAAAAATGGCTCGGAGCCAGGTGCTGAAGATCTGGACGCCGCAAAATGGAAGCCATCCTTAAAATTATTGAACCTCGAACTGTTTGCTGAGGCAAAGATTAACCAGTTTGAAGGAAAAAATGGTTCTGTATGGAGAGTGAGCAACAGAAGTACTTCGGGGGAGATTCCAAAGGAGCTTTGCATTCCACTATCTCAGCTGATTAATATTACAGACCGTTTACAAGCTGATGGTTCTGTAAACTGGACCCCTCCATCTGGTAACTGGACCATTCTTAGGATCGGACATACTTCTACGGGACATACCAATGCTACTGGCGGCGGCGGAAGGGGGCTGGAAAGCGATAAGTTTAATCCGCAAGCAACTAAACTTCAGATCAGAAACTGGTATGGGGAAGCCATGAAACACGCTGGTCCGGAACTCGCAAAAAAAGTATTCAGTGTCTTCTATGTGGACAGCTGGGAATGTGGCAGCCAGAACTGGTCGCCGGTTTTCAAAGCAGAATTTAAAAAACGCCGTGGTTATGACCTCACGAAATATTTACCGGTAATGACGGGGCTGCCAGTAGAGAATGTATCCGTATCTGAGAACTTTCTGTATGACGTCAGGAAAACTATTTCTGAACTGGTAGTTGACAAGTTTTATCATACGCTTGCCGGTTTTGCGAAGGAGCAGGGCCTGAAATTTACCGCAGAAAGTGTAGCACCAACGATGATGAGCGATGGGTTACTGCATTACAAAACGGTAGATATGCCAATGGGTGAATTCTGGTTAAATAGTCCCACACATGATAAACCTAATGATATGCTCGATGCCATTTCTGCAGCGCATATCTACGGCAAAAACATTGTGCAGGCAGAAGCTTTTACTACGGTGCGCATGGATTGGAACGAGCATCCGGGTAACATGAAAACACTATTGGATCGCAACTATGCATTGGGTGTAAATAAATTAGTTTATCACGTGTTTACACACAATCCCTGGGTGAACAGAAAGCCGGGGATGACATTAGACGGTGTAGGCCTTTATTTTCAGCGTGATCAGACCTGGTGGAAGCTGGGCAAAGCGTGGGTAGACTATGCAGCACGGACTCAGCATTTACTGCAGCAAGGTATCCCCGTAGCAGACATTGCAGTTTTTACCGGAGAAGAATTACCGCGACGTTCCGTATTGCCCAACCGTCTTTTACAAACTTTACCTGGCATCTTTGGAAAGCAAGTGGTAGCAGCAGAGAAGATCCGGCTGGCTAATGTGGGAGAACCGCTAAGACAAATTCCATCCGGTGTTACACATTCTGCAAACATGGCCGATCCGGAAAACTGGGTAAATCCGTTGCGGGGTTATGCTTATGATTCTTTTAACCCCGATGTTTTGGCCTCGGCTACAGTTAAAAACGGCAATGTAGTTTTTAGCAGCGGGGCTAGTTATAAAGTTTTGGTGTTTACAGGGAAGATGAGCTTAAACCCAAACTATCAGTATATTAGTTTTGAAACTTTAAACAAGTTTTATCAATTGATAAAACAAGGGGCGAAAGTTATCATAGCTGAAAAACCACTATGCCAGCCAGGTATCATGCAGACGGATAACGCGAGGTTCAATAAAATAGCAGAAGAAATTTGGGATGGGCATTTCACTGCAAAAATGAACCATTCGGCACAGATTCTTTATAAAAAACTAGGTCTGGGTTTAATTTACAAAGCACCATTTTATGCAGAGGACTTCGGGGACCTTGGTGCAGAAAGAGATTTAACAATTACAGAAAACGGATCTGGTATTGAATCTTATGCCGGTTATGTGGCCTTTGCGCATAGAAAAGCAGCGGATAAAGACATTTATTTTATCTCTAACCAGCTGGATAAAGTTCGTGAACTGAGTTTTCAATTTAATGTTAAGGATAAAAGGCCAGTGATTTATGACGCAGTAACCAATGATACAATCAGCGTAAACAGATGGAGCCTGGTGAATGGTAAAACTGCGTTAACACTAAAATTTAATGCGAACCAGTCGTTATTCATTTTATTTGAACAGACAGGAAAGGGAAGCAACTCAAGTAACGGAAATAATTGGTTTAGCTATAAAACCATTCAGGATATATCCAAAGGTTGGCAGGCTGGATTCGATACAGCCTATGGCGGACCGACGCAGCCTGTAGTTTATGATCAACTGCAGGATTGGACAAAAAGTACCGATAGTCTGGTCAGATACTATTCCGGCACTGCGATTTACACTAAAGAATTCATCTTTGACGGAGAGACCAACGCTAAAGTATGGATCAGTTTGGGGGAGTTTTCCAGTATTGCGGGAGTTAAAATAAACGGTTTGGATTGTGGTACCATATGGACGGCACCACATCGTCTCGAGATCAATAAAGCTATAAAAAAAGGCAAAAATCAAATTACCATTGAGATTGCCAACACCTGGGGCAATCGTTTAATAGGAGATAGTAAATTGCCTGCAGATAAAAGAATTACCAATACTACAGCGCCATTCCGGCTGGCAGGGAAACTATTATATCCCGCCGGACTGGTTGGCCCTGTTACTATAGAAACGGAGATGAAATAAGATAGGAAAACATGGCAATCTTCAAATTACAATGGAATGGTCAGATCATGATAGTTTGATCAAAAAAAAATATAAAGAGATGAAAACATATACATTTAGCTTATTTGTTGTTTTAGTATTTTGCAATTTCAAACTGAATGCACAAAACAAGGCTTTGGTAAATAATTCTGGTTCAGCTTATACAAAGCTGCATAGCATTAACATGGGCGAGGTAAGCTGGACAAGCGGGTTTTGGGCAGACAGATTTAAAGTGGCCACAGAAACGATGGTACCTAACATGTGGGCGATCTATAACGACCCCAACATCAGCCATGCTTTTAAAAACTTTGAAATCGCCGCAGGATTAGATACCGGGTCACATTCCGGTCCCTCTTTCCACGATGGGGATTATTACAAAACGCTGGAAGCTATGGCCAGTCTTTATGCATCTGCTAAAAATCCGGAACTGCTTCCCATGATGGATAAGGCCATCAGTGTTATTGCTAAATCACAGCGGGCTGATGGTTATATCTATACCAAAGCGATGATTGAGCAGCGGAAGACAGGAGCGAATAACCAATTCCAGGATCGGTTAAGCTTTGAAGCGTATAATATCGGGCACCTGATGACGGCAGGCTGTATTCATTACCGGGCAACCGGCCAGACAACGCTATTAGAAATCGCCCAAAAAGCAGGCAACTACCTGTACAATTTCTACAAAACTGCTTCTCCCGCATTGGCCAGAAATGCCATTTGCCCTTCACATTATATGGGAGTTGTAGAAATGTACCGGACTACCAGAGATCCCCGCTACCTTGAATTGGCGAAACACCTGATTGCCATCAAAGGCAAAATTGATGATGGGACAGACGACAATCAGGATCGTATCCCTTTTTTACACCAAAAAAAGGCTACAGGTCATGCCGTTAGGGCAAGTTATTTGTATGCTGGTGTAGCCGATCTCTATTTAGAAACGGGAAACGATTCTTTACTAACCTCATTAAATTTGATGTGGGACGATGTAACGCAACACAAAATGTATGTTACAGGAGGATTAGGCTCGTTATATGACGGCACTTCGCCGGATGGTACTTCCTACAATCCGGCAGAGGTGCAAAAAATACATCAGGCATTTGGGCGGGATTATCAGTTACCAAATTTTACAGCTCATAATGAAACTTGCGCCAATATTGGCAATGTGCTCTGGAACTGGCGGATGCTTCAAATTACCAGCGATGCTAAATATGCTGACGTGATGGAACTCGCGCTGTTTAACAGTGTTTTATCCGGCATTAGTCTGGATGGTAAAAACTTTCTGTATACCAATCCATTGGCTCAGTCTGATGATTTGCCCTTTAAGCAGCGCTGGTCGAAGGATCGCGTACCCTATATCGCGTTATCTAACTGCTGCCCCCCGAATATCGTACGTACAATTGCCGAAGTCAACAATTACTTGTACAGCGTATCAGATAAGGGTTTATATTTCAATCTGTATGGAGGAAATAATTTGCAAACCAAATTGGCCGACGGATCGGCGATCAGTTTGAATCAGGAAACCAATTATCCATGGGATGGTAATATAAAGGTCACAGTGAAAGAAACAGGAGCTAAACCTTACGCAATGTTCTTCCGTATCCCAGGTTGGGCTGAAGGCGCTAAAATCAGTGTCAATGGAAAAGTGTTACCTCTGGAAAACAAGCCAGGTTCCTATACAGCACTAAACAGAACCTGGAAATCCGGAGATGTGATAGAGCTGGTATTGCCGATGGAAGCAAAATTGATTGAATCTAATCCTTTGGTAGAAGAGAACAGGAACCAGGTAGCAGTACAAAGAGGGCCGGTTGTTTACTGTCTGGAGTCTAATGATTTTGACGGGAAGAATATTTTTAATGCGGTGATCCCCTCATCAATAAGTTTCAAAACTACAGCACTTACTATTGGATCTGCGCAGGTGATCAGCCTGGAAGGGGAAGCAAGGCTAACAGAAAAAACAGACTGGAGCAATACGCTGTACCATCCCATTTCTAAAAATAATCAGGTTACTCCGATTAAGCTGGTACCATATTTTGCCTGGGGAAACAGAGGGCATTCTGAGATGTCGGTTTGGTTGCCCTTAAGCAGATAACACATGAGAAATTCAGCCGCAAACCCCAGTGATTTTAAGGAAAGAAGTTCAAGGACGTGTTTTACGTTCTTATTGTTGATCTGTTTTTGCAGTCCTGTGTTTTCTCAGCATACAGAACTGTTAACTAACAATGTAACATGGAGTACACAAAGCAGAAATTCATCAGAATCTATGCCCCTCGGCGGGGGTGATATTGGTGTAAATGTCTGGGTCGAAGCCGGGCAGGTTTATCTGTACTTATCACGAAGCGGAACATTTGATGAGAACAACACTTTACTGAAACTGGGCAGGGTAAAACTATCTTTATCTCCAAACCCCTTCGTTGGAAAAACCTTTAAACAAGAGCTGATTTTAAAAGATGGGTATGTTTTGATCTCCGGTGCAGATGGCAAGCTGCATGCGCAGGTAAAAGTTTGGGTAGACGTTTTTAAGCCTGTGGTGAATATAGAAGTTAAGGCTAGTCAGAATTTGGTTACGGAAGCAAGTTATGAGAGCTGGCGTTTTGAAGACAGGGTTACCAAAGGGAAAGAAAACAACCAGAATTCATACAAATGGGCGCCGCAGGGAATCGTGAAAACAGCTAAAGACGAGGTTGCTTTCAGTGGTAATCAAATAGAATTTAGCCATCAGAATGGAGCACAAACCGTATTTGATGTGACAGTGAAGCAACAGGGGCTGGAAAACTACCAGTCAGCATTATTTAATCCTCTAAAAAGGTTGAAATTTGGCGGGAGTATGCAGGGTAAAAATATGGTTGCTGCAGGAACTTATTCAGGTAAGTATCTCAGCACAGCATTTAAAGGCTGGACACTAAAGAGTGTTAAGCCAGTTAATGAGCAGCAAATCAGTATTGAACTGTATAATACAAATGATAAAAACTTAAGTTTTACTGACCGTCAAAATAAGCTTGTCAGTTCAATTGATAGGACCAGGATTCAACACTATAATCGGGTAAAATCCTTCGCCGCTACCAAAAAATGGTGGAATAATTACTGGAACAGAAGTTTCATTTACATCAGTGCCGAAGATTCTACAGTAAATCAGGTGTCTAAAAACTACCAGCTGTTTCGATACATGCTGGGCTGTAATGCTTATGGCGCATGGCCTACAAAGTTTAACGGGGGACTCTTCACCTTTGATCCGCAGCTGACCGACACGGCATTGAAGTATACACCCGACTTTAGAAACTGGGGCGGTGGTACACATACGGCACAAAATCAAAGATTGGTCTATTGGCCAATGCTTAAAAGTGGCGATTTTGAGATGATGAAAGCCCAGTTTGACTTTTATGCAAGGCTGTTAAAGAACGCAGAAATACGTACCGAAGCTGCCTGGGGGCATAAAGGGGCAAGTTTTACAGAGCAGATAGAGAATTTTGGTTTGCCTAATCCGGCAGAGTACGGATGGAAAAGACCTGCGGGATATGACAAGGGGATGGAGTATAATGCCTGGTTAGAATATGAATGGGATACCATCCTGGAGTTTTGCATGATGATCTTAGAAACTGAGCGTTACAATGGTCAGGATATCCAGGTTTATATGCCGTTAATCGAGAGCAGCGTTAACTTTTTTAAAGAACATTATAGCTATTTAGCTAAACAAAGAGGTGCAAAAAGTATAGATGCGAACGGGCATTTGGTTTTATACCCGGGTTCTGGTGCAGAGACTTATAAGATGGCTTACAATTCTACTGCAACAATTGCCGGTCTTAAAACAGTCTTACAACGATTACTAGAGTTAAAGTCGGCTTCAACTGCACAAAAGGAAAATTGGCAGGCAATGTTAAATACAATTCCACCTGTCAGTTTTCGCGAATTTAACGGCAAAACAACCATTTCACCTGCTAAAACCTGGGAGAGAATTAACAATACGGAAAGCCCGCAATTATATCCGGTTTTTCCATGGGGGATTTATAGTGTAGGAAAAGCTGGTTTAGATACAGCCATCAACACCTATACATACGATACAGATGTGCTGAAATTCAGAAGCCATACCGGCTGGAAGCAGGATAATATTTTTGCCGCCAGATTGGGGCTCACCCAAGAGGCCGCAAGGTTAACGAAGTTGAAACTTAAAGATTCGGGCAGAAGATTTCCCGCATTCTGGGGCCCGGGTTTTGACTGGACACCAGATCATAACTGGGGAGGCTCAGGAATGATTGGTTTGCAGGAAATGCTGATGGCTTGCGATGGAAAAAAGATTCTACTGTTTCCCGCCTGGCCAAAGGATTGGGATGTGCATTTTAAATTGCATGCGCCATATCAGACCACTGTTGAAGGTACACTAAAAGGCGGGAAACTCATAGAATTGAAAGTGACGCCGGAAATACGAAAAGATGACATTATCAATATGATTAAATAATTGTGGTAAACAAAGATAGATAAACATGGATTTACAATTAAAAGATAAGATCATCGTGATCACGGGAGCTGCCAAAGGCATCGGCAGAGGTATTGCAGAGGTTTTTGCCAAAGAGCACGCTGTAGCAGTAATTGTTGGAAGAAAAGCAGCAGACAATCAGGAAGTTGTAGATGCAATTATTGCCAATGGCGGCAGGGCAGCGCAGTTTGTAGCAGAATTATCTAAGCCAGATGATTGCGAAGCCGTGGTGAAAGAAATTATTGCCCGTTTTGGAAGAATAGACGGACTGGTTAACAATGCAGGCGTAAATGACGGTGTAAGTTTAGAAAGCGGAAACTACGAGGACTTTATGGCTTCGTTGCATAAAAATGTAGTCCACTACTATCTGATGGCGCATTATGCATTGCCAGAGCTGATCAGGAGCAAAGGCTCAATCGTGAACATCACCTCTAAAACTGCAGAAACCGGTCAGGGGAATACTTCAGCTTATGCAGCAGCTAACGGGGGTAGAAATGCCCTGACAAGGGAGTGGGCCGTAGAATTATTGAAGTATGGTATCCGTGTAAATGCGGTAGTGGTTGCCGAATGCTGGACCCCGGCTTACGAAACCTGGATTGCCACGCTGGACAATGCCGAAGATAAACTGAAAGAGATCAGTTCTAAAATTCCGTTAGAAAACAGGATGACCACTGCTACCGAAATCGCTAATATGGCTGTCTTCCTGATGTCTGCTGTTTCCAGTCATACCACAGGGCAGATTATTCATGTGGATGGCGGCTACGTACATCTGGACAGAGCCCTGGCAAATGCATAATGATCTTTGCGATGGACAGCAAAATTTAAAAACAACATATAGTACACTAATCAACCAGCCGAAGAAAATGAAAACCTTAACCTGCACAACTCCCGGAACTTTTGAATATTCAACAACAGACAAGCCTCAGTTACAAACAGACCAGGCCATTATCAGGATTAAACGTGTCGGTATCTGTGGTACAGATTTACATGCTTTTGAAGGAACGCAGCCCTTTTTTAATTACCCAAGAGTTCTCGGGCATGAGTTATCAGGAGAATTAGTAGAAATAGATGGCAATACCGATTTTACAATAGGCGAGAAGGTAACGTTTATCCCATATTTTAACTGTGGCGAATGTATCGCCTGCCGGATGAACAAGCCAAACTGCTGTGTGAAAATGCAGGTTTGCGGTGTTCATGTGGATGGAGGGATGCGGGAATATCTTTCGGTACCCTCACGAACGCTTCTGCATGGAGAGGGCCTCAGCTATGACGAACTGGCCCTGGTAGAGCCTTTGGCAATTGGTGCGCATGGCGTGCGCAGAGCGGACATACAGCCCGGAGAGTTTGTCTTAGTTATTGGTGCGGGTCCTATCGGTCTGGGTACAATGGAATTTGCGAAGATAGCAGGAGCGAAGGTCATTGCTTTAGATATCAACGAAGATCGATTAGCATTTTGTAAAGAGAAATTAGGTGTTGATTTTGCAGTCAATGCCCTTTCTCCGAACGTGACACAGCAGCTGAATGAGATTACTGAAGGAGACATGCCAACGGTAGTTATTGATGCTACAGGAAATCAAAAGGCAATTAACAACGCAATTAACTATATGGCACATGGAGCTAGGTTTGTATTGATTGGCCTGCAAAAGGGAGATCTGATTTTTAATCACCCGGAGTTTCATAAACGCGAATCAACGCTGATGAGCAGTAGGAATGCAACTATACAAGATTTTGAACATGTGATTCAATCGATGAAAGCAGGATTGGTTAATCCAACGAACTACATTACTCACCGGGTAGCTTTTGAAAATGTGAAGGATGAGTTTGAAACATGGCTGGACCCTAAGAATGGGGTGATTAAAGCGATGGTGGAGCTGGACACACCCTCAGTATGATAAATGCAAAACGCCTCAATTTCTTGAGGCGTTTCGTGATCCCGCTGGGATTCGAACCCAGGACCACTACATTAAAAGTGTAATGCTCTACCAGCTGAGCTACGGAATCATTTCCCTTGTTTCGGGGTTGCAAAGATAGAAAAATGTATCTTGTTTCAATATAAAATGTAAATAAAAATGGATATTATTCTTAATTACTGGTATATCAGTCTGTTAAAATTTCGGTAATTTTAGATTAAAGGTAATCTAGCGCCAAAATCAGCTGTAATTGATTCAACAAGTAAAAATACGTATTGAAATGAATCAGCCTAGTTGTCCTTTACCTTCAGATATCGTTCAGTAATCGTACGATCCACCCCAGCTTTTTCTACCTTTTCTATCCCTGTCTGGATCAGGGTATCATTTTCAATGCGGATTTTAAAGTCAAATTTTTTGCCCTCCCAGTTTGGATCAACATAGTAATCCAGAAATTCCGTGTAATTATCTCCTTTTAAAATATATCTTCCTCCACCAGCGTCAAAACCATTTTTGCTGCTGCTATCTGCTTTTAAGGTATGTTTTAAAAAAGCAAAATGGGTATCGTTAATAATTTTGATCATCCGCTGGTTCTTAGTGTAATCTATATCTGTTCGCTTTCCTTTCTCGATGGTAGTGGCTGATAACAATCTCCATGTTCCCACGATGGGATAGGACAATTCTTCTTCTCGGTTAGTATTCGTCTTACAGGAGAATAAAACGAGGCTGCATAATAGCAATAGCAGAAAACTGGATTTCATAATTTAGAAGTTATATTTGGTTTTATAAGATACAATATAGTGGAAATTTATCGTTGTCCATAGATTGGACAGTACATCTTGTACAAGGACTAAGTATGATAATTAAATCACCTAATTATTACTTGGTAACAATGGTTTTAATGTCTAGATTTATTTAAATACATATTACCTAATTAAAATAAAATATATGAATAGTAGAAAATTAAAGGGAGGGATTATGACCCTGGCCTTATTGTTTACATCAACAGCGATGTGGGCCCAAGGTACAAAAGCTAGCCCTCCGGCAACTGCAAAGGGCACTATCAATGGTGCGAATATTACCATTAGCTATAGCAGCCCTGCGGTAAAAGGGCGTCAGATTTACGGCGGACTTGTCCCATATGATAAAGTATGGAGAGCCGGTGCAAACGAGGCGACGATTTTTACAACGGATAAAAAGATCATGGTAGGCAGAACCCCTTTAGCTGCTGGTTCGTACAGTATATATGCTGTTCCTGGCGAGAAGACATGGAAGATTATATTTAATTCTGAAACCGGACAATGGGGGATAACCCGTGCAGGAGAATCGACACGCGTCCCGGCAAAAGATGTTGTAAGTATCCTGATCAAACCTGTGAAAACAAAAGCATTAGTAGAAAGGCTGACGTATGAAATCACTCCCAAAGGTTTCGCATTGGTTTGGGAAAATAAATCAGTATTTGTACCGGTAAAATAATTCTTATAAAATAATAAGCCCGTTTTTTTCAGCATAAGTTGGAAGGAACGGGTTTTTTTATGCCTGATGTTTTCTCATTTGTGTGTCCAACTACCTCCGTTGATAGCGTCCTGAGCTTACTTTTTGTTGAAAATGACATTGATAGGGTAAATATATTTGGTCAATACTTGAAACTACCATCCATGGATGCTAATTTTGAATTTATGAAAATCGAAGAAGAGATCAAGCATCATTTTGTTAATCCCCAGCAGCGGGCCGCCACAAATATGATTTTCACTTCCAATTGGATCCTTAATAATTTTGCAGTGGCATTAAAACCCACAGGACTCTCGCTGCAGCAGTTCAATGTTTTGAGCGTGCTTCACGGTCAGCCGAAACATACAGCAACCGTAAACCTGATTAAAGATCGTTTAATTGACCGGATGCCCAACGTATCCAGGTTATTGAATAAATTATTGGACAAGGGCCTGATTGAAAAAGAACGTAATCTTAGTGACCAGCGCGTAGTTTATGTGAAATTAACGGAACAGGGGTTAACCCTCAAGATTAAAGGTAGAATTATAATCGATCAAACTACCTTAAAATTAAGTGACCAGGAAGCTGATAGTTTAAACGACCTGCTCGAGAAAATAAGAAAGTAAAAAAATTTATCTAAATAGGATCCATGGATGATAACTTCCTGGATGATCTATAGTATATATTCACCAATAAATAAAACACAATGTTAAACTTCGAATTAAAAAATCCTACAAAAATATTATTTGGTAAAGGGCAGATAGCAAACTTAAATAAAGAAATTCCTAAAGACGCAAAGGTACTCATGCTTTATGGCGGAGGCAGTATCAAATCAAATGGGATTTATGAGCAAGTTAAAACTGCTTTGAATGGGTATGACGTTGTAGAATTTGGCGGGATTCCGGCGAATCCTGAATATGAAGTATTATTGCAAGCAGTAAAAGTTATAAAGGAACAAGGTATCACTTATCTTTTGGCCGTTGGTGGCGGTTCTGTGATTGATGGTACTAAGTTTATCTCTGCTGCGGCATTATACAAAGGAGATAATCCATGGGATATCCTTACACAAAAAATAAGGATCGATGAAGGGATGCCATTCGGTTCTGTACTTACTTTACCTGCAACAGCTTCAGAAATGAATTCAGGAGCAGTGATCACCCGTGCAGAAACAAAAGAGAAATTTGCGATGGGCGGCCCGGGTCTGTTCCCTGTTTTCTCTGTACTCGATCCGCAGGTCGTAGCATCTATTCCGCAGCGTCAGCTGGCCAATGGTATTACGGATGCTTTTACACACGTGTTAGAGCAATATATGACTTATCCTGTCGGCGGGTTATTACAGGACAGGTTTGCAGAAAGTATATTGCAGACTTTGATTGAGATTGCACCAAAAGTGATTAAAAATCCGTCAGATTATGAAGCTGCTGCCAACTTTATGTGGTCTTGTACAATGGCATTGAACGGATTGATCCAGAAGGGTGTTCCGGGCGACTGGGCAGTACATATGATGGGGCATGAGCTGACTGCTTTGTTCGGAATTGACCACGCAAGGACTCTGGCCATTGTTGCACCGAGCCATTACCGTTTCAATTTAGAAGCTAAAAAAGAAAAACTTGCCCAATATGGTAAGCGGGTATGGGGAATTGAAGGAGAAAATCTTGAAGAAGTTGCTCATGCTGCCATTGATAAAACAGAAGCATTTTTCCACTCACTGGAGATTAAAACTACACTTGCTGAATATACTGATGATTATAAAGGAACAGCTCAGGAAATCGCAAATCGATTTACTGCTCGCGGATGGAAAGGTCTGGGTGAACATCAATCCCTGACACCGGAAAACGTTGAAAAAATCATAGAAATGAGTTACTAGTTTTATAGATAGATCAATTAACTGTATTTGTTTTGAATCACACTGACCTGGTCCTCATTGTTGAAGACCAGGTTTTTTAATGCTTCATCTGCCGAAACGAGGGTTCACAGAAATATCCTATTACTCTGCTATCATGTAAGTATCATTCATCGGTGTCGTCCCCCCAGCTTTATAAACAACTGATTCAGATTTTAAATCTTTATCAATTTTGTACAGCGTATTATTAGTGGTCCAGTAATAATAAAACCCATTCGCATAACGCATCCTCCCGGTTAATTCTGATTTAGGTATGTTTTTTTTACGGAGGATTTTTCCGCTGGCAGAATCAAGAACAAAAATGTGATGAAAGCAGTTGATGCTAATCTCATTTGCTATCAGTTCAATGGAAATTGCCCCGGCATCATTTGGGAGTAATGTGGTCCATTGCAATTTACCAGTCGTTTTGTCTAAAGATGTGATTCGGTCAGTTCCGTATATAACTTGACTTTTACCAGTCACCACTTTACTGCTACTCCGGTCTTTATCCGTAGGATTATACACCCAAACGGTATTCATATTACTATCTATGCAAAATGCACTTCCCTCTTCATCCGCCACGTAAAAATGATTTCCATCGACAGTTGTTTCGTTTGGTACAGCTGTTTTAAACTCAAGGGACTCAAGACGTTTTCCAGTGTTGGCACTGAAACACATGATTTGATAACCAAAGTTGAGTATTAATCGATCATTTAATAAAGAAGGAGGAAACGAGACAGGTACACTGGCCTGCCAGGTCCAGTTTACCCGTTTTGTAGTCAGGTCGACCGATTTAAGTTCGCCCTGTGTATTTCCATAAATCATCGCATTCTTATACAGTACCGGATATTGCGAAAAACATACATCAATAATTTCATTGAAATCATATCCATAGTAGGCCCTGTTTGCTGAAAGCTTATCCTGATAAGTCCAGTTAACTTTACCAGTATTTTTATTTATTTCATAGAAAGTTTTACTATGACTGGCTTTAACAATCTTATCTCCTTTAATGGAAAAATACGAAAGAAGCTGATCTTCTTTTGTGCCTTCAGTTCTCCACTTTAACTTGTCAGTTTTCAGATCTATCGCATACTGGTTACCCTCACTGGTACTGATGTATAACGCAGATTTGGGCGGCTCCCTTTTACTACAGGAAAGGATTGGCAAGAGGAGGGCAATAATGATCGCCCAGTTTGATTTATTCATCATACTAAAAGACTATTTGTTTAGGGCGTAATCATAAGGAATGGTCTGACTAAAATCTGTAACATACCATGTGTAAGGATCATCTTCAACTTTTATGAAATCATAAATGACATCTAAAGGAAGTTGGATATTTCCAAGATTTCCATCCTTATCATTAAATGCAGAAACCATACAAGTGACGCGCGCAATTTCCCGATGCCCGTCACTTCTTGTTTTCAATGGCGCCTGGTAACACTTGCCAACCCTGATATAGGCCTGATGGTCAGCAAGCAGTTTAATCATTTCTTCACCATAGTGGCGCACCAGTGCTTGTTGTGCATCAGTATCTCCCGGCCTGTCTTCAGCGATTTTCAACTTTGAAAAATCAGTTTTTCTGATCATTGCAAGTTCTTCCTTAATTCCGTCAGGTATATAATTGTCTGTTTTAACCTCCTTAGCCCAGTATACAGTATCAAGAGGTGAGATGGGGGCGGGCTTTCGAACGGTAACACTTTCTACAGCAGGCTCCGGCTCTCCGGGATGTGCAGCTTTATATTCAGCTAAGGCATCATGAGGATTAACGACAGACTCAATTGCATAATATAAGTCTCTGATATGTCGCGGTACATGCTGGAAACCCAACCAGTTTGCGAATAGGAGCAGAAATACTAAGAATAGAGCTGATCCGATAATTGTTTTCTTAAATCTTTTGAAAAAGGGCTTTTGATTGATCATTCAGCATCTGGATTAATTAATAAAATTAATTGTGTGTCAGCAAAAAGCATTCCTTATTATTGATTTTGTTGACAAATAAAAAATAATCCGGCGAAAATTCCTATTAAACCCGTAAAGAAGTTAAGTTATGTTAAAACATATATACAAAATACCTGTCGCATTTAGTTTAGAGGACTGTACAAACTTCCTGGGCAATATAGAGGAAAAGTTATCAGCCATTTAGAATTTAATTATATTATCAATGAAGATATAAGATAAAGAATCTGCAAATTTTGAAATGATTGGATTTCCCGGCAGATTGGTAAAATTGATGCCAGCTATTTAACTTTATCAGAGCCTGTAGTCCATATCACCTTAAACAATATGCCGTATGTGTTGTTCTCTCCCTGCAATACAAAAGATCAGTTAACTATAAACAAGGGCAAAATATAATAAACGATTAAACATGGAAAATCAGGATAATAACAAATTGCACGATCAAGGAGATGTAAACCCATCAACCCAGTTAGATAAACTGGTGGAGAAAGAAAACGATCAGCTTCCCGAAACTACTGGCACCGGATCCAACAGGCCCTTAGCAACTGATGAATCTCTGATCATAAAAAAAGAAGAAAACGAAGAGGAATAAATTGATCAGAGATCGATAGTTGTTGAGTGTAAATTAAGCCTTAACAGGTATTTTAAATCATTTTGCATTAATTGATATATCAACTATATTTATATCAATTAATGCAAAATAGATGGAAAGACTTACTGATATCCTTTTTTATGCGCTCGAAAAATCTATTAAAAGCTATCGTCAGTTTGCGCAGCAGAGTATAAACCAACATGGATTTGATATTACAATAGATCAATGGCTTGTACTTAAAGCGATTCACGCCAACCCAGATTGGACACAGCAACAAATAGCTGAAGCCACCTTTAAAGATTACGCATCCGTAACCCGAATGATTGATTTATTAGTCAAAAAACAATATCTGAAAAGAGATTTGCGTGAGGATGATCGCAGAAGATTCATCCTCACACTTACCAAACCCGCAATTACTTTGCTGGAGGTTCTTCAGCCGGTTATTGAAAACAACAGGGAAATCGCCTTAAAAAACATTGGCTCAAAAGAAGCCCTTGAAGTTCATGCTATCCTGAATACCATTATCAGTAATTGTAATCTAAAATAGGATTAACTGCATGAAAGAGCGATTACATGATCTCACCTTTATCATGTCCGTCTTTTCCTGGAGGATTTCTGATATAACCTCTGTCATTAAAGTGTGAGTGGTTATAAAATTCATCTTTATGCTGTTCTTCGTTCATCACCTCAATCACATGCTCTGCTGTACCAGTTAAAACATTACGTATCTGTAATTCTTCTGCCGCCGTAATCCTCTGATTATCATAAGCAGGGAGCAATGGTAATTTGGAGGAAATCGCTTCCGTTAAAAGCACCTCGTCTTCCGCATCTTTCAGCGTAACCAGACCAATCGGAATCAGTACCTGTTTTTCTTCGTCTAATTCGTAACCTTCCAGATTGGTGATGATATATCTTATTTTTAAAGATTCCTTATCAAATATCAGATCATCGACATCACCTATATAATCCCCTGCAGAGTCAAAAATTTCCCAGCCTGTAATATCTGGCTGATCATCTGCAATTTCAAAATCGCTGCCGCTCAGCTCTTCTAAGCGTTTGTATTTTTCTTCTTCTAATGACATATCGTTAATTTGAGTTGTTAATAAGGACGGAATCTTTTACTGAAGTATCAGAACCTCCGTTTGTTTCAGTTTCGCTGCAAGTTCTAAATAATGAGAACACTGCAATTAAAGCAAGTATTGTTAGAATGATCCATAAGACCGGACTTTTCTTTTTGGGTTGTACGTTCAGTTCTGCCATTTTATGTGAGTGTGTTCCTGGTGAGTTAGCTTATATTGTTAACATATGTAACCAATGTAACGGGAAATTGTTTAGACGAGATTTGTTGCCAGGCAAAGAGCTGACTACCGGTAGTAAAAACTATTTATATTCCATTTCTTCAGAGCCATGTGATACTGTATATTTAGTCGCTTGATGAATTGCCATGTGCAATGGAATCAATATTTTAAAAAAAGATAAAAAATTTAAAATGTTTTCCGGGCATAGTCGTCTTAGTATTAAACAGAGTATATTTTGAAAGCCGCATTGATGCCCAAAGACCAGAACAGTTATATTATAGAAACCATTAAAGCCTATGGTAAGAGCTTGATGGGTTTTATACGTAAGCAGGTAAAAAGCGATGCGGATGCAGAGGATATATTGCAGGATGTATGGTACCAGTTCAGCAATGTAATCAATGCACAGCCCATTGAGCAAACCAGTGCGTGGTTATATAGGGTGGCGAAAAACAAAATTCTGGATAAGCATAAAAAACATGGGGAGAGTCTCCTGGAGGATCTCTATAAGTTAGAGAGTGGTGAAGATGCGGTAGACCTGATGAATTTGCTGATGATAGAGGGAAGCACCCCAGAAACGGCATACCTGCGCAATTTGTTCTGGGAGCAGCTTTTTATAGCGCTTGACGAGTTGCCGTTGGAACAGAAGCAGGTATTTATCTGGCAGGAGCTTGATGATTTATCTTTTGAGGAGATCTCCGCTAATACCGGTGTCAAGATAAATACCCTGGTTTCGCGAAAGCATTATGCCGTGTTGCACCTGCGCAAACGTTTAAAACAACTGTATAAAGAAATTATTGAATACTAATAGCAAACACAAGAAATCAAATGAGACCTTCATTTAATAGAAATAGAAAAAAGTTTATCCTTATCCCATTTGGAATTGCAGCCTTACTGGGCCTGATCAGTTATGTGGTAATGTTACTCTGGAACAATTTACTACCTGATATCATCCATGTAAACCCTATTACTTACTGGCAGGCCATGGGCATATTCATTTTGTGTAAAATCCTTTTTGGCTTTGGCAAAGGTGGTGGACGCGGACCATGGGGGAGGCATAAAATGATGGAACGGTTCAAAGAGATGACACCTGAAGAAAGACAGGAGTTTAAAGCAGAAATGAAGCACAAGATGTGCAGCTGGAACAAACCGAACTCAGAGAATAGCTAATTTAAAGCCAGAATATATGCACCTCACTATATATAAAACAAGTGTTTCCACCAACAAACAGGTACAGCAGATAAAGGACCTGCTAAACAAGCTACCCTTTATCACCCAATGGAACTTTGATCTGGATGATTGCGATAATATCCTGAGGATTATCAGTAAAGATTTGCAGCCGCAGCTAATTTGCCAGTTATTGCAGACTGAAGGTTTCAACTGTGAACCTATGGAATCCTTTATATATCATGATTAACTAATAAGCGTAAAATTGCGCTGATTGCTTATCTTCGCCGGCTATAGTTCACAAAAAGCTGCCGATGCAATCAATACCAGGATATTTAAAAGCGTTAAAGCGCAGCCGTAATCTGATCAGAAGTGAATACTTTTCTGATGCCCTGCGTACTACTTTAAGTATTATCATACCTTTCGCTGCGCTGTACTATTTCACAGATCCGCACATTGCAATTACTGTGGGGGTCGGCGCATTATTGGTTAGCCTCACCGACTCCCCTGGAACCTTGGGCGATAAGATGATGATGTCTGTCAGCACCCTCGTTATTTTTTTTGTGATTTCAATAATCACTTCTTTACTTATTAAAGATGTGGTATTGTCGGGTTTTCTGATTCTCATACTTTGTATCCTATTTTCTCTGTTTACTGTATTTGGTAAAAGGTGGGCTTTATTAGGCACCATGGCATTGATATTAATGACCTTTGTACAGGGGCTAAAACCGGAACATCCGCTGTTATTCAGTTGTTATATTGTGGCCGGTGGTATCTGCTATTACATTATCAGCCTTATACAAACCCGTCTATGGCCGCTAAGTTCCGTAAAACACGCACTGGGTGAATGTATATTGTCAACTGCTCAATTTCTTGGTGCAAAGGCTGCTTTTTATGATAAGGGAAGTGATTTACAGGAGAACTATCTTCATATTATCAAACTCCATAATAAAGTAAGCGAAAAACAGGAACAGGTCAGGGACCTGCTATTAAGAAACAAACTGCTGATGCAAGATGATCATGAACAGGGGCAAAGGCATCTGTTAGCTCTTACTCAGGTAATTGATTTATATGAACTTATTAGTGCGATTCAATATGACTACGAATCTTTGCAGGAGAGCCTTGCCGATACGGGGATGCTCGATTCAATTACCATAGTAATTGGTCATATGGCTAATGACCTCAAGGCTATGGGCGTAGCCCTTTGTGGAAAACTACGCGTCAGATCCTTTGATTATTCTTTCGAACAAATAAACCGGGTTAAAAAAGCCGTCAGGGAATTAAAGACAGATCAGAACAGTACACGGATTCTGCTAAAATTACAAGAAAATATAAATGATATTTATACAGGTTTAAGGAAGATCAACGATACGTTAACGCTCAGATATGAGGAGATTAATTTTCCAAAAGACCTGGCTGCTTATCAACTGTTCGCCAATACGGAAAAGTTGAGTTCGCACGCTATTAAAAATCACCTCAATTTTAAATCCCCAATCATGCGCTTCGCACTGAGGTTATCTTCTGCATGTATCTTGTCGTATAGTTTTATGTTTCTTCCGGTAGGTATTTATAGTTATTGGATTTTACTTACCGTGATTGTGGTGATAAAACCTGGGTTTGGGTTAACTAAAAAAAGAAATATGCAGCGTCTCAAAGGTACACTGACCGGGGTGCTGATAGGTGCGTCATTACTGCTGATCGTTGGCAATGTAACGATACAGCTATTATTGGCGGGGCTCTTTCTGCTGGGTTATTTTGTCTACTTACGTCTTAACTATACGTTGAGCATCGTATCGCTAACACCAATGATAATCATCTGTTTGAATATCTATACTGGCAACAATTCTATCGTTCTTGAGCGGGTTCTGGATACGATCATTGGCTGTGCTATTGCTTTTGCGACATCATACCTGTTCCCATCCTGGGAAATAAAACGACATGCCATGTACATCGGCGATGTGATCAGGGCCAATTTAAACTACCTAAAAAAATTGCAGGACCAGGTAACAGGAATCCCTTCAGATATTACTTCGTTTAAGCTAGCTAGGAAAGAGGTATACACCAGGCTTGCACTATTATCTTCCGGTATACAAAATATGCTGCTGGAACCAAAAAAAGCACAAGGTCAGATTCAGCAACTATACGAATTCGAGATTTTGAGCCATCAGTTGTCTTCAACGATTGCTTCTTTTTTTCCTTTCTCTAATTCAAACGCAAATCCTGATAAAATCAAGGGCAAGATTGCACAGGCTATGGAACTGCTATCCCATAGCTTAATTGTTTTAGATGACCCTGAAAGGAAGCAGCCGGATTTTGATGCAATCTCTCATGAAGTATTGGATGTCAACGATCCGTATCATATTGAGCAGCACAAAGTTCAGCAGATCTTAATGATCAGTGAAGGCATCAGCCAACAGGTAAACCAGTATGTTATTAATCCATAAAAAAGCAGCCCCGAGATTTCTCGGGGCTGCTTTTTTATGGATAGACAGCTAAGCTATCCGGATGTATTATTAATTGATTTTGTAAATTTTAGAACTGCCTATGTTGATACCTTTTTTTATTTCAGGATCTCCTTTATATCCAACTTTCGATTCGCCAAAAGAAGTCACCTTAATCAGATCTGCGACATTCAGGTTCAACTGAGATTCACCATATAGGGTAGCTCTTGCTATTTTGCTGCTTATATTTAAGGCATCTACCTTACTTTCACCATAGGAGGTGAATTTCTGCTCAGTTACATTACCTGATTTAAGTTCCACATAACTTTCGCCATAAATTGTGGTATGCATTTTCTGCAGTCGTACTTCATCAATGTAAACATTCCCTGTACCATAAACTGTTAGTCCAAAATCGTCCTGATCAAGTTTACTTTTTAACAGGATATTTTCTTCACCTCTTACCGATAGTTCTTCAAGTGTTTTATAGGTAATAGTTACAACCAGAACAGTGCCCTTGTAAATTGGCGTATTTATCTCACGTCCGTTTTGATACGTCCTTTCGTTTTTGGTAGTTTCTTTAGCACCTTCTAGATAAACCCGAAGTGTTTTACCATTTGATTCTATTTTAATCTTTTCCTTGTCAACGGTACAGCTCTCAACAGTTACGCTCTCTTTGTCTCCTTTGATGAAAGTGGCCTGCACATGCGGGCTGACGATTACTCTGTTAAATTGATCTACATCAGTAACTGCCTGTGCTATTGCGCCTTTTAAACCGATGAACGTAATCAATACGGTAAATAATAGAATTTTTTTCATGTTGTTATTCGTAATTAAGGGATACTGTTGTTCAAGGTGTTACTATTGATATTAATACTATAATATACAATATTTTATATATTTCTACAATGAAGTATATAATTTCATTTCATTAACACCAATAGTTCCGCCAATTAAAACTCCTTATTTAATTGCCTGATATAGAAATGTATATGGAAATTGATTATAATAAGATGTTCATTATCGGGCATAACATGTGCAAAAACGCACGCTACGCACAAGCTTCTTCATGATTCTCTTTTTAATAAAAAACCTCCATTTGATTAAATTCAAATGGAGGTTTTTTATTAAAAAGAGAATGGCCTAATAAAGAATTTTAGCTCTGCTATCTCCTGCTCCATAATAGAAATTGATAATTTTTTTATCGCCTTTATTTGGCAATAAATAAGTATCCGTTATATAACTATTAACTGCAGTGTTTAAATTGTTAGTATAACTCATGCTATATAGGTTATTGTAAGAGTCATATTGTACAGCCTTAAGAATCACGCCTTTTGCATTTGCAACCAGGTTACCAGCATCATCCCTTTTAAGATGGATAAAACCACTTCCACTTTCAGGCGAATAGCTGTTAGTCAGCTTTCCATTAGATCCGGCAAACGCAGTTAATTTTGGTGATGCCTCTACTAAGTTACCGGCAACGTCCACCAACTCCACATCGATTTTTGTGTTTGCATCGTAAGTGTAATTGTTATAGTCAACCAGATACCCGTTTGAATAATAATAGTTATAGGTATTCAGTCTTTCCACCTGGAATTTACTGTTTACTGCAGACAGCAGTATCTGATTATATCCATAGTAATTAGAGTATCCCGGAGCATATAAAACTCTTCCTGTTTTATCTGCTGGAAACTTGAAGTAATAATAATTGGTTACCGCTGGAATTCCGACATTATAGCTATTTACATTGAAATAGGTTTTTACTGTCGTCAATCTTGGTAAAGATTCAGGAAACGTTTTCACGGCATCATCTTCTGTTGCGTTCACGTATAACTTCTGGTCAGCTGTAACTTGTTCAAATTTAAGATTATAGCCATTGGGTGCTGCCGGAACTTTAATTGAGTAAGTACCCGCTGCAGTTGTATATGTCGGGAACAGAACGCTATACGATCCAACATTACTATTAGGTACAGTCGTGGTGGCAGTTACCAGTACATTTGCGCCAACTTTTTCAGAAGTATTGTTTGTAAGATCAGTTTCAATAAATAAGGTACCACTAATTTCATTTGATAAATCTGCGGTGTTCCATAATTTTGCAGAAGTAGCTGAAATATTTTGCTGTAATATTTGTGTAGCGGCATATCCTGCTTTTGATATTAAAAATGTACTGGTAGGAAACAAGTACAACGCAGTAAAGCTAACTACACCTTGTGCATTTGTTTTTGCAGCGAACACTTTTCCTTCAGAAGAAACAGTAACATCTGCGTCAGCAATTGGCACATTCGAATAAACGTCAACTACCGTCACACTATAATCTTGTTTTTTAGCAGCGATAGCACTTTTAGTAGCTAAACTATCGTTCAATTTAAGTTGTTCCAAGGCTGCAGCATTCAATAATTGCTGCATTGCGGTAGCTCCCTTTTGTTTTAAAGTTTCTAAATCAAGCTCATGCTGATATTTAAGATTCAGTAGTGCAGTTTGGGCTGCTATGGCATCACTTTCGTTAAATTCACTCTTGCTGCAGCTTGCAAAAAGAATAGGTAGTGCCATAAAGATAAAAAGAGTAACTTTTGACTTCATATTTGCTAATTATTAATAAATAAAATTGTGATTGGTTGTATTGTTTAGGTGCTTATAGGGCATAAAGAACACCAATTTTGGAAACAAAAGAATTAGTTCTTAAGTCTGTGCCAAAACCTGTTTTGTCCATGTAAGAATAGTTTTCTATAGCGGATGTTACGCCTCGCATGTATCTCATGTCAATAAGAAACATCAGTTTATCAGTCAACGGAAGTTTGATATTTGCACCAACAATTAAATTAGCTCTATTGGTTTTAAATCTGCTGGTTGAATTTCTTGACCCGCTTGCTGTAGCTATAATATCTTCACCAGCGAGCAAATTACCAGTTTTCTGATAGTTTTCGGTCACGTTATAAGTGTATGAATAACCAGCTCCTGCATAAACTGCAGGCTTCCAGGCAGGTTTAATATTAACAGTATAGTTAATTAAAAAAGGTATATCTATGCTATTGAGTGCATATGAGCTGTTTGTGACGTTTTTTGTCTCGAAACTTTCTGGTAAGCCTAGCCATGTTTTGTCTACAAATTGAACCAGGCTACCACCTTGCTGCAGTGCGTTGACCTCTAACTGCAAACTAAAATTTGAAATTATTTTATAGTTAACAGACAAGCCCGCGGTATATCCGGTATTTTTGCCAGCGTGCGGTTGGCCTTTTGTAAATTGATTAAAGCTCATACCGCCATTTAATCCAATTTCAAACCTTTTCATCAGGCTGTCTTTGTTGCTGACCGCTTTTTTTGTTAAACTTTGTGCTGTTGCGACGTCCGTTTTAAAACAAACAATGGCTATAAAAAACAGGGCAGCACGTGAAAATTTATAAGCCAATGCTGGCTTAGGGAAGAGCTTAAATTGAGAGCGCATGAATAAATTACTTTTGCGTAAAGTTATTAAATAATTTTATTTTACATATCACTCATGTCATAAATATTAAAATATATTTATAGAATTTAGCAAAATCAGCAATTTGTTGCAATTCAGGAGTAATTTGATATTGCATATATTAATTAATACTGGCTATTGTATTACTTATTGTAAACAAATAATTACTTTTGAAATTCCAGTTGGATTATTTTCTGAGTTGCTCATTTATAAAAATCACCAATTTTTTTTCGGAATAATCTTTAATTAATACAGCTTTTATTGGATAGAATTCACAGTATACGAATTAATCCACCAACTTATTTACAACCCTGTTTAAGGTTAATCCCTGCACGACAATAGAAAATATTACGATAATGTAACTGATTGAAACGATCATAGGTTTAAATTCTGAGAAGGGGAGAGAAAGTGCAAGGGCCACGGATATGCCTCCTCTCAGACCTGCCCAAATTACGATGCCTATACGCTTGTAGGGCAATTCCAATGTTCGTCCGAGCAATATTGCTGGAACGGTAATACTTACGGCGCGTGCCAGTAATACGAATAAGATGGCAAGTAGGCTGATCAGCCAATAGGCACTGTAAAAATGTATAGTTACAATCTGTAGTCCGATCATGACAAACAGTATCGTATTCAACAAGTCATCTATTAATCCCCAGATCTTATCAGTTATACTTTTGAGATGGGTAGATGTTTCAGACTCATCCAGCTGAATATTACTCAACATCAAGCCTGCAATCACTGCGGCCAGGGGTATCGAAACATGAAGAATATTACCCAGAACAGAAATACCCATCACCATTGATATCGTAATCATCAATAAGATCTGCAACTCACCAGTTTTCTTGATCAGTTGAATACACAGAAATCCGGATGCTAATCCTAATGCAATACCGCCAAATACTTCCTGGGCGAATAAAAGCATAGTGTGTGTCCAGGTAAAGGCTACGTCTGTATTTTCAGTCAGCTCACGAAGTGTTACAAACAGAAGGATGCCGACACCATCATTAAATAGGGATTCACCACCAATTATCGTTTCCAGTGAATTAGGTATTTTTGATTTTTTCAGAATAGACAAAACAGCTACCGGGTCGGTAGGAGAGATCAACGCGCCAAAAAGAAAACAATAGAGTAATGGAACATCAATTCCAAAAAATGGTAAAGTGAAATAAAATAAGAAGCCAAAAATCGTAGTAGATCCTATTACACCAACGGTACTTAGTATTAATACCGGCAGCTTGTGTGTTTTTAGTTTTTCAAAATCAAAATGCAGCGCACTTGCGAAGAGCAGAAAAGCCAGCATCACGTCTAATAATGTTCTGGTGAAATCGATGCTGGACGTAAGCTGGTTGATAAATTCATAAACCTCAGGGAATAATTTTCCTGCTGCGAGGATAAGCAGGGAAAAGCTGATAGCTATGACCATGACCCCAATCGTTCCCGGAATTTTTACATACCGGTGGTTGATATAAGAGATGATTGAACTAATGGTAAAAAGTATAGCAATAGTAGTAAAAGTATCCATTCCCTGATTAAATTATAGATGTTATGATAGGTTAATAACGTAAAGATGGGGTTTTTAAACCTGACCTGTCTTAATTTATTATACTTCCAATCCTATGATATCATATAATTTACTTTTTCCAATGGATGTAATCATCAGCGTCCGAGAATCAGCAACACGCCTGATCCAGTGATTGTCCATCATTTTGTTTAACATCTCAAAACCAATAGAGCCTGCCAAATGGAACCGCCTTTCACTCCAGTCGAGACATGGTCTCGCCAACGGGCGCTGCTGTTTTGACAATGCCACAGTAGCAATTCCAAGGTCATTAAAAAAAATATTTCCTTTACTGGTTACATCATAAATAGAACCTTTTTCTTCGAGATAATCGAGTTTCAGCAACCGTTCGGTAATTGCCACACCAACTTTACCCGCCAGATGATCATAACAGCTCCTGCAATATCTGAATGGACTATCTGCAGTTTTCCGATCTTTTATCAACTCCGGGCGCGGAATTAAATTCGCCATCGCTTCTACGGCATAGGCAACTTCATCCCTTGCATAGCTATAATAGCGGTGCCTTCCCTGAGCAATAACTTTGAGCAGATCGGCATTTACCAGTTTGCCGAGGTGCATGCTCGCACTTTGTGCCGAGACATCAGCAGCTACAGCTAATTCTGTAGCAGTATAGGCTTTCCCATCCATTAGTGCCCATAATATTTTAATTCGGGCCGGTTCACCAACTAATGACGCCATGCGTTCCAGCTGTTCAATATCCATGCTCAAATATACCTGATTTACCTTTTTTGATACTTCAATTTGAAATGAAGTATCAAAAAAGGTAAATCAGGTATATTTGCAGGTATTCCTATGCGATTACCTATTTTATCTTTTTAGGTCTTAGTGATGGAGTTTACCAGTAACAGAATAAAAATGGAAATGAACAAAACGTACAAACCAGAATTTTTAACCATAAATCCCAAAATCCTTTATTTTGGTACGCCCGTGGCACTGATCACCACACTTGATGAAGATGGAAACTCAAACATCGGTCCCATCTCTTCCGCATGGGCACTAGGTCATAACTTAGTTTTGGGTCTGGGCTGCGAGAGTAAGACTTATCAAAACATACTTAAAAATAGGGAATGCGTAGTAAACTTTCCATCTGCTGATATGTACGCACAGATCGAGCAAATTGCAAAGTTGACCGGGCTGAATCCTGTTCCGGAAAGTAAAAAAGGACAGTACACATTTGAAGGTGATAAATTCCGGGCAGGAAATTTCGAGCGTATAGCGGCCCACAAGGTAAGTCCGCCGGCAATTGCAGATTGCCCCATACAACTGGAAGGGGTACTGCAAAATTGTTTTATCCTGGAGGCTGGAGCTGATGGCTCAGCCCTGATCGCAGCCCTACAACTTAAGGTAGTGAATGTGCGTGTACATGAAAACCTGATCAGCAGCGGAGATCATATTGATCCGTCAGTATGGTCTCCATTGATCTATAACTTCAGGCATTATTATGCACTAGGAGAACGTATGGGTAAAAACTTTAGGGCAGAGGTGTAAACTATGAAGGATCTTCAATGTAAATAATGGCAGCATTTTTTAGCTGGATCGCCCTGCGTCTGATCAAAGGTACTGGAATATCAGACTTGCATCAGTTAACGAAATCACCTGGCTTTCAAAGTCCTTCCATTCTTGCGTACTGATTCCACTTTCTGCTGCGATGGTCTTAAAAAAAGTATAATCGGTCTTTTCGCCTGTATGCTTTAGCGCGTTCTGTAATAATTTATAAACTTTATCCTCCCCAACTCTTTTTTCCAGCGCCAGAAAAACCATCGGCCCATAATTATACCTGTATACATCATCAATCTGCTCAGCAGAACTAATCTGTGAAAGCGGAACTATCTTTTTTGCGGCTAATAATTTCTTTGCATACTTGATATAAGAGCGGGTAGAATCACTGCCATATGCACTTGCGGCCGATTTGACAGACAGGTATTCTGCTGTTGATTCCAGAAAGAAAAATCTCAATGTGGAGTTGGGGGATAGTAAATTGCCAAAATAATAATGTGCCAGCTCATGGGAGTAAAATGAATATTTCACCATATGATTGAACTTTTTAGTCTTCATATCGATCTGGTTATTAAACTGGCCGCCAGCAACTGCAATACTCGGGAAAGTTACAAAGCCCCATGAACGGTTCGGACCGTAAAGCTCTATCGGCTGATGTTGAACAAAAGTGATTTTCTGCTGATAAGGAACTTTTAATTTTTTCTGATAAAATCCTTTTATCGCTACGATCTGGTCATTAAAGGCCGCCGCGGCATCGTCTGGCATACCTGCATTGAGAAAATCGCTCCCCGAAAAAACTTGTTGTTCATAATCTCCTGTGAAAAGCAGTAGCTCATAAGGCTTGTCGCTCCTGAATGTTGCAACAGGGCCTTTCTGCGGACTTGAACCATTAATGTATATCATTTTACAATCCACACATTCTACAGTAATATCATAAGTAACAGCAGTATACTCTCTGTCATTTTTCGTATCATATAAAACCGGATACCATTTGCTCTGTTCTGATGCACGGAGTGTTTTACCATTTAAAGCAATCACACCCTTATAGTCGTAAAAATTGAGGGTGTCGGTATAAACAGGAAATGCTCCTGTATAGCTTAATCTCAGTGCCTTTGGTGATGAAATGTATTTTTTCCCGTCGTGTGGCCTGTATTTGAAGCAGTCATCCCCAGGGGTATCATTATATTTAACTACTCCCGAACTATCGCGGATCAGCTTCATATTCATACCGCGGTTGAGCAGTATCCTGAAAGCGGTATCAAGGGAAGGCAGGTTTGAAAGCTTAAGATCTACATTGATGAGCCCATCCTGCATTTTAATAATCACCTTTCCACTGATATGAGGAATTTTTTCCTGGGCAAAAGTATAATTTAAGGAAAGCAGAAACAGGAGAAAGGGCAATAGTATACATTTCTTAGCTAAGCACATCTGAAAGAGTTTATATTTTAAATTAATATAAACGAATATACAGGAATATTTTATGAGGTGATATTTTTTCTTTAGAATTCATGTTATCAGGATATAAGTAGTGATAACTATCGGCTTACAAATTATATGAGTTGAAATTGGATCATCATGTTTTTGTATTGCATAAACTTATCCTGTTTTGTAACTTGTGCGACCGGATAGATCATTTAAAGAAAAAGCATTGGATCATTGATCATCTTTTTTGATCGTCTATGACCACCGTTAAATTTAAATCCGTTAATCCATCTACAACCAATATGAAACAACTAGCGCTTATTTGTATGCTGTTGCTGATATCTTATGGTATGCAAGCACAGCTTAAAGTTCAATTGTCTCCAACTGTATCTATTGGAATCAGTAAAAACATTGAAACCTATTTTATAGTTGAAAAATTGGCCGTAGAGCGGATTGATAATTTCGTCTTTGATATCAAAGGGACAGACTATTCACACCAGCCGATGGTCTACTATGCATTCAAACATTTCCAGAGATATAAAGATGAGCCGGCCATTGTTAGAAGTGCTGCAATAATAAAACAACTGAGGGACTCGCTACATGATAATGGCCCGATAATGGAATATTTACTGAATCAAAAAGATTTTCCAGCTACTGGTGCGCATTTCGTTCATAGTGATAGCAAGGTTCATAAAAATGATCTGAATGTTGGGCAGCAAAGATTAATAGCTGAACTGACTGACAGTCTGAGAAGTTTTTATTCATATGCAGACGTTGCTGGTTTTCTTAAAACCAATAATCAGTTTTATAAAGGAGCGCTTGATGAAGCGATCAAGGATATTGACAAACAATCTTTTGGATATATGGAAAAATGGTTTGGGCATAAATTTCCCGGCTATCAATTATACATATCCCCTGGAATGCCGATTACTCCCGGAGAGGATAGTTATAGAGGATTCGGGCCGCAGATCTTGTCCCCAAAAGGGAAAATGCCATCCATGATAGTTAGCTCCAGTAAGATGGTGCCGCTGCAAAAAACATTATCCAGTTACCGCCAATATGGATTTGACAACCAGCCAGTAACCAGGTTTATTTTCTCTCATGAAATACTGCATTCCTTTGTAAACCCTTTACTGGAGAAATATACCGCTCAAATTAAAGCCGATTCTTTGTTATACACAAAAAGCTTAAAAGAAATATTAAGCCCTCACTACATAGGGAATTGGAATGTTTGTGTAATTGAACATCTGGTCCGACTGGGAGAAATCAGGGTCGCGATTGCTATGAATGATCAAACAGAAGCTGAACGTTTAAGAAGAATTCATATTTATGAATACAAATGCGTTCTGATTCCGCTGTTGGAGCAAAAGATCAAAGAATATGAAAATGATAGGGGCCGGTATCCAACCTTTGAAAGTTATCTTCCAAATTTAGTGAGCTATTTACACGCATTGACGCCCGAAATAATAGACGATCAGATTGTAAAATACAGGGATTACGGGAAAAATCAAAAACCATAGTTTTAAACCAGCTATTAAACCAGGACATAAAAATTATAACTCTGTATTTTAAGGGGTATAACTGATACCTAATCCAAATCCTTTATACGTACTTACGATGCCGTTAAATTGTGATTGCAGTTTTCTGCCATCATCAAGATAAAGCTGATCAGTTCCAATCCCGGTTTCAGCATAGCGATAATCGCCCTTTATAAAAACCGAAAATCCGGCTAATAATTGAAAATTGACTTGCAAACTTATATTGCTTTGATAACCATTCGCCAGGTGCCGGAAACTGACAGGATGCGCAAAAGCGTCGATCAGGTTCCAGTCTGCCACTCCCGTATAAACACTTTGCAAATATGACAGGTCAGCTTGTACAACTATCGTGTTGTTCATTGCAGTCTTAACGGTCAGCCCGGCTAATGGGCCGCTCCAGTTTGTTTGGTAGGTGCTATTTAGTGATAATTCTCCGGCTGAGGACGTTGTATTGGAATCATTTATAAATAAAAATTGCCTGGTTCTGCCGTAGCCTGCATAAGGCGATATAACTAAAGCACGATAGAGCTTCAGTGCGTACCCTAAACCTGCGAAATAACTGGAAGTATGGCCCCTGTTACTCTCTGCATTAAACTGATAGGTGGGGGACATTCTGTTATCCTGTCCATAGTCAGTATCAGTGACATTTCCTGCATAAATTTTGGCCCTGTGATAGGATCCGCTGAAAAAGATGCCGTGCAGGATATCAACTTTCACATCCATTCCGGCACCTCTTTGTTTCAGGTTTTTCCACTGTAATTCAGACAATACGTTAGGATTTTGCCCGTCGCTGTTTCCAGCAATTGACCATCGCGTATTCTCCTGGTGGTAATCTCCATAAAAAGCTATTGTAATTTTATCCTTAGTCAGACCTGATGATTGTGCGCTTGCTGAAGCAAGTAAAAAGATGTGGAGAAGGATAAAAAGATAAAATTTCATGGTATTCATGTTTTAAAATACTACTGTATGGAAAAAGCTTCCCAGCCGGAAACTGCGGCCCTATCGCAAGTCATGGAAATAGTCCCGTTCTCGGAAGAGATATATTTCCCGTTGTTTCCTCTAAGGGATATTTTACCATCCGGATTTACGATCCAGTCAAATTTCTCCCAATCCCCGACAGATGTCCTGTTACAGGTAATCGCAGCAACGCCATTCTCTGAAGAAACATATTTCGCCATACTCCTCAAAGCCACTTTTCCATTTCCTGCATCTACAACCGTGAATTTTTCCCAATCACCTGCCGTTGCCCTATTGCACCACATAGAAGTAGCCCCGTTTTCGCCGCTTACAAACTGGTTATTGAATCCTTTTAAAGAAATGGTTTGTCCGATAGGTGGAACTGCACTTTCTGTAAGCTGGTATACCCTTACATAATCTATGTACATGGTTGCGGGTAGCCTGCTTTCGTCAATCGTTTGTCCGGGCAAGTTTCCACCGACAGCTAAATTAAGCAGTAAAAAAAACGGCCTGTGGAATTCTTCCGTGCCATTGATATTATTAGATATGTTTCCGGTATGGAATTGAATCCCGTCTACAAACCAGGTGATCGCGGCGGGCGTCCAGTCAACACGGTACACATGGTAATCCGCAGGGGTGGTATTCGTATTTCCTCCATAATAACTGTATGAAGTATTGAACCAGTGCATTGTACCCAATACGGTATTGGAGGTATTCGTGTTTTCCATAATATCGATTTCTCCGCAGCCTGGCCAGGGCACTGTATTGATATTGGCACCAAGCATCCAGAATGCGGGCCACTGGCCTTGTCCCTGCGGCAATCTGATCCTGGCTTCAAAACGGCCGTAAGTAAATTCCCTTTTCCCCTTGGTAATCAGTCTTGCCGATGTATAGGGGAGCCCGCCGGCACTTTGTTTTCTCGCAGTGATTAATAAATTACCATTGGCAACACTGGCATTTTGCGACTGATAGTATTCCTGCTCATTATTGCCCCATCCGCCGCCGCCGGTTTCAAAACTCCAGTTTGCAGTATTCACCGCAGTTCCGTCGAATTCATCGGACCACTGCAATTGGTAGGTCAGTGCCCTTGCGCTGGTTTTTCCATCGTTATGTACATTTTCAGTGTTTTTGATTTCTTTTTTACAGCCGCTAAACAGGCTAAATCCTGCAAGCAGGCCTATTAATATTGTTTTCATTTTCCGTTGGTGTTAGTTTAAACTAAATGCTTCCCATCCCGAGATGGATGTTCTTGTGCAGGTCATTGCCGCTGCACCATTTTCTGAGGAGATATATAATCCGTTATTTCCCCTTAAGGAAATTTTTCCATCCGCATTCACTATCCAATCAAACTTTTCCCAGTCGCCCGCCGTAGCCCTGTTACATGTAATTGCCATGGTTCCGTTCTCAGACGATACATATTTACCCATAGAACGCAGTGATATCTTTCCGCCGCCGGCATCTATAACCGTGAATTTCTCCCAGTCGCCAGCCGTGACCCTGTTACACCACATCGCCATTGTTCCGTTTTCGCCGCTCACAAACTGGTTATTAAAGCCTCTCAATGAAACGATCTGGCCGATAGGTACCGGCGAAGAGTTTCCAGATTGGATGCCCGACCATTTAAAGGTGGCAACCGCCCCGGCAGGCAAGGTGTAACTGAAAGACTGGCTGCCCCATTTAACCTTAAATGTGTTGCTTGTTGTTCCGCTGTTGGAAGCTATCAATACTTTAGTACCATCGCTATTTTTGAAAGCGACATTTTGGATGCTTCCTGAAATATTTGATGCTATCCTCACCGCACCGGGCCTTACAAATTTCGAAGCCTGTGCAATAATATAATAAGACACATTCCGGGATATGGCACTTCCATTTATCGTCAGAGCACCTTCGCAAGTACTGCAGCCGCCGCTGGTATGAGGTCCGTAACTGGCGTCTGCGGCAAGATTCCATTCGAGTACATTACGGCTCCAGTTTCTCGTTGCACCAATGATCAGCGTATTGATATGCCATTGCAGGTCGCCTGCGAAATTACTTGGTCCGCCCACCCATTGCTCAGTGAAATATATATTCTTAGCAGGGTACGCATCATGTACGGGAGTGAGTGCGGCAATACTGCCAGCATAGAGATGGAATGCAGATCCATCCACATAGGGCCTGGCCGAAGCATCGTTAAGTACTGTCAGGGGATAGTTGGGCTGATCTGCATTATGATCGTAAATAATAATTTTTGTAGTGATCCCATTGCTGCTGAATTGCGGGCCGAGGTTGTTTTTTATAAAATTAGCTTGTTCAGCTGCCTGCATCACCAGGCTGGGATTATTATTAGGATTTAAAGGTTCGTTCTGCGGTGTGATCGCATCAATTCTGATTCCCTGTGCAGCCATGGCCTGGATATATTTCACAAAATATCTGGCGTAAGCATCATAATAAGTGGTATTTAAACTGCCTCCTACATATGATCCATTGGTTTTCATCCACCGCGGGGCAGTCCAGGGACAGGCAAGGATTTTAATCGAGGGGTTAATGGCGATAATACTTTTTAATACAGGGACGAGGTCGGTCATTTCCTGGCTGATACTAAAATTATTCAGGTTAACATCGGTCTGTCCTGAAGCCACTTCATCATAAGTGAAAGGCGCCGCACTTAAATCGGACGCCCCGAGGCTGATTCTAAGGTAACTGATCCCTATATTACTGCCATTAACGGCGAACAGCTCTTGCAGCAGGCTGCTCTTTTGTGCAGAGCCGAGGCTATTGATTAAGGATGCGCTTGCACCTGTTAAGGTATAGCCAAACCCATCTATGCCCTGGTAAGTCGTGTTTTCATCAATAGTTATGGTAGTTGCATTTGTACCGGCATCGGCAGCAAAAGTTACATTTGCTTGTGCCTGTAAGAGTTTGCTGCGGTCTGTGGTCGTCATCCATATACTTACAGATTCATTTGCCCTGATAAATGTTTGATCAGATCTACCGGAGACCCCATCCTGTTTGAGCTCTTTTTTACAAGAGAACATGACTGTGCATAGGAAGGCACAGCCCATTAGCGTTAGACTTTTTTTCATACTGGTTTAGGTTAGATAATATTTGGTTCGTGTTGTATTGCCGTTTATTGTTTTTCAGGTTTTAATTCATTGGCGTTACTGATTTTTAAGGTTAAACGATAACTACAATATAATATAATTTCACCACAATTGAATTTGTCATTTTAATATTTTCCTTCATTGAAAATCCATAATAATTGTTTTAAGCAAAAATGGCCAGCACGCAGATATACAGCGTAGGTAATGTGCGTCGCCTCTAAATAAAAAGACCTGATGATCGTGCTTGCTGAATAACAACAATCACGGTCATCAGGTCTTACGCCGGGGTTCCCGTAAATTTACAAGGCCTTGTAAGCCGCCTTGTTTGACTACAACTAAATGTTACTTAAAGTTATATCCAACAGAAAAACGCAGGTTAGCCGGTGCTTGCGGAATCCAATAATACAAACCGTTTCTTAGCCATGGTGTACCAATCAACTTTTTATTCAGCAGGTTATTCACGATCATATTCACAGTTATCTTTTTGTCAGACCACCTCAGCCCTCCATCTACTTTAAAGTAATCAGGAATCCTGTAGCTGGTAGCCGTGGCATACCGGCCGCCTCTGCCGTTCAGATATTGATATCCCATGGAAACACCAAAACCTTCCATTACCTGGAAAGGAAAATCATAGGTAAGCCATGTGTTTTGGATATGTTTTACAAATAACGGGGTATTGGCGCCAATCAAAGATTTGTTCACATCATTCACGACTTTTGAGTCATTGTATGCATAGTTGATTACTGCGTTCAAACCTTTTACAATGCGTCCCTTCAGATCAAAATCTATTCCCTGCGACCTGCTTTCGCCAATCTGGGTGTAATAAGCGCTGTTATCAGGATCAGCAGCCAATACGCCTTTACGTTTCATGTAATAAACTGATAGGGTAGTGTTCCATTTTCCGCCGAACCAATCCTTTTTCAATCCAGCTTCATGCAGCAGACCAGTTTTGGGATCTACCGCTGTGCTTCCGGTACCGTTTGCGAGGGGTGCAGTTGTACCCGCCTGCGGAGTAAAGGTTTTATCCGTCAGGTAATAAAATGATAGTTCTTTATTGATACTATAACTTAATCCCATCCGGGGCGTAAACACACTGTTCGAAGAATTGGAAATTGTACCGGAAATCTCATTATGTGTTTGCGCAGTAGTAAACCTTGATCCAAATGTCAGTTTCAATTTATTATCTAAAAACGTGATTTCGTCGAGCGCATACAATGAAGTATAGTTGATCGTTTGTTTGGTATTTCCATCTGATACATCCCTGGGGTCTGCATAATTTGGGACAGAAACTCCATAGACTGGATTGTTAACGTCCAATGGATAATATGTCAGTGATCCGTCAGCTTGTTTATCATATTCTATATAACTGTCTGCTAAAAACCGTTTTTGATTCACATCTATACCGGCCAGCAGCTGATGTGAGAATACGCCTGTTTTGACGCTCCCATTGATATAAGCCTGCTCTGAAAATACAATAGCCCTGGTTAAGTCATATTTAGGATTTCTCAGTAGCACTTGCGGATTAGCCTTGTTCACACCCGTTACCCATAAATATGCACCTGCATTGTCGTTTTGCATGAACCCCCCTTTTACAGTGAAACTCCAATTCTCATTGAAGGTATGGTGATAGGTCAGGTTGATATTCTGATCTGTTGGCTTGTAACCATTCAGGCTGGGATCCGAAATCGTGAAATCTCCAGGCAAGGTGCCAAACCCGTTGGGTGTCATTACAATGGGGCTCATCAGTCCGTAGCTGAATTTTTGATAAGTATACTCCCCAGTGATATCATTCTGTTCATTGATCTGGTATTTTAATACTGGTGAAATCAGGAACCGGTCGTTAAAATCATATTTCACGAAACCATCAGACTTCATTCCCATTGAATTTAAACGGTACTGCAATTTCCCCTTTTTGTCGAGCACACCATCCAAATCTACCGCTGCCCTGTAAAAGTTGTAACTGCCCAGCATTGCATTCGCCGAATAGTGCGTAGTACCAGTAGGTTGTTTAGTCACCACGTTAAACGTTCCCGCCGGATCGCCAATACTGTTCATAAACAACGACGGGCCTTTAATAAACTCTATCCGCTCGATAATAGCCGCATCTTCAGGAACCGGCCCCCTGTAAATTGGTGTCAGATCTATCCCGTTCCTGAGCGTAGAAACCAGCCCCCCACGCATAAATAAAAACGGGCCCAGGTTATTGGAGATTTCCTGCCTGATTACCCCGCTCACATTCCTGGTGATCCCATCAGATAAATTAATGACTGCCTGATCTGCTATCACTTCCTTTCCAATCTCTTGTATATTTTGGGGCAGGTTAAGCAATGGCGTATTCATACGCAATGTTTTTGAGAGGTCTTTGATCAGGTACTTTTTATTATATCTGGAAGTAATACTGACTTCCGATAGATTATTCGATTTCTGGCGCAGCGAGTCCCTGTCGTGGATACTTTTTAGAGTCTTTGACTGCCTCGCTTTTTTGTTTTTCAAAGAATCTGCTGTTTGTGCGTTTGTATTCAAACAAAGCAATAGGAGTAGTGGTATAAACCAAAATTTCATGTTTTTATATTTTTTTTCTTCGCCCTTTCCAGATCAGAAATCCGGATACAGGCAAACTGGCTGTGATTAAACTTGCTAAGAAAACCAGGATTTTACCTGGAATTCCGAATATTGCCCCCACATGAATATCATATGTAACTTCATGTACCTTTGCACCGGCAGATAAGTCTGTAAAATAAGTGCTGGAGGTATGGCGGGCGGTTGATTGATTATATTGATCCTGCAAATAAGCATAATGCGTGTTTTGATCTCTGTAATTCTTGATGATTATCGGATCTTTTGCCGTCTTAGGTGTGAAAATCCTATATTTTACCGCAGCAGGATTCATGATTGCAGCATGGTCAGCAATCTCATTAAGAATAACATCCTTTTCCTGCACTTCAATTTTGTTACCACCCATGTGACTGGTGTGCATCATGGATTCCTGCTGGGTATTACTGCCAAGATCAACAAGGGACCGGATAGCGAAATCAAGTTTTGGTAAGATCATCGATAAACCAGAAAGCGCGATAAAAAAAGCGATAAGGAAACTGTAAAATCCTGTTATCTGATGGAGGTCGTAGTTCTTCCTTTTCCATGAAGTGCTACTTTTCCAATTAAATGTAAAACGCTTTCCGGATGCCGCCTTATTTCTTGGCCACCATAAAATTAAGCCGGACAGGAGCATGACCATAAAAATAATGGTAGACCAGGTAATGATCTGCTTACCAAGGTATCCGAGCAGAAGAGTACAGTGAAGCATGACGATCAAATTAAAGAATTCCCATTTTGCATCTTCAACCTCCACAATTTTGCCTGTATACGGATTGAGATAAACCTTATCATAACTGATAAAATAATCTGTATATAAATTGGCATTGTCATTTCTGCTTCTGTAACGGAATACCATCGTATGTTTCCGGTCAGTGAATATCTCAATGTCCATTAAAGGCACTTTTTTTCCGAGTGCCTTTTGGGCTTTAAGTTTCAAATCCTGAATAGGCAGCATTTTAATATGGGCTGCAGGTGGGGTAATAAAAATCCGGTCATGGTACACAACGGGCCTGATTTCATCTATAAAAGTATAGATGCAGCCGGTAACTCCCAAAATGACAATCACCAAACCAGAAGCCATTCCGAGCCAAAGGTGTAGTTGCCCGGTTAATTTTCGTAACGGGTGGTAATTTATATGCATATACCCAAAATTGATTACAGTTTTGCTATACGTAGCTGATGTAATCGTGATCAATAAAATAAGAAGAATAGGGGTGCAGTAGAATAATACTGACTAAGCTGTTACGGCCCACTTTGGTGGTCTGAATATAGAAGTATTGTACTGATTGGTGTAATTATAGCTATAATGGATTGTAAAGCGTTGTGCAATTGAATCCTTTATATAAGATTTTTCCAATTGACTGGAAAAGTTGATGCACCAGGTAAACTGCAGGTTTGTGCGCAGATCTTTATTGGCTTGTTTTTTTTCGTTTTCTTCCGCCTGTTTAACTTTATTCATCAGGTAGCAGCGCCCGTTGCAGTGCATCCAGGGTTTATCCTTATTTTCGCAAAGTTTTTCTGCAATGTATTTTTGGTTCAGCTCAAAGCTGGCCACGGCGAAATCCCGCGAAAAGTAAGCACTGATCACGCAGGCAAGCAAAATAAATACAATCACCCGATTTAACATTGGGCGCAAAGCTAATCATTAACTCGTAATATTCTTCCGGCAATTACAAAAATTTCTGATTACGGTTACGAATTCAGATTTTGGTCACATCACCATCATACCGACCAGGTACCGGTACATAACCCATACTTTTGTAGCCAATTTCTGATGTAAAATACCCTAATAGGGTGAGTTGCCTGATCATTGTAAAATAGGGAACCGGAGGTGTTTTTTTTATGTAATTTGGCTTTCCGCTTGCCTGTGAGGTTTTCTCTTTTTCCGCCTCTGTTTGCTGTAATAAATCGTCCCGTTTTTTGTCTTCCTTAACTTTTGCATCCAGCGTAATCAGGAATTCTTTTTTTTCTATAGGGCTGCAGTTCAAAAAACCTTTGCCGTGGGTCTTTTTGCAAAGGCCCTCGAAATCCGTTAATCCAGTGAAAAATATTCGCTGATTTTCAGTGGTGTAACAATCCCTGACCATCGTTTTCATAAACTGACCTACATTAGCAGCTTTAGCACCTTCAGATGCCGCTGTTTTTGGAAGGATTGTTTCTCCAACCTCATTTAAATAACTAATTTGAGCATCAGTCAGTATGTTTTGGGCATCAATGGTGTGGTCGCCCGTACAACCACTGATAAATAAATCAGCACCTATAATCGTGCCTCCCAGTATAAAAGCAACTCTTGATATTGCGGTTCTCCTGTCCATATTCTACAATTAAAGATTACCCTTTTTCAGTTCATTATAAGCGAAATCACATGCCCTTGCCGTAAGCGCCATATAGGTTAAAGATGGATTGACACAAGCAGAGGAGGTCATGCAGGCGCCATCAGTAACAAAAACATTTAACGCATCCCAAACCTGGTTGTGCTGATTAAGCACCGACGTTTTTGGGTCTAGGCCCATGCGCGCAGTACCCATCTCATGGATACCATGCCCCATTGCATGACCACTATCCCAGGTATTTACATTTTTCACACCGGCCACATCCAGCATATTGGCAGCTTCCATAGTAATTGCAATACGCATTTTCTTTTCGTTGTCTTTCAGTTCTGCGTCCATAGCCAAAACAGGTAATCCCCATTTATCCTTTTTTTGCAGGTCCAGCGTAATCTTGTTTTCATGATAGGGAAGGATTTCGCCAAAGCCGGTCATGCCAATATTCCAGCTGCCCGGGTTAGTCAGTGCGTCTTTAAAATCACCGCCAATATTCAATTCAGCTATTTCCCTGCTCCATGAATCCCTGCTGGCACCTCCCTGATATCCAAAGCCCCGTGTAAATTCCCGCTTATCCCCATAAAGATTGCTGAACCGGGGAATGTAAAAGCCTGTAGGCCTTCTTCCGTAAATAAAGTGATCGTCGAACCCCTCAATACTGCCGGAAGCACCGAGATTATAATGGTGGTCCATAATGTTATGGCCAAGCTCTCCGCTGCTGCTGCCCAGACCACCTTCCCATATATCCGTTGCGGAGTTCATCAATACCCAGGCAGAATTTAAACTGGAGGCATTTACAAAAATAATCTTTGCATGGTAAGTATAAGTCTGGTTGGTTTGTGCATCTAAAATCTCGACTCCGGTGGCCCGTTTTTTATCTTTATCATAAATGATACGGGTAACAATGCTCCAGGGCCTTACTGTCAGGTTACCTGTAGCTACTGCAGCAGGCAAGGTGGATGACTGCGTGCTAAAGTACCCGCCGAACGGACAGCCTTCCCAGCACCGGTCCCTAAACTGGCATTTTGTGCGGCCAGGAATAGCTGCTGTTAAATTGGCTACCCTGCCATTAATCAGGTGCCGCTGGTTTTTATAATGTTTTTTTAAGCGCTCAGCAATATCTTTTTCTACGATATTCAAACTTACAGGAGGGAGGAATTGACCATCCGGTAAATGCGGAAGCCCGTCTTTAGCACCGCTAATCCCCGCAAATTTCTCTACATAATCATACCAGGGAGAAATATCTTTATACCTGATAGGCCAGTCAATTGCCCAGCCTTCTTTGGCATTCGCTTCAAAATCAAAATCACTCCAGCGATAACTTTGTCTTCCCCATAAAGTAGAGCGGCCACCTAACTGGTAACTTCGCCACCACGTAAAAGGTTTTATTTCTTTGTACGGACTATCCTGTTCATTTGTCCAGCAGTCCATTACCGCTTCATTAGCAGCCCATCCACGATGGATCACAGGATATTTTTGCTGCTGCTCAATGGTGGTACTGCCCCTGTGTTCAAATTCCCAGGGTTGTTTTGTGCCGTATTTGTAATCCTTAATGTGTTCGTAATTTCTGCCTCTTTCCAGCATCAGTGTTTTTAAACCTTTACCGGTCAATTCCTTTGCTGCCCAGCCTCCGCTGATACCAGATCCTATGACAATTGCGTCATATGTGTTTTCGGCCATAGTTATTTGGTTGAGAATGATTTATACCTGGATGATTATTCTAATGTAGGTTTTTATCTTTACAAGAACAAAACAGTTTATGGCAGAATTGACAGAAAGCGGATAAATTAAAAGCAGAGCATTTCAGTGCAGTTTTGTGTATTTTGTTCGGGCATTCCGATTTTTTATCCTGCAATGCTAACTGTAACATTATCGGAGACATCATCTCTAATCACTATTGATAGTTTACCATAAAACAGATACATGATAGCTGAGAAAGAAACTGAACTGCAGACGAAAAGAAACATCATATTGTTCGCATTTATCCTGGTCAAGTTTCTATTGCAATATTTGTTGATCAATACACATTATGATTTGCAACGTGATGAGTATTTACATCTGGACCAGGCCAACCATCTGGCATGGGGCTTTACTTCAATACCGCCTGTTACATCATGGATAGCTTTTCTGATCAGGCTTTTTGGAAACTCTATATTTTGGGTCAAATTTTTCCCCGCGTGTTTTGGGGCAATGACCTTGCTGGTTGTCTGGAAAACTATTGAAGAACTGAAAGGCAATCTGTATGCCCTCGTTTTAGGGGCAACAGCTATATTACTTTCGGCTTTACTGAGGTTAAACTTATTCTTTCAGCCCAATTCATTAGATGTTTTATGCTGGACAGCGGTTTGCTTTTTCCTGGTCAAATACTTCCATAGCGAACATAAAAAATGGCTTATTATAACTTCCATTGTATTTGCAATCGGCTTTCTGAACAAATACAACATCGTATTCTTAATCATGGGTATGATGCCTGCAATGATGTTAACCGATCAGCGGAAAATATTTAGTCAAAAAAGACTTTACCTGTCTGTTCTCTGTTGCTTATTGCTGATTTCGCCAAATCTCTACTGGCAATACAGTAATGGCTTTCCCGTTTTTCATCACATGAAAGAACTGCATGATACGCAATTGGTAAATGTCAGCAGATTGGGTTTTCTTAGAGAACAAGTTTTTTATTTCGTAGCTGCACTTCCTGTAATTATCGCATCACTTTATGCCTTGTTATTTTATGAGCCGTTTAAAACATACAGGTTTTTCTTCTGGACATTTATAATTACGCTGGTAATTTTTGTCTGTTTGAGAGCAAAGGGTTATTATGCAATCGGACTTTATCCCATCTATATCTCTTTTGGGTCTGTTTTTCTTGGCAACCTGCTCCGTACAGGATGGAAAAGATATCTGCAACCGATCCTGCTGGTCATTCCTGCTGTATTTTATGTGCTCTTATTTAATGTTTTTTATTCTATTGAAAGCCCTGATCATATTATCAAAAGAAGAGCCGTATATCAAAAACTTGGTTTACTTCGCTGGGAAGATGGAAAAGATCATACGCTTCCGCAGGATTTTGCGGATATGCTGGCCTGGAAAGAATTAGCCACTAAAGTAGAAGTCATTTATAACAAATTGCCTGAAAATGAGTCGACCCTAATCCTGTGCGACAATTACGGGCAGGCTGGAGCGATCAACTATTATGCTAAGAATAAAAATATCAGAGCTGTTTCGTTTAATGCCGATTATATCAATTGGTTTGATCTTAATAAGAGAACTATCAATTTGATCAGGGTCAAAGAATTTAATGGCAGCCATGATGAGTTTGAAAAAACCAGTCCTTTTTTTAAGCAGTCGCTGATCGCTGATAAGGTTACTCATCCACTGGCCAGAGAGTATGGAACCACAATTTTTGTCTTCATGCGATCTAAAATAGATGTAAACGCAAGGCTGAAATCAGAAATAGAAAAGACTAAAAACAATTAAGTATCGCAGAGTTCGGGTATCCGTTCGACTTTGAATCCCCATCTTATTTTACCAGGTTTTTTAAAAGTTAATGCAAATTACTCCTTCTCAACACCGCGATCGGGAAAAAATGGTGCTATTGTAAAATACAATCAAACCGTTAATACCCCTCTAAATGCCCTTGCCGCGTAATAGGATTGTGCGCCATTGTGATAAACAAAGACATTATCATAACGGAAATCAGCGAATAGTGCACCTCCCAGTTTTCTGATGTCAGCTGGTGTCTGTATCCAGCTTGATGTTTTCCTATCAAACTTCCCGAATTGCTGTAATTCGCGATACTGTGTTTCTGATAAGATTTCGATACCCATAGCAGCAGCCATATCCATAGCATTATTCTCGGGGCGGTGTTCTTTCCTTGATTCCAGTCCCTCACGATCATAACACACACTTCTGCGTCCACCCGGGCTCTCAGGGGAACAGTCGTAAAACGTATACAGGTCTGTGTTCGCATCATAACTGATAACATCAGGTTCGCCCCCTGTTGTTTCCATTTGATAAAGAGACCATAGTTTGTCAGCATTCGCAGCTAATTTACTTTTTATTTTGAGCCACTCAAGCCCCTGATGCCTGTTCATATGTTTTTCAAAACGGGTTTTTAAAGTCTCCAGCAGTTCTTCCGTTGCTGCTGCAGAAAATTCTGATTTGCTCCTTGCAATGCTGTTCATAATTACTGTACTATATATGAGGTTAATATATCCGTCTGCATCAGATCATTACCCAAATTAATTATTTAAAATGAAATTCAGGCAAATGTCTGAAAATGTTTAAAAACCGAAAAAGGTAATAGAGACGAGGCAATCATACCTTCTTAATTCAGTGATGGAAAAGAAATACCTTTAATTTTACTGTACATTTCTACAGCATACAAATCCGTCATACCCGATACAAAATCAAGTACACTTAAAATTTTGGAATAGGTATCCGTGTTTTCTGTATGAAATTGCTGCGGTATCAGCTGTACCAGTTTTTTATAGTAGTGGGTATCATTGTGTAATAAGGCCGGTACAAATTCTTCTAACAGGCCGGCCATTACTTTATAACCGGCTACTTCTTTTTGTATCACTGAAGAGGAATTGTAAATCTTTTGAATGGAAATCTTCTCAATGTTTTTCCAGGCAGGAAGATATCGCGCCGGCATATCATCCGTCAGGCTTTTATTGTAATTTCCATCCAGAATTACCTGCTGGTTCCGGTAAAAGGTATTGGAACATTCCCAAATCAATGTATTGATTGCTTTCGCCCTCATCAAGCTCACCTTGGCATCATCATCATACTTTTCGCGTTCAAACCGCGCATCAATATTCGGATCATTACACAAAGGCAGCAGTAACTCCCTCACTTCGCTAAAGCTGAGGATTTTTAAACGGTGGGCATCTTCCAAATCAATAATATTATAGCAGATATCATCGGCGGCTTCTACCAGAAAGGTAAGCGGATGCCTTTTGTACACCAGTGGTGAGTCATTTTCTTTTTCAATGCCCAATTCCTCTGCAATAGTCCTGTATGTTTCCTGCTCAGATTGAAAGAATCCGTACTTCTTCCGGTGGAGCACACCTTTAACACCGCCCGCGATCGATGCACAGGGATATTTGCCAATGGCCGCCAGTGTAGAATAGGTAAGTGCAAAAGCACCATGACCTTTACCTTTAAAGGGATGAGTTAATATCCTGATCGCATTGGCATTACCTTCAAAGCTAATTAGATCGCGCCATTGCGCTTCAGTGACATCCTTCTGATAAGACTGGCCGTCTCCATCAGTAAAATACCTGGAGATAGCGGCTTCACCCGAATGGCCGAATGCGGGATTCCCCAGATCATGTGCCAGACAAGCCGAAGCAATGATATTACCAACCTCACTTATTAATGGGAATTCATCATCCAGGTTAGGGTTATCTTTTTTAAACTGGTTGTAGAAAATCCGGCCGAGGGAGCGCCCGACACTGGCTACTTCCAGGGTATGCGTTAACCTGTTATGTACAAAAACACTGCCTGGCAATGGAAACACCTGTGTTTTATTTTGCAGCCTTCTGAAAGGCGATGAGAAAATTAACCGGTCGTAGTCGCGCTGAAATTGTGATCTCGCCGTTTCCTGGTCCTGATCCTGATTTTGAATAGTCGGACTTCCCCATCTTTTTGCGGAAAGTAATTTATTCCAGTTCATATATATAATTCGCTTAATAGTATCGATAAACAGTCGTGGAGACAATATTAAGGATTTTTATAGCATTGAGCAGAACTTTCTGATGCTGCGTCATTTTGTTGGCTGTCGCGTTCAACAGCTGTCATCTGAGTCAAAGCCGGGTTTTAACCCCCGCCTTTAACTCTGTTTGAAATTTCTTCACTGCCGGTTTTCCTTTCTTTTTTCTGGATATTCTGGTTACCAAAACGATACGAGAATGATAACATCACCCTGCGGCTGTCAGGACGCTTATCTGTATTCATATCTATATTTTGGAATAGCGTAGATTCCTGATAACGGTTACTTTGGAAGATGTCGTTGACTGTAAGTTTGAGGTTCCCTTTATCTTTAAGAACAGACTTTTGCGCGCCTGCAGAGATCATGTAATTCCCTTTGTAGCGGGCAATACCATAAACTGAACCTGAGTAATACAGACCGCTCAGTTCTATCGTATATCCTTTACCAGCTTTAAAGGTGTGCTGCGAATTAAAGCTATAACTTGTGGTTTTATTATTAAAAGCCCCGCTCTCTACGGTTCCTGTATATTCGTTTCTATAGAGATTGGCGAAATGTGTAGCCGTCCACCAATCAAAAAAGGAAGTAGAAGCGGTAAAACTGATTCCGTAATTCACCAATTTGTTTAAGTTTTGCGGCATCTCAAAAGTGGTATTTAAGGAATCTATTTGTCCGTTTACCCAGGTCATCACATCACGAGTCTGGTTATAACTTAATGCGGTGGTATATTTTCCTTTAAAGCTATGGCTCAGTTGAAATGTATTGACCAGCTCCGGTTTCAGGAACGGATTCCCCTGATAAAACAGCAAAGGATCGCGGAATACACGGAAAGGATTAAGGTCTCCATAATCCGGCCGCTCGATACGGCGGCTGTAAGCGAGTTGTAATTGGTGGCTAACCCCTAATGGCTTGTTTAAAAATACACTTGGGAACACCTGGAAATAATTGCGTTTGATCAGAGAATCTGTAGTAACCTGATGCCCTTCAGTGAGCGTGTATTCTCCCCGAAGGCCGGCCTGAATATTGAAACCTTTAAATTCTTTGTTAAAATTCACATAACCGGCATGGATCTGCTCTTTGTAGGTAAAATGATTACTGCCTGTAGCATCATATACCCAATCGCCATTGGTTAAAAGGTCGTACCGCAGGTTATTATCAGAAGTAGTGTAACTGCTCTTTAAACCTGTCTCAAATTTGAGGGTTTTAGACAGGGGATCTGTATAGTCAACCTTTGCAAGGTACACGTCTGTTACCGCCGGGACATAACCTCTCCGGGTAATGTCTGTGCCGCTTTGTCCTGCCGATGCGGCAAGCGTTACGGTATTGAGGTTAAGCCTTGAGGTAAAACTATTACTGGCAAAATCTGCATCAGCAGATAACTCCCTGCCTTCCTTTTCAAATTTATGGCGGTAATTCATGTTGTAGGTGAGGTTTTTCCAATTCTGCTCATCATAATTAGTAGTAGCCATACTGCTCAGCAGCTGCCCAGCGGTATTGCTGAGCACATTGCCAGTCTGGCTGTCGTGCGTATAGCGGCCTACATTTCCGTTAAGCAGGAAACCAATAGAATTTCGGGAGTCAATTTCATAATCAAGGCCGATCCTGAAATTATTGGTATGCAGCGGTTCGTTAGTTGCTGTATGCTGGTTAGAAGTCCTGTCCGCTTGCCCGGCAGCGATGCCAGAATCATAAAAACGGCGTACAAAATCCAGGTATTCTGTTTCACCGCGATACGCATAGTCGTAACTCCCATAGAGGTTTAGCTTGTCACTTCTATAGTTAAGATTAATACCGCTGCCATAACGCGAATTCCTGCTCCGGCCGCCGTTAAGCGTTACCGTTCCATTAAAGCCAGTGGCCATGCTTTTCTTCAACTGGATGTTAATAATCCCCCCGTTGCCTGATGCATCATATTTTGCTGAGGGGTTGCTCATAATCTCTATTTTTGCAATGGAGGCAGAGTTGGTTCCTTTGAGCAAGGTGCTCAGTTCTTTTGGTGACAGGTAGGTGGATTTGCCGTTCAGCATCACTAAAACATTGGGCCTGCCTTTCAGCGAAACCTGTCCGTCTTCTCCCACAGTAACTCCCGGTGCTTTTTGCAACAGTTCTAATGCTGTATTACCTTCGGCAAGGATACTGTTCTCAATATTCATTATCGTTTTATCAATGGTTTGTTCAATCAGTTTTTTTTGGCCAACGATGGTTACGGCACCCAAAGTCATCGCATCTTCCAGAAGGGTAATAGACGCAAAATCTATAGTGTGGTGCTCGCTGGATAAGTTAAATATTTCAGATTGATGCATTACAAAACCCATAGTATTTACTTGCAGGATGTAGTTGCCATGCGGTACCGCAATCAGCGAAAATTTACCAAGCGTGTCGGTCAGCGTGCCTTTAAACAACTCGCCGCTTTCTTTTTGCAAACGGATGGAGGCGTAAGGCAATGGATTACCATCGGCGGCCAGGATTTTACCCTGTATCTTACCATTTGATTGTGCATAAACAGGGGATAGGTATAAGCTAAAAAGGAAAAACAGGGGCAAAGCCATCCCTGCAACGAGGCAACGCCCCGTCGTTTCTAAGTATCGGATCATAATTTTGATTGTTAAATAGTCAGCGGCTGTGGCTGGGACTTCTTTTTCTTGCTCCAGGCCTTCTTCTTTTTTGCCCACCAGATGTAAAATCCGGTAACAGGTAAACTTGCGCAGATCAGACTGGCAATAAAAAATAAGACTTTGGTAGTCAGCCCTCCGATAGCGCCCACATGCAAACCGTAGTTGGATCTGCGGATCCAGGACGCCAGGTCCTCATCGCGCAGCCTGTTGCTCGAACCCGGAAGTTGTTTCAGTGTATTCTGGTCGAGATATACATCCCGCCAGCTCCCTTTATACATATCCGTACACACATAAATCGGATCGGATGGTTTTTCGGGGAAATGCAATATTACTTCATCAGTATGGTGCTCCCCAATCTGATGGATACCCAGAAGGTAAGCTTTGTCTACTTGTGAAAGCATTTTCTGGGGGGTCAGTTTTACGGGGTTTGCTACTGTATCTGATAATGCGGTGATCCGGGGTTTAACCTGACCGCCAGCTATCCGGTATACACTATTATTGAACCATGAGAAGCTCATCATCAATCCGGTAAATGCCAGCAGGAGGGCCACAATAACAGAATAGAAACCCAGTACATTGTGCAGATCATAATTAACCCTCTTAAATTTGGCTGTCGTTTTGATCGTAAAGGCCTGCTGTTTTCCTTTTTTGTTCCATTTCTTTGGCCACCATAAAATGAGGCCGCTGATCAGGAGGAAGAAAAAAATAAACGTTCCCCAGCCAACTACCTGGTGCCCGATTTTCTCGGGCATCCAAAGGTAATAGTGGCCATCTTTAAAAAACTGAAACAGGTCTTCGCTGTGTGCGATAGCAACCACTTCAGCTGTATATGGATTAACATACACTGTAGAATCGGAACCATGGATGTTGAACTGTGCCGTCCGGTTTTTACCATAATACCACACAGATTCAATTTCCATTCCAGGCAGTGCTTTTTCGACCGACCGGTATAAGACCGAAGGCAGCAAAGCAGTTTCAAGTGCTTTGGGATTATCTGCCTGCAGCCATGGAGAGCTGAAGCCTTTTAGTTCCTGTTCAAATACGAGTGCGCATCCGGTCAGCCCCAGAATCAGTACAACTATTCCAGAGGCCAGACCGAGCCATAAATGAAACCAGGCATTTATTTTCTTAAACGTCATCTTTCAGCTAAGGCTTTATTTCAATTTTTCTATCCGCAGGATATAATCAATCCCGCCAATAAATTCAACTCCTTTGGTCAGCTTATCCGCGGCCGGATCATACTGCCAGATATAATCTCTATCTGCGGCGTTAACGGCTATGAATGCTTTACCATCTTCTACAATTACTGCATTTACCATTCTTTCACCCTTATCTACAGGCAAGTCCAGCTTTTTGATCAATGCGCCAGATTTTACATCAATCAATGTATAATAGTGATCGGCATCAATAGACTGTCCGGTAATACGGGAACGTACAATTGCTTTTCCATTACCAATGTACCACATGGCTGGTGCTTTTTCCTGGTTGGTTGCTGCAGAGTAGTTAAAGAAATAACCCGGATCAATTTCTGTAGTTCCGCTTTTAATTCGGTACATCACAGATGGAGATAAATAATCATAACCATAAACCGGATCGCTGATAAAATAGATATCATTGTTTTCGTCGATAAAAGACGATCGTGCGTATACGTCAGAGCCTCCAAATCCGGTAGTGCGTATATCTTCCAAAGATTTTTCAACTTTCATCGTAGTATAGTCGATCACCGCAACAAGTGCTTTCTGGTAAACCGGCATATTCGGATAATTGCTGAAATCTGTATTCGAAAATCCGTAACCTAAAAACACTTTATTATCTCTGTATTCCGCAAAACCAATCATATAAGCCTGGAATCCCGTAGGAATAGCATTCAGATCAAGCTTGCCAGTAACGATAGTCATTTTGTCTACCTTAATAATCGCGTAACGTGCTTCTCCTTTACCTTCTCCAAAAATAATCAGGGTATTACTGTCTACCCAGGTGTATGAACTCCAGTTTAACCAGGAAAAAGGTATTTCTTTATCAATTAATAACACACCGTTTTCTACGTGGTATTTACCAAGACGGCCGCTGGTAGCATTCGCATGATAATAAAAGCCATCTCTCTGGATCACATCCTGAGCATAAACCTTTCCGGTCATCTCTGCGCCATTACCTTTTAAGCTGATCGTACCGCTGGTCAGTGATGGAATGCTGGAGATATAATACGCTGTATTCGGCCAGCTGCCCACACACAGAACGGCAGAATATTGCGTGCCGGCTTCTACCTGGCCGATGTCTCTTTTTTCGCATCCGCTGATCGTGAAAAGCAGTGTGAAAATCAATAGGAGTTTTATAGGGATATTTGATATTAATTTCATAATAAGGGTATATTTTATTTATGCTGTAGCTATTTAGGATGGTTTACTGGATAAAATATCTGAATTTAACGGAGAACGATCTTCCCGGCTTTTGCAGCTTAAAGTTATCATAGGTAAGCTGATCGGTCAGGTTTCTGCATTCGGCCGATAAATTGTACCTGCCATTTTTCATAGAATAACTCAATGATGCATTCTGCACGAACTGAGTAGGGATGTCAGATTTTCCATTTGGATTACCTTTACTTTCCCAGGTCAGGTAAAACCAGTTAATATATTGTGTAAACCAGTTAAATTGTAAACGGGTATCTTTTCCAAGCACATTATTTTTACCAATGCTGAAGTCCGCATTTCCAAATAACCAGGGTTGGTTAGGGATTTTGTTTTTATAAGTACCTTCTACATAATAAGATTCCGTTTGTCCGGATTTGGTAGTATTGACCGCATTCTGGTACGTCATGTTCACCGTAAAAGATAGCAGCTGATCATAACTGTACCGTGCCTCAGATTCAAAACCTGTAATGCGGACGCTGCTCTGGTTCTCATTTTTCAGTAAGTTTGAACGCACATCCGGTACAGGGAAAATGAAATCTTTCGCATTACGGTAAAAACCTGATGCCTCGATATAAAAAGCATGTTTATCAATGTTAAAGCTATAAAAAGCACCCAGATTGATGTTGTCACTGCTTTCAGGTTTCAGATCAGGATTTCCCTGTAAGTTTAAGCCGTCACCAAATACCTCTTCCGCTTCCTGTAAACGGTAAGCATGTTCATAAGAAGCCTTTATTCCCAATCCTCTGGTTAGTTTATACCTTGATGCGATACCATAACCAAAGTTGCTCGAGGTAGTATCCTGGCCAACTAACACGCGGTTGATGTATTTAGCACGGTCCAGCCCAAGATTGTAGAATTTACCAAAAAAGGTGTTCACCAATCTGCCCTCCAGTAAGTCCTGCTGATAAGCTAAACCTATAATTTGTTTATTCACTTTACCAGGCAAGCTATCGCTCTGTACCTGCAGTTCATTATAACTTTCGTTCTTCAAATGGTCAAGCGTATAATTCAGGTTCAGTGAGTGCTGAGGATTGATTACATAACTTACATTAGCCATTGCATAAGTACGGGGTCTTTTAATAATGCCGACGGTCTTAATGCTTTTACCCATTTCGGTGTAACCACTTTCAAACCAGGTACCATCCCAGTTGTATTTTCCGAATAAGGTGTCCGTTGTTTTGTAAGTATCTTTAGAACGGGCTGCAAAAGCACTCAGGCTTAAGCCTTTAGTGAAGAGGTTGTCTTTTTTATAGCGCAGGGTCATGCTTTTTGCATTACTGCTTCTTTTTACTTTGCCATAAACTGTCTTTTGATCAAATCCTGTTTGCAGGTCCTGGCGCACTTCATTGTAACCTCCGCCGATAAACAGGACATCAGCCCATTTTTTATTCGTGATCCCTGCTTCAACCTGCCCTAAAACAGAGAAATAATTATCGTGGAAACGTTTTGCATCAGCAACTTTGTACGCTGTGCCGTTCAGATCAGGAATAAAATTCCCTTCCCTGATACCACCGGTTACCACATCGACATCCCTCATTGTATAATTATTATCAGAAGCATTCAGGAAGCCGCTTGCTTTAACAATGATACCAGTTTTTTTATCCACCACCTGCCCGGTCAATGCAGAGCGGTTGGTGTTGAATGATCCATAACTATGACTTACATCAAGGTAATTGCTCACCTTTTGGTTGGTTACCACATTCACGGCGCCACCCATTGCATCTGCGCCAAGGTTTACCGGAACCACGCCTTTAAATACTTCCAAACGTTCTGCGAGGTTAACCGGGATATTGTTCAGCGACATGCCGCTACCCATCACATCCATAGGGATGCCATCGATAAAAAACTTAACCTGTTTACCTGATAGTCCGTTGATCGAAAATTTAAAATCTGATCCCAGGCCACCTTGTTCGCGGATCCTTACCCCCGTACTGCGGTTTAAAATCTGGTTGAGATCTGCTGTTGTATTGGCGAACTTTTTCGTATCAATCGCATTTACTGCGAAACCAGATTCTTTGATTTCCTGTGTTTTTGTCTTACCATGGATGTCAACATTGCTCAGTTGTTTCTGGTCATCTGCCAGGTTGATGCTGATTGATTGTTTATCCTGTGCTTTTAAAGTAATCTTGGTAGTAGAAGTAGTGTATCCGGTATAGGAGATCACTAAGGTATACGCCCCCGGAGTTAAACCTTTCAGTTCGTAATAACCATTTGCATCTGTGGTGGTACCGGATTTTGTCCCTTTTAAAATGACAGTGGCTCCGGCCACAGGCGTTTTGCCTTCTTTAACATAGCCGGAAAGGAAGGCCGAATTTTGTGCGTAGGTACTGAAAGACCACGCGCTTAATAAAATGAGGAGTAGCAATTTTCTATATAACATCTGTTTTTAAGTTGTATTATACTGTAAGTAGCACAACTCCGCATTTCCCGAAGGTGGAAAATGAAAAAAAACAGAAATATTATTTCAAATGGTCAATCCGCAGGATATAATCCGTATTGCCTGATAATTCAAGCCCTTTTTTCAGATTCCCTGTTTTGATGTTATATAACCAGATGTAGTTACCTTCTTTGGTAGAATTGATGGAAATGTACGCAGTATTTCCTTCGACCAGCACACATTCCCTCCTGGTACCTTTGTCCAGCGGTAAGTCCAGCTTTTTAAGTATTTGCTGCGCATACACATCAACGAGGTAAAACTCGAAATGCGCTGTACTGTAGTGATCGCCGAGGCCCTTAAACAAATCTTTACGTTCTGAGCGTACAATAGCTTTTCCGTTTCCGAGGGACCACATTCCATAGGCGTGGTTATGGAACGCAGCAGAAAGATTAAAAAAGTATTTTTTATCCGGCGCTTCGGCTCCGCTGCTGATTTTCATTATTCCTGTAGATAGTTCCGGCCTGTTGCCTAATGCAATGCCCGGGCAATCCATAAAGTAAAAATCCTGCTGTTTGTCTGTAAATGATGAGGTTTGAACGGTATTTACGCCACCAGGATAGGCAGAGCGTGTGTCTTTGGCAGTTTTCACCGCCTTCATTAACGGATAGTTTAATGTTGTGACATAGGTTGTATCGCTGGTGGTATAATCAGAAGGGGTAAGCTGCTCGTGGTAAGTGTAACCAACCAGAATCCTGTCTCTTATTAATTTGACAAAACCAACTGACATATTATCAAATCTCCCGGAAGGTTTTGGGATATCCATATCTCCCGAAGCCAGCAGAGACATATCGCCGGTCCGCAGCAAGGCATACCGCACCTGTGCAAAATCCGGGCTTTGTAAGCCTGTAAGCAACAACGTATCGCCACCAATCCACTCCGCGTTTTCGATAGAAAAATCTTTTAGCGGAACACTGGCGACGGTCTTAAATTCTTTATCCTCTATGTGGTATTTTACAAATTGTCCCGCTTTCCGGTCCATGTGGTAGTAGTAACCGGCCTTTACCAATATACTTCTGTCCATTACCGTTGCATCGAGTGCCGCAGCGTCATCTTCAGGGTTAAGATCTCCGCTATCGAATGATTTTGTTTCCAGCAGATACTCTTTACCATCCTTTCCCATAATGTAAAGGCTGTATTTATTGTCGGATACGGTTTTAATACATGAAGTAAAACAAGTGAATAACAGTAACGAGGAAAATAATGCCAGCTTAGATATCAAACTCATGTATAATTTGTTTTTGCAGAACAGGAGGGAGGTCCATAAGATTTTTCTTATCCACAATCAGGATTTTATCGGCACCGTCCTTACCCTTTAGCAAGATGTAAGTTTGTCCCTTTTTAAAAGTGACTTTTTTTGAACTCCCGTTAAAACTGAGGGCCACATCCTTTTTCGGACAGATCAGCATACTGCCGCTTAAGTCTACCGCACCAGTCAGATTATCTATCCGTGCAAAAGTGTTAGTGCCTACGGTAATATTATATCCACCCGAAGAAACATGACGAATAACCTGGGGTGAGGTATTATTGATGTTTACCAATTCCGGAGCCTGATATTCATCAGATAATAGTTTATAGGCAGCGGTTGCAACGATTCCTGTAACCAGTGATGCTGCTATGGCACCAGACCAAAAAGCCGTTTTCAATGTTCTTTTCAGCGGTGTTGCCATTGCGGGTAGCTGACTGACCGAATGTGCCGGTTTTTCTTCAACAGGAAGCACAGTCGCTATTTCCTTCCAAATATCCAGTTTGTGCTGTGCTTTGCATTCAGCGGCAGGCAGCTGCAGCACTTCCTCACTGTCGCCAGAAAACAACCATTGCTCTACCGCATCGGATTCTTCCGCTGTACACTGCTTACTGTGATATTTTTCAAGGAGTTCTTTATCGATCTTCATTGCTGTTTTAAAAGCCTGCTGCAATATATCCACAAACTTAGATAATTATAAGTAGCATAACTAGCCTTTTACCGTAAGTATGAATCAAAATTAATTGCGATAACCAGAAAGGTTGAGCCGGAGCACGCTAAGTGCTTTGCTGATATGGTACTCTACAGCCCTTTCCGATATTAAAAGAGCAGTGGCGATTTCTTTATTACTGAACCCATTTTCACGGCTCATTTTATATACCCTTTTGCATTGGCAGGGAAGGGTGTCGATCAGAATGTTTACTTTTTCATTTAAATTATTAAACAGTACATGTTCTTCGGTACAGTTTGAAGAATGGCTGCAGCCATCATATTTTTGACAAAGGTGCTGTTGCTGACTTACTTTGTTACGGATGTATTCAAAGGCTTTAAATTTCGCCGCACGGATCAGGTAATTGTTTACATTTTCCAATTCGAGTTCGGCCCTGCGTTCCCAAAGTGATTTGAAAATATCCTGCACCATTTCACGTGCCGGCTCTATTTCCCTGATGTTATTGTAACAAATCGCATAAACCTTTTCAAAATACATATGATATACGGTCTCGAATGTCTGAGCATCGATACGCATGTAAGTAACAGGAGCAGCTATGTTGTTTTCTTCTGACAAGGCCAAGTTTAATGGTGCGCCGCAAATATATATTATTTAGACTAATTATAAACTTAGTGGAAGAAAATAATTTTAGTACCACCCCAGATTGTTAAAGCAGGTAAGGTGGGAATCCCTTGTAAGGCAACGGGAAGTTATCCTGCTAAAATATTCAATATGAAACCAGAGCCCCTAACGCTTTCGAGCTGGATCCTGCTATCCTGTTCCAGTAGTTTCCTTAATCGCCCGATATACACATCCAAGCTCCGCCCGCTAAAATAGTCTGCACTATCCCAGAGCTGTTCCAATATGATTTGGCGACTAACAATACGTCCCGGCTGCCTCGCCAGAAATTCTAATACACCAGACTCTTTTTTAGTCAGTAATGTCGACCCTCCAGCTGATGTCAGTCTTAACTGGGAGGGTTCGAAGAGGAAACCTCCCAGCGTAAACAATTCAGTGGGCTGAGGCACAGTATTACTCCGTCTCAGAATATTCTGCACCCGGAGTATCAGTTCGTCAACATCAAAGGGCTTTACCATATAATCATCCGCCCCAAGACCTAACCCTTTCAGCACATCTTCTTTTTCCCTTCTAGCCGTCAGGAATAGAAAAGGCAGTCCCGGCACCAGTTTTTTTACCTGTTCAGCCAAAGTAAAACCATCATTTTTAGGGAGCATTACATCCAGTATTGCAATATCAAACTGTTTTATTGATAACAATGCTAACGCCAACTGCCCATCTGCAGCAAGCGAGACTTCTAATCCCTGTAGCCCAAGATATCTGGAAAGCAGACGCCCGAGATCGGCATCATCTTCAACTAGTAATATCTGCGTTTTGGTCATCAGTTAAAATTAAGTTAAAAGTACTTCCTCCGCCACTATTTATTTCATAAGTCAGTTTGCCATCGATTTGCTCAGCATGCATACAACATAGGTACAAACCCAATCCCAGCCCTTTGATATGACCGTTATCAGTCTGCGGTACCCGAAAAAATTTATGGAAGATGAGTTCATGATGTTTTTTATCAATACCTGTTCCCTGGTCGGCCAAACTTATAGTAATGGTGTTATCATTTTTCTTCGCGATATTTAAGCTCAAGGCAGATTTATCGGGAGTATACTTCAACGCATTATCCAACAAATTGGATAAAATAGCCATAAGCAGGTCGGCATTGGTACAAATAACAGCTTCAGTTTCTCCCGTCATCACCAGTTCCCGGTTCGCAGCATTTGCAAGCAACTTCAGCTCATAAACTATCTTTTTCAGTGATGTTCTTTCAAATTCCACCATTCCTATAGGTCTGTCCATTGCACTTGTTAAAACATTGTCCATCAGCCGCTGTATCTTCCCATGCTGCCTGTCTAACTGGGCGAGCAGCTCATCAAACCATTGTTCGTCCAGTTTTGCATCTGGTGTACGCAGTGATTTGACCACTAAAGCCGCCGCGCTCAGGGGTGTTTTTAGTTCATGAGTCATGCTGTTGGCAAAATCTGTAGTAACCTCTGCTATTTTCTTTTGCCGGAACAAGGCCGTAAAGATCATAAAGAAGATCACTATAACTGCGGTAATAAGCAAAACACTGCCTGCCAGTGTGGTATACATACGTCTAAGTACATTTCGCTGCCAGTTTGAAGCATTGATTATGGTTTTATTACTCACTGCCAGCCGATAAAATTCTATCTCAGGGCCTTTAGTTTTAATGTTTACCGGGAATCCTGCCTGCTGCTTGCCAACAGCCACAGTATGGTCACCTATGCCGGTTCCGGCGAGTAATAATGGTGCGGAACCATCACGCAGCAAGGTGTCTGCCTGTTCACGATGATATAATATGATATTGGTATACCCTAAACTGTACTCAACATCACGGAGAAGGCTATCGTTCGAAAAAGCCTGGCTGATCAATTGTTTATATCGGACAGCAGTATAATCAACTTGCTGCTGAAAGCTATCGAGACCGGGACGGCTACCACTTTCCAGTTGGTCCTTCACCTTATCTATAAGTCTCTTCATCACTTTGTTATTCAATGAATCTGAAATCGCCTGACTTTTTCTTTCAAGTTGTTGTTCTACCTGATCAAAATATGCTGACGTCTCCAGTCGATAGGTGTTTTGTACCAAACGATACTGAATCAGGCAAAGTCCGCCAAGCACCAGCAGACAGCCACAGATCAACAGTTTTATTTTTTGTGGGAATCGCATGGTTAAATATAGGTATGCGATAATTAATAATCGGAACAACCTGAGTTTTTAACCTCCATTTAACCTTTAATTGGCTTTCGGTTGGCTATTTCTTCTTGTGTTATTTTATTCTTTTACATCATTAATTTAAAGCATCATCACATATGAAAATCTATATTTCAATTTTGATACTGTCTTTTTTGCTGACAGGGCAAAAGGCATCTTCACAGCCGGATAAAACCACTATTTATCTCCATGCCAGCAAATCTTACAATGACAAAGATTACTTAAATGCTGCGAAGCTGTTTGATCAAATCAATTCATTTAGCCTCAGCCAGGGAAGGCTCTATCAGGGGGCTTGCATATATGCCCTCAATAATGAAACCGGGAAAGCGTTCGAACTGTTAAACTTTTTAGCAGACAAAAAATATTATTCAAACTACGAGCACCTCTCTACGGATACCGATCTCACGAACCTTCATCATGATCCGAAATGGATGCTGCTGCTAGGGATGGTTAAGCACAATAGCAGTACCGTTGCCCAGAGAAAGTTAGCAACAATTTATAGCGAATTAACTAAAGCTAAACAGCTGCTGGCAAAAGATAACGGCAAGCTGTGGGGATCCCCGATTTGGAATGATGATATTTTTGTGCTCGATTATGATAATACTATATATGCGATCAAAGCATTCCCGGGCAGCAGTACAGACAACGGCAAGCTTTTCTATGCGCATGTACCAGCCAATACTTTTGTATTTGTTAATACTGTACAATCTTACCAGGGAAAGGAGTATGCCACCGTTCTTTCCAATTATTTATATGATAATTCGGTAACGGTTATCCATGAGCTTTTCCACTTACTCCAGCTAAAAAACATAAAATTGAATGGCGATGCGATTAAGTATCTTGATCATTATGATGCGAGGGAATTGCTGCGGCTGGAATACCAGGCATTGAGAAACACACTAAATGCTGTCAACAGCAAAAGTACCGCAGCAACAACAAAACTATACTTAGAAGACGCACTGCTATTCAGGAAATTACGGCAAAATAAATATAAAGCGTTTTTAGATCAGGAACTGCAGATAGAGACCCTGGAAGGGCTTGCCAACTATACAGGATTTGCATTATCAACTTCGGCAAACAAATACGAATCCGCTATTGAAGAAATTTATCAGCGGGAAAATTCAGAGACCTATACCAGGCCATTTCCTTACGCTACTGGTGTTGCCTATGGCCTGATCTTCGACCACCTGAAAATGAAATGGAAAAAGGGCCTCAAAGAGGTTTATAACTTTTTGGCTATCTATGAAAAACATAAAGTGATCAGTACCAGCGAAATGATGGTCGTGGCCGCAAAGGGGAGGAGTAATTACGAACACATCCACCAGGAAGAGGAAATTCGGCATACCAAAAATGAAATACTCCTGCGCTATTATCAAGATCTTTTACTCGTTAAACCAACCTTAAAGGTGAAAATAGGAGAAAATTACGGGCGAACGTTTAATATGAACGGAACGATTGAAATCCCAGGAACAGGTACCGTTTATTCCAGTATAACAGGAAAAGATAAATCCGGGAGAAACTTTGGCAATTTTACGACAAAAGCGGACAAAGCCAGTCTGGGAACTGCCGGTGTTTTAATGCTCAATGACGCTAAGACCTTCATCTTTCCAACCCCTTTTAAGATTGAAGGCAATAAAATCGTCGGTGAAACTTACGAGATCGATTTAAACGACGGCTGGAACGTTCAAAAAACAGATGAGATCGGCAATTATGTGATCAGACAGAAGTAGGTGCCTGTTCATAGAATGAGCCATCTTTACCGATCATTTTTAGTTAGCCCTGCTGTTCTCTGGCTGTACAGGTTTGCTGTTTGGGGAAATAGCTTTGCCCGCACTTCCAAAACGATAGTTTACTGTTAATCTGAAGTACTGGTTGCCGTAGTTCCGGTTATAGTAGATCTGTGTCCTTCCTACATTATAGTCACCTGCCGACGAAGTTTTGTCCAATATATCATTGGCGGTAAAACCAATCTTGAGCTATATACCCAGTATCACTGCATTAAATGTACCCAGGGCACTAAAGAAAAATATGAGGTTTTTTCCGAAATCCATAAGCTGTTATCTGCTAAGATAATGATTTTATATTTTTAAACCCATAGCCACCGAAGTTTATAACTCAACATATAATACTGTACCCGACGGGATGTCTGTTTTGGGATAACATAAGGCTAAACCGATGATAAGCTTACAGGCTGAACTGCTTTTTGAAAGCCGAAGGAGTTAAACCTTTGTACTTTTTAAAAGTCCTGTTTAAATGACTTTCGTCAGTAAAATTAAGCTCATTCGCAATTTCGTTTATACGCATGTCGCTATGCAGTAATCTTGTTTCTATCAATCGAAGTTTATAATTTGATATATATTGCTGAAGGGTTTCGCCCGACTGGTTTTTGAAATAGCGGCCCAGATAACTCAATGATATTCCAAAGTGTTTACTTAGATGTTGCGATCTGAGTAATTTTGGTTCAAATATATTTTCCTGTATATAATGCAGGATTTTTAAAACAGGTTCTCCCGTGTTTTCCTGTATATTTTTCGGAAGCTTTAAAGCAATATTTCTAGCTACAACCGTAATTATTGTGTTTACGATCTGTTCGATTATTTTAGTATAATATAGTTGCTGGTTAGTATGTTCTATGATAATACTCTCAATCAGGGATGCGATCAACGGCTTGTCCACCTTGTTTTTTAAAATGCATCCCGGGCGGTGACTTGCATTCTGAAGAATATATTCAATACGCTGTACCGTGTCCTGATCTTTAGAAGATTTGCTTTCCACATAGTATTTGTTGAAACGTAAAAAAAAGAACCTGGTGACAGTAATCACCTCAAAAGAGTGAACGTCTTCCGGGGTCAGCAGGAACAGATTACCCTTGCGGTAATTAAAGCTATTGTTATTGATAACCTGGATTCCAGTTCCTTCCGCGATATAGATCAGCTCAAAAAAATTATTGCTTTTAGGAACAGCATGAAATTTATCCAATTCTTTTATATCGATCTCAAACGGCTGGTGCAAATTTGTTTTTCGCATGGTCTAAATATACTGAATTAGTGAAATATTGTACAGTTATTCAGACATCATAACAGTATAATTTTACTTTCCTAAATCATATATAAAATGAAAATATTAATTATTGGTGCAAACGGTACTATCGGGAGTATGATCACTAAAAAACTAAGACTGCAACACGAGGTGGTTACCGCAGGCAGAAGTGCGGGAGATTTAAGAGTCGATCTTTCTTCTGCAACGTCAATCACCCGAATGTTCGGGAAATTAAAGCAAATTGATGCCTGTGTATGTGTTGCCGGAGAAAGTTACTCAGGCAGTTTATCTTCAATTAACCAGGAAAATTTGGATTTGGGAATCAGTAATAAACTTTTGGGACAAATCAACCTGGTATTGATTGGTCAGGATTACCTGACTGATGCTGGTTCTTTTACATTAATTTCCGGTAAAATGGGGGATAAGCCGGCCAAAAATTCTGTAGGTAAGGCCATAGTCAATGGAGGTATTAATAGTTTCGTGCTCGCTGCCTCACTGGAAATGCCAAGGCAATTAAGAATCAACGTCATCAGCCCGGCAAAGGTATCAGATATACCGGAACAGGAGCTGATTGCTGCTTATCTAAAAAGTATCGAAGGTACTATCAATGGTGAAATTATCAGGGTAAATTATAACTAACTATAAAATATAATGAAGAGGTTAATCATCCTGGTTTTTATAATCGGAAACATATTCAGCGTTTATTCACAACCTGCTAAGACCGTAATCCCTATAGTTATTCCCAACTGGATAACAGGGACATGGGAACTGGTGTCTGTCACCAATAGCTATCTCAATGGAAATATCGTTTATCCATATGGGGCTAACCCCAGAGGTTTACTGATATTTGATGGGACTGGGAACTATGCCCTGCAAATTTATAAGGCAGCCAGACTTACGGTTGCATCCGGCGATAAAAATAATTGTACAGCAGAAGAAAATGCAGCATTGGTGCAGGGGAGCAATTCGCATTTTGGAAAATATGTGGTGGATGACATTGATCACACCATCACTTTTCATATCGAATATGCTTCGTTTCCGAACTGGAACTATAATCAGCAAAACCGCGTTTTTAGTTTTACAGACAATCAGCTTCAATATATTGTCACAAATACCACACAAGGCGGCGGTTCGGTTGTGGCCAAAGTGGTCTGGGAGAGGAAGCCATAACATAGATTTTATGCTGCTATTGTTGCGGGTATGCTATTCCTGTTTATTTTATTATTTTGCCGCTATGGAACCACTTACTATCAGTAAAGCACAAGCCAGAAAAATCATCCTGCATGCAGCAGGCTTAAGCAGTTATGCCCAGTTTGGAATGGGGGTCGAAGCGGTTTATAATGTGATAGACCACCTGGGTTTTGTACAACTGGATACGAACTACGTGGTGGAGCGGGCGCACCATCATGTGATGGCCGCACGGGTACCGGGTTATGAGCCGGCCTGGCTGGAAGAATTATATGCGGATGGAAGGATCTTTGAATATTTTACTTCAGATGCTGGTTATATTCCGATGCATGATTATCGCTATTCACTGGCAGTAAAAAAAGCATTTGCTGCCCAGCGTACACCACCAACAAAGGCGGAAATAAATCTGATGAAACAGGTGCTCGACCGCGCGGAGCGTGAAGGGCCGCTGATGGTAGGAGATTTTGACGATGACAGGGTAGAAGCAAGTACCGGTTGGTGGGACTGGCGGCCGGCAAAAGTAGCCCTGGAGCGTTTATACCTCGACGGCGAGTTGATGATCTCCCGCACTAAAGGTTTCAAGAAAATATATGATCTGCCAATGAACTCAATCCCTGAGGGTACAGATCAGACAGTGCCTGCGCCGGAGGAATATGCCCGTTACGTTATCCGGCGCACGCTGGGTGCATTGGGTATTGCGTATGTAAAGGATATCGCCTGGCGCGCACGATACGTAAAAGGTAACCTGGTCAAATCGGAAATAGAGAAAATGATCGTTGAAGGATTAGTTCAGACGGTGGTAATAGAAGGCCTGAAAAGTGCTGCAATTTATATGCTTACTGATCAGGGAACGGACGTCGAACTTTCAGAACAAGTATATATCCTTTCTCCATTTGATATCCTCAATGTTTTCCGGCACCGGTTAAGGAATTTTTTCGACTTCGACTACCAGATAGAATGTTTTGTGCCTGCTGCTAAACGGAAGTATGGCTATTTTTCCCTGCCTGTATTAAGTGGCGATACGTTTATAGCGCGGATGGATGCTAAAGCCGACAGGAAACAAAAGCTATTGATCGTTCATAATTTGCATTTCGAGGAAGTTGAATTGAGTATTGGCATAATAGAGAAATTCACTGAGGCATTAAAGGCATTTATTCAGTTTAACCAATGCCGTGATATCATTTTTAAAAAAACAAACCGGAACGATTATCTGAAGGCTCTCATCCAGAATTTCTCTTAACTACCGGTTTCCGTATAAAAGAATATCCATTAACAGAGCCGTCCTGCAGAACGGCTCTGTTAATATTGAATGTTTATTGTGCAGTGTAACCGCCATCTACCGGTAATGTTACGCCAGAGATCCAGCTTGCGTCATCGCTAGCTAAAAACGCAACTGCTGCTGCAATATCTTCTACCTTTGGCATCCCCGGTATTGGGTTCATCGTCTCCATACGTTCTTTCATCGCTTTCGGATCTGCCGCAGAATCTATGAAATGCTGTACCAGCGGAGTGAGTACCGTAGTTGGCGCAACCGCATTGATCCTGATAAAATATTTACCATATTCAACGGCAGTAGAACGGGTAAGGTTCACCAATCCTGCCTTGGCAGCGGTATAGGGAGGGATATTGGCAAACCCAACTATTCCTGCCGTTGATACCATATTGATTATTGCACCGCCTTTTCCTTGTTTTACAAATTGTGCCAAAGCATATTTTAAGCCGTAAAAAGCACCATTAAGATTGATATCGATCACTTTGTTCCAGTTCTCCAATGAGCTTTCATGCGTAATTGCCTGCAAACCATCAATACCTGCATTGTTAACGAAAATATCCAGTGAGCCCGTTTGCTCCACTGTATAAGCTACCGCAAGTTCTACTGAACTGGGTTCCGTCACATTGGTTTTAATAAAATATCCGCCCAGCGTGCTTGCCAGCTGTTTTCCCGCTTCCTCATTAAGGTCTGCGATTACCACTATAGCACCTTCTTCTTTCAATCTTTCAGCAATTGCTTTTCCGAGTCCTGATGCACCTCCTGTAATTAGTGCAGTCTTTTTGTTTATTCCTTTCATACTTCTATTATATAGTGCATAGATAACATTTGAACAAGAAAAAAGCTTTATTAAACAGTTTTACTTAGTTCTCTTTTATTAGCACTATTTGGAAGTTTATGAAGAAAGATGCTTTGCTTTGAACTGCTCAGGAGATTCGCCTGTATGTTTTTTGAAGAAGCGACTGAAATACGACTGACTATTAAAGCCGAGGTCTATCGCGATTTCCTTCATTGATTTAAGGTTCTGACTGATCTCACGTTTAGATTCTACCAGTGTATAAATTGTGATAAGCTGACTGAGCGTGTATCCAAGTTCTACCTGCACAATCTGGTTGATACGCTTTGAGGATAACCCGAGCTTGTCGGCATAAAATGGTGCAAACTTTTCAGAACGGTAATGTATATTGATTAATGAAAAAAGTTTCCTGATCCTTTTATCATAAAACACCGGACGCGGTTCAATTCTATTGGAAAGTCTATTAATGTGTGTGAGGTAGGCACATATATAGTTATGGAGCAAAGCTGATTCATTGTCAGCACCATTTTCCGTCATTATCAGGTTGAATAGATTGTCCAGAATCGGCAGCATCGCATCAGTTACCTCAATTCCCTGGTTATTAAAGGGCAGGAATGGCAAACGCAGTTCTTCTTCTAAACGATCAAAAAATGTACTGCTAAAGATGATAATCTTTGCTCTGGGAGGGATTCCAGGCAAAGAGTGAACCTGATTCTTAGAAAGCAGATAGATCAAATTAGTTCTTACAGGATAGGGTTCAAAGTCGATATACTGATCTTCCCCGTCACTGCAATACCAGATAATGGCAAAAAAATCAATTCTATGGTTTGAATTATACTCGCCAATATTGATACTTTGAGAATAGGCTGCATAAAAATCCCGGTTTTCCAAACTGTGGATCGGGATTTCTTTTCTGCCAGCCATCTTTTTATACGATTTACTATTTTTTAAAATGTAGAATTGCTTATCAGGCTTTAATCCCGGCCGAATCAACTAAAGTTACCTTTTTACCCATCTTTTTTTGGATCACCTCAAAATGATGTAATTCATTTTCGCTTACCAGTGAAATGGCATCACCACTATTTCCGGCACGGCCAGTTCTCCCGATACGGTGGATATAATCTTTTGGAGACCGGGGCAATTCGTAATTAATTACAAATGGAAGGTCATTGATATCAATCCCTCTTGCCATCAAATCCGTAGAGACCAATATTCTGAGCTTACCTGATTTAAACTCGTGCAAGGTATCCATTCTTGCGCCCTGGCTTTTTTTACTATGAGTCACCTTTGCATCAAAGTTATTTTTACGAAGTTTGTTTACAATAGCATCAGCTGTGCTCACTGAAGAAGCAAAAATCAACACCTGTTTCATTTCATGGTGTTTGATCAGGTAACGCAGAAAAGGACCTTTTTTTTCATCTGAAACAATATAGGCGATCTGATTGATCAGATCCAGGCTGGCTTCTTCTGCTTCTACTTTGATAACTACCGGATCGTGCAGTAAAACTTGTTCAACGTTTTTAAGATCATCACTCAGTGTAGCAGATAAAAGAATATTCTGACGCTCCTGAGGTAAAAGTGATATGATTTTGTTTAGTTCTTCTTTAAATCCAAGATTAAGCAATTTATCAGCTTCATCCAGAACCAATGTTTCGATGCTGGATAAATCCACGGCATTTGAACTGACTAACTCCAACAGTCTGCCCGGTGTGGCAACAAGAACATTGACACCTTGCATGGCCATCATTTGCGGATTGATTGAAACTCCGCCAAATACTGCCAGTGTTTTAATCTTAACGGAGAGTGCGCGTGCAAAAATCTGAAAAACTTCTTTCACCTGCTGAGCAAGTTCGCGTGTTGGAACTAAAACCAGTATATCCGCCTGACGATTTTTTACAATTAATTTTTGCTCCAGATTCATTAAAAGCGGCAAAACGTAACTGGCTGTTTTCCCAGAACCTGTTTCGGCGATCCCTAAAACATCTTTTTTACTTAAGATAGCAGGGATAGCTGTTTCCTGAATTGGGGTAGGTGCTGTGAAATTTTGTTCTGTTAATGCGTTTAAAAGGGCAGGAGATAGACCAAGGGAACTGAAGGGCATAAGGTTTAACATTTAAATAATGCCGCAAGATAGGCTATTTACGTTTAAACGTCCTTGCGATCATCTTTAAATATCTCAATATTTTCTTACATCTATTTGTTGCCCAGACAAAAATTAGATGATAACTCTCTGAAAGGTCGAAGTATAAAGCATATTATACATTGATTCTATCGCCGTGGGATTTTGGCTGGGAAACTACCAGAAAATGCAATTCTTCATTTTGATTATTGCTTATACAATGCTTTGCTAAGGGCAAAACATGAATACTTTCGCCCATCTTAACATTGTATATCTGGTCGTCAATTTCGAAAGTTGCCGACCCCTTCAAGATATGGAACACTTGTTGCGATAACTTATGATAATGCATGTTTTCAGTTGTACCCGGCGGCATCATTTCTTGTATAACGCTCAAAGACTCCGTATTGACCAAATGCCATCCGTCACAGTTGTCTCCCCACTTGTAATGCTCTGCACTAGAAATCGAATTTATCATTCTTAGTATTTTAAAATTAAGCACTGATAGCCCAACCTTTCAACTTTTTGTTGATACATTATAGCTGAAAATTGCAAGCTTAAAAGTATGTATAATCTTTTCGAATTCTGATGTTAAACAAGTCTATAATATTAGGTCTTATCCCATTAAGTGTTAGGCCATAACATACTGATCAGTTTCTTAGACACAAATACAATAGCCCTATAAGGATGTACTTAATCTGACAAAAGGAATTTCTTGCCAGCCTGGGTATAAGATTTTTGGAAAAAATTAAATTTTATCTGGCTTTTAAGCATTTCTTTCTTAAGAAATCATATTTTTAAACATGAAAATTTTTTACTTGTCCGTTCTTATATCCCTTTCAACTTTGTGTTCTTTTGGACAAGTAACGTCCTTTAATATTGATAATTCTAACTTGAATCTGCCATTGATGCATCAATTGGACTCAATTTATAAACTAGACCAATCAACAAGAAATACTTATTTAGCTGCAAAACAGCGTAAAGAACCAGATCGCATCATTGATAGTCTTTTAAAGGAAATGCATAAAACAGATAAGGAAAATCTGTTAAAAGTAAATGCAATTATCAAAAGGTTTGGTTGGTTAGGGCCGCAAAAAGTTGGTATTAATGGCGCCCAGGCTTTATTCCTGGTCATACAACATGCAGACTTAAAAACACAGGAATATTATTTGCCTATAATCAGAAATGCAGAGAAGAGGGGTGAAATATTATCAAGTAATCTAGCAATTCTGGAAGATAGAATTTGTATGCGTACCGGGAAGAAACAAATTTATGGTAGTCAAGGGTTTACAGATGCTCAAACAGAAAAAAAATATATCTATCCCATACGAGATATTGATAACCTCGATAGAAGACGCAATAAAATGGGGATGCCACCAATGCAGGATTATGTTAAGGGTTGGAATCTCGAAGAATATAGAAAAGATCTTCCGAATATTGAGCGGATTGTGAAAACACAAAATATTAAATAAGTAAGACCATTATCTAAATAGACCCACCTATATTCCTTCATACCAGCTTTATTTCCTCCATATCAAATTAAATGAAAATATTTTTGCGAAACCGAATAGTTGCGCATATATTTGCAACTGAATAGTTTCATATTATTACTTGCATTTATGAGAAGAGATATTTTCCAGGCCATAGCTGATCCCACAAGAAGAGCTATTCTGACATTAATTGCATTGCAGGCAATGACGCCCAATGCAATAGCCGAGAACTTCAACTCGACGCGGCAAGCGGTGTCGAAACACCTGCGCATTCTTTCCGAATGCGAATTAATTAAACAGGAACACCAGGGCAGAGAAATCTATTATTCACTTGAAGTCGAAAAGATGAAAGAGATAGATGAATGGCTGGCGCAGTTTAAAGCAATTTGGGAAACCAAGTTCAACCAACTTGATGAATTGTTAGTAAAAATGAAATCACAAACTAAAAAATAAGAACATATGGAAACGAACTTATTATTCGAATTTACCGTCAACAAACCTGAAAAAACGGTATACATCACCAGAGAATTTGCTGCAGAGCTTCCGTTGGTATGGGATGCTTTTACCAAAAAAGAGCTATTGGATCAATGGGTAGCACCAAAGCCCTGGTCGGCCAGAACAAAACACATGAATTTTGAAGTGGGGGGCAAAAGGTTTTATGCCATGGTAAGTCCGGAAGGGATGGAGCGCTGGTCGGTCCAGGAATATACTTCCATTACCCCGAAAACCAACTTTAAAATGTATAATACTTTTGCAGATGCAGAAGGAAATCGGGAACTGCCAGGTTCGGCATGGGATTACAACTTCAGCGATCAAAATGGCATCACCAAAGTAAGTATTAGCATCTATAACGAATCCCTTGACCGTCTGGAAAAAATGATTGAGATGGGATTTGAACCAGGCTTTAAAATGACTATTGATAATCTGGATGAGTTATTGGCATCATTATCAAAAAATGAGCTTAATTCTTAAACCGCTGTACAAATTAAATACATTCTGCCAGTTTACTGAAAATCGTAATTTTACTCGTGCTAAAATTTTATAAGTAACACAAAAAGCCCTGCACATGTATTTGCAGGGCTTTTATTTTGTACAGACTTACCACCCGAAATTTTGTACCAGGTTGGGATCTTTGTCTATCTCTGACTGAGGAATAGGCATCAGGTAATGCTTATCAGTGAATATGCGGTTTTGCAGCGTAACTGTTTTGTAAAAGACAGCCACACCTGCTGCTTCTGTGGAAATATCCAGGCCGGTTGTCGCAAGTTCTGCTGCAGAAGGCCGAGCATTGAGACCAAGTGCCGGTACATTATCCACTGTTTTTGCGATCAGCCACCTCCTTACATCCCAGAAGCGGTGACTTTCAAATGCCAGCTCAATCCTGCGTTCATTCTGAATACGATTACGCATCCCTGCTTTCGTATTATCTTCAGCTAAAATTGGCAGAGCAGGCATGGAAACACGGTTTCTAACCAGATTGAGGTATTGATAGACCGATTGATCAGGTGCATCAAGATATTCATTCATCGCTTCGGCATAACTCAGATAAATCTCTGCAAGACGGAAAATTGGAAAGTTCCGTGTACCCGTCCCTGTATTGGCATTCCGGTCATATCCCGGAGCTAAAAACTTACGGATATTATACCCCCAGGGGTTAGTACCTGGCTTTCCTGTCGCCCAGCCATCGGTTATTCCGTTTCCTGCACCAAACCAAGCCAGTCGCACTGGTCTTTTCGTTGCGTCAAACCTCCAGACATCATACTGAAAAAATACACTCGCATAAAAGCGCGGATCGCGGTCTTTGTACATATTCGATATATTGCTTACCGTCTGAAACTTCAATCCATCCCATAATTGTCCATTCCAGACCCCGGAGTTTGTATAGCCAGAACCATTAACATTTATAGGATAACCGTTCTTCATTTCATAAGCATCTACAAATTGCTGTAGAGGTGTTAGTTTTCCGTTTCCCTTAAATGGAGATCCGTTGGGCAGATAATTGCCATCTACATCTGTAGAGTTGCCCATTATCCTTGGCAGGATGGTTTCTGTATAATCGCGGGTATAAAACTGAGCGGCATAATTCTGAACCGGATTTTCAGGAAAGGGGCTGTATAACCTGTACATACCCAGGTCTATCACCGCCTTTGCAGCATCTGCAGCTTTTTTCCATTTTTCGCGATCATACGTACGGCCAAACAGGGCTTTGCCATCTTTGTTCTGTATGCCTGCATATAGCGGGTTGCCATTAAATAGCGGGCTTGCAGCGTATAATAAAGTACGGGCTTTTAATGCGAGCACCGCACCTTTGGTGATACGTCCGGTTTGGGCATCCTCCTGTGTTAAGGGTAAAGTATTGGCAATTTCGTCACATTCTGCAGTGATAAAGTTTACCACCTCATCAACAGAATTCCGGGAAATCTGTGTGTCTTCCAAGTTATCAGGGTTCACATCACCGGCAGTAGTTACCAGGGGAACCGCACCATAGCGTTTAAAAAGTTCGAAGTAGAACAATGCGCGTAAAAAGCGGGCTTCGCCTTTGTAACGCGACTTCCAGATGACATAATAACTCTCGCGGTCTAGCGGTACGGGGACATTATCTATACGATTAATAAAGATATTGGCCCGCCTGATATCCTGGTATCTGCCCGCCCAGTTACCATATGGATTATCATTTGTGCTCCAGCTGCCGAGGTTGTATTTGTACGCATCAATTGCTTCACCATTGTCAAACCAGTGATGGTAAGTCTCATCAGTAGCGGCAGTTAAAGGGGAAGTCAATTCATTCGGCATCGCGTTGTATAAACGTGCCAGGGCTTGCTCTGCCAGATTGATGTTATTGTACACATCATCTTCGCTGGAATATTCGGCAGGTACCACATCCAGGTATTTTTTACAGGAGGCGCTGCTAATCAGAAGTACTGCTAAGAGCAGCTTATATATATTTCTCATCGTGTTATAGTGAAGCATTTAATCCAAAATTTATTACGCGCATTTGCGGATAGTCGCCAAAGCCATTGGTTCTTTCAGGATCGAAGATTTTCATTTTGGTCCAGGTGTAAATATTTGAGGCCGTAACGAAAGTCCGGATATTGGTCATGCCCATTTTTTTTATCCAGGCTTTGGGGAAAGTGTAGCCAATCTCAGCGTTCTTGAGCCGCAGGTAATTGGAAGACTTGAGCCAGAAAGTTGAGTTCTGATTGTTATTTACATTGTTAGACGACGATAGCCTGGGCCATACAGCATTGGGGTCGGGATTTACGGTAGTCCACCGTCCCTCTTTATAATCCGCCAGCACAGAACTGTTGCTCGAGAATGCCCATGCCGAAGTACCGGTTAACCATAATTTACCGCCGGTGGCTCCCTGAAACAGTACATTCAGATCAAAGTTCTTATAGGTATAGGAAACCGTTAAGCCTATAATAGATTTCGGGGTGGTCACTTTGCCCAGATATCCTTCGTCCTGGCTATTGATTACACCGTCACCGTTACGGTCAAAATATTTGATATCTCCTGGTCGCACTACGCCATACTGCTGGGTTGGACTCGCCGCAATGTCTGCATCATCCTTAAACAAACCCAGTGCCGTGAGGCCATACGCTTCATTGATCTGGGTACCTTTTCTTGCGCGGTAGGCCAGGTTGAATACTGGTTCTGCCGCATATTGGATCCGGTTGGTAGCATAAGAATAGGATCCCCTGATCATCAGGTTATGGTTCCCACTGCGTTTGCGCCAGGTAAGTTCGCCCTCAAAACCCTTGTTATCCACAATCCCTGCATTGATAGCCGGCAAATTCTGCACACCGGTCACATCAGGGATAATAGTAGCCGTAGTAAGGATCTGCGAGCGTCTTTCTTTAAATACATCGGCAGTAAAAGCGATCTCACCTTTAAATAATTCGAGATCTAAACCAATATTGGTTTTTTTTGATTTCTCCCAGGTTAGGAAGGAGTTTCCCGTAGCACTTTCCTGTGCACCAGAATAGCCGTCGCCATCGCCCGCCAATCCAAAACGGTACCCGCTGCCGTTGCCGGTTTGCCAGGTGCTGAGGTAAGCAAATCGGCCTGCACTATTATCTACCCCCACTATACCGTATGATCCTCTCAATTTTAACAGGTTTACAAATTTTGAATCCTTTAAAAAGGCCTCGTTAGAAAGTACCCATCCTGCAGATGCCGCTGGAAAAAAGCCCATACGCCTGCCGGCCATAAAGTTTTCGGAACCATTATATCCTGCATCAAATTCCAAAACATAGCGCCTGTCGTATGCATAGTTTAGCCTCCCCACCAAACCCAGCTGCTTATAGGGCAGGGCAGCAATCGCACCATCTTCATTTGAAGTGGCCAGAAAACTTTGCGACTGGTTATACCTGAGCATGCCTGATACTGCGTGTTTCTGCGCAAATGTGCGGTCATAATTCAGATAACTCTCAAACGTAGATTTCCGGCTTCCGTTGGCGTTGATTGCAAAACCAAGTAAACCGTCGCCGGTAGTCAGCTCTTCGTATCTGCCTTTACTCAGATCAGTTTCGTTTTCATCGATGATGAACCTGTATGTAGAATAATTGCGCTGCCGGCTGATGTTACGAAAGTTCTGCGCATCATACGCGAAACGGGTCCTGAAGCTTAATCCCTCTGTAACGAAAGGCAGTTTAAGTGTGAAGCCCACGATAGAACTCAGTGTATTTTCGAAGAAGCGTCCGTAACCGAACTGGGTAAGCCGGCCATACGGGCTGGCCGGCGAATCTTTCTGTCCCGGTACCGAACCATTGGGGTTAGTTAACGGATACAGGTAGGAAGGGGTGTTGCGTATTTGGGACCAGAACGCTCCGGAAGTTTCTGTTGGGTAATTTCTGTCGCGGACAATGTCTGAAAGGTTGAGCTCTAGTTTTAATATCGGCGTAAGGTCTATATCAATATTGCTTCGGAAATTGTACTTGTTCATCGAGGCGTTGATATTATACGCATTCAAGTCATCATATTTATATAAACCATCCTGCTTCAGATATGCCATAGATACATAATATCTTGCCGTAGATGAACCTCCGTTCACGTTCAGGTTGGCCTGGTTCATCATTGATGAAGGTTTAATCAATTCCTTTGTCCAGTCTACATTGGGATACAGATACTGATACGTAGGGTTGCTGCGGTCACGAAATTTGTTCAGATACGCATCGGTGTAGAGGTTGGCGTTAAGGCCATCGTTATTGAGTGCTTCTCTGAACAGTGACAAGGCATCAAAAGAATCCAGGTACTCCGGCATGTTGAAGGGCCGCTGCTGAGCGGTTTGCATCGTAAGTGATATGACTGGCTTACCCGTTTTACCCCTTTTGGTAGTCACCAGCACCACACCGTTGGCACCTTTCATACCGTAAACCGCAGTAGCCGCCGCATCTTTGAGCACACTCACCGTCTCCACATCATTCGCATCGATACCATCAATACTATTTTCAATTCCGTCCACAAGTATCAAAGGGCTCTTGCCCTGATAAGTCCCGAAACCGCGGATAAATAATGCAGATCCATCAGCCCCGGGTTCACCACTGCTTTGAATGGTTAAAAGCCCTGGCAACCGGCCCGCAAGACTGTTGCTAAGGCTGGCAGTTGGCGATCTGAGTAGCTCTTTCGAAGTTACTGAGGTGAGGGCACCCGTAACGTTGTTCTTTACCTGTGTCCCATAACCTACAACCACCACATCGTCGAGCATTTCAAAGTTCTGCCGAAGCTTTATACTGATAAATTCTCGTGAGTTTACTGCCGTTTCCTGTTTGATAAAGCCAACCATACTAAACACCAGGGTGGCATCTTCGGGTACCCTGATCAGGTAGCTTCCATTAACATCGGTCACGGCGCCATAGCCAGAACGCCCCTTAACACTTACAACAACTCCTGGCAATCCGACACCACTGGTATCTGTAACGCTACCACGTACTTCAATGTCTTTAAATGCTGCGGGATGGCGCAATGCGTCTGAGCCTTTCTCTGGTTTATTTGCCGCCCGGGCTAAGGCCGGGAGACAGCATAATAGCATCATGATCAGGAACAAAATATAAAAGCTGCCTGTATCGCCGTAGGTTCCTGCTTTATTGTAGTATAAAAGTTTTCTCATAATTGATTTGGTCTATTTTGATTTGGTTAGTTAAAAATTTTTCAGAGGCGTTGAAAAGTTGAGGCATGAATGTCCCATCTTGCCCTTATCGGAGCACAGTAATAGAGGTTGAGTTTATTGTTATACTTTATCTTTCAGCAATGGGGCAGGGGATATCTTTACCGATACTGAGGGGGATGCCGAAGTTTGGTGAACCATCAGTGTTCCAGTTGAGCTGCTGCATTCTGGATGTTCTGGGCTGGTTTGGCTGATTTGGAGTATTGCGCGCATGATAGATGAACCAAAATTCAGTCTGTGTAATACCTTTGGCATCCTTTCCGCTACTGGTAAAAAATCCATTGTGGCCCGGCGCGTAGACGGCGTTCTGATCACTCTTAACAAATACCTGTTTCTTATTTATCCAGTTTTCGGCCACCGCAGGATCACTGTTTGCTTTTAGTTCAATCTGCCCGAGGCAGTAGTTGTCGCTGCTGTATCGGCTGGCAGAAAAGATCAGAAATAAAGGGCTCTTGGAATCACGCTGGAGAATTATGGGGCCTTCATTAACCCCGGCACCAAGAAAGGTAGGCTCCCATCTTTCCCAATCGTTGGTCGGTGTAGATATTTTTACCCTCGCAGTGCTCAGTGCCCATGGATTAGACATGGCTGCGATGTAGATATTTTGTTTGTATTTTTCTGTATCGTTTTCCCATCCAGACCATACTAAATAGTTTTTGCCATTAATGCTAAGAATAGAACCATCAATAGCCCATTGGTCGTTTGCAGGATCGGCTATTTTACCTTTAAAGTTCCAGGTTCCCTCTGTGGGATCCTGATTATCATTTTCGAGGACAAACATGCGGTTGCTATCATTTACTCCTCTTTTTGCCGCTGCAAAATATACATACCATTTGCCATCGATAAAATGCAGTTCGGGTGCCCATAAATCCGCAGAATAATCGCTATTGTCAGGAGGTGTCCATATTGTTTTTTCTATAGCGGCCGACAATTGGGACATGGCATTGGTTTTTGCAATCGTTATCCTGTTTCCTTTCGTGGTGAGAAAATAATAATTACCATCTTTTTGAGCCACAAATGGATCAGCATGGTCACCGCTTATAACGGGATTCCGAAAGTATTTGATCTTTTTCCCCAGCGTATCTGCATAACCGGAACTTCTTACCTGTGCATCCTTTTGCGCAGCCTGCGAGAATATCGGTGCCAGCGCTATCAGCAACAAAAATAATTTGTCTTTCATAGAGGTTTTAATGGTTTTATAAATGGTAAATCAAATGTAGCTAACAATAGAATGTCTGGTATAGAACAGCCTGATCATCAAACGAAAATCAAGGTCATAAAATATTTAACACATTGACAATGTATAGGTTAAGTTGAAAAATAAAAATTAAAATCTAAACATTTTCATATGAATTTATTACGAGTAGTTACTTTTTTACAATTGCTGAAAGCCGTGTGAAACCGGCATTATCACAAAAGATGGTATTTTATTGTATGTTTATAGTTGAGCAAAATTAAGCGCTAAACATTACCAAATGAGAAAAAGTATTTTAGTATTTATCATTTTACTATTAAGTTTCAGTTCAGCTTATCCGCAAAATGTGAAGGTGGATAGTTTGTGGAAGGTATTGAGGAGGGAGCTGGTAAAAGAGGGAAGCTATATTAAAAATAAGAAAAAACATATTCTCTCTATAGAAAGCAAATTGCAGGAGGTGGGTCAGGATCCAATTGGTCTGAGATACCAATTGTTGTCTGATCTGTTTAATGAGTACTTTTCCTTTCGTTTCGATTCTGCAATAGCAGTGGGGCACCGGCTAATAGACCTGTCCAGAAGATTTCAGGAAAAGCGATATCTGATCAAAGCACAAATGGGTTATGCTACTGTGTTGCTTAAATCAGGTTTTTACAAAGAAGCTTTTGAAACGGTCAGTGAAATTGACACCTCACATATGACCACAAAATTTCGCTACGATTATCTGACTTTGCGCGGTTTACTAAATGCAGAAATAGCGGCGTATAATAATGATGCTTACTTTGCTAAAAAATATCGTGAAGCTTCCCTGGCCGATTTCAGTAATGCCGGGCGTATGATCGATCCGGATGACCTGGAAAAGACGATCAACCTTGCTTTTTTGCCTGCAAGTGCAAAAGAGAAGAAACCTACTGCGCTGTTTTACTACCACTACCTTTTGTCTCACCACCTTTCTGAACACCAGATTGCCATTGTCGCGACCAGGATTAGCCATGCCTATTCCGGGGACGATAAGCTCATTTTATTAACCCTTGCTGCGATCAATGACATCCGCTCTGCAACAAAGGAAACCTTCGCTATATTTTTGCTAGGGCAGGAGTTGTTTAAAAACAATAAGAACGACGCGGCCTATATCTGTATTCAGGAGGCGCTAAATAATGCGGCATTTTATGGTACGAGGAACCGTGCGGCTCAAATTGAATCGATATTACCGCTGATTGCCGGCAGGCTGATTGAAGAAAAACAGCATGAAAAAGATATGCTGTGGATGGGTATGATCTTATTTGTGCTGGTAGCACTTGTTTTGCTTTTCCAGCTGGTGCTTTTCCGTAAACAGGTCATCAGGATTAAGCTGAATGATAAAATCATTGTTGGGAAGAATACTGAGCTGGAGCATGTAAATAGTAAACTCTGGGAGTCTTCTCGGATCAAAGAGGAACTGATCGGACTGTTTTTTAAAACCTGTTCCTCCTATATAGAAACCCTGGACAAAGTAAAACGTAAAGCGCAGCACAATATCAAACTGGGTAAATACAGTGATGCTACACAGGTACTGGGAAACTTACAGATACAGCAAGAGAAAACACAGCTTTACAGCAGGCTGGATAACGTATTTTTAACGTTGTTCCCAAATTTTGTGGATTCGTTCAATGCATTATTAAAAGAAGGGGAGCAGATCACTTTGAAAGAGGGGGAGATGCTGACTGCTTCATTACGTATTTTTGCGCTGATTCGTTTAGGGGTAAGTGATACAGAGACCATCGCCAAAATACTGGATTATTCAGTAACTACTGTTTATACCTATAAAGCACGTATTAAGGCTAAGGGCCTGGTGCCGCCTGATCAGTTTGAGCAAAAAATTATGGAGATCAAATTTACTGATGAGTATTGATACGCGTATTGGTATAAATTGATACGGGTGTATGTATAATTAAAAGACTACAGAAAAGGAGAATTTAAAAGCCAATTGTCAAAACAAGGATTTGGTGCCTTTTGCACGTGTAACTTTAACATCTGTTGTGTTTTCAGGAGTAAAATACTTCTTTGAAAATATTATATTTAAACAAATTAAAACATATGACTAAATCAGTTTACCTGTGGTTCACTTTGACACTATTAAGTGCATCGAATCAATCAAAAGCTCAACAGCGAACTTACGTTGATGTGGCTGGAATAGACCAGTCAATAAAACCTGGTGATAATTTTTTTAGATATGTTAACGGGCGCTGGTCTGATACCGTAAAGATCGCAAATGATCAGTCGGGGATAGGATCATATAGTTTCATGAACATTCCGCAAAAACAACTATTGCAGAACATTCTTGATAGTGTTTCAAAGACCAAAAATCCATTGGGTAGCATAGATCAGAAAGTTGGGGACTTTTACGCATCTGGTATGGATATGGCAACCATTAATAAATTAGGATATCAGCCCGTTAAACCAATACTTGCCCGTATTGATGCCATTAGTAATGTGCCATTGCTGCTGAAATTCGTTGGAGCAGAAGTTAAATCAGGGAACGTGTCATTGATCCGCTTTGGGATTTCGCCCGACAAAAAAAATAGCGGGATTAACATTGCTCATGTATATCAGGGAGGGACTAACTTACCTGAAAGGGATTACTACTTTAAAACTGACTCTTCGACATTACATATTCAGCAGGCGTATAAAGAATATATATGCCGTTTGTTTCAGTTAACCGGCAGTACCCGTGCCACTGGAATTAAAAACGCAAATATTGTCTTTGATATCGAAAAACAACTCGCCGCATCGCATAAAACGAACATACAGCTAAGAGATGTCAAAGCAAATTATAACAAAGTTTCAGTTGCTGCGATCAATAAATCACAACCTAATATTGGCTGGGTGACTTTAATGTCCAGTGTGGGTGCAAAAACTGATTCAATTGATATCCCTCAACCCGCATATTTTGAAAAATTGAATGTACTATTGAAAGCCATCCCTCTAAACGATTGGAAAATATATTTAAAAGCCAATACACTGGGCAGCTATGCAGAGACGCTCAGTCAACCTTTTATAGATGCCGCATTCGGATTTAGTAAGGTACTTTCCGGACAAGCAATACAAAAATCGCGCAGACAAGTGATGACCGAGAATGTCGACAACTATTTAGGTCAGGCTTTAGGGCAGCTGTACGTAAAGAGATATTTTAATGAGGACTCAAAAAAACGTGTGCTCATATTGGTTAATAATCTGCAAAAATCCTTTGAAAACAGGATCAATCATCTGGAATGGATGAGTGATAGTACCAAGCAAAAGGCCAAGGATAAATTATATGCTATCACAAAAAAGATTGGCTATCCAGATCAATGGCGAAATTACGATAATGTGCATATTACCAGCAACCGGTACTTCGAAAATGTGCTTTCTATCGAACAGAACAATCATCAGGTAGAGCTGGCAAAATTAAATAACCCGGTTGACAGAACAGAATGGCATACAACCCCGTCAACGGTTACTGCCTATTATAATCCACCGCTTAACGAGATCGTTTTCCCGGCAGGAATCCTGCAGTATCCGTATTTTGATTTTTCAGCAGATGATGCGATTAATTATGGTGGCATTGGAATGGTGATCGGTCATGAAATGACACATGCCTTTGACGACCAGGGTGCACAGTACGATAAGGATGGCAATGTAAAGAACTGGTGGACTAAAGAAGATTACCAGAAATTCAGAGAAAAAACACAGCAGTTATCCAGTTTATACAGCTCATTTACAGTTCTGGATACAGTTCATATCAAGGGAGCATTGGCATTGGGCGAAAATACTGCTGATAACGGCGGCGTAGCTATCGCTTATGATGCATTTAAACTAACTCAGCAGGGAAAAGACTCGGTAAAAATTGACGGTTTTACACCGGATCAACGCTTCTTTTTATCAGTTGCCAGGATATGGAGGGTGAAGACCAGAGATGCGTTTCTAAGGACTTATGTGAATACCAATCCGCATTCGCCTGCAATGTGGCGTGTAAATGGACCTTTGATGAATTTTGCTCCATTCTATAAAGCTTTTAACATTCAGCCCGGGGATAAGAATTACAAGTCCGAAGATCAACGGGTGAAAATATGGTAGATGGCCTCCTAATCCGTTAGACAAAAAAACGCTTCTAGATTATTTTAGAAGCGTTTTTTTTGTCTGGTGATCCCTGAAAGCGTTCAGTCCTGCATATTTCTTGATCAGCCTGTTTAATAAGGTGTTTAAATGCTCCACCTGGTACTTGCCCACAGTAGGTTTAAGGTGCGAATTGCCAATTCCGCTATCATCAGTAATAAAAACATAAGTGCCATTGGTACCCATTGCCATAAAGCGCATTAAAAATTCAGTGTTCTTGTCGATCCCACTAGCCACCACCGGTATTAAGATGATACCTTTTGCAGCAGCCATTTTAACAGAACGTTGCAGGCTTTTAACTTTTTCAGCATTATAGTGTGGAGGGGCATCCAAGATCATGAACATGATCTTTGTTGAAACGGTAGATTTTGTCCATTGCTGCACGTTGATGGCATCGTCCATTGCCTCATCTACAGCTTCCTCAAAATCACCGCCACCACCAGCATATTGTCTGGACAAGTTTTGTTTCACACTGGACAGGTTATGATCAAATCCAAAGTCCCTGATCAGGTATTCATCACCATGGTCACGGTAAAAAAGCAATGCTGTCCGGGCATTGAGCTGCTGGTTATTATTTAATCTGCCAATGATATCATCCAGCTCTGATTTCAGATAATTAATCTCATCGCCCATAGATCCGGTTGCATCAACCATAAACAATACATCCAGGTCCCTAATCTTTCGTGCAGTACTGTCCATGGTGATGGTGAGCTCGCGGAGGTTTGGCTGGATCTCTTTTTTATATAACTCTTTGCCATCCGGCGCGCTAACCACGATCGTTATGACTTTCTCCTCATTGTTATAAAAAAATGGCCACAATTCTGCTTTTCCTTCAAAGTTGCTTTGTGCTTTCCAAAGAATAGTACCGTTATCCATTGCAGTAACGGTATAATTATTTAGTGGTATTTGCTGATCATTTTGCAATCTGATACTTATTTTTCTTTTCGTATAAAAACCCCAGTGCGATTGTTGGACTGACCACTCCTGGTTATTCATCAGGTCAATCCAAAACCCATGATGCTCAATGTCATTCCATTCTCCGGCGGTAAGTTGATTAGACTGGGGCTGATCATCCCTGATAGAAGAGCTGGTTTTAGCAGCTGTTTTCGATTCAATCTTTAGACCTGCAACCCTGCCTTTTAAAGCAACAGACGTGGCTGGTGAAGCAAAGGACCTGTCTGCTGAAGCAACAGACCTGCCAGCTGAAGTACTAGTTCTCTTAGCTGCGACATAACCAACAACAACTTCCTTCAAGGGGTGATCATCCGAATCCAGGGCTACATTTAAAACATTGTTCTTTGCCTCTTTTATTACAGTTTTATATCCTATACTGCTAAATTTGATATGCTTATCTGCCAGTTCAAGAGATAGCGAATATTTACCAGCAGCATCAGTCATTGTGTGTTTATTATTCACGGGTGAAAATATCATCACCCCAACAATTGGCTCGCCGGTAGATCTGTCGGTCACGATACCGGTTATAATTTGAACAGGTACCGGACTTTTTGTAAAGCCGGTAAACACCAGGATAAATAATGGAAGTAATAGTTTTAGCTTATTCATAATCTGCTTTTTTGCCAACTGATGCATTGATTATAGAAATTCCATAACTTGATGAAAAAAAATTCCTTCCCAAGCTGATTTTTCGTAATGGGTTACCGATTGAAGAAAGAGAATAGCTACCGGAATGATGTAGTCTACATTTGCATACTATTTTAAAAAACGGCCTTGAAAGCGCCTCATGCAAAAAATACGTTCATGAGGCTGAATGTGATATCGCCGATACCAAAGTAACTCACTTAAACTATGTTATTTACTATTTTATACAATGGTTAAACACCATATGGTGCTAATGTCGAACACTTTTATTGATGATTGCCTTAGAGTAGAGCTGGCGTTATTGAAACACCTAGGATAGCTATTTAGCATTATAACACTATGACTATTCAAAGACGCCCAAAATTGAATCAACAATGCGCCCGAGAGATCCATTCTGACTATTTATGAGTGATTACTGCCTTATGGAGAACGTTATTTGTACGCAGCATTTAAGTAAAAAGCTTAAGCTTATTCATATCTGAGCGAAAAACATCTCTACGCAAACGTTCCTCATCAGATAAATTTGTCATGTATATTTCCGAAGATTCTTTAAGAATGTGGTTGGGCTCCATTTTCATTAGTACTCCTCGATTTTATAATGAAATTTACTCATCATGTTTGAGAAAACACAAATTTATTTTAAAGCAAGAAGCCCCAAATTTCTTTGAGGCTTCTGTGTGATCCCGCTGAGATTCGAACCTAGTGCTAAAATCAGTATTTAAATAGTATTTTATGCGGTTTACGATTTTTACTCACCTAATCGCTCACCGATTTTGTCGATACGTTTAGCTGCAATTGCTATATTCTAAAGATAATACAACTTAGATTTTAATTCAATATTGTTTTAGATCTTGCAGTTAGTAAGCCTGAATTAGAACATTAGCAGGAATGTGAAGTACATCTGTTAATTTCCGGATCATAGACAAGCTTAGTTTCCTTTTTCCCGATAGCACCTCTGATTTCCTTGAACGAGTACCTAATAAGTTGCTAAGTTCATTTTCAGACAAATTCATTTGTTCCATCCGAAACTTTATAGCCTCTATTGGATTAGGATAAGAAACAGGATAATGCACTAATTCATATTCCTTAATTAATATACTCAAGATTTCCAATTCATCAGAAATTGCAGAACCTTCTACGATATCAGTTTGCATCAACTCATACACATGAGCTAGAGCATTATCGTATTCTTTCTCAGTTTTAATTGGTTTTAACATAACTAATTGTTTTAGCATTTATTTTATCATACTGTTTATGCGAACCAAACCAGACTACAAACACAATTTTCAATCTATATTCTATCTACTATTAGGCGATAACTATTGCCGTGTATGTTAAATACACCTAGTGCAAAAATCGACGGTTAAATAGTATTTTATGAGGTTTTGGATTTCGACTCACCGAATCACTCACCAGTTTTTTTGATACGTTTTAGCTGCAATTGCTATATTGTAAATATAAGAATCATATTATTATGATTCAATTAATATTTTGTATTTAAGGGCTATAAGTGCAAATTTTAAGATATTTCCGGCACGATTTGTCTCCATCTTTATCGTATAAAACTTTATTTTTAGTAATTTTGTAAATATCACAAAGAACATATTACTATGGAACTCATCTTAAAATCAAATAACCAAGAGAGCCTCGCTAAGATCATAACGTTAGCTAAAAAGTTAAATGTAGTGATTGAAAAGAAAGATGCCGATTTACAGGACACCACTAAGGATGCACTTAGGAATAGAATTTTAAATTTCAAAGCTAAAAAAGCATGTTCATTCGGAGATGCAGGCAGATGGGAAAAAGACCAGCGTGAAGATCGTTACCTTCCTCTTATATAAAGATGGCTCATCGGGGGAATTGAGCAATACCATATTGTCATGGAGACTCTGGATACAGATGAGGCGACCTACATATGGCATATTTTAAAAGATGTTACAGCTCTTAAAAGTGCGCTTGTTGAGATAGATAAAGATCTCTATAAAATACGTAATGAGGGGAGGGCATCATACTTAGAATCCGCCCCAATAAACTTTCGCCGTGTTTTACATGACTATACAGATGAAATCAAAGGTTTTATAATTTGGAAAGACGATTTAGAACAACATCTAATATAAGTATGGGAGATGTGAAAATTTCAATCACATCTATTGAATGTTCTAAATTTCGGCTCACTTGGACGATTCTGATCAAGCGAAAATATTTTTTAACGTAAAATGCCTCAATTTGCATTGAGGCATTTCGTGATCCCGCTGGGATTCGAACCCAGGACCACTACATTAAAAGTGTAATGCTCTACCAGCTGAGCTACGGAATCATCATTCTTTTCAGAACTACTCTAAGCGTTTCCGTTTAAAGTGATGCAAATATAGGAGTAGTATTTATATAGTGCAAATAAAAAAGCGGTGTAACTTATATTCGGCTGATTCTAAGCGTGATTAATTACATTTTAAGTTAAATACGCGTTAAATTCATATGAATAATGCGTTTGCTAACCTGCAAAAGCAATTATATTCCCGCAAATTATCCGCTATCAAACTAGATTCCAACCTAAATCTTGCTCCTGTAGACTCCGCAGAAATTAAAATCAGCCCTGTAGTCTGCCATTTATCTCTAAAATGTGATCTCCGTCATTAATTTCTCTCTTCACAATTAACTTTTCCCGTAACCAACATCACTCTTTCGCCAAATGATTGGACATACATTTGATTATTAATAATCAGATAAATATATAACTAATATGAAAACTCCATCAATTGATTTCCGAAAAAACGCGATACGTTCAAGAAGTGTCCTCTGTCTGATGATTGCTCTCAGCTTCACAGTAACCAGCTTCAAAGTTAATGCCCAAACTCCTTATAAAAATGCCGAAGGCAGCCAGGTTAAAGTCTTTGGTAGTTCAAATCTGCACGACTGGACGATGATTGCCAAGACTTTTAGCTGTGATGGTGCCTTTATAGTGAAAGGGGGGCAGCTCGTGGATGTCACTGCTTTAACTCTAAGCATTCCAGTAAAAAACGTTAAAAGCAATGAAAGCTTAATGGATAAAAGGGCGTATAAAACCCTTAACGCTGATCAGTTTTCGAATATAGTTTTCAAATTAACCAACGCAACAGTAAACGCGCAGCAGAAATTGATCAAAGCTACTGGCAATCTGACCATATCTGGTGTAAGCAACTTGATCACTCTTCAAATCAGCTATGCAATCAATGGAGACGAAATCCTGTGTAAGGGTTCTCAATCATTAAAAATGACTGAATACAAAATCAAACCGCCATCGTTCATGCTCGGTGCGCTTAAAACCGGTGATGATCTTAAGATTGACATCAGCCTTAAAATGACAAAATAGACAAGCCAATAAACAATACATGTATAAAAATTTTACCATTAATATCCATTAACATGAAAACTCAATTTTCAATTGTGTTCAAAACAGTCGCTTTACTGCTGGTACTTATAAGTCCGGCACTAGTCAATGCGCAAACCGAAATCTCTAATCTGAGACCATATGATAAAAGAGGTATCAATGTGTTTGACGCCCCGAAAGATTCTGTAACGGTGTTCGAAAAGTTAAAAATACAGTTCGGAGGTGGCTTTACTCAGTCTTTTCAAGGTTTAAAACATGAAAACGTCAACGGAGGGCTGTACAAAATGTCTCCCGGATTTAATACTGCTAATGCGAATCTTTTTATGGATGTGCAGCTGTCTGATGGGATCAGGTTGAATTTAACCAGCTACCTTTCTTCTCGTCACCATAATGAAACCTGGGTAAAAGGGGGCTACATTCAATTTGACAAACTTCCATTTAAAGGACAGATCTGGGATGATATCATGAAAATTGCCACCATAAAAATAGGCCACATGGAGATCAACTATGGTGATCAGCATTTCCGCAGATCAGACGGTGGAAGTACGATCTACAATCCATTTGTAGAGAATTATATCATGGATGCCTTTACAACGGAAATAGGAGGGGAAATCTTGCTAAGGCAGCACGGACTATTTGGACTGGTCGGTGTCACAAATGGTATGATCAAAGGAAATATTGATAGTCTGATCGCTACTCCACAAGATGATAACATCCATAAATCGCCATCAGTTTATTTCAAAGGTGGTTTTGATAAACAAGTTAATGATCTGCTACGTGTACGTTTTGCTGCATCTTATTATACTAACAAAAGTTCTGGGGGACAAACGCTTTATGGTGGCGACCGTACCGGTTCAAACTATTTTATGGTCATGGAAAAAGTAGGGGCAGTGTCTACTACTAATGCTTTTTCAGGACGATTTAATCCGGGTTTTAGCAAAAAGGTAGACGCTTTCCAATTGAACGGATTTATTAAAGCTAAAGGACTGGAAGTATTTGGAACTTACGAGGCTTCGAAAGGAAGAACAAACGTAGAAGTTGATGAACGTAAAGCAAAACAATATGCAATAGATGGGGTGTACCGTTTCGGACCAACAGAAAACTTTTTTGTAGGACTAAGGTACAATGTAGTTAAAGCACGTTTGGCAAATGTACTGGCCACAGCAACAGCGCCTGCTATCAATTACACAGATGATGTCACTGTAAACCGTACGTCTTTTAGCGCGGGATGGTTCTTAACTGGTAATATCCTGTTGAAAGGCGAATACGTGACCCAGAAATATAAGGACTTCCCAACTGTAGATTACCGTTATGGCGGCGAGTTCAAAGGCTATGTGATCCAGGCTGTAGTTGGCTTCTAGTAAGAAAAACAATCAAAGGGGCCATCAGGTCTGGTCCCTTTTCAACAAATGCTTTAGTGTCATGAACAATTTAAAGCTTTACTCCGCAATGATTCTCCTTTTATCAACTGGATTTAGTTTTCGGGATGTTAAACCAGAACTGACCAGATGGGTGATTGAGAGTGGCTGCTCTCTGAAAGTAGCAGGAAAAACTAATGTCAATAAGTTTAGCTGCACGATCCTTAATTATGCAAAACCTGATACGCTTACTTTTTACAGGAATAATGTGAGTACTACAGTAAAAGTTGCCGGATCGATATCGGTCGACGTCCAGCAGTTTGATTGTCAGCATACCATGATTACGCGGGATTTGCGAAAAACACTGAAGTCTGCCACGTTCCCGAAACTGGTCATTAAGTTCATCAGCCTTAACAGGTATCCTGAATTTAACAGCCACACGCAATCTGTCAAAGGATTAGTTTCCATTGAACTTGCCGGCGTAAAAAGACAGTATGAAGTAGATTACAAGTTTATACCAGATGGGACAAAATCACTGACACTGATAGGCAGCAGGCAGGTTAATTTTTCTGATTTTGACTTGTCCCCGCCAAAAAAAGCAGGGGGCATGATAAAGACCAAAGATGAACTTGATGTAGAATTCAATCTGAAGTTAAAGGTTATCTAAGTACTCAGAAATAAATAGCCAGGTCAGTTATAGAGATCATTTTGAAGGCAGAGTTGATAGATGAATATCAACTCTGCCTTTTTATGAATTATACAATATCTTCAGCTTCGTTTTTCTTTCTGCCGATATTGAACAGCACGAAGCCCATAAACAAGAAGATCATGACACCAAGAATCTGGTAACCACCTTCGCCAAACCAGTCTTTAAATAACGGTTCAACATTTACTTTACTTAGATTATCGCGGACCGATGGAATGACCATCAGGATGGCGACGACCACACCTGCCAACGCTCCGCCTGCTACCAGACCGGTCGCAAAGAGGTTACCCGGACCAAGTTCTTCTTCTTCAACAGATTTAATCTTATTTCTTTCTCTCCACTCTACAATACCTTTGATGGCACCTCCTGCAAAAATCGGCAGGGTAGTAGATAGCGGTAAATAAGCGCCTACAGCGAACGATAATGAATTGATACCGCATAACTCGATCGTAATGGCAATAAACACACCAACGAGCACATACTGCCAGTCCAGGTTAAAAGAAAGCATTCCCTTGATCAGTGTAGCCATCAACGTAGCCTGCGGCGCAGAGTATTCTTCTGTTCCGATTGCATGTTTAATTCCTTGTGCCAGCATTTCCGGCGTAGGAGTATCCAGAATACGAACTGTCAAACCAATTACAATCGAAGAAACGATTACCCCGATAAACAAAGCAATCTGCTGATATCTTGGCGTTGCCCCAATAATATAGCCTGTTTTAAGATCCTGTGAAGTTGCCCCTGCATTTGCAGCAGCGATACAGATCATCCCGCCAACCACAAGTGCCATTGGTTCATAAACTTTCCCAGTCCATCCAACGGCAATAAACACAAGACATGTTCCCATGATTGTAGCAATCGTCATTCCCGAAATAGGATTATTACTGGAACCGATCAGACCTACAATACGGCTGGAAACGGTCACGAAAAATGCACCGAATATTACAACAAGCACACCAATAAGCAAATTGCTTAATATACCAGCGCTCGGGATTTGCGGTAGTACTGCAACCAGGATAATTAAGGCAAGACTGCCAATGCCGACTACCTTTAAAGAAAGATCACGGTCAGTCCTCTTAGTTTCTGAAACCGTTTTTCCATCTTTTATAGAACCTAAACTATCTTTAAATGAAGATATGATAGTAGGGATGGTCTTTAATAAGGTGATAAATCCACCGGCAGCCACAGCACCGGCACCAATTTGTTTTACATAAGCCTGGTAAATAGCCAGTGGATAATCTGCAAAAGTTTCAGTGAGCGGATCCCAGCCTACAGAACCACCACCTTTTGTAATATCAGCTAATAAACCAAGTTTGACTAACTGTTGCGCAGCCAGGTAAGGATCAATTAGCGTAGCCAGCAGTGGGATCAGTGCCAGCCAGGCTAAGACACCACCCGCAACTAAAACACCGGCAATCTTCGGACCGATGATATAACCGACACCCATATATTCCGGTGTGATTTCTCCGCTTACCTGTGCAGAAGGCAAAAATTTATTCGTTTGTGTAGTGATCCATGCAGGCGCTTCCGAAATCACATGAAATACCTTTTGCAAAATCGCATACACCATGGCAAAGCCTAAGCCCCAGAATGCAGTACGGGCAAATGTGCCGCCGCGTTCTCCGGCTTTTAGCACCGATGCACAAGCGGTACCTTCGGGATAAGGTAAGGTATCATGTTCTTTTACAATGAGCGACTTACGTAGCGGGATCATCATCATCGTCCCCAATATCCCGCCCAGGATAGCTAAGATCAGGATGGTCATATAATTGAAAAATGCTTCTCCGGAACTAGCCCCTCCAATATCCGTGCTTAAGAACAAAAATCCGGGCAGGGTAAATACTACGCCTGCGGCAATGGATTCACCGGCAGAACCAGTGGTTTGTATGATGTTGTTTTCAAGAATTGTGGTTTTAAAGAATTTTTTACCCAATGTGATTGCCAGTACGGCAATGGGTATAGAGGCAGAAACAGTTAATCCTGCTTTAAGGGCAAGGTACACCGTCGCTGCGCCAAAAATGATCCCTGCGATACATCCCAGCAGGATAGATTTGACGGTAAACTCTGCAACATTGCTTTCTGCAGGTACAAAGGATTTAAAATTCTCTTTATTCATAGTCTGTGGAAAATTTTAAAGTTATCTTTTTTTGAAGAAATCACCTAACCAATAGTCCCGTTTAAATTATATTTTCATCTTTGTGGCAAATACTTAATAATGAATAAAGCCATATTTTTAGACCGTGATGGGGTGCTTAACCATGAGATTTACGATTACATCTGCAAAGTAGAAGATTTTGAAGTACTGGAATACCAGATTCCTCCGTTAAAAAAACTCTTTGATGAAGGGTATTTATTAGTAGTTATCACTAACCAGGGCGGCATCGCTTTACAGCGTTATACGGAAGAAACCCTTGCCGTTATGCACGGAATCCTTTTTGATAAATTTAAAGCACAGGGGGCAGAAATTATCCATGCTTATTATTGTCCGCACCATCCAACGGTTTCAGGGCCTTGCGAATGCAGGAAGCCCGGATCTGGTATGTTATTGGAAGCTATTGCAACTTATAATATTGATCCGGCATTATCGGTGATGATTGGCGATAAGCCACGGGATGTAGAAGCTGCAAACGGGGCAGGAGTGAAGGGTATTTTGATTGAGCCTGATCAGCAAATCGATTACTACCTGGTAAAGGCTGTACTTGCAGGAGATAAAATGTCAGTTTAAAAAAAATATAGATATAAAAAAAACCGGATTGATTAACTCAATCCGGTTTTTTTATATGCTTTAACGATTAAACTTTAGCTGCCTCTGCTGCTTTTTTATGATCAGCAAGGAATGTAGCTAAACCGCTATCAGTTAATGGGTGTTTTAATAAACCTAAGATAGCTGACAATGGACCAGTCATTACATCTGCACCTAATTTAGCGCAGCTGATGATATGCAACGGACCACGGATTGAAGCTGCAAGGATTTCAGTCGGGTAACCGTAGTTATCAAAAATCAAACGGATATCTTCAATTAATGTTAAACCTTCTGTACCTATATCGTCTAAACGGCCTAAGAAAGGAGATACATAAGAAGCTCCTGCTTTAGCTGCTAATAATGCCTGACCAGCTGAGAAAATTAAAGTACAGTTTGTTCTGATACCTTTTGAACTGAAATATTTGATCGCTTTGATACCGTCTTTGATCATCGGAACTTTAACTACGATTTTCGGATCAAGTGCTGCTAAAGCTTCACCTTCTTTAATGATATTTTCGTAATCAGTAGAGATAACTTCAGCACTAACTTTGTCTTCAACGATTGCACATATTGCTTTGTAATGGTTGATTACATTTTGTTCGCCTGTAATACCTTCTTTAGCCATAAGGCTCGGGTTAGTAGTTACGCCATCTAAGATACCAAGGTCCTGAGCTTCCTTGATTTGCTCAAGATTAGCTGTGTCAATGAAAAATTTCATGATTATATAATTTAAGGAAAAATAAACTGGTGATAAATTCAGCGACTGCTTTAAACGGAAGATTGTGCAATGATAGCATAGTCAATCTGAAAAAATAAAAAATGGGCAAGCAACCTTTATCGCACCGCTACAACTTTCTACCCTTGCTGCGTTCCCGCCCTGGGGGAGTTCAAAAGGAGCTGATCGTAGAGGACTTGCCCACTGCAAATGTAGCAAAAGAGTTTAGTGTACAAAACTAAAAATGAGAAATTTCTAAAGGTTTTTGTACGTTTCTTGATAATTGATTGAATTGTAGCGGATTGTAATTGAATAAAAATTAATTATTCTGCTGGATTTTGCCAAATAGTGCGAATTTTGATGTGTGAAAGCGGAAATCGTAAGTAAAATAGTATGCCATTTCGATCGAAATTAGAGTTGAATTAGTCATATTTATCTGGATTTTGATAAAAGATATTAAAAATAATAAAGCATCTTTCTGATCAAATTCATAAATTTATACATACATTTTGATGAATGTCCAGTCCACGGCAGTATACAAAGTAGTAATTCCTTACGGTAGAAGAACTCCATTGTCTAAGTTTTATGCCACCAGCAATCCTTATTAAGGATACAACGAACACCTGTCAGATAATATCTAATCGCTGCAGTTCTAAAGGTAACGCGAACAGAGGTGTCCATAGTCAATCAGAAAACATATCGTTATAAGCGAAGACCAGATCGGTTTTACTGAGTGTGTCCGTTCCTGAAATGAGTTTACATAAGAAAGTTTTTCATCACAGAAAAATGAGTAAAGAAAATGAACGCCCAAGTAAAGGAAAAGGTGGCATAACATCACCCCAT